>Ga0182030_10000103_pt1 | contig 128558 bp, 86 predicted proteins | sample 812S3MmetaG_FD_121299 | JGI IMG/M metagenome (GOLD analysis project Ga0182030, IMG submission 121299) | Permafrost microbial communities from Stordalen Mire, Sweden - 812S3M metaG (Illumina Assembly) | ecosystem: Environmental > Terrestrial > Soil > Wetlands > Permafrost | place: Sweden... | reverse complement strand
GGACAGCGTCGCGACCTCTTCGTTGAAAAGCGCGATCCCTTTATCCAACGTCTTGTTAAACGCCTCTTCCTCGCGCTGGATGGTTTCCTGCACCTGCTTCTTGCGGGCGCGGATTTCGGGGAAAACCTCGCCCATCGTGTCGGCGAGCACGTCCACCAGCTTGTAGAAAAACGGCTCCTTGAAGCCCAGCGTGCGTCCGTAACGCACCGCCCGGCGCAGGATGCGGCGCAGGACGTAGTTGCGGTCGTTGTTGCCGGGCTGGATGCCGTCGGCAATGGCAAAACTCAACGTGCGGATATGGTCGGCGATCACCCGGAAGGCAATATCGATCTGCATCTGCTCCTGTGGGGTGGGCGCGGCGTGTTGACCGGCGTCGCCCGGGTGTTTACCGGACGTTCCCGGCGGTTGACTGTGGGTTCCGGCAGCGTCGGCGCCTTCGGTTAAGGCGCGGGAACCGCCGGTTAAGGTCGGGGGAACGCTGGTTAAGGCGCAGGCCACTTCGGTTGATCCGCGGGGATCACCGGTTGACACCGGGGGATGTCCGGTTAAGGTTCCGGAACCCTGGGTTAAGCCTCCGGGGCCGGCGGTTAAGGCCGGGGAACCGCCGGTTAATACCGGTTCGCGACTGGGCAAGGTGCTGGCATAGCGTTTGTTGGACAGTTTTTCGAGCGCATCGAAAATGGGGCGGAAAATGTCCGTCTCGTAGTTGGAAATCTTGGCGTGGGCGAAATCGGTAAAGCCCTTGGTGCCCTGAATAATGCTCGTGGCCCGCTCAAAACCCATGCCGGTATCCACGTTCTGCGTGGGAAGCAGCGAAAAGCTGCCGTCGGGATTGGCGTTGAACTGGATGAAAACCAGATTCCAGATCTCAATGCACCGGGCATCGCCCTGGTTGACGAGCGCGCCTTTGGTGTCGCCGGCGGGCGTGAGGTCCACGTGCAGTTCGGAGCAGGGACCGCACGGACCGGTCTCGCCCATCATCCAGAAATTGTCCTTTTTGTTGCCGTTGACGATGTGGACAGCGGGGTCGAGGCCGACAGAACGGAATTTCTCCGCCCAGAAGTTCCAGGCATCCTGGTCGAACTCGCTGGGATCGTTCTTGGATTTGTCGGGAGAATAAACGGTGGCGTAAAGGCGCTGCGGCGGAAACTTCCAGATGCCGACGACGAGTTCCCACGCCCATTCGATGGCCTCTTTCTTGAAATAATCGCCGAAGGACCAGTTGCCGAGCATCTCGAAGAACGTGTGGTGATAGGTGTCGAGGCCGACGTCATCGAGGTCGTTGTGCTTGCCGCCGGCGCGGATGCACTTCTGCGTGTCCGCCGCGCGACCGGGCGTGTAGGGACACTTCGTCTGGCCGAGAAAAATGGGCACGAACTGGTTCATGCCGGCGTTGGTGAACAGCAGGTTCGGGCTGTCGGGCATCAGCGAGGACGACGGGACAATGGTGTGCGACTTCGACTTGAAGAAGTCGAGAAAGTCCTGGCGGATCTGGCCGCTGGAACGGAGCGGGGTGCGGTTCATGGTTGGCAAATAGACAAAATCGAGCGAAAAGCCTAGCAGAACCGCAGCGGGCAAGCGAGTGGAACTTTTGGTCGTGTCCTGCTTTCAAAAAAGTCGGTGGGGCGAGCGTCCGCGCGAGCCGGCGTGAGCCTTGGGTTCGCGCGGCTCGCGCGGACGCTCGCCCCACCAAATTAAAACACGGTGGAACTTTTCCCGCGCCGCGCCGGTTGCAAAATGAGGTAAGTTGAAACATACTATTCGGGTCGTTTCATTTCCATGAATCAAAAAACCAGCGCGGTGGCGCTCCGGGCGAGCCTGTTATACACCGGCATCGCGGGCGCGTGGATATTCATTTCCGACCGGCTGTTAGCCGGGTTCATCACGGACCCGGAGCAGTGGCTGCGGCTGGAAATTTACAAGGGGCTGTTGTTCGTGGCGTTCACCGGGGCGATGCTGTATCTCATCATGCGGCGGCTGCTGGACCGGGAAGCGGCGAAGATCGAGGAATTGAAGCAGGCGGATGCGCTGACGCAACTGCAACAGGACAGCCTGCACATGATCGCCGGGGGAAAACCGCTGCTGGAAACGCTGGACGCGCTCCTGCGCGGCATCGAGGCGCAGTCGCCGGAAATGGTGGCTTCGATTTTGTTGCTCGACGAGGACGGCACGCATCTGCGGCACGGCGTGGCACCGTCATTGCCGGCGGAATATGTCCAGGCGATTGACGGCACGGCCATCGGGCCGAAGGCGGGAAGCTGCGGCACGGCGGCGTTCCGGGGTTCGCCGGTGTTTGTGAGCGACATTGCGAGCGATCCGTTGTGGGCGGATTACAAACATCTGGCGCTGCCGCACGGCCTGCGGTCCTGCTGGTCCAAGCCGATTCTCGACGAGCAGAACAAGGTGCTCGGCACGTTCGCCATTTATCATCGCCACACCGGCTTGCCCAAAGCCGCCGACGTGGCCGTGATCGAACTGGTGACGCACACGGCGGCGACGGCCATCGTCAAGGCACGCGCCGAAAAAAACCTGCGCGCAAATGAGGATCGTTTCCACGCGCTGGTGGAACACGCGTCCGACGCCATTTTTGTGCATGACACGGAAGGCCGTTTGCTGGATGTCAACCGCAGCGCCTGCGAAAGTCTGGGTTACTCGCAGCAAGAACTGTTGCGGATGACCGTGGCGGACTTTGAGCAGGGCACGCGGCTGGAGGAGATGCAGCAACTCTGGCGGAAATTGCAACCCGGCCAGTCACAAATGGTGGGGGGCCGGCACCGGCGCAAGGACGGCAAAAGCTTTCCGGTGGAAGTCAGTCTGACCAGCTACGTAATCCACGGCCAGCGGGTGCTCGCGGCCCTGGCGCGCAACATCAGCGAACGCAAGGAATACGAGGATCAGCTCGCGCAATCCGTCTCGCTGCTGCGCGCCACCATCGAATCCAGTTCCAGCGGCCTGCTGGTGGTGGACACCGAAGGGAAAATTACGACTTACAACAACCGGTTTCTGGAAATGTGGCGCATCCCGGCCGAACTCATGGCGCAGGGCGACGACCAGGACGTATTGAAGGTGGTGCTGGATCAACTACAGGAGCCGGAGATATTTTTGCGGCGCGTGCAGGAGCTTTACCGGCAGCCGGAGGAGAAATCCTACGACGCGCTGCATTTCAAGGACGGGCGGATTTTCGACCGGGTGTCGCGCCCGCAACGGCTGGGGGACAAAATCATCGGCCGCGTCTGGAGCTTTCGCGACGTGACCGAGCAGCGGCGGGCGCAGGATGCCATGTGGCACGAACGGCAACTGCTGCGCACGCTGATTGACCTGGCGCCGGATTTCATTTTCGTGAAGGACACGGAAAGCCGCTACCTCGTGGCCAACGAATCGCTGGCCCGGTGCTATGGCCGGCAGCCGGCGGAAATGCTCAACCACAGGGACGCGGATTTCCTGCCGCCGGAACTGGCGGCGTATTTCCGCGCCAGCGAACGGCAGGTGCTGGCGGCGGATTCGTTCTGCACCTATGAAGACATGATCACCTTTCCCGACGGCCAGCCGCGCACGGTGGTGACCAACATGGTGGCCTTTCGCGATCCGCAGGGAAAAGTCGCCGGCCTCGTCGGCATCGGCCACGACGTCACCAAACAGCGGCAGGCGGAAAAATCCATGCGCCTGCAAAGCGTCGCGCTGGAGGCCGCCGCCAATGCCATTCTCATCACCGACGCGCGCGGAAACATCGAGTGGGTCAACCCGGCGTTCACCGTGAGTTCCGGCTACCCGTTCGCCGAGTGCATTGGAAAAAATCCGCGCGCGCTGGTTCGTTCCGGCATGCATGGCCAGGAATATTACCGGGCGATGTGGAAAACCATTTTGGCCGGCCGGGTCTGGCACGGTGAAATCACCAACCAGCGCAAGGACGGCAGTTTTTATCTGGAGGAAATGACCATCACGCCGCTGCACGACGCGCAAAACCGGATCACGCATTTTGTCGCCATCAAGCAGGACATCACGCGGCGCCGGCAGATGGAGGAGGCGTTGCGGGAAAGCGAACAGCGGCTGCAGCAGATTGCCGCGTCGCTCCAAGAGGCCGTCTGGCTGCGGGACGCCGACACGCGGAAGATTCTCTACGTCAACCCGGCGTTCGAGCGGATCACCGGCCACACCTGCGGCGAGTTTTACCAGAACCAGGGCCTGGTTTTGGAACTCGTTCATCCCGAGGACCGGGAAGCCGTCCAGCAAGCCTGGGAGGCCAGTTTCAAGACGAGGATTTTTGACGTGCAACATCGGATCATGCGCGCGGACGGCAGTATGCGCTGGGTGCAAGGCCGGATGTTTCCGGTGCGGAACGCCGCCGGCGAAATCTACCGGGCGGCCACCACCCTCGCCGACATCACCGAGCAGGTCGAGGCGGAACAATCCCACCGCAACCTGGAAATCCAGTTGCGGCAGTCGCAGAAAATGGAGGCGGTGGGCCAGTTGTCCGGCGGCATCGCGCACGATTTCAACAACATTCTCACCGTGATCCAGGGCAACGCCGCGCTGTTGCAGGAACTGGATTTGAAACCGGCGGAAATCCGCGACTGCTCGCATCAAATCGCCCGCGCCGGCGAGCGCGCCGCCAGCCTCACCCGCCAGTTGCTCATGTTCGCCCGCAAACAGCAGATCCAGCCCGTCAAACTGGACCTCAACGAAACGGCGGCGCAGATGACCAAGATGCTTCAGCGTATTCTGGGCGAGGACATCGCGCTGCGTTCGGAATATTCCCCCGCGCTGCCGCTGGTCCACGCCGATGCCGGCATGGTTGAGCAGATTATTCTCAACCTCGCCGTCAACGCCCGCGACGCCATGCCCGGCGGCGGCCAGTTGACCATTCGCACCGGACTGGAAAACACGCCGGCGAAAGCGCGCGTCTGCCTGTCCGTGACCGACACCGGCAGCGGCATCGCCCCGGAAATTCTGCCGCGCATCTTCGAGCCGTTTTTCACCACGAAAGAAGTGGGCAAGGGCACCGGCCTCGGCCTCGCCACCGTCTATGGCATCGTCCAGCAGCATCACGGCGAAATCACGGTGCAGAGCGAAATGGGCCAGGGCACCACGTTCAATGTTTTTTTTCCCATCGTCGCTGCGGCGGAAACGGAAAAGTCGGAAGCCAAAACCAGACCGCAGCTGCCGTGGGGCAATGAAACCATCCTGCTGGTCGAGGACGAATTGCCGCTACGCACCTTTGTCAGCGACCTGCTGCAACGCTGCGGCTACACCGTGCTGGAAGCCGGGTCCGGCCCCGCCGCGCTGAAAATCTGGCAGGCCCAGCGCGACCGCATCCAGCTCGTGTTCACCGACATCATCATGCCGGAAAATTTGAACGGCATTGAGCTGGGCCGCCGGCTGCTGGCGGACAACCCCACGCTCAAAATTATTTACACCAGCGGCTACACCGGCAACCTCGATAGCCGCCACACCGCGCTCACCGAAGGCGTCAACTTCATCCGCAAACCGTTCAAGCCCGAAGCCATCGCGCAAATCATCCGCAAAAACCTGGACGCGCGAACGGCGGGAAAGTGAAATGGCGGATGAATGACGGGAAGAATTTTAATTAAACGCCACGGCTGGACGGAACGCAAGCGCCCGTTGCAAAAAAGCAAAAATATTTTTTAAGATTTCACTTGAGGAAAATCCCAAACCAGCCGATTTTCAAGGCAGTTGAAGTTGCTCTTTGGAAAAAATAATTTCCCTGCTCTGTGCGTGATTCGCAACAGTCCTTGAACCGTAAATAAAACGATAGCGGGATGAGTTCAGCCTGTGGCCGGCATGCCTTTACTGGAAGCCGAAAGCAGCCAAACAAGTTCCACATGTAGCAATACATGTTCTAAGGATCGAGTTCGACACGGCAAGAGCGGGGGTTCTTTTAAGATTGCATGACTGCTTTGGCAACCCTGCAATCAAAGCCCGCCACCCGTTGCGGGCTTTTTTATTTTGGGCAAGCCGCCACAACTGCTAACTTCCCCGCATGGCGCGCGACGAATTATTTTCGGCTCCGGTGGAAAAATCACCGGAAGAAAAATCCACGCCCGCGCCCGACACCTTTCGCAGCCGCCCGCTCGCCGCGCGGATGCGGCCGCGCAACCTGGATGAATACGCCGGCCAGTCGCACATCCTCGGCCCCGGCCAGCTTCTCCGCCGCGCGATTGAAGCGGACCGAATCCAGTCGCTCATTTTTTACGGCCCGCCCGGCACCGGCAAAACCTCGCTCGCGCAAATCATCGCGCGCCAGACGAAAAGCAAATTTGAAAGACTGAGCGGCGTGGAATCCAACGTCGCCGACATGCGGCGCGTTTTGTCCGCCGCCGCCAACCGCCTTGAAAACACCGGCGCATCCACGATTCTCTTCATTGACGAAATCCATCGTTTCAACAAGGCGCAGCAGGACGTGCTGCTGCCGGACGTCGAAAGCGGCGTCATCAAGCTCATTGGCGCGACCACGCATAATCCGTTTTTCTTCGTCAACTCGCCGCTCGTCTCGCGCTCGCAGATTTTTGAACTGTGCCCGCTGACCGAGGAAGACCTTTTTTCGCTGCTGCAAAAAGCCTTGGCCGATGCGGAGCGCGGACTGGGCTACCTGAAAATTACCGCCGAGGAAAATGCGCTGCGCCATCTCGCCAAAATCGCCGACGGCGACGCGCGCAAGGCTTTGAACTCGCTGGAAATCGCCGCGCTCACCACCGCGCCGCAAAAAAACGGCGTCATCAAAATCACGCTCGCAGTCGCCGAGCAGAGCATCCAGAAAAAAGCCGTCGTTTATGACGGCGACGGCGACGCGCATTACGACACCATTTCCGCGTTCATCAAATCCATGCGCGGCAGCGATCCGGACGCGGCGCTTTACTGGCTCGCAAAAATGATCCACGCCGGCGAAGACCCGCGCTTCATCGCCCGGCGCATCGTGATTTGCGCGGCGGAAGATGTCGGACTGGCCGATCCAATGGCTTTGGTTTTGGCGAATGCTTGTTTGTCCGCCTCGGAATTTGTCGGCTGGCCGGAGGCGCGGATTCCGCTGGCCGAGGCGACGATTTATATCGCCACGGCGAACAAAAGCAATTCCGCCTACAAAGCCATTGATGCCGCGCTGGAAGATGTGCGTTCCGGCCGCACCATTCCCGTGCCGGAACACCTGCGCGATACGCATTACCAAGGCGCGGAACGGCTCGGCCACGGCCAGGGCTACGAATACGCCCATGACGGCAAAGATCATTTCGTGGCGCAGGATTATCTGGGCGTGGACAAAACTTTTTACGAACCGACCGAGCAAGGCGTGGAAAAGAAAATCAAGGAACGGCTGGAAAACTGGCGGAAGCAATTTGCGGAAAAACGGAGAGCCACAGATGGACAAAGATAAACACAGATTAAAATCCGACCTGCGCCGGAAAATCCGCGCGGCGTTGGAAAAAATTTCGCCGGCGGTGCGAATGGTGGAGTCCATCGGGCTGTGCGAGCGGCTGGAAGCCCAGTTGCAAAGCGCGCGGACGATTCTGTTTTTCGCGCCGCTGCCGGACGAGCTGGATGTCTGGCCGCTGCTGAAAAAATTTCTCGCAGCGGGAAAAATCTGCGCACTGCCCTGCTTTGATCCGGCGGCGGAAAATTATTTTGCGCGGCGGCTGGAAAATTTGGACACCGACATCGTCACCGGAAAATTCGGCGTGCGCGAGCCGGCGGCGGGCGGCGCGGAAATTCCGCTGGCGAAGTTTGACCTGGTGCTCGTGCCGGGCGTGGCGTTTGACCTGGCCGGAAACCGGCTGGGGCGCGGCCAGGGTTTTTACGACCGGTTGCTGGAAAAAATCAGCGGCGTGAAATGCGGCGTGGGCTACGATTTTCAACTGCTGGAAAAAATCCCGGCGGAACCGCACGATGCGAAGGTGGATTTTATTTTCACGCCGGCACGCGGCGTGCGGCGGAAAAGGTAGAAGAAAAATTTGGGACTCGTGGAATTCGTCCCGCCGAACCGTGGATTTAGCGGCGCTGGTAATCCATGCCGCCGAGCGCGCCACCCTGCCAGCCTTCGGAGGAATTCCACGGACGGACAGAAGTATTATCCGGCTCGGTGCTGGCGCAGCCGCAAAAAATTCCCGCCAGCGCAACCAAGGCCAGCAGCAAGAGCAGATTTGCGGCGCGGATTTTCATTTCAGGAAGCAGGTGCCGGATGGGCCGGGCAAACCTCGTCGCCTTCAATCAGCTCGCCGAGTTTCCAGCCGGGCATGACGTTGGCGATGCTGCGGTCTTTTTGGACGCTGCTAAGGATGACTTTTGCCACGAGCTTGCCTTCACGGCTGACGAGCAACTCGCCGTCTTTAATGGCACCCTGTTCCTCACCAAAATTAACGACCACAAAATCCCACTTGGGATCAACGACGATAATTTTTCCCCGCAAATCAGCGCGAAGTTTGATGTCGGTTTCCTCGCCCTTAAACTTGGCCAGTTCAGTTTTGGCTGCCACCAGACTGCGTTGCAAAACCATTTTTTCATCATTGATCACCTGAATTTGCTTCGTGGCTTCCTTGAGGTTTTTGCTGAGCTTGATGACTTGATCTGGCGTCAGGTCGGTGGCTTTGTAGGAGGCCAGTTGGTTCATCGCGTCGTCGCGTTCCTGCGTCGCCTTGGCGAGCTTGTCGGAAAGGTCGGCGGCGCGTTTGGTCTGCGCCTCGGCATTGGCCAGGGCCTTGTCGCGCTCGGACTGCGTGTCGGCCAGATCCTGCTTGGTCTGCGTAAGCGTGGCGATCGTCGCCTTAAGCACTTTGTTGGTGTTGGCCAGTTCGTTGATTTTTTCAACCTTGGCGCTTTTTTCATCGTCACGCTGCTTGGCCAGCGCGGGAATTTTGTCCGTCACCGCCAAATAACTCAACGTGCCGGCGGCCAGCGCGGCAATGATGGCCAAAATTAAACTGATGCGGAGTAACATGATCGGTTGCAGTTTTCTTGAGATTAAACCGCGCTTCCGCCGGTGTCAACGCCGTTTGTGTCCGACAAAATGCCGGCGGCGCTGAACGCGGACTCGCCAGCCGCGTTTTTTTTTGTTTTCCTTCGCGCGATGAATCCCAGCTTCGCCCGCCAGCTTCGCCTCCAGCTTGTGCTGGGCCGCGCGGCGCATTGGCCGACGGTCTGGTCCAACTGCCTGGCCGGTTGGTGGCTGGGCGGCGGCGGCAATAATTGGAAACTGCCGTTTCTCCTGCTCGGCGTCAGCGCGCTGTTCACCGGCGGCGCGTTTTTGAACGACGCCTTCGACGCGGAATCCGACCAGCGGCGGCGGCCGGAACGCCCGGTGCCCGCCGGCAAAATTTCCCGCGCGCTCGTCTGGCGGCTCGGCTTCGGCCAGCTCGGGCTGGGAATTTTCCTGCTGCTGTTCTGCGGCCAGGTGGCGGCGGGCGCGGCGTTTTTCCTCGTGCTGTTCATCCTGCTCTACAATTTTTCGCACCAGTTTTTCACCGCGTCGCCGGGGCTGATGGGCGCGTGCCGGTTCTGGGTTTATCTCATCGCCGGCGCGGCGGGTGCAAACGGCCTGAACGGCTGGCCGATTTTCTGCGGGCTGGCGCTGGCATTTTACGTCGCCGGCCTGGGCGGCGTCGCGCGGCGGGAAGATTTTCGCGGGCCGCTTCCGTTCGGGCCGCTGCTGCTGCTGACGGCACCGGTCATCCTGGCGCTGGCGATGAACACCGGCAGTTTCCGATTGGGCGCCATTTGGATTTCAGCGGTCGCCGTCGCGTGGACCGTCCGCTGTGTGCGGCCGATTTTTCTTGGCGGCTCCGGCAACGCCAGCCTCATCGCCGCCAACTTGCTCGCGGGCATCGTCCTCGCCGACTGGCTCGCCGTCGCGCCCATCTGTCCGTGGAAATGGCAACTGATTTTCCCCGCGCTGTTCGCGCTGGCGAAATTGCTTCAAAAAATCCTGCCGGCGGCGTAGAATGATTTTTCTGCGGGCGAAAAAGTCCACTTTAAGCTGCGCTTGAACAGTGACGAAGGGCAAGTTATACTAGCAATTCGCTTATGAGCAATGAAGTGCCGGCAAAATTAACACACAACGAAGACATCAAGGCCGCGATTCCGACCTTGGCCGGCACCATTGCCGCGACGCTCGCCAACGCGGGCGCCGACCATTTCTCCGATGACGACAACCAGTTCCTGAAATTTCACGGCAGCTACCAGCAGGACGACCGCGACCTGCGCAAGACCGGCAAGAAATATATTATGATGGTGCGCGGCCGCATTCCCGGCGGCGTGATGACCGCGAAGCAATGGCAGGTGTTCGACCTGCTCGCCTCGACTTACGGCAACAACACGCTGCGCATCACCACGCGGCAGACGATTCAGTTTCACGGCATCCTGAAATCCGGCCTGCGCGCCGTGATCCACGGCATCAACAACTCGCTGCTCTCCACGCTCGCGGCCTGCGGCGACGTGAACCGCAACGTCCTCGCGCCGCCCACGCCGGCTTACACGAAAGCGCGCGAACAGGTTTTTGCCGACTGCAAAAAACTTGCGTTCGCGCTCGCGCCGCAGACTCCGGCGTATCACGCCATCTGGATTGACGGCGTGCAGCTCGACTTGGAAAAAGCGGAGAACAAAAACTTCGTTGACCCGCTTTACGGCAAAACTTATCTGCCGAGAAAATTCAAAATCGCCATCGTCATTCCGCCGGTGAACGACCTCGACGTTTTCACCAATGATCTCGGCCTCATCGCCATCGTCGAGAACGACCAACTCGTCGGCTACAACCTCGCCGTCGGCGGCGGCATGGGCCGCAGTCACGGCAACGAGCAGACTTTCCCACGCCTCGCGGATGTCATCGGATTTTTTACGCCGGACAAAATTGTGGACGTGGCGAAGGCCGTGCTCACGATCCACCGCGATTTCGGCGACCGCACCGACCGCAAGCACGCGCGGCTCAAATATGTCGTGGCCGAACGCGGCGTGGAATTCATCCGCAATGAAATCGCCCAGCGCGCCGGCTTCGCGCTCGCGACGGCGAAGCCGTATCAATTCACCACCACCAGCGATTTGCTCGGCTGGCGCAAGGCGGTGGACGGAAGCTGGTTTCTCGGCCTGTTCGTTGAAACCGGCCGAGTAAAGGACGCGCAGAAAATCGCGTTGCGCCAGATCGCGGATAAATTTCAAAATATTGAATTCCGTTTGTCCGCCAATCAAAACGTAATTCTCGCGAACGTCGCGGACGCTGACAAGGCCGGCATCAACGCGATTTTCGCGCAGCACGGCGTGAAGACGGAAAATCAAACGAGCGTGTTGCACGCCGCCGGGATGGCGTGTCCGTCGCTGCCGACGTGCGGCCTCGGCCTCGCGGAATCGGAACGCATGTTTCCCGGCCTCGTTGACCGGATCGAAAAACTTTGCGCGGAAGTCGGCTTGGCCGGCGAAGAAATTATCATCCGCTCCACCGGCTGCCCGAACGGCTGCGCGCGGCCTTACATGGCGGAAATCGGTTTTGTCGGCAAAGCACCGGGCCGCTATCAAGTCTGGCTCGGTGCCGACGCCACCGGCACGCGGCTCAACCGCGTCTGGAAAGAAATGATGAAGGAAACGGACATCGAAACGGAATTCCGTCCCGTGTTCACGCGCTTCGCCAAAGAGCGCCACGCCGGTGAACGCTTCGGCGACTGGTGCGACCGGGTGTTTTTGAAAGAGCAAACGAATTAACAACAAAGAAACAAAGCCACGAAGATTCTTTGTTCCTTCGTTACTTTGTTGTTCAAAAAATGACTCCCGACCAAATCTCAAACGCCAACGCCGAGTTGCGCACCAAGTCGCCGCTGGAAATCATCCGCTGGGCCATCGCGCAGGCGAACGGCCGCGCGATTGTCTCGACGAATTTCCGGCCTTACGAGGCGGTGATCCTCCATCTCGTCACGCTGGTGCAGCCGGACATTCCGGTGCTGTGGGTGGATCACGGCTACAATCGTCCGGCGACTTACCAGCACGCCGAGCAATTGAAAAAATTGCTCAAACTGAATATCAAGGCTTACCTACCGAAGATGACCGCCGCGCATTACGACGCGGCTTTCGGCGGGATGCCGGAGCCGACGCCGGAAAACGAGGCGCGCATCAAGGCGTTCAGCACCGCGATGAAACTGGAGCCGTTCCAGCGCGGCATGAAGGAACTCGCGCCAACCGTCTGGCTCACTGCGCTACGCAAAGTGCAAAACCCGAACCGCGCCGGCCTCGACATCGTGAGCGCGGACACAAATTTTAATTCGTTGAAAGTCAGCCCGGTTTTTTACTGGAGCGACGCGGACATGGAAAATTATTTGAAGCAGCACAACCTACCGAACGAGTGGGATTATTTTGATCCCGCCAAGGCCGACGAGAAGCGCGAGTGCGGTTTGCACGCCGCGTGGGGCGGCGCGGCGGTTGCCGGCGGAGCAGGAATCTGATTTGTAAAATGAATAGTTACCATCTCGACCATTTGCAGTATCTCGAAACGGAAGCGATTCACGTCATGCGCGAAGTCGCGGCGGAGTTTGACCGCCCGGCCCTGCTCTTTTCCGGCGGCAAGGATTCCATCTGCCTGCTGCGCCTCGCGGAAAAAGCATTTCGTCCGTCGGATCTTCCGCTGCCGTTTCTGAATGTCGAAACCGGCCACGAGTTTCCCGAACTCATCGAGTTCCGCGACCGCCGCGCGAAGGAACTCGGCGCGAAGCTCATTGTCCGCACCGTGGACGAGGCGATTGCCAAAGGCATCGCCCATGCGACGCCCGGCCAGGTCAGCCGTAATCAGCTTCAAATTCCAGTCCTGCTCGCGGCGATTGAGGAATTCCAATTTGACTGCGCCATTGGCGGCGCGCGGCGCGACGAGGAAAAAGCCCGCGCGAAAGAAAGATTTTTCAGCTTCCGCGATTCGTTCGGCCAATGGGATCCGAAAAACCAGCGCCCGGAAATTTGGAATCTTTACAACGCCCGCGTGAATCCGGGCGAAAACATGCGCGTGTTCCCGCTCTCGAACTGGACGGAGATGGACGTTTGGGAATACATCAAAAAGGAAAAGCTTGAGGTGCCGAGCATTTATTTCAGCCACGAGCGCGAATGTTTCCGGCGCGGCGGCCAATGGCTGCCGATTCCGCCGCCGCATACGGATGCGACCAAGCCCGATCCTTACGCCGGCGCGCGGCCGAAACCGAACGAGCCGGTGAAGAAGCTCGTCGTCCGCGTCCGCACGATTGCGGACATGATCAGCACCGGTATGATTGAATCGCCCGCCGAAAGCGTGGATGACATCATCGCCGAAGTCGCCGCCGCGCGCGTGACCGAACGCGGAACGCGTGCGGACGACAAAGCCAGCGAAGCCGCAATGGAAGACCGAAAAAAGGCGGGATACTTTTGAAGCTGGGAGCTGGAAGTTGGATGATTACCTTTGAACAACTCGAGGCTTGGCGTGAGGCAAAAAACCTCGCGGTGGAAATTTACAAGCTGGGGCGGGGCAAACCGCTGACGACGGATTTTAGTTTGCGCGACCAAATTCAGCGTGCCGCCGTATCCATCATGTCAAACATTGCCGAAGGATACGAGCGTTTGCACGTTGCTGAAAAACGGCAATTTTACAACGTCGCCCGCGCATCATGCGGTGAATTACGTTCGCAACTACATCTTCTCCACGACATAAAATTTATTTCCGACGAACAATTTGAATCCTTGACCGAACAGTCCAATTGCGTTGGTCGTTTGACCAGCGGCCTGCTCCGTTCACTTGAAAACCGTTGATTTTACATGAGCACACAAACTGCAACCCCAACTGCCAGCTCCCAGCTCCCAGCTTCCCGCCATCCCATCGAACTTTTGCGCTTCAACACCTGCGGCAGCGTTGACGACGGCAAGTCCACGCTCATTGGCCGGCTCCTTTACGATTCCAAATCGCTGATGGAAGACCAGATTGAAGCACTCGAACGCAGCGCGGACATCACCGGCGGCGGGCAAATCAATTTGGCCAATCTCACCGACGGACTCCGCGCCGAACGCGAGCAGGGCATCACGATTGATGTCGCGTATCGCTACTTCGCCACGCCGAAACGGAAGTTCATCGTCGCCGACACGCCGGGCCATGTGCAATACACGCGCAACATGGTCACCGGCGCGAGCACGGCGAATCTTTCCATCGTCCTCGTGGACGCGCGGCAGGGCGTCATTGAGCAGACACGCCGGCACACTTATATTTCCGCGCTGCTCGGCACGCCGCACTTGGTCATCGCCATCAACAAGATGGATTTGGTGGACTGGAGCGAGGCGCGCTATCAGGAAATCCGGGACGAGATTGAAAATTTTCTGCCCAAGCTCGGCGCGTTCCGCGACGTGAAATTCATTCCGTTGAGCGCGCTGAACGGCGACAACGTCGTGGATCTTTCCGACAAGACGCCGTGGTATGACGGCCCTTCGCTGCTCGGCCATCTGGAAACCGTCCACATCGCCAGCGACCGGAATTTGAGCGCATTCCGCTTTCCGGTGCAATGGGTCAACCGCCCGAATAATCCCACCGACAAAAGCCTCCACGATTTTCGCGGCTTGAGCGGCCAGATCGCCAGCGGCATCGTCCGCAAAGGCCAGACCGTGGTGATGCTGCCCAGCGGCATCAAGACCACCGTGCAGGAAATCTGGACTTACGACGGCTCGCTCGATGAGGCGTTTTGTCCGCAGTCCGTCACGCTCTGCCTCAAGGACGACATTGACATCAGCCGGGGCGACATGATTGTGGGCCTGGAATATCTGCCCGGCCGCAGCACGGAGTTGCAGGCGAAAATCTGCTGGATGAATCCCAAGCCGCTCACGCCGGGAAGAAAATTTTATCTGAAGCACACCACGCAAACCGTGCAGGCGGTCGTCACGGCGATTGAAAGCCGCATCAACTTTGACACGCTTGAACCGGAGCCGTCGCCCGTCACGCTGGCGATGAACGACATCGGCGTCATCCGTCTGCGCACGGCCAAGCCGCTGCTGTTCGACGGTTACGAAGTGAACCACCTGACCGGCTCGTTCGTGCTGGTGGAACAAGGCACCAACGCCACCGTCGCCGCCGGAATGCTGTTCCCGCCGCTCGAACCGGTGAAGCCCGAATACTCCGACTTCGCGATTTGAACCGGATGCCGGCTTTGCTCTCGCGCCATTGACGCCGCTGCGGTTGTGCTTCATCGTCTTGGGCGAGGAAAAAACAATGACGGCAGCCGCTCCATCAACCATGCGGTCCCCGAGCAGTTACTGGCTGACGCGATTTGTCATGCTGCGGTGGCTAGGTTGCATTTATGCCGTGGCGTTTCTGGCCGCCGCGAAACAAATTCTGCCGTTGATCGGTTCGCACGGACTTCTGCCGGTGGATTTGTTTCTCGGACAGGTCCAGCACAATCTGGGTTCACCCGCCGCCGGTTTTTTGCGGCTGCCGTCCTTGTTTTGGTTCGCCCATTCCGACGCCGTTTTGCAAATCGCAGCGTGGGCCGGCTTCGCCCTTTCGTGCGTTGTCGTGGCCGGTTATGCCAATGCCGTCGTGATGGCGGCGCTCTGGATGCTTTATATGTCGTTCGTCCATGTCGGGCAGGACTGGTATGGCTACGGCTGGGAAATTGAACTGCTCGAAGCCGGCTTCCTCGCCATCTTTCTCTGCCCGCTGCTCGATGGCCGGCCGTTTTCAAAACGCGCGCCGCCGGTGGTGGTGTTCTGGCTGTTCCGCTGGCTCATCTTCCGCATCATGCTCGGCGCGGCGCTCATCAAGCTTCGCGGCGACAGCGTCTGGCACGATTTGACCGCGCTTTATTATCACTTCGAGACCCAGCCGATTCCGAACCCGTTGAGCCGCTGGTTTCATTTTCTGCCGCACTGGCTGTTGCAGGCCGGCGTGCTGTTCAATTTTCTCGCCGAACTGATTGCGCCGTTAATGGCGTTTTATCCGCGCCGCGCCCGGCACATCGCGGGCGTGATCCTGGTGCTGTTTCAATTCACGCTCATCCTCAGCGGCAATCTTTCCTTCCTGAACTGGCTCACCATCGTGCCGGCGCTTGCGTGTTTCGACGACAGTTTCTGGGCGAAATTTCTGCCGCGCTTCCTCGTGAATCGCGCGACCGAAACCGCCGTTGCAGCGCAGCCAAACCGGCTGATGCAAGGCACCGCCATCGCCGTCGCCGTGATGGTCGGCGTTTTGAGTATTCAACCGGTGAGCAATCTGGTTTCGCAGCAGCAGATCATGAACACGTCGTTTGATCCGCTGAATCTGGTGAACACCTACGGCGCGTTCGGCACCGTGCGCCGCGAGCGGTTGAACGTGGTGTTTGAAGGCACGGATGCCGACGTGCCCGATGCCCGCGCCGAGTGGAAAGCTTATCCTTACCGCGCTTTGCCGGTGGCGCTGAACCGGATGCCCCCGCAGGTGGCGCCTTACCAGCCGCGTCTGGACTGGCAGATGTGGTTCGCCGCGATGAGCACGCCGGATGAATATCCGTGGACGCGGCATCTGGTCTGGAAACTTTTGCACAACGATCCCGGCGCGCTGAAACTTTTCGGCGGCAATCCGTTTCCCGAAAAGCCGCCGCGCTACATTCGCGCCGTGCTCTACCGCTACGAATTCGCGCCGCCCGGCAATCCCGACGGCAACTGGTGGAAATGCGAGGAACGGGGACTATGGCTGCCGCCATTATCCGCCGACGATCCGGCCCTGCTCGCTGAATTGAAACGCGCTGGCTGGCTCGACCAGACCAATTCGGTCATCCCTTAACCGGCGCTGAAAAAATGTTCAGCGGATTGACAACACCGCTTCGCTCCGCCACGCCTCGCCGCCGGGCAAGGCGGCCGCGACATTTTTTTGCTGCGGATTCACCAGCAACGACCGCTGGATTTTGCCTACGCTCACCTGCACCAGCAGGGCTTCCGCGCGCAGCAGATTTTTTCCGCGGGCGTCCTGCACGTCCGAAACCTTCAGTGCAACCGGCGCTCCATCCAGCGAAACCGCCCAGACGAACGCCGTGTTCTGCGCCTGGCGACGTTGCAACAGCATGGGCACAAGGTCTTCCGTCGTTTTCAAAATGCCGTAGCCGGTGATGGTTTGCGTCGCTTCGCCGCCGGCCAGAATCACCGACGCGCTGCCGTGGTCGGCAATTTTCGTCCGCAGCGTCACGGCCCCGGCGCTGTTACGGGTTTTGGTTTGCGTGAAAAATTTGTAGCCGGGCGTGGACGGCGGCGACCACGCTTCGCCCACCGGCAAATTTTCCCACACGCCCATTTGATGATACGCCAGGTCAAACGTGTGCGGCGCGTCCGCCTGAATTTGATCCACGAATATAACGAGGTTCGACGTGAGCATCGCCACGGTGCGCGTGAAATGCACATGGGCATCCGGATAAATCGGTCCCGCATCGGTCACGGAAAAATCCACGCCGTTTGTTTTTCCGAACGCGAGACATTTGCCCTGCGCCGGCTCCTGCGATTTTTCGTCCACCACCAGCGTGTTGTGCGCCAGCGTGGTTTTGTCCCAACCCATGTGCAGCGGCGAACCGTAGGCGTGCGTGCCGGCATCGGGCGCTAGCACCTGTCCGTGCGCGTAAAGAATAAAACTGTTTTTGTCCGGATGACCGTGTCCGCCGCCGTGCGGGCCGTATTTGGCGGCAAGCCACGTTGCGTCCGCGTCCGCGCCCTGCTGCAAAATGGCGTAACCGCCGGCGGTCAGATTGCGGCTCTGCGTTTCGCCGATTGCCTGACTGGCAGGAAGATTCGTCGCGCCAAACAGCAGCGCCATGCGGTTGACCCGGTTGCCGAAGAGGGAAATGTATTTGGCGTCGTGAAAGCGCGTGAAGGCCAGTTCGTAGGCGGCGGTCTGGCCGCGCAACGGCGACAGCCCGCTGTCGTTGAAATTCGGCAGCACCAGATTCGGCATCGCCCAGGCAAACGGCCCGTCGAACATGGCTTTGAATTTCGGGTCATACAAATCCATGCCGCAGTTGCGCGCGGCTTCCGCTAGCGGCCAGAGGCCTTCGATGGTGAAAAAATGATAGCCGCTGCTGCCTTCGAGCCAGAGGCCGTCGGCGTCCACGCCTTTCGCCAACTGCTGGCGATAGCCAATTTTCGGATCGTCAATCGCGAGCGAAATCAGTTTCTGATCGCCGAGCAAAAAACCGGTGAGGCCGATGGCGCTGTTCAACCGGCATTGGATGTTGTGAATGCCGAGCTTGTCGGGAATGATGATTTCATTGAGCGCCGGCCGCAGAATTTTTTCTTCGATGGCGCGGCGGTCATCCGCGCTCAACGTGTCCCAGACCAGATCCGCGCCTTGCAGCAGCGTGATGAGCCAAGAAGCCTCGGTGAGCGCCTGCGACGCGACGCGACCGCCGCGCTTGCCGCCGGTGCGGCCTTGGTTGTCGTGCATTGGATAGGAAAGATATTTGTCCGCATACGCGAGCAGGATTTCGCGCGCCCGCTGCGCGTAACGCGCATCGCCCGTCATTTGAAAAACCAAACCGTCGTCCAGCACCTGCTGCGCGAAATTCCCGTGAATGACTGCGATCGTGTTGCCGTCAAAATCCAGCGTGGCCTTGGATGGATCACCCCTGAAGACTTGATGATCCACGGGACAAATGTGTTCCCATTGCCACTCGCTGATTTTCCCGCCCAGCTCCAGCCGCGCGCCGTGAACCGGGCAGACGTAATTATGTGACCAGTTCCCGCCGCGCGGCGGCAGCCTAACCGGTCCCAAAAGGTTTAACTCCGCGCTCAGTTTCAATACGTTCCACGATGCCTTGGCCCACGGCGCGCTGGCGATGCGTTCACGCAGTTCGGCGAGGCCGTTGGAATTGATCAGCAAACGCGGATGCGGCGGCAGTGCGGCGGTCTCCGAGAAGGCCGGAGAAAAAAAGGTGAACAGCGCGAGGGCGACGAGGGAAAACTTTTTTTGGTGGAACAGTTTCATGGGGTTTCAGGTTGTTGTCATTGAACTTCCGGCACTTTGAATTTTGCAATTTTATGCCGGTGGAAACAAGTCCGCGATCAAAACCAAAATGGTTGCGGCCAGCGGCACCGTGACGGCTCACTGGCGGCTCTGGATGAATGTCTCCACGTCCGCCTTGGCTTCGGCGAGGCCCAGGCCGGTTTCCTCGCGGTGCAATTTGACGGCGGCGATCTTGGTCGCCGGATCGCGGGCGAGGCGTTTCACTTCGTCGGACATCGCCGGCAACGCGGGGACACCCTGATGTTTGAGCAAGGCGTCCAGCTTCCGTTCCACGCGGCGCAGATCCGCCGGCTGACGGTTGGCATAGCCCGCCGCGCCCGCGCAAATCAGACCGATCCACGCCAGAATGGCAAAATCACCGAACGTCAACAGGGCAAATAGAGGTGTCATAAAAATGGTGCTTCAGCCGACTGCCATTCAGCCGTGCCAATACTGCGTGGCCCGGCTTGGTTTATGAAGCGAGACTGAACCCGGTTTCCGTGCCTGTCCAGCCCATACTTTATTGGGCAGTGTCCTAATTTGGTGGGGCGAGCGTCCGCGCGAGCCGCGCAAACCCAAGGCTCACGACGGCTCGCGCGGACGCTCGCCCCACCGGTTTTTCGAGATGAGGACACTGCCCTTTGCCGGCATCCCGCACCGCTCCGAACCGCCTCCGCCCCGGTCATGCAGATTCGGCTTGCTTCGCCGCCGGCGCAGGTATTCCATCAGCCGCCATGATCAAATTACTTTTCACCCTGCTGGCCTTCACCGCCGGGGCCGCGCTGGCGGAACCGGTCCGGTTTTACCTCGGCACCTACACGGATAAATCTCCCAGCCACGGCATTTACACCGGGACCATTGATTCCATAACGGGCCGGCTGGGGCCGCTGGAACTCGCCACCGCCGCTGCCAATCCCAGTTTCCTCGCGCTGTCGCCGGACGGGAAATTTCTCTACGCCGTCACCTCCACCAATGGCGGCAGCGTCGCCGCCTTCCGCGTGGCCGAAGGCGGTCGGCGGCTCGAATGGCTGAATGATCTGCCCGCCGGCAGCGGCGGGTGTCACGTCTCCGTGGATGCGTCGGGCAAAAATGTTTTTGTGGCGAATTACGGCGGCGGCAGCGTCGCCAGTTTTCACACCAAGGCGGATGGTTCGCTCGCGGCGCGGGTGACTATGTTCCGTGCCACGGGCAGCGGCCCGAATCCGCAGCGGCAGACGAAACCTTATTTACATTCCACTTACGCCCAACCCGGCACCCACCGCGTCTTTGCCTGCGACCTGGGCACGGATTCGATTTGGATTTTTGATCTCGCGGAAGACACCGGCGCTTTGACACCGGCCAATCCGGCGGCGGCGAAAGTTCCGCCCGGCAGCGGTCCCCGGCATCTCGCGTGGCATCCCAACGGCCACTTCGCCTACGTCAACGGCGAGATGGGCATGAACGTCTCCACCTTCCAGATTGATCACGCCACCGGTTTGCTCAATCTCATCCAGACCTTGCCCACCATGCCCGCCGGTGTGGACACCAACGGCATGACCACGGCGGAGATTATTTGTCATCCGTCCGGCAAATGGCTTTACGTTTCCAATCGCGACGTGGCCGGCCGCAGCCGCGACAGCATTGCCGGGTATGCGATTGGCGCGGACGGAAAACTGACGTGGCAGCAGGATGCCCCCGCCGGCGTGAAAGTCCCGCGCGGTTTGGGCCTCGACCCCGCCGGCCAATGGCTCATCGCCGCCGGCCAGGACGACCACCGCATCGTTGTGCTGAAAGTGGATGCGGCGACGGGCAAACTTTCCGCCACGGATCAAACCGCCAGCGTCGGCGCGCCGGTGTGCGTGATTTTTGCGAAATAAAAGAAAAAAATGCACCCAGCACCGGCTGTTTGCGGGTCGTGAAACTTCGGGAATTCTACTGCTTCCCTTTGACCAGCGCGTCCACCACGCCGGGATCGGCGAGCGTGGAGGTGTCGCCAATCTGGTCGGTCTGGTTCTCGGCGATTTTACGAAGGATGCGGCGCATGATTTTGCCGGAGCGGGTTTTCGGCAGACCGGTGGCGAACTGGATTTTGTCCGGCACGGCAATCGCGCCGATTTCCTTGCGGACGTGCGCGGCAATGTCCTTCTTCAATTCTTCGCTTTCCGCCTCGCCGTCCTTCAACGTCACGAAGGCGTAGAGCGCCTGGCCTTTGATGTCGTGCGGCATGGGCGCAACGGCGGCTTCGGCGACTTTCGCGTGGCTCACGAGCGCGCTCTCGACTTCTGCCGTGCCGATGCGGTGGCCGGAGACGTTCACCACGTCATCCACACGGCCGAGCAGCCAGTAATCGCCGTCGCTGTCCACGCGGCAGCCGTCGCCGGTGAAATACATGTCCTTGAACGTGGAAAAATAAGTGTTCACGAAGCGATGATGATCGCCCCACGTCGTGCGCATGATGCCGGGCCACGGTTTCTTGATGCAGAGTTTGCCGCCTTCGTTCGGCTTGCACTCGCTGCCGTCGTCGCGCAAGACCACCGGCTCGACGCCGAAGAAAGGTTTGCTGGCACTGCCGGGTTTCAAGGTGTTGACGCCGGGCAAAGCGGTGATCAAATGTCCGCCGGTCTCGGTCTGCCACCAAGTATCCACGATGGGGCAACGCTCGCGGCCGATGTGTTTGTGATACCACATCCACGCTTCGGGATTGATCGGTTCGCCGACGGTGCCGAGGACGCGCAGGGAGCTTAAATCATATTTCGCCGGCCATTCATCGCCGAGCCGGATGAGCGCGCGGATGGCCGTTGGCGCGGTGTAGAAAGAATTGACCTTGAACTTCTCGACAATTTTCCAGAAGCGCCCGGCGTCGGGATATGTCGGCACGCCCTCGAACATCAGCGTCGTCCCGCCGTTGCAGAGCGGGCCGTAAATGACGTAGCTGTGGCCGGTGACCCAGCCAACGTCGGCGGTGCAGAAAAAAACATCGCCGTCGTGAATGTCGAAAACAAATTTCTGCGTCAGCGCGCACCAGAGCAGATAACCGGCGGTGCTGTGAACGACGCCCTTCGGTTTGCCGGTCGAACCACTCGTGTAAAGGATGAAGAGATAATCTTCGGCGTTCAATTTCTCCGGCGCGCAAACCGCCGAAGCTTTCGCCATCAAATCGTGATACCACACATCGCGGACGGGAACGAGGTTGCACGGTTCGGCATTGCGCCGGATGACGACAACGTGCTGGATGCTCGGCGTGTGTTTCAAAGCCGCGTCGGCGAGTTCCTTGAGCGGAATGTGTTTTCCGGCGCGCAGCGAGACGTTTGCGGTGATGAGCAATTTACATTCGGAATCATTGATGCGGCCCGCGAGCGCGTCCGAACTGAACCCGCCGAAAACGACGGAATGAATCGCGCCGATCCGCGCACAGCCGAGCATGGCGACGGCGGCTTCGGGAATCATCGGCATGTAAATCGCCACGCGGTCGCCCTTCTGGATGCCGAGCGATTTCAGCGCGTTCGCGAACTTGCAGACTTCCGCGTGCAGTTCCGCGTAGGTGATTTTTTTAACGTCTTCTTCCGGTTCGCCCTGCCAAATGATGGCGGTCTGGTTGCCGCGCGTCTTGAGATGGCGATCCAAGCAGTTGACGGTGACATTGAGCTGGCCGTCCTCGAAATAAGTATGCTCGATCTTCCGCGCGTTGGTGTCCCAAGTGTGCTTGCCCGCGACGGTCGGCGCTTTGAACCACTCCAGCGTTTGCGCCTGTTCCAGCCAGAATTTATCCGGCTCGCGGAGGGAGCGCTGATACAGCGCGTCGAACTGCGCGGCATTGAGCAGCGCGTGCTTGACGACCGCCGGCGACGGCGGGAACGTGCGGCTTTCGTGGGACAACGATTCGGTGGAAATGGCTTTGTCGCTCATCTGATAAATAAAATGGATTTCGCTTATTTCCGCAAAAATGGCCGTGCGTGTCAATTCGCCGGGAGAAATAAAATCACAAAACCGCGATTTTTCAACGGCCGAAAGTTGATTCCCATTGCGGGAATCATTGGCCGAATAGTTTTTTTTGCTTTTGTCTTCTCTTTTCTTGTCTTTTTCAAACCCTTTATGGCAATCTCATCCGTCTCTCGTTTTCTGGTTCGCTGGCCGTGAATCAAACAATCCAAGAGGCGCCGGTCAAATCACTCGGTGAACAGCGGCCGACGGAACCATGAAAAATAAATTATTTGCCGCAATCGCGCTTGCCTTCCTGGCGGCTCTCACTCCCGCGTCCGCCGCAAGCTACACGAACAACACCTTCCGACTGGCGACCACCCTGACTCCGAGTTACGGCAACCTGACCGCCGAAGTCATCGCGGCCGATGTCAACGCGGATGGCAAGGTGGATTTGGTCGCCGGGAACACCGTGTGGACGAACAGCGGCCGGGGCGTTTTCAACAATGTGCTGCAATATGCCAGCCCTTACCCTCTTTATCTGCGCACCAACGGATTTGTGGTCGCGGACGTGCTGGGGAATGGCCGGATGGATTTGATCACCCTGACCAACAACAATTCCACAAGCCAGGTCACGGAAAGCATTTTGGTCTATACCAACACCGGCCTCGCATATAACGGCAATTATACCTTTTCCTTTGGCCACTACTCCACCACCACCAACATAGGCAACGATATTACCAATGTGTCCGGCCAGATCATCACCCACGGGTCTTTGGGCAGCGCGGGCGATGTGTTTGGCAATGGCCGGGTCAACTTGTTTTATTACAATTCCAGCAGCAACAGCCTTTCGCTGTTCACCAACAACGGCAGCGGGGTTTTTGGTTCCAACACCACCTTCAGCTTGAGCATGGGCCTGCCGGCGGTGGCGGATGTCAACCGTGACGGTCATGTGGATTTTATCGCGCCCAATTTCAGCAATAACATCGTCTATGTGTTCACCAATAATGGTGCCGGAACTTATGGTTCCAACGCGGCCATCAAGGTGAAATCGCCGGTCAACGTCTTCCCGGCGGATGTCAACGGCGATGGTTGGGTGGATTTGATCTGCCTGTCCTCTACGAACATATCTGGACCTAATTATTATACCAACACGATTTCGATCTGGACCAACAACGGCAGTGGGACTTTTGGCTCCAACACCGCGTTCGTCGTGGGCAGTTCCAGCCAGAAAGTCATGGATGTCAAGGCCACGACGAATCTGTTCGGCAACGGCCAGTTCGCCCTGGTCTTTGCCGTGGACGATTATTCTGGATCTGAAACCGGCTATCTGATGGTTTACACGAACAATGGTTCCGGAGGCTTTGGCTCCAATCTCACCGTGACCGTCGGTTCCAGCATCCTTCCGACCACGTTGGCCGTGGCGGATGTGAACGGCGATGGGAGTCAGGATTTGATTACCGCGAATTATCTTTATAACAACCCCAGTTCCGGGAGCATCACGGTGTTCACCAACACGGGCAGCGGCATCCAGAGCGGCAGCTTCGTTTCCAACTCCATGCCGGTTTTGACCACCAATTCCACTTTTCTAACGTCGTCAGACATTTACCGCAATGGCCAGCAGGAATTGATTACCTGTATCTTCAGCAATAATTACCCCGAGTTGCTGATTCTCACCAACAATGGCAGCGGCGGGTTTGGCTCCAACGCCGTGGTGAGCGGATTCATCCCTCCGTCCGGTAACACTTACATTCAGTCTCCGCCTATCATGGCGGACATTTTTGGCAATGGCAGTCCGGCTTTGATTCTCGGTATGGAAAACTATTACACACAGTCCGGCTTGATAACGGTTTTAACCAATAACGGCTCCGGCGTCTTCGGCACCAATTATTCCTTCAACATCGGCAACTCCGGCTCCGGCTACATACCCAACAAGGTGGTCGCCGCCGATGTGAATGGCGATGGCAAGCTGGATTTGATCATATCCACCTACTATTATGAAGGAAATGCCTGGAATTTGCTGGTGTTGACCAACAACGGTTCCGGCAAATTCGGCACCAATGTCACGCTCACGCTGAACGGCCTCTCGCAGTTGGCCGTGGCAGATGTCAACGCCGACGGCCGACCGGACTTGGTTGTCGCCTATAATTCTTCAGGTTATAGCCGGATGACAGTTTATACCAATATCAGTGCCAACGGCGCTGGCCTGCTTTATTCGTCTTCCACCATTCCTCCCAATTATTATAATGGCTCCGCCACCTATCAAATCACTGCGGGTGCGATCCCTTCGGCGCTGGTCGCAGCAGATGTCAATGGCGATGGCAACATGGATTTCATCATCGCCAACAATAATACTCCCGGCACGCTCTCGGTGATGACTAACAGCGGCTATAACTACTACGGCAACATTTATTACACTTTTGGCCTGAACTCATCGCCGGTCGTGGGTGCCAATCCCCAGGCATTGGTGGCGGCGGATGTCAATGGTGATGGCAAGGTGGACTTGATCAGCGCCAATCTGGGCGTGGCCACGAACAACAACTCGTTCGGTCCGATAAGTTATGGCACGCTGACCGTCTTGGCGAACAATGGCAGCGGCAACTTCACCAATCAAGCCACGTTCAGCACCGGCACCGGGCCGACCGCCCTCGTCGCCCTGGATGTCAACGGCGATGGCCACCCGGACTTGATTGCCCTCAACAACATCAATTACACCAACCGTGGTGTGAATGCCACCAACTCTGCCGCCTCGCTTTCCATCCTGTTCAACACCTCCAACTTCGTGAACACCGTGGCGCTGCAGACCGCGCCCGGCACCACGGCCATTACTTACGGCCAGACCTTGGGTGCCACCGGCTTGAGCGGTGGCGCGGCCACCAACGAGGCCGGCGTGGTCGTCAACGGCACTTTTGCTTACAACAACACCAACTCAATTCCGGGCGTCGTTTCAACGAATCCTGTGACTTTCACGCCGACGCCGCCGACCGATTACCAGTCCTTCACCTTCAACGTCAGCGTGACGGTCAATCCCTTGTCGGCCGTCCTGACCGGCACCCGCGCCTACGACGGCACTTCGGTCGTCACAAACAACATTTTATCCGTGTCCAACAAACTGGCCGGAGACAATGTCACGGTCTCCGCCGGCAGCGCCGCCCTGGCCGTCGCGACAATCGGAACCAACAGCATCACCTCCTTGGGTAATCTTGTCCTGGGCGGCACGAAGGCGGCCAATTACACGCTCTCGGGCGCGGGCGGGGCGGTCATCATTACACCGGCGGTCCCCGTGGTGGCGCTGGCCTCCTCGCAGAATCCACAGTTCAATGGTGCCGGCGTGAGCTTCACGGCCACGCTGCCGGTTTACGCCACCGGCACGATTCAGTTCTTGACCAATGGCGTTAATTTCGACTTGGAAACGATCACCAGCGGCAGCGCGGGCAGCGTGGCGACGTCCTTGTTGCCGGTCGGGTCCAACACTATTACCGCCGCCTACTCGGGAGATGCGAACGATCAAGCCAGCGCGACCAACCTAAGCCAGTTGACCGATCCCTTTCACTTGCCCGTCGTTTTGAATGGCACCCGCGTTTACGACGGAACGACGAACGCAGGGTATGTCATTTTGTCGGTCGCCAACAAGGTGGGCAGCGATAACGTGACGGTCTCCGCCGGCAGCGTCGGGTTGGCCTCCGCAACGGTAGGAATGAACAGCATCACTTCGACCTACAACCTGGCCCTGGGCGGCTTGAACGCGGCCAATTACACGCTCTCGGGGATGAGCGGAGCCGTTGGCATCACGCCCTTGCCCGTCGTTTTGACTGGCACCCGCGCCTACGACGGGACGCCGGACGCAGTCTATGGAATTCTGTTGGTCACCAATAATGTCGGCGGCGATATTGTGACGGTGTCTGCGGGCAGCGCCGGTCTGGCGGCGGCCAACGTCGGAACGAACGCCATCACCTCCAACAACGGCCTTGCCTTGGGCGGCTTGAACGCGGCCAATTACACACCCACGGGAGTGAGCGGATCCGTTGTCATCACTCAAGCCGTGAATGTCATCGCCCTCACCTCCTCGCAGAATCCATCAGGCTACGGTGTCGGGGTGAATTTCACCGGCACCTTGCCATCCTTTGCCACCGGCACGATTCAGTTCCTGACCAATGGCGTCAATTTCGACAATGAAAGTTTGACCGCTGGCACTGCGGGCAGCGTGACGATGGCAGCGTTGCGGCTCGGCTCCAACAACATTGTTGCCGCTTATTCGGGTGATGCAAACGATGTGGCCGTCACGAACAGCCTCGGCCAGATGGTTGTTCCTCCGCAGTTCAACGGCATCGTTCTTGGTTCCGGCGGACTGGTGATGAGCGGTTCCTTCGGGGTGCCATTTGGAACTTATTACATATTGGCCTCCACCGACATGACCCTGCCGGTCAACCAGTGGACGCCGGTGTTCACCAACCAGTTCGACGGCAGCGGCAATTACAACTTCACCAATCCCATCACGCCGGCATCGGGGGTTTATTTTATTCTGGAAGTGCCTTGATGTCCGGCGGCGTTGGCGAACTTGCAAATCAGATCAACTGCCCGCATTTTGCGGGCGTTCACGAAATCGCCTCGCGCATGGCGGCGAAAAGATTTTTGCCCGACTCCTGCGTGACGGGCTGCTTGGACTTGGAGTCCGAATGTTCCACCAGTTCCTCCGGCAGTTCCTTGAGAAAGGGCGACGGCTGGCACGGCAGGGTCTGGCCGTATTTCTTGCGTCCGGCGCAATGGCTGATGGTCAGCGTCTGCATCGCGCGCGTCACGGCCACGTAAAACAGCCGCCGCTCCTCGTCCAGCGTGCCTTCGACTTTCGAACGCGAATGCGGCAGCAGCCCGTCCTCCAGCCCAACGACGAAGACGTGCGGGAACTCCAATCCCTTGCACGAATGCATGGTGATGAGCGTCACGGCGTCCTGGGTGTTTTCTTTCTCTTCCTCGCGGTCGCTGTCGAGCGTGATGTTTTCCAGAAAATTTTCCAGCCGCTCCGCCGGCAGGTTGCCGATGCCATCCATCGTGGCCATCAATTCGCGCAGGCTGCGACTGCGGGCTTCGGCCACTTCCGGATCTTTTTCCAGCCGCTTCAATTCGGCGAAGTAGCCGGCTTCATCCAGAAATTCGTTCGCCCAAGTTTGGAGCAGAAAAACACCCTCACCCCGGCCCTCTCCCGTCCGACGGGAGAGGGGGAAACGCTCCCCGACTTGCGCGCTGGTGACAATTGGGATTGGATCAGAAGTTACCGGATTGGCTGAAAGTGTTCGCTGGCTGTTCCCTCTCCCATCGGATGGGAGAGGGTCAGGGTGAGGGTTGCCGGTCAACTGGCTTTGCACGCGCTCCACAAACTCCACGAACGCCTCGATGCACTCGCGCGTGTTTTTCTGAAACGTCGTCGTCACCAGCGGGTTTTTCATGGCGGTGAAGACGGAACATTTCCGCTCGTGGCTCGCGCCGAGCAGACGTTCCATCGTCACGTCACTCAAACCGCGCGCCGGCACGTTGGCGATGCGCAGCAGGCTGATGTCGTCGTGCGGATTCACGAAAGTTTTCAGATACGCGAGAAAATCTTTGATCTCGCGCCGGTCAAAAAAACTTTGCCCGCCGATCAAATGGTAGCGCACGCCGGCCTTGCGCAACTCGGTTTCCAGCGGACGCGACTGCTGGTTGGTGCGGAACAAAATCGCGCAGTCCTGCCACGGAATCCGGTGCGCGATGCGCTTGAACTCGATTTGCCCGACGACTTCGCGCGCCTCGTCCTCGTCCGTCGGATAGGTCTGCAATTGGATCTTTGCGCCCGCGCCTTTCTGCGACCACAGTGATTTGCCGCGCCGGCGCACATTGTTTTTGATGATAGCGTTGGCGGCGTTGAGAATGGTCGTGGTGCTGCGGTAGTTTTGCTCCAGCTTCACCACTTTAATTTCTGGAAAATGTTTTTCCATGTTGAGCAGGTTGGCGACCTCCGCGCCGCGCCAGCCGTAAATGCTCTGGTCATCGTCGCCGACCACGCAAAAATTCCGGTGCTCCTGCGTCAGCGCGTGCACCAGCTCGAACTGCGCGGCGTTGGTGTCCTGATACTCGTCCACCATGACGAATTGATATTTGGCGCGGCAAGCGGCGAGCGCATCGGGATGCTCGCGAAAGAGCCGCAGCGTGAGCAGAATCAAATCATCAAAATCCACGGCGTTGCAGGCGTGCAGCGCGGATTCGTAGCGCTTGGCGATATGCACCGCCAGCGCGCGGAGATTGGGATCAACGAAAGCCTTGGCGTTCTCGCCGCCGTTCTTGAATTTGCTCAACAATGCCAGCACCGTGCCGGGATCAACCTTTTCGCCCTTTACAGAAATGGCCGACAGAATTTTCTTCACCGCCGCGAGCTGCTCCGAGGTGTCGTAGATGACAAAACTTTTTTTGTAGCCAAGCTTCTCAATGTGCTGACGGAGAATCCTGACGCACAAAGAATGGAACGTGCAAATGGTCGGACGGTTGTCGTCGCGTGATTTTGGACTTTGGACTTTGGACTTTGGACTTTTCGGCAGCAGCTTGCGCACGCGTTCCTGCATTTCGCGGGCGGCCTTGTTGGTGAACGTCACGCCGAGAATGTTGCCCGGCGCAATGCCGCGCTCGACCATGTGCGCGATGCGAAAAGTGATCACGCGCGTTTTGCCCGTGCCCGCGCCGGCGAGAATCAGCACCGGGCCGCGAATCGCTTCGACGGCCTGGCGCTGCTGCGGGTTGAGCGTGGATAAATTCAACATCGGGCGCGGCGTTGGATTGGCAGTGTTCAAATGGGCTTGGTGATCGGGTTCAAATGTTTTTGCACCACCTCGAATAATGGCGGCGGACTTTCACGCTGGATTCAACGCCGGGCATGGAATTGCAAACATCCGCAATAAGGCTGGTGGTTTTCAGGTTGGCTCGATGGCAAAAAATTATCCGTTTCTTCTACCGGAACCGCGCACTGAAAGGAAGCTGAAAAGCAGCGGCGACGGCAGGTTTCCCGCCCCGTGACGACGTTTCACCGAACGCCACGCCGGGCCGCCTTGTCCGCGCCGGGCTGCAAACGGATTGAATGGATGCGGCGGATGGCAATTTCGACACGGCCGCCCGCGCCCAAACTCCCGGCTTGTCGCGGCGCGGTGGTTCCCCTAGAGTGCCGCTTTCCAACAACCAATCTTATGTCAAACAGACCTCTCAATGTCGGACTGGTGGGCGGCGGCAAAGGCGCGTTCATCGTCAATCCCCACCAAAAAGCGATTCACTTTGACGGCACGCGGCGCGTGGTCGCGGGCGCACTTTTTCCGGATCCGAAAATTGCGCTGGAAGAAGCGGCGAACTGGGCTTATCCGATTCGCGGCTACGGTTCCTACGATGAAATGATCGCGGCCAATAAAACTTTGCCCGAAGATCAGAAGCTGGACTACATCCTCATTGTCACGCCGAACTTCGTGCATTTCGATCCGGCGATGAAGGCGATGAAAGCCGGCATCGCGGTGTTTTGCGAAAAGCCGCTCTGCCTGAATCTCAAGGAGGCGAACGAACTCGTGAAAACCGCGCACAAGCTGAACGTGCCGTTCGGCGTGGCGCATACTTATCTCGGTCACTGGACGAGCCGGTTCAGCCGCTACATCGTGCAGAGCGGATTGCTCGGCGATGTGCGCTGGGTGGACAGTTATTATATCCAAGGCTGGCTTGCGACGAAGCTCGAAGCCACTGGCCAGCAGCAGGCGTCGTGGCGCGTGGACCCGAAGCGCGCGGGTGGTTCCGGCTGCGGCGGCGACATCGGCACGCACGCGCTGATGCAGCTCCGCTACGTCACCGGTTTGAACGTCACGGATGTTTCCGCGCAGATGGAAACTTTTGTCGAAGGCCGGCAGCTCGACGACCATTTCACGATTTACTGCAAGTTGAGCAACGGCGGCAAGGCGCTGGTGCGCGCGTCGCAAATTTGCATCGGCTCCAAAAACGATCTCGGCATCGTCGTGGCCGGCACGAAAGGCACGTTGCGCTGGCGTCAAGAAGAGCCGGAGAGCCTCACGATTTGCCTGCCGAACCAGCCGGATCGCGTCTATTGGCGCGGCGCGGTGACGGGCGGCGACGGTTTTCTCCCGAAAGATTTGCCGGCCGATTTGATGGCCGAGCCGACGATTCCGGCGGGTCATCCCGAAGCGTTCCACGACGCGTTTGCACGGCTGCATCGCTGTTTCGAGGCCGACGTGCGCAAATGGAAGGCCGGCGAGAAATTCAATTGCGACGGCAGTAAATACGCCAACGTGCAGGACGGCTGGACCGGCATCGCGTTCATTGAAACCACGGTGAAGTCCGCCGCGTCCAACGGCAAGTGGACCAAGCTCCCGAAGATTTAATGGACAGCGGAACGCCGCGCACCGTCTCGGCGTGAACAAAACATCAACCCGCCGGGACGGTGCCCGGCGCTCCAAAAAATTAAAATGAACAAACTCATCATCGCCGCCGCAGTCGCGGCCATCGCCACCAACGTGACCTGCGCGCAAACCAAAAAGAACATCGAGGTCACGATTGACGGTGTCGCCGGTTTCCAGGACACGCCGCTGCAGCCGGACGGCAAGTGGCACGTTCACGATCCCGCGCGGCCGCAGCCGCCGGTGGTGACGTCCGGCACATTCAGCGAAAACGCCAAGCCGCCGAGCGACGCGATTGTGCTGTTCGACGGCAAGGACGTTTCCGAATGGACCGACCGGCAGGGCAATCCCGCGCCGTGGAAAGTTGAGGACGGCGTGATGGTTTCCGCCAAGAGCGACGTTGTCAGCAAAAAGGAATTCGGCGACCTGCAACTGCACCTTGAATTCCGCGAGCCAACGCCGCCGAAGGGCGACGGCCAGGGCCGCGGCAACAGCGGCGTGTTCCTCATGGGCCGCTATGAAATCCAGGTGCTCGACTGCTACGAAAATAAAACCTATGCCGACGGCGCGACAGCGGGAATTTACGGCCAGCATCCCGCGCTCGCGAACGCCTGCCGCCCGCCCGGCGAATGGCAGACCTACGACATCATTTTCAACGTGCCGCATTTCGGCCCGAACGGCGAAGTCGTGACGCCGGGATATGTGACCGTGTTTCACAATGGCGTCGTCGCGCAAAATCATCAGGCCATTCGCGGCGCGACCAACTGGAAAAGCCCCGGCAAATACACGGCGCACGGCCCGACCGGCCCGCTGGCCTTGCAGTTTCACAACAACGCGGTTTCTTTCCGCAACATCTGGGTGCGCCCGGTGCCGCTGGTCAACGAACCTTGAAACATTCTGACTCCAAAATTAACACTGAAAAATAAAATGAAAATCCTCGCCACCTTGCTCATCGCCGCCCTCGCGGCCACCACCCTCCAGGCCGCGCCGAAAAAATTGCTCGTGGTCACCACCACGACCGGCTTCCGGCACAGCTCGATTCCGAACTTGGAAAAAGTCATCGCCCAACTTGGTGAAACCAGCGGCGAATTCACCGTGGACTATGTGCATCAGCCGGCCGGCAAGCCGGCGGCCTTGAAGAAAGACGCCACGGATGCGGAAAAAGGCATTTATGCTTCGTCCGAGGCGGCGTGGGAACAGTCCCTGAAAGTCGCGCTGCAAAAACTTTCGCCGGAGTCGCTGAAAAATTACGACGCCGTGGTTTTTGCCAGCACCACCGGTGATTTGCCGATTCCCGATCCGCAGGGCCTGCTCGACTGGATCAAGGCCGGCCACGCCTTCGTGGGCATTCATGCGGCGAGCGACACGTTTCACAAATGGCCGGCATACGCGGAAATGCTCGGCGGCGAATTCGCGCATCACGGCGCGCAAGTGAGCGTGGATTGTCTGAACCAGGATCCGCAGCATCCGGCCACCGCGCAACTCGGCAAGACCTGGACGCTGTCGCAGGAGGAAATTTACCAGTTCAAAAACTACGACGCGACCAAGGTGCATGACCTGCTCATCATGGACAAGCACCCGGAGCACAAGGAAGTCACCGGCCATTTCCCGGTGAGCTGGTGCAAGCCGTTTGGTTCCGGCAAAGTGTTTTACACCTCGCTCGGCCATCGCGAAGACATCATTGACACCGACCCGAACATCAAGGACCGCAAAAATTCCGTGGAGATCAGCAAGGCGTATCAGCAGCACGTCCTCGGCGGCATCGAATGGGCGCTGGGCTTGAAAACGGCCACGGCGGTTCCGTGACAACCGACGGTCTTCCGAAAGATTCACAAAAAAGGCGGACGGGCAACCGTCCGCCTTTTTTTGCGGCCTGACCAGCCAAGCCGGCGCGGCGGCGGCGGCTGAACGTCACCCAATTGATTGCAATTCCGGCGGCGGCATTGTATTTAATAGACAGACCGTTTTATTTTTGCGGTGACGATTTGACGCGGCAACAATTCAACGGTTCACGAATAATAAATTTATGCAATGCTGCGTGTGCAAAGAAAAACCGGCGACGGTGCATCTGACCCAGATCGTGGGCGACAAGATGCAGAAGCTGGATTTGTGCGAAGATTGTGCGAAGGCCAAGGGCATCAATGACCCGACGAGCTTCGCGATGGCGGACTTGATGCTCGGCCTCGGCGCATCGCAGGAGCTTGATCCGTCGGCGGGCGCGGTGGAGGTCAAGTGCGCGCGCTGCGGCTTTTCGCAGGCGGATTTCAAAAAGTCCGGCCGGCTCGGCTGCCCGGAATGTTACCAGACTTTTGCGGAAGGCTTGTCCGGCCTGCTCAAGACGATGCACAAAGGCACGCGCCACGTCGGCAAGGCGCCGGAAGCCCTCCGCCAGTCGCGCGTGACGGTGGACCGCCTGAAATCGCTCCAGAAAAAACTGGCCAAGGCGATTGGCGAGGAAGATTACGAAACGGCGGCGACATTGCGCGATGAAATCAAAACCATGAGCGGCGCGGCCCCGGCAAAATCGCGATGACGCAAGGATAATTTCTTAATCATAATCGTAATCTTAATCCTAATCTATTTTGGGAGATTACGATTACGAGCAAGATTAGGATTAAGATAAAATCAAATGAAAGACATCCATCAATTTCTTTGTTCCCCGGCGGAATCCACGCACCGGCACGGGCCGCATGACCGCATCGTGATGTCGAGCCGCGTGCGGCTGGCGCGCAATTTGCGCGACCATTCCTTTCCCGGCTGGGCCAAAAAACCGGAGCGCGTGAAAATTCTCGAAGCGGTTTTGCCGGCGGTCAGCGCGCTGCCGGAGATGGCGGATTCCTTTGGCGAGGCGATGGACAATCTGACCGCGCTGGACAAACAACTGCTCGTCGAGCGCCATCTCATCAGCCGCGAACACGCCGCGAAAAACGTCGGCAGCGGACTCGTCGTGAACCGCGCGGAATCGTTCTGCGTGCTGATCAACGAGGAAGATCATCTGCGGATGCAGGCGTTGCGGCCCGGTTTCCAAACGCGCGAGGCGTGGCTGGCGGTGGACAAACTGGATTCCGCGCTGGAGAAAAAATTAAATTTCGCCTTCGACAACGAACTGGGTTATTTGACCGCGTGTCCGACCAATCTCGGCACCGGCATCCGCGTGAGCGCGATGCTGCATTTGCCGGGACTCGTCCTGGCCGAGCAGATCAATCCGATCATTCAATCCGTGAACAAACTCGGCCTCGCCGTGCGCGGGCTTTACGGCGAAGGCACGGAGGCGCTGGGAAATGTTTTTCAAGTTTCCAACCAGATGACGCTCGGCGAAAGCGAAACGGTCATCGTCGAGCGGCTGGAAAAAGTGTTGTCGCAGATCATCGAGCACGAGGAAAACGCGCGGCAGACGTTGATGGAAAAAAAACCGAAAGTGGTGTTCAACCACATCGGCCGCGCCTACGGCATTCTGGCGAACGCGCACAGCATTTCGTCGAAGGAAACGATGAATCTGCTCTCGCTGCTGCGGTTGGGCGTGGACCTGGAGTTGTTTCCCGGCACGCAGCGCGCGTTGGTGGACGAACTTTTTTTGACCACGCAGCCGGCGCATTTGCAGAAGCAGGTTTCCGACAAGCTGTCCGCCGAGGAGCGCGATCTCATCCGCGCCGACATGGTGCGCGAGCGGCTGAAGAACGTGAGCCGGCCGGTAGTCAAACCGGCGGGCGGCACGGCGAATTGAATTTCAAAGCCCCGATTGTTCCGGCTGAATTTTTTTGTTTCGCCGGCGGCCCAAAATATTTTGCCGGCCACCGGCGTTTTTTTCCTGTTGGCGTTGGACAAATCCGCCGATTCATAGCAGTATAGTTCAAGTATGAGCGATGAAGCCATGAGCAATTTTACGCCGCGGGCGCAGCAGGTGCTGGCGCTCGCGCGCAAGGAAGCCGACCGCCTGAACCATAACTTTCTCGGCACGGAGCATCTGCTCCTGGGCCTGATCAAGCTGGGCCAGGGCGTCGCCGTCAACGTGCTCCAGAGCATGGGCATTGATCTCGAAACCGTCCGCATGGAAGTCGAGAAACAGGTCGGCTCCGGCCCCGATCAAAAAATGATCGGCAACATTCCTTACACGCCGCGCGTGAAAAAAGTCATCGCGCTCGCGCAGAAGGAGGCGAAAAATCTCAATCACACCTACGTCGGCACCGAACATCTGCTGCTCGGCCTGTTGCGCGAGGGCGATGGCGTGGCGGCGAAAGTGTTGCGCGCGCTGGACGTGGACATCGAGGAAGCACGGCAACGCGTCTTGAAAGAGCTGGACCCGAATTTCGCCGCCCAACCCGGCGGTGAAGAACAGTCGCCGGGCGAACCCGCTGCGGAAAAACAGCCCGCCGCTGCCGCCGGTGAAAAAAAGGGCGAAGTCAAAACGCCCGCGCTGAAGGCGTTTGGCCGCGACCTGACGGAAATTGCGCGCAAGGGCGACATGGACCCAGTCATCGGCCGCAAAAGCGAAATTGAGCGCGTCATCCAGATTCTCTGCCGCCGCACAAAGAACAATCCGGTGCTGCTGGGCGAAGCGGGCGTGGGCAAAACGGCAATCGTCGAAGGTCTCGCGCAGGAAATCGCGGCGGGCAACGTGCCGGAAATTTTGCTGAACAAGCGCGTCATCACGCTCGACCTCGCGCTGATGGTGGCCGGCACAAAATATCGCGGACAATTTGAGGAGCGCATCAAGGCGGTCATGGACGAAATTCGTCGTGCGAAGAATGTCATTCTCTTCATTGACGAATTGCACACGATTGTCGGTGCCGGTTCCGCCGAAGGCACGATGGACGCCAGCAACATCATCAAGCCGGCGCTTTCGCGCGGCGAAATGCAGTGCGTCGGCGCGACGACGTTGAACGAGTATCGCAAATACATCGAGAAGGACGCCGCGCTCGAACGCCGTTTTCAATCGGTGAAAGTCGAGGCGCCTTCAATTGAAGATGCGATTGCCATTTTGAAAGGCCTGCGCCACAAATACGAGGAGCATCACAAGGCCGAGTTCACCGATGACGCCGTCACGGCTTCCGTGAAACTTTCCGACCGCTACATTACCGACCGGTTTTTGCCGGACAAGGCGATTGACGTGCTGGACGAAGCCGGTTCCCGCGCCCGCATCACCACGATGACGCGACCGCCGGAAATCAAGGCGCAGGAAGCCGAGATCGAGGAAATCAAAGGCAAAAAAGAAGGCGCGATCAAAAACCAGGATTTCGAGGGCGCGGCCAAAATGCGCGACCTGGAAAAACAGGCGAAGGAAAAACTCGAAACCCTGCTCAAAGAATGGCGCGCGAAAGGCGACGAAAAACGCGTCGTCGTCGGCGAAGAGGAAATTTTGCACGTCGTTTCCAAGTGGACCGGCATTCCGCTCCAGCGCATGGGCCAGGGCGAAATGCAGCGGCTGCTCACGGTTGAAACCGAGATGGAAAAAGTCGTCGTCGGCCAGCGCGAAGCCGTGTCGGCGCTGTGCAAGGCGCTCAAGCGTTCGCGCGCTGACCTGAAAGATCCGCGCCGGCCCATCGGCACGTTCCTGCTGCTCGGCCCGACGGGTGTGGGCAAAACGCTGTTGGCGAAGACGCTTGCCGAGCAGATGTTCGGCGACAGCAAATCACTCATCCAGCTCGACATGGGCGAATACTCGGAAAAACACAATGTCTCGCGTCTCTTTGGTTCGCCGCCGGGCTACATCGGTTTTGAGGAAGGCGGTCAACTCACGGAAAAAGTGCGGCGCAATCCGTATTCCGTCGTGCTCTTTGATGAAATTGAAAAAGCGCATCCTGAAGTATGGAATGCGTTGCTGCAAATTCTTGAAGAAGGCAAATTGACCGATGGCCAGGGACGGATCATTAATTTTCGCAACACCATCATCCTGATGACCTCGAACGTCGGTTCGGACACGATCAAGCGGCAATCCACGCTTGGTTTTGCGCCGATTACTGATGAGAGCAGCTACGAAAAAGCGCGCGAACGCGTCTTGGAAGAAGCCAAGAAAACCTTCCGCCCGGAATTTTTGAACCGGCTCGACGACTTGATTGTGTTCCGCTCCTTCACCAAGCCCGATCTCATCCAGATTTTGAGTTTGGAAGTGGAAAAAGTATTGGAACGGCTGCGTAAGAAAAATCTCAAGCTGGAACTCGACGACCAGGCGAAGGATTTTCTCGTGGAGAAAGGCTACGACCCGCAATACGGCGCGCGACCGATGCGCCGCGCGGTCGAGCGTTTCTTCGAGGACCCGCTCGCCGAGGAAATTCTCAAGGGCGTGCTGCACGAAGTCGACCTTATCCTGGTCACCGCCGACAAGGACAAACTGCTTTTCAACCAGAAGCCGGCAACCGCAGGCGCGGTGGCAAGTTAAACCCGCACGCCAACTGGCAAGCTGGGCGGCTGGAAGTCCGCGCGACATCAAGCAACGGGCCGCCGTAACTATGATGTCGGCAAAATCTTGGCACGCCTGTCGGTTTAAGATAACCAGTAACCGACCAAGATTTTTTTAGGGCCTTGACGGAAAGCAGAGTATGTGTGAATGATGTGCGGAATACGCATATTAACCGGGATCAACCAACTGGGTTGGTTCAGCCTAAATGACCATCAGCGCCAAATCCCCGCTCGGCTCCACCTTAAAAATCTTCGCATTGATTGCCGGCGGGTTGCTGGTGGTAACGCCATTGGCGGCTCAAACGGTAGTTTGGAGCGGCTTTGATGCCACTAATAACATCAACACCAATTGGTCGGATGTGAACAACTGGTCCGGCGGCACTCCCGGTCCAGCCACTAACATTTACTTTTTTGACGCCGGCGCGAACGGCATTCAAGGTATTGTCAACAACCTTGTGGATGCCAACACCAGGATTCTGTCGTTGCAATATGGGAACACCAACGGTTTTCATACGACCCAAATCAAATCAGGGCTGACCCTCACGGTTTCCAATAACGCGGCAACCAACCTAGTATTTGCCGGAACCGGAACGGACAACGGAGCCAGCCAGACCTTATATTCCATGCTTACCGGATCCGGGTCTTTCGCCGTGGTCAGCACCAACACCGGATCGTTTTTCGCCGTCCAGCAAGGCTCGGCCAACAACGGAAACCACATGGCGTCCTTGGATCTTTCGGGGTTGGCCAATTTCAACCTGACGGCCGGCCGGTTGATGATCGGCTCGGCCAATCCTGGAGCTGGAGGCTACAATTGGCTGTCTGGAACACTGTATTTGGCCGGCACCAATACCATCAGAGTCAACGGCACAGCCCCGGCAATTGACGCGGGCGACTGCACCAGCAATGGCGGAACGAACTATGTTTATTTGGGCCAGACCAACTCGATCTTTGCCGACTCGATAACTATCGCGCATTCAAAAGCCACCTGCACCCTGAGCTTCAACCCGGCACTGACCGGCAGCAATCCTACACTATTCCTGAATGGCAACACGAACGCGAGGGTAAGTGCCCTGGCGATTGGTGATTTTTCCGCCCAGACCGGAAGCGCGTCAACTACTTCCGGCACTATGAATTTAACCGGCGGCACGGTTAATGTGCAGGTGGACACCTGCTATGTTAGCCGGGGGCAGACCGGCGCCGGCACCGGCACGACCACCGGCACCTTGCGGCTTGGTGCCGGCATATTCAACGTGAACACGCTGGACGTGGCTTATGTAAGCGTCAACACCGCCGTTGGCAGCGTGACCGGAACCCTGACAATCACTAATGGAACCATCGTGATTAACAATAATTTGGTGCTGGGCTATAATTCCGGTGCCACGGCCACTGCGACCGGCACATTTAACACCACCAATGGAACTGTGCTGGCCAATAATATTATCGCCGGCGGTGGAACCAGCAAGATTAACATGAGCGGCGGTTTCCTTGCCGTTAGCAACACCATAGGTTCGCTAACCGCGCCTTTAAGTTCCCTGACTGTCAACAATGGTGCGACGCTGCAATTATGGGTTGCCAATAATCGGACTAACGCCGCCATCAGCACAGTATCCAGCGATAACAGTGGTGTCATAAACATTGGTGCCATGCCAATCGTCCTGAACTATCCGTCATCCTACCCCCTTATTTTCTCTCCATCCGGCGGCGCAAATGGAATCAGGTTTTCCTTGGGCACATTGCCGGGTGCTTATCTAGGTTACATTTCCAATGACAACTCCAGCACAATTTGGCTGGTCATCACCAACGGCCCTCCCTTGCCCAAGACCGATCTGTGGAGCGGCGGAATGAATAATAATTGGGACACGAACACCTTGAACTGGGCGAGTAACAGCGTCGCCGTGACCTATCGCGAACTTGATTTGGTGGTATTTAACGATTCAGCCCAAACTAACACGGTCAATCTGGTTGGCCCCACGCCACACACGCCCTATAGCTGGATAGTTACCAACAACATTTTGAACTATACGTTCACCGGAACCAACAGCGTTGGCGGTTCGACTTCCTTGGTCAAATCCGGCGGCGCAGCTTTGACGCTTTCAGAAAATGGTGACAGCTTCAGCGGCGGCATCACCGTCAACAGCGGCACGGTGATTCTCGACGAGGCCAGTAACACCGTTGCCGGCGGTCTAACCATTGCCGGCAGCGCGATAACCCAGATCGGCAGCAACGACAACAAAGGCGGTTTGCCTTCTGGTTCTGTTGTAAACAATGGCTCCCTGGTGTTCAGCCAAACAATTACTGATCTTGTGTCCACGGCAATTTCCGGAGGCGGTTCGCTGACGCAACAGGGCACCGGCAGACTTATCTTGAGCGGCACCAATAGTTACACCGGAAACACCGTCGTTCTTCAAGGCACGCTGGCATTGACCGGCGGCGGCTCGATTTCCAGCAGCCTGAATGTGATTGTCAACAATTCGACGTTGGACGTTTCGGGCGTTACCGGAACGGTGACCCTGGCTAACTTAAATATGACCAATGCGTCAATCAAAACTGGCGTGGCAACGCTCAATGTTTCTGGTTTGGATCTGGGTGGTTCGAGTAATACGATCAAAGTTGTCACGCTGCCGCCTACCTTGTTCTATCCGACGAATGTTACCCTCATTCAATCCGCCACGGGCATTAATGGTTACAACTTTGTTCTGGGCAGTCTGCCCGCCGGCAGTCCATCTTACGCTGGAAGCCTCGGCACAAACGGAAACGCGGTCGGGCTCGCGCTTACATCGGGACCACTCTCGGTCGTTGCGGCGAACGTCAGTTTCTCTTCGACTAATGCGGGATTGGTTCTAAATCCCGCATTTTGCGGGCTTAGTTATGAAAAGTCGTCGTTGACCGGACATTTATTTGCTTCTAATGACGTTTCGCTGGTCAGTATGTTTGGCCAGATAGCTCCCGCTGTCCTGCGGGTCGGAGGTAACAGCGTTGACACAACTTGCTGGGGCGGATTGTCCAACAAAACGCCGATCACAGCGGCTCAAGTAGATGCGTTCGCCGGTTTCGTCAAAGCGTTGCCAACTAACTGGCACGTCATCTACGGTATTAACATGTCCGTGAACAACGCCACGAATTGCGCCGCCGAAGCCGCCTATGCCGCCAATGCGCTCGGGTCCAGCCTGCTAGGCTTCGAGATCGGCAATGAATGTGATTTGTATGCCGGCAATGGCATCCGCGCAACCACTTATACCTATGCCCAATTCCTCTTGGAATGGCAGGCGCTCGCCGGAGCGATCACCAATGCCGTTCCCGGTTGGGCAATTACCAACGCCGGCAATGGTTGGACGCTCACCGGTCCGGCCTCGGCCTACAATACTTCGGTTTACACGGTGCCCTTTGCCAAAAGCGAGACCGGGATTGTTTCGATGGTGACACAACATTACTACCGGGCGAACGGCCAATCACCCACCTCAACCTTGCAACTGCTGCTCCAACCGGATACGAGCTTGCCCGGCACGGTGAGCACCCTGGCCACCGCCGCTACCGCAGCCAAACTCCCCTACGGTTTTCGCATGGCGGAATGCGGCTCCTTCTACAACGGCGGCGCACCGAATGTGAGCGACGCCTATGGCACCGCCCTGTGGACGCTGGACTTCATGTTCACCATTGCGCTCAATGGCGGACAGGGTGTGAATTTTCACGGTGGCGGCAGCGGGCCTGGATATACTCCCATTGCCGACAATGGCACCGCCGTTATTCAAGCCCGTCCCGAGTTCTATGGACTTAAAATATTTTCGCTGGTATCGCAAGGCAATGTCATCCCAGCCGTCGTCTCCCTGGCATCGAACATCAATTTTACCGCCTATGGCGTGCGGCGGGCCAGTGGGGGGATTAGCGCTGTGCTGCTCAATAAGGAAACCAATGATTATGTCCAAGTGAGCATCAATTTGGAGACAAATGTCGGCGCGGCACAATTGCTGGAGTTGAACGGGCTGGCTTTAGATAGCACCAACGGCTACACGCTTGGCGACGCGACAATTAATGCGGATGGATCCTGGGCGGGCGGAGTGCAGTCGGTCATCGCCGCAACGAATGGTCAGCTTACTCTCATCATGCCACCGATCAGCGCCGTGTTATTGAACCCCATGGTGACGGAAGTCACCAACTATTTGCTGGCGAATGATGCGTTGAATTCCTCATCGTGGAACGGGGCCACCAACTGGAGCGATGGCTTGTCGCCTCATTCGGTTGCCAACTACTTTACGTTGACCAATCTCTTGAGATCACCCATCTCTGGATCAAGCCTTACCTTTGCCGGCGACTCCTTGACGATTGGACCGTCAGTTCCCGGCAACACTTCTTTTAGGTTCAAGCTCAATCCTCCGGGTGGAAGTTATACCATCAACAACTGCACCAATGCCGGCGGCATCATTGACGCCGGAATTTCCAATGCTACCAACTATCTTTCCGGCACCAATTGGTTCATCTCGGCACCCAGCGGCTTCGGGTTGGCGGGCGACAACACCCGCGCAATTATCCTGACCAATCTCAACTTGAGCGGCTCCTTTACCCTTAGCAATGGCGTGGCCAATCCCGCAAACGGATTGGGCACGATTGTCTATGCCGGCAATGCCACGCATTTCACCGGGCCAATCGTAACTTCTTTGGGCACGACGCTTCAGGCTTATTCGCAAACCAACCTCGGCGGCAATCCGGCCAGTCTCAACCCCGCCCAGTTTGTTTTGGACAATGGCATTTTTCAACCGCTCGCCAGCATGGCACTTAGTAATGCCAACAGCGGCGTTACTATTAATTCCGGTGGCGGCACGTTCAATGTCGGTTCTGGCTTCACATTGACAATTGCCAATCCTATTGCCGGAACCGGTGGCTTGACTAATCAAGGCGGCGGTTTTCTGATCTTCTCCGGCACGAACACTTACACGGGTCCGACCACTATTAACACTGGCACGCTCGCCTTGAAAGGCGGCGCTTCGATAAGCAGCAGCACGAGCGTTATCGTATCCGGCGGGGGAACCTTTGATGTCTCCGGCCTTAATTCCACCTTTATTCTGGCCGCCAGCCAGACGTTGAGCAACAGCGCGGTGAATGCGTTTATCAGCGGCACCAACAAAACCGGTTCCGGCACCGTTTCACTCATTTACGATGGCGTGAATCCCTCCTTTATTATCACCAACGGCGGGATGGTGCTTTCCAACGCCACCTTGTTTGCCGTCAATAATATCGGCACGCAACTGGGAGCCGGCGGAAATTACAAAATCATCGCCAAGGCCACGACGGGAAATGCGGGCTTGGTGGCGGGCACAGTGCCGGCTTCGGTGAGCGTTGGCGGCAATGGTGCCGCCGGTCCGGCTGCACTTCAAATCATGGGCGGAGAACTCTATTTGAACGTGGCCTTAAGCCTGCCTCGCAGCGGCACCAATCTCATGTTTAGTATGTCCGCCCATCAGTTGACCTTGAGCTGGCCGACGAATTACACCGGCTGGCTGCTGCAATCCAACTCGGTAAATCTGGCCAGCACCAATGACTGGTTCACCGTGCCCGGCTCTGCCAGCACCAACCGCATCCAGATCAACCTGACCCCGACTCAAACCAATGTGTTCTACCGGATGGTCCATCCATAATTAGCTCATTCAACCAGGCAACCGCAGCCGTCCGTTTGCCCGGCAGCTTGGCGCAAAAGCCTTGCAACGGCGCTAAGACAGCGGATTTCGCTCGCATTTCCGGCCGGCAGGATTAAACATTGAACCATGATTGCAGCCGCAGTCCATACAACGGCCCCGTGGTGGCACAGCCTGGCGTTCAACTGGTTTGACGTGACGGTGGTGCTGGTGGTTTTGCTCGGCCTCTGGCGCGGGCGCAAGCACGGCCTGTCCAAGGAACTGCTGCCGTTTTTCCAATGGGTGGCCATCGTGGCTGCCGCCGGTTTCGGCTATGCGGGGCTGGGCGACTGGCTGATGCACGCGGACCTCGTCCGCAGCGTGTTCGGCAAAAATTTCACGGATCGGGCATGGGTGCTGGCTTCGAGTTATCTGGTTATCGCGCTGGGGGTGTTCATCGTGTTCGTGGCGCTGCGCCGGCATTTTGGCCCGAAGCTGGCGGGCAGCAGCGCGTTTGGCGACGGCGAATATTATCTCGGCATGATTTCCGGCGCGCTCCGAACCACCTGCATGTTGATCGTGGCGCTGGCCCTGCTCAATGCGCCGGTCTATACCCCGCAGGAAATCGCCCTGCACCAGCAAACCATGATGGACAGTTTCGGCTTGAAAGGCGCGCAGCGCGGCAGCTTCAAGTCCGATGACATCACCGGCGATTATCTGCCTTATCCGCCGACCATCCAGTCCGCCGTCTTCAAGGAATCGCTGCTCGGTCCGTTCATCAAAGCCAACCTGGGCATGCTGTTAATCAACACCAGCCGGGCGGGCACGGCGAAAAAAGCGCCGCAATACTGACTGCTTCGCAGCATGGCCGGCTTACTTTCCCCCGCCGCGCGCGAACAAATCCGCGCCGCCAGCGACATTGTGGACGTCATCGGCGCGTATGTGCCGCTCAAGCGCGCCGGGGCCAACTTCACCGCGCTCTGTCCCTTCCACAAGGAAAAATCGCCGAGCTTCAACGTCAATCCGCAGAAACAAATCTTCCACTGCTTCGGTTGCCACAAAGGCGGCGACGTTTTCGCCTTCGTCAAGGAATACGAGAACATTGGTTTCATGGACGCCGTGCGCCGGCTGGCGGAGCGTGCGAAAATTCCGCTGGAATTTGAAAACACGCCCGGCGCGCAGGAATCGCGGCATCTCAAGGATCAGTTGCTGCAAATCCACGATCAGCTCGCGACGCGCTGGCAAAATTGTCTCGCCAACGAAGCCGCCGGCCAGCTCGCCCGCGATTATCTCGCCAAGCGCGGCGTCTCGGCGGACGCGATAAAACTCTTCCGCATCGGCGCCGCGCCGGAAAGCTGGGACGACACGGTGAACTGGGCGCGCAGTAAAAAATTTGATTTAGACACCGTCGAGAAAGGCGGGTTGATTATCCAGAGGTCAGAGGACAGAGATCAGAAGTCAGATGTCGCCGCCGCAAAATCCGACCTCCGACCTCCGACCTCTGACTTCCGGCATTACTACGACCGTTTCCGTGGCCGCTTGATGTTTCCCATCTGCGACGAGCAGGGCCGCGTCATCGGTTTCAGCGGCCGCGTTTTGTCCGGCGATGAAAAGACCGCGAAATACGTCAACTCGCCGGAGACGCCGATTTTCACCAAGAGCAAAATCTTTTTCGGCCTCGACAAATCCAAGCGCGCGATTCTCGACGCCGGCTTCGCCATCATCTGCGAAGGCCAGCTTGATCTCATCGCGTGTTTCACGAACGGCGTGCAGAACATCGTCGCACCGCAGGGCACGGCGTTCACCGAGCAGCACGCGCGCATCATCAAGCGCTACGCCAACGAGGTCGTGCTCTGTTTCGATTCCGACAACGCCGGCCAGAACGCCATCGTGCGTTCGCTCGACCACCTGCTCGCATCCGGCCTCGCCGTGCGCGTGGCCGTAATGCCGCCGCCGCACGATCCTGACAGCTTCATAAAAGCCAATGGCGGCGCGGCTTTCAACGACCTCATTAAAAACGCCGCCGGATTTTTTGACTATTATCTGAACCGACTTTGCGCGACCAATGATGTTGAAACGGATAAAGGCCGAACAATTGTAGTTAGATCAATGCTCCAAGCTCTTCAAAAAACTGGCAATACAGTTACCTTTGACAAATATGCTCATGCCTTAACTTTTAAGCTGAAGCTTTCATTCAAATCAATAGTTGATGAATTCAAAAAAATACTAGAAGAACAACCAGCACCAACAGCAAAGAACGAAGAGAACTTACTTCAAGACGCCGAACCGACAGCGGAAATTGCACCGCCTTCACCGCTCGAATTTCATCTGTTGAAACTGCTGTTGTTGCACGACGATCTGGTGGGCACCGCCACGCTCAATTTGGATGTGAACTGGATTCTGCATCCGCACGTCCGGCAGATTGTGGATTTGCGTTTCGCCGCGCAGGAACACCAGACCTGGCACAATCTCGCGGAGTTTCTCGACAGTTGCGAATCGGCGGAGCAGCGCAGCCTTATCACCGAGGCGGTGGCCGAGGACCGGAAAATTCCCAATCCCGAAACCCAACTCGCCGACATGACGCTCAAATTGCGGAACCAGTTTCTCGACCGGCAGATCGGCGCGCTCACGCAAAAAATCAGCCAGCCGCAAACTGGCGACGAGGAAAAAATTGCTTTGTTGCGCGAGCAGATGAAATTGAAGGAGCAGAAGCGCTCGCCGCTGGCGATGCTGGAGAAATAATCAGAAAATAATGAGGCCGGCGTTATGTCGGGAAATGAATCCGCAATAGCGGGCAACCGTTTCATGATATAAATAAATAGTTTCGTGATATTAAAAAATGGTTTCGTAATATAACGAAATGGTTTCGTGATATAACGAAACGGTTTCGTGACATTGGGAAATGGTTTCCTGATATAACGAAATGGGTGCTTTTGCCCATTTTTTCGGTTTTTTGGTCAAAACCGCCACTTTTTTGTGTTTTGGCCGGTTCAATGGGACATTATGGCGCTGGCAAAACCATCGCCCGGTTTTCCAAATGCAACCGGCTTTTTGGCGCAAAATTGGCACAGTTGCCCGGCATGTCGCTGCCGGGATCCGAGCCATACCGCTCGTCGCAATGCAGCGCAATGTCATCCGTCTCCAGCATGGCGGAACGAAAACTACCCGCGTCAAACACCTTCCGCCCAATCGCCGCACAGCAATTTCGCCTGCTCCAAAACGGTTTGCGTGGCCTTCTCCTGCTTGTCCGGGGGATAACCGTATTTGCGGAGGATGCGGCGGACGAGAACGCGGATTTGGGCCTGGGCTGATTCGCGCAATGTCCAGTCAATCGTCACGCTCTTGCGGACATGGGCAACCAGTTCTCGCGCGATTTCTTTCAGCGTTGGCTCGCCGAGCACTTTCACGGCGCTGTCGTTAGTTTCCAAGGCATCATAAAACGCGACTTCGTCGTCCGTGAGGCCAAGCTTGTCACCGCGTTTCTGGCCTTCGCGCATTTGCTTGGCAAGTTCGATTAGTTCCGCAATGACCTGTGCTGCTTCGATGGTGCGGTTTTGGTAGCGGCGGATCGTGGCCTCCAGCATTTCGGCGAAGGAGCGGGATTGAACGAGATATTTCTTGGAGCGAATCTTTAGTTCGTTGTTTAGCAGCTTTTGCAGCAACTCCACGGCGAGATTGCGTTGTGGCAAATGCTGGACTTCCGCTAGAAATTCATCCGACAAAATCGAGATGTCCGGTTTCTTCAATCCAGCGGCGTCAAAGATGTCTATCACCTTGTCGGAAGAAATGGCACGCGAAACGATCTGCCGGACTGCCAACTCCAATTCTTCCGGCGATTTCCCGCCGCCTTCGCTGATGCTCTTGGCCAGCACCGCCCGCACTTCCTGGAAGAATCCGACTTCATCGCGAATCTCCAAGGCTGAATCATGCGGCACGGCGAGCGCCGTAGGCGCGAAATCTTTGTAGCCCGCAAACCGGATGTTCCCAAGCTCCGTTCAGGAGCGACATCATCGGGAATATGCCGCCCCGACGGGGCTTTGGACTTTAACCGAAACGTTTCTACAATGATTCCGCTCCTAACGGAGCTATTCAGCGCGAGACCACTTGCACGATTCACGGTTGTGTGCGACTGATACAACCTGACCATGGTGCAGTGGTTCAGGAAATTAAAACAATCAACCAAATACCAAAATGAGCACAACAGACGATGACCGTGGTGGCAGTTCGCCAGACCGATCACCCAACGATGACCGGAGCGATGCGATGAATCCAAACAGTGATGCCTACGAAGCTGACCAAGCGAATCAAGCTGCACAATCAGGCAATGATGATTGAACGGAAAATATAAACAACATGAGCGCGCCAGCAATGGAGCGCTTTTTTTTCATGGTAGCCGCCAGACGCCGCTGCCAATGTGAAGCAACAGACCACCATCGCCTTGCCTTCCATCGCGGCGTAACGCGCTTCCCAATGCTTCACCAAATCCTCGGCCACGAGCGCGATGCGTTTGTCCGTCCCGACCATCGCTTCCAGTTGTGCCCACTTCCGCCGCAGACTTTCCTTGGTGGATTCCTCCGCGTCTTCCGTCACTTCCTCGAAGTTCGGGTCAATCTTCGGGCGTTCCTCCGGCTTCAAATCAATCTTCGCCAGCCGCGCCTCGTAATAAATCGGCACGGTGGCCTTGTCCTCCTTCGATTGCAGGATGTCGTAAACGTCAATGTAATCGCCGAACACGGCCTGCGTGTTCTTGTCGCCGCTTTCAATCGGCGTGCCGGTAAAGCCGATGAACGACGCCTTGGGCAGCGCATCGCGCATGTGCTTGGCGAACCCGTCAATGAAATCGTATTGGCTGCGGTGCGCTTCGTCGGCGATGACGACGATGTTGCGCCGGTCGGAAAGCAACGGATGCTTGCCGCCTTTTTCATCGGGAAAGAATTTCTGAATCGTGGTGAACACCACACCGCCGCTGGCGACGTTGAGCAACTCGCGCAAAAATATTCCGTGAACTCGGTTCAACTCTTTCGTGGAATGCGAATGTTTGCCTTCGCTCCTTGAACGTGAATCTCATCTCGCGACCATGAAAGCTGAATCGTTTCCGGCCAAGCGTCCTCATGCTTTGCCATCTCGGTTAGCGGCGGACGAATGTAGCGCTCAAGAAAAACCGCCATCGTTTTGCCAGCCTTAGAATCCATGTGTGCCCACGCGTCCGCACCAACGTAATGTTTGCCTTGGCACGCATTGAATGCCGCAATCAGTTCGGTGAGACGATGCGAAGGCGTTGGATCGAGGACAATGAGCACGGGCGTTAGCCCGGCGGCGCGAGCTTCGCGTGGAAAAGAAAGCTCCTCACCAAAGCGACCTTGGCCGCTTGCGGCAATGGTGACGCGCAGTTTGAATTCGTAAGCGAGCTGGCTCTCGCCATCGTAGCAATCAATCTGGCGGCCTTCGCCAGTAGGTTCGCCTCGTTCATTCAGGCGTTTCACAGGCGAGTTCTTCGAGCCGACCGCCTCACCACCGAGACAACTCGCCAGCACTGGCTCGAACAAATAGCCCGTTTCCTGTGCTGCGCGATTGTCCACGTCAAAGATCCATTTACGCCAGACCAGCCAAGACGCCAACAGGCCATCATCCACGCCGCCGAATTCCAGCAGACTGCGCGGGCCGATTTGATTCATCGTCGGTTTCGGCTGGCAGGAAAGGATGCGCTGATATTTGACCCGTCGCTTGTGCAAGGTGGCGATGTTCTCGAAGTAGAGCCGAAAGTCGGGTTCATGCGCGACGCATCCAGCCAAGCTCTCGACAAGGGTCGCGGCAGAGGGACAGCCAGCTTGTGGAGTTTGGAACCACGCCAGCGGCAAACGGTAATAGTCTTCATTCGGTGGCGGAGACGAAAGCGCAGGCAGTTTCGAGATTCCCGCGGCAAGCCCGAGATCGCGGCAACACTGCGACAGCAGACAGAACAACTCGTTCTCGGAAAGTGTCACGCGGTCGTCGCCGTTGCCGAGGATTCGCGCGGCGCTGAACGACTTCTTGATTTCGGCAGGTATAGGCATGGTTATTTCTCCGTCCGTTCCAGCAGCGCCAGTTGCTCGTCTTTCTCGCTCACCAGTTCCGCCAACAAGGACTCTGTCTGTGCGAGTGCCGGACTCATTCCTTCCGAGCGCGTGAGGCAGAAGCGGAGCGAGGGATGCCCGTTGCGGCTGTAGTTGGCGGAGAATCCATACTCCCGCGCAATATGCTCACCAATGGCTCGCGCCAGCATCGGTGGGATGGCGTTGCCAACTTGCTGAATGCGGCTGGCCGCACTGCCCGTGAACTCGAATGAATCGGGAAAAGTTTGCAACCGCGCACACTCGCGCAACGTAAGCAGCCGGTCCTTCGTCGGATGCACAAACTCGCGTGTAGCCGCACTGGTGATGGTCAGACTTGGTTCGTTGGCGAATAACCGCTTCAAACCGGACGGCGCACCACCGCGTTTCTCGACCGGCGTTCCGTCCATCACACGACGGAAGGCGCGACGACGAAACGACTCGTGCTGCAAGTGTTCCGGTAAATCCTTCATCGTCTGGCCGGGCTGCAATCCCCGCACGCGCTCAAGCTGAATTTCCGACAGCATCACCGCATAGTGGTCGGTCACAGTTCTGGCTTCACCGCGCAGGTAGGCTTGCAGTTCGTTTTGCGGCGGCTCGCGAAATGCCAGCGGTTCGCCGGCTTCCGTTGCTGCGGACGGAAGGTCGCCCACGGCTGTCGCGAAGGTGATTTCTCCTTTGCGAAAGATGCTGCCCGAAAAGCGCGTCACCGGTTCGGGAAATAAAAAATCGTGACCGAGCCTGTTCCCGACGATGAGCACGCGCTTGCGCCGCTGCGGAATGCCGTGACCTTGCGCATAAACCTTCTCCATGTTCAGCGCGTAACCCGCCTCCAAAAAAGCCGCCACCGTGTCGCGAACGTGCAAGCCGCCGCCGCTGGTCAGAAGTCCCTCGACGTTTTCCATCACGAACCACTTCGGGCGGATGCCTTCGAGCAGCCGGACGTAATGGCTCAACAGCGAATTGCGCGGGTCATCGCCTGCCTTCACGCCCGCGCTGCTGAAACCCTGGCACGGCGGGCCGCCCAGCAGCATGTCGAGTTCGCCGGGATTCAGCCCGATGCGCTGAAGCACGGCCTTGGCGGTGAGTTGCCGGATGTCCGCCACCTCGCACGGAGTGCCTGGGAAATTGCGCCGATAGGACTCCACCGCGTCCGCGTCAAGGTCGGTGGCAAACCGAATGTCGTAGCCGGCCTGACCAAAACCCAGCGAACACCCGCCCGCGCCGGCGAAAAGGCTGATGGCCGTCGGCCTGATTGGAACTGCGGAAGCGTCGTTGTCCGGTTGGTCAATCACGATGACAGATGGTTTACTCAATCCAAGGCTTCAAGTAAATCTCGCTCGACGGACTCTGGCGTGAATTGGCCGCGCCAGCCGAAGATGTTGCTGCGCGTCTTGTTGACGACATCAAGTTTTTGGTGGTTGAGGGATTTCATTTGCTGGGAGGTGGGGTGAAAATCATCATTACCGCACTTTTTCTGCGTAAGTGGACAGAAGCGCATCCTCCGTGAGCCTATGCGCCTCAAGCAAGCCTTGGATTTTGGCTTCTGATAAATTTGCGAGATCGGCTGCTTTGAATTCCGCAAAGAAAGATTTCACACTTCGCCGTAAATCACGAAGATGTTTGTCGCGCATTATCCCAACCTCTTGCACAAAGCCGGCCGCATGGCTGAGTCGGTTCGAGGGGATGATGAGAATCTTAGTTGCCGTCGCGCCTTTGTAGTATTTCTCGAACCAAGCACACGCGTTGTTCATCTGGCCCGATTCATCTTTGTTAATCTCTGCGCGGTTCAAATCCACTTCGCTCTTGCATTCCACCACCAAGTAATGCCCGGCACGCACGCACCAAAGGTTGTCTGGGCCTTCTTTCCATTCTTTGTCAGGGCGTTCGGACGCGAAGCCCAAGGCAATTCCAAGCTCCTTGAATGCTTGCTCAAATCTTTCGGCCTTCACTCCGAACTCCAGCCGCGTCAGCATGTCATCAATCGTAAGAGTCAGTTGCTCATGGTTCGATTGAGCCTTAATCCATCCGGTGATTGCCTCCACACGCTTCTGGTTAATCACCTGCAATTGCGTGAACTCAACTCCCGTTCGCGGCTTCATAAGGTAACGATTCCCTCGATGCGCAGAAACCTGCAATCGGTTTGACTCGATTTTGCTTGAGGAAAACGTCAGTCGAGCAATTTCCTGAAGATACCAGTATCGGTCTCCTTGTTCCTTAATGTGTTTGTTGATGAGATCCTGAATCACTGCGACGGCTTATGTGACTTCTCCCCTTTCGAAAAGCAGCCCGGCTTCCAGTTCCATGCTGAATACGTTTAACACTTCGGTTTGCGCCGGTTCGGGTTTCACCGCATTCATCTGCTGGACGTAAAACTCTTTCCATCCCTCATCGCGACCGAGGCACTGGTTGACCAAGTTGTGTAATGCTTCAAGCGGAGTCCCGCCTTTCTTGATTTCTTGTTCTGCCATCTCCGCGATTTCCAAGCCGATTTCAACCTGAGCCCTCGTTTGGCTGGACAGATGTGTTCTCGATGCTTGGTTGCGAACAAACTTGACCAGCTCACTTCCGATCAGGATGATGGCGCAGTAGTCCTTTTCTCCGCGCACACTGCGGCCAAGCCCCTGCTCAATCGTTCTTGCTGACCGAATCGCCGTTATTTCGCTCGTTGCTCGGCAGTCCTCCTCATAGCGGTCAATCAGACTTTCCGAATAGGGCATCGAGTCAAAGACGAGAACGCGGCACATGCTGTCCGGAAGATCAATTCCGTCATACCTGTTTACGATCACGACGGGATGATCAAACTGACCTTGCCTGAGCTGTTCGATGCGGAGTCCGATTGAATCTTTCTTGGCGACTTGCGCCCCGCATTTTTCCCAGTCGGCAGTCATCCTAAAACTTGGAGACAATACAACTACACCGTGGTCACGGCCTGTTCTGACCCGTCCAAAATCATTGACCACAGTTGAGCGATCCAGCGACTCGTGAATCAACGAGGGAATCAGGATCATCTTTTCGCCAGACCAGCGCTCCTCCTTGTAGGTCAACGGATTCGTGATTGTTCCGACAGAAAGACGTAGTCCCTTCACCAAGAAGGCATCGTTAGTCACAGTGGCAGACATAAAAACGCGATGCTTTGCTCTGCAAAAAGAACCGAACACGTCCAGAGGCGGAAGGTTGGGGGCAATCTCAAGAGCGTGACCAGAAACGACACACTGGCACTGGTGAATGATGTCTTTTAGCAGCGGCCAGACAAACCAAATGTTGGCCTTGTTCGCTTTCTTTTCAGACTCGGCATTAACTGTGTCGCTGAGAATCTTTATCACCTCGGCATGTTTTTCCTGCCAATCCCAATAGGGAATCGGCAACAAGCAGTCCGGGTTTCCAATCTTTATGTCCGCAAATGTGCCAGCACCTTGATCCGTCAAGGCTTGGGTGAACAACTGAATAATTCGCTGGTAAGCCGGCGATTCGCCTTCAATCCGAATACTGAAGGCGTCTCGTATGGCGTCAATGCAGGCGTGTGCATCGTCCATCAGGATGTAGGAGACAGGCATCGACTGCTGCCCAAGCTGAAACTTGGTTCTGCCATTGAACATTTTCTGAACAGAAGTGATGAGCAGCGCCTTTCCGTTGAGAAACTCGTCGGGTAAAGCGCCGTCAACGGCGGTGCAGTAGCGGATACCAAACTGTTTTGCTTGATGACACGTTTGGTCGATCAGAAAATTGTTCGGGCAAAGATAAATGGCCGGTTCGGCAAGTTCGTTTAGTTTTGACTGGAGCATCAGCAAACCGATCAGGGTTTTGCCCTGCCCCGTATGCAGTTTTAGAATGATGTCCTTTTCATTCCGACGCTGCTCGTGCCATGTCTTTAGGATTGCCAATTGCGCTGGACGCAATGGTCCTTTGTCGCTCGCACGATCCAGAGTTTCGTAGAGCACGGTCGGATCAACCGGCTTTTGAATTTGCTTTGCCCCAAGCCGCTTTTTGAAATCAACCATTGTAACTCCTTTGCATTAATTTATTCACGGACGCTTTGCCAAAAATGAAATCGGCCTTGAGGTCGGGATGCAAATCCGCCCGGAAGCTGTCGGCGTTGCGCGGGCTGGTCAAAGTTCGAAGGATGAATGATGAAGGAAGAGAAAGCAGGGCAGAAAACGGAAGGAGGAATGATGAAGTGGTCACCTCTGCATTCTGCATTCTTACTTCTGACTTTCGGAACTCCTCGCTCGTTTGATGATCGTGACAAAGATGGCGGTAAGCTCGTCGCATTCGGCGCGGAGCGGTTGCAACTTTGTCGTTTCCACGATTTTGCCCTCGACCAGCAGTTCCAGCCAGTAGGCTGACTCTTCCAATTCCCGCAATGAGTCGCCGCATTTGGCGATGAACTCGGCTTTGCTTCGTCCGCGATGCGCTTCCCGATAATTCGCGCCGACGGATGTTCCCGACCGCAAAAGCTGTTTGCCGAGAACCTGCGCTTCCGTTGATTTCGGCAGGCTTCCAAACAAGCGAATGATTCGCAGCGCAAACTGTTTGGTGCGTTCCTTCAGGTCGTTTTCTTCCTTCATCATTCTTCCTTTCCACTTTCGTTACGCTGGCGAACTTGCCGAGAAAATATTCATAGACGCGCCCGAGCACGTCCTTGGACTTGGCCGCCGATTCGTTGAAGCCGATGTTGCTGATGATGTCCACGAGTCCGCCGAGCCGGACTTTGTCGAGGCTGGGCCGGGCGTAATCGCGCGGCAGCACTCCTTTGAGCGTGGGATTCTCGCGCTCAATCGCGCCCATCGCGTCGTCAATGACCTTGCCGATCTCCGGCGACCTGGCCTTGGCCTTGATGGTGTGCCAGCGGGCTTCGGGCGGCAGCCAGAAGACATTCGCGGCCAGGTATTCGTCGCGGTTCTGCGGCAAGGTGGAGATCGCGACGATGACCGGCAGTTTTTGCTGCTCCAGTTCCCGCCCGGTCAACCCGCGCGCCGTCGCGTTGGTGAGGCCGAAATGCCGCGCCGCCCGCACCAGCGCCGCCGTGGTGGTGCCTTCCTGGGTGACGCCGCAGACTTTGGAAACTTCCCGCTCGGTGAGATTTTTCGCGCCGTGAAATTGTTCGAGGGCGTTCAGCAGCGCCACCGCGCCGCAGGTGACTTCAAGTTTTTCCGACTCGCGCACAAAACCGTCGGCGTCGCGCTGGCCGTCGCCGAGGAGAAAATAAACCGGCACGGTTTTCCAAAGCACCAGCGCGGCCACTCCGAGCACGGCGGCAAAATAAAAAACCTTTCGCCCGGCGGTCGGCGGAATTTGCTTCGCGCCGCCAATGAAGCCGTGACCGGCCGCCGCCACCGCGAGCAGCACCAGCCATTTGCCGGAGTGCGCAAACCATTCCGCCAGCGTCGCGCCGAGGCCGTCGGTGTCCGCGTAAAACCGCGCCCGCCACGCGGCGAGAAACCAGACCAAGCCGAGCGCGAGCGCGCTGCCGGCGGCCAGCGGGAAAAGTCGGCCGTTGTGCGCCGCGTGCCGCCGTCCCAGCCGCGCGCCGGCGAGACAAGCCAGCCCGGCCACAACGATCAAGCTGGCGAGATAAGCGGTCAAGGTGGTTTCGGTTTTCCGGCAAAAGGAAAACGCGCCGGAGACGTTTGGTCCACGGCGCGCTGGCGGAAGCGGCGTAAATTATTTCGCGCCCTGGTCAATCCACGCGCGGATCAGGCCGATTTGTTCCGGCGTGAGGGGTTTGATGCCGGCCTTGTTTTGCAGCGGCGGCATCCAACTGTCGTGGTCATTCGTGACGTGGGCGATGGATTGCACGATAAAACTTTTGGCGCTATTGCCGGCCGTCACAATCGGCCCCATTTTGGTGCCCTTGAGCACGCCGGCGAGCGTGTCCATTTTGAGCCGCGCCTTGGGCTTGTCGCCGCTGTGGCACTTGACGCACGAGGCGTCGAAGATGGGCTTGATGTCGGTGGCATAGGTCAGGCCCGTCTTGTCCGAGGCGGGCGGCAGTTTGGCGTCTTGCGCCAGCGCGCCGGCGGAAACCGCAAAGCTGGCGGCGATGGTCAGAAGGATGGATTTGGTCAGGTTCATGGTTGGTGTAATGTTGCGGATAATTTTTAATTAAGACCCGCCCAATGTCAAAAGGTTTCACAAAATGGCAGTGTCCTAATCTGGGAAAAACCGGTGGGGCGAGCGTCCTCGCGAGCCGTCGTGAGCCTTGGGTTTGCGCGGCTCGCGAGGACGCTCGCCCCACCAAATTAGGGACACTGCCCACAAAATGACCGGCTTCGAGTTTATCGGATTTGAATACCAGCGAAGCAAGGTGACGGAATGAAAAACCCACGGCGCGGGCCGTGGGCGGTTTTCGCAGAAATGATTTTCAGCCTTGCGGCCGGATCTTTTTCCAGAGCCACGCGAACGGATCGTAGAATTCGTCCACGACGCGTTCCTTCAACGGAATGATGGCGTTGTCGGTGATGGTGATGTGTTCGGGACAAACCTTGGTGCAGCACTTGGTGATGTTGCAGAAGCCGATGCCCTGGGCCTGCTTGAGTTCCGGCAAACGGTTCTCGGTGTCGAGCGGGTGCATTTCCAGCGCGGCGGTATAAACGAGGAAGCGCGGGCCGATGAACTCTTCGTGCTTGTGATGATCACGCAAGACGTGGCAGACGTCCTGGCAAAGAAAACATTCGATGCACTTGCGGAATTCCTGCACGCGGTCCACGTCCTCCTGCTGCATTCGCCAGGTGCCGTCTTCGCAGTCGGGCGCACGCGGTTTGAATTTTTTAATTTTTTGCTTAACGCGGAAATTCCATGAAACATCCGTCGCCAGATCGCGGATGCTGGGAAACGCGCGCATCGGCTCGATGGTGACGGGCTTGGTGATGTCAAGCGTGTCCATGCGCGTCATGCACATGAGCTTGGGCATGCCGTTGACTTCGGCAGAGCAGGAGCCGCATTTGCCGGCCTTGCAATTCCAGCGCACGGCGAGGTCGTTGGCCTGCTGCGCCTGAATTTTGTGGACGACATCGAGCACCACCAAACCTTCGGTGATTTCCGTGGTGTAATCCACGAACTTGCCGCCGTTCGCGTCACCGCGCCAGATTCTAAAAGTGACAGTCTTATTGTTCATTTCATCTCCTCGATGACTTGTTTCAAATCTTCCCGGATCGCCGGAATGGGTTCGCGGCGCAGCTTCATGGAACCATCCGCCGTCTTGGAAATGACGGAATTATATTTCTGCGCCTCGGGATCCTTGTTCGGAAAATCCTCGCGGAAATGGCCGCCGCGGCTTTCCTTGCGCTCAATCGCGCACAGCGTAATGGCTTCGGAAACGGTGAGCAGATGCTTGAGGTCAATCGCCGTGTGCCAGCCGGGGTTGTATTCGCAATGGCCCTGCACGGCGACCTTGTCGGCGCGAGCTTTGAGCTTGGCGATGCCGTCGAGCGCTTCTTCCATTTCGTTTTGCAAACGGACGATGCCGACATTCTTCTGCATCATGTTCTGCAAATCGTATTGCACCTGATACGGTCCTTCGGTGGTGCCGCCGGCGGCGCGCTCGAACGGCGCGACGGCTTCCTTGTAAGCCGATTCGATTTCGGCGTCGCTGACGGAAATGTTCGGATTTTCCTTTGCGTATTTCGCGGCGTATTCGCCGGCGCGCTGGCCGAAAACGATGAGGTCGGAAAGCGAATTGCCACCGAGCCGATTGGCGCCGTGCAGACCGGCGGCACATTCGCCCGCCGCGAACAGTCCGGGAATATTCGTCGCCTGCGACTCGGCGTTCACGCGGATGCCGCCCATCGCGTAATGCGTGGTCGGACCGATTTCCATCGGCTCCTTGGTGATGTCGAGATTCGCCAGTTGCATGAACTGATGATACATCGAGGGCAGCTTGCGCTTGATGTGCTCCGCCGCGTTCGGAATTTTTTCCTTGATCCAGGCGATGTCGAGAAACACGCCGCCGTGCGGACTGCCGCGACCGGCTTTGACTTCGCGATTGATGCAGCGGGCCACGTGGTCGCGCGTCAACAGCTCCGGCGGACGCTTGGCGTTTTTGTCGTTCTGCGTGTAACGCCAGCCTTCCTCGGGATCCATCGAAGTCTGTGACTTGTAATTGTCCGGGATGTCGTCATACATGAAACGACGACCGTCCTTGTTCTTCAGCACGCCGCCTTCGCCGCGCACGCTCTCGGTCACGAGAATGCCGCGCACGCTCGGCGGCCAAATCATGCCGGTTGGATGGAACTGGATAAATTCCATGTCGAGCAGTTCCGCGCCCGCATGATACGCGATGGAAACGCCGTCGCCGGTGCCTTCCCAGGAATTGCTGGTCACCGCATACGCGCGGCCCAAACCGCCGGTGCAAAGGACAACCGCCTTCGCTTTGAAAACCCGGAAACGTCCGCGCTCACGGTCATAACCAAAGGCGCCCACCACGCGGTCGCCGTCTTTCAACAGCGAGACGATGGTGTATTCCATGAAAACGGTGATGCCCTGATGAATGCCGTGATCCTGCAACGTGCGAATCAGTTCCAAGCCCGTGCGGTCGCCGACGTGCGCCAAACGCGGATAACGATGACCACCGAAATTGCGCTGCGAAATTTTCCCTTCCTTGGTGCGATCAAACACTGCGCCCCAGGCTTCAAGCTCGTGAACGCGCGCCGGTGCTTCCTTCGCGTGCAGTTCGGCCATGCGCCAGTTGTTGACGTATTGACCGCCGCGCATCGTGTCGGCGAAATGAACTTTCCAGTTGTCGCGGTCGTCCACGTTGCCCATCGCCGCCGCCATGCCGCCCTCGGCCATGACGGTGTGCGCTTTGCCGAGCAGCGATTTGCAAATGAGGCCGACTTTGACGCCGGCCGCCGACGCTTCAATCGCCGCGCGCAAGCCCGCGCCGCCCGCGCCGATGACCAGCACGTCGTATTCGTGAGTTTCGTAATTGGTTGCCATGATGATTCAAATTTTTTTAGAAGTGCCAGCTATAGTCGTGCAGATGGCCGGTCGCGCAGAGCCGGACATAAACATCCGTGAAACCGACCCAAAACAAACTAATCCATGCCCACATCATGTGGCGGATGTTCAGGCAGGTGACGCAGTTGTAAGCTTTGGCGCACGTCGGCGCTTTGGACTTAGAATCGAGAAAGCCGCCAATCAAATGCCGCAGCGAATGACAGCCAAAAGTATACATCGCAAGGAAAACGGCATTTAGCGACAGCACAATGGTTCCTACGCCGATGCCGAAATGTTCCTTGCCGGTCGCGTCGGTGAACCACATCCCCAACCAGGCATCATATGAAAGGAGCAGGATGAACAAAAACGCGAGGTAAAAAAAGTAGCGGTGAATGTTTTGAATGATGAGCGGAAAATAGCGTTCGCCGAGGAAGGATTTGCGCGGCTCGCCGACGGCGCAGTTGATCGGATCGGCCCAAAACGCCTTGTAATAAGCGCCGCGATAATAATAGCAGGTGAAACGGAAGCCGGCCGGAATCCACAAAATCAGAAACGCCGGCGAGAACGGCAACTTCGAAGGCCACCACGCCGGCAGTTTGCCGATGGCGTGCGGCGAACAGCCCCAGAATTCCGGCGAGTAAAAGGGCGAGAGATAATTTGCGCCGCCGTTTTCCCCGTGCAGTCCGCCAAACCAATAGCTCGGAATGCCGGTCTTCATGTCGCCCAAGCCCTGGAACGCCGCCCACGTCGAATAAATGATAAAGGCGGAAAATCCGAGAAAGACAACCAGCGGCTGGAGCCACCAGACATCGGGACGGGTCGTTTCGCCAAAGCCGCGTTGCTTCGGCAGGGTATCAGCATAGGACATAATGTGGTTAAAATTAGTTACTAGCCCGGCCAGCGTCAACACGCGAGAGCCTTTTGGAAAAGATATTAGTCCTGCTTCGACTTTACTTGCCGGAAGCTTATCGCGCAATTTGCGGGGCCGACCATTCGTTCAAACCGCGCTCGCCGCCGGTGGCCGGGGAAAAACCGAGCCGTTCCAGCGCCTCGCCGACGAGATACAGCGAGCCGGTGATGACGATAAAAGGCTTGTCTTTGCTGGCGTTTATCGCCGCCGGCAAATTTTGCAACGCCGTGACCGGCACCGCCGGATTCGCGGCGCGGAAACAATTTGCCAGCTCGCCGGCCTCCGCCGTGCGTTCGCTGACGACCGGCACGGTGAAAATTTCCGTCGCGAGCGGCGCCAGCAAACGGCAGATGTGCGGCCATTGTTTGTCCTGCAATGCGCCAAAGATGATGACCGGCCGGATGCCGGCAAAGTGTTTTTCCAGCGCCGCCCGCAGGGTTTCCGCCCCGGCGACATTGTGCGCGCCGTCGAGCAGGATTTTCTGACCGTTTGGTTTTTGAACCAGTTGCAACCGGCCCGGCCAGTTCACCGTCGCCAGGCCGGCGCGGATGTTTTCTGCGCTGACGGGTATTTGTTTTTGCAAAATCCCGACGGTGGCCAGCGCCAGCGCGGCGTTGTTTTTTTGGTGCTGGCCCAATAACGGCGGGGCGAACGTCCCCGCGAGCCGCGATTCAATTTCTTTTGCGGCAACTATAATCAGCGGCGCATTTTTCTCCCGCGCGATTTCTTCGATGACGGCCAACGCCGCCGGCGCGTCCGTCGCGGTCACCACCGGAATTCCCGGTTTGATGATGCCGGCTTTTTCCGCGGCGATTTTTGCCAGCGTGTCGCCGAGCCATTGCGTGTGGTCGAAGGCGATGTTGGTGATGACGCTGGCGAGCGGCGTGACGATGTTGGTCGCGTCGAGCCGTCCGCCGAGGCCGGTTTCCCAAATCACCAAATCGCATTTCTGCTCCGCGAAATATTTCAGCGCCATCACCGTGGCGAACTCGAACAGCGTTGCGTCATTCGCCTGGTTGGCCGCGCGCAATTCCTGAACCAGCCGGACCACTTCCGTTTCTGGAATCAACCGGCGGTTGACCTGAATGCGTTCGCGAAACGAGACGAGATGCGGCGAGGTGAACAAGCCGACCCGCAAGCCCGCCGCGCGATAAATGCTTTCCAGCATCGCGCAGGTCGAGCCTTTGCCATTCGTGCCGGCGACGTGGATGAACCGGAGTTTTTCCTGCGGACAGCCCGCGAGCGCGGCGAGCCGACGCGTGGTTTCCAAACCGAATTTGGCACCGAACCAGCGGAGTGAATAAAGAAATTCTACGGCGGCGGAGTAAGTCAGCCTTTCAGCATTCATCATTCTGCCTTCACCGTTTCCGCTAAAGCGGCTTTTGATGACTGTGCTGGTGCGCGGCGGCGATGAAGCCCTTGAACAGCGGATGCGGCTGGTGCGGCTTGCTCAAAAATTCCGGATGGAACTGGCTGGCAATGAAAAACGGATGATCCTTCAGTTCGATGACCTCGACCAGCTTGCCGTCGGGCGAGAGGCCGCTGAAAACAAATCCGACCTTCTCGAATTTTTCGCGGTAGCTGTTGTTGAATTCGTAGCGGTGGCGGTGGCGCTCATTGATGACGAACGAGCCGTAAAGCTTGCCCGCCTGCGAGCCGACGACCAACTGGCATGGCTGCGCACCGAGCCGCATCGTGCCGCCTTTTTTGGTGACCCGCTTTTGATCGTCGAGCATCGCAATCACCGGATGCGGCGTGGCGGCGTCGAACTCGGTGGAATGGGCTTTCGCCAGTTTCAAAACATTCCGCGCGAACTCAATCGTCGCGATTTGCATGCCGAGGCAGAGGCCGAGATACGGAATATTTTTTTCGCGGGCGTATTGCGCGGCAAGAATTTTTCCTTCCACGCCGCGTTCGCCAAAGCCGCCCGGAACCAAAATTCCGCCGAGGCCTTTCAACATTTTTTCCGCGCCGTTTTTCTCGATGTCCTCGGAATCCACCTGCACGATTTCCACGCCGCAATCGTTCGCCACGCCGCCGTGAATGATGGCTTCATAAACCGACTTGTAGGCATCCTGCAAACCGATGTATTTGCCGACGACGCCGATGCGCACGCGATGCTGCGGGGCGATGAGCTTGCGGATGATTTCCTGCCAGTGCGTCATATTCGGCGCGGGCGTGGTGAGATGCAGCAGGCGGCAAACCAAGTCGTCCATGCGCTCGCGCTGGAGCATCAGCGGCACTTCGTAAATGGAATGATCCACGTCCTTTTCCTCGATGACGGCTTCGAGCGGCACGTTGCAGAACATCGAGATTTTCTGGCGCAATTCCTTGTCCAGCGGCTTTTCGCAGCGGCAAACCAGAACGTGCGGTGCAATGCCGATTTCCCGCAACTTGGCGACGGACTGCTGCGTCGGCTTCGTCTTCAATTCGCCCGCCGCTTTGATGAACGGCACATAAGTGACGTGCAGAAAAATGGCGTTGTTGTAGCCGACTTCCAGCGCAAATTCGCGGATGGCTTCAAGAAAGGGCAACCCTTCGATGTCGCCGGTCGTGCCGCCGATTTCCGTGATGATGACGTCGGCCTTGGATTTTTCCGCGAGCGCGTGAATGCGGTTTTTAATTTCGTCGGTGACGTGCGGGATGACCTGCACGGTTTTGCCGAGATATTTCCCCTCGCGCTCGTTGTTCAGCACGGTCTGATAAACCTGGCCGCTGGTCAGGTTGTTCATGCGCGTGAGCTTGACGTTGGTGAACCGCTCGTAATGACCGAGATCAAGATCGGTTTCCGCGCCGTCGTCGAGCACATAAACCTCGCCGTGCTGATACGGCGACATCGTGCCCGGATCAACATTGAGATACGGATCGAATTTTTGGAGCGCGACCTTGAGGCCGCGATTTTCGAGCAGCGTGCCGAGCGCGGCGGCGGTCAAGCCTTTGCCGAGCGAGCTCACCACGCCACCGGTTACAAATATAAATTTCATTTCAAATTTTTTGAGCCACAGATTAACACAGATGAAACACAGATTTTCAAAAAGACCAACGCAGCAAAGTTTTTATCTGTGTTAATCTGTGTTAATCTGTGGCTAAAGTTTTCTTAAAATCACTTCAACTCTCGCCACATCTTCCGGCATATCCACGCCGATGCTGTCGTAATCCATTTTCACAACGGCGATGCCGATGCCGTTTTCCAGCGCGCGCAACTGCTCCAGCTTCTCGGCATTTTCCAGCGGCGACACCGGGAATTTCACCAGCCGCAGCAGCGTCTCACGCCGGTAGCCGTAAATGCCGAGGTGCTTCAAAAAAGGAAACGCCGCCAACTGCTCCGGCACCGGACGGCTGGCGGCCTCGCGCAAATACGGAATCGTGCGCCGCGAAAAATATAACGCGCGACCGGCGGCGTTGACAACGACTTTCACAACATTCGGATTGTCCAGCTCGGATAGATTTTTGATAGGCGTGGCGGCGGTGGACATTTCATTTTGCGCCAGCGCGTTCGCCACCGCGTCAATTACGCTTGGATCAATCAGCGGCTCGTCGCCTTGAATATTGACGACGGCATCACATTCGCAGCGTTCGCAAACTTCCGCGATGCGGTCGCTGCCGCTTGGATGATTGGGCAACGTCATTTCTGTGCGGCAGAAATTCTGCGCGACTTCCCAGATGCGCGTGTCGTCCGTGGCCACGATGATTTCGGAAAGTGACTTTGCTTTTTCACATTGCTCGACGACGTGCTGGATGAGCGGCTTGCCCGCGATGAGCGCCAGCGGCTTGCCGGGAAACCGCGTCGAAGCAAAGCGCGCGGGGATAATGCCGAGAATTTTCACACGGCATATTTAGCCACAGCTGACCGCGCCGAAGCAAGCAGCGAACCCGCGTGCCGCGTGACCGCTTAACTTCATTGCCCAACTTTGGAAGATGATTATATTCCGGGCGTGTCCCCGCGGATAAAATATTTTTTCCACCTGCTGCTTTGGACCGTGCTTTCCGGGGTCGCGCCGCTGCCGGCGGCCACCGGCGTCTCGCCGTGGTTTGCCCGAACCTGGCTGACGGAACACGGTTTGCCGGACAACAACGTCACCGGCGTGGCGCAGTCGGCGGACGGCTATCTCTGGGTTGGCACGCACAACGGACTGGCACGGTTTGACGGCTTGCAGTTCGACAAAATCCCGCTGCCGGTGCTGGCCGGACGGTCGGAACTGCTCATCCGCACGCTGTTGATGGTGGACAACGAGCAGCTTTGGCTGGCTGCCGAAGGCGGCGTGGTCATCCGGCTTTCACCCAACTCCACCAATGTTTTCACCACGGCGGACGGCTTGCCGAATTTCCGGCCGATGTCCATGGCGCAGGACCTTGCGGGCGCCATCTGGGTGGGCTATGCGGACGGCTCGGCGTGCGAAATTGCGCACGGCGCGGTGAAGCGTTTTTATCTGCCGGGCAGCGGAACTTGCTCGCTCGCGGCGGATGCGGCGGGGCAAATCTGGTTTGCCCGGGCGGGCCGCGTCGGCGTGTTTCGCACGAACCAGTTTGTCACGCGGCTGACCCTGCCGGAAAACACCGTGCGGCTCCAGGCGGCGCACGCCGGCGGGCTGTGGATCTGTGCCGGTTTGCGCCTGTTGAAATTTGCGGAAGGCAGCCCGCCGGTGCCAGTGGGACAGCTCACCCCGGCGCGGGCCGGCGCGGAACCGACGGTTTTATTTGAAGACCGGTTGGGCGCGCTGTGGATCGGCACGTCGGTGGACGGCTTGTTTCATTTTGACGGCAAGAATGTGTTGCCGGTGGACACATCGCACAGCGAAATCCTCGGCCTCAGCGAGGATCGCGAAGGCAGCCTTTGGGTCGGCACCGGCGGCGGCGGGTTGAATCGTCTGCGTCCGCGCGTGCTGGAATTGGAAGGCGTGGAATCCGGTCTGCCCACTGAATCCATCCGCTCGGTTTGCGAGGACGCGACGGGCAATGTCTGGGCGACCGCGCAAAATGGCGGGCTGGCGCGCTATTCCGACGGCGCGTGGAAAACCTTGTCCGCCGCCGAAGGCTGGGCCGCTCGCGCGACGTGCGTCGCGGGCGACGAACAAGGCGGCGTGTGGATCGGCACTTATCACGACGGCCTGGCGCACTGGCAAAACGGACGGTTCACGGTTTTGCAACGGCGCGACGGGCTGGCCGCTGAAATTGCGCACGCATTGTTGCCGGACCGCAAAGGCAATTTATGGATCGGGTGGGAAGCCACCAATTGTTTGCAGCGCTGGCACAATGGAGAATTTACCACGTTCACGCAGCCGCCGGGCAGCCGCACCATCCGCGCGCTCGCGGAAGACGCGGCCGGTGAAATCTGGGCCGGCACCTCCGACGGTTTTCTGTTCCGCGTCCACGGCGATGCGCTGGTGGATGAAACCGCACACACGGTTTCGCCGCCCATGCCGATCCGCTGTTTGTATGCGCCGACGAATGGCGGTCTGTGGATCGGCTACGCCGGCGGCGGCCTGGGCCGCCTGCACGATGGAAAATTCGCGCGGGTGACCACGCAGCGCGGCCTGCATGACGACGGGATTTGCTCGATCATGGCGGACGGCAACGGTTCTTTGTGGCTGGGTTCGGACCACGGCATTTTTCAGGTGAAAGAACAAGAGCTGGAACAAGTCGCCGCCGGTGAACGGGCGAACTTAAATTCAATTGTCTATGGCCGCGATGAGATGCAGCCGAATCTGCAGGCGGGCTACAGCTACACGCCCGGCGCGTTGCGCAGCCGCGACGGCCGCATCTGGTTCGCCACGCGCACCGGCCTGGTGGTGATTCATCCGGAGCGCGTGCGGGCCAACCGCATTCCGCCGCTCTTGCACATCGAGCGCGTGTCCGTGGACGGGCGGGCGCAAAATCTTTCGGGGAAAACTTCGCTGCGCCTGCCGCCGAAACATCGCAAGGTGGAATTTGAAATCGCGGCATTGAGTTTTGTCGCGCCGGAGAATGTGCGCTGGAAATACCGGCTCGACGACGTGGACGGCGACTGGCTGGAAGGCGGCGCGCAGCGCACCGCGACGTATCCGCAACTGGCCGCCGGGCCGTATCGTTTCCGCGTCATCGCCTGCAACAGCGCGGGCGTCTGGAACGATGCCGGCGCGCAATTTGAATTTTCGGTGGCCCCGTTTTACTGGCAGACGTGGTGGTTCCGGCTGGCGGCGGTCGCGGCGTTCACCTTCGGCGTCGTGGCGGTGGTGCGCTATGTTTCGTTCCGCCGGCTGCGCACAAAACTTTCGCGGCTGGAACAGGAGACCGCGCTCCAGCGCGACCGCGCGCGCATCGCGCAGGATTTGCATGACGACCTCGGCGCGAGCCTCACGCACATCGCGCTGTTGAGCGAGCTGGCGCAAAATGATTTCGACCAGCCGCCGCAGGCGAAAAACCACATTGACGAAATTTTCCGCACGGCCCGTTCCGTCACGCGTTCGCTGGATGAAATCGTCTGGTCGGTCAGCCCGAAAAACGACACGTTGGATCGTTTCGTCGCGCATCTGTCCACTTACGCGCCGGAATTTCTGCGCGCCGCCGGCGTGCGGGCGCGGCTGGATTTGCCCGAAGAATTGCCGGCGCTGCAACTGCCCTCGGAAGTGCGGCATCATCTTTATCTCGCGATCAAGGAGGCGCTGCACAACATCGTCAAGCACGCCGGCGCAACGGAAGTCTGGCTGCGCCTGCGGCTCGCGCCGGCCTCGCTGACGGTGATCATCGAGGATGACGGGCGCGGTTTCGAGCCGGCGGCGACGCCCGCGCCGGACGCGGACGGACTGGCGAATTTCCGGCAGCGCATGAGCGAAATTGGCGGAACTTGCGAACAGCACAGCCGTGCGGGCTGCGGCACGATCATGACGTTCACCGTGCCATTGAAAAACCAGCGGCTCACAAATGAAAAATAATTTCAACGCTGCTATGACGAAAGTTGCCGCGTGCGGCGCGGGAGAATTTCGGTGGGGTCCTAATCTGGGAAAAACCGGTGGGGCGAGCGTCCTCGCGAGCCGTCGTGAGCCTTGGGTTTGCGCGGCTCGCGAGGACGCTCGCCCCACCAAATTAGGACACTGCCTACGAACAGGATTAGGACACTGCCAGAATTTCCGGTAGCTTGACGGCGAGCCATTTCCGAAAACCGATGCCCATCAAACTTGCCATTGTGGAAGATGACGCCGACGTGCGGGCGAGCCTGCAAAAAATTCTCGAACGCGCGCCGGAGTGCCGTTGCGCGGGCGCGTTCGCCAGCGGCGAGGACGCGGTGCGCGAAATCCCGAAGCTCCAGCCGCAAGTCGTCTTGATGGACATCCACCTCACCGGCATGGACGGCGTGGAATGCGTGCGCCAATTGGCCCGGCTGATGCCGTTGCCGCAAATCCTGATGCTGACGGTTCACGAAGACCCGGATTCCATTTTCAACTCGCTCGCTGCCGGCGCGGCGGGCTATCTGCTCAAGCCGGTGCGCGCGGCGCAGTTGCTCGCGGCGGTGAAGGACGTGTATGCCGGCGGCGCGCCGATGACCAGCAACATCGCCCGCAAGGTGGTGCAGTCGTTCAAGCGCGTCGAACCGACTTTGCCGGCGCGCGAAAAACTTTCGCCGCGCGAGGCGGATGTGCTGAATCATCTCGTCAAAGGATTCAGCTACAAGGAGGTTGCCGAGGCGATGGGCATTTCTTACAGCACGGTGCATACCTACATCGAACGAATCTACCAGAAGCTCCATGTGCAGTCCCGGGCGCAGGCGGTGGCGCGGTATCTGGGTGTCTGACACGCGGACGGCGCGTTTTTTCAATTCGGATCGTTTGTCGGCAGTTTTGCCGACTGGCAGAATTTCCGCGCCTGCCGGATAGTCTCATTATACATCAGCCCATGAGCCGAAATATTTGCGCCTCCGTTTTTCCAGCGCGTGCCAATTCAACGGTGGGCATTGTTTTTCTGAACCAAACCAATCGCAACTCAACCACAAACCCGATGAAAAATAAACTGGCTTTTGTTTTCCGAACAACCATTCAAATGCGAAGCGCACTGGTCTTGACCACGCTTTGCTGCCTCGGTTTTTTTGCGGTCGCGTTGTCCGCCCGCGCGACTGCATATGTCAGCGCGGCCAGCGGTTATGTCACTAACTCGGCGACGTGGAATCCGGTGGGCGTGCCGGGGGCCGGCGACTCGATTGAAATTCAAAGTCCCAACATTGTCACCAACAACAAGTCGGCGTTGAGCTTGGGCCTGGCGACCATAGATTCCGGCGGGACATTCACGATTGCCGCCGCAACGACGGTCGGGTCGGTAACCAACAAGGGGACCCTGACCATCGGCACCGGCACTTCGGCGCGCACGCTGAACATCACCAACAATCTGGTCAACAACGGCACGATCAGCGGCGACACCGGGCAGCAAAACCAAATTGAGTTCAGCAGCACCGGCGCGGCGGTCTGGCTGGGTTCCGGCGATGTCTCCGGCGGTAAAATTCAACTGTGGGTCTATAACTCCGCGACCCTGGATATTTCAGGACTGACCACGGCCTTGAAATTCAAAAGCAGCGGAACCGTCGCCAGCACGATTAGCGGGCAACTTATTACCGGCACCCAGGTTATCAACGGCAATGGCAACGGAAGCTGTTCTTTCACGGTTGGCAGCGGCGCCGGTCTTATCACGGCGAACACCAACGGCCTCATCAATGGCACCACCGGCACCCTCACTTTTGCCGGCACCGTCACTCTTAACCCGACGGCAAATTATACCTTCAACGGCACGAACAACCAGGTCACGCTCGGTCTTCCCGCCACGGTGAACAACCTGACCATCAGCAACGCCGCCGGAGTTACCTTGAGTGCCGCCGCCACGGTCAACGGCACGCTGGCGCTGAACAGCGGCGTGTTGACGACCACCAGCAGCACCACGCCAACCGCCGCCGCCGTGACCAGCCTGAATGGTTCCTATGTGAGCGGGCCGCTGGCAATACTCTATTCCGGTGCGGGTGCGCAAACCTTTCCCATCGGCAAGGGCGGCAATGCGCGTTCGGTGACGCTGAATTACACGGCGCTCGACAATCCCAGCACGGTGACCATTGAACAATTTGACTCCGCGATGGGTGGCACGCTGCCGGCCAGCACATCGCAGTTTGCCAGCCGTTACTGGACGGTGGCGCAGACCGGCGGCAGCGTTTTGACTTACAACCTTTCGCTGAATGGAACGGGTTATTCGCCCGCCGCGACTCCCGTCATGCTGCAGCAAGGCACGCCGGATACCAGTTACAGCGCCAGCTTTGCTTCACCGAGTTACACCGCCTCCGGCGTCACCACCTTTGGTAATTTCACGCTGGGCAACTATTCGCCCGCCGCCGATCAACTGGCGATTATCACGTCGGCGCAAACCTTGACAGCGGGAGCCACGTCCGGCCTCATCACGGTGCAATTGCAAAACGCCGGCGGTTCACCCAAGACTTACCCGACTAACCTGACCATCAACTTAAGCTCCACGTCCGGTGCCGGAGCTTTCCGGGATACGAGTGACACCACGACCATCACCAGCGTCACCATTCTCGCCGGCAACAACAGCGCGAGTTTCAAATATAAAGACACGACGGCCCCGGCGACACCCACTATCACGGCATCCACCACCGGCGGCGTCAGCCCGGCCAGCCAGTTGGAAACCATCAATGTCGCGGCGGCGAACAGGCTGGGGTTCACCAGCCAGCCGGCCAGCACCAATCTGGGCGCGACCCTCGCGCCGGTAGCGGTGCAGGTGGAAGATCAATTTGGCAATCCGGTTTCAGGCAGCGGAACCAATATCACACTCACGCTGAACAATGGCGGTTCCTCCGTCTTGACCGGCACGATTCCGCAAAGCACGGACGGCACCGGCGCGGCGATATTCAACGACCTTGCGATCTATGTGGCACCCGGAACGGGCTTGAATTTGACGGCGGTCGGCGGCGGTTTGACGCCGGCGGTCAGCAGTAACTTTGTCATTGCATCCAAAATCATCGTCAAGGCATTGAATAACACGGCGCTGAACGTCGGCAGCAGTTGGACGGGCGGCGTGCAGCCGGGAACCAATGACACGGCGCAAATTGACAACACCAGCGTCAGCACCACGATTAACAGCCCGGACCTGGGCGGCACCAGTGCAAGTTGGTATGGCCTCAACATTGTCGGCTGGAGTGCGAGTCATGGTTATATTGTCACCGACACAACTGGCGGTGACGTCATCACGCTGGGTGCGGGCGGATTGGTGGGCACCAACCTGACCCACTCGATAACTTTCAGCAACAGCCTTGTCCTGGGTGCCACCCAGACTTGGATCTGGGCAAATGGCTCCGGCACCCTGACCGTGGCCGGCAACATCACCAACGGCGGTTATCAGTTGGTGGTGAATGCCAACAAACCGGTGGACGTGTCGGGCAACATTACCGGCGCGGGGGGCTTGGCCATGACCGGCACCGGGACGCTTACTTTCGACGCGACGAACACTTACACAGGCAGCACCGTGATCAGTAACGGCACGATTATTTTGGGTGTCAGCGGCGTGATTGCCAGCAATGTCATCGTGGCGAGCGGCGGAACTTTGATGGGAAGCGGCATGGTCAACGGCCCGACAACCAATAATGGCACGCTGACCCCTGGCACCAGCGGCAGCACCAATGTAAGCATCTTGACCTTCAACAACGGCCTAACTCTGAACGCGGGTTCCACCACTGGATTCAAATTGAATGAATCCGTATCCCCTTCCAACGATTTAGTGGTTGTAACCGGCTATCTGGGCGCGGGCGGAACGCTGGTGGTGACCAACCTTGGGCCGATACCGGTGTTGGGGGACAGATTCACTCTGTTCAGCCAACCGGTAAGCGGCTCCTTTGCGAATCTGATTCTGCCCGGCTTGGCTTCCGGCTATGGCTGGACCAACCGGCTGGCAATGGATGGCTCAATTGGCGTGGTGGCTTTGTCAACGCTGAATACCACACCGACTAACATCACCATTTCTGTCAGCGGCGGAAGCCTCGCTTTGAGCTGGCCGGCCGACCACCTTGGCTGGCGACTACTGGTGCAGACTAATCATCTGGCTGCAGGCGTCAGCTCAAACACGAATGACTGGACGACAGTTGCCGGATCAACCGGGATTGATCAGACCAACTTACCAATAGATGCCACCAAACCGGCTGAATTCTACCGGCTAGTTTATCCCTGATGGCAAACCGGAACAAACACTCATTTTAAGGAACGACCTTGAGAATACATTATCAAGAAAACAGACGCGGTTTCACCTTGATTGAACTGCTGGTGGTCATTGCCATTATCGCCATCCTTGCCGCCATGCTGCTGCCGGCGCTGGCCAAGGCCAAGGCCAAATCGCAGCAGACCTCCTGCTTGAGCGGGCTTAAACAAATTGCGCTTGGGCTGCATATTTATACCGATGACTTCGCCGATCAACTACCGCCCGGCACGAGTTCCGCCACGGGCTTGAACTTCGGCCAATATGGCGGCTATGGCACTTACTTGAGCGATTTGAAAGCAACCTTGCCAAACTATCTTTATCCTTACATGGGATTGCCCGCACCATCCACCCAGACGAACATCCTGCAAGTCATGGTTTGCCCGAGTGCATTGACTTACAATCCGTCCGCCGGGACACCCATCTCCAATCGCCAGTTCTTCGGACTTTATTATCCGAGCCATGCCGACACCAATGCAACGCAAGTTGCGTTTCCTCCGTTTGGCAATTACACCACGCCGGCTCCGCCCGTAAAATTATCCGCCTTCAATGGCCTGGCTTCGCTGGACCAGATTTGGATCATGACCGATCTGGATCAAAAAGGATTGAATACCGGCGGCGGCTTTCCCACTTGGGGCAACAACACGCCGCCGCTCCCGCCGCATGGGTCCGTGCGCAACTACAACTTTTTCGACGGCCACGCTGGCAACAAGAAAGTGCCGGCCACATGGCTCTATTAAGACAACAGGATTTCGCTTGTAATCCCCGGGGTAATGCCATGAATATTTGAGCCAGCATGATTTTCCCGTCGTTTAGTTTTGCGCGGATTTTTACGGTGGCGGGACTGTGGCTTGGTCTGAACAGTGCAGTCGCCGGCACCATCACTGTTCAAACCAACATCCTGGGCCAGACGCCCAATGTCATCGGCTACAATTTCGGACATTTCTACCCAGGCGGCAACACCGCTGACTGGTGGCGCTATTCCGGAGTCAATGGCGTGCGGATATTTATTTCGCCGGGAACAATTCTTCCCGCCGTCAGCCCGCAACCACCGGGCAATGTCGTGACCAATCAAGCCAGTTTCATCAGCCAGAAAGCGGCTTTGCGTGCCAACCCTGCCAGCACCAACTATATCAACTGGCCTTACTTGACCAATGAATATGCCAGCACGGATTTGTATCCGGTCAACCACATAAAGATTAACTACGCATTAGGTCAGGTGACAAATCTCGGCGGTCATGCCTGTGCGCAAATTACCGTCAGCGATTCCCTGTTTCCCATCGCCAGCACCAATGATTGGGGCGGCCAATGGGCCATGTGGCAATACTACTATGCACAGGCGTTTTATCTCGGCAACACCTTCGCCGTGGATCATTACCAGATGTTTAACGAGCCAAACATTTCCGGCATCACCCAGGCTGACTTCCTGTTGCGTCTGCAAGTTGTGGCGGACGCCGTTCAATCCGCCTTGACCGATGTGAATAACATTTACGGCAAATCATTAAATCCGCACTTATTGGCACCCGTCAGCGCTGGCAACGCCACCAGCGCCTTCGTTGGCTGGGGCGACCTTGTTGTGACTAACCGCCACCTAAATTTGTTTGGTGTTACCAGCACTAATTTCTGGCTGGTTCAAACCTACGACTATCATCAATATGGCGCAACCGGGGACGGATTTGGAAGCGACCTGTCCAATCTAAATGGCCTTCTCGCTTCGTATATGTCGCCCGAATCGCCCTTTTCGCTCTCTATCTCAGAATTCAACGCGCGCACGGCTGCGAGTTACGACGCCATAACAAACACTATTGATTCACCGGCGGATTACTCCCGTCTCGGCAGCATTGCGGTCAACTTGATGGAAAACGGCATCAATGAAATGTATGCCTTCAAGTTTTCGCAAGTCGGTTACACCGGGAATTATCCGGTAGAGAAGAACGCCATGTATTATGTGGACAATACCAACTCTCCTTACAACGTCGGTGGCATCACGAAGGCGGGCGAGGTTTATCGCCTGTTCGCCAAAGCTTTTGCCACCGGACGCAATTTACTGAACACCGTTGCAACCACTGACGCGACCAATCTCGATGTTCGGGTCAGTTACAACCCGGCCACGCAGTGTTACTATGTCTATTCCGCCAACAGCACCGCCAATAGTGTCAATTTGAGCGTCAATCTGTCTGCGTTGAACCTGCCGGCGACAAACCAAGTCTTACTTGAAGAAGTCAGCGAGAGTTGCTACGGCGGCGGTGCGCTTTGGACAAACGTAGGAGCCGTCCAGTCGGGACTTGGCACGCAGCCGGCTTATTCGGCGTGGCTGCTGACCATTCCCAGCACGCTGCAGCAAGCTGAACTGGACGTCACGGCCACTGATGATGCGCAAGTCAATGATGGCATTAATAAAACCACCAACTATGGCGGCGCGGCGGCCATGATCGTGCGCAACGATCCGACCAACACCGCCAATCGCAGCGTCGCGTTCGTGAAATTTCAGTTGCCAACGAATAATCCGGCCAATCTCCAGCTCGCCGTGCTGTCGTTGCAGGCTTCGACGGCGAGTCTGATCGCCACCGCACAGGCACATGTTTATGGTCTGACTAATACAACTTGGTCGCAAAATACAATAACCTGGAGCAATGCGCCGAATCTTAGGAATAATGTGGCAGCCGGTGTTAATATCACTAACCGCATCGTCCAGGGACAAGGAACTAACTTGTTTATCGTCGGTCAGATCGTGGCCACATCAACTTCATCCAGCGAGAAGCTTGTTGACGTGACCAGTTATCTTCGCTCGCAGACCAACGGCATGGTTAGTTTTTTAGTTTCGCAGGATCCGCGCTGGGATTTGACTTTACCCTCGCTTGCGGTGGGCGACACGCAGCCGGATGGGGTAAAGATAGTTACAAGTGAAGGCGGGATTGGACCAATGTTGCGCCTAATTTATGGCGGCTCCGCCAGCAATGCACCGGGGCCGGCGTGGACTAACATCACCCCGGCAATTACGGCAAATATCCGCGGCGGTGCCTACGCTACAAGCAACGTGGATGAAGTTGCGCAGGGTTATCTTATGGTGAAATACTATTCATCGCCTTTCGACAACGCGCGCAAGGCCTACTTTCAGTTCAACCTTTCCGGGCTAAATGTCCAGACCAATACCAATGCTACTTTTACCGTCACAACCTCGACCTCCACTTATGCGCAGCGGACGCAGCTTTGGGGTTTGAACCAGGCATATTCTGGATTGAATACAGGAGTTACCTGGAACACGGCCCAGGCCAATGATACTAATTCCGACAATATGCTGGCCAACGGCACGTTCACGGCGACCGCCATCGGCGCCTCCCAGTTCATCAACGTAACGGCTTCGACGGCGTATGCTTTCACAATTCCCATCATCGGCAGTTACTTGACAAACAACCTTGTCACGCTGGTGCTTTCCGGGGTTGATGATGCCAATGACAATTCCGGCGGATTGCGGCTGACGCTCACCAATGCCACGCTGCAAGTTCTGGCCAGTGTCGCGCCGCCACCGGTCACTAACAGCATCGCTGGCATTGTGGCTGGTAATAATGGTGCTTTTACCATCAGCTTCATGGGCACGCCAAACCAGGTATTCCGCGTGCTGGCGGCGACCAATCTGCTGGCAACCAACTGGGTCAGCATTGGCACCAATACTGCCGGCGCAAATGGCGTTTGGACTTTCACCGATTTTTTTGCCACTAATTACCCCGCGCGGTTTTACCGTTCGGTCAAACCTTAAATGTAAAATTTCTTCATGGATTATTTTGACGGCAAATCTCCACTTACTTCCCAACCATGAAATCGTTTTTATCCCGCAGGCCGCTGAAAGTTTTAGGCACGGTTTTTGTCACCACGCTGCTGGCTTCCGCGCGGGCGGAAGTGAAGCCGAACGGACTTTTCTGCGAAGGCGCGGTGTTGCAGCAGAACCTTCGCGTTCCGGTCTGGGGCACCGCCCGCGACGGCGAAAAGGTGACGGTAACAATTCAAGGCCGCGAAGTTTCCACGATGGCGAAGGCCGGGCGCTGGCGGGTTGAACTCCAGCCGCTGAAACCTGGCGGGCCGTTCACTTTTGTCATTGCCGGCGACAACACCATCACGCTCACCAATATTCTGGTCGGCGAAGTCTGGTTGTCGAGCGGACAGTCGAACATGAGTTTTCCGTTGTCGCGCGCGACCAATGCCGCCGAGGCCATCGCGGCGGCGGACGATCCGCAATTGCGGTTGTTCGCCGTGCCACACGAAGCGACGGACGAGCCGAAAACCGACGTCGCCGCCGCGTGGAAAACCAGCGCGCCGGCAACGGTTCCAAATTTTTCCGCCGTGGCGTATTTCTTTGGCCGCGATTTGCGGCGCGCGTTGAAAGTGCCGGTCGGATTGATTGATGCTTCCGTCGGCGGCACGCCCGCGCAGGCGTGGACGCCGATGAGCACGCTCAAGGCCGATCCAGATTTGAAGGAAATTCTCGCGCGTTATGACGAAAGCGTGAAAACCTACGATCCGGCCAAAGCGGCCGCCGAATACGAAAGCGAAGTTAAAAAATACCAAACTGCTCTGGAGAAAGCGAAAGCCGCCGGCAAACCGGTCCCGCGCGAGCCGCAGAAACCGGCGGACCCCGCGCGCAAAAACAACCGGCCGGCTTGTCTTTACAATGCGATGATTGCGCCGCTGCAACCTTACGCCCTGGCCGGCGTGATTTGGTATCAGGGCGAGGCCAACGCCGGTCGCGCCGCCGAGTATCAAATACTTTTTCCGGCCATGATCCACGGCTGGCGCGCGGCGTGGGCGCTGGGTGATTTTCCATTTCTCTTTGTGCAGATTGCGCCGTATCACGAACTGACGCCGGAAATTCGCGAGGCGCAACTGCTGTCGTGGCAGCGCGTGACGAACACCGCGATGGTGGTGACCACGGATGTTGGCGAAGAACTAAATATTCATCCGACAAAAAAAGAGCCGGTCGGCGCGCGGCTCGCATTGGCGGCGCGGGCCGTGGCTTACGGCGAGAAGCTTGAATTCTCCGGGCCGGTGTTCGCGGCCATGAACATTCGCGGCCGCGCGGCGGAATTGAGTTTCACGCACCTCGGCGGCGGGCTGGTCGCGCGCGGCGGCGAACTGAAAGGTTTTTTGATTGCCGGCGCGGACGGATTGTTTGTTCCCGCCGCCGCCAAAATCCAAGGTGAAAAGATTTTAGTCACCGCGCCGTCCGTGGCAAAACCGGTGGCGGTTCGCTACGGTTGGGCGAAGACGCCGGATGTGAATTTGTTCAACCAAGCAGGCCTGCCGGCATCCCCGTTCCGCACCGATAAACCATGACCCAGAAAAATCTATGACCAACCGAAACTCACACCATTCTAAAATAATTGTTCCGCTATTATTCGCCGTCACGCTGCTGATGGCGAAGACTTCGTTCGCGCAATTGACCGCCGATACGATTGTGCCCGCCGGCGTCCGCATTGAGCGCGCGGTGGATTTTCTGGCGGCGGGACGGACACAAAAAGCCGACCTTTATTTGCCGACGACCACGCCGGCCGGTCAGTTGCGACCGGCGGTGGTCATGATTCACGGCGGCGGCTGGAGCGGCGGCAAACGCGACGCTGAACGGGAATTGAACATTGGCACGAACCTCGCGCTGCATGGTTATGTTGGCATGAGCATTGACTATGTGCTGGCCTCAAAAACCAAAGCCACCTGGCCGCAAAATCTTTATGACTGCAAAACCGCCGTGCGCTGGCTGCGCAAAAACGCGGCACGATTGCAGATTGATCCGGATCGCATCGGCGTCATCGGTGGCTCGGCGGGCGGCCATCTGTCGGCGATGGTGACGCTCACCACGCCCGCCGACGGTTTGGATCCAAAAGAACCTTACGGCGAATTTTCCTGCCGCGTGAGCTGCGGCGTGGATCTTTATGGCATTGCGGATTTGCCGACGTATCACGACGCCTCGATGCTGGGGAAAACTTTTGCCGAAGCGCCGGAGCTTTATCGCCTCGCCTCGCCGGTGACTTATGTGCGCAGCAATTCGCCGCCGATCCTGATCATTCACGGCACGGCCGACACCACGGTGAACGTGAAACAGTCCGAACTCTTCGGCGACGTTTTGAAAAAAGCGGGCGCGGATTATCAACTCATCCTTATTCCCGGGGCGCAGCACACGTTTGATTTGCAACCCAAACAGCGCGACCTGCGCCCGGTCGTGATTGGTTTTTTTGACAAATATCTTAAACCGAAATAAAGCCGCCGGACGGCACGGCTTGGTTTAAGTAACATTTGTCCGGCGTTGGCGTCTATGCCGCCATGAAGCTGCCAATGCGTTTGATTGTTTTCATTGTCGCGCTCGCCATTTCATGGCTGGCCGGCATGGCCGCGCAAGGCCAGGTGCTCCGGTTGCCGGACGGTTTTCAGCGGCTGCATTTCACCGTGGACGGCGTGGCGCGGGAAGCCCTCGTTTATGTGCCGGCCACCGCCAAGACAACGAATGTGCCGGTGGTCTTCGTGTTTCACGGTCATGGCGGCACCGCGCGTTCCGCCGTCCGCAGCTTTGCGCTGAATCAATACTGGCCGGCGGCGATTTCGGTTTATATGCAAGGGTTGAACACGCCCGGCCGGCTCACCGATCCGGAAGGGAAATTGCCCGGCTGGCAGTCCGCCCTCGGCGCGCAAGGCGACCGCGACCTGAAATTTTTCGACGCCGTGCTGGCGCGGTTGAAACAGGATTATTCGGTGGACGACAAACGCATTTATGCCACCGGCCATTCGAACGGCGGCAGTTTCACTTACCTTTTGTGGTTGGCGCGCGGAGAAATTTTTGCCGCCGTGGCGCCTTCGGCGGCGGCGGCGAACTATGCCGGCCAGTTGAAGCCGAAGCCCGCGATGCACCTTGCCGGCGAGCAGGACCCGCTCGTGAAATTTGCCTGGCAAAAAGCGACCATGGACGCCGTGCGCCGGCTCAACGGCTGTGACGCCGAAGGCACCGCCTGGGACAAACAATGCACTTTGTATCCGTCAAAAACCGGCACGCCGCTGGTAACATTCATTCATGCCGGCGGGCACGAGTTTGACCCGAATGCGCCCCGGCTGATCGTTAAATTCTTTCAGGAACATCCGGCTCCGGTGAAATAAAGCGCAGTCGGCAACCGATTGAATCATTCAAAATTTCCACCCGGCCGCCGGCAACTTGCGGAGTGACACGCTGGCGAAACCTTTATATTTTCAGCGCATGAAATCCCTGACCGGGCTTGCTTTTGATTTGGCCGGACACAATTTTTGATTCGCCATGAATCTGCCGCCGCCCACCGAAAAACAATCGCGTCTCATCTGGTTTGCGCTGACGGGACTCGCGGTGGCCACGGTCATTGCGCTCGTCGTGGCGCTGGTCTGGGGCCTGGGCCGGGCGCTGAATTTGTTAAGCCCCGTGCTGTGGCCGCTGGCGTTGGCCGCCGTGGCGGCCTGCCTGCTCGCGCCGGTGGTGGATTTTTTTGAACGGCGCAAGGTGCCGCGCCTCCGCGCCATCCTGCTCGTCTTTGTCATCGCGTTCGCGCTGGTCGCCGCCGTGCTGGCCAGCGTGCTGCCGCAGGTCGTCGTCGAAACGCAGCAACTGGCGGCGAAAGTGCCGGAATATTCCCAGCGCCTGGAAACGCGCGTCAAAGCGTTCATCGCGCAACCGCCGGTCTTCATGCGCCATTTTATGCCGCCGGTCAACGACGCGGCGACGGATGCGAATGTCGCCACCGGCACCGATAATTCCAGCCTGGCCTCGGCGACCAAATGGCTCACCGGCAGCCTGCCGGAAATGGGCGCGTGGCTGTTCGGGCAGATTTTGAGAGTGCTTTCCGGTTTCGGCCTGCTGGCGGGACTGGCGCTCATTCCGGTCTATGCGTTTTATTTCCTGCTGGAGAAACGCAGCATCGAGAACCACTGGAAAGAATACCTGCCGTTGCAAAATTCCGCCGCGAAGCACGAATTGGTTTTTGTGCTCGAAGCCATCAGTCAATATCTCGTCGCCTTTTTTCGCGGACAGGTGCTTGTGGCGATTTGCGACGCGGTGCTTTACACCGCCGGCTTTCTGATTGTTGGTGTTAATTACGCTTTTCTGCTCGGCTGCGCGGCGGTGCTGCTCACGATGATTCCGTTTCTCGGCGCGATTTTGATTTGCGTCACCGCGCTCACGCTGGCGTTCGTGCAATACGGCGACTGGCAGCATCCGGCGCTGGTGCTGGCCGTGTTTGCCGTCGTGCAAACGCTCGAAGGTCTGGTCATCTCCCCGAAAATCATGGGCGGTCGCGTGGGACTGCATCCGCTCGTCATCATCATCGCGGTGATGACGGGCACGACCTTGTTCGGCGGCCTGCTTGGCGGCGTGCTGGCCATTCCGCTCGCCGCCGCGCTGCGCGTGATTCTGGCGCGCTATGTCTGGCAAAAGCGCGAATGACCGCCGCCTGAAATCAATCCAGAGGCACGATGCCCTGGCGGATGGCGCTGATGGCGGCTTCGGGGCGAACCGGAACTTCCAATTTGGCAAACAAGGTTTTGAAGTGCGCCTGACCGTATCTTCGCACAAAAACAAGGCGGCGCCAGTTTCGGCGCGTTGGAAATTCAACCGGTTCGAGCCGTGCCGGAGGCCGGCGTTCCGACTTTTGCCGAGGTCTCATTATTGTTTTTTTGTCATAGACTGAAATGACACCGCGTGCTAGATTTTATCTTTCTAAAGCCGAATCACATTCACATAGAATCTCCCATTGAATAGTTTCCGACCGTTTGAAAACAAACACGATACCCGTATGAAAATCCTGACCTCAAAAAAAATCATCCTCGGTTGCCTCGCATTGCTCACCGGCGCAACAATGTCGTCTGCCGCCAGCATTGTATTGACGAATAGTGACGCCACCGGCGTTACCTACCTGACGTCGTCGTTCACTGCCAAAGGCGTCTGGAATGATTCCGTTGGCCCGACGAGCAGCAATGATTATTACACCCAGTCCACGAACTCAATTCGTCCGCCCGCCGACAGCACCAATTATATCTTCCAAGGCAATTCGCTGACCCTGCAAGGGCCGGGCAGCACGACCGCAAGTGGAGGTCGTATCATCTTGAAAAACACCTATGCGGTGACCTACACGATTACCAATCTGGTGATCACCAATCTGGGCATGATTCATCAGGCGGCGGTCAACAATACCAACACCACCATTGCCGGCTCCATCACCACTTCCAACGGCGGCTGGGATATTCTGCCGGCCAACGGTCCGGTGACGATTGCCGCCGCGATTTCGGGAAACGGCCCGCTCTGGATAGGAAGCCCAAGCGCGGGCAGTTCCGGCAATATCATTCTTTCAGGTGCGATCAGCAATTATACCGGGTCCATTTTTCAAGCCAACAACACCTCGCCCTTGATTTTTAACAATTCGATCAATCAGACTTACGCTGGCGTCATTGCTCTGACAAACACGGGCAGCGCCGTGACGATCCAAGGCTCCGGTATTTTGACTCTGGCCGGTGCCAACACTTACCCCGGCACCACAATCATCGGGACCGGCGGCGGGGCTGCCGTGGTTCGCGCCGCCACAACCGGCGCGTTGAGCACCAACACGATTTCATTCGACGGCACCGGAAATGCCAGCACGGCGCGGCTGGAACTGACCAACGGAATCAGTTTGAACAACAATGTAACTCTGTATGCCCGCGCCAACACCAGCGTTGGCATCGAAAACTTGAGCGGGAACAACACGTTGTCGGGAACGATCACGGACTCGACCGGTGGCAGCTTTTATATCATCCAATCGGATGCCGGCCTGCTCACTTTGGGAACCGCCGGAGCCTCCGCTATTACTTCTTCCGCATCGGGCTATCGGACGAACACGCTCCAAGGTGCCGGCAATGGCAGCGTGGTCGGCAACATTGTCAATGGCTCCACCGCAACCAATTTGATCTCTAAAGCCGGTGCCGGCACTTGGACGCTTTCGGGTTCAAACAACTATGCCGGCGGCACGATCTTTTCCGCCGGCACGCTGGTCATGGCCAGCACCAATGCGCTGAGCACCAATAGCGTGACCATCAGCGGCACCGGCAACGCGACGCTCGACCTTGCCACGGATGGATCGGACTTCCCCAACGCCGTCAACGCCGGCAGCAGCACTATTTTCACCATCGCCTCGGATGTCAAAACCGGCTCGGTCGGCATCAATCACACCTTGGGAACTTTTTCGATCGGTTCCGGCGCAACGCCGCTACAGTTGAATGTCATGAAAGGTCCGAACGTCGCCAGCGGCAGTCCGCAGATCACCGCGCCGTTGTTGTTGAGCGGCGGCAGCGGCGGAACCACCATCGTGAATCCCACCACGGCGAACATGAGCTTCTCCAGTGTCACCGCCTCGGTCACCAGCAAAACGCTGCAACTCGACGGCACCAACACCGGCAATTCGATCACCGGCATCATCGCCGACGGCGGCGCCAACGTCATCACGCTGCTCAAGACCAACACCAGCACCTGGACGCTTGGCGGCGCGAATACTTACAGCGGCAGCACCACCATCGCGCAAGGCAAGCTCGCGTTGGGCAGCGGCGGCAGCCTCGCTTCGACGAACATTTTTCTTTCCAGCGGCGCGACGTTGGACGTTTCGGCGGACAGCGGCTACGCGCTGGGCGGAACGCAGATTTTCAACGCCAGCGGCACGATCAACGGAAATTTCACCGACAGCACCGGCAGCCAGATTTTGCCCGGCGGCGCGGGCGCGGTGGGAACTTTGACTTTCAACAACAATCTCAATCTGGCGGCGGGCGACACGAACAAATTTGATTTCACCAGCACGACGAATGATTTGTATATCGTGAACGGCAATTTGAATCCCAGCGCGGGTTCGGTCATAAATTTGGCGAGTCTGCCCGCCGGTGGACTGGCGAACGGCACCTATACTTTAATGCAGGTTTCGGGAACGCTCGGCGGCAGCCCGGCGAATTTCGTCATCACCGGCAAGCCCACGCCCTCGCGTCAGTCATTCAGCATCGTTTATACGCTTGGCTCGCCAAATTTGGTGCAGTTGCAGATCGCCGGCAGCGCGGCCTCGCTCGTCTGGGCCGGCACGTCCTCAACTTGGGACATCGTGAACACTTCAGATTGGATCAACGGAGTCAGCTCCGATGTTTATTTTGACGGCGACAATGTCAACTTCACCGATCTTGGCTCGGCCATTTCGCCGGTGCTGAACACCAACGTCCAGCCCGGCTCGGTCACATTCAATTCGGCGAACGCCTACACGCTCACCGGCACCGGCGCGATCAACGGCAGCGCGGGATTGACCAAGAACAACTCCTGCACGCTGACCATCCAGACGACGAATAATTATACCGGCGTCACCGCGATCAACGGCGGCATCGTCAGCATCGCTGCCATCACCAACAGCGGCTTCGCCAGCCCCATCGGCGCGGCTTTGAGCGCCCCGGCAAATCTTTCCTTCAATGGCGGCGATCTGCAATACACCGGCGGCAGCGCCAGCACCGATCACGGCGCGACTTTGAACGCCGGCGGCGGCACGCTGGAAGTGACTTCCGCCGCCACGACGCTCGCGGTGAGCGGCGCGATTGTGGGCAGCAGCGGCGGCGGTTTGACCAAGACCGGCAACGGCGCTTTGGTTTTGAGCGGTGCCAATGTTTATAACGGCTCCACGGCGATCAACGCGGGCATCTTGCAAGTTGGCAACGGTGGCACAACGGGAAATCTCGGCAGCGGCAGCACCATCACCGACAACGGCGCGCTCGTGGTTTTGCGCACCGGCACGCTGGCGTTGACCAACAACATCGGCGGCACCGGCAACATCACCAACAACGGCACGGGCACGCTCACGCTGTCCGGCGTGAACACATTTGTCGGCGGCCTGACCGTCAACACGGGCATCGTGCAGGTCGCCTCGGCGGCGGGCATCGGCGGCACGCCGGCGGTGTTCAACCCGTCGCAAATCAATCTCGGCATCGGCGAACTCGAAGCTTCGACTTCCTTCAACCTCGCCGACACGAATTCCGGCGTCACGGTGAACGCGGGCACCATCGCGGTGGATGCGGGTGTGACGCTGGCGATTTCCAACCAGGTTGCCGTCGTCACGTCGTTGACCAAGTCGCTGCCCGGCACATTGATTTTGAGCGGCAGCAACACCATTTCCGGCATCCTGAATGTTGACTCCGGCACCGCCAACGCCAGCGACGGCGCGTTGCGCATCGCCTCCACGAATGCGCTCGGCGGCGCGCAAACGATTCAAATCCGCGCCAACCAGGGACCGGGCAGTTCCACGCTGCAACTGGACGGCACCGCCGGCAGCATCAACGTCAACCCGGCCAACTTCAACTGGAGCGGACGCAATAATTCTGTTCCCGCCGTTGAAAACATCGCGGGCGACAATGTGTGGAATCCCGCCACGTCCACACTCGCGGTCGGCGGCAGTTATTATATGTTTCAATGCGATGCCGGCAGTCTCACTTTGCCCGGCAGCTTTCCCACCACGGCACCGACCGCCGGGCGCATTTTCTCTTTTGCCGGGCCGGGATATTTTTCCATCACCGGCTCCTACCAAAGCGGTGGCAGCACCAACATCAGCCTGTTCCTGACCAACAACGCCACGCTCACGCTCTGGAGCGGCAACAGCTACACCGGCATCACCAGCCTGCAAGGCGGCACGCTGAACGCGGCGGACGGCTCGTCGTTCGGCAACTCCGGCGTGAATGGCAACATTGAAATCGCGCCTTACAGCGGCGAAACCGCCGTGCTCAACATTTCCAACGCCACCGTCAACGCGCAGCGCATCATCGTCGCGGGCGTCACGGCGAATAACACTTCGCCCGGCACCGGCATCGTCAACCAGTTCAACGGCTCCGTCAACGCGTCGCAATGGGTCACGGTCGGCTCCGGCGGCACGGCGGGCGGCAACGGCACTTACAATTTGAGCGGCGGAACGCTCAACATCCAAAACACCGCCGGCGGCACGCAGCTCGAAGTCGCCAATTTCATCGGGAGCACCGGCACGCTGAATATCAGCGGCTCCAGCATTTTGAGCATTCAAAACAATGCCTACATTTCAATGGGCGCGAATCCGAATGCCGGCAACGGCACGGTGAACCAGACCGGCGGCACGGTGACTTTTTACAGCGACGGCGGCGGCACCATCGGCGGCAACGGCATTCTTTATCTCGGCAAAGCCACCGGCCTGACGAGCAATTATGTTTATAATCTGGCCGGCGGCACGTTGCAGGTGCCGACCATCACCTCCGCGTCCGGCAACTCGCAATTTTATTTCAACGGCGGCACGTTGAAAGCGGCCAAGACTAACAATGTTTGGATGAGCGGCCTCACGGCGGCGAATGTCTCGGCCGGCGGCGCGACCATTGACAGCTACGGTTTGCCCGTCACCATCACGCAGCCGCTGATTCACGACCCGGCCCTCGGTGCCACGGCGGACGGCGGTTTGACGAACCTGAGCTCGTCCGGTTCCGGCGTATTGACGCTCGCCGGCACCAACACCTATACCGGCGGCACGGTGGTCAACAGCGGCACGTTGAATATCAGCGGCTCCCTCGGCACAGGCGCGGTGACAGTTTCCGGCGGCGCGCTCGTCGGCACCGGCACGATCAACGGCGCGGCCGACATCCAATCCGGCGGCACGCTGGCACCCGGCGCAGCCTTTGGCATTCTGATCATCAACAACAGCGTGGCCTTTGAAAGCGGCAGCACGGCGCAGTTTAATTTCGGCACCGGCACCAACAGCCGAGTCAACGCCAGCGGCGCGGTGAATGTGAACGGCTCCACGACCGTCAACATCAATTACCTCAGCGCGGTCGTCGCCGTCGGGACTTATCCGCTCATCCAATACGGCTCGTTCACCGGCTTCGGCAATTTGAACGCGCCAGCTTCTCCGAATCCGCGCTTCACTTTCAGCCTGACCAATAATACCTCGGCCAAGGTCATCGCGCTCGTGGTGACTGGCAATCCCGCCAGTCTGGTCTGGCACGGCGACGGCAGCGGAAATGATTGGGACAACACCGGCAGTTATCAAAACTGGCTCAATGGTGCCAGCGCTGATTATTTCTACGACGGCGACGTGGTGCTGTTCAACAACATCGGTTCCAACACGCCTTCAATTTATTTGACAGCCGCCGTTTCGCCCGGTTCGGTGACGGTGAACTCGACGCAAAATTATGACTTCGCCGGCAGCGGCCTGATTGCCGGCCCCGGCAGCCTGACCAAGAACGGCACTGGCACGCTGACCTTGGAAGACAACAACACTTACACCGGCCCGACGATCATCAACAACGGCGCGGTTCAAGTCGGCAACGGCAGCACGAGCGGCACGCTCGGCAGCGGCAATGTCACCAACAACGCTAGCCTCGTGCTGGACCGCACCGACGCGACCGTCCTGCCGTCACCCATTTATGGCAGCGGCTCGGTCACGATGGCCGGCAGCGGCACCGTCACGGCGACCAGTTCAAATTATTACACCGGCAACACGCTCATCAATGCCGGTATTGTTTATCTGCCGAATTCCGCCGGCCTCGGCGCGACCAACGGCACGATCACCGTGGCCAGCGGCGCGCAGCTTTACAGCACGGCCAGCGTGAACGTCGGCGCAAATCCGCTCGCGCTCATCGGCATCGGCGACGGCAACGGCGCCTTGCGCGCGGGCGGCACGACCACGAGCACCTATAACGGCGCATTGACGCTGGCAGGCAACACCACGCTGACCGTGGATGGCGGCGCGACATTAAATCTCGCCAGTTCCAATGCCCTCAACGGCGTGGCAGCAAACGCCAACCTCACGCTCGCCGGCAGCGGCGCAGGCAATCTCAGCGGCCCGCTCGCGCTCGGCAGCGGCGGTCTCATCGTCTCGGCGGGCACGTGGACATTGGCACCCAGCAACAACTTCACCGGCTTGACCGCGCTCAACGGCGGCACGACGCGCATCAATGACGCTTCGCTCGGCAGCCCGGCGGCGTTCACGGCGAATCAAATCACGCTCGCCGGCGGCACGCTGGAAGCGGCGACCAACGCCGCGTTCGTTGACGGAAAAGCCGGCTTCACGCTTGCGGCCAACTCAATTTTGGCCGTGGATTCCGGCGCGACGCTGACCATCTCCAACAACATCAGCGGTGCGAACAACCTCACCAAGTCGCTGCCCGGCACGCTGGTCTTGAACGGTTCCAACGCCTTCACCGGAACTTTGTATGTGGACACGGCCAACAACGCCAACAACGACGGCATCACCCGCATCGCCTCGCCGAACGCGCTGGCGAACATCCCCGCCACCGTGGGCACGCCGACGATTTATCAAAACAATAACAACGCCGGTTCTTCGACGCTGCAATTGGACGGCACAGCGGGCAACCTCAACTTGCCGCAGGAAATCCGCATGTCCTGCCGCACCGCTGCGGTCGCCAACCTCGAAAATCTGGCGGGCAGCAACACCATGAGCGGGAACATTGACATCAATTCCGGCGGCAATGTCGTTTACTTCCAATCCGATGCCGGCACGCTGAACCTCGCCGGCAACATTCAATATGTCGGCACGCTCGTTGGCGCACGCACCTACAATTTCAACGGCGCGGGCAACCAGGTCGTCAACGGCGTCATTGCCAATTCGTCCAACGGTTCCGCCATCAGCGTCACCAAGTCCGGCACCGGCACACTGACGCTGACGGCGGCGAACACTTACACCAACAGCACCGCCGTCAGCGGCGGATTGCTGCTGGTGAACGGCAGCATCCTCGGCGGCGGCGGCGTGAGCGTCACGGGCGGCACGCTGGGCGGCATCGGCACGATCTATGACACGGTTTCCATCGGCGCAGGCGGCACGCTTTCGCCCGGCGCGAACGGCATCGGCACGCTGACCATCGCCAGCAACCTGACTTTGTCCGGCACGACTTATATTGAAGTCAGCAAGACTCTTAACAGCAGCGACCAGGTGGTCGGCTTGACGAACGTGGTTTACGGCGGCACGCTCTTTGCCACCAATTTGAGCGGCACGTTGACCACCAATGACAGCTTCACGATTTTCAGCACGGTTTCCCATTCGGGAAATTTCAGCGCCATCACCGGTTCGCCCGGCGCGAACCTGGCGTGGAGCTTTAACACCAACAGCGGCGTATTGGGCGTGGTGTCGGCAGCCGCTCCGCTGTCGGGCCTGAAATTCACCGGCAGTCCCGTGATTTCAGGGACGAGCCTGACGATTTCGGCAACGAACTCCGGCGCGGGCACGGTTTATCTGCTGGCCAGCACGAATGTGGCGGCACCCATCAATACTTGGACGCCGATCTGGACCAATACGTTGACCGGCAGCGGCAGTTTCACCACCAACATCCTAAACGCCGTGAATCCGGCGCAGAGCCAGCGATTCTATATTCTCAGCAACACCAATAATTAAACCGGTTAAACCACCGCCCGCTGAACCCGGCCGAGCCGATGAAATTCCGCTTGAATTCCGTGTGAAACATTGAACAAGTTGTGCGACTGTAATAGTCATGGCGGGGTGCCGGCCAAGGTGTTGCCGGCACCCCGCGATTTTATTTACCAGTGAACAATTTTGCGGAATAATTTTTCAATAACACGCAATGAAACCCGGCCTGGTTTGCATGGATCAAACCGTCTGGATTTTTCACCAACCAAAGAAATCAATTTGTTGCTCCCAACACGCAAAAAAACTGCCGGCATATTTCTCCGGCCGGCCGCGACAACACTGTTGTTGTGTGCCTTGTCCGGCCTGGCCTCGGCGCAGACGCTGACCATCACCAATGGCGTCCAGATTTACACCGCGCTGACCAACACCGCCGTGACGATGAGCAGCCGCTGCGATTTGCGCGTCACGGCCACGAACAATCCGCTTCCCGGCAGCACGGTCAATTTGAATTCCTCGAACGCGTGGTTTTTTCTGCCTAACATCAAGCCGTCGGTCGTCTCGGCAAATTATCTTTCGCAAATTTTCGTCAATGGCGCGGCGGCGGTGGCCGGAAACAATTGCCAGTTGACGGAATATGCAATGGGCTCGGTCATCATCCCGCAAGCGCCGGGCATCGCGCCGCTGCAAGTTTTCAGCGCGCCGAATTTTCTCGGCGCGGCGGCGCAGCTTTCATTGTGGACTTACTACACGAACACGGCGCTCGGCGCGATGAACCGGAACATCGCGTCGTTCACCTTGAAGCGCGGTTACATGGCGACCTTCGCGCAAAATGTGGACGGCACCGGTGCCAGTCAGGTTTACGTCGCGCAGGATTCCGATCTGGCCGTCGGCGTGATGGCGACGAACCTGGAGCATCAATGCAGTTTTGTCCGCGTGTTTCCGTGGCGCTACACCGGCAAGAAAGGCTGGGGCGGCGGCGACGGCGCGACGGACATTGCGCTGCCGTTGTGGTGGTATGACTGGGGCACTTCCGCCACCGCCACTGCCGACCGCGAATACATTCCGATGAAATGGACGACCAGCAGCGGCACGGCCAACATTTTCAGCCAGCAGAATTCCGCGCACGTTCTCGGCTACAACGAGCCGGACAATTCCGGCCAGGCCAATCTCACCGTCGCGCAGGCGATGGGCAATTGGCCGACCATGATGCAATGGGGCTTGCGCGTCGGCGCGCCGGCGGTGTCGGATTCCGGCGCAACCGGCGCGGGAATCAACTGGCTTTATTCTTTCATGGCCCAGGCCACCAGTGTCGGCTACCGCGTGGATTTTATTCCCATTCATTATTACAAGTGCGGCTGGACGACTTCGCAGTTTTCAAATTATCTCGCCAGCATTTATCAAACCACGGGCAAGCCCGTCTGGGTCACGGAATGGAATGACGGCGCGAGTTGGTGCAGCAGCGGTCTGCCCGGCAGCCAGGAGGCGGACGCCACGGCCATCGCCAGCGACATCGCCATGCTCGACAGCGCGCCGTTTGTGGAGCGGTATGCGATTTACGAGTGGTTTGATCCTTCGACTTATCTGAACCTCATCACGACCAACGCTACGCCAACGCTGACTCCCGCCGGCGTGGTTTATGCGAACCAGCAATCCGCGATGGCTTGCACACAGACGTTGCCTTCGGGCGGCAGCCGCAGCATCGCGCAATTTGAATTTGAGACGAACACGCTCGACACTTCCGGCTACGGCAACAACGGCTTCGCCATCGGCAATCCAACTTACACCGCCGGCCACACCGGCTTGGCCGTCGCGCTGGACGGCACGAATAATTTCATCCGCCTGCCGCCAAACATCGCGAACAGTTCCAATTTTACGTTTGCCGCGTGGGTCTATTGGAACGGCGGCGCGAACTGGCAGCGCATTTTTGATTTTGGCGATGACACGTCGCACTATCTTTTTCTCACGCCGAATTACGGTAGCGGCCTGCGCTTTGCCATCAACAATGGCGGCGGTGAACAACAGCTCAACGCCGCGCCAATTGCCGCCGGAACCTGGGTTCACGTTGCCGTCACGCTCAACGGCAGCAGCGCGGCGCTCTACACCAACGGCGTGCTGGCTGCGTCGTCCAGCGCGTTCACCATTTCGCCGGCCAACATCACTCCGAGCTTGAATTACCTCGGCAAAAGCCAGTTTCCCGCCGACCCGTTGTTCAGCGGTGATTTGGATGAAGTGCAAATTGCCGATTCTGCGTTTACGACTGCGCAAATCGCCGCGTTGATGACCGACACGCCGCCGCAGTTCACCACCAATTTCATCGCGGCCGGCGTGGCGACGCAAAACCAATTTTTCAGCAACAGCATCGCCGGCACCGCCACCGGCACCGGCACGCTGACTTACAGCAAAGCCAGCGGCCCGGCGTGGCTGACCATTGCCACCAACGGCACGCTGACCGGCACGCCGGGTTTCAACGATGTGGGCACAAACGTGTTCACCGCGCGGGTGACGGATGCCGCCGGCGCAAGCGCGTTTGCTGTCGTGACCTTTGCGCTGCCAAATAATATTTTTAGCGCCGGAACTTGGAACACTGACAACAGCGGCAACTGGAGCGATACGACCAAATGGAGCAGCAGCATCGCCGCCGACGGCGCGGGCAGCACCGCTGATTTCAGCACCTTGAATATTTCCGCGAATCGTTCGGTGACGCTGGATGCTTCGCGCAGCATCGGCACGCTGAAATTTGGCGACACCTCCGGCGCGCAAAACTGGACGCTCATCGCGAGCAATGGCAGCGTGCTGACGCTTGACACAGCGTCGCTGTCAATGCCGTCCATCGTCGTGAATCAAAACACCGTGACCAACCTCGCGCCGCTCGCCGGCTGGAACGGTTTCACCAAGAGTGCCGCCGGCACGCTGATTCTGGCCACGAACAATCCGTTGCTCGGCACATTGAACGTGGGCACCTACAGCACTACGGCCAACGACGGTGCGGTTCGCCTCGCGAGTCCCGGCGCGGTCGCGAACGTGCTTTCGCCGATCAACATTGCGAACAACAACAGCGGCAGTTGTTCACTGCAACTGGACGGCACGGCCGGAAACATCACCGTGTCGCAGGACATCGCGCTGAACGGTCGCAACGCTTCCGTGGTGTCCATCGAAAACATGGCCGGCACCAACACGCTGGCCGGTGCGCTGACCATCAATGTTGGCGGCGCGAATTATTGGATTCAGTCCGACGCCGGTTTGTTGACGCTCGGCGGAAACATTTCGTCAGCCGCCACCGGCTCGCGGACTTTCACGTTTCAGGGAAGCGGGAATCTGACTATCTCCGGCACTTTGGCGGATGGCAGCGCGACGAACAGCGCCACCAAGTCCGGCGCGGGCACGTTGACTTTTCTCGGTGCCAATACTTATTCCGGCATCACGACCATCAGCGGCGGCACGTTGCAAGTCGGCAACGGCGGTGCCAGCGGCGCGCTCGGCACCAACAACGTGGTGGACAACGCCGCGCTCATTTACAATTTGTCCGCGTCGGTCACTGCGCCGAACACGATCAGCGGCAGCGGCAGCCTGGCCAAGCTCGGCAGTGGCACGCTCACTTTCAGTAATGCCAATTCCTACTCCGGCGGCACGACGCTGTCGCAGGGCGTCATCCAGGCGAACAGCAATTCCGCTTTTGGCACCGGTGCCATCACCAATGATTCCGGCGCGAACACCGCGCGTATTATTCTCGGCAACGGCGTCACGATTGCGAACGCGTTGACCGCCAATTCCGTGAACGCCGGCACTGGGCTGGGTTTCATCTCGGTGGCCGACAACACCAGCGCGACCTATTCCGGTCCCGCCAACTTCAACGCGAATGCCACTGCCGGCGGGCATTTTGCCGGCCCGCCAACCAGCGGACTGCTCACCATCAGCGGCCCGGTCACGGGCGGCCCGACGAATGTTCTCCTCGTCCGGCTCGGCAACGTCCGTTTCTCCGGCGGCGGCAGTTATCCTGAATTGCAAATCCGCGCCAACACCACCAGCCTCGGCGCGAACAACGGCGTTGCCACCAACGCCGCTGTGGATCTCGCCGGCAACGGCAGCCCCACCACGCCGACGGCGCTCGACTTGAATGGATTCACCCAGACGCTCGGCGGTTTGAAAAATTTCGTCACGCCGGCGAATGTCGCGTGGGTCACCAACAGCGCCGTCACGCTGAAAACGCTGACGCTGAATCTCGGCACCACCAACTTTTCCTTCGGCGGCAGCATCGTCGGCCCGGTCGCGCTCGCGCTGAATTCCGGCACGCAGACGCTGGCCAAGAGCGGTTCCTCCGCGCTCAATGGTCTTTTCGCTTACACCGGCAACACGCTGCTCAACGGCGGAACCTTGGTGCTGGGCAGCGGCATGACTTTGCCCAACACACCGGTCATCAGCGTCGGTTCAGGAGCCGTGCTGAATGTTTCCGCCAGCGGCCTGACGCTCGGCTCCGCACAGACGTTGACCGGCAATGGAACTGTGCTTGGAAATCTCACCGTCAACGGCACGCTCATCCCCGGCGGCGGAATCGGAATTTTGACGTGCAGCAACAACATGAATTTGCAGCCGGGCAGCACGACCGCGATGCAAATTAACAAATCGCTCGGCACCAACAGCCAGCTAATCTGCGCCGGCGCGCTGACGCTGGGCGGCACACTCACGGTCACAAACCTCGGCGGCGCGCTGACTGCCGACAACAGTTTCAAACTTTTCTCTGCTGCAAATTTCACTGGCAATTTTTCCGCGCTGAATCTTCCGCCGCTGGGCGCCGGCCTCGCGTGGAATATCAGCGCAGTCACCAACGGCATTTTAGTAGTCGGGCTGGGTGCGGTCGCGCCGCAGTTCAGCCAGGTTTCGCTGGCCGGCACCAATTTGCTGATGAGCGGTTCGGGTGGCGCGGCGGGATATTTTTACTCGGTGCTGGCTGCGACAAATCTCTTCACGCCGTTCACCAATTGGAGTTTGATCAGCACCGGCTTGTTTGACGGCAACGGCAATTTTATTTTCTCCAACGGCATCAACCCGCGATCAGCGCAGCAATTCTACGAAATCCAGATTCATTGAAACGGCTTGAGGCTTCCGAGCTTTCAAATTATTTTTCACCTTCCTTGAGCCAGACCATCGAGTCGCCGGGATGCGCCGGACGTTTGGTTTTGGGCGCATTGGCGCGGGCGGCGGCACCGCCAGCATAATCCACCGCCGGCTCCGTCTCGGCGACTGACGCGGCCGGGACATTGCGATTGTTCCGCGCGTAATTGGGAATCGCCAGCAGCGGGTTGCCGTCCGCCCAAGTTCCCTGGAGCGCGATCACACCATCGAGCAAATCCCCTTTCCACACCGGCGTCAGCAGGGCATTGCCAAGCGGTTGGTCAATGCGCGGCTGGTCGGCGGTTTCCACATTGTAAATCAGCGGGCCGTAACGCAGCGCCACCCGGTCACGGTCGGCGGCAATCTTCGGGTCCGCCGTGATGCGCTGCACGGCCAGCGGCAATTCGAGCGTGATGGTGTCGCCGGCTTGCCATTCGCGGGTGATGCTGGCGTAACCGTTTTTAATTTCCGGCACGATAGCATGGCCGTTGACGGCGAGTGATTTCAGGCCGCTGACTTTTGGTGTTTCCGTGTAAAGCTCGCTGGTGGCGCGGTTCGGCACGCGGACGTGGATGGTGAAATGTTTCGCCGTCTTCGGATTCACGGTGATGGCGATATTGCCGTTCCACGGGTAATCCGTTTTCTGAACCAGCTCCACGTCCGTGCCTGCGACGTTTTCAACTTTGATGGTGCTGCCGATGAAAAGATTCACGTAGAGGCCGTCTGCGCCTTTCACATAAGTCCACGTCGGAATCATCAGCAGCGTGCGCGGAATGTTGCCGACGCAGCACGGACAGACGTGCCAGGGGCCGCGCTGGCCGCCAATCAGCGGATTGGTGTATTGAAAATTATTGCCATCGAGGTCGGTCGCGCCGAGCAGCGCGTTGTAAAGAGTTTCCTCATACAGGTCGGCATATTTCGCGTCGTGATAGGCGAGGTTGAGCTTGTATTGAAAAAAAATCAGGCCGCAGCTCGAACAGGCTTCGCAGTAGGCGTCATTGGGCAGCGAATAGTTGTGGCCGAAGCCCTCGGAGGTTTCGCCGCTGCCGACGCCGCCGGTGACGTAATATTTTTTGTTCACCAGATTGTCCCACAGCGACGCGACGGCGCTGGAATAATCCGTGTCGCCGGTTTCCGCCGCGATGTCCGCCATGCCGGAATAAAAATACACGGCGCGAACGGCGTGGCCGACGGCTTCGTATTGCTGGATGGGCGGCAGATGGCTTTGGTCGTATTCGTCGCCGCCCCGGCGGGAATCGAGCAGAAAACAGGCGAGCTTGATGTAGGCATCGCCGCGACCGTGACCTTCCTGATCGTTCACAAAACGCCCGAAGCGCACGAGCGCCTGCTCCATTTCCTGATGGCCGTCGAACCATTCTTTTTTGCCCGGACCAAGATTCTCCACCCAGCAGTCGGCCAGTTTTTTGGCGGCGTTGTAAAGGCGTTTATCTTTTCCTTCCGTCAGCGTGTAATGATTGATGGCGGACTCGATGAAATAACCGCCGACATAACCTTCGTGATTGCCGCGATGATCGGGCGACCAGCGTTCCGGCCAGTGCCGGCGGTCGGCCAGCGTGTAGGCGGTTTGCAAGTAACCATCCGGTTCCTGCGCCGCGAGAATTTTCGGAATCCAATCCGCCAGCGTCGCCTGCATTTTGGCCTGCGCCGCGATGATTTCCGGATCGCCCTGCGGATCCACCATGAGCGCGAGGCACATGGCTTCAACCGTCTCGTGAACCCAGGCGTTCGCAAACACATAACCTTTCTGCGGCTGGTGCGATTCGCCGCGCAGGGCCTTGGCGGCTTCGATAAAATTATCAATGCCGCCCTGCCCTTCGGTGAGATTCGTGCGATTAATCATGTCAATGCAATGCGGAATCCAATGCAGAATCAGCGCCTTGGCGCGGGCGTTCCACAACGGATTATCAATGCGGTAATGCTTCGTATAAACCACGTCCAGCCGCTGCGCGGGCGGCGGATTTTCGACCTTCACTTTCAAAGTGGAAGCCGCGCTCAACGCGCCTTGGCCGGCGGTCAACTGAAGCGCATATTCGCCCGGCACGGAAAAAGTCGCGGTCGTCACCGGCGTGTGAACCTCGGCGAAAGTTGCTTTGCCCGGACCGGAAATCTGGCTCCAGACGGTTTCCGATTGGCCGCCCGGTTTGAGCGCCTTGACCCGGCCGGACAAATAAGTTTTTCCGCCCAGCACCACCACGCGGTCCACGCCCGCCGCGACGGTCGGCGGAAACTCCGGCGATTTGCCGGAATCCAAAACCCGCCATTCCAACAAGCCAGTCGAGAAAGTTCCGTCGCTGTCCATCTCCAGCCGGAGCTTCGTCGTCAGCACTTCGTCAAAAGTGGTGACGTTGAATTTGCCCGCCGCCACGCCCAATCCGGAAGCTTGAGCCACCGGTGCAAATTCATGGCCGTTCCAATACAAGAGGCGGCACGACTTGGGCAGGCGCACGCCCCGGGAATCAGCCCACCAATAAACCTCCACGCATTTGGTGCTGATGGGCTGCGACCAGTCATATTGCACCCATTGCGTGCCCGAACGCGGCCAGTTGCCGTAAGCGCCGTGGCTGTGGTCATTGACGCCGGCCGGCGCGAAGTCGTCGTTGATCGCCGCGAGCGTTTCATGGCCCGACACGAACGACGTGGAAGCACTGGCTTGCGGGGCGAGATTCCATTCCGCTTTGCCTTCGGCGGCAGTGAACACGAGTGCCAAGCCCGTTAAGATGGGGATGCAGTAATTCATTTTAGCTTTGCAGCGTTAGGTTTGATCCGCAGGACTGTTAAAGAATTTGCCGGAATTTCAGGCGTGTCAGCAAATGAATTCTGGCGGGGCAACGGCTGACGCCGTGGGCTGCTGCCGGTTGCTGCTTCAACTTCCAATTGTTTTTGAAAACACGACGCAGGCTTGCAACGGGAAAATTTCAAGTTTCACTTTTTCTCCACGTCCAGCCCCGCGAACAAACTCTCCAGATTGTTCAGCGGTGCCTCGTGCTTCACGTTGAGCATCTGGCGCAGGAACAGCACGCCGTCGTCCAAATTGCGGACGGACTTGGGCAGGATCGCGCCCGCCGCGTTCGCGTGGCCGCCGCCCTGAAATTTCTCCGCCACCTTCAGCGCCTCGCCGTTGCGGCTGCGGAAGCTGGCGAACACCGCGTTCATGCGCCGGAACAGCGTCACCAGCACCGGATATTTCGTCGCGTTGCTTTCGAGCAGACGATGCACCACCTGATTGCTATTGCCGACAATTGTTTCCATATAGCCGACCGTGGCCGAGATTTCCGTGACGTGCCGCTTGCTCCACTCGAAACCAATCGGGTCTTCCACGCGGCGCTTCACCGCCATGACTTCGAGTAGCGGATGGTCAATGAGCCGTTCCAATTCGCCCTCGACGAGCGTGTGCAAATTCCAGAACGTGTAAATCTTCACCAGCCCCGCGTAATCGCCGGCCACGTCGAAATCCGGGTCGTCCTCCAGAAACAAATCCGCCACGTTGTTCAAATGCACCAGCCGGTCCAGCGCGGGCGAGGCGAGGCCGTTTTCTTTGCACAATTCATACGCCAGCAGCCCGGCGGACTTGCTCACGTCGTGGCGCAGGTGCGCCAGTTTCGGCGCGGTCTCGGTGACGTGATGATCCACCACGAGCCAGTCCTGCTTGTCCATGCGCGGCTCGAAGGTGAAATCGGTCACCCAGGCGGCGCGCTCGCGCAAGTCGCGCTGTTTCCAGAAATTGTAATGATACGCCTGCAACGGCACGCGCTCGCCGTAAAGTTTCAAGGCCAGCCGCTGAAGCAGCAGACCGGCGACGAAGCCGTCGAGGTCGCTTTCGTGAGTGAGGATCACTTCCGGCTTGGGCAAAGTAAGCATGGCAAAATTTAACGGACACCGCCGCGTCTGGCGAGCGGTGAATTGTTTTTAACCGCCGAGAACGCAAAGCCACCAAACAATTGACCGCCGCCGCCGGCTGGCACATGATTTTCGCATGAAGCTTTTTTCCTTGGGCCGGTTGGCTTTGCTGTTGAGCCTGTCGGCGTCCGTCAGTTTTGCCCAAAACCTCGAACCCGTGCCCGGCAAAAAAGCGCCGGCCAAACCGGTGGATCCGTCGTTGGTGGAAGTGCCGGATGCGCCGGGCCTGCCGCACGTGCTGTTGATCGGGGATTCGATTTCGATGGGCTACACGCTCGACGTGCGCGCCAAGCTCAAAGGCCGGGCGAATGTCCATCATCCGCCGGAGAACTGCGGGCCGACGGAACGCGGGCTGACGCGCCTGGACAAATGGCTCGGCTCGAATCATTGGGATGTGATCCATTTCAACTTCGGCCTGCACGACTTGAAATATCTCGACGAAAAAGGCCAATACGTTCCGCCGGAACAAGGCAAGCAGCTCGCACCGCCGGAAGTTTACCGAAAAAATCTCCGCGAGATCGCGCTGCGCCTTCAGCACACCGGCGCGAAAGTAATCTTTGCCACGACGACGCCGGTGCCGCCGGGCACGCTCGGTCGCGTGGCCGGCGACGAACGGCCTTACAACGCGGCGGCCGTCGCGGTGATGCAGGAACTCGGCATCCCGGTGGACGATCTCGGCGGCTACGTCGCGGCACAGCAGTTGAAATTGCCGCCGCGTCCCGCGAGCGAACTGCCGCCGAAAGGCAAACGCGCCGCGCTCCGGCCGGGCGAAATCCAGCAGCCGTTCAACGTCCACTTCACGCCCGAAGGCTACGACCAGCTTGCCAACTTGGTGGTGGCGAGCATTGAGCCGGCGCTGGCTTTGCCGGCGCGAAGAACTGAAGTAATTCAATTTTAAGAACCTTCCGCCGTTCACCGGAACAGCGCGGCGAGATCAAAGTTGCCGATGAGCTGCACGCCGGTGAGGAACAGGATGACGTAAATCGCCCGCACAAAAACCGTTTCGGAAAACCGGCGGTTCAACCACACGCCCAGCCACACGCCCAGCGGCACGAGCGGAAAGAATTTTGCGCTCGTCAGCAGCGTGGCCGGCGTGATCAGCGACTGCGCCGCAAACACCGGCAGATTCACCATCGAACGGTCCACGCAGAAAAACGGGAGCTTGATCCAGTTCACGCAGGTGAAGAGCAAAACATTCGTGCCCACGAAAATTTCCTTGGGCAGGCGTTGCGGCATCAAGAACATCGCCGCCACCGGCCCCGCGCCATGCGCAAACGTCGAGGTGACGCCCATGCCCACGCCGCACGGCAGGCCGATCCAATGGTTCGGAGCGAAAGCTTTTTCCGCCCGGAAAATGCGGTCCTTGAAAACTTGAAACGCCACGAACAGCACCGCAATCACGCCGATGGCGAAATTCAGTTGGCGCGGCGAGAATTGCCCGATGAGCTGCACGCCGATCACGACGCCAACGAGCACGCCGGGCAGGAGATACAGCAGGTTCTCCGCGCGCCAGCTTCGCCAGTAATGGTAAAGGGAGAAGGCGTCGCCGGCGCACAGTAGCGGCAGCAGGATGCCGATGGCCGTCTTCGGGCCGAAGGCCAGCACGCACAGCGGGGTGACCAGCATTCCCAGGCCGCCGCCAAACCCAGCTTTCGCGACGCCGATAAACAGCACCGCGAAACCCGCGAGCAAAAGCGAAGGCCAGTCCATGTCGCGCATCCGTGTAGGCGAACCCGGCGGGAAAAGCGAGGAGATAAAATGCGGCGGCGGGAAGTCCGCTCCGCGGCTGCGTTCAATCGCGCGGGTTGAACTTGGATTCCCGCGCGAGCTGTTCCCACAATTTCTTCTGCGCGTCGGAGATTTTATCGGGCACGACAATTTTGGTGGCGACGAGGAGGTCGCCGGCTTTGCCCAAGCCGCGGCCGCGCACGCGGAGTTTCTGGCCGCTGGCGGTGCCGGCGGGAATCTTGATGTTGACCTGGCCGTCGAGCGTGGGCACGGAAATTTCCGCGCCGAGCGCGGCTTCCCACGGCGCGAGTTCCAGTTCGTAAATGAGGTTGTGGCCGTCCACCTCGAAGTCGGGATGCTTGGCGAGGCGCACGCGCAAATACAAATCGCCGCCGCCCTCGCCGCGCCCGGCGATGCGCAGCTTCTGCCCCTCGGTGATGCCGGCCGGAATCTTGACCTGATGCGAATCGGTGCGGTTTTCACGCCGGACGGTGACGGTGCGCACGGAACCGCGCCGGGCTTCTTCGAGCGTGACCAGAATGTCGCCCTCGATGTCGCGGCTTGGCTCGGCCACTTGCTCGTCGGCGAATCCGCCGTGCGCGCCAAAATTTCCGCCGCGCCTCCGCGCGCCGAAAACCTGCTCGAAAAAATCGCTGAAGCCGGTGCCACCGAATTCAAACCCGCCGGCCTGGCCGCCGCGAAATTGTTGGCCGCCGCCATAGCCGCCGCCATAGCCGGGCGGCGGGCGGAATTCCGCGCCGGATTTCCAGTTCGCCCCCAGCTCGTCGTATTTCGAGCGCTTGTCCTGGTCGGAGAGAACTTCGTAGGCCTCGTTGATCTCCTTGAATTTTTCCTCGGCGCGCTTTTTATCCTTGGCGACGTCGGGATGAAATTCGCGGGCGAGCTTGCGGAAAGCTTTCTTGATGTCGGCGGCGCTCGCGGTGCGCGGCACGCCGAGGCTCTGGTAATAATCTTTGTATTGAACGGCCATGGTGGTTGCAGGTTACAGGTTGAAGGTGGCAAGTTCAACCTTCGCCAACTTGCAACTTGTAACCAGCAACGTGCGACCATTTTACTTCGTGCGCTTGGTGTTGTCCACGCTCAGGAAACGCGTGCCGCCGAAGTTGCCCATATGCCGCCAGACTTTCACGAGAATCTGCTCGCCCTTGGCGGCGCGGCAGAGGCGCACGGCGTCGTCCCAACCGGTGACCGGCTGGCGGTTGATGCCGACGATGAGATCGTAACGCTGCAAGCCGGCCTCGGCGGAATTGGAATCGGGATTCACTTCGGTGACAAGCGCGCCCTGAATGTTGGCGGGCACATGAAGCTGCTCGCGGACTTCCGGTTCCAGGTCGGCCACGGTCACGCCGTCGAGCGCGTCGGCCTTGGCATTTTCCGTGTTGGAATTGTTCTGGTCGCCATTCGCGTCGGCGGTTTCGCCGGGCAATTCGCCGAGCGTCACCACGATGGTTTTGGGAGCGCCGTTGCGGATAATCTTGAGCGTGGCCGGCGTGCCGGGTTTCAGTTGCGAAACGGTGACTTTGAGATTTTCTTCGCCGGTGATTTCCTTGCCGTTCACGGAAAGAATCACGTCGCCGGATTTGAGGCCGGCCTTGGCCGCCGGGGAATCCGGAGAAACGTCGCCCACGAGCGCGCCGTTTTGATCGGGCAGATTAAATTGTTTCGCCAGCCCGGCGTCAATGTCCTGCGGCACGATGCCGAGATAGCCGCGCGTGATTTTGCCGCCGCTGACGAGGCGTTCGAGCACGGAGCGCGCGAGGTTCACGGGCACGGCGTAACCAATGCCCTGATAGCTGCCGGTGTCCGTGCGGATGGCGGCATTGATGCCGACGAGCCGGCCCTCGGTGTCCACCAGCGCGCCGCCGGAGTTGCCGGGATTGATGGCGGCATCGGTCTGGATGAAATCTTCGTAGACGTTGAGGTGCAGTCCGCTGCGGCCCAGCGCGCTGACAATGCCCATCGTCACGGTCTGCCCGACGTTGAACGGATTGCCGATGGCGAGGACGACGTCGCCGATTTCAAGCTGGTCGCTGTCGGCGAGCGTGACGGCGGGGAGATTGTCCGCCTGGATTTTCAAAACCGCCACGTCGGTGGCGCGATCCTTGCCGATGATCTTGGCGGTGTATTCTTTTTTGTTGTCGGCAATGGAAACCTTCACCTCGTCGGCGTCGGCGACGACGTGGTTGGCGGTCAAAATGTAACCGTCCGCCGAAACGATGACGCCGGAGCCGAGGCTTTGTTCCTTGCGCGTGCGCTCGCGGGTGTCGCCGGGAAACTGGTTGCCGAAAAACTGGCGGAAGAGCGGATCATTCTGGAACGGATTGACCATCGGCCGTTCCTTGATGAAGCGCGTGGAATAAATATTGACGACGCTCGGCGCGACTTTTTTGACGACCGGGGAGTAGCTGTTTCCGGGCCGGTCGCGGTTGACGGGCGTGGTGGAAACGCTGAACTGCGGCTGCGAGTCGCGGCCCCAGGAATTAAAATGCGAAACCGCGAGCACCGCCGCCGTCACGGCCGCCACGGTGAACAGACCGAAAACCGATTTGAATATCAATTTCATACTTGCTGAAATTGACACGCCCGGCGGCGGGATGTTCAAACAAGATTACTTCGCCGGCGGCTGCGCCTTGTCAATGTCTTCCGGTTTGATGACTTCAATCTTGGCACCTTTTTTCATTTCCTCGGCGCTCGGCACTTTGATGATGTCGCTGGTGAGCGGCGCGGCGGGCGCGGGCGGAGCCAGCGGCGCCGGCGACTTGGTGTCGAGCAGTTCGACTTCAAAAATGAGCACGGAATTCGGCGGGATGCCCGGACGGCCTTGTTCGCCGTAGGCCAGTTCGGACGGGATGAATAATTTCCATTTCGAGCCGACGGTCATTTTCTGCAACGCCTCCGTCCAGCCGTGAATGACGCCGCCGACCGGAAAAGTCGCTGGCTGGCCGCGCTTGTAGGAGCTGTCGAATTCCGTGCCGTCAATCAAGGTGCCACGATAATTCACGGTGACCGTGTCGCTCGCGGTGGGCAGCGCGCCGGTGCCGTTGGTGAGCACGATATATTGCAGACCGTCCGGCAGCGTGGTCACGCCGGGCTGGCTTTTGTTCGCGGCAAGATAAACGTCGCCGTCGGTTTTGTTCTTGGCTCCCTGCGTCACGCGTTTCTGCTGCTGCGCGGCGGTGTATTCTTTTTTGAAGGCTTCAATCGCCGCCTGCGCCTCCTCCGGCGTGAGCAGCATCGCGCCGCCGGCCAGCGCGTCCTTGATGCCGTGGACATAAACATCGGGATCAAAACCGAGGTCCTGCTGTTTCCATTGGTGGCCGGCCATCATGCCCAGCGCGTAGCTGACGCGGGCGGTTTCGTTGGCGAACTGGTTGGTGCCGTCGGCGAACACCGGCAAAGCCGCGCCGAGGCCGAGCGAGAGACAAATGACTTTAATTTTCATAATGGGCAAAAAAGTTTCCATGATTGTCCGGATTGCGCGGAAAAAGGCAATCCATTTTCATCAAACGACCACCCGGTGTGCGCAATTTGTTTCCCATGCTGAACAATCTCGGTTATTCTTGGTCAAATGGCCCACGTTGTCATGCGTTACAAACGATTTTTAGTGCCGGTGCTCGCCGTCGCCGCCGGGCTCGCCCTCTGGGCCGGCTGCCAGACGGCCAAGACGCCGCCCGCGCCGCCGCTCACCACCAGCCTGAAACCGGGGCCGAACGACCCGCGCATCGCCTTCTGGACGGCGCGGCTGCTGGAGGAATATCATTACCGGCAGCGGCCGCTGGACCGCGAGCTGTCGGAAAAATTCTTCGACGGCTACATTGACTCGCTCGATCCGCGCCACGAAAATTTTCTCCAGTCGGACCTGGATGAATTTTCCAATTTCCGCACGAACCTCGACACGCTCACGCTCGGCGGGCGCGGCGCGGCGGATTTGTCGCCGGCGTTTCTGATTTACGACCGCTACGCGAGCCGGTTTCTTCAGCACAATAATTACGCGAACGAACTGCTGCGGGAGGACCATTTCAAATTCACGGCGGATGAAAAAATCCAGCTCGACCGCCGGCACGCACCGTTTCCGAAAGATCTGGACGAGGCGAAGCAACTTTGGCGGCAGCATCTGCGCTACGACTTTTTGCAGGAAAAACTGGCGCGCGAAATTTCCGAGACCAACGGCCTCATCGTCGTCAAGCTGTCGTCCACCAACGCCGCCGACATTGGGCCGACGCTGACGCGGCATTACCGCTGGGGCGAACGCATGATGACCAATCTCGACAGCGACGCCGTGCTACAGATTTATCTCAACGCCCTCGCCCACGCCTATGATCCGCACTCGGATTTTTTCACCTTTCCGCACGCGCAGGATTTTGCCATCAGCATGAACCTCGGCCTGTTCGGCATCGGCGCGCAACTGCATGAGGACGACGGCTATTGCACCATCATGTCGCTGGTGAAGGGCGGACCGGCGGAAAAGAGCAAACAGCTCAAGGAAGGCGACCGCATTGTCGCCGTGGCCCAAGGCGACCAGCCGGCGGTGAACGTGGTGGACATGGAACTCGAAAAAGTCGTCCAGCAAATTCGCGGCGCAAAAGGCACCGAAGTCCGCCTGACGCTCAGCCCCGCCGCCGACCGCACGGCCCGCCGCGTCATCTCGCTCGTCCGCGATGAAATTAAAATCGAAGACTCCGAGGCCAAGGCCAAGCTGGTGGAACTGCCCGACGGTCACGGCGGCACGAACCGCATTGGCGTCATTGACCTGCCATCGTTTTATGCGCCGGTGGACATGTCCGGCAGCGCCAGCCACACGACACCCAAATACACTTCCGTGGATGTCGCCAAGCTGATCCGCAAACTCAAGCAGGAAAAAGTTTCCGGCATCATCATTGATTTGCGCACCAATCCCGGCGGCTCGCTGGAGGAAGCCATCAAGTTCACCGGCCTGTTCATCAAGGACGGCCCGGTCGTGCTCGCGCGCGATCCCGACGGCCATGTGCAGATGGATTCCGTGCCCGGCCCGATGCAGCTTTACGACGGCCCGCTCGTGGTGATGATCAACCGGTTCAGCGCCTCGGCTTCGGAAATTGCCGCCGCCGCGCTGCAGGATTATGGCCGCGCGCTCGTCGTCGGCGACGTGTCAACGCACGGCAAAGGCACGGTGCAAAACATCAACCCGCTCCGGCCGTTTGTCCGGCCCGTCAACGCCACCGCCACCAACGACCCCGGCGCCATCAAGATCACCATCCGTAAATTTTACCGCATCAGCGGCGCCTCGACGCAGTTGAAAGGCGTCGAGCCGGACATCGTGCTGCCGTCGGTGCTGAATTATTCCACGCAGATCGGCGAAACTTCGCTCGAAAATCCGCTGCCATGGGACACCATCCAGCCGGTCAATTACGAGAAGCTCAACCTCGTCCGTCCGTATCTCCCGCAACTCCAGGTGGCCGACGTGGCGCGCATCGCCACCAACCAAGAGTTCAGCTACGTCCGGCAGGACATCGAGCAGTTCCAGAAATCGCAGGCCGACAAAACCGCGCCGCTCAACGAACGCGACGCCATCAAGGAACGCCAGCGCGTCGCCACCCAAAATCACACGCGCGAACAGGAACGCGAACACCGGTCTTTGCCGGATGAAACCGTTTATGAATTGACGGTGAAAAATTCCACTGAGCCGGGCCTGCCCGAACCGAAGCCGTTTTTTACGACGAACTACAATCTCAATCCCGTTGCCTATGCGGCTGACAAATTCAAAACCAGCAGTTCGCTCGTCCTGGTTGACACCAATTTCTTCACGGATTATTTCCCTAACTTCACCAGTTATTTCCAGACCAATTACGCGGACCTCGCGGACGCCAAGTTTGTCTTCACCAATTTCCCGGACACAAACATCTTTGCCAAAATCATCAATCCGCTTACCGGGACGAATCAGATCGTCAAGCCGGTCGTGACCAAAACCTATTCGCCCGACCCGGCGCTGGAAGAAACCGAACGCATCCTCGTGGATTACATTTCCCTGCTGTCAAAAACCGGCGCGGTAACCACGGTCCGTTAGCCATGAAAATATTTTTCACCTCCCTCGGCCTGCTCACGGCGGCCAATGTCGCGCTGGCGGATGTGAATTATTCCATCGCCAAAGGCCAGGCGCATCGGGCGGAAGACCAGAGCGCCGCCGCCTCCGGCAATCAGACCACGCCGGCGCCCGGCGCGCCGAATGCGCCGGCGGCACCGCCGGTTGATCCGGTGCTTCAGGCCACGATGCGCAGCATTAACAGCCTTCGCGCCGACATCGCCGCGCTGAACGACACCACCGGCAAACCCGATCCGTCCATCAAGCCGTCGTTGCTCAACGACCTGACGGCGGCGGCGCAAGGCACCAAGCCGCCGTCGGCCTCCGTGCAAAAACTCGCCGGGCATCTGATGACCACGCTGGCCGGCAAAAAGAAAATGCAGCCGCAGCAGTTGAAACTGGCCCGCGACCTTCATGCGGCTTTCAACGGCGCGCATCTTGCCGCCGCGCAGTTGCCGCCGCTGCTGGACGACGTGAAAAAAATTCTCGCCGACGCCGGCACGCCGGCGGAGGACGCCGACAAAATCGCGGACGACCTCAAGCAGGTCGCCGCCGACACGAAGTAAGCCATGCGTCCCGTCAAATGCCCGACCTGCAAAAAGTCCGGCGACTGGTTCGCGGGAAAATACGGGCCGTTCTGCTCGCACCGCTGCAAGCTCATTGACCTCGGCAAATGGTTCGGCGGCGAACACGCCATCTCCGAACCGCTCAAGCCGGAGCACTTCGAGAAATATGCCGATTTGCCGCCGGGCGATTATCTGGACCGGCCGGAAAATTGAATTTGCATTTGCGCCGCTTTGTATGAAGTTCTGCGCGGACGGTCAAAGCTCCACCAACATGAAACAATTATTTTGGACCCTGCTCGCGGCGGGAATTTTTCCCTTCGCCGCCGCCGCGCAGACCAATTCCAATTCTATGAGCACAAACAAAACGGAACTCGCGACCTTCGGCGGCGGCTGCTTCTGGTGCATGGAAGCCGTGTATGAACGACTGCCCGGCGTCCTCGCCGTGACCAGCGGCTTTGCCGGCGGCCAGACGGAAAATCCCACTTACCATCAGGTCTGCGGCGGCGACACCGGCCACGCCGAGGTCACGCAGATTGAATTTGATCCCGCGAAAATTTCCTTCGCCCAACTGCTCGATGTTTTCTGGCAGGCGCATGACCCGACCACGCTCAACCGTCAGGGCGCGGACACCGGCACGCAATATCGCTCCATCATTTTGTATCACGACGCGAAACAGAAGCTCGTCGCGGAACAATCCCGGGATGCGGTGCAGAAAAACTTCGCCGGCCTCATCGTCACGGAGATTGTGCCGTTCAAGAAATTTTACAAGGCGGAGGATTATCACCAGGGCTATTTCGATGCGCACGGCCATGAACCTTATTGCCAGCACGTCATCGCGCCCAAGCTGGAAAAATTGGAGCACAAACAAATCATCCAGCCGACCTTGCAGACGCCCAAATAAAAAACGCGGGAAGGATTCCCGCCGGGGCCGCCGGATTCATTTCGGATTTGCCAGCAGCCAGTCGCGGATGTCCGCCGCGCGCGGATTTTTCGGGTCCAGATCCAGCACCTTCAAATAATGCATTCGCGCCTGCGCCGTGTCGCGCAGCGACTGGGCGCAGAGATTGCCCAGCGCCAGATGCAGCCGCACGTCGCCGGGGCTGGCCGCGAGCAGCTTCTTCAATTCATCCGCCGCGTCCGGCGCGTAGCCCGCCGCCTGCAACGCCAGCGCGAAATTGTAGCGCGCATCCGCCGCGTCCGGCCGGATGGCCAACGCCAGCTCGTAGCGCGGCAACGCAAGCGGATAATTTCGCAGCCGGTGCGCCAGCACGCCGGTGTTGAACTGCGCCTCGAACCACGCCGGGTCCAGTTCCGCCGCCGTCTGATACCATTGCTCGGCGTCCAGCCATTTTTCCTCCTGCTCAAACACCTGCGCCTTGGTGAACGCGCCGCTGGCCGCGCGCCGGTCGCCCGCCGCCGGCTTGCCCGGCGACAAATAACTGTAGCGCGACAAACTCACCGGCGCAGGCATCGGCTCGATTGGCCGCGCGCTCGCATGCACCACCGGTTCGCCGCCCGCCGGCAACGGCGTCAGGCCTTTTTCCAAATAATCCGGCTTGGGCGCACTGGTGGTTTTGCTGGAGCCAAACACGCGATGCCAGAAGCCCGATTTCTTTTCCGGCACCGGTTCGGGCATCGGCACTTCCACTTCCACCGGCGGCGCGGCGGTCACAACCGTCGGAACTGGTTTCGTCACGATGGTTGGCGCGGGCGCAACTTGCACGATCTGCGCGGGCGCGGGATTGGAAACCGCCGGCGGACGCGGTGTGCCGCGCGGAGAAGCTTTGACCACGGTTTCCGGCGGATTGGAAATGGCCGGGTGCGACGCGACAACATTGGAAATTTTCGGCTGCGGCTTCGGCTCCGGTTTTGGCTCCGGCTTTGGCTCCGGCTTCGGTTCCGGCGCGGGCGGCGTTGCTTTGACCACGACGGGCGCGGGCGCGGCGGCGATCTGCGTGAGTTCGAGGCCGGTGGCGAGCGAATTCACTTCCTCCCAATTCGCCGGTCGCGGCGTGAGCGCGAGATAGGCGCGGTAATTTTCCAGCGCGGTTTTGTTGTCGCGCAAATACTGCTGGTTCACCGTCGCGAGATTCAAGATGGCCGGCGCAAAATCCGCCCGCGCCTGCACGGCGGCGGCGAACCACTGCGCCGCGTCGCGCCACCGGCCGCGCTGGATGCAGGCGAGGCCGAAGCCGTTGAACGCCTCCGCGTCGTTGCTTTTCAATTCGCGCACCTTGGTGAAACTTTTTTCCGCCGGGACGATTTCGCCGAGCTTCAATTGCGCGGAGCCGAGCTTGAGCCAGCCCGCCGCCTCGTTGGGCCGGAACTGCGTAAAGGCCGTAAGCTCCGCCTTCGCGTCGGCCGGCTTGTTTTGTTCCAGCCACAAACCGCCGAGGTTGAAATGCGCCTCGACGAGGTCACGGTTGCAGCGCAGCGCGGTTTCATACGCCGTCGCCGCCTCGTCCAACTGGCCGGAGCGTTGCAGCGCCACGCCGTAGTAATTCCACGCCGCCGCGTTCGTCGCGAGCAGTTCGGTGGCGATCTTGAGCTGCGCCACCGCCGCCGCGCCGTTGCCCTGGTCCAGATATTTTTTGCCCTTGAGCAAAGCGCGCGGCCCCGCCGGCGTGCAGCCGGAAATGCACCAGGCCAGCGCAAGCAATATAACTGCGCTCCGAAATGAAATTATTTTTGCGGACATCCGCCGTGGTGGTAACATTGGCGACTGAAAGTGTCAAGAAACGTGCAACTTGGATTTGGTCGTAATCGTAATCGTAATCGGTTGATGGAGCCGATTATGATTATGATTATGAAATTGTCCCTGCCGCTCGCGCTGCTCTGGCTGGCGCTGGGCGGGCTTGGATTTTCCAGCCACGCCGCCGATTCCTTTCCGCCGCCGGCCACCAGCGCGTCGGCGCGCGTCGTCATTGCGGAAGGCGAAAACCTGCTGCACGATTACCTGCCCGACGAACCGCGCGTCGAGGCCGTGTTCAATCGTGGCCTCACGCAGTTCACGCGCACCGCGTCCGTGGCCGAGGCCTGGCGCAGCCTCGTCGCGACCAACGACATCGTCGGCATCAAGGTTTTTTCCGCGCCCGGCCCGCTGCTCGGCACGCGCCCGGCGGTGGTGGCGGCGATGGCGCGCGGACTTATCGCCGCCGGCCTGACGCCGAACCAAATCATCATCTGGGACAAGCACGCAGGCGATTTGCGCGCGGCAGGATTTTTCCGGCTCGGCAAAACGCTCGGCGTCCGCGTGGCCGGCGCGGCGGAAAGCGGTTTCGACACCAACACCTTTTACCTGCCTGACTCGCCCGTCATCGGCGCGCTCGTCTGGGGCGATGTGGAATTCGGCACCACCAATAAAGACGGCGGCAGAAAATCTTTCGTCTCCCGCCTCGTCAGCCAGCGCATGACGAAAATTATTTCCGTCGCGCCGCTGATCAATGAAAACTCCGCCGGCGTCTGCGGCCATCTGTTCAGCCTCGCGCTCGGCAGCGTGGACAACACCCGGCGCTTCGAGGGCGACACCGACCGGCTCTCCGTCGCGCTCCCCGAACTTTACGCGCTGCCCATCCTCGGCGACCGCGTGGTGCTGCATGTGACCGACGCGCTGCTGGGGCAATATCAAGGCGGGCCAGCGGGCTATCTGCAATATTCTTTCAAGTCGGGCCAGCTCTGGTTGAGCCGCGACCCGGTGGCGCTCGACGTGCTCGCGCTCAAGGAACTCGCCCGCGAACGCGCCGCCGCCGGCGTGCCGCCGCTCAAGACCAATTTTGAAATCTACGACAAGGCCGCCCTGCTCCAGCTCGGCCTCGAAGATCCGGCGAAGATTCAGGTGGAAAAAGTTTCCGTGCCGGCCACGGCGGATTAGCCGCAAAAAGGCGCAAAAGGCGCAGAAGAAAAAATGTCTTTGCTTTTTTGTGCCATTTGCGCCTTTTCGCGGCAACAAAATTAGTAAACCAAAACCACCGGCACGACGTTATAACAACAAAGTAACAAAGCAACGAAGCCGGCAATTTGCATCTTTGCGTCTTTGCGTTTGATTCCGTCGCCCGCCAAAGCGCCGGCGACGGTTCCGCGTTGCGGCCTGAAAATCATTTCCCGTCCGTCGTGAAGCCGGCGACGATGGGCCGGTGATCCGAACCGATGCCCCAGTTGGGAATGGTGGCAATGAAGGTGTCCGCCGGCTGCCATTCGCGCGCCAGGGCCGGACTCAGCAAAATATAATCAATGCGCGAATACGAATCTTCCAGCCCGTAATAATGCGTCCAGGTGACGTTGCGCGGCGCGTAGCGCGGATTGGGATTGGGCGCGGTGTCGCCGTTGCGCTCGGCGGGCCGCGTGTCGGTGAGCTTGAACTTGCCGCGCCCGATGACTTCCTTCGTCGAGGCGGAACTGACGACGTCGTTGAAATCGCCGAGGACGATGATTTTGGCGTCGGGATTGGCTTGGAAATGTTCGTCCACGAGGCCGCGCAGGATTTTGGCTTCCTGCAACCGGAGTTCCGCCTCGTCGGCGTCCGGCACGGGCCGGCGCGATTTCAAATGCGCGGCGATGAGGGTGAAGGTGAAATTCTTGTCCGCCTGAATGTCCACTTCCGCAAAACCCCGGCTGACGCGGAAACGGCGTCCATCCAGCAGAAAACTTTCGCTGGTGTGCGGCCGGCGGGCGACGATGGGAAATTTGCTCAACACGGCGACGTGGATGTTCGTATCGAAACCGGAAACGTGTTCCCAAAACGGGAAGTCGCAGCCGTCGGCCTTGAGCGCGGCGCGGAGTTCGAGCAGGGCGTTGGTGGTGCCCATTTCCTCCAGCGCGAGCACGTCGGGATTCAGCGCGCGAATGCTCTCGCGGATTTTAGCCTTGGCCGCGTCGGCCTTGGCGAAGCGGCGGGTTTCGGTGGGCTGATCCAGATAATTTTCAATGTTGTAGGCGGCGACGCGAAACGTGCCGGCAAAAGCATTCAGGCCGGCCAGCGCCAAAATCAGGATGGCAACGCGACGGAACATGGCGGCAGGTTAAATCTGCCGAGCCGGCGGCGAAAGCAAAACCGTGGAAAAAACCGGTTGAAAAATAATTTGAACATTTTTCCCGCCGCCCGGTCTCATATCCGTTGGTTTGAGGTTTGGGTTGAAGAGCCTGACTTTTTATTGGGTTTTAAGTCAGGCTCTTTTTTTTGCCAAAAGGCCCAAAGCTGCTATTCTTCTCCCCATGTCTCGAAACCGTAAAACCGGACCGGCCCCGTTGAAATTGGACGACAAGCAGAGCGAACGCGACACGCGCGAGCTGCGGATTGACAAGGTGGGCGTGCGCGGGCTGCGCTTTCCCATCCAGGTGCGCGACCGGGAACACAGCATCCAAAACACCATCGCCACGCTGGGCATGTTCGTGGACCTGCCGAAGGAATTCAAGGGCACGCACATGAGCCGGTTCGTGGAGGTGCTCAACGCGCACGGCAAGGTCATTCACGTCGAGAACATCATGGAAATTTTGCAGGAGCTGCAGCGGAAACTGAATTCGGCCACCTCCCATTTGGAAATCGAGTTTCCGTATTTCATGTCCAAAAAATCGCCGGTGTCGCGGCGCGAGAGTTTGATGGATTACGTCGCGCGGTTCGACGCGGCGGCGTGCGGCAAGGAAACCGATTTTGTGCTGACGGTGAAAGTGAACGTGACGACGCTGTGCCCGTGCTCCAAGGCGATTGCCAAATACGGCGCGCACAACCAGCGCGGCGAGGTGACGGTGGCGCTGCGGTTCAAAAAAATCGTCTGGATCGAGGAGGTCATCGAAATCATCGAGGCGTCGGCGAGTTCGGAACTTTACGCGCTGCTCAAGCGCCAGGATGAAAAAGCGGTGACGGAGCGCGCGTATGACAATCCCGTTTTTGTTGAGGATTTGGTGCGCAACGTGGCACTGCGGCTTAACGCGCATCCGCTGGTGACGTGGTATAAAGTGGAGGCGGAAAATTTTGAAAGCATCCACAACCACAACGCCTACGCGTGCATCGAGCGCCGGCCGGAAATCCGGATTCATCTGGCCAGACGGACGGGCGCGGCGGCTTGAGGGCTGCCGGTTCCAAAAAAACGAAATATTTTAGTGGATTATTTGCCGCGCTTTGCTACATTCCCGCCCCTTTGAAGCATCTGGCCAGATTGGTTGGCCGCAAAAATTTTGACACTAATTGTGATCGCAAAGAAAAAAGTTACGAAGAAAGCCGCGCCGCGCGGCAAGTCCTCCGCCGTCGCCACGTCGGCGGCGATTCTCGGCCGCCCGGTCGCGAAGCCGGGTGCCGGGCCGGATTTGAAAAAGGTCAAGCCCGAGTGGCAGAAATTCTGCCTGCACCTGCTGGAGCTGCGCGAGCAGTTGGTCCGGCAGATGAACGGGCTGGCCGCCGAGTCCGCGCAGGAAATGGCCGGCTACAGCCTGCACATGGCGGATTCCGGCACGGATAATTTTGACCGCGATTTCGCATTGAGCCTGCTTTCGTCCGACCAGGACGCGGTGTTTGAAATCGAGGAGGCGCTCAAGCGCATCGAGAGAAAAACCTACGGCGTCTGCGAACTGACCGGGAAGAACATTCCCAAGGCGCGGCTGGAGGCGATTCCGTGGACCCGCTTCACGGTCGTGGCGCAGGCGCAGCTCGAACGCGACGGGGCGCTCCGCTCCCGCCGGCTTGGCGCGCTGGGCACCATTGATTCTGTCGGCGCCCTCACCGAGGGCGAAGCCGAAGAGGGCGAAGAGGGCGACGAAGTGAAACCGAAGGAAAAAGAATAATTTATGGCCCGAGAAACCATCACCATTGAATGCACCGAGGCGCGCAAAATCGGCAAGTCGCCGTCGCGCTACACCACCAGCCGCAATAAAAAATTGCAGACGGAAAAACTGGAGGTCAAGAAATACAACCCCGCGCTCCGCCGCCACACCTTGCACAAGGAGATCAAGTAATTTATGCCCCGCAAGACCAATACCGACAAGAAATCCGACAAGCGCGGCACCCGCGAAGCCCGCACCCCGCGCCCGAAGCCCAAGATTGACTTCACGCTCGACGCGCTCGACTACAAGAACGTCACCCTGCTCCGCACCTTCGTGACCGATCAGGGCCGCATCCTGCCGCGCAAATACACCGGCCTGCCCGCGCATTACCAGCGCCGCATGACGATCGCCATCAAGCGCGCGCGCCAGATGCTGCTGATGAAGTAGTTTTTCCGCCGCCCCGCCAGTTCTGGCCGGGCGGTTTTTTTATGCAAATCAGTTGCAAATGATTTGCAATTAGCTATTGTTGGTTTTTATGGATTATCTGGTTCTCCTTTCGAGCATCGTGCTCGGCGCCGCCACCGTTTTCTGGCTGCACCTGACCGATGCCAAGCGGGTCAAGCTGCTGAACGCCTTCACCGGCGCGTATTTGATCGCGCTGGTGATGCTGCACCTGCTGCCGGATTTGTATGAGCCGGAAGCCGGCGTCGCGCTCAAGCCGCTCGTCATCGGCGGCTTCATCCTGTTCGGCTTCTTCCTGCAAATCGCGATGGACTCCATTTCGATGGGCATCGAGCACGGCCACGCGCATGAAATCCACGGGCGGATGGCGTTTGGCATTCTCGCCGGTCTCTGCATCCATGCGTTCGTTGAGGCTTTGGCGCTCGGAAAAGCCCCCGGAATTCCCAGCCCGCATGACTCGGCGGCGCACCATTTTCTGCTCGTCAGCGTTGTCGTGCATAATTATCCCATCTCCATCGCGCTGCTCGGAATGTTGCTGCAAAGCGGCATGAAAAGATCCTCCGCGCTCGCGTGCCTCGGCCTGTTTGCCATCATGGCGCCCATCGGGATGTTCACCAGCAGCTACACCGGCCTGGCGGTGTATTCGCGCTACCTGATGGCGATTGTCATTGGCATCTTCATGCACATTTCCACGACGATTCTGTTCGAGAGCGAAGACCACCACAAATTTCCGTTGGGAAAAATGGCGGCGGTCATCATCGGCCTGCTGCTGGGCATCGCCAGCGTGATTTTTGAAGCGTGAATAAAACCCGCCCGCACCCGCATCCGCACGAAAAACAGGAACTCGCCGCGCTCACCACCCGCCTGCGCCGCGAAGCGCGCAAGATCACCGGCCCGCGCGCGGCCATTCTGGAAATCCTGCGCCACCATCCGCATCCGCTGACGAACAAGGAAATTTTCGCCCAACTGCCCAAAGGCCAGTGCGACCTCGCCACGATTTACCGCGCCATGCAGATGCTGGAAAAACTGGGGATGGTGCAGCGCTTTGATTTTGGCGACGGCGCGGCGCGGTTTGAACTCGTCCGTGAGGGCGACGACGGGCATCACCACCATTTGGTTTGCAAGCGCTGTGCGGAAGTGGTGGAAATCGAGGAATGTTTTCCGGCGGAAATTGAAAACCGCATTGCCCGCGCCAACGGCTTCACCGGCGTCACGCACCGGCTGGAATTTTTCGGGCTTTGCCCGGATTGCCAGAAGTGAATCCACCTCTGCCGGCCAGCCGCGTTTCAACGCAACTGACCCGATTTCGGACACCGGGACGACTCCCGGCTAGACAGTCTCCTCAGACAGCCAGTCGCCGAGATGGAGATATTCTTTTATTTTGCGGCGCTCGTAACGGTTCTTTTGCGACTTTTTCGGCTGATTATCAGCCTTACGGAACGGATGCTTCGGGTTGCGGACGGCTTCACTGATCACTTCCATGGTCTTCAACATATGGCATTTTCCTTTCACCGAATTTGACAGCGTAAATGATGCCAACGACTGTCATTCCAAAATCTACTTGGAATCTTTAATACATCTGACGGTGCCCGCTGTCAAGGTGTTCAAATTTTTTCACATAAAACAAAAAGCGCCAGAACACCACTCGTTTTCCACGCGGCGGGCCGCCAGTTTCAAACCCAAATCCTCAAACGCCCGCTGCACCTCGCCAAATTCCGCCGCCAGAATCCCGGCCAGCACCAAAGTGCCGCCGTGTTTCAGCCGGTTCACCAAGCGCCGCCGCGCCGCGAGGAGCAGGTTGGAAATCAGGTTCGCGCAAATCAAATCATATTGCCGCGCCGGACGCAACGGAAGTTTTGTCACGTCGCCGCGCACGGGTTTGACCTGGGTTTGGACTTTGTTCTTCCGCACATTTTCCTTCGCGACGCGGACGGATTCGGGATCAAAATCAAACGCGTGAACCGGTTTGCAACCAAGTTTGGCCGCCGCAATGGCGAGGATGCCCGAACCGGTGCCCATGTCCAAAAAAGATTTTGCAGCGTCGCGCCGGCGGCTCGATGTTTGGCACGCAGCGCCAACGCGACCGACAATTTGGTTAAGGCAAAACGAAGTCGTCGGATGCTGGCCGGTGCCGAAGCTCAAGCCGGGATCGAGAATGACGACGGCCTGGTTTTTGCGCGGACGCTGCTTGCTCCAGCTCGGCTTGACCAGCAGCGACTTGCCGCATCGGTCGGTGGGACGAGCTCCACGAGTCCCCAATTTGAATTGGGCTTCCTTTTTTTGGGACTCGTGGAACTCGTCCCTCCGAAAGATAATTTCCAGCGGCTGGAAGTGTTTCTTCCACGACTCCGCCCAGTCCTCACGTTTCACTTTCGCAATTTCGATTTTGCCCGCGCCAGTTTTCAAGCCAAAACCAGCGATGCGTTTCAGGCCGGCGGAAATTTCCTGGCGCGCGGCGGCGGGTGAAATTTTTCCCTGCTCGACAAAGACGCTGACGAGACTCGTCTGCTTTTCCAAATCAAAATAGATCGTCGCCGCCGCGTTGAAAACGGAGGCGAGCAGTTCGCCCACTGCGTCCTCGGCTTCGGGTGAAGTTGCGACGGACACGCGCCAGAGTGATTTTTGTTTTTTCATTTTTTAGTTGGCGGGGCGAGCGTCCCACCGAAAATCAGTTACGCCACCAAGTCACGCCACGGCGTGAAATTCAGCAGTTCCACCTCCGCCATGTGCGGGTGCAGTGCCACCTGCGTGATGCTGGCGTATTCCACCTCGAACGCATTCGTCTTGGGCAGCGGCAGTTCCAGCAGGATCGCCAGCAACATGCGGATGACGCCGCCGTGACAAAAAATGGCGACGTTCTGCCCGCGATGATTCTCGATAATTTCGCGCAGGCACGGCTCGACGCGGGCGCGAAAAGTTTTGCCGCTCTCGCCGTTCGGCGCGCCGGGCTTTTCAATCTGATCCAGCCATTCGTGGACGGCGAAATTAAATTTGTCGCGCACGGCTTCCCAGTTCAGGCCGGTCCATTCGCCGAAATCAATTTCGCGCAGGTCGGGAAAAATCGTCTGCTCATGGCCGCTCTCCTTGAGCGTCGGCGCGAGCGTTTGCTGGACGCGCTTCATCGGGCTGGCATAGACGGCGTCAAGCGTCTTGCCGCGCAGGTAGGCGGCGAGAATCTTCGCCTGCCGCTTGCCGCGCGGCGAAAGGTTCATGTCAATGCGCCCGCCGAAAATGCCCTGGTAACGCGCCTCCACTTCGCCGTGGCGGATGAGCAACAGCCGCGTGGCGGGCGGCGAAGAAAGTTTTTTGCGTCGGAGTTTGGTCGCCATGTTGAATCAGCCTTGGGCGATGGCGGTTTGTTGCGCGACCAACAGTTCTTTGATGCCGGCTTTGCCGAGCGCGAGCAAATCAGCGAGCTGGGTGTCGGTGAACGTCGCCTCTTCGCCGGTGCCTTGCAGTTCGATAAATTCGCCGGCGGCATTCATCACCAGATTCATGTCCACGGCGGCGCCCACGTCCTCGGTGTAGCATAAGTCGAGCAACGGCGTGCCGTTCACGATGCCGACGCTGACGGCGGCAATGCCGGATTTGATCGGGCTGACGAAAAGTTTTTTCTCGGCGATGAGTTTGTTGACCGCGAGCGACAGCGCAACGAAGGAACCGGTGATGGCCGCCGTGCGCGTGCCGCCGTCGGCCTGCAACACATCGCAATCCACGCAAATTGTCCGTGAGCCGAATTTTTCCAAATCCACGGCGGCGCGGATGGAACGGCCGATGAGCCGCTGGATTTCGGACGAGCGGCCGTCGAGCCGGCCCTTGGAAATATCGCGCGGTTTGCGCGTCAACGTGGAATACGGCAGCATCGAGTATTCGGCGGTGATCCAGCCGCCCTCGACTTTTTGTTCCTTCATCCAGCGCGGGACGGTTTCCTCGATGGTGACGCCGCAGATGACGCGGGTGCTGCCCCATTCGATGAGCGTGGAGCCGGCGGCGTGCGGCGCGATGTGGTTTTGAAAGCGCAGCGGGCGCAGTTGGTTGGCGGCGCGCCCGTCGGCGCGGATGGATTCAGACATGGCCAAAGGATAGGAAAAACTTCGTTGAATCGCAAACCGTGAATCAAGAAGGCAGTGTGTAGTGGCCTATTTTGATCTCCGGCAATCCTTTCCGGTGGTGGAAAATCGGAAACGATGGCGAGTTCCGTTTTTCCCCCATTGAACCAAATTCGCCAAGCAATGGCCAAATCACAGACAAGACGGAAAGCTGGAAAATGCGATTCCCCTCAAGTATTTGCCAGTTTTTCCGATGGCATTGCCGATGCTGGAACGGGCATTGTAGCCAGGAAAATTTATGGTTGCACAGTTGAACCACATCGAATAGATTAAACCGCATCAACGGACGCTAATCCGCTGTTATGAACAAGCCAAACAAAATCCCGCAGGCACCAACCGCTCCCTCCTACCCAGATAAAACCACTGGCAGCGAAGCGGCTTCTTCTGTCCGCAAGCAGGCCAACAATTGGTCGGAAGAAACTCGCGCCAAGTTGTTTGAGCAGGGGATGCAAATAATTTATGGCGGTCCAGGTCCATCGGCCAAGGTTCGCTCTTGATACCAATGTTTTAATTGACCTCGGCGAAGGACTTCCCTTCGCCCAAAGGTTTTTAGCTACGTTCCGTAATTCCGGACTTGCTGTCCCACCCACCGTTGTTCAGGAACTGGTGTTCATTGCAACCACAAATCACACCGCCAAAAAACACGCACTCGCCGCGCTATCCAATATGCGCCGATGGAACATTTGGCCGTTTGATTTGAAAGCGGTTGGACATGGCATAACCGAAATCAATGCCCAAAAGCTAATGGCATCCGGTATTTTGCCTGATGGAGAATTAAACGATGGCCAGATCGTAGTTGAAACATCACTTGCCTGCATTTCAACCCTTGTCACTTCCGACAAACATTTGCTGCTGATAAACCCACCACAGTTGAGCCAGAAATTGGTCGCGTTCGATTTAGCGCCCGTAAGCATCTACCATCCGCGTGATTTTTTAAGATAAATCGGCATATTTATTTTGAACCCGACAAGCCAGCGATTTCGTCCAAAATCCAAACGTGATTTGAAATCCCCGCCTCCATTGATGGCGTCACGCGCAACATCTGGAGAATCCGGCAGAAATTGTATATTTTATCAGGATTCTTCTGATTTCGAGCCGACACTCAATACGGCTTTGCCCGGTCTGAAATCTCCGCTATAATGAATTCATTGATTCTGTATTTGAACCTGGCATGAATGTTTTTTCGTTGAAAGGTGAAACCGCCCTCATCACCGGTGGCGGCAGCGGTCTCGGCTTGGGAATGGCGCGCTGCTTTGTGGCGGCGGGCGCACGCGTGGTGCTGGTCGGCCGGCGGCCGGATGAGCTGAAAAATGCCGTTTCGGAACTGGGTTCACTGGCTGGGTTTGTCACTCACGACATCACCGAAACCAAGCGCGCGGCGGCCTTGGTGCAGGCGGCCGAGCGGGCGGCGGGCGCGCCGATTTCCATTCTGGTCAACAACGCCGGAATTCATCTCAAGAAGCCGGCGATGGAAACATCGGTGGAGGAATTTCAAGCCGTCTTGCAAACCCATGTGCTCGGCGCCCATGCGCTGACGCTGGCGGTTTTACCGGGGATGATCGGGCGCAAGCACGGGAACATTTTGTTCACCGCCTCGATGGCTTCACTGTTTGGCATCCCCCAGGTGATCGCTTACGCTGCCGCCAAGTCCGCTTACGTCGGCATGGTGCGGACGCTGGCTACGGAAGTGTCGGCTCAAGGCGTCCGGGTGAATGCCATCGCGCCCGGCTGGATTGATTCCGCCATGTCGCAACGCGCACTTAATAATGATCCCGGTCGCAAACAAAGGATTCTTCAGCGCACGCCGATGGCTTCGCTCGGCGAGGCGGCGGATGTCGGCTGGGCGGCGGTTTATCTGTGTTCAGCGGCGGCCAAATTTGTTACGGGGGTGGTGTTGCCGGTGGACGGCGGCGTCAGCATTGGCTTTTGAATCTTCAAGGCCAACGAGGATCAAATGCTGTTTGCCAGTTGCCTCTGTGACATAATTATTTTTCCATGAAACTCGGCCTCGGACTTTACCGGCACCAGCTCAACGCGGAGCATTACCGTTTCGCCCAACAATGCGGCTGCACGCATCTTGTCATTCATCTCGTGGATTACTTCCGCTCGTCGCGCAGCAACCAGCCCGGCGACCAGCCCTGCGGCAACGATGCCGGCTGGGGTCTCGCCGGCGACCCCGACAAACTCTGGACGTTCGATGAAATCGCCGCCATAAAAAAGGAAATCAATGCCCACGGTCTCGAACTGGAGGCGATTGAAAATTTCGACCCAGCGCACTGGCATGACGTTTTGCTCGATGGCCCGAAGAAATTGCAGCAGATCGAAAATCTCAAGACCATCATCCGCAATGTCGGCCAAGCCGGCATTCCGGTTTTCGGCTACAACTTTTCCATCGCCGGCGTCGCGGGCCGCGTCAAAGGAAAATTCGCGCGCGGCGACGCCGAGGCCGTGGCATGGACGGCCCGCTCGACACCCCGCTGCCCAACGGCATGGCGTGGAACATGGTCTATGATAAAAACGCCGCGCCGGGAAATGTCCCCTCCGCCACGCACGAACAGCTTTGGTCGCGCCTGAAATTTTTTCTGGATGAACTGGTGCCCGTCGCCGAGGAAGCCGGAGTTACACTTGCCGCGCATCCCGATGATCCGCCGTTGCCGTTCGTCCGCGCGCAGCCGCGCCTTGTCTGGCAGCCGCAACTTTACCAGAAGCTGATTGACCTGAAACCCAGCCCGCGCAACGCGCTGGAATTCTGCGTCGGCACAATTGCGGAGATGAAGGATGGCGATGTCTATGACGCCGTGGAAACCTACAGCCGCCAGCAAAAGCTTGGCTATGTCCATCTGCGCAACGTCCGCGACCAAGTGCCGCACTACCAGGAAACCTTCATTGACGACGGCGCGGTGGACATACTGCGCGTGCTGCGGATTTTGAAGAAAAACAACTTCACCGGCGTCATCATTCCCGACCACGCGCCGCAGATGAGCTGCGCCGCGCCGTGGCACGCGGGCATGGCCTACGCGCTCGGATTTTTGCGCGCGGGCATGAAAACCTTATAAAACCGCCCTTGAATTCAACATAAAGCCATTTTTATTTCCACGCCGATTTCAGCTCATATACGGTGAGCGATTCAATCTGCGCGGTGCCGCCTTTGGCGGCGATCCCCAACGATTGGTTATCCGGCGCAACTACGATTCCCATCGGCATATAAAGCTGACCGTTGTCACCGAAAATATCCACCGCAGTGCGATCCACAAAAATCCGCAGTTGAATCTTTCCCGCCACCGGCTTGAGAAGGGCGCGCCGGTCCAGACAACTCAATTCCTGTTTCTGCACGTCATAGGTCACCGCCACGCCGCGCAGCGTGAAGCCGACTTCCGTGGCGGTGCCCAAGGCGATTTTCGTTGTCATCTCCAACAATTCACCTTTCACCTCCGCCAGCGGATTTTCGCCGGGCTGGAGCGATTGCGGCTTTAAGGTGTGCGTGCGCTGGCGCAGGGAGGCGAGTTCTTTGACGGGGTTCACCAGAAGACGCAATCCAGTGTCGGTGTTATGCAGGGTCAGCTCCACCGGAAGTCCCATCATCTGATTGAATGGCATGCCACGGTGAAGGTCACCGTTCCGCGCCCAGGGAACTAAAATGCAGCGTCCATCGGCCGCCGGAATATCACTGTAGATTTGTGAGGCATACCAGGCATTCCCGTTTTGCAGGGCCTGCGGTTTGGTTTCGGGCGTAAAGGTTGTGCCATCAAATATTCCAACCAGATATTTTCCGCTGGCGCCATAAAATACCCAGCGCAGGTTTTGCCGGTCGCCATCCACCGCGATCTGGAAAATATTCGGGCATTCGCTGTCGCCGGGAAGATGCAGGTCACTTAGCTTTGTCCACTGCTTGAGATCCGGTGAGCTGAACAGGGCGTAATCACTGCCATCGAGATAGAGCGCCATGACCCATTTCTTCTCCGGTGCAAACCAAACTACTTTGGGATCGCGGTTTTCGGCTGCGATATGCGGCAGCACGGGATTGTATTTGTATTTGGTCCAAGTGCGGCCACGATCGTTGCTGAAGGCAACGCCCTGCGTGAATGGCTTCCCAGCGGCGGTGAACATGGCCACCAGCGGCTTCTCCGGCCCGGTCTGAAAACCGGTCGTGTTGCTCCAATCCACCACGGCTGAACCGGACCATATCGCCCCGCGTTCGTCGGGATAAAGCGCATTGGGCAGTTCCTTCCAATGCACCAAATCCGTGCTCACGGCGTGACCCCAGGTCATGTTGCCCCAACTCCAACCGTAAGGATTGTGTTGATAGAACAAGTGATACTCGCCTTCATAAAAAACCAGGCCGTTGGGATCATTTAACCAGCCGCGCCGGGAACTAAAATGAAACTGCGGGCGCAATGCTTCGTGGTAAAGATTTTGGTTGTCCTTGATAACATCGGATTGATCAATCTGTTTCAAGCCCAAGGAGTCTTCAGGCAGTTTGTCAGCCTGCAACACCACGGATTTTCCTTGGAACATAGAGACGTCCAAGAAAGTCCACCAGTCCGGCTTGGCGTCGGCCAGTTCAATCTGGAATTCACGCTCGCTTTTTCCGTCCACCATCAACTTCAGGGTGCGTTTGGTCGCGCCATTTTTGACGGGCAGGTTCAGGTAATGTTTCTCAACCTTCAGTGGAAGTTCGACATCATACTGGATTATCCCGGCCAGCTTGTGATCCGTCTGGATAATTTGGTCAATGCTGATATGGCCCCAGCCGCCGGTCGCCTGGTCCACGATTTCCAAAACGACACTTTTACCTGCCAACGCACTAACGTCCCACGCTTGCCAGTCGAGATGCTCGCTGCCGCCGGGTTGGGTGTTCAGTCCAGTAGCGGTGCGGACCACCGTGTCGTCGCACCGCAGATTGAGGCAGGTCTTTCCGGCAAATCCGCCGCCACCGATGAGGAATTGGATATAGTTGCGCTCCACTTTGAATGCCGGCGAAGTCAGTATCCCAACGCTGCCATCGCCGCCATGATAGGAGCTGGCGAAACCTTTGCCCTGAAATCCGTCCACCGGCATCTGGTTTGGCAAGGTCCCGTGCGCCGGAGCATCGCCGAAAGCGTCGCCGGTTACTTTCCAATCGCCATAACTTTGCCCCTCAAAATCTTCAATGACGAGGTCCGGGCGATTTAGAATCGAAGCCGTATCACACCGACCGTGCAATACCAAGGCAAAGCCAGCCAAGACATAGACAAGCAGTTTGAGGTTTTGGCCTGATATTTCCAATACTAAGACTAAGTTCTTCATTTGTTATAATTTCGTTTGCCGTCACTGCCATAATCATGGTTGCGTCCACTGGCTAGAGCAGTTGGACTTGAGTTTATCCACCGTGAGCAAATTAATTATGACCGAACCACTGTGACAAGTCACTGAAATCAGGCTGTTCGTCTCCGGATAACTGGCCGGCAATGTCAGATAAAGCTGGCCAAGGTTGCCAAAGATTGCATTTGCTTTGCCGAGATTTTGCCAGGCGCATTCTATCCGAGCAGCCCATATGCTATTGCCGTGTGGAGTCATGGTCACGGCGGGTTTGCTTAATCATCAATGCAACCACAGCCCGTCTTGACGGCGGATTGAGAACCTGAATATATCACAATATAAATTCGCGATTGAAAACTGGAATTGGTCCCGCGTAACCTGCCAGTTGGCGGAGCGGCCGGAGGCGGACGGTTCGGCGACTGCACATTTTCCGGCAAACTTTCGCGCATTTGGCCGCGCAGCAACACCCCGATCGTCAGCACCGGCAAATCAGAGAAGTTACTGTTTCCGTTTTGATTTGGCCTGACCGATTGAATCAGCCTGAAAGCTCTCTTTAATAAAACATTCAAGACTTCCGCAACCTCGTCATACCAGCTCGCGTCCATCCGGCTGTTCCGGAGGCAAAACAAAGCCGGTTGGGAAAATGCTCCCGGTCGTTCTACCAGTGTGCGCATACACTCTTGACGTTTTGGCAACTGTTGGTAGTGTTTGATAGCCCTGTTTAGTTTCAGTCATGACGTATTTAAGTCTCATCATCCAGGCTCGTCCTGTAAGAATGTATCTGCCGAAAATGACGCTGGCGGCCAGTGCCCTCATGGGCCTGTTGAGCGTAAGCCAGGCGCAATCGCTTACAGACTTGGGTGCCAACGCTCCAACGCCAGGATCAAATGATGTCAACCAGTTGAGCCTAGCGGGCAATCAAACCGCTCCCGATGGTTTGAATTACTACACTGACAACCAGACCGGCCACAGCACCGGTGAACCGGGGCAGACTTTTACGACGGGAACAAATGCAGCGGGATATGTTTTGTCATCAGTGTACATAAAGACTGCCGGACTGGGTTCTGACAGCGGCATTGGCACGTCGCAACCCTATTACCTCCATATTTATTCCGTGTCTGGCACCACGGCCACCGCGCTGCAAACTAACACATCGGCCAATCTTACCTTCAGCGATGGCGACTGGTTGGAATGGATCGGTTTGTCCGTGCCGCTGGTGGCCAACTCAACTTACGCCTGGTCATTCGGCAAGGCGAGTTCGACGAGCGGCTGGGAGGCGCTCGCCGTCGCCGGCAACAATCCCTACGCGAGCGGCGAGATCGGGCTGGTTCCTACCGGCGGCGGGATAATCACCTTCGGCAGCAGTCATGGCTTTGACGCGGTTTTTGACGTGGGATTGGTTCCGGCAACAACGCCAAGCATCATCCAAGTTGTCGTATCGCCGACTAACAATGTGTTTGTCGGAACGTCGGTGGCGTTCACGGCCAGCGTGACGGGGGCGCAGCCACTGTTCATGCAATGGAAATTCAACAGCGGCGGTGGATTTACCAACTTATTCGGAACCAACACCAATTCGCTGGTGTTGCACGCGGCCATCACCAATACCGGTGCGTATGAATTAGTGTTGACCAACAGTTATGGCGCCGTGACCAGCGCGCCGGTCGCGCTGACCGTCACGCGGGACACCACGCCACCGACGGTGCTGCAAGTGATGAGCCTCGGCATAACGAACGTTGAAGTGGACTTTTCAAAGTTACTCGAAGCGGTCAGCGCTACAAATGTTGCAAACTACGTGTTGACCAATGGCGCGATTATCAGCAGCGCGTTGCTTTTGGCCAATGGCACCACGGTCATTCTCACCACCGCACCGTTGGTTTATGGCAGCAATTACACGCTCGCCATCAATGGTGTCCGCGATCAAGCCATCCCGCCAAACACCATTGCCGCGAACACGCTGGTTAGTTTCACCGTTTATCCCCGCAATCGAGTTTTGCTGGATGCCGGCTGGCGTTTCCAGTTGGGCGATCCGGTGGATGTGACAACCAATGTTACTTACTATCCCGAAATTGCCGACCTGGCCAAGCTGGATGCCAGTGAGGTCGGCTCCGCGACCAACATCAGTTCCGAATCCTACATGGAGACAATCCGAATTGATCCCATCGCCACGCACGCGGGTGAAAATGTTTCCTATGTCCAGACTAATTACAACGACAGCGGCTGGCGTCAACTTAATCTACCCCATGACTGGGCGGTAGAGTTGCCATTCAATTCAAGTGCGGACACCGGTCATGGTTTCAAGCCGGTCGGCAACACCAGTTTTGGGGCCAACAACTATGGCTGGTATCGGCACACGTTCACTTTGCCGGCAAATGATGCGGGCCAGACACTCTGGCTCGAATTTGACGGCGTGTATCGCAATTGCCTGGTATGGTTGAACGGGCACATTCTGGGCCGAAATGTGAGCGGCTATTCAAGTTTTAGTTTTGATGTTACTCCGTATGCAAATCCTGGCGGGACAAACGTGCTGGTCGTGCGCGTGGATGCCAGCCGGTTTGAGGGCTGGTTTTATGAAGGAGCCGGCATTTATCGCCACGTCTGGCTGACGACGGCGAATCCCGTTCACGTTGCCGATTGGGGAACTTTTGTGGCAACCACTTCGCTGATCGGTTCCAATGCAACTATTACCGTGCAGACCGATGTTACCAACCAAAGTGGAGCAGCCACAGCGAGCGGTAGTTTAACTTCGACAATTCTTGATGCCAGCAACCATGCCGTCGTCTCAGTTACTTCGGCGGTGAGCGTGCCGCCAGGACAGGATTTGATTGTGACGCAGTCGGTGGCGCTGACGGCCAATTTGTGGTCGCTGCAAACACCCTATCTTTACAACCTTGTCACCACGGTCAGTAATCAGAACACCGTCGCGGACATTTACAACACGCCGTTTGGCGTGCGGACCGTTTCGATTGATTCAACCAACGGCGTTTTCATCAACGGCCAACACGTCTGGATTCAAGGCATGTGCAACCATCAGGACCACGCGGGCGTCGGTTCGGCGTTGCCCGACCGGCTGCAATATTACCGCATTGAAAGACAGAAAGAGATGGGCGTGAATGGTTATCGGACCTCGCATAACGAGCCGACGGCGGAGCTGCTCAACGCGTGCGACCAATTGGGAATGTTGGTGCTGGATGAAAATCGCCGCGTTGGAACCAATGCCGAGCCATTAAGCGAACTTAGCCGGCAAATCCGCCGGGATAGGAACCATCCTTCGGTCTTTATGTGGTCGCTCGCAAATGAAGAAACTCTCCAAGGCACTGCCACCGGTGCCGCGATCATGCAAGTCATGCAAAATCTCGTTCATTCAATGGACTCCACGCGGCTATGCACCGCCGCACTGAATTCATGGGGCAGCGGTTTCAGTTCGGTTTTAGATGTCAATGGCTTCAACTATGCGCTGGGCGCCCAGGATTCGTTCCATGCCAGCAATCCGGGCTGGCCCATTATCGGCACGGAAACGTCCAGTCAGATCACGGATCGCGGCATCTATACCAATGATACGGTGAACGGCTATGTCTGGGGTTATGATCTCAACCCGGTAAGCTGGGGTGAGACCGCCGAAGCATGGTGGCAGTATTACGATTCCCGTCCGTGGTCTTCCGGTGGATTCTCCTGGACGGGCTTTGATTATCGTGGTGAGCCGACGCCCTACGGTTGGCCCTGCATCAGCTCGCATTTTGGCACGCTGGACACTTGCGGATTCGGAAAAGACAATTTCTATTTTTATCAGGCCAACTGGACGCTCAAACCGGTGCTGCACCTTTTTCCACACTGGAATTGGGGAACGCCGGGACAACCCGTTAACCTCTGGGTTTTCGGCAATTGCCAGGCGGTAGAATTGTTCACCAATGGCGTCAGCCTCGGACGGCAAGAACTCAATGTTCAGAGCCATGTCGAATGGGATAACGTGCCTTACTCATCGGGAACTATCCAGGCCATTGGCTACAACAGCGGCGTGGCGGTTACCACCAACACCGTGGTCACTACCGGCACGCCCGCGCAAGTCGCGCTCTGGCCGGATCGCAGCACGATCCTGGCTGATGGCCGCGATGTTTCGGTGGTTACCGTGGCCATCTTGGATGCACAGGGAAACATTGTTCCCACGGCCGGCAATACGGTGGTCTTTGCCGTCAGCGGCGGCAACATCATCGGCGTGGGCAATGGCAATCCCAGTTCGCACGAGGCGGACAAAGCCAGTCAGCGGGCGGTTTTCAGCGGTCTGGCCGAAGTCATTGTCCAGTCAATGAATCAGTCCGGCCCAATCACTTTGACCGCAACTTCGGCGGGCTTGGTTTCGACTAACATAACAATCGTCGCAACTAATACCCTGCCAGCGCCGCCAGCGCCAACCGGAGTGGCAGCCGTCGGCGGAAGCGGACAGGTGATTGTTAGTTGGGACATTGTGCCGGGCGCGATAACTTACAACTTATGGCGGGCTACGACCAGCGGCGGTCCCTACTCGCTTCTTGCCGGCAGTATCGGCGGCGTGAATTTGGGTTACACCGACAGCAAGGTTACGAACTCTACCACTTATTACTACGTTCTCACCGCCAATGGAAACGGCACAAGTGCCAATTCGGTGGAAGTCAGCGCCATTCCGAAAGCGATTGTCACCGGGTTGACCGCGACTGCCACCAACAGCCAGATTGTGCTGAATTGGAACCGCTCGTCCGGCGCAAGTTACAACGTAAAGCGTTCCACTGTCACCAGCGGACCCTACTCCACCATCGCGTCATCCATCGCCAGCACCAATTATACGGACTCCAACGTGGTTTCCTGTCAGGCTTATTATTATGCGGTCACGATGATTAACGCCGGCAACGAAAGTCCCAACTCCGCTGAGGCCAGCGCCGAATTGGTGGGCGCGATTCCGCCACAGTTCACAAGCGTGGATATTGGATCAGTGGGATTGTCGGGCAGCGCTTCCTATTGCGGCGGACAGTTCAACGTTTCTGGTTCGGGAGCGGACATTTGGACCACCGCCGACGCCTTTCAATTTGTTTATACTTACGTTCCGGTAAGCACCAATTGCGACGTCCGCGCCCGGGTTTTGAGCGTGCAAAATACTTCCGGCAATGCCAAGGCCGCCGTGATGATCCGGGAATCACTCAATGCTGGTTCCCGGCACGCCTTGGTGGACGTGGAACCGAGCGCCGGCATCGAGTTCCTTTTCCGCACCAACACCGGCGGTTCCACTTATGTCACCAATGTTTCGGGGCAGACCGCGCCAAACTGGGTTCGCTTGACCCGCACCAATAATACCTTTACCGCCTATTGGTCGCCTGATGGAAACACTTGGAACCAAATCGCCGTCACGAATATTCCCATGACCAATACCAGCGCCTACGTTGGCGTGGCCGTTTGCGCACATAACAACGCCGCGCTCAACACATCCTTAATTGACAACTTCAGCGCCAGTTTCCTTGCAGCTAACACCGCGCCGACACTTGCGCCGATTGCCAATCAGACCGTCAATGTGGGTCAGACCGTTGCCATCACCGCGCAGGCCAATGATACGGACTCGCCGCCGCAGAAATTGGTTTTCTATTTGTTAGGCGCGCCTGCCAATGCCACGTTCAGTCAAATTAACAACACCAACGCCGCCTTCGGTTGGCGACCCGGCGTAGCCAGCGCAAACAGCCTTAATCCGGTCACGCTGAAGGTGACAGACAACGGCCTGCCCAGTTTGAGCGCCACGCAGATTTTTACGATCACGGTCAACCCACTCACATTGCCGCAGATGCCGTCGGTCAGTTGGAGCAACGGCCGATTGACGATGCTCGTGACGAACAGCATCATCGGCCCCGACTATGCGGTGCAGGGGTCCAGCAATCTGACTGGCTGGAGCACGTTGTTTATCACCAACTCGCCGCCAACGAATTCTTTCCGGTGGACGGATGCCAATGCGCTGATTTTTCCCGCACAATTCTATCGCATCAAAATCGGCCCGCCGCTGCCGTAAACAGCGCGAATCAAATCCACTTTGAACTGGTTGCGAGAGTAATCCGAATGTGAGAATCTCCTCGTGCCCGTCTGCGTTTCGGCGAGCCATATTGCGATGACTTCGATTCGCATGGAGCCGATGTGGATGATTCTCGGCGAGTCAGCCGGCGGCACGGCGGCGATGGCGGTGAAGAAGAATGTTCCCGTCCAAAAAGTCGAATGCGCCGAGTTGCAAAAACAAAATGATTCTTAACCAACGGCTTGAGCGTCCAGTTTGAAGAAAGATAAATATGAAAATATTTCGCCCGATTCTTGTTTGCCTGCTGCTCACCGGATTTTTGCGCGCGGCAGAGACAGCGTTGCCAAATGAATTGAAGCCCATTTTCAAATGGGCGGATGACTCGCGGCTTGGCCGGCCGTTCTCGAAAGATCCGAGCGTCATTCGCTTTGGCGGTCGCTACCTGATGTATTTCTCGCTGCCGCCGTTCGGGAAAGAATTGATTGCGACCAACGCGCCGAAGGGCTGGAACATTGGCATCGCGGAAAGCACGAACCTCGTGGACTGGAAAAAAGTCGGCGAACTGCGGCCGGCGCAGGTTTGCGATGCAAACGGCTTGTGCGCTCCCGGCGCGCGCGTGCTGAACGGCAGGGTGCATCTGTTCTACCAAACCTACGGAAATTTTCCGAAGGACGCGATTTGCCACGCGGTTTCGGCAGATGGAATTCATTTCGTGCGCGATGAATCGAATCCGGTTTTTCATCCCACCGGCGATTGGAACAACGGCCGCGCGATTGACGCGGAAGTTATTCCTGACACTAACCGGCTACTGCTGTATTTCGCTACGCGGGATTCGACTGGTAAGACCCAGGAACTCGGTGTGGCGTCTGCGCCGCTGAATTCCGACTTCAGCCGCAAAACCTGGACGCAGCTTTGCGACCAGCCGATTCTCAAGCCGGAACTACCGTGGGAAACGCGCTGCATCGAAGCGCCGACGGTGACGAAACGCGGTGATACGTTTGTGATGTTTTACGCCGGCGGGTTCAACAACGACCCGCAGCAAATCGGTGTCGCGACCAGCAAGGACGGTGTGAACTGGACGCGACAATCGGACGCGCCGCTGCTGCCGAACGGCGCGGCGGGCGAATGGAATTCCAGCGAGAGCGGCCATCCCGGATTTTTTGCCGATGAAGATGGCCGCAGTTATCTTTTCTTCCAAGGCAACAACGACCACGGCAAAACGTGGCTGCTGTCGTGTGTGGAACTCGACTGGCAAGGTGGCACTCCACGGCTTAAAAATCAAAACCAACCAAATCCAAAATAATTTAAAAAATAATTTTTCCCGCCGGGGAATCTTCTTCACCGCATTGCTGAAACGAATGTGGTGCTCATCGTCCGCTTGTCGGGTAAATTGGTCGTGGAAAATAGTCCGTTGCGTCTTGGCTCGCGAACAGACCTAGCCGAACAAGGCGATGCCGACGAGCAGGAGCGCGGCCAGCAGCCACACGCCACGCCGCTGCCAGTAGGCGCGACGCTTCGGCTGAGAATCGGCCTGAACTTTTACGGGCTGAATAGCAACTGTCGCCGCAGTTATGACCACCGGGCTGATGTCGGTTGGTTCCGGCATTTTTTGTTTTCTTTTTAAGCCGAAATCATTCAAGTTTAAGCTCGAAAGTTTTGCCGACGACGACGTCCTTGCGGCGGGATTCCGGCGTGACGATGAGCTTGATCAGTTTGCCGTCCTTGACCTCGCCCTCGACAGTCG
>Ga0182030_10000102_pt1 | contig 128872 bp, 102 predicted proteins | sample 812S3MmetaG_FD_121299 | JGI IMG/M metagenome (GOLD analysis project Ga0182030, IMG submission 121299) | Permafrost microbial communities from Stordalen Mire, Sweden - 812S3M metaG (Illumina Assembly) | ecosystem: Environmental > Terrestrial > Soil > Wetlands > Permafrost | place: Sweden... | reverse complement strand
GCCCAGGATTGCTCCCAAGCACCAGCCCCAGGAAAGTCGCGATGCCATCGCCATGGCGCCCAACACCATGACCAGGATGACAGCGATCGGGGTCAGCCATGCCAGGATGTTGTTCTGCAGTGCCGTGGCTCCGGTCAGAAAGGGCGAGCTCTGTGCCGCTGCCAGTGCCGGCAGGATGAGCGCCGGTAGCAGCGCTGTCAGCGCGAACCCGTGGCCATGCCACGTGACGTGCTGTCGATTCCGATTGACCAGATTCAAGAGCATGACCTTTCCTTCCGCCGCTACCTGTCCCGGCCATCGAGCCGCCGCAGCGCCCTGCCGCGCCGCAAGCCTCAAGCCGCGTTAGAGATGGCTCCGCGAGCGGTCTCGCCGTCGCGTCGCTCCAGCTCATCGCGCTTCGCCCTGCCCGGGGCCCCGAAGCGGAAACCGTCAACTATGAAGGAATAGTCGTACTGCTTCTCGCCCTGCGGATCGGTCCAGTTGTTGGCTCGGATCCGTGCCTCGACGATCAGCTGATCGCCCTTGAGAGCATTGCTGGCCAGCGCCTCGCCCAGGCCGCCGAAGGCCACGAACCACAGGCTGGTCACGACTTCGCGCGCACTGCCATCCTCGTCCTTGCCCGCGTAGTCATTGCCGATCAGGCAGAAGCGCGTATAGCTGACGTCGCCCTTGGCGATCAGTTCCGGATTCTTGGCGAGATTGCCGATCGCGGTAACTTGGAAGCTGTTCATTGCTCATTCCCCTTGGATTTAGTGGCGCCTGATTCACCAGGCGGGAACGAGTCTAGCGAGCAGGACCGATTCCGCCTGCGGCGCAGATATGCGCATTCATGCAGAAATTGCGCGCTGTCTGGCGCGCACCAGTATCAGATCGTTTGCGGCAGAAATCGCGCTCGAAAATCGCCCGGCACAGCACCCCGACACCGCACCTTGCGCTATCGTGCGCGTACTGGCCACTCGGAGACCGTCATGCCGGATCGCTTCGGAACTGCCACGGCCGCTGTATTGGAACAGTGCGTGGACGAGATCGACGATTTTATCGAAACGCTGGATCACCATCCGGGATCGGTGATCGCAATGGCGCTGCGAATACATCTGGCTGCACTGCTGCGTGCCATGATTGACGATCAGCTCTGCAGCCGCGATGAGGTGCGCGAATTCGTGGCAGGGCTGGAGCAGGAGGCCGTTGGCGCGCAAGATCTATAGGCGCCGGATTCTTCACCACCCAATGTGCTGACAGCGGATTTTTATCTCACACTGTAACCGCGCCCTTCAAGGCACGCCGTCTGGGCCCGCACATAATCCTGGCCTTTCGCCGGCGATGCGGCGTCGGCGGGGGCCGGTGTGGGGGCGCCCTGTTTGATCGAATCCGTCGCGGCTACACCACCGGGCTGCGTCGGATCGAATCCGGTCTGATCCCTGGCCCATCGATGGCATTCATATCGATCATTGGCCTGCTGCTCGGCGCTCTGCCCATTCTTCGGGTAGACAAACAGATTAGTCGCATTCGGCAGCAGCGCGTCGGCCTGATTCGCCAATCCAATCGGCGGAGGCACGGTCTCGTACTCGCCGACGCCACGGTTCCAGACGTAGTAATCGCCGGCCGCATAATAGTATGGTATCCCACCCCACCACAGCGTCGAGTAATACAGCGGCAGTGCTCCAAAGAACAGACCATATCCCAAGCCGCCCCAACCCCATCCGCCGTAATAGCCATAGCCGCGATAGCCATGGCCGTACCAGCCGCCACGGTAGCCGTAGCCGCCGCGGAAGCCATATCCGACACGTCCGCCCGAGCCAGATGCACCGGCATGACTGCCGCCGCCCCCATGCGGACCATCCATTGCCGCCGCAGGCCACGCCGTGCAGGCCAGCAGCACGATAGCAAAGCCTCCAAGGCCTCTGAGTGTGCGTCTTGCGTTCATAAAGCTGCCTCGCGGTGATTGCCGCACCTCCCACAACTCGAGGTTACTCGCCAAAACTCGATGCTACTCGCAGCAAATTAAAGCGACCTGAATGCCGTACACGAATATTACTGAATGTCGCCATTTTCAATTCCCCGGTGCTTTTCGGCATCGGTACATGTCCTGATCCGGTGTCGGACGGCCTTTCGGGTGGGTGGAATCGACAATTATAAGTTAAATCAAACAGTTGTGAGAGAGCCGCTACTTTTGGTGGGGTCGTCGTGATTCGAAGCCGACACCGGATAGTTTCAGAAGTCCAACCCCTTCAGGAAATTCTGCGTCGGCACCGCCTGGAAGCGGTCGGGGTTTGCTTTGATGAGCGCATCGGCAAGCGAATTGGGAACTGCTCCGCGCGAATGCTGGTCGCTGTCCTGGAGTTCGGTCTGGTCCAGTTGATAGTTCTGAAAGCTCTTGCTGAAGCGGTCAATGTTGTCCATATGGGCCTGAAAGGAGGCGCTCTGCGCGTCCTCTGCGGCATGAGCGCTATTGGCTTGTACGCGGGCTCTGTCTCCAGCCTCGCGGCTGCGGCGCTCATCGCCAGCGTACTCGCTGGCAACCACCTGGCCATTGATGCTGTAGCTGTCATAGATGGCCTTCAGCGTCGACTGTTTCTGCGCCGCGGACGACTGCGGGGCACAGGTGCCATTGATCCCCAATGTCCGTTCGCCCAGTTGACTAATCCCGGTAATACTGAGCCCGAGCTCACAGGACATCATGCCCCTGCCATCGTGCAGATCGAGATCGGCGTCGATCAGGACCGCCTGCACCGCCCGACCGTGCGGCGACAGGGCACGCGAATTCTTGAGCTGAAACGCGGGCTGTGCCCCGTGCTGCTGAAGAATACACAGATAGGTGTGGAGCGCATCGCTGTTAGGACACAGTATGGGCCGGTTGTTGGGGTTGCCGTAGCGAAGCCGCGCCTGCACCTGTGGATTGTTGGCGTCATAGACCGGGCCGACGGAATTACTCAACAGCACGGTTTCTCCGCGTGGACCTTCAATCCTCGCAGCCCCATGCGAGGCAAACGCAATCCGCCAGCCAGCGGGCAGACTGACCGCACCGCTGCCGTCGGGAAAGCGAGTGGGCGTGAGCGGCGGGACGGTCATGGAGCCCGAGCCGCCGGAAGCGGCGGATGACGCAGCCGGCCTGGCGGCGGCCCTCCATGCGTCGGTCAGCGCATGCAGCAGCCTCGGCTCGGTCTTGGCGAAGCGACTGGAATCGTCGTACAGAACTGCGGCGGCGGGTTTATTCCCGCTCGCCAGCGAAACGATGACGAGCCCGGCTACCGTCCTGTTGCCTTGGGTCTTCGGACTGACGGTAAAAAAAGCACCGAAATTCTGCCCATCTCGGGATTGAAACACGTTGCCGACGACCGGCGCTTCGCCGAAATGGGTGTGCACGTAGCGCAGCACAGCGGCCATCGCCGCCTGCGGCGTGTCCTGGCCCACCGGACCGTAGACGACCTGGCCCCCAGCCGGGTTGTCGATGATCTTGAGGGAGTTTTCTGCGCTGGCGGATTGAACCAACGAGATCAACCACAACGCGCCGATGGCCACGCCAACGATGTCAGTCCTGCGCCTCTGTGACATGCAATCTCCTTAGGACTTCGGTTTCCTGGAAGCTTTCGACTTGCCGGAGCCGTTCAATTCAATCGCCTCGCGAACCAGCGCCTTGAAGGCGGACCCGTCAATCTCCTCCGCCTCGTGAATGTCGATTGCCCGGCGTGTGTTTCCTTCAAGGCTCGCGTTGAAGAGATGGGCCGGATCCTTCAGCGAGGCACCCTTGGCGAAGGTGAACTTCACCACATTCTTGTACGATTCACCGGTGCAGATGATGCCCTGGTGCGACCAGACCGGAGTGCCCCTCCACTTGCATTCCTCGACGATGTCCGGGTCCACCTGCTTGATGAGCTTGCGCATTCTGCCGAGTGTTTTTCCGCGCCAATCCCCGAGTTCGGTGATTCTCTTCGATATCAGCTCCGAGGCTGAGTGGGCATCGCTAGCCGCCGACTTTTTCATGTTCTTCCTGTAAGCTCCCGATAATCCGGCTTGATGTTGGCAGGCACCTCACCCCGGCTTCAGACCGGCGACGGGTTTCGCTCGCCAAACTGCCGTTGGTGCCAGTACGGATAGGCAGGTATCAATTCGCTGGCGGCGTTCAGCTGCTGCATCTGGTCGGTGGTCAGATTCCAGCCCACGGCCCCCAGATTCTGCTTCAACTGCTCCTCGTTTCGGGCCCCGATGATCACCGTGGATACCGTCGGACGTTGCAGCAGCCAGTTCAAGGCGATCTGCGGCACGCTCTTGCCGGTCTCGGCGGCAATCTTGTCAATTGCGTCAACCACCCGATAGAGGTACTCCTCGGCTACCGGCGGTCCGAGCGCCCCCGTCTTAGGCAGGCGGCTGGTCTGCGGCGGCGGCTGTCCACGGCGAATCTTGCCTGTCAGGCGTCCCCAGCCAAGCGGGCTCCACACCACGGCCCCGACGCCCTGATCCAGCCCGAGCGGCATCAACTCCCACTCATAATCCCGGCCAATCAGGGAGTAAAAGGTCTGATTGGCAACGTAGCGCGGATAGCCATAGCGCTCTGCGGTCGCGAGGGACTTCATCAGGTGCCAACCGGAGAAGTTTGACACGCCCACGTAACGGATCTTTCCTGCGCGCACCAGCGCATCCAGCGTCGAGAGCACTTCCTCGGCTGGCGTGCGCGCGTCGAACCCATGCAACTGGAACAGGTCGATGTAGTCGGTTCCAAGTCGTACCAGGGCCTTTTCCACCGCCTCTATCAGGTGATAGCGCGACGAGCCCACGTCGTTGAGTCCGGTGCCGCTGCGGAAGGTCGCCTTGGTCGAAATGATGAGGCTATCGCGCGGTCGCCCCTTGATCGCACTGCCCAGCAGCTCCTCCGAGGAACCGGCGGAGTAGATGTCTGCGGTGTCGAACATATTGATGCCGGCCTCGAGGCAGATATCGACCAGATGCCGCGCCTCGACCGCACCGCTGGCGCCCCAGGCCTGGAAGAATTCCCCTTTTCCACCGAAGGTGCCGGCGCCGAAGCTGAGGACCGGGACATTAAAACCGGAGGCTCCGAGTCTGCGAAATTCCACTTTGTAGCTCCTTGATTTGGTGAGCGGATTACACAGCCCGGCAGCCTGTCTATGGCTCCAGTGCGACCGCTCGGGCCGTGCCAACGTTGGATAGTCCGTTATACCCTGAACGCGCGCCACCCACGCTCACGGACATGCCCCAGGAGATCACGTGTGCTACGCAGATACGATCGGACGATATGCGCGCTGGCAGGAACGATGGCGCGACCCGATGCTCACTGCACTGCTGGTGCTGCTGGCCCTGGAAGTCTTCGTGGGCATTCCCCTGGCCCGGGCGCATTTCTCGGAAGCACCGCTGTTTGTCGTGGCGTGGTTTCTGCTGATAATGGCGCGCAGCCTGTCCAACCTTGAAGCCGTGATCGGCCCGTTGTTTCCGGCAACGCGACTGGCAGGAATTGTGGCGCTGGAAATACGGGCGCGCCGGAGCAGTGGCACCGGGACTTGATGCAGGCGCATAGATGAAATTACAGGGCTTAGGGTTGCTCATTTGTGCTGCACCTCCGGGTAGTACAGTCCGAGCAACCGGCGGTCCCACCATAGACCCCTGGCCTTTTCCTCACCGCTGGAATAGGTATAGCGGTAGAACTGTGCGCGCACATACACCGGCGGCTGGTCCGGAAAGGGGTTGGTCTGCATCAGTGCCATCACCGTGGGCCTGTTCTCCAGTAGCGCCTGGAGGAAGCTCGGGAACCATCGCAGCCGACGGGGGTCCTCGAGCGCTGCGAACCACATCTGCCAGTCCAGCCGCGGCTGGTGCGGAATGTTCCACGGCGGACGGCGCGAAACATCGCCAGGCTTGTACCGGAAATGGTACTCGCGCCATTCGGCGCCATCGCGTGAACCCTCGATGACGATTTCATCACGTTCGGTAGTCATCACGGCGAACAAGCCGTAACCGCTGACGATATGCAACGGTTCAATGACCCGATCGATGGCCTGCGCCAGCGCGGGCGGGTCACCGCCGAAGCGCGCATCCATCTGTACAAGACTGCAGAACACAATCAGCAACCCCAATGCGCCGGCGATCCATGTAATCGCGCGCTGGCGCGGCCTGTGCTGCATGCGTTCCGGCTGCAACAGCATTAGCCGCCGCGGCAATATCCTCTTGAGAGCCGCATCGTCAAACAGCAACAGGCACAGCAACATGGTCTGCAGATTGAACCAGTTGTAGTTGCCAGTGAGCACAATGCAGCCTTGCAGCGCCAGGATGCCAAAGGCGGCAAAGAATCGCAGCCGACGCGGGCAGAAGATCCAGAACGGCAGCAACAGCTCGACAAAGAAAGTCGCTGCGGTCAGGAACCTTAGCCATCCCAGCGGCAGGTGCGCGGCGTACCAGCCCACGGGTGTGGGCAGCGGCTGTGTAAGAAAATGAAATGCCAGCGCCGACAGGTTCCACCAATTCGGATCCCCGCTCAGCAGCTTGACCATGCCCGACATGAACAGGAAGCGAAACAGCAGCCAGCGCAACAGCCAGACACCAGGCATGGTAGTGAATCTCAGCAACAGTGCGAGGACGCCGGTTTCCAGCAGGAACGTGTCCCACTGGTAGGTCATGAAATCCTGCCCGCCATAGAGGAGCGAGAGATACAGCCCATAAAGCAGCAGCAGGCTCAGGCGCGGCAGCACGTTCAGGACCAGCAGCAGTGACAACCCGGCACCGGCCCAGCACACCGCCTGGATGGCGACATCGCTGGCGTTCCACCAGAACACCATCGGCATCAGATAGAAACGCTCCGGACCGACACGGGCACCGAGGACATCGACCAGTCTGGCCAGTGGCAGGATGCCGTGGCTGCCGATCAGCCCCTGTGCCTGCACGCCGAACGAAATGAAAGCTGACAGATAGATCAGCCCAAACAGACGCAGGAACAGCGATGAGACCAGATCGTAACGTGGTGGTTCGAAGATCCTGCCCCACAGAAGCAGGCTGATGCGATAGAAGGCGGCGCGGTGCGCCGCCATGAAGGCGTAAGTCAATTCCGAGGCGGCGGCGAAACCTGGTAGTTTTCGGTAGAGCGCGAGCCACACTCCGTTTCCGGGCGCATGGCTCAGAGTCAGGAAGCTGGCCTCGGCAGCGCTCGCACGGCGCCCGTCGGATGAAATGTATTGGACCGCGCGTTTAAAATCCGCAATCGGGATCTCCGGATATTGCGCCGCTACCTCCTGGTACGGCCGGTAGCAGACAGCATCACCGGTGAGCTTGTTCCAATAGCCCGCCCAGTAGCTGCAGAACGCGCAATCACCGTCATAAATCAATAGCGGCCGTTGTCGCTCTCGATCGGGGGGAGCGCCATTCGAACGCAGCATCGGGATCGGGCGATGCATGGATTGTTATTCCTGGTGCGCGCCTGTAGCGCTATTCCGCTCCTCTATCATCTCACGCGCGGGCTGACGCCTGTACAGTGGTGCCGACGAGGATAGACTTGATACCGATGAAAAATGAAACCGGATTCATCAGCCAGAAACAGCGCGCGCTACCGATCGCAATGAGTTGCCCACTGACAGCCCGAATGCTGATGGCAATTGCATGGGTCCTGTTGCCGTATCTGTGGTTTGGGGTGGCTCGGTCCGCCGAACCCAGCGGCAACGTCAACGGCAACGCCACCAACGTACCGACCGTACCGCTGGTCGGGTGTCGCGCCGACGGGGAGATGAGCCCAGCCAAGTCCGGGCCGGGCCAGTCGCTGGCGGTTACGCCGGACCCGCGCACGGCCGCGCTGATCGCCTACTACCGTGCCGCACACGGTCCGGGCGTCTACGCGCCCAAGGGGTGGTACTGCCTGAGCTTGGAGGGATCGAACGGAATCATTCTGGTCGTGACACCCCGGCGCATACCGCCGCCCTATTTTCCGCTGCCGGTCATTACCGGGCCCGCTGTGACGATACAATCCTCCGATGCCGGAAGCTCCGGGCGATTTCATGTCGCCGTAGTGGCCGCACAGGTATTTCCAGTCGTGGGCGCGGACTTCATCGCACGAATCCGCGACGAACATCTGATTGCGGATTCCTCTTTTGAGGCCGAATCCTATCCGGACGATCAGCTGCAATACCTGAGCGATCGACTGGTGGAATTCTTCACGCCTCCCAATCACACCGGACTGGGGACTGAAGGCCTGTTCGAGATGTCTGATCTGCCGACCAGGGGACTGATCATCCTGAATCTGCAGGACGAGGCGAATTCGCTGACCGAACTTCGGGTCCGGCTGCCGCCCGGGTTGAACTCCGTCGCAGCGGCGATCATACAGCTGGAAACGATCTGCCTGCAGCTGCATGGTCGGTGCAGAGCCGACTAGCGCGGCCGGCGGTCCACGGCGACGGCCCGTTTCGCCGCAGCGTAGTGAATACCCGATCTGGGCGCGGCAGGAAATATCGATCCGGATTCAGTGATAGCACGACCCGAGTTGCGCATCCGACGATGTTGCGCCGTGGAACGAAACCGATGAAGCGCGAGCCGGCGCTGTTATCCCGTTTGTCGCCCAGCACGAAATACATCCCAGCTGGCCACGCGCCGGGTCGGCGCCGTCGGCCACGTGTGTGGCGGAAAACGGCACGCGCACTCCGTAGAGGTGCCTGTCAAACAGCAGCCGATCGCCTCCCAGAATCGTCGGATTCATCGAGCCGGTCGGCACGTACACCCAGTCGGCCCAGGCCGAGCGGGAAGCCGCCCGCAACCGGGCGCCGGCGCTCTGGGCCGGCTCTCCGGCCCTTTGACTCCCGGCCCGGGCGCGCTGCACACTTGCGACGATGAGCGCCAATCGCGCAGTCGACGTCGTCATCGTGCCGCCAACGCACGATCTTGGCGACGGGTTCCATGTACGCCGCGCGTTGCCCAGCAGGCAGCGGCGCATGGTCGGCCCGTTCGTATTCTTCGACCAGATGGGCCCGACCGTGCTGCGTGCCGGAACCGGCCTCGATGTCCGGCCGCACCCTCACATCGGGCTGGCGACCGTGACCTACCTGTTCGACGGCGAGATCATCCACCGCGACAGCCTCGGCACCACGCAGGCAATACGGCCGGGTGCCGTCAACTGGATGATCGCCGGCCGCGGCATCGTGCACTCCGAACGCACTGCGGTCGGTAAACGCAGCAGCCCCTCCTCGCTATCCGGAATCCAGACCTGGGTAGCACTCCCAAAGAAGGAGGAAGAGCGCGCTCCGAGCTTTCATCACCACGCCGCCGCCGAGCTGCCGCTGATCGAGGACCACGGCGCATCGATACGGTTGATCGCCGGCGCGCTGTACGGCGCTCGAGCTCCCGTGGCTACGCTGTCGGACATGTTCTATGCCGATGTCACACTGGCCGCCGATGCCCGGCTGCCGCTAGCGTGCGACTACGAAGAGCGCGCCCTCTATATCATCCGCGGCCGCATCGAGATCGGTGCCGGCCAGTTCAACGCCGGCCAGTTTGAGGTCGGCCAGCTGGTGGTGCTGCACCCGAGGCAGCCGATGACGTTGCGCGCGCTCGAGCCGGCACAGCTGCTGCTGCTCGGCGGGGCGCCAATGGATGGCCCGCGACATGTATGGTGGAATTTTGTCTCCAGCTCCACTGAACGCATCGAGCAGGCAAAGCTGGATTGGCGTGAGGGACACCTTGGCAGCGTGCCGGGAGATAGCGAGTTCATCCCGCTGCCTGCCACGCCCGCGGTGCAGTCATCGCCGGTTGACTACCCGTGATACGGGTAGATGGAGAATGCCGCGACGCCACATTGTCTTAAGACATATCTTAAGATATAGTTACCGATATTGGTTACGGCAGGTATATGGACAGGTATGTGCAAAGGTATATCCAATGAGAACACATAAACATCAGTCGCCGTACTTCGGCGAACACGGCCGCCACGGCCACTTCGGCCGCAGGCGCGGTTTCATGGGCGGGTTCGGCGAGGCATTCGGCGGCCGCGGAATGCGTGCCGGCAAGATGCTCGCATCCGGGGATCTGCAACTGATCATCCTGGCACTGCTGAATGACAAGCCCCGGCATGGCTATGAGATCATCAAGGCCATCGAGGAACACTGCAGCGGTATCTATACCCCCAGTCCCGGCGTGGTCTACCCGGCGCTCACCTATCTGGAGGAGACCGGGTTCGCCGTGTCGGAGACCGATGGCAGCAAGAAGCTCTACCGGATTGCCGCACCAGGCGTCGAGCATCTGGCCCTGCATCGGGCCGAGGCGGATGAAATGCTCGAACAGCTGGCACGCTTCGGCAAGAAGATGGCGCAGTTTCAGCGCCAGTTCGTCGAGGACGAGGTGGCCGGCGAGGAATGGGGTGGCAGCCCGCGCGATCAGGAAAAGAAGGAATGGCGGCAACTGAAGGCGGAATTCTACGAATTGAAGCATCAGTTCAAGGCCGCGCTGTTTGAGAAACTGCACGCCTCGATGGAAGAAAAGCAGCGCGTACTCGCGATTCTGCGGCGAACCATCGATGAAATCCGTGGTCGTTGAAGCAGGAAATACGATGCCTATCGTGACCCCGGCCGAGCCGGCCAAGAGCGCGTTATCGCGCTACCAGAAAGGCGTGCTGGCACTGCTCGCCTTTCTGCAGTTCACCGTGATTCTGGATTTCATGATCATCTCGCCGCTGGGCGCGATACTGATGCCGACGCTCGGCATCACTCCGGCGCAGTTTGGCCTGGTGGTATCGGTCTATGCATTCAGCGCCGGAGCATGCGGCCTGCTGGCGGCCGGTTTTGCCGATCGCTATGACCGCAAGAAGCTGCTGCTGCTGTTCTATTGTGGCTTTGTGGCCGGCACGCTGCTGTGCGGCCTGGCGCACAGCTATGGCTTCCTGCTGTTTGCCCGCATGATCACCGGCGTGTTCGCCGGCGTGATCGGCTCGACGATTTTCGCGATCATCACCGACCTGTTTGCCTTCCAGCTGCGCGGCCGGGTCATGGGCATCATCCAGACCGCGTTCGCCGCCAGCAGCGTGGCTGGCATTCCGATGGGCTTGTACCTGTCCAACCGCTGGGGCTGGAACGCGCCGTTCCTGCTGATTGTGGCCATCAGCGTGCTGGTGGGCGTGGTCATGGTCCGCTTCCTGCGCCCGATTGATGCGCACCTGAAACTGCAGCAGGATCGCACTCCTCTGCGCCACTTCATCCATACGCTGTCGACACCCAGCTATCTGCAGGGATTCGCCACCACCGCGCTGCTGTCGACCGGCGGTTTTCTGCTGATGCCCTACATGAGTGCCTTCAGTGTCCACAATCTCGGCATCTCGCTGCAACGCCTGCCGCTGGTCTACATGGTTACCGGTGTGTGCTCCATCATTGCCGGTCCGCTGATCGGGCGCGCCAGCGACGCCATCGGCAAGTACCTGGTGTTCTGCCTCGGCTGCGCCGCGACCATCATCATGGTGGTCATCTACACCCATCTGGGCGTGACGCCGATAAGCCTGGTTATTCTGATCAACTGCCTGCTGTTCGTCGGCGTCACCTCGCGCATGATCTCCGCTTCGGCGCTGATCTCCGCCATCCCGCAGCCGGCCGACCGAGGCTCGTACATGTCGATCAGCAGTTCCATTCAGCAGATCTCCGGCGGCTTCGCCGCAGTGCTGGGCGGACTGATCGTGACCGAGAGCAGCAGCGGCGCGCTGCAGCACTTCGATACCGTCGGCTACATGCTGGTCGCCACCACGCTGATCACGATGGTGATGATGTATTTCATCAGTCGCCGCATCGCAGCGGTGACGCTGTCGCCGGTCGCAGCTACACCAGCGCCGTCTTGAATAGCTCGAGCATGCGGCTCCAGGCCTTATCGGCCTGCGGCTGGTTGTAGACGTTGGAATCGATCACACACCAGCCGTGCATGGTTCCGGCGTAGACCTCGATTTCCGCCGGCAGCCTCGCTTTGGCAAACGCGTCACGCAGCAGCGTCTTAGCCTGCGGGTCGCGCTGATCATCGTTCTCCGCGATCGCGATCAGGTAGTGGGCCTTCATCTTTGGCACCAGTAGGTGCGGGCTGTCGGGTTTGTCGCTGGCAAGATTGGCACCATGGAAAGAGGCGCCGGCGCCAATGCGGTCTGGGAAGGTCGCGGCGGTGCGCATGGTCATCGGCCCGCCCATGCAGAACCCGGCGGTTCCCATCTTGCGTTTGCGGTCCACAGCGGCCTGCGCGTTCAGAAACTCGACATGGGCCTTGGCGTCTGTGACCTGCGCCTCGGGGGTCAACGTGCCCATCAATGTCATCAGCTTCTGGCGCGTGGCGTCATCCGCCATGCTGGCCCCCTCGGGCATGATCGGCGCCTTGCTGACGCGGTAGAACGGATTGGGCACCAGCACGGAATAACCCGCGACGGCTAGTCGCTTGCCCATGGTTCTCAGGGCCGGCCGTAGGCCCAAGATGTCCGGCCACATCAGCACCCCGGGATGCGCGCCGCTGCTCGGATGCACGAAGTAGGCGTCGGCGGTGCCATCGGCGGTCTTAATCTCGACTTCGGTCTCGGTCAGCTCCGCTGCGTCCGCGATGGCAGGCAGCAGCATCGATACGCCGCCGGCCAGTGACAGGGCGCCAAAGCGCCGCCGCGTTAGTTCGGCCGAGCGGCGCGCATAATCATTCATGTCGTTGATAGAGTCGTTGTCGCACATCGTCTGGTCCCTCCAAAAATGAGGTCGAGCACAGTTCGTTTGCCGCATGGTAGCGGTTGGCTCGCGTCCTGGCGACTGTCAGCCGCTGCCGCTTAGGTCGCCCCTGATCTGCAGGATGTCGCATTTCAATGCGCGATTACGGGCCCCGGAGCGTGTAATTGCTGCTGCGGTGCCAATCTTGACCGTACAGTATCGGTAACCTATCTTGCAGCGAGCGCCCTGAAGCCTCGCCGATGGATGCCGGCCAATTGCCCCGCGAGCTTAAGGAAACGCCCTGATGAGTCTGAATACGCTCATGAATCACCTGCCTGAGGCGCCCCGGTTACCGCGGGCCATCAATCGCGATCCTCCGGTGGCGCTCGGCGATCTGTTCAAGATCGGCATCGGGCCGTCGTCATCTCACACGATGGGACCGATGAAAGCCGCCGGACTGTTCCTGCAGCATCTTGTGTATCGCTTCGATCAGGTGCAGCGCGTGGTCGCGACGGTGTATGGGTCACTGGCCTGGACCGGCAGGGGGCACGCCACCGATAAGGCGCTGATGCTCGGTCTGGCCGGTGAGACGGCCGATACTATCGATCCGGACCAGATGGAGCAGAAACTGCACGCGATGCTCGCCAGCCGCCAACTGAAACTGCCGGATGGCAGGCCGATCGCATTCGACCCGACCAGTGACATTGTGTTCGATACCGTACAGAGCTTCTCGCGCCACCCGAATGCGATGACCTTCGAGGCTTTCGACGCCGCCGGACACAGCGTGCTGCGCGAACTGTGGTTCTCGATCGGCGGCGGATTCGTCGAACTGGACAACGCCCAGCGGCAAGACGCCGCGCAGCCGCCGGCCCGCTATCACTTCGAGAACACACATACGCTGCTGGCCCTGGGGCGATCGAGCGGCCTGTCGATCCCGGCAATGGTACTCGCCAACGAGAGGACGCGGCGTCCCGAGAGCGAAATCCTCGACAGCATCGAGCACATCGCCGCTGTGATGCACGCCTGCATCGACCGCGGCCTGTCACGCGAAGGACCGCTGCCGGGCGGCCTGAAGATCAAGCGGCGCGCCAAAGGTCTTTATGAAAAGGCGGAAGCGGCCCGGCGCAGCAGCAATCGCTCCGGCCTCGACGCCATGAACTACGTATCGGCGTTCGCAATTGCAGTCAACGAGGAGAACGCCTGCGGCGGGCGCGTGGTTACCGCTCCGACCAACGGCGCCGCTGGCGTGGTACCGGCGGTGCTGCGCTACTATCGGGATTTCTGCACGCCTTGCGACCGCCAGGGAGTAGCCAATTTCTTCCTTGCCGCGACCGCGATCGGCGGCATCATAAAGCGCAACGCCTCGATTTCTGGTGCCGAAATGGGCTGCCAGGGCGAGGTCGGCTCGGCCGCCGCGATGGCGGCGGCGGGTCTTGCGGCCGCACTCGCCGGCAGCAACGAGCAGATTGAGAATGCGGCCGAGATCGCGCTCGAACATCACTTGGGCATGACCTGCGATCCAATCGGCGGGCTGGTTCAGATTCCATGCATTGAGCGCAATGCCTTTGGTGCCATCAAGGCGATCAACGCCGCCTCGATGGCACTACATGGCGATGGCACGCATCGCGTGTCGCTCGACCAGGCGATTGAGACCCTGCGCCAGACCGGCACCGACATGCAGTCCAAATATCGCGAGACCTCGCGCGGCGGCCTGGCCGTCAACGTGCCGGAATGTTGAAGACGCCATGGTGAGCGCGACTGCGCCCGCGGCGCGCGGTGACCGGGAATTGCTCGATATCAACCGGCGTTTCTATGATCTGCTGTGGTCAGGGGCGCGCCTGGTTGAGCCGCAGCGCTTCAACACCTGGCCGCTGGTGAATTCCGTGCTGCCGCGCTCGCAGCGGCAACTGGAAATTGCACCCGGCCTGCGGCCGCGCCTGCCGATCGAGGCCACCCGGTTCGTTGACATCAGCATGCCGGCGCTGGCGATGCTGCGTGCGCGCGGCGCCAGCGTGATGCTCGGGCTGGTCTCCTCGCTGCCGTTCGCCGCCGCCACGTTCGATCTGGTGTGCACGCTCGACATCGTCGAGCACGTGGACAACGACGATGCGGCGCTGTCGGAGATCGCGCGTGTAGCGGCGCCCGGCGCCGTGCTGCTGCTGTCGGCGCCGTTGCATCCGTCGCGCTGGACGCCATTTGATGATTTCGTCGGCCACCGCAGGCGCTACGAGCCGCAGGATCTGCTGGCCAAGCTGGCGCGACACGGCCTGTCAGTAGAGCGCAGTGGTGTCTACGGCATGCAGCCGCGTTCATCGAAGCTGCTGGATCTTGGCATGTGGTGGCTCACGCATCATCGCGAGCGGGCCATGTGGTGGTACAACCGCGCCCTGATGCCGCTGGGGGTCCGGTTCCAGAAAAAGATCACGCTGGCCCCGGGCATGATCGATGCTGCTGCGGTCGACGAGGTGTTGCTGGTGTGCCGCAAGCAGGGCGCATCGCCCGCAGCGCTGTTGCACTGAGCGCCGACGGCGGCGCGCTGGCGCCGGCCTGGATTCTTCGCTGCCGGCGGCACTGCTGCTGCAGTGCCGCCGGCAATCGCTAGTGCCTCCCCTTGAGGCGGACTATATGTGGAACGTGGCCGTGATACCGAAGGTGCGCGGCCTGAAAGTATAGTTGTTGTACTGCGGCCCCGGAGGCGTGTTGGGATTATTGCTATCGATGAAAGTGGCCTCGTAATTCGTGGTGGTATGCGAGTTCAGCAGGTTATCGATGAAGAACGATGCCTCCCAGGCACCGAGCGTCGTGCCGGTTCGAAATTGCACGAAGGTCGTCGAAGGCAGCGTATAGGAGAGCGGTGTCGTGGTGCCGCCGCCAACGCCCCCCGCATATTCATTCGAACGCGGATCCTGAACCGCGGCTAGCCACGGGTTGCGGCTTTCGAATTCATAGTCGAAGCGCGCGTAGCTCCTATGGTCGGCGAGCACGAAGTTGTACTGTGCGCCGATGGCGACGTTCCAGGGCGGATTGGTGCCGGGGCTTGCGTTGATGGCGGCCTGTCCGGAAATGGCATCGCCGGCGAACGCCAAGCCGTGCGCGGAATCCGCAACGTAGCGCGCAGACGTAAAGCCCACCGCCGCCTCGAGCGTGACCGGGCCCAGCGCAGCGTCGGCCTGCAGGTCGAATCCCTTGGCCACCGCCGTGCCCAGGTTGTCGGTGAACTGCAGGCCGCAGGACCCCGCCACGTAGACGTTCTGCTGGATATGATTCCAGCGGATGTAGTAAACGCTGCTGGCGAGCTTCAGGACGTTGTTGAAGTTGTCCTTGGCACCGATCTCATAACTCTGCGTCGAGTCCGACTTATAGGTCTGCGGCGCCTGCCCACTGGAATAGCCATCGGCTATGAGACCCGGAGCGCAGGTCGGCAGCAGTGGCGCATTGGCGCCACCGACCCGAAACCCCTTCGCGTAGGTCGCATAGAACAGGTGACTCTGGTCGAACTGATAGGACACGCTCGCCTTCGGCGTAAATGGGGTTTCGCTCTGGTTGGCGCTGTTCGGACCGACCGGACCGTAATTCTGCGGTCCATTGCTGAAATTGTAGATATCGAACGAAGTCCTGGCCACGCGAGCGCCGAGCGTCAGTTTCCATTGGTCGGTGAACGCGTAGGTGGCTTCGCCGAAGCCGGCAAACTGATGGTCGTGGGAGATGTTGAGGTTGTAATAGGAATCACCATTCGGCAGCAGCGGGTAGCCCACGCCGTTGTTGTCGACGAAGATCTGCTCTACGTTCAGTCCGTACAGTGCCTCGAGCAGGGCATTGGCCATCGGATCATAGATCTGCTCCAGGCTCAACTCCCGGCTGGCCTGGAAGAAGGCGCCGACGGTCCAGGTCCAGCGGCTGCTCGCATTGTCGGACTGCAAGCGCAGTTCCTCGGTAAAGCTGCGCTGCTGATTCTTGACCGTGGCCGGGGAGCGGTAGTCGGTCAATCCCGGCGGCAGATGCACCCCGGCGGAGTCGATCAGCGGGTAATAGGCCGGGGGTACGTCGATGGCTTCCGGGGACGCCGGCCAGCCGATGCCCTGGTAGTAGCTCAAGTTGTAATCCGTGCCCTCGTAGCCGGTGAGCTCGTCGCGCACGTAGTACGAGGTATCCGACACCAGTCGCGTGCCGCCCAGATCGACGTCGATCTTCAATGCCGGCAGATAAAAGCGGTCGGGCACCGGTATCCGATCGGGGTTGGAGTTATTGTAAACGCCAGCGGAAGGATTGGAGGACGACGGCCAGTAGGTCGACACGTCGTGCTCCTGCTTATTCTGATAAAAGATGCTCGGCGTGACCGTCACTGCATCGAGCGGCTTCCAGATACCGGCCAGGCGCAGCACCAGCGTCTGCTGGTGATTGGCATTGCTGTCCACCACCGCGCCGCTGGTCGGATCGACGCGATCGATCCAACCGCCGTCGCGCCGGAACCAGACGCTGGCGCGAAACCCCAGCGTACCGTCTATGATCGGACCGCCGTGGGCAACGCCGGCCTCATAGCTGGGCTCGCCATATTGCGTGAAAGACAGTTCACTGCGCGCGTAGGTGCTATCCTTGGTCACGCTTGGCTGCGTCAGAATATAGCGCACGGTGCCGCCCTCGGAACCGGCGCCGAACAGCGTGCCCTGCGGGCCACGCAGCACCTCGACGCGATCCAGATCGAATGTCTTCGGCAGCGTATCGTCGGGGTTGAAACCAAGCGAGCGCATCTGGATCGGCGTGTCGTCGAGATAGATTCCAGTGGTGCCGGCGCCGCCGGAGGAGGAGATGCCGCGGATCGAAATCGCATTGGTGCCCGTCTGGTCGATTGACACACCGGGCGTGAAGCGCACGATATCGGTGAAATCCTTCATGCCCTTCTGGTCCATGTCATCCTGGGTGTAGGCGCTGACACTCTCGGGCACCTTGCTCAGTGACTCCTCGTGGCGCGTGGCCGTGACCACGATCTCCTTCAGTGCGCCGGAGGTGTCGACGGCATTCTCATCCGGCGTCGCCGCGTTCTGCGCCTGCGCCGCGCCGCAGGCACCCAGCGCCACAGCTAGCAACACCCGCTCCAGCCTGCGTGTCGCTGCAAAATTGATCGGTGTCATGACTGGCTCTCCCTTATGGTCATCCGGTTTTGCATCCCGGGCGCAGCGCCCGAGCCCCTGTCTCGCAACCCGCTCATGCATGCTCTTATGACTGCAGCAGGACCGCCGCGTCGGCGCTCCAGCTCACGAACACCTCGTCGCTCCAGTCGATCGACCACTCCGAGGTGCGCCGTTCGTTCTGGAAAAATACCGTCACTACTTTACCGGTCGCTGTCTTGATGCGGTAGGTGGATCGGTTGCCCAGATAACCCAGTTCCCACACCGTACCGCGCAGCTGATTCACGCGAGCGGCGCCGACCGGCTGCTTGCTCAGACGAATCTTCTCCGGCCGCAGCGCAACCCAGACCCGCTGGCCGATACTGAAGCGTCCGATGTCATCGACCAGCAGGTCGCAGCCAGTCTCGGTGCATTGCACCGTGATCAGTCCCGGCTCTGCGGCGATAACGGTACCTTCGAACAGGTTGGTGGTGCCGACGAAATCCGCGACATAGCGGCTGCTCGGAAATTCATAGATCTGCGAGGGAGTGCCTACCTGCAGCACCTGCCCGCGTTCCATTACCGCAATGCGAGTGGCCAGCGCCATCGCCTCGTCCTGGTCGTGCGTGACCACGATGAACGTGATGCCAAGCTGATACTGCAGATCCATCAGCTCGAACTGGGTCTGTTCGCGCAGCTTCTTGTCAAGCGCTGACAGCGGCTCATCCAATAGCAGCAGCTTTGGCCTCCGAATGAGCGCCCGGGCAAGCGCTACTCTTTGTCGTTGACCTCCGGACAGCTGGTGCGGCTTGCGCTGTGCCAGCGCCCCAAGCTGTACCATGTCGAGCGCTTCCTGGATGCGCTTGCGCCGGGTAGCGCTATCGAGCGGCAGGCGCTTGATTCCGTAGCCGACATTGGCCTCCACGCTCATGTGCGGGAACAGTGCGTACGACTGGAACATCATGTTGATCGGGCGCTCGTGCGGTGGCACCTCGCTCATCTCCACGCCGTCAATCGAGATCCGGCCGCTGCTCTGGCGCGCGAAGCCCGCGAGCATCCGCAGCAGCGTGGTCTTGCCGCAGCCCGAGGCGCCGACCAGCGCAAATATTTCCCCCTTGTAGATAGTCAGGTGGACATTATCCACCGCGGTATAGCCGCCGTAGGTCTTGCTGACTCCGTCGATGACGATCTGCGGTGTGGCGTTGGGATCGAGCCAGGGACGATCGACCACCGGTTTGAGCTGGTTTGCGATCATGCCCGGTGATACCTCAGTAGTCCGCAGGCGGCGATGCGCGGCGCCGTTCCGGGGCAAAAAACGGACGCTCCACCACTCTGGCGCGTGCCATGCGCCGCTCCCACACCAGTTCGCGGTTCAGGTAGATCTCCGCCCACAGCGTGCTGCCGATCCGGATGTGCGGCGCGTCGGCCATCGCCAGCGCGATATTGCGTTTGCAGGTGGGCGACCAGGCGGCTGAACTGACGCTGCCGATCTGCCGCCTGCCTGCCTGGTCGGCATACAGCAGCGCGTTGTGCGCGGGCTTGGTGCCTTCGATATCGAGCCCCACCAGCTGCCGCAGCGGCCCGCGGCGCTGCTCCTCGAGCAGCGCGCGCCGGCCGTTGAAGTGGCCTTTGCCGAAATCGATCAACCACGCAAGTCCCAGTTCGATCGGCGAGCGCTCGCTGCCGACCCGCAGGGTATGCTCGGCGGAGATGAAATCGACATTCGGCAGCACGAATCCCGCCTCGATGCGCGCGATATTCAGGGCGCGCGAGCCGATCGGACGGATGGTGCACTCGCGCCCGGCATCCATCAGTGCATCCCAGACGCCCTCGGCAGCCTCCGGGCGCATCCAAAGCTCGTAGCCCAGATCGCCGGTAAAGCCGGTGCGTGACACCATGATCTGGCTGGAGGCGCCGAGTCCCGGCGGCAATGCGAAATGGGCCAGCTCGAATGGTTTCAAGCGTTCGATCCCGGACAGGCCGAAGGCCCGCAGCACGGCGCACGATGTCGGCCCCTGCACCGCCAGCGCCGCGCTCTCCTCGGTGACTTCGCTGATCTGCACGTCGAAACCCAGCGCCGAGTCGAGCAGCCAGTCGAGCTGCCTTTGACCGGTGCACAACCGATACTCGTCCTCGCCCAACCGAAATACCGTGCCGTCGTCGATCAGCTGGCCATCGTCATTGCACCATACGCTGTAGGCGACCCGCCCGACCTTGAGCTTGCCAATATCACGCGTCATTAGGCGATTCAGGAAACGCAACGCATCTGCCCCTGCGATCCGGTACTTCACCATCGGCGTCAGGTCATAGAGCGTGGCCGCGTTGCGGATCGCGAAGTATTCCTGCTCGACGAACGTGAACACATCGATTGTGGTGTACCCGGCCCAGGCAATGAAGCTGTCCATCTGGCTGAGCGCGCGCGCACGCTCATGGAACGGGGTCTTCAGCAGCGGCTGACGATAGTGCGGCTCACTTTCGCTGAGCATGTTCAGGCCGCCTCGCGAATCAGTGCCAGCGCGGCATTGCGGCCGGCGATACCCATGACGCCGCCGCCAGGGTGACTGCCGGCCCCGCACAGATACAGGCCATCCAGCGGTGCGCGATACTGGGCAGCGCCCGGAACCGGGCGCACGATGAAGAACTGGTCGAGCGCCAGTTCGGCGTGATGCCAGTGTCCGCCGCTGATGCGAAACTGCTGTTCGATGTCCGGAGGAGTCAGCAACTCCGACGCGGCGACACTGGCGCGCAGCCCGGGTGCGCAGCGCTCGAGCGCATCGATGATCAGCTCGGTGAAATGCGCACGCTGCTGCTGCCAGCCGGCAGCCAGCCGGTAGGGGGCGTATTGCACCACGGCTGACAGTACGTGCTTGCCGGCGGGCGCCAGGCTGGCATCGCTTGCGGTCGGCACGGTGATTTCCGCGATTGGCGCCGCGGAGAATTCTCCGTACTTGGAATGATTGAAGGCGCACTCGATGTAATCCAGCGACGGCGCGAGCAATAACCGGCCGATCAGTGCAGTTTGGGGCAGGCCGGTGAAGCGCGGCAGCCGATTCAACGCCAGATGCAGCTTGGCGGTGACGCCGCGCGCGCGCAGATGTGAAATGCGGCGCACGAATCCGGTGTCAAGGTGCTCGGCGCCCAGCAGTTGCAGGAACGTGGTCTTCGGATCGGCATTGGAGATCACGCTGCCGGCGCTGATCTGCTCGCCTGACGCGAGCACCACACCGGCGGCGCGATCGCCGCGCACCAAGATCCGCTGCACGGCGCTGGCGGTGCGAATCGCACCGCCCGCCGCGAGCACCGCGCGGGCCAGCGCATCGGATAATGCCCCCAAGCCGCCCACCGGTTGTGCCAGCGCGCCGCCGCCCTGCACTTCCGCGGCCATGCGGTACAGCAACGGGAATACGCTGCCTGGAGAGCGCGGCCCGGCGCCGGTCCCCAATACTGCGTCGAATGCCAGCGCTCCCTTGAGCAGCGGGGTCTCGAAGTGCTCGTCCAGCAGGTCCTGGACGCACATGCCGCCGATGCGCAGTAGTTCACGCATGTCGCGACGCCCGAGCCGGCGGATGCGCCAACCGAGGCGCAGCCACGACAGCCGGGCCTGCCAGGAGTCGGTCCCCAGCCGCGGCGGCACTGTATCGAACACCGGATGCAGCGCCTCGGCCAGCCGACGCAAGCGCGCATGATAGGCGGGGAAGGCTGCGGCATCGGCGGCCGAACGGTCCGCGAGCCCCGCCTGGTTGCCCGGATCGATCGCCAGCGGTAGCCCGTCGGGATCGATCGCGGTGGTCGGCATGGCGGTGGCGGCCAGCTGCAGACCGCGACTTGCAAGGTCCAGATTCCTGATGATGGAGCCGGGCATCAGGTGCAGCAGGTGCGCACAGGCCGAAACCTTGAAACCGGGCGCGAATTCGCGCGTGACAGCTGCGCCGCCGACCTGGCCTGCAGCCTCCAGCACCAGCACTGAGCGGCCGCTGCGTGCCAGGTAGGCCGCACACACCAGCCCGTTGTGACCCCCGCCGATGACGATGCAGTCGTAATCCGGTGCGCGGACCGCAGTGGCTGTCATGTCAGTGCTTCCGGCCGAGGTCGCGCAGGATTGCACCGGCGGCGTTGGCACCGGGCGCACCCATCACGCCACCGCCCGGATGGGTGCTCGAGCCGCACATATACATGCCGCGCACCGGCGCGCGGTACTGCGCGTAGCCCGGAATCGGCCGGTTGAACAGCAACTGATCGAATGTCAGCTCACCCTGGAAGATGTTGCCTTCCGTGAGCCCGACCTCATTCTCCAGATCCCACGGCGTGCGGATTTCCGCATGCAGGATCAGGTCCCTGAAGTCCGGGCTGTGCTCGGCGATGGTATCGATGACGGTGCGGCCGAATGCCGCCCGTTTGGCCGCATCCCACGCGCCGTCGGCCAGCTTGTAGGGACAGTACTGCACGAAAACCGACATGTAGTGCTTGCCGCTTGGTGCCAGGGTCGGGTCGATCTGCGAGGGGATCAGCATATCGATGTAGGGTGCGCGCGACCAGCGCCCCTGCTTCCAGTCATCGTAGGCGCGCTCGAGCATCTCGATGCTGTCGGTGACATGCAGGTCGCCACGGATGCTGGGTGATCCGTGCGGGATCGCCGGAAAATGCGGCAACCCGTCGAGTGCGATATTGAGTTTGCCCGACGAACCGCGGATCTTGAAGGCTCGCACCTGCGACACGAACTCGCCTGGCAGGTCGCCCGGGTCCATGATGTCGAGAAACGTGCGGCGCACGTCCAGATTGGAGACCACGATGCCGGCCTGGAGCTCCTCCCCATTGGCCAGCACAACGCCCCTTGCCCGGCCGTCGCGCACCAGCACCCGATCCACCGGCGCGCCGCTGCGGATGCTGCCGCCGCTGGCCTGCAGCGAGGCGGCCAGCGCGTGGGTAACCGCGCCCATACCGCCCCGGGCAAAGCCCCAGGCGCCGACCGTACCATCGATGTTGCCCATGTAGTGATGCAGCAGTACGTACGCGGTGCCCGGCGAGCGCGGACCGAGCGCGGTACCGATGATCGAACTGCCCGCCAGGTGCGCCTTGACGATCTCACTCTCGAAATACTCGTCGAGGAAATCTGCGCAGCTCATGGTCCAGAAGCGCACCGTGTCGTACATGCGCTGCTCGCCGAGGCGGTGAAAGTGCTTGCCGAGGTACAGCAATTCCATGATATCGCGCGGCTTGAAGGAGGTCGGGTCGGGCGGTTCGCGCAGCAGCAGCGGCTTGATGAAGTGGCACTGGCGCAGCATGTCGCGCAGGTAACGCTCATAGCTCTCGGCGTCGCGCCTGGAATGGCGGGCAATCTCGCGCCGCAGTGCATCGTGATTGTCGTACAACGCCAGATGCCCACCGTCGCGCATCATGGTACAGCCACCCTCGTACGGGATGATCTGCAGGCCATAACCCGGCAGGTTCAGCTCACGGATGATCTCGGTGCGCAACAGGCTGCAGACATAGGAGCAGTTCGAGTAGGTGAAGCCGTCGTACAGGCTGCGGCTCACCGCCGCCCCGCCGATATATGCGTTGCGCTCGAGCACCAGCACCTCGAGTCCGGCGCGCGCCAGGAAGCACGCGGCCACCAGCCCGTTGTGGCCCGCGCCGACGATGATCGCATCGTGGCGCCCGCTGCCGCCGCTCCCCATTCCCCTGCCCCTCATTCAATATCGACTAAGCCGGCATCCTGCGCGACTTGCCGAGCGTCTCGAGCGTGCTGTCGATCGCCACCTCAAAGCCAGCCAACGTGTCGCGCAGACACGAATCGTCGTGCGCCGCCGAAATGAACCACGGTTCGCGCGAATCCGGTTCACACAGAATGCGCTCATCGTGCAGTACCTTTGCGGCCGCATCGTAGAACGTATAGTCGCTGCCCTTCCAATCACGATAGGTGCGCGGCGGCTCATGCGCGAAGTACAGACCGCTCATCGACGGGTGACCGACAAAGCTGTGCGCGACGCCGCGCGCCTTGAGTATCGTGCTCATGCCGGTTCGCAGCCGGGTGCCGTAGGCCGCGATGCGCTCGAGCGCATCGGTTTCATCAAGTATCTGCAGCGTCTTCTCCGCCGCCGCCAGCGAGACCGGATGCGCAGTGTAGGTACCCCCGTGCGCCACGCCGCGGCCGATCTTGCGCATAATGTCCTCGCGGCCGGCCAGCACCGAGATCGGATAGCCGTTGGCGATCGCCTTGGCGAAAGTGCACAGGTCAGCCTGCACGCTGTACAGTTCCTGGACGCCGCCGCGGGCGACGCGAAAGCCGCTCTTGACCTCATCGATTATCAGCACTACGCCGTGCCTGTCGCACAGCTCGCGCGCCGCGCGGATATAGGCTGGATCGGCCGCGATCCCAAGGCAGTTGCCCATGATCGGCTCAATCAGCAGGCAGGCAATCGAGCCGGCATGGCGCTTGAGCACGTCCTCGAGCTGATTGGCGTCGTTGGCCTGAACAAAATGCGCAAACATGCGCGAACTGAGCGGCACCCCCTCGCTGTACGGCACCACGTCGGGCTCTCCGACCTGCGCCCACTTATCCATCGGCGTATACCACATTGCGGCATCAAACAGGCCGTGGTAGCTGCCCTCAAGGATCACGTAATCATCCTTGCCGGTAAAGGCGCGCGCCAGCCGCAGCGCCGCCATCACCGCCTCGGTACCCGAATTGGAGAAGCGCACCAGCTGCGCGGCCGGCACCATCTTGGCGATGCGTTCGGCGACGCGGTATTCGCATTCGGTGGACAGCGCGAACACGCCGCCGACCTGCATGCCCTCGCGCGCCGCCTGATCGACGCGCGGATCGGCGTAGCCAAGGATCGCCGGTCCATAGCCCATGCGGTAGTCCACGTAGACGTTGTCGTCCAGGTCGGTGATGCGCGCGCCGCGCCCGGATTTCACGTAGATGGTGCGCTCCTCACCCCAAAAGCGAAAATTGGACGCAACGCCGAGCGGCATGCGCTGTACGGCGCGGAGGAAATGCGCGTGGTTTTTGGTCAGGGTTCGGGGCATGGCTGCGCTCCTTCCGGTACCCGGGGCTGCCTGTGTGGCACGGTAGCACCACTCCGATTACCAGTCTATATGAACATATAAAATTCGTGTAGAATTGAACGGTCATATAAAATCTGGCGGTTTGCCGGAGGCCCCGATGAATACCTCAGCCGCTACATCGGCCGCGCCCACCGTCGCCCCGCTGCCGCGTGCACTGCCGGCCTGGGCTTACAACAACCCGGAGATGACGCGCCTGGAATACGAGCGCATCCTCAAGCCGAGCTGGCAGATCGTCTGCCACGTCAGCTCCATCCCCAGAGCCGGCGACTACGTGACGCTCGATCTGGGCACCGACAGTGTGGTGGCGGTGCGCAGCGCGGACGGCGCAATCCAGACGTTTCACAACGTCTGCCGCCATCGCGGCTCGCGGCTGCTGGAGGGCGGCGGCAATTGCCGCGCCCACATCACCTGCCCGTATCACGGCTGGTCGTACCGGCTATCGGGCGAGCTGGTCGGCGTGCCAGCGCGCGAGACTTTTCCAGGACTCGATCGCGCGCAGTTCAGCCTGAAGCCGGTGCGCTCGCAGGTTATGATGGGTTTCGTGTTCGTATGTGTAGCCGGCGACCCGCCGCCGCTGGAGCAGATTTGGGGCGGCTTCCTCGACGAATTTGCACCGCATCGCTTCGAGGACATGCAGCCACTCGGCCCGTTCTACATCGAGCAGTGGGACTGCGACTGGAAGGTGGCGATGGACAATTACCTCGAGTCCTACCACGTGCCGATCGGGCACCCCGGGCTGAACCGGATGTTCACGCCCGACTATGATGATCAGCTCAACCTGCCAAGCGGCGTCGCCCGCGGCATCAGCTGGCTGCGCGAGCGCGAGTCATCGCAGTGGAGCGAGCGAATGTACAAGCGCATGATCGAAGGCGTCAGCCAGCAGCTGCCGGAAGCGCACCGCAGGCGCTGGAGCTTCTACAGCATGCTGCCGAACCTCGGCATCGATGTGTTCCCCGACCAGATGGACTTTTTCCAGGTGCTGCCACGCGGGCCAGGCAAGTGCACCATCCGCGGCGGCTCATTTGCACTGCCGGACGAGCGCCGCGAAATGCGCGTGGTGCGTTACCTCAGCGCTCGAATCAATCGCCAGGTGCAGCGCGAGGATGAGTTCCTGTGCCGGAGAGTGCAGCTCGGCCTGGCATCGGGCAGCTATGAACCCGGGCCGCTGTCGCGGCTGGAGAACTGCATGTTCGAGTTCCACCAGCTGCTGCGCGAGCGCATTCCGGAGGCACGGCTGCCGAGCGCGCCGTTACGCTTCAGTTAGCGCGACTGGCGCGATCCAGCGAGCTCCGAAACGCGGCCGCCGCCTACCCCGGCCGCTCCGGCAGCGTCGGGATGGCTGGCAACAAGGTCGTGATCGACTGGCGGAACTGCGATAGCGGTGCGCTGATCGGCGCGCTGTCCTCGAACTCGTCGGCCGCACCAGCCAGCCCGGTCTGAGTGGACTCTGCCAGCGCAATCTCCTGCTGCAGCCAGGCGTTGACCTGTCGCTGCCAGCCCGCGACCGCGCTGCGACCCCGCCCACTGCCGCTCCTGGGATCGCGACGGCGCGGCGCGCCGCTCGCCGTAGCCGGCAGGTAGTCGAAGCGCTGGATGCGGCAGCGGCCGGGCGCCACCGGGATCACCTGCAGTATCAGCGCTGCGTCGCGCCGCAGTTCGAGCAACCGATTTGGCGCCAGGAACTGACGCTGCGAGACCGGTGCTTCCAGCCAGCGCTCGACGATCAGTTTCCAGTCGGCCGCGACCTCGATCTGCTGCATGCCGGCCGGCAGCAGGCGATCAAATGCACTGTAGTCGAATTCGGATCCGATGCCCGGGAACTGCGGCGTCGCGCTCGCGCCCGCGGCACGTACCAGCACTAGTCGGCCCAGCTGCCTGAGTTCGAGCGCACCGAGATCCCCGGGCGTGTCGCCGTTCACCAGTCGCCCGTCAAGCCGATAGCTGAGCCCGTGAGGCACACAGTGAATGGCGCCGTCGAAATGCCCACTGCGCGCGATTACCAGAGCATGCGGTCGGCGGCGACAGGCATTGCGAAACGCGCGCAGCCGACCGCGCTCATCACGCACCACCAGCACCCGCTCGCCGGCCAGATCACCGCTCAGAAAATCCCCGGCCGCGGGCACTTCAGCGTCGTGTCCGAGCAGCTGCCAGGCCGGCCGCAGCAGCCGATCGCGCTCTGCGGCCAGCAGCGCGGTATTCGCATAGGCCCATGCCGGCAGGCGTGCGCCGGGCATGGGCACGCGTTCGGCGACCGCTGCGAATACATCGGGCCAGGGTGCGCGGGCTGCAGTGGACGCGTCTGTGGCCGTCCCTGCCGGCGTACCTTCGGGCGCAACCGTGGCTGTGGCTGCCGGCCGCGGCGCTGGCACCGAAGCAGTCAGTGCGAACTGGCCAGGAAATACCGAGCGCAGATAGGCCAGCGCGCGCTGTCTTGAAGCGGCGCGGTCGATGCTCGATTCACTCTGGAATGCAATGGTCTGCCACAGGATCTCCAGCACCCCGATCAACCCCAGGGCAATGCCGTCGGCATCCAGGTGCTGAGCGCCGCTCTGGGCGATCAGGCGCTCGATCAATTCGCGCACCAGCGCGGCGAAATCCTCGTCCTTCTTGCCGCAGATGTCGTAGTACTCCTGGCGCGAGCTGGCTTCGCCCCAGAACGAGTACCACACCGATACCTTGCGCGGACTGGCGATCTGCGGATCCAGATAAAGATCCACCAGCAATTCCAGCGCCTGCACCGGGGCATGCCTGAGCTGCGATACCGGCAGCAGTACGCGCTCCTCGAACTCGGCCGCCAGGTACTCGAGCGACGCCACCATCATCGCGGCCTTGGACTCGAAGTAGAAGCGCACGATGCCGGGCGACAGATCAGCAATGGCCACCACCTTTTCCACCGTGGTGCGCGACGGTCCGTGGATGTGAAGCGCCGAAATACAGGCATCGATCAGGCGTTGGCGCTGGCGACTGCGGCTGCGACTGGCTCGTGGAGTGCCGGCCGCGCCGCCGGCTGCGGCGCCGGTCGCGATACTGGCACCGGCCGTGATGGCCGGATCACTGGTTGGTCTTGCACGTGACACGATGGCTATCCGGGCTCCGGTCGCCGCCAGCGGGCGAAAAATATACACCAGGCCAAGTTTATCGCGCACAATAGCGCCGAGGGACACATTCCTGCGCGACTGATGAAACCGATCGAGCGACCGGGCCGCTGGCTCATCATTCTGCCGCCGTTGCTGTTCCTGCTGATTTTCTTTCTCATTCCGTTCGTCTTCGCCTTCAAGATCAGCTTTGCCGACACTGCCGCGCGCGTGCCGCCGTTCACCGATATCCTGTCACGCACCGCGGATCATCACCTGCAGTTCTCCTTGAGCCTGGGGAACTATCAGTACCTGTTCACCGACGACGTCTATGGCGTGGCCTACCTGTACTCGCTCAAGACGGCGTTCTTCTCGACGCTGATCTGCCTGGCGCTGGGCTATCCGATGGCGTATGCGATCGCCCGGGCATCCAAGTCGACGCAGAACATCCTGCTGCTGATCATCATCCTGCCATTCTGGACCTCGTTTCTGCTGCGTGTTTATGCGCTCGAGGGGATCATCCGCGACAACGGCATACTGAATACCGTACTGCTGCACCTTGGAATCATCCACCAGCCGCTCAGGATCATGCGCACCACGCTGGCGGTCTACCTCGGCATCATCTACTCCTACCTGCCGTTCATGGTGTTGCCGCTGTTCGCCACGCTGGAGAAACTTGAACGCTCGCTGCTGGAGGCGGCATCGGACCTCGGCAGTCCCCCATGGCGGGTGTTCCTCGACGTCACGCTGCCGCTGTCGATCCCCGGCATCATCGCCGGCTCAATGCTGGTGTTCATCCCCGCGGTCGGCGAGTTCGTGATACCGTCGCTGCTCGGCGGGCCCGATAATCTGATGATCGGCCGCGTGCTATGGGATGAGTTCTTCGGCAACCATGACTGGCCGGTCGCCTCGGCGGTGGCCATTGCGTTTCTGTTCCTGCTCGCCGGCCCGATCGCGATCTATCAGTACTACAACGTCAGGCAGCTTGAGGCCTGAACGGTATGGAAAGCCGCTATTCGCCGACGCTGTTCACCATCCTGTGCTTCGGAATCACGCTCCTGTACCTGCCGATCCTGGTGCTGATCGCGTTCTCGTTCAATGCATCGCCGCTGGTCAACGTCTGGGGCGGATTCTCGACCGCGTGGTATTTTCAGCTGCTGCACAACCGCCAGTTGCTGCAGGCGGCGCTGTTGTCGCTGGAAGTCGCCTTCACCGCTTCCGCCGCCGCGGTCATACTCGGCACCATGGCAGCGATTGCGCTGGTGCGCTTTGCGCGCTTTCGCGGGCGACTGCTGCTGACCGGCATGGTAAATGCACCACTGGTGATGCCGGAGATCATTACCGGTATCACGCAGCTGCTGCTGTTCGTATCGATGCTGCAGATGTTTGGCTGGCCGCACCGCGGCTTCACCACCATCGTGCTGTCGCACGTCGCCTTCTGCTGCGCCTACGTGACCATCACCGTGCAATCGCGCCTGCAGAGCGCCGACCGCTCGCTGGAGGAGGCGGCGATGGACTTGGGTTCAGGTCCGGCGCGCGCGTTCCTGGAGATCACGCTGCCGATCCTGGCGCCAGCGATACTGTCCAGCTGGCTGCTGAGTTTCACCCTGTCGCTCGACGACCTGGTGATCTCGAGCTTCGTCTCAGGTCCCGGCGCCAGTACCCTGCCGATGGTCATCTACTCCAAGGTCAAGCTCGGCGTCAGCCCCGACGTCAACGCGCTCGCCAGTGTGATCATCTGCGCGGTCGGCGCCTGCGTGATCGCCGCCGGCTACTTCATGCGACGCGCCGATCAGCGACGGGTAATGGAAATGCAGATGGCGGAGCGCTAGCGCCACGACAACAGAGCGGCGAGGCCGGTTCAGGCACCCGGTTCGGCGACGTAGCGCGGATCATGAGCCGGCCGACCGAGGATGTTGCGCAGCAGCGGTTCGAACCGCTCCAACGGCTGCGTCGGATAATCCGGGTCGAATGACGCCTGGTCCCAGCGCTCGCAGAATGCCGCGCAGGCCTCATACCATTGATGGCCCCGGAAGCGATCGCGGGCATTGCGATTGCCACCCAGATGGTGCACGTAATAGTAATTCTGGAACAGGCCATGCTGCTCGACGATCCAGGTCACCTCAGCGCGCACGTACGGCCGGATGATGGCGGCGGCGAACTCGGCGTGATTGTAGGGCGCCAGCTCGTCGCCGATATCGTGGATCAGGGCCGCCAGCAGCAGCTCATCGTCGGCGCCGTCGTTGAGCGCGCGGGTGGCCACCTGCAGGCAATGCCCGAGCCGGCTGATCGGATAGCCCGCCAGCGAATGATCGAGCCGGCGCAGCGCCGCGAGCACGCGATCGGGCAACCCTGCGGCATAGTCGCGCTCGGATCGGTCCAGCAGTAGGTAATCCTCGCGGGTTCCGTCCTGCATCCTGCGAAAACTGACCATCTCGCTCATCGCCCTCTCTCGCGCGACTCCCGGCGGCGTCGCAGCACCCGATACAGGCTGCGCGGTCCGTCGATGTCGATATAGCAGCCCTGCAGGTGCCGCGCTCCCTGCGCCGGATCGAATCCGGTGCGCCCGTGCAGCAGGCGCCGATTATCCATCATCACGAGCTCGCCGGCATCGAGAAGGAACCGAATCTCGAACTCCGGCGAGCGTAGCAGGTGATCGAATGCGCGCCGCGCGCGATAGTAGGCCGTCAGCTCATCCGGCGGCTGCAGCGGCACGAAGTCCAGCCGCGGGCTGAAGTGGACTGACTGCACCTGGCCGGTGGCATCGAGCTCGATCGGCGGCGCGCTCGCCACCAGTTCGGTGGCGGCATCCCGATAACAAAATCGCACGGCGGTCTGCGACAGCCGCCGGAAGGCGTCGCAGTCGCGCGCGCGCAGCGCCTCGGCGGCCGCAAAGCCGTCCACCAGCGTCGACAGTCCGCCGGAGGTCTCATTGACCAGACAGTGCAGCAGCTGTACGCCCGGCACCGGCCAGCGGTATGGATTGTCGGTGTGCGGATCGAGCGCCACCGCCGTGTACGCTAAATCGGTGGCCTGCGGCGTCGAGCGTACGTCGAACAACGCGCCAAAATTGGTCTCGCGGATGAATCCGAACTGCGAGGCGACGCGCAGTATCTGTCCCGGTCGCGTCGGCACGTCGGTGAAGATGACAAACCCCAGTTCCAGGAATCGTGCAAGCCACATGGCGCGCCCATCATCGTCGGGCTCGGGGTTCCAGCGGCAGCGCTTACCCCCCTGCAGCGTCGCGTTCCACAACCTGGGAGCCGGCAGGTCGTGGTCACCGGGCAGCAGCGCGGCCTCGGCCAGGATGTCGCGCTCCAGGAAATCGGCTGCGTGGCCGTCGCTGAATTGCACGTGATATTTCCCGGGCGCGATCTGCGTCACCGAGCTCAGCGCAAGATCGAGGTCCAGGTCAGAGGGGTCCTGCAGCCGCTGGCCGGTGCGCAGATCAATTGTCGCCGCGTCCTGGCAGCGCTCGCGCAACCAGATCGGATGGATGGCAAAGCGCGCGCCGTCCGCGCGCTCGATCGTCAGTTCATTGCCGGCACCGATGCGTAGCAGCCCGATGACAGGTTCTGGTTTCATGTGATCAACGCGCCGTCTTGATTCGGGTCCAGGTGCGGGTGCGGATGCGTTCCAGCGCCGGGTTGACTTCGGCGGACTCGTACAGCCTGGCCGTCATCTCTGGTGTCGGATAGATCGCCGCATCGTTCAGGATCTTCGGATCGACGTATGGGGTCGAGGCCAGGTTATCGTTGCCGTAGTGAATCTCGTTGGTGATGTCCGCGATCACGCGCGGTTCTAGGATGAAATTGAGAAACCGGTGTGCCGCCTCCGGGTGCGGCGCATCGACCGGAATCAGCAGTGCATCAAACGATGCATTGGCGCCCTCCTTCGGCACCGTGAAGCCAAGGTTCACCTCCACGCCGGCGGCCTTGGCGCGCGCCTTGGCTGCCGCATAGTCGCCGGACCATGACATCGAGATGCAGAACTCCTTGTTGCCCAGCCCGTTCATGTATTCACTCGAGTCGAAGGCGCGGATATACGGACGCACCGCGAGCAGCAGCTTCTCGGCACGCTTGTAGTCCTCGGGATTGGTGGAATTCGGATCCAGGTGCAGGTAGTTGAGGGCCAGCTGCAGCACGTCCTCGGCCTGGTCCAGGAACGACACGCCGCAGTCGGCGAAGCGGGCGATGATCTGCGGCTTGAAGATCATGTCCAGGCTGTCGAGCGGTGCATCGGGCATGCGGGCCTTGATCATGTCGACGTTGTAAGCGAAGCCGTTCACATGCCGCAGGTACGGCATCGCATACTGGTTGCCCGGATCCGCCCCGGCCTCGACCGCAAGCACCTGGGGATCCAGGTTCTTCCAGTTCGGCAGCTTGCTGCGGTCTAGTTTCTGGTAGATGCCAGCCTTGATCTGGCGACTGAAGAAATCGGTCGACGTGCTGACCACGTCGTAGCCCGAGTCCCCCGCCATCATCTTGGCTTCCAGGGTTTCATCGGCGTCGTAGGTGTCGTAGATCACCTTGATGCCGGTAGTACGTTCAAATTGGGCCAGCGTGTCCTTGCCGATGTAATCGGCCCAGTTGTAGATGTTCACCACCGGCGCTTCAGTCGCCTTGTGGCCCGAGCCGCAGCCGGCGAGCACCGCCGTGGCAAGCAGCAGCGCCGCCGGCAGCCCAGGGCGCGCGTCCACGCGCTATAGCCTCACCATCACGTGGCGCGGCACGCTGTAGTCCTCGAGCGCGTAAACCGACAGATCCTTGCCATAGCCGGAGCGCTTGAAGCCGCCGTGCGGCATCTCGCTCACGCCCGCAAAATGCGTATTGATCCAGGTGCAGCCGTACTGCAGCCGGGCCGCCACCTGCATGGCGCGCGATATATCGCGCGTCCAGACCGAGGAGGCGAGCCCGTACTCCGAATCGTTCGCCCAGCGCACCGCATCATCAGCGTCGGTAAAGCGGGTGACCGATACTACCGGACCAAACACTTCACGCTGCACGATCTCATCGGTGTGGCGTGCGCCGGCGACGACCGTCGGCTCGTAGAAAAATCCGGCCCCGGCGCGCACCTTGCCGCCAGTGGTGATCTGGATGTGCGGCTCGGCGGCCGCGCGTGCCACGAATCCGGCCACGCGTTCGCGCTGCGCATTTGAGACCAGCGGTCCCATCTCAACCCCAGCCTCCTGCTGGCTGCCCACCTTGATGGTCCGTACCGCCTGCGTCAGGTCAGCGACCACCCGCTCATAGACGCGGTCGGCGACATACATGCGGCAGGCGGCGGTGCAGTCCTGGCCGGCATTGTAGTAGCCAAAGCCGCGGATACCGGCGATCACCTCGGCGACATCGGCGTCGTCGAACACGATAACCGGCGCCTTGCCGCCCAGCTCCAGGTGCGTGCGCTTGAGGTTGCCGGCCGCTGCCGCCAGCACCTTCTGTCCGGTCGCTACCGATCCGGTCAATGACACCATGCGCACACGCGGGTGCGCCACCAGCCTGGTACCGACCGGATCGCCGAGACCGCACACCACGTTCACGACGCCGGCCGGCAGCAGTTCAGCGAACAGCTGTGCCAGCATCAGCGCCGTCAGTGGCGTCTGCTCGGACGGCTTGAGCACCATCGTGTTGCCAGCCGCGATCGCCGGGGCGATCTTCCAGGCTGCCATCATCAGCGGGTAATTCCACGGTGCGATCGACGCTACGACGCCGATCGGGTCGCGGCGTACGAAGCTGGTATGACCCGGCAGGTACTCGCCGGCGAGCTGGCCGTGCTGGGTGCGCGCGGCGCCGGCAAAAAACCGGAACACATCGGCGATCGCCGGAATCTCATCGTTCAGCATGGCCGGTAGCGGCTTGCCGGTATTGTGCGACTCGAGCGCCGCATACGCCGGCGCCTGCGACTCGATGCGATCGGCGATCTGCAGCAGCAGCGCGGCGCGATCCCTGGGCGAGGTTCTCGCCCAGCCCTCGAACGCCTGTTCCGCAGCTGCCACCGCGGCATCAACCTGCGCCGCGCTGGCGGCGGCGATTGCCGCAATTGATGAGCCGGTGGCCGCATCCAGCACCTGCTCGACCGGTCCCTCGCCGGCCATCAGCCGGCCACCGATCAACAGCTTCGTCTGCATCGCTCCCCTCCCAGTTACGGCATGGTACGACTTGCCGCAGTGTCGTCGATTATTATATTATCGACTACATAATATTTACCAGGTGCGGGCCCCGTCATGAATCAGGATGTCTTCATCACCTGTGCCATTACCGGCGACGATACTAACGTCACCAAGAGCCCGCACTGCCCCATCACCCCGGAACAGATCGCGGCCGCGGCGCTGGATGCCGCCACCGCGGGAGCGGCTGTGGTGCATATTCATGTGCGCGAGCCCGAGACCGGCGCCTTCAGCATGGAGACCCGGCACTACCGCGAGGTGGTGAAGCGCATCCGCGCCAGCAACACCGAGGTAATCGTCAACCTGACCTGCGGCATGGGTGGCTACATCGTGGTCGGTGATCAGGGGCTGGCGAACACGCCGGCGCCGGGCAGCGACTTCTGCAGCCAGGAACAACGCATGCGCCATGTGATCGAGCTGTGCAACGAAGGGCTGTATCGGCCCGATATTGCGACCCTGGACTGCGGCAGCCTCAATTTCGGCGACGGCAACCGCGCCTACGTGTCGACGCCGGACTATCTGCGCCGCGGCGCCGAGATCCTGCGCGAACTCGGCGTCAAGCCGGAGCTGGAGATATTCGACACCGGCAATCTGTGGTTCGTGAAGCAGATGATCAAGGAGAAGCTGCTGCCAGCACCGGTTTTGATCCAGCTGTGCATGGGCATCCCGTACGGCACCCCGGCCGACACCGGCCACCTGCTGACGATGGTGAACTTCTTGCCGCCGGACTGTGTATTCAGCTCGTTCGCGATCAGTCGCATGCAGATGCCGTGGGTGGCGCAGTCGGTGCTGCTGGGCGGCAACGTGCGCGTGGGACTTGAGGATAACCTGTACCTGAGCCGCGGTGTCTACGCCAGCAACGCGCAACTGGTGCACAAGGCGCGCGGCATCATCGAGGCCATGGGAGCGCGCATCCTCACTCCAGGGCAGACGCGCGAGCGGCTGCAGCTGCACTGAAGCGCTGCGCCTCGTGCCGGCCACCCCGATCTATCGCACCGCGGTCCTGCCGGAATGGATCGACTATAACGGCCATGTGCGCGACGCCTACTACGCGCTGATACTGAGTTACGCCAGCGACGCGCTGATGGACCGCCTGGGCATGGATGCGGCCTATCGGGCGGCCAGCGGCAATACGCTATATACCGTCGAGCTTCATATCCATTATCTGCGCGAGATCCATCAAAGTGACAGCGTCATCGTCGGCGCCAGCCTGCTCGGGGCCGATCACAAGCGCCTGCACGCTGCCTTCGATATCGGCTGCGAGGGCAAACCGGAACCGGCCGCCAGCGCTGAGCTGATGCTGCTGCACGTGCATCGGGGGGCGACGGTGGCCACGACCCCATTCGAACCGCAGATCGCCGCGGCGATCGCGGCACTGGTACCCGCCGCCGGCGCTGGCGCGCGGCCGGGCCCCGGTTCCAGGCGCATGCAGTTGCGGGGACGATAGATGCACCGCGGGGCAATGCAGCGGTTGCTCGCGCCTCGCAGCATAGCGATGATCGGCGGCGCCTGGGCCGATGCGGCGGTCGCAGCCAGCCGCGCGATCGGCTATAACGGCAAACTATGGCGCGTTCACCCGCAGCGCCCGTCATCGCCGGAGACTCCATATTTTCGCTCGATCGACGAGCTTCCGGGCGTGCCGGACGCAGCCTTCATTGCCGCGCCGAATCGCGAGGTCCCTGGCATTGCTGCCGCACTGGCACGGGCGGGGGCAGGCGGCTTCGTCTGCTTCGCCGCCGGGTTTTCGGAAACCGGCAGCGCCGAGGGCCAGCAGCTTACCGCCCAGCTGCTGCTGGATGCGGCCGGGCTGCCATTCTTCGGTCCCAATTGCTACGGCCTGATCAATTTCTTCGACGGCGCTGCACTCTGGCCTGACCAGGTGGTCGGCGGGCGCACTGAGCGCGGTGTCGCATTGATCTGCCAGAGCGGTACCATCGCGCTGAACCTGCTGTTCAACGATCGTTCGCTGCCGATCGGCTACGTGCTGACGGTCGGCAACCAGACCCGCCTGGCGGTGGAAGACATGATCGCGCTGCTCGCCGAGGATGAGCGCGTCACTGCCTTCGGCATCTACATCGAGGGCCTGAAGGATGCGCCGGCTTTTGCGCGCGCGGTGGACAAGGCGCACGCGGCCGGCAAGCCGGTCGCTGTGGTGAAGGCCGGTCGCACCGAAGCCGCGGCCCGCACGGCGCGCAGCCACACCGGCTCGCTCGCCGGAGCCGATGTGGTATTTGACGCTTTCTGCAGGCAGGCAGGCATCGCGCGCTGCGATTCGCTAGCGACACTGTGCGAGACGCTGAAGATCTTCCACACCGGCGGCCCGCTGCCGGGCCGGCGCGTGCTGGTGATGGGAGCTTCCGGCGGCGATATGGCGATGAGCGCGGATGCATCGCGCCAGCTGGGCCTGCAGTTTCCGCCGTTCTCCGACAGCGCGGCAACACAGCTGCGCGACATTCTCGGTGACCGGGTCACGATCGGCAATCCGTTCGATTTCCACACCCACATCTGGTTCGATCGCCCGGCGCTGCGATCAATGTTTTCCGTGGTACAGCGCGCCGGCTTCGATGCGGTCGGCCTGATGGTGGACTGCCCGCCCGACGCGCAGGCTGATCCGACCAGCTATCTGGACGTGATCGACCAATACATCAGCGTCTCACCGGGTGCGTCGACGCGCGCTGCCCTGATCTGCTCGCTGCCCGAGTCGCTGTCCCCCGGTACCCGAGAGAAGTGCCTGGCGGCCGGCATCGCCCCGCTGCAAGGACAGCGCGAAGCGCTCGAGGCACTCGATCTTGCCGGCGCGGTCGGCGACAGCTGGAGCGCCGGCCGCGGGGTGCAGTTGCGCGTGCCGCGGCCGCAGCCGCGCAGCACCGCCGGTACACTGGCCGAGCACGAGGGCAAGCGCGCACTGGCGCAGTACGGCGTGCAGATCCCGCGCGCGCGCATCGTCACCACCGCGGGCGGCGGCGACCTGACCTCGGCGGTGGTCGCGGCGGCAGAATCGATCGGCTTTCCGGTAGTCATCAAGGCCGCCGCGGCCTGCCTGGAGCACAAGTCGGACGTCGGCGGGGTGGTTGTCGATGTGCGATCGCCAGCGGATGTCGCAGCAGCGATGGTGCACCTCGCTATACTCTCGGACACGATCCTGGTGGAAGAGATGGTTCGCGATGGCGTCGCAGAGATCCTGATCGGCGTGACCGTCGACCCCCAGTTCGGACAGGTCCTGGTGCTCGGCGCCGGCGGCGTACTGACCGAACTGCTGCGCGACAGCGTCAGCCTGCTGCCGCCGTTTACACCGGCGGCGATCGAACAGGCCCTGCAGCAACTGGCAATCGGCCGGCTGCTGCGCGGCTATCGTGGCCGGTCGCAAGCCGACGTTGCCGCGCTGGTGGACACCGCCATGGCGTGCACGCGCTTTGCCGAGGCGCAGGTCGATCGACTGGTGGAACTGGACATGAACCCGGTGATTGTCCGCGCACGCGGCCAGGGCGCGGTCGCGGTCGATGCGCTGATTCGTCTGTTGCCACAGGAGCACAGCAATGTCTGACGATATCAGGACGGCCACTGAGGGCCCGATACTCGAGATCACGATTGATCGCCCGAAGGCCAACGCCATCGACCTGGCGGCCAGCCGGCGGCTGAACGAGGTATTCAGCGCGTTTCGCGACAATCCGCAACTGCGCGTTGCGATCATTACCGGCGCCGGCGAGCGATTCTTCAGCGCCGGCTGGGACCTGAAAGGGGCCGCCAGCGGCGAGCCGTCGGACGCGGACTGGGGCGCGGGCGGCTTCGGCGGGCTCAACTACCCGCGCAATCTCGACAAGCCGATCATCAGCGCAGTCAACGGCATCGCCTGCGGCGGTGGCTTCGAGATCGTGCTCGGCACCGATATTATCGTGATGGAGGAACACGCGCGCTTTGCGTTGCCGGAAATCAACGTCGGCGTGCTGGCCGACGCCGGTACCATCAAACTGCGGCGCCGCATTCCCTACCACGTTGCGGTGGAGTTCCTGATGACCGGCCGCTGGATGGATGCGACTGAAGCCAAGCACTGGGGCCTGGCCAATCACGTAGTCGGCAAGGGCGAAAGCCTGGGCCGGGCACGGCACATTGCGCAGCAACTCGCCGTCGGGCCGCCATTGCTGTTTCCGGCCATCAAACAGCTGTTGCGCCACACTGAAATGATAGCCGAACATCAGGCGTTCGAACTGCACAACAGCCTGAATGCGGTACAGCAGGTAATCCGGTCCGAGGACCTCAAGGAAGGCGCTCGCGCATTTAGCGAGAAGCGCCCGCCGGTATGGCAGGGTAAATAAAACCGCTGCCGCGCCGTGGCGCCCATCCTGCGCGCCGCGCAATCGATGATCGAGCTGACGCTCCCGCCACACCTCAAAACCAGCGTCCCGCAAACTAGTGGCCTGTAACAGCTAGTTGGAGAGATGATTCTCCTGGTTGGATCAAAGTATTCTCGATCTTTGAGAACGGCCGTCTAACCGTCGCCAATAGGAATCCCATGCAACTGCTACAGCCCATCACCGCCCAGACCTCAGCCATCACGGCAATTCGACGTCAAATCCATGCGCATCCCGAAATCAGCTTCCAGGAGCAGCGCACCTCGGATCTGATCGCCAGTACCCTGACCGAGTGGGGCATTCCGATACATCGCGGCCTGGCGAAGACCGGTGTCATCGGTATCATCAACGCCGGCAATAGCGCTCGTAGTGTCGGCCTGCGCGCGGACATCGATGCACTGCCGATCACCGAGCACAACGCCTTTCCCCATGTCAGCGTCAACCCAGGACAAATGCACGCCTGTGGGCACGATGGACACACCGCCATGCTGCTGGCAGCGGCCCGCTACCTGGCCGATCACCGCAATTTCGATGGTACGGTCTATCTGATCTTTCAGCCTGCCGAAGAGAATGGCGGCGGCGCGCGCGAGATGATCAGGGAGGGATTATTCGATCGCTTTCCGATGGAAGCGGTCTTCGGCGTCCACAATTGGCCGGGCATGAAGGCCGGGCAATTTGCCATCCGGTCCGGGCCAGTGTTCGCATCCAGCAATGAATTCAAGATCACGATCCGCGGCAATGCTGCGCACGCAGCCATGCCGCACAACGGTGTCGACCCGGTGCCGGTGGCTTGCCAGATGGTGCAGGCTTTTCAGACCATCATCACGCGCAACAAGCGACCGATCGATGCCGGGGTGATTTCAGTGACGATGATTCACGCCGGCCAGGTCACCAACGTCATCCCGGATTTCTGTGAGCTCGAGGGCACCGTGCGCACTTTCACCATCGAGGTTCTGGACCTGATCGAGCGGCGCATGCGCCAGATCGCGGAAGCCACCTGCCAGGCGTTCGAGGCCGGTTGCGAATTCTCCTTTGTGCGCGGCTATCCGCCGACCAGCAATCCTGTCAAGGAGACGGAGTTCGTCCGCAATTTTCTGCGCGGCCTCGTGGGAGCGGACAACGTGCTGGAGTTCGACCCGACAATGGGTGCCGAGGACTTCAGCTTCTTTCTGCTCGAAAAGCCGGGCTGCTATTTTCTGATCGGCAATGGCGATGGCGGCCATCGAATGAACGGTCACGGCGCGGGACCTTGCCTGCTGCACAATCCAAGTTACGACTTTAACGATGAGCTGATTCCGCTCGGCGGCTCGATGTGGGTTCGGCTGGCCGAGACGTGGCTGGCCTGACTGAAGAGTCACGCTGCCGGGACTGGGGCGGCCTCGACGCGCGAACGTGTGAGGAACACGGTGGCGGCGAACACGAGTACGGCGCAGGCGCAAAGCGCGGCTTCCGTGTAGAGCATGCCGCCTGATCCCCAACGGCCCTGCGCTTGGCCGTCGATGGTGGTCATGTAGGCAATCGGGATGTTCGAGAAGCAGGCTAGCAGATTGTAGTTGGTAGCGGCCGATCGCCGACCGATGGTCTCGAGCGTCACCGACGAGAAGGCTGCGTAGCAGCAGCCGTTGATGAACGCGTAGGCACAGGTGAAAACGACGAATGACGAGGGTGTCCTCGTAGCCAGTCCCATGGCAATTACGCACAGCGCCTGCACGATGCCGGCCAGCGCGTAGCTGGACTTGCGATCGAAGACATCGCAGGCATACCCACCGGCCAGGCAGCCTGCCATGGACATTAGGCCGCCCATTACGCCATTGACCAAAGCCACGGTATCGGCGCTGGCGTGCCAGTCGTCGGCTACCGCCGACCAAAGGCCGCTCGCCGCGCCGGTGCCGATCGGCAGGATGAATAGCAGCAGAGTCAGGAAACCGACACGCGTGCGACCGATGTCCCATACATCGCGGCCGACCGCGCGCAGCGCCTGTGGGTAGCTGCCACTCGCGGTGCGAGGTCGGCGCTGTTCCTCGAATTGCACCAACGGGATCGCGCACAACAGACAGAGCAACGCCAGCAATACGCCACCGCTCCAGGGCTGCGCGTGTTGTGACATCCACAGCGCCAGGCCGCCCCCCAATCCGGTGCCCCCAAGGTTGCCCGCCTGGCTCCAACCACCCGCGCGTCCTTTCTGATGATCCGACGTGGAATGTGCCATCAGCCATTCCGTCGACATGGCCAAGAAGGTGCAGGCAATGCTGGAAAACAGCACCAGCGCGTCGAGCAACCACATCGAGCTCGGCGCGGATGGAGTTAGGGTCATCGCCAGGATGGCAAGCCCAGTGGTGACCGTCGAGATCAGATACCAGCGCCGCGCCGATAGCGTCGTATCAACTATGGGTGCCCAGAGCACCTTCCAGGTCTGTGGCAGCAGCTGCAGCGTCACCAGCGCGGCGACGCGCTCCACGCTGAGACCCGCGTGCGAGAGCAGGTAGACGAGAGTGACGCTGACATAACCTGCCGCCATCCCAAAAGGTAGGTAGAGGATAGTGAATGCGAACGGGTGAGCCGAGCGTTCGGTCTCGGCGTCAATACGAGCGGGCATGCAGCGGCCTGGTGGCTCTATTCTTATGAGACTAGCACACGCTTATCAAACGGCACGCCTCGAAGTACTCGTGCGTGGCGCCGGGGCCTAGATGCCGGCGCCGGCGCAGCGGCGATCGGCATCGTCTACTATCTGGTGCTGATCGTGGTGCTGAGAATATCCACCGCCCTCGAGTTGTAGCGGCTCAGCCGCCGAGCGGCCGCAGCAGCGAGCGCGCGATGATGTGCCGTTGCACTTCGCTGGTGCCGTCCCAGATGCGTTCGATGCGCGCGTCGCGCCAGATACGCTCCAGCGGCATCTCGGTCATCAGCCCCATGCCACCGTGAATCTGCAGCGCCTCATCGGCCACCATTGCCAGCATCTCGGTCGCCTTGAGTTTCGCCATCGCCATGTCCATGTCGGTGGCGATCTTCTGCTCGAGCTTCCAGGCCGCTTCCAGCGTCAGCAACTCGGCCGCGCGCAGTTCCATCGCCATGTCGGCCAGTTTGAAGGCCACGCCCTGGAACTTACCGATCTGCTGACCGAACTGCACGCGATCGACCGCCCACTGCTTGGCATAATCAAGTGCGCGCTCGGCGCGGCCCAGGCAGTTGGCCGCGACCTGCAGGCGTGTCGCACCGAGCCAGGTATTGGCAACGTCGAATCCCTTGTGGACTTCGCCCAGCACCGCAGACGCCGGCACCCGGCAGTCGCTGAACTGCAGGATGCTGTTGTTGTAGCCGCGATGTGACACGTTGCGATACCCGGGTCTGACCTCGAAACCCGGCGTGCCCATGTCGACCAGGAATGCCGTGATGAGCTTGCGTATGCCGCGCGCGCCGTCCTCTTCGCCGGTCACCGCGAACAGGATGACGAAATCCGCGTGATCGGCATGGCTGATGAAATGCTTGGTGCCGTTGATCACGAACTCATCGCCCTGCCGCACCGCGCTGGTTTTCATGCTGCGCATATCCGATCCCGCTCCGGGCTCGGAGATCCCCAGGCACTCGGAGCGCTCGCCTCGGACCGCCGGCAGCAGGTAGCGTTCGCGCTGCGCCCCGGCGCAGGCCAGCAGGATGTTCGATGGCCGCGCCACGCAGCTGAAGTGCAGCACGTAGCTGGCACGGCCCAGCTCCTTCTCGTACAGGATCCAGGTAACCGCATCCAGACCGGCGCCGCCGACATCGGTCGGCATATTGGCGGCATACAGGCCGGCGTCGATGGCCTTCGCCTTCAGCTCGCGCAGCAGTGCCGGGCGCAATTCTCCGCTCAGCTCGACCTCCTGCTCGTGCGGATAGAGTTCATGCTCCACGAAGTCACGCGTGGACTTGATGATCAGCTGCTGTTCTTCGGTGAGCGCAAAGTCCATGGGTCCCTCCCCCGTTCAGGCGGCTGACGATCCGGGCGCCGGGGTTTTGTCGGCTTTTCTGGCCTTATCGGGGCCGGTCCCAGCGGCGCTGCCGGCCGATGCCCGCAGTAACTGCAGCTGCAGCCGCAGCTGCTCGATCTGCTTGTCGGCCGGCCAGTTGCTGCGGCTGACTACGGCACCGGCCGTCAGCCCGTTGATGAAAGTAACGATCGAGCGCAGCAACTGATCGCGCGTTACCGGGGACCAGTGCGGCCACTCCGGCCATGCCCGCGCCAGGCAGCGCTCGAACAGGCGCATGTATTCGCGATGCACCCAGACGTTGATGCGCTTGAGACGCTTGTCCGCCGACACCTGGCCCCAGAAGGCAATCCAGAACGCGCATTCGGTATAGCGCTGCTCGTCCACCGGCAGCGCCTCGGTGAGCAACTGCAGCAGGTCCGGGGTCGCCTGGCCGGCTGCCCGCGTCAGTCGTTCATCGATGCGCCGCAGGATCAGGCGCAGCGCGGCGATGATGATGTCCTGCTTGGTGTCGAAGTAATGCGCCACCATCCCGGTGGTGTAGCCGGCTTCGCGCGCGATGCGCACCACAGTCGCCTGGTCGAAGCCGTAATCGGCCACCACGCGGCAGGCGACCAGCGCTATTTCATCGCGCCGCTGCTCGTGGTCAACGATCTTGGGCATGGCGGGTGCTCAGCTCCGCGACAGACTCAGGTGCCGGACGGTACGCGCCGGCGCCTCGATATGGGCATGGGCAGCGTGAATCTTCTGCAGCCGGGCGTGCACGGCGCCATCCATCGGTGCCGCCTTCGCCGCGCTGCGGTTCACGTGCAGGTACAGCTGCTCAGCGCTGGCAACCAGGCACTCATCGCGCCGCCGGAAAAGGCTGTGAAGCAGGTGAACCCGCTTGTCATCCAGTCCCAGGATTTGGGTGGTCACGTACAGCGGCTCGAGCGCCATAGCTTGCGCGCTATGCGTCACATGGGTTTCGACTGTATACAGTGCGCGGCCGGAATCACGGTAGGCGTCGTCGACACCGACCGCGCGAAACAGCGCATCGGTGGCGTCGCCGAATACCTGCAGGTAGCGCGAATCGGTCATGTGGCCGTTGTAATCCACCCATTCGGGCCGCACGCAGATCTCGATCAGCCGCAGCGGCTTGCCGGTCTCGAGCGCCGCCGGAATGCCCACGGCGGTGCACGCGGCCGCGCCGCTGTCCTGGTACAGCCGCTGCTCCAGGGCACGCAGAGTGGAGCCGGCACCGATGTTGAACTGTCGCAACACCTGCTGGGTCGCAACCAGATAGTCATCGCGCAGGCGCTCGAGCTCGCGTATCGAGCGGCCATTGGCCTGGGCCTGCGTACCCTCCACCATGCGGTCGATCAGCTGCTCACTCAGTTCCGGCGCCTCGAGCCTGGTCCACGGCCACTTCAGGCACGGGCCGAACTGCTGCAGCATGTGGCGCATGCCGCGCTCGCCACCTGCCAGGTGATAGATAAGGTTGGTGCCCATCCCCGCCCAGCGCAGCCCGGGCCCGTAGACGATCGAATCGTCGAGCTCACCGGTGGTGGCAACGCCGTCATTGACCATGTGCAGGATCTCGCGCCACAGCGCTTCCTGCAGCCGGTCGGTCAGGTGGCCAGGCACTTCGTGCCGCACGCGTAGCGCGTGCATGCCGATGTAGCGGTAGAAATCGCCGGCAGCATCCAGCGCCGCAGCCGAAGTACGGCCGCCGCCCACCAGCTCCACCAATGGCAGGAGGTAGACCGGATTGAACGGATGGCCTACCAGGAAACGCTCGGGCGCCTGCACGTCACGCTGCAGATCCGAGGGCGTAAGTCCCGAGGTACTCGAGGCGATCAGCACATCCGGCGGCGCACAGCGGCTGACATCCGCCAGCACGCGCTGCTTCAGTTCGAGCTGTTCCGGGATGTTCTCCTGGATAAAATCCACCTGGCGCGCCATCGCCGCCAGGTCGGTGGTGAAAGTCAGCACGCCCTTCGGCGGCAACGGCGCGAAGGTCAGCCGCGACAAGGCGCCCTCGGCGTTGTCTACCGCGCCGCGAATCCAGGCTTCCATCTCCGGCTTGACGTCGGCGGCCAGCACGTTGATGCCGAAATGCAGTGCGCGTGCCGCCCAGCCGCCGCCAATCACCCCGGTACCCAGCAGCCCCAGCGTCTTCACCTGTCTCATAGCCGCCATCCTCATCGTCGGCCCGCGGTTAGCTTTTATAATGTCACCGTAATAATATAACAAACAGCACCGCGGCATGGCAGTAGGCGCTCGATGGTCGACAGCCGGTTCATCGAAAAGCGCTCGATCGATTACGTGCCGCTGGCCGAACGGCACGGCAAGGTCTGGCACCTGTGGCCGGTATGGTTCGCCGGCGACGCGAATCTGGCAACACTGGCAGTGGGTGTGCTCGGCATCACACTCGGCGGCAACCTGCTTTGGACCACCACCGCCGTCGTAGCCGGCTGCGCTCTCGGAACGTTCTTCATGGCGTTTCATTCGACCCAGGGGCCGCAGCTGGGGTTGCCGCAGATGATCCAGTCGCGGCCGCAGTTCGGATACAATGGCGCGCTGCTGGTGTGGGCCGTCGCGCTGGTCGCCTACATCGGCTTCAACGCCTTCAATCAGGTGCTCGCGGTACAGGCGCTGCATCAGCTGTCGCCAGCGATACCGGCGGCCTCGCCACTTGCGATCATCCTGTTTGCGATCGCCGCGTTGGCCGTGGCCGCGATCGGCTATGACAGTATCCACCTGGCGCAGCGCGTCATTGCCTACCTGATGATCATCATCCTGTCGGTGTTTTCGGTCGGCGCCTGCCTGGTGCTGAAATTTTCCAGCGCGCAGTGGGACCCGTCTGGCTTTCGCGCCGTGCCATTCATCGCGCAGCTGTTCGCCGCCGCCTCATATCAGCTCAGCTGGTCGATCTACGTGTCTGACTACTCACGCTATCTGCCGCGCGATGTCAGCGTGCGCTCCTCGTTCTGGTGGACCTACCTGGGCGCATTCATCGGCGGCGCCTGGATGATGCTGGTCGGCACAGTCGCCGCCGCCAGCCACCCGAGCCTGGACGTGGCAGCCGCGATGCAGCGCACCGCCGACGCGATCGCACCCGGCCTTGGCGCGGTACTGCTGCTCGGCGCCCTGCTCGGGCTGGTGGCCATATCGGCGCTGAATTTCTACGGCGCGTCGCTGACGCTGCTGAGCGTCGCCGATAGCTTCAGGCCGGTCACCTCCAGCGTCGGCAAGCGCATGGTCACGCTGCTGGTCACGGCAGTGCTGGCCAGCGCAATCGCGCTGCGCTCCTCGAGTGACTTCGTGGCCCGATTCGGCGATCTGTTGGCGGTGCTGTTGTACCTGTTCACGCCCTGGACTGCCATCAACCTGGTGGACTTCTACCTGGTGCGCCACGGCCATTACTCGATCCGCGAGATATTTAACGCGCACGGCATGTATCGGCGCTGGAACTGGCGCGGCCTTGCCGCCTATGGGCTCGGATTTGCCGCGATGATTCCGTTCTTTAGCACCGGCATGTATATCGGGCCAGTTGCGCGCGCACTCGGGGGCGCGGATCTGGCCATGCTGGTTGGACTGCCGGTCGCCGGCGTGGCCTACCTCGTTGCCTGCCGCAGCATGAACGTCGATCGCGATCGCTCGCAGGCCGCCGCGGCAGATGCCGGACTTGAAACGGCCGATGATCCACGACTCGTAACCCGCCTCTGAACAGGCGTTCAATAGTCAGTGAGCGGCGCCAAGCTCGAAGTAATGAGACGATAATATTCTAACGGCATGTTTTAATTAGATGCGTCGTTTTTACCGCTGTAACTGTTGCATCCCCTGATCCCTTCATGGATTATAGCCGCGTCGGGGGGTCAATAATATTGAGCGGCTATTCAATGCCCCAACCGGCGGGTATTCAGGCAGCAGATTCTACGCAACAGGGCGCACGCACGCCGCTGCGCGTCGGGGTCATCCTGGCCGACCACTTCACGCTATCGGCGTTCGCGGTGTTCATTGATCACCTGCGTCTGGCGGCCGATGAAGGCGACCGCAGCCGGCCGATGCACGTGCAGTGGTCGATCATGTCGAGCGGCCGCGAACCGGTCCCTGCCAGCTGCGGCGTGCATATCGAGCCAACCAGCGCGTTCCTGCCACCTGAATCGTTCGACTATCTGGTCGTGGTCGGCGGCATCCTGCATGCGGGCCCGCAGATCGACGAATCCACCGCGCGCTATCTGCGCCAGGTCGCCGCTGCGCGCGTGCCGCTGATCGGGGTTTGCACCGGCAGTTTTGTGTTGTGCCGCGCCGGACTAATGAAGGGACGGCGCACTTGCGTGAGCTGGTACCACTACCAGGATTTCCTTGAGGCCTTCCCCGATCATGAGGTAGTCGCAGACCGGCTGTTCCTGACCGATGGGCCGCGCATCACCTGCGCCGGCGGCGCGGGCGCGGCGGCACTCGCCACTCACCTGATCGAGCGCCACCTGGGTCGCGCAGTCGCGCAGAAGGCGAGCCAGGTGCTGCTGTTCGAACGGCCCCGGGCCGGCAGCGAGGCGCAGCCGCATCCGCCGCTACCCGAGACTGTGCGTGAACCGCGGGTGCGGCGCGCGCTGCTGCTGATGGAGCAGAATCTGGCGCGCCCGGTAGCAATCGCGACCATTGCGCACGAGCTCGGCGTCTCGGTGCGCCAGCTCGAACGGCTGTGCCGCGAACAGGTCGGCGTCGCGCCGGCGACACTGTATCGCCGGCTGCGCATGCGCTACGCGCACTGGCTGATCGAGAATACCGACCGCTCGGTCACTGAGATCGCGATCGAAGCCGGATTCGCCGATTGCGCGCACTTCTCGCGCCAGTTCAAGGACGCCTACGGCCTGTCGCCCTCCACGCGCCGGCTGCAACCGGCGCGCGCGCTGCTGGGCGAAGCCGCCGGCGCGCGCGTGTTCGACTGACCTGCCCGGCGGCGCATGCACCACTACAGCCCTTAATATCGCAGGCGCTCGCTCACAAATCCGATGACGCGTCCGTTCAATCGTGCACCGGCAACCTTGTATCTAATGCTCTGAGTTCTAAGGGGATCAAGCAATGAACTCGAAGGTCTCATATGCAGTTGCGGCCATCCTCAGCGGCACCTCCATCGCCGCGCTCGCGGCCGACCCGGCTACCGACGCGACCGGGGCGGCTGGCGACACGCTCGCCGAGATCACCGTCACCGCGCAGCGCCGCAGCCAGAACATGCAGGACGTGCCGATCTCGATGCAGGCCCTCACCTCCGAGACGCTGCAGCAACTGAACGTCGCGACCTTCGACGACTATATCAAGCAACTGCCGAACGTCACCTCGGCCAACAACGGACCGGGCCAGAACGAGGTGTTCATGCGCGGCCTGAGTTCCGGTTCGCAGGTTAGCCAGGGCAGCGGGTCCACCGGCCCGTACCCGAACGTCGCGATTTACCTCGACAACCAATCCGGCCAGTTGCCCAATCGCAATCTCGACATCTACGCCGCCGACCTGAATCGCATCGAGGTGCTGGAGGGCCCACAGGGAACACTGTTCGGTGCCGGGGCCGAGGCCGGCGTCATCCGCTACATCACCAACGAACCGAAGCTCGACGTGGTCGAGGGCGATGTCAAGGGCGGCGGTGGATCCACCGCTCACGGCGATCCAAATTACGACGTGACGGCGGTGCTGAACCTGCCGCTGATCACCAACACCCTGGCCGTGCGCGGGGTAGTCTACGATGACCACCGCGGCGGCTACATCGACAATGTGCCGGGTACCTTTACGCGCAGTCCCAACGACGTCGGCATTCATTACGCGAATTATCCGGCCGGATGTGCCGATCTGGGAGCCGGCGGTGCACCGGCGTGCCAGGTGCCGCCCGGCAGCCCGGTGATCAACAACTACGGCATCGCTGCCAAGGCTATCAACCCCGTCACCTATCAGGGCGGGCGCATCGAGGCGCTGTACAGATTCAACGATGATTGGAATGCGCTGATCACCCAGTCCTACCAGGATATGAACTCCGATGGTGTGTTCTACCAGCAGCCCAATGCCTCCGATGGCGCGCCGCTGCGCCCGCTCGAGGTCACGTTGTTCAACAACGCCTACAACAAGGACCGGTTTGAGAGCACTGCGTGGACGCTCAATGGCAGGATCGGCGCACTGAAGGCCGTCTATACCGGCGGCTACCTGGTGCGCAACGTCGAGCAGACCGGCGACTACACCAATTACGCGCGCGGCTTCTACGCCGACTACTATCAGTGCTACGGGGCGGGAGCTGGTGTTCCGGCAGCCACCTGCTATTCGCCCCGTGCCACCTGGCACGAGGCCGAGCGCAACACGCACCAGCAGCACGAGTTCCGGATCAGCACGCCGGATGAGTGGCGCATGCGCGCGATCGCCGGTGCCTACTGGGAGGACAACCGGCTGTACGACCAGACCGGCTGGAATTACAAGACCGTTCCGCCCTGTACCGCAAATGGCGCGGCTGGCACGCCGGGCAACAGCGGCTGCTTCTCCGACATCGGCACCGCCCCCGGGGCGAGCGTGCAGAATCCCGGCGTTCAGGGGTCGGATACCTCCTTCTATCAGGACCAGGTGCGCGATACCCGGCAGACCGCCTTCTTCCTGTCGGTGGACTTCGACATCATCCCGAAGGTGTTGACCGCGACGCTCGGCACGCGCCATTTCGTGTTCGAGAATTCGCTGGTGGGCAGCGTCAGCGGCAGTTTCGTCTGCTACGAGGCTGGCACGCCGGTGGGCGGCTGCCTCAACGACAACTACAACCTCAACGCCCAGAACCTGCGCGCCACCGAGTCCGGCACCAAGAGCCGCGGCAACCTGACCTGGCACGTGACGCCGGATGCCATGGTGTATTACACGTTTTCGCAGGGCTTTCGCCCGGGCGGCTTCAACCAGAACGGCGGCTCGGCACATGCGCCAGGCACCGACGGGGTGAATCAGTACATTCTGGCGAGCGCCTATGTATCGGATCGCCTGACCAACAACGAGATCGGCTGGAAGAGCGAATTCTTCAATCATCACCTGCAGTGGAACGGAGCTGTCTACCGGGAGGACTGGAACAACGTACAGGTCCCGTTCTTCGATCCGGGAGCGGTCGGCAACATTTTCTACGACACCAACGGACAGAACTTCGTCATCAAGGGCATTGAGACCTCGCTGGTGGCGCGCGTCATCAGTGGGCTGACGCTGCAAGGTGCGGCCTCCTGGAACCAGAGCCGGCAGACCAATTCCCCGGTGCTGATCGACAACAATCCCGCCAGTAACAACTACGGCAAGCAGGTCACAGAGAAATGCAGCGCGACGGGTACCGATTGCGTGACGGTGCCCAACCCCTACGGCCCGATCGGCGGTCCGAGCGCCGACGCGCCGCCGATTCAATTCAGCCTGCGTGCGCGCTACGAGTGGACTGTCGCGGGCTACACGCCTTTCGTCCAATTTGGCGCCACGCACCAGGGCCATTCCTATACGCAAGCCGGTGCCAATCCCTCCATTGCCCAGGCCGGCGGTGTCACCACCTCCAGAGTGCGCTTCGACGATCCCGCCTACTCGACCTACGCCGCATCATTCGGGGTCAGCAGGGACGCCTGGTACCTGAACGTGTACGGTGAGAATCTCGCCAATTCGAACGCCAGCACGTTCGTCAGCACCGCTCAATTCATCGTTGCGCAGACACCGCTGCGGCCGCGCGTGATCGGCGCGACCGTCGGGTATAAATTCTGAAGCAGCGGCAGATTCGAACGACCCGCTAGCGGGCATGCGCTCAGGCGCTGAGCGCAAACAGCCGCAGCGAGCGCCCGGTGATGCCGTATCTCGCCCCGCTGGCGAAGCTGGATTCCGGCTCGCTGTCGGCGATGTTGGTGTCTAGCAGCAGCTGCCAGCGATCGCCGCCGGGGCATGCGGGCAGCGTGAACTTCACCAGCTCGTGATGCGCATTGAGCACCAGCAACATCGTGGCCTCGGTGCCGCGCTGGCGCAGCCCGGTGGGACGCGCCCTGCCGTCCATCAGCATGCCGAAGCAGCGCATCCCTCCATCCTGCCAGTCCACATCGCGCATCTCGCTGCCCGACGCATTGACCCAGGTCAGGTCCTTGACTTCCAGTTCCTCGTCATTGGCGCCAGTCAGGAAACGGTTACGCCGCAGGATCGGGTAGCGCACGCGCAGCGCCGTCATCTTCTGCACGAAGCGCAGCAACGCTTGATTGCGTTCGACGAGGGTCCAGTCGAGCCAGCTGATCTCATTGTCCTGGCAGTAGGCATTGTTATTGCCTCCCTGGGTGCGGCCAAACTCATCCCCGGCCAGCAGCATCGGGTGCCCTGTGATAGCAGCAGCGTGGCAATGAAGTTTCTGAGCTGGCGTTCGCGCAGCGCCAGGATCGCCAGGTCGTCGGTCGGGCCCTCAGCGCCGCAGTTCCACGAGCGGTTATCGTTACTGCCGTCCTGGTTGTTCTCGCCGTTGGCCTCGTTGTGCTTGTCGTTGTAGCTGACGACGTCCATCAGCGTGAAGCCGTCGTGCGCGGTGACGAAATTCACGCAGGCCGAAGGCCGGCGCCCGAGGCGGTTGAACACATCGGCCGAAGCGCACAGGCATTGCGCCAGATCGCCCGCGGTCGACCCGCCCTTCCAGAATTCACGCGTGGTATCGCGATAGCGAGCATTCTATTCCGCCCAGCCGGGCGGGAAGCCGCCGACCTGGTAGCCGCCCGGACCGACGTCCCACGGCTCAGCGATCAGCTTGACGCTGCGCAGCACCGGGTCCTGGTGGCAGGCCTTGAGAAACCCGCTCTGGTTGTCGAAGCCGCTGGGTTCGCGCGCCAGGATGGTTCCCAGATCGAAACGAAATCCGTCCACATGCAGTTCGTTGACCCAGTAGCGTAGACTGTCGGTCACCATCTGGATCACGGCCGGATGCGACAGGTTCAGCGTGTTGCCGGTGCCGGTGTCGTTGATGTAATAGCGCTTCTCTTCGGGTAGCAGCCGGTAGTAGGTAGCGTTGTCGATGCCCTTGAACGACAGCGTTGGCCCGCGCTCATTGCCTTCAGCGGTGTGGTTGTAGACCACATTCAGGATCACCTCCAGCCCGGCGTCATGGAAGCGCGCGACCATCTCCTTGAATTCGCGCAGGCACTGCTCGGGTTCGGAGGCGTAGCGCGGATCGGGGGCGAAGAATCCTATGCTGTTGTAGCCCCAGTAATTCGTCAGCCCACGCTCCAGCAGGTGGCTGTCGTTTATAAAGGTGTGAATCGGCAGGTCACGCCCAGCGATTTGACGTAGTGCACCACCTCGCTGGTTCCAAGGCCGGCGAAAGTCCCGCGCTGCGCCTGCGGCACCTGCGGCACCTGCGGATGCAGCTTGGTAAAGCCGCGCACGTGAGCCTCATAAATGATGGTCTGGTCCCAGGGCACACCGCGTGAGCGCGGTTGACCCTGTCAGTCGAAATTCGGATCCACCACCACGCACTTGGGCACGAATGGCGCGCTATCGCGCTCGTCGAAGCTCAGATCGTCGCCGTCGGCGCCGATCGTGTAGCCGAAGCAGGCATGATCCCATTTGAGCGCGCCGGTGTGTCCGCGCGCGTACGGATCGAGCAGCAGCTTGTTCGGATTGAAGCGATGACCGGCCGCCGGCTCGTAGGGGCCATGCACGCGCAGGCCGTAAACATCGCTCGGATGCACGTCGGGAATGTAGCCGTGCCAGATCTCGTCGGTGTACTCGGGCAGCGCGATGCGCTCGAGTTCGGACGCTCCATTGCGATCGAACAGGCAGATCTCAACTTTGGTGGCGTTTGCCGAGAACAGCGTGAAGTTGGTTCCCTTGCCGTCCCAGATTGCGCCCTGTGCAGCCGGACTGCCCTCCCTGACCCGACTCGCCCTGCTCGCTGCCACTTGCCGCTCCCATCAACCACTAAGCGTGGCACGCGTGCGCTCGCCGCGTCAGCGACCGCGTTCCGACAATCACACAGGACACGTCTGACAGGAACAGTCGCCCCTCCGGGCCTGAAGGCCGCCTAGCGGCCGCTGTCCACGCGCAGCTCGCCTGCGCTTTAGCGCTGCGCGCTCTGCCACTGCGCGGCCAGGTACACCGGTACGTCGGCTGGCGCCAGCAATGGCTTGCCGAGGATGTGATCGGCGGCTTTCTCAGCCAGCATGATGGTGGGCGCGTTCAGGTTGCCGTTGGTGATCGACGGCATGATCGAGGAGTCGACCACCCGCAGTGCCTCGAGTCCTATGACCCGGGTCTGTGGATCGACCACCGCCAGCGGATCATCGGCGCTGCCCATGCGGCACGAACACGAAGGATGGTAGGCGCTCTGCACCTGGCGGCGGATGAAATCATCGATCTGCGCATCGCTCTGCACCTCGCTGCCAGGCTGGATCTCGCGTCCCCGATACGGATCGAACGCAGCCTGCGCAAAGATTTCGCGCGTCAGCCGCACACAGGCACGCATCTGCACCCAGTCATCCGCCTGCGACATGTAATTGAAGAAAACCCTTGGCTTGTCCAGCGGATTGGCAGATGCCAGGCGTACCCAGCCACGGCTGGCGGAGCGCATAGGGCCGACGTGGGCCTGGAAGCCGTGCTCGCGCGCCAGCGAGGAGCCGTCGTAGCTCACCGCCAGCGGCAGGAAATGGTACTGGATGTCAGGGTAGCGCTCGCCCGCGCGGCTGCGGATGAAGCCGCCGGTCTCGAAGTGATTGGTGGCGCCCAGGCCATCCTTGCGCAGCAGCCAGCGCAGACCGATCATCGCCTTGCGGTACGGCGTCATCTGCGAATATAGCGTGATGGGCTGGGTGCAGGCCATCTGGAAATAGAACTCAAGGTGATCCTGCAGGTTCTCGCCCACGCCCGGCAGCTCATGCACGACCTCGATGCCGTGCCGGGTCAGCTCCGGCCGCGGCCCTACGCCCGAGAGCTTGAGCAGTTGCGGCGTATTGATAGGGCCGCCGCTCACGATCACTTCGCGGCGCGCCTGCGCCAGATGCTCGGTGCCAGCACGCCGGTAACGTACCCCGCTTGCCCGCCGGCCGTCGAACACGATCCGGGTGGCGAGCGCATGCGTGCGCAACGCCAGGCCGTCACGGCCCAGCGCCGGGCGCAGGTAAGCGTTGGCGGCGCTGCAGCGCCGCCCGCCGCCTACCGTCATGTCCAGCCTGCCGAAGCCCTCCTGCTGAAAACCATTGATGTCAGCGGTCAGCGGATAGCCGGCATTGCGAGCCGCGGTGAGCCATGCCTGGTGCAACGGGTTGGTCAGCGCGCCGTAGCGCGTGTGCAGTTTGCCGGCGCCGCCGCGATAGGTATCGGCGCCATCGGCGCGCCTCTCGGCGCGCCGGAAATACGGCAGCAGCTGCCGGTAGCCCCAGCCGGTCGCCCCCTGTGCCTCCCAGTGCTCGTAGTCGAGCGCGTTGCCGCGCACGTATACCAAGCCGTTGATCGACGAGGAACCGCCGAGCACCTTGCCGCGGGGAGTGTGCAGTCGGCGGGCGCCCAGATGCGGTTCGGGTTCGCTCTCATAGCGCCAGTCGTACTTCGCCATATTCATCGGAATCGACAGCGCCGAGGGCATCTGGATGTATACCGAGCGGTCCGATCCGCCGTATTCCAGCAGCAGCACGCTATATCGGCCGTCTTCGGTGAGCCGGTCGGCTAGCACGCAGCCGGCCGAGCCGGCCCCCACAATCACATAGTCGAAGGTTTCCTCCACTACCAGCGGCTCCGGTCAGTACGGCGCATCGACGTCGGTCATCGCGACGTAGACGCTCTTGAGCTGCGAGTAATGCTCGAGTGCGACGCGGCCGTTCTCACGCCCCAGGCCGGACAGTTTCACGCCGCCGAACGGCAGTTCCACCGGGGTCACATTGTAGTGATTGATCCAGCAGGTCCCGGCCTGCAGCCGCGCGATCACGCGATGCGCGCGTGTCAGATCATTCGTGAATACGCCGGCCGCAAGACCGAATTCAGTAGCGTTGGCGCGCGCGATCACCTCGTCTTCATCTTGGAACTCCAACACCGTCATCACCGGACCGAAGATCTCCTCGCGCGCGATCGCCATGTCGTCGTGGCAATCCTCGAACACCGTCGGCGCAACGAAGAAGCCGTTGGCCAGATCACCGGTGGTGACGCGGTGGCCGCCCACCACCAGGCGCGCGCCCTCGGCCCGGCCGCGCGCAATATAGGCGAGCACCTTTTCCATGTGCGCCTCCGAGATCAGTGCGCCCACCTGCGTGGCCGAATCCATCGGATCACCGACCCGCATCGCGGCGCTGCGGGCCTGCAGCCGCTCCAGGAATGCGGCCTTGATGCGCCGGTGCACGAACACTCGCGTGCCGTTGGAGCACACTTCACCAGCCGAATAGAAATTGGCCAGCAAGGCGCCGGCGACGGCGTTGTCGATCTTGGCATCGTCGAACACGATCAGCGGCGATTTACCGCCCAGTTCCAGCGTCACGTGCTTGAGTGAGGCGGCAGCGTCGGCCATGACCGCCATGCCGGTGCCGACCTCTCCGGTCAGCGACACCTTGCGGATCTGCGGATGGCGGGTCAGCAGCCGTCCGGTGTCGGCGTAGCCTTGCACCACCTGGAACACGCCGTCCGGCAGGCCAGCCTGGGCGAACACCTCGGCCAGCCGGATCGCGGTCAGCGGCGTGAGTTCCGCCGGCTTGAACAGCATTGCGTTACCGCACGCCAGGGCCGGCGCAGCCTTCCAGCAGGCAATCTGCAGCGGGTAGTTCCAGGCGCCGATCCCGGCTACCACGCCCAGCGGCTCGCGCCGCGTGTAGCCGAAAGCCTGGGGGCCCAGGTCCAGGTGCTCGCCGGCAAGGCTGGCCGCCAGTCCGGCGAAATATTCCAGGCAGTCAGCGCCGGAAGCGACATCGACTGCAATCGTTTCCTGGATCGGCTTGCCGGTATCGCGCGTCTCCAGTTCCGCCAATTCGCGGTTACGGGCACGCAGGATATTGGCCGCCCGGCGCAGCACCCGCGCCCGCGCGGCGCCGGTCATCGCGGCCCACAGGTGTTGCGCCTCCAGGGCGCGCCCGACCGCGGCGTTGACCTCGGCGACCCCATCCACCCGGATCTCCGCCAGCACTGCACCTGTGGCCGGGTTGATGCTGGTGATGATCGCAGGCGAGGCGCCGTGGCGCGATGGGCCAGCCGGTCGCGACGGGCCAGCCGGCTCGGCTGCCGCCGGCCCGTATTCCTTGAGCCGGCCGTCGACGAACGCTGTCAGCAGTGCCCGCGCGCTTGCGCTGTCGGCCTCCTGCCAGCTCGACAATGCCGCGCGCAACCACACACCATCGATCATCGCCGCTATCATGGCCGCAAGGCTGTGCGCCTCATGCGCAGGCACCAGGGACTTCAACGCATGGCAAAGATTCGACAGGGCGCGACGCTGATAAACTGTCTGCACACGTTTCAGGCCCTGCACGTGCAGCACCTGGCCCCAGAAAGCAAGCCATGCGCTGCCGGTGCGCTGATCGAATTCCTCCGGTGCCAGGTTGGCGTCGATGACCGCCTGAATGCGGCCGCGCGGGGTATGAGCAAGCGCAAATCGTGCCTGTACACGCTGTGCGAGGCGCCGCGCCAGCGTGCGAAAGCTTGCCGCCAGCAGGCCATCCTTGTCGCGGAAGTAATGCGCAACCAACCCCGGGGACACATCGGCGCGGCTTGCGATCTGGGCCAGCGTGCTGCCGACGTAGCCGACCTCGGCCAAGCTGTCGATCGTCACCTCGATCAGCTGTCGTCGACGGGTCTCCTCAAGCTCGTCCCGGGCCGCCTGGGCGGTCGTTGATTGTCTGTTCAATTCAATGCTCCAGGGAGGCCATTTGGACGGTCGGCTGGGGTCGGGGCGGACACATGGGTGTTGGCGAATACCCTATGCTTCTTCAGGCACTTGCTTGAACTCGTATAGGCTTGACAGCAGATCCATTAAACCGCTATTCAAGATGGGGCGCAGATCATCCGGTCCGGGCCTGCTGAAGGTCAAGTCCATATTGCAATCGAATCGCGTGGAGCGCGCATGGCGGCGTCAGATTTGACCGTATCCCGCCCGCTGGCGCCCGGCCGGGTGCTCGGGGCCGGCTGGCGGTGGCTCGCAGGCGGCGCCCAGCGGGTGCGCCGCGCACTGGTTGCCGGCGTACTGCTGGTCTGCGCCGGCGCCGCGGCCGCCTCCTCCCCGACCGGCCTCGATGCCGATGCTTGTCGCACGGTGCGCCTGTCGGACGTGGGCTGGACCGACGTCACGTCGACCACGGCGCTGATCAGCGTGCTGCTGACCGATCTCGGCTACCAGCCACAAGTTACCGTGCTGTCGGTACCGGTCACCTTCGCGTCGATGAAGAACAAGGACATTGACGTGTTTCTGGGCAACTGGATGCCGACGCAGGAGGCCGATCGCAAGAGCTATATCGATGACGGCTCAGTCGAGGTGCTCGGCCCGAACCTGACCGGCGCCAAGTACACGCTGGCGGTGCCCGCCTACATCTACGATGCCGGCCTGAAATCGTTCGCCGACATCCAGCGCTTCGCACCACAGCTGAAGAACTCGATCTATGGCATCGAAGCCGGTAATGACGGCAACCGGCTGATCCTGTCGATGCTGAAGCAGAACCTGTACGGACTGGGCGGCTTCAAGCTGGTCGAATCCAGTGAACAGGGCATGCTGGCTGAAGTCGAGCGCGCCTTTCGCGACCGCGCGCCGATCGTATTTCTGGCCTGGGATCCGCATCCGATGAACATGCGCTTCGACCTGAAATACTTGGCGGGCGGGGACAGCGTATTCGGGCCAAACTATGGCGGCGCCTCGGTCTATACCAACACGCGCGCCGGCTACACGCTGCAGTGCCCTAATGTCGGTCGGCTGCTGAAGAACCTGCACTTCACGCCCAGGGGCGAGAGCCAGGTCATGGCGTCGATACTCGACCAGCATCAATCCCCGGAAGCAGCCGCCGCCGCATGGCTGGCGGCCAATCCCGCGATCGTCGGTTCATGGCTCGATGGCGTGTACACCTTCGATGGCCGTCCGGCGCTCGAAGCGCTGACCGGCGAGCACAAGGCCATTGGCGCGTGGAGTTTCGAGCACTGGGTGAGCGCGCACAAAATACCGGTCGGCGACACCGTGGCGGTGATCATCGACTACGTCAAGGCCCACGGCCGCGTGATATTCGACGGCATCTCGACGCTGATTCGCGGCACGGTCGACGGCCTGACCACGCTGTTGCGAGTGATCCCGGCGCCGCTGCTGGTGCTCGCGATCGCGGCGCTGAGCCTGCTGCTGCGGCGCTCGCTGCCGCTGGCAGTGTTTGTGACGCTGGCGCTGCTGTTCATCATGAACCAGGGCTACTGGCTGCCGACCCTCGAGACGCTGTCACTGGTGATTGTTGCTGCCGTCGTGTCTGCGGCCATCGGTGTGCCACTGGGGATCGCCGCTGCGCATCGGCCGCGCTTCTACGCCGCGCTGCGCCCGGTGCTCGACCTGATGCAGACGCTGCCAACGTTCGTATATCTGATTCCAACGCTGGTGCTGTTTGGCCTCGGCGTAGTGCCAGGCCTGATCTCGACGGTGATCTTCGCCCTGCCGGCACCGATCCGGCTGACCCAGCTCGGCATCAGCTCGGTGCCCGAAGCGCTGCTGGAGGCGGGCCAGGCGTTCGGCGCGACGCGCCTGCAGATGCTGTGGAAGATCGAACTGCCGTGCGCCGCCCCCACCATCATCGCCGGCATCACCCAGTGCATCATGCTGAGCCTGTCGATGGTGGTGATCGCAGCGCTGGTTGGCGCCGGCGGGTTGGGCGTGCCGGTGGTGCGTGCGCTGAACACGGTGCAGGTCGGCATGGGGTTCGAGGCCGGGTTCGTAATCGTGCTGCTGGCGATCATCCTGGATCGCATCAGCAGGCCCGCGGCGCAGGCGAACAAGTCATGACCGCGGCATTGGAATTTCGCTCGGTCGACATCCTGTTCGGTGGCAAGGGAAAGCGCCGCGCCGCAGCCGTACTGCAGGCGCTGGCCGCGCTCGATGCCGGCGCCACGCGCGCGCAGGTGTCCGAGCGCACCGGCGTCATCATTGGAGTGGCCAACGCCAACCTCTCCGTAACACGCGGCCAGATCAGCGTACTGATGGGGCTCTCCGGGTCGGGCAAGTCGACATTGCTGCGGGCGGCCAATGGCATCACGCCGGTCACGCGCGGCCAGGTGCTGGTCAGTGACGATACCGCGGTGATCGATGTCGCGCGCTGCGATGCCACCGCGTTGCGGCGCGTACGGCGCCTGCGCATCGCGATGGTATTTCAGCAGTTCGCGCTGCTGCCCTGGCGCACGGTGCGTGACAACGTCGGCTTCGGGCTGGAGCTGCGGGGGGAACCGGCAGAGAAACGCCGACGCATCATCGACGAACAGCTCGAGCTGGTCGGACTGACCGCCTGGAGCGAGCGCTACTGCCACGAGTTGTCGGGCGGCATGCAGCAGCGGGTCGGACTGGCACGCGCGTTCGCAACGGACGCCGATATCCTGCTGATGGACGAGCCATTCTCGGCGCTCGATCCACTGATCCGCCGTAAGCTGCAGGATGAACTGCTGGCGCTGCAGGCGCGGGTGCAGCGAACCATACTGTTTGTCAGTCACGACCTGGATGAGGCGCTCAAGCTCGGCGATCAGATCTCGATCCTCGAGAGCGGCCGCATCGTGCAGACCGGCAGCGCGCAGGACATCGTGCAGCGGCCGGCCGACGATTACGTCGCGGAATTCGTACGGCATATCAACTCGCGCACTGTGCTCAAGGGCAGCACCGCTCTGCCGCCGTAAGGGCTGGCGCTAACGCCTGGCGCCAGAGCCCGGCAGCGGCGGATCGCCGAGCCACGGCATTGGTGTCGTAATTATTCAAGCCGGTCGGCGTCGTTATGCTCGTCGGATGGCGACCGTGGGCGCCATCATGCCGCCGATGCAACGCTACTCCGCACTGTCGCTGTTCGGCCGCGCATTCACCGGACATCGCGGCTGGCAGCCGCAGTGGCGCCGGGCAAGTCCGCGGCCAGCCTACGATGCGCTGATCGTCGGCGGCGGCGGTCACGGCCTGGGGGCGGCCTACTACCTCGCCAGTGAACACCGCCTGGCACGCGTAGCGGTGCTGGAAAAAGGCTGGATTGGCGGCGGTAACACCGGCCGCAATACCACCATTATCCGCTCCAATTACCTGTTCGATGAGAGCGCCGCCCTGTACGACCATGCGCTCAAGCTATGGGAGCACCTGTCGCAGGTGCTCAACTACAACGTGATGCTGTCGCAACGCGGCGTGATGATGCTGGCGCACACCGTGCATGACGTGCAGGTGATCAAGCGCCACGTGCACGCCAATCGCGCCAGCGGCGTGGATAACGAGTGGCTGAGCCCGCAGCAGGCCAAGAGCTTCTGCCCACCGCTGAACATAGGCGACATCCGTTATCCGGTGCTGGGTGCTGCGCTGCAGCGCCGTGGCGGCACCGCGCGACACGATGCGGTGGCCTGGGGCTATGCACGCGCGGCAGATGCACTCGGTGTCGACATCATCGAGAACTGCGAGGTCACCGGCATCCGCCGCGATGCGCACGGCGCAGTCGAGGCCGTCGACACCACGCGCGGTGTGATCCGCACGCCCAAAGTTGGAGTGGCGGCGGCCGGCCATACCAGCGTGGTGATGAAAATGGCGGGCCTGCGCCTGCCACTCGAGAGCTACCCGCTGCAGGCACTGGTGTCGGAGCCGGTCAAGCCAGTGTTCCCGTGCGTGGTGATGTCGAACACCATGCACGCCTACATCAGCCAGTCCGACAAGGGCGAACTGGTGATTGGCGCCGGCACCGACGCCTACACCTCTTACACGCAGCGCGGCGGCCTGCACATCAGCGCGCACGCGCTCGAGGCGGTGTGCGAGCTGTTTCCGATCTTCCGGCGGCTGCGCATGCTGCGCAACTGGGGCGGCATCGTCGACCTGACACCGGACCGCTCGCCGATCATCGCCAAAACGTCGGTACCCGGGCTGTACGTCAACTGCGGTTGGGGCACCGGGGGATTCAAGGCCACGCCCGGCTCGGCTCACGTGTTCGCCTGGACCATAGCGCGCGACGAGCCCCACCCGATCAATGCGCCGTTTACCATCGAGCGCTTCCGCGATGGCCACCTGATCGACGAGGCGGCCGCGGCCGCTGTCGCGCACTGAAGGGCCGCCATGCTGCTGATCGCCTGTCCGTACTGTGGCGTGCGCCCGGAACCTGAATTTGTCTACGGCGGGCAGGCGCACGTGGCTCGGCCGGCGGATCCGGCCACGGTGGGCGCCCAGGACTGGGCCGATTTCCTGTACATGCGCGACAACACGCGCGGCGTGCACGCCGAGCGCTGGCGGCACACGCATGGCTGCGGCCGCTTCTTCAATGCGCTGCGCGACACGCGCTCGGATCAGTTCCTCGGCAGTTATTGCATCGGCGCGCCCGCGCCCTCGCCGACAGCGCCTACACCGACAGAGTACGATCCACAGGCGGCGCGATGAGCGGCGCGTTCCGGGCCGCCTCCGGCGGCGGGATCGATCGCGCGCGCCCGCTGAATTTCAGCTTTGACGGTGTGCGCTTTACCGGCCTTGCCGGCGACACGCTGGCCTCGGCGTTGCTCGCGAATGGCGTGCATCTGATGGGCCGCTCGTTCAAATACCATCGCCCGCGCGGCCTGCTGGCGGTCGGAGCCGAGGAACCCAATGCGCTGGTGACGGTGCGCCGCGACGCGGCGCGCTGCACGCCCAACCTGCGTGCAACCCAGGTCGAGCTGTACGAGGGCCTGGAGGCGCACAGCCAGAACCGCTGGCCGAGCCTTGCGTTCGATGTCGGCGCGATAAGCAACCTGCTGTCGCCGTTGTTTCCGGCGGGCTTCTACTACAAGACCTTCATGTGGCCGCGCCGGGCATGGAAGGCGCTGTACGAACCGTATATCCGCGCCGCCGCGGGACTGGGACGCGCGCCTGGCCGCGCGGACCCGGACCGCTACGCCAACCGCTACGCCCATTGCGACGTGCTGGTGGTCGGGGGCGGGCCGAGCGGCATCGCCGCAGCGCTGGCGGCGGCCACAGCCGGCGCACGCGTCATCGTCTGCGACGAGCAGCCGCAGTTTGGCGGCTCGCTGCTGTCGGATGCCGACGCGGCCTCGGCCGCATGGTTGGCGGCGAGCCTGGCGAAGCTGGGCAGCAATGCGCGCGTCACGCTGCTGCCGCGTGCCACCGCGTTCGGATACTTTCCGCACAACCTGATGGCGCTGAATGAGCGCCTGGCCGATCACCTGCAGAGTCCAGCGGCCGATCAGCCGCGCGAGCGCTGCTGGCAGGTGCGCGCCCGCGAGGTAGTGCTCGCCACCGGCGCAATCGAGCGTCCGCTGGTATTTCCCGGCAACGATCGGCCCGGCATCATGCTGGCCGCGGCGGCACGCAGTCTGCTCAATCGCTACGCTGTCATGCCGGGCGGGCGCGCGGTGCTCATTACCGCCTGCGACGAAGCCTATCGGGCCGCGCTCGATCTGCACCGGGCCGGTATCACGATCGGCATGATCGGCGATCTGCGAGCACGCGCCGATGGACCCTGGGCCGAGGTGGCGCGCAGCACCGGCCTTCCAATGTTCACTCAATGCACGGTGCTGGGCACCGGCGGGCGACTACGCGTCAGTTCAGTACGGCTGGCGCGCCTGGACGCCGATCGGCGCATGATCGGCGCCGCGCAGAGGCACGACTGCGACCTGCTGCTGATGTCCGGCGGCTACACTCCCAGCGTGCACCTGCACTCACAGGCGCGCGGTACATTGGCGTGGGACGAGACGGTGCAGAGCTTCATCCCGGCAGACGCTGCCGAACGCGTACGTTCCGCCGGTGCCTGCCGCGGCGTGTTCTCGCTGGCAGCAGCGATGCAGGACGGCGCCGCCGCCGGCAGCGCGGCAGCGGCTGATGCGACCGCGTGTGCCGCTGGCCAGTGCGCGAGCCGCAGCCATGGCCCGCTGCCGGCAACTGACGCGTCGATGGCCGGCTTCTCGGGTGCCTTGCCGCTGCCACGCGATGCATCCGAGGGCAAGGCGTTCGTCGATTGGCAAAACGATGTCACCACGCGCGATCTGGCGCTGGCGACGCGCGAGGGCTTCGTTTCGATCGAACACATCAAACGCTATACCACCACCGGCATGGCGACCGACCAGGGCAAGACCTCCAACCTCAATGCCCTCGGCTTCGTCTCGCAGCAGCTCGACAAGGCGATCGCACAGGTTGGACTGACGACGTTTCGCATGCCGTATACGCCGGTGAGCTTCGGCAGTTTCGCAGCTTTTGCCCGCGGCGAACTGTTCGATCCGGTGCGCACCACGCCGCTGCACGACTGGGCGCAGCAACACGGCGCGGTGTTCGAGGATGTGAGCCTGTGGAAGCGCGCGCGCTACTTTCCGCGTGCAGCGGAGGATATGCATGCCGCAGTAGCGCGCGAGTGCCGCGCGGTGCGCGGCGCCTGCGGTATCTTCGATGCATCGACGCTCGGCAAGATCGAACTGGTGGGCCCGGATGCGCTGACCTTCATGAACCGGCTGTACGCCAATGCCTGGAACAGCCTCGCGGTCGGCCGCTGCCGCTACGGCGTGCTGCTCAGGGAGGACGGCTTCCTGCTCGACGACGGCGTGGTCGCACGCATCGCCGAGCAGCGCCTGCATGTCACCACCACTACCGGCGGGGCGGCACGGGTACTTGCGCTGATGGAAGACTATCTGCAGACCGAGTGGCCGGAGCTGCAGGTGTGGGCGACCTCGACCAGCGAGCAATGGGCAGTGATAGCGCTCCAGGGACCGCGCTCGCGCGCCGTGCTGCAGGGTCTGGTCGAAGGCATCGACCTGTCGGCCGCAGCGCTGCCGCACATGAGCGTCGCGCACGGCCGCATCTGCGGGGTGCCGGCACTGCTGTTTCGAGTCAGCTTCACTGGCGAGCTCGGCTTCGAGGTCAACGTGCCGGCGGACTTCGCACCGGCGGTGTGGCAGGCAATCATGCAGGCCGGTGCCGCGCACAGCATTACCCCCTACGGCACCGAGGCGATGCATGTGCTGCGGGCCGAGAAAGGCTACATCATCATCGGCCAGGAGACCGACGGCACCGTGACGCCGGATGATGTCGGGCTCGGCTGGGCAATCGGCAAGAACAAACCGGACTTCGTCGGCAAGCGCTCGCTGTCGCGGCCAACGATGACTGCGCCCGATCGAAAGCAGCTGGTGGGATTGCTGACCGCCGATCCGGCACAGGTGCTGGAGGAAGGCTCGCAGGTGATGGCAGCGGCCGCGCTGCCAGCGCGGCGAGCGCGGCGGGCGCGGCGGGCGCGGCGTACGCCGCGCCCCCAGCAGCGCCCGATCGGGCACGTGACATCGTCGTATTACAGCCCGGCGCTGGCGCGCTCGATCGCGCTGGCGCTGGTGGCCGGCGGGCGGGCGCGCATCGGTGAGACGCTGTGGGTACCCGGTGCCGACGGCGATCTGCCGGTTACCGTCACCTCCTCCGCGTTCTATGACCCGCAGGGAGCGCGCCTGAATGGCTGAGCTGTCCGGCGCGCGCCAGCCACCGTCGATTGCGGCCAGCGCGCCGCTGCGCATGCTGCCGCCAGCCACGCGCCACATTCTGCGCGCAGCGCCGGCGGTTCTGGCCGCCGCCGGCGACGCGCTCGACCTATCGCTGTCGATGTCGCCGTGCCGCGCCTCGATGCACGCGGACCGGGCGGCGCTCTGGCTCGGGCCAGATGAGCGCCTGCTGCTGGCGCCGGAGGGTGCCGCGGCCGATACCGCCGGCCGGCTGCTGCACGCCCTGGGCGATCAGGCGCATTCACTGGTTGATGTCAGCCATCGTCAGATCGCACTTGCCGTGGCGGGTCCGCACGCCATCAGCGTGCTCGCCGCCGCCTGTCCGCTCGACCTTGAAGGCGACTTTCCGGTCGGCATGTGCACGCGTACCGTGCTGGCAAAGGCGGAGATCGTGCTTTGGCGCGTGGCCGATGAGCGCTTTCACCTGGAGGTGTGGCGCTCGTTCGCGGCCTACGTGTCGGGCATCATCGCCGAGGCCGTGCGCGGACTGGCCTTTCCCTGCTGACTCGTGGCGTCGGCGCGCCCGGCATCGTACGCTAGCGTCATGGACGACCCGTCAAGTACGCCGCCGACGCACTTTGGCTTCCTGACGCTGCGCAAGTTCTCGATGATCGCGTTCACCAATGCCATCGAACCGCTGCGCATGGCCAACTACCTGGCCGAACAGACAATCTACCACTGGTCGGTGTACACGCTCGACGGGCTGCCGGCACCGGCAAGCAACGGACTTACCGTCGCCCCGACCGCGAGCATCGACGAGTTCGCACTGCCCGACATCCTGTTCGTGTGCGGCGGAGTGGACGTGCAGCACGTAGTCGACGACGCCCTGCTACAGGCGCTGCGCCGACTGGCGCGCAAGCGCATCGTACTCGGCGGACTGTGCACCGGCGCCTACGCGCTGGCCCGGGCCGGACTGCTCGACGGCTACCGCTGTGCCATCCACTGGGAAAATCTCTCGGCGCTGCGCGAGCACTTCCCGCTGACCGCGTTCACAGCCGACCTGTTCGTGGTCGATCGCGACCGCTATACCTGTACCGGCGGCATCGCACCCCTCGACCTGATGTTGCATCTGATCACCCCGCGCATCGGCCGGGCGCTCGCGTCCGGCATATCGGATCAGTTCATCATTGAGCGCGTGCGCGGCGCGGATGATCCGCAGCGCATTCCGCTCGCCAATCGCCTGGGCGGCCATCACCGCTCGTTGACCCAGGCGGCCGCGTTGATGGAGGCGAACATCGAGGAGCCGCTGGCGCTGGACGAACTGGCGCGCATGACCGAGGTTTCCCAGCGCCAACTGCAACGGCTGTTTCGACGCAGCCTGGGTCTGACCCCGGCGCAGTACTACCTCAACTTGAGATTGCGTCGCGCGCGCGAACTGCTGCTGCAGACCGACATGCCCATCATGAGTATTACCGTGGCCTGCGGGTTTCATTCGCCCGCGCACTTCAGCAAATCGTACCGCGCGGTATTCGGGCATTCGCCTAGCCGCCAACGGCTGGATCCGACGGCCAGCGCAGCATCCGCGGCAGCCCCGGCTGCCGGCGCCACTGCGGCCGGCGGCGCCAAGGTTAAATCGCCGCGACCAGCTCGCCCGCCACGGCCACTGGCGCGCCACTAGCCGCTGCCTCAGGCTGCCGGCAGATGTCGGAAAAGAGCTGATTTCTGTCACTTGCAGCCAACTCAGCGCCCGATCGCAAGACGACAATCAGGGACCGATTCGAACATGCCTGGCCACGCCTCTTTGGCGCTGGCATGCCAATATGAGCACCCCTGTTGTTCACCCGACCACTCCCGTCACGCATAGCACTCGACGCGTGCGCAGCCATTCGTTCGATGAATCCGGAGAGACGTTATGAAGAGCCATGCCCGGGTCGTCGTCATCGGCGGAGGTGTGGTCGGCGTCAGTACCCTGTACCACCTGACCAGGAAAGGCTGGAAGGACGTCGTGCTGCTCGAACGCACCGAGCTGACTGCCGGGTCCACCTGGCACGCGGCCGGCCTGCTGCCACTGTTCAACATGAGCTATACGGTCGGCCAGCTGCATAAGTACTCGGTCGATTTGTACAAGCGGCTGCCGGCCGAGACCGGCCAGGATGTCAGCTTCCACGTCAACGGCAACCTGCGGCTTGCGACCTGTGCGCAACGCATGGACGAGTACCAGAAGTACTGCGGCACGGCGAATACGATCGGCGTGCCCTACCAGCTGATCGGTCCGGAGCAGGTCAAAGCGCTGTGGCCGCTGGTGAATCTCGGCGACGGCGTGGATACGCCGCGCATCGTCGGCGCGCTCTACCATCCCGACGACGGACACATTGCCCCGGCCGATCTGACGATGGCCCTGCGCAAGGGCGCGCGCAGCGGCGGCGCCGACATTCAAGAAAACTGCGAGGTCACGGCCGCAAGCCGCACGCCCTCCGGCGATTGGCGCCTGACTACGACCCAGGGTGAGATCACCTGCGAACATGTGGTGTGCGCGACCGGCAATTACGCGCGCCAGACGGGCCGGATGTTCGGCATCAACGTGCCGGCCATTCCAGTCGAGCACCAATACATCGTCTACAGCGAATCGGCGGAACTCAAGTCCTACCGCGAAGGCGGCGGCCGCGAGCTCGCGGTGCTGCGCGAATCTGATGCCTCCTACTACCTGCGCGAGGAGCGGCTGGGATGGATTCTCGGCCCTTACGAGGCAGGCGCGCCGGCCAGATTCGCCGACGGCGTGCCGGAGTGGTTCGGCAAGACGCTGTTCGACGGCGACCTCGACCGGCTGCTGCCGCACGTCGAGGCAGCGCAGCGCCGCGTGCCGGTGCTCGAGCACTGCGGCATCAAGGACATCGTCAACGGTCCGATCTCGTACACCCCGGACGGCAGCCCGATGATCGGTCCGGCCGGCGGCGCTCGCAACCTGTGGCTCAACGAGGGCCACAGTTTCGGCATCACGGCGGCCGGCGGTTCCGGCTGGCAGCTGGCTGAATGGATCGCCGAGGGCGAGCCCGGCATCGACATGCTGGCGGTGGACCCGCGGCGCTTCGGCAGCTATTGCACCAGGCGCTACCTGATCAAGAAGAATGAGGAAACCTATCGCAGCGTCTTTACCATCCACTTTCCGGATGAGGAGCGCCCCGACGCGCGCCCGAGCAAGACCAGCCCGGTATACGACAAGATCGACCGCCTGGGTGCGGTCTGGGGACAGCGCTACGGCTGGGAGCGCGCCAACTGGTTTGCTCCCGCCGGCGTCGAGCGTCGCGACGTGTGGAGTTTCCGTCGCAGCAATTATTTCCGGCATGTCGGTAACGAGTGCCGCCTGATGCGCGAGCGCGTCGGCGTCATCGACCTGACGCCGTTCAGCAAGCATGAGGTTACCGGCCCGGGCGCCGAAGCCTGGCTCGATGGGCTGGTCGCGAACAAGGTGCCTGTGAAGCTCGGCCGGATCGCGCTCTGCCACGCGCTCACTAAACGCGGCGGCATACGCTCGGAATTTACCATCACCAAAGTCGGTGAGCAGCACTACTACGTCATCAGCGCCGGTGCCGCCGAGCGCTACGATTCCGATTACCTGCAGCGCATGCTGCCGCGTGACGGTTCGGTCGGGCTGCGAAACATCACCACCAGCCGCGGCTGCTTCGTGATCGCCGGCCCGCGCTCGCGCGAGCTGCTCGCCCGGATCGTCGACGTGCCGCTCGATAACGGCGCATTTCCGTGGCTGACGGGCCAGGTGATCGAGGCCGGCTATGCCAGCGACGTGTATGCGCTGCGCGTCAATTTCGTCGGCGCGCTGGGCTGGGAGCTGCACTTCCCGATCGAGCACGCGCACCACCTGTTCGATGCGATATTCGAGGCGGGCAAGGAGTACGGAATAGGCATGGTCGGCATGCGCGCGATGGAGTCGCTGCGCATGGAGAAATCCTACCGCATGTGGGGCAGTGACATGACCCGGGACTACACCCCGTTCGAAGCCGGACTCGACCGCTTCGTGCGCATGAACAAGGGCGCATTCATCGGCCGTGAGGCGCTGGAACGCCAGCTCGCCGCCGGCGTGCCGCACCGCTTCGTGACTCTCCAGGCGCACGATGTCGGCGACGCCGATCCGCTCGGCAACGAGCCGATCTTCGCGCCGGACGGCAGCATCGTCGGCCGTGCCACGTCCGGCTACTACGCTCACACCATCGAGAAGAGCCTGGCAATCGGCTACGTGCTGCCCGGGTACGCGGCGGTCGGTACCGAACTGCAGATGGAAATCCTGGGGCTGCGACGCCGCGCGACCGTGCTGGTCGAATCGCCGTTCGATCCGGACAACCGTGAGCTGAAGGCCTGACGGGACTGCCGTGACCGAATCGCTCGACCTGCCCGGCCTGATCGGCAGCCGCCGGCCTGGCTACAGCCTGCCGGCGGCCTTCTACCTGAGCGCGGAGATCTACCAGCACGATCTGAGTCTGATTTTCGGACGCCACTGGATCTTTGTAGGCGTCGAGCCGGAAATTCCCGAAGCCGGCGATCTGTTTACCGTCGATATCGGCAGCGACTCGATCATCATCGTGCGCGACGATGAACTTGCAGTGCGGGCATTTCACAACGTCTGTCGTCACCGCGGCGCGCGGCTTCGCCCCGAGGGGCGCGGCATGGTGGGCAACCTGGTGTGCCCATATCACCAGTGGACCTATAACCTGCGCGGCGAACTGGTGCACAACCAGCACATGGGCGCAGACTTCGAGCGCTGCAGGTTTGGCCTCAAGCCGGTGCACATCCGCAGCCTGGCCGGGCTGCTATTCATCTGCCTTGCGGAAACCCCGGCCCAGGGCTTTGACGAGATGCGCGCCGCAATCGAGCATTACATCGCTCCGCACAACATCGCCAACACCAAGGTCGCATTCCAGAAGGACATCATCGAGCACGGCAACTGGAAGCTGACGATGGAGAACAATCGTGAGTGCTACCACTGCTCCGCCAATCATCCGGAGCTGACGGTCTCGCTGCTCGAGTACGGATTCGGCTACCAGCCATCGATGGAGAATGTGGAGCAGGTCAAGGGATTCGAGGATCTGCTCGCGCGCCAGCACCAGCGTTGGGAGGCCTGCGGCCTACCGTCGGTGGAGGTCGATCGACTGGAACACATTACCGGCTTTCGCACCGTACGGCTGCCGATGGTGCACGCCGGGGAATCGCAGACTCTCGATACCAAGGTCGCGTCGCGCAAACCGCTGATCGGATTCGAGCAGCTCGATCTGGGCGGGCTATCGTTCTGGACCCAGCCCAACTCCTGGCATCACTTCATGAGCGATCACATCGTCAGCTTCTCGGTGCTGCCGATATCCCCGCACAAGGCATTGTTGCGCACGCGCTGGCTGGTACACAAGGATGCCGTCGAGGGAGTCGACTACGACCTCAAGCGGCTGACGGAAGTGTGGGACGCGACCAACAATCAGGACAGCGCGCTGGTAGCCAATGCCCATCAGGGCATCGTTAGCAGCGCCTACCAGCCTGGCCCGTACTCTCCGTACACCGAAGGGCTGGTCGACAAGTTCTGCAACTGGTACCTGAATCGGCTCGGCGCAGGACTCGATAAGGCTGGCAGCGCACATCCGTTGTCTTCTGCGCCAACCCTCCGAGCCGGCACCGCTGCAGCCGCCCGAACTGCCAGGCGCGCGCCAGGCGCAGCCCCGGACGCCGCGCCAACGGCCGCGCCAACCGCCGCTCCCGCCACGGCGCCCGATGCGCGACAGTTCTCGATCACGTTCCGCCAGTCCGGTCACGTCGTGCCTTGCCGCACAGATCAGACCATCCTGTCGGCCGCCGAAAGTGCCGGGCTACCGCTGCCGTTTTCGTGCCGCGAGGGCCGCTGCGGCACCTGCCGCTCAAGGCTTCTCGCCGGCCAGGTCGACATGAAACACGCCGGCGGTATACGCCAACGGCAGATCGACCTGGGCGATATCCTGGTGTGCTGCAGCCGGCCGTTGTCGGACGTGGTGATAGAAAAGTAGCTGGCCCGGGCGCATCCGGCTGCGATCCGAGCTGCCGCCGCACACCCGCGGCGCAGACGCAGCGCCGATGCTCCTATATTATCAGCACGGGTATCTGCAACCGCCTGCGCGCGCATGGGTGTGCCATGACCAAACGCTGCCACCACCTGGACTTCGTCAATACGGACCGGCCAAATACCGACGGCTGCGAGGAATGCCTCAAGCTCGGCGACACCTGGGTGCACCTGCGCCTGTGCCGCAGCTGTGGCCACGTGGGCTGTTGCGATGATTCCAAGAACAAACACGCCACTAAGCATTTCCATGCCACCCGGCACCCGATCATCACTTCGATCGAGCCTGGCGAGAACTGGAGCTGGTGCTACGTCGACGAGCTGGTGATGGAGCTGAAGTGACGCCGGAACCGATCGCGGCCAACGAGCTGTTGCGCTCGCGCCGCAACCAGATGTTCCCGAAGCTCACGGCTGCGCAGATCGCGCGCCTGGAGCACCATGGTGAGCGCCGGCATACGCAGGCCGGCGAGGTCCTGTTCGAGCCCGGCGATCGGCCGCGCAAATTCTTCGTCGTCATCGACGGCAATATCGAGCTGCTGCTCGCGCGTCACGATGGCTACGAGCTGTTCTATAACTTGACGCCCGGGGATTTCACCGGCGAGATGACTGCGCTGCGCGGCAGCGCCGGCGTGGTGCGCGCCCAGGTTGGCCATGACGGCACGCTGATCGCGATCGACATCGAGCGGCTGCGAAACATCGTGCAGACCGATGCGGAATTGAGCGAACTCTTCATGCGCGCGTTCATCCTGCGCCGCATGGGGCTGCTGTCAGAACACAGTTGCGACGTCGTGCTGATCGGATCCGGTCATTCCGCCGACACGCTGCGGCTGAGCGAGTTCCTGACCCGCAATACGATTGCATTCACGACCCTGGACGTCAATACCGACACCGACGCACAGGCGGCGCTGGAGCGATTCCATGTGCCGGCCGGGGATGTGCCGGTGGTCATCTGCCGTGGCGAGCACGTGCTGAAGAATCCGAGCAACTTCGAACTCGCAAGCTGCCTGAGTGTCAATCCGCAGGTCGACGAGTCGCGGATACACGATCTGCTGATCGTGGGAGCCGGACCGGCCGGTCTTGCGGCCGCAGTCTATGGCGCGTCCGAAGGACTGGACGTGCGGCTGGTAGAAACCACCGCGCCGGGCGGCCAGGCCGGCACCAGTTCCAAGATCGAGAACTACCTGGGCTTTCCGACCGGCATCTCCGGCCTGGCATTGGCCGGCCGGGCACTCTCGCAGGCGCAAAAATTCGGCGCCAGCCTCAGCGTCGCATCGCAAGCGGTGCGGCTGCACTGCGAGCGCAAGCCGTACGTAGTGGATCTGGCCGAAGGCGGTTCGGTGCGTGCCAATGTGGTGCTGATCGCCAGCGGCGCACAGTACCGCCCGCTCGAGATCGACAATCTGTCGCGCTTCCTGGGTGCGGGCATCTACTACGCCGCCACAGCGCTGGAGGCCAGGCTGTGCAGGGACGAGGAGATCGTGATCGTCGGCGGAGGCAACTCGGCCGGCCAGGCCGCGGTGTTCCTGTCCGGCAGCTGCAACCACGTGCATATCCTGGTGCGCGCGGACGGACTGGCCGAGAGCATGTCGAGCTACCTGATCCGCCGCATCGAGGAGAGCCCGAACATCACGGTGCACGCTCGTACGCAGGTGATGGCCCTGGAGGGTGAGCATGAACTCAAGCGCATCACCTGGCGGCGCGGCACCGATGCCACCGAAGAGCAGCATGAGATCGCGCATGTGTTCCTGATGACCGGGGCACTTCCGAACACGCGCTGGCTGGACGGCTGTGTGGCGCTGGATGATCGCGGCTTCGTCCGGACCGGACTGGATCTGCGGCCGGAAGACCTGTCAGCAACGCACTGGCCGCTGGCGCGCCAGCCGTACCTGCTGGAGACCAACCTGCCGGGGGTATTCGCCGCCGGTGACGTGCGCTGTGGAAGTGTCAAGCGCGTTGCGGCGTCGGTCGGGGAAGGCTCCAGCTGCGTGCAGTTCGTGCACCGCGCGCTGCGGGAACTCGCCGAGCCGGCGCAGCAGCCGGCAGCAGTGTAACGGGCGGGACCGCGATCCGCAGGAATAACATGAGTGCTTCAGGTTTCCGGCGATCGCTGGCGATCGCCCTGCTTCTGGGGCTGCCGCCCGCGCTCGCTTCGTCCCCATCCTCCGATCAGCCGCTATCGATAGATCTGCAGCAGCAGCCCTGGACCGGGGATCTGCCCGGCATGATCAAGCGCCGCGTCATTCGGGTCCTGGTCCCCTACAGCCGCACGCTTTATTTCGTCGACCTGGGGGGCACCCAGCGCGGCATGAGCTATGACTTCATGCGCGCATTCGAGGACGATTTCAACAAGCGGCTCGGCCGCGGCGAGCTGCGCGTGCACGTGGTGTTCATCCCGGTGTCGCGCGCGCGGCTGCTGCCGCTGCTGACCGGCGGACAGGGCGATGTGGTCGCCGCCAATGTGACCATCACACCGGAGCGCAGCAAGCTCGTCGACTTCACCACCCCGGTAGCACGCGATATTAGCGAACTGATCGTCACCGGACCGGGCGCGCCGCCGCTGGCAACGCTGGATGATCTTGCCGGCAAGGACATCTACGTCAGCCGCGCCACCAGCTACTACGACAGCCTGATGGCGCTGAGCCAGCAATTTCTGCACCGCGGACTTGCGCCGATCAGGTTGCGCGAAGCGCCAGGCAATTTCGAGACCGAAGATATCCTGGAGATGGCCAATGCCGGGCTGGTGAAAATCGCGGTGGCCGACAGCTATATCGCCAGGCTGTGGCGCCAGGTTTACCCAAACATCAGCGTGCACGAGGATCTTATCGTGCATCGCAATGGCGACATCGCCTTCGCCATCCGCAAGGGCAGTCCGCAGCTAAAGGCACAATTAGATGCCTTCAGCCGCAGCCATGGACAAGGCAGCGAATTCGGCAATGTCACGCTGCAGAAATACCTGGGCCAGACGCGCTGGGTGCAGAATGCCACTTCCGAACAGGAGCTGAAGAAATTCAACACGCTGGTGAGCCTGTTTGAGAGGTACGGGCGGCAATACGACATCGATTGGCTGCTGATGGCGGCGCAGGGTTACCAGGAGTCGCAGCTCGACCAGGACCGGCATAGCGCCGCAGGTGCGATCGGCGTGATGCAGTTGATGCCGGCCACGGCCGAGAAGCTCCAGGTCGGCGATATCACGCAGCTGGAGCCGAATATCCATGCCGGCGTCAAGTACATCCGCCAGATCGTCGATCAGTACTATGCGAACGAACCGATGGACACGCTCAACAAGGTGCTGTTCGCGTTCGCTTCCTACAATGCCGGTCCCGCCAGGATCAGATCGCTGCGCACCGAGGCGCAACAGCTCGGGCTGGATCCGAACGTCTGGTTCGACAATGTCGAGCGCGTTGCCGCCTACCGCATCGGCCGCGAGACAGTGCAGTACGTTGCAAACATCTACAAATACTATATCGCCTATACGCTGGTGCAGGACAATGTCGCGCAGCAGCTGCAGAAGCAGCGCTGATGCGAGGCGTCGAAGTTATTTCCCGGCGGCCGGTTTCGTGTCGCCGGCGCGCGTGGCGCCAAACCTGCTGTCGGCAACCAGGCATAGAATCTCGAACATGATGGTCGCACCGACCAGCGCGGTGTTGCCAGTTTGGTCATACGGCGGCGCCACTTCGACCACATCGCCGCCGATGAGATTCAGGCCGCGCAACCCGCGCAGCAGGCGCTGCGCTTCTAGCGTGGTGATGCCGCCGACCTCAGGCGTGCCGGTGCCGGGCGCATACACCGGATCCAGCCCGTCGACATCGAATGATATGTAGGTAGGTCCGTCGCCGACCACGCGGCGCGCCTCCTCGATCACGCGGTCGACGCCAAGTTCCGCAAACTCCTCGATGAAGACCACGCGCATGCCGTGGGACTTCGAGAACTCAATGCCGTCCATGAAATTCTGGCCGCCACGGATGCCGATCTGGATGGTGCGCTTTGGGTCCAGCACTCCCGCCTCCACGGCCAGCCGAAATGGCGCTCCATGCGTAAACTTGGATCCGAAGAATTCGCCCCAGGTATCGCAGTGCGCATCGATATGTACCATGCCGACCGGAGCATCGGCCCCGAGTGCCCGGAATATCGGGTAGGTGATCGAATGATCCCCGCCGGCGCTGACCGGCAGCACGCCGGCGGCGTGCAGCGTCCGATAAAATGCCTCAATTTCCTCGACCTGTTTCTCCAGATCGTACCGGTGCGACAGCCGCACATCGCCCAGATCGGCAATCCGGCACAATTCATACGGGTTGATGCCCAGTCCCAGGTTGAACGCGCGCATCAGGCTCGATGCATTGCGTATCTCGCGTGGTCCGTGTCGCGCGCCCGGCCGGTTGGTCACCCCAATATCGGTCGGCACCCCGATCAGGCCAATGTCGACGTCGTCGAGCGTCGACGCCAACGGTGCCCGCATGAAGGTCGCAATCTCGCTGTAGCGAGGCTGCTTCATCGGCTCGTAGGTGCCGCCGCGCACCGGGTCGGCCTTGTTGTAGCTGTCGCGGGTCACGCCGTCATTCTATAGCAGGCGGCGGGCAGCGGCAGCCTATGCCGCACGCGCGGCCGGACTTGCGGTGCCAAAGCTCACCGCCAGATATGTGACGAGGCTGCCGCCGAGGCCGGCATAGATCGGAATATCCGAGTCCATGCCGTAAAGCAGCAGCAATACCACTACCAGGCTTCCGCCCACGGCGATCGAGGCCAAGGCACCGGTTGTAGTCCCGCGCCGCCACATCATGGCGCCGATCACCGGCACCAGCAGGCCGCCGACCAGAAAGTCGTAGGCGATCGTCAGCGCCGCAATGACATCGTGCATCAGGCACGCCAGCAGCGTCATCACCACGCCCAGGCACAGCGTGACGGCGCGACTCTGCGCCACCGAGCCGGCATTGAGCGCGCCGCGCAGCGGCAGGTACACATCCTCTAGCAGCACCGTGGAAGCGGCCAGCAGGCACGCGCTGGCGGTAGACATGATGGCCGCGAGCGCGGCCGCCAGCACCAGCCCACGCAGTCCGATCGGCAGCACCGCCTCGACGATCTGCGCAAAGGCCGAATCCGGATTGGCCAGCGGCGGCAGGAATACCCGGCCCGCGGTGCCGATTATCGCGCCGGCCAGGGCGTAGCACAGGCAATAGACGCCTACCGCGATGCCGCCGTTTCTTGCCACCTTGACGCTGCGCGCGGTAAACACACGTTGCCAGACGTCCTGGCCGATGATGATGCCGAAGAAGTAGAGCGCGAAGAACGAGGCAATCTTGCCTGCCCCTATGTACGTGAGCGAGAAGAACGCCGCCGGCAGGCGGACATGCATCGCCGAGAGCCCGCCCGCGTGCAGGACGGCGCCGGGCAGCAGGACGAACAGGATGCCGACCGTCTTGATGACAAACTGGATCATATCGGTCAGCGTCAGCGACCACATGCCTCCCAGTACCGAGTAGCCCACCATCACGCCGCTGCTGATAAAAATCGCCGTGGTGCGCGGTATTCCAACGATGACCTCCATCACCGATCCCACCGCAAGCGTCGCGGTAACACTGACCATCAGGTCATAGGCCACCATGACGACACCGCCCACCACCCGCGCCGCCGGGCTGTAGCGGCGCTCGAGCAATTCGGGAACCGTGTAGAGCTTGAGTCCGAGGATGCGCTCGACGAACACCAGGCTCAGCACGATGATTCCGAGGCCAAGCATGAATACCAGCCACATGCCGGAGATGCCGTACTGGTAACCGAGCTTGACGCCGCCGACGGTGGAGGCCCCACCCAGCACGATCGCTGCCAGGGTGCCGGCGTACAGCGATGGTCCGACCGAGCGGCCGGCAACCAGAAACTGATCCTGGGTGGTGGCCTTGCGGCGCGCCCAGAACCCGGCCGCCAGGATTGCAGCCATGTATGCGATGACGATCAGCAGATCGAGCTTGGGCATTGTGCTCCCACGGGATGCACTCACCTATACTAAGATTGTATGTCGCGCACCATTGTCGCGCTCCACGCGCTCATCATCCTCGCCTGCGGTTCGGCCGCTGCAGCACAGTTCCGGCCCACACCGGGTATGGAGATTCTCTGGGACCGCTACGGCGTGGCTCATGTCTACGGTAAATCCGTCGACGATCTGTTCTACGGTTTCGGCTGGGCGCAGGCCCACAGCCATGGCGACATCCTGGCGCGCCTGTACGCGCAGGCGCGCGGACGGGCGGCCGAATACTACGGCGCCGAAGAGCTCCCCAGCGACCGCTGGATGGCGGTCAATGATGTCAGGGCGCGCGCACGGCTGTGGCTGTGCCAGCAATCCCCCGCATTCCGCCGCAAGCTGCAGGCGTTCGCCGCCGGCATCAATGCTTACGCGGCTGCGCATGTCGACGAGTTCTCGCAGCAGGCACGCCGCGTGTTTCCGGTCACGGCCAGCGATGTGATCGCACATCAGCAACGCCTGTTCCAGTTCGTCTACGCCGCGCCGGCGGATATCGTGAACCGCCTGCCCGCTGATGCGGTGCCAGCAGCACCGGCTCCAACCACGGCCATATCAGCAACGATGGCACCCGCAGTGACGGACCCCGCCGGCAGCAATGGCTGGGCGATCGCGCCGAGCCGGTCGCAGAGCGGCCGCGCCATGCTGCTGATGAATCCGCATCTGTACTGGACGCCCGGCTGGCCCACCTATTACGAAATCCAGCTCACGGCTCCGGGCATTGACCTGTACGGCGCCACCCAGGTGGGCCTGCCAGTGCTGCGTTTCGTATTCAGCGACTATCTCGGCTTCACCCACACGGTCAACGGCGCCGATGCAGTCACCTTCTACCGCATCGCGCCGGCGGCCGGCGGCTACCGTTTCGACGGCAAGGTGCTGCACTACCGGATACGAAGCCAGTTGCTGAAGATCCGTCAAAGCGATGGGTCGTTCACCACCGAAACCGTATCGGTGCGCGCCACGGTTCAAGGTCCGGTTATCGCGGAGCGCGACGGCGCGCCGATCGCGATGCGCGTGGCCGGCCTGGATCGCCCGTTTGCACTTGAACAGTATTGGAACATGGCGACCGCGCATGATTTTGCCGGCTTCCAGGCGGCGCTGGCGCAGCTGCAGGTGCCGACCTTCAACATCGTGTATGCCGACCGCGATGGCCATATCGAGTACCTGTACAACGGCCTGGTGCCGCGTCATGCCTCCGGCGACCTGCACTACTGGTCGGGTACCGTCCCGGGGGACACATCGGCCACCCTGTGGCACGACTACCTGAGTTATGCCGAGCTTCCCAAGGTCATCGATCCGGCCGGCGGCACGGTCGAGAACTCCAACGAGCCGCCCTGGGATGCCGGCTGGCCGCAGACGATCGATCCCGCCCCGTTCGCCGCCAGCATCGCGTCCGATACCGTAAATCTGCGCATGGCGCGCGGCATCCGCATGCTGTCTGAGATACCGAAGATCAGCTTTGAGCAACTGCAGCAGCTCAAGTGGTCGCATCGCTGCGAACTCGCCGATCGCGTGCTGCCGGACCTGCTCGAGGCAGCGGCGCTCTATGGTGACGATCTTGAAAAGAGCGCCGCGCAGGTGCTTGCGCGCTGGGATCGCTCGACCGATGCCGAAAGCCGCGGCGCGCTGTTGTTCCTGGACTGGGCGGATCAGGCTGGCGCCGTAAGCGGCTACTCGGCACGCGGCTACGCGCGGCCACTGGACCTGCAGCGGCCGCTGACCACGCCGGCGGGCCTGGCCGACCCGCAGGCCGCCGTGCGCGCGCTCGGGACCGCCGCGCAGGCGATGCTGGCCAGCTTCGGCGCGCTGGATACCCCCTGGGGCCAGGTGATGCGCCTGCGCATCGGTGCGGTCGATCTGCCGGCCAGCGGCGGACCGGGACGGCTGGGCGTATTCGACGTGATCGACTTCGCACCGCTGGCGAACGGCACACGCGTGGCCAACTTCGGCGCCAGCTATATAGCGCTGGTCAGCTTCGACCGCCCCACGCACGCGCAGGTGCTGCTCTCTTATGGCGCAAGCTCGCAACCGGGCTCGCCGCACCGCAGTGACCAGCTTGGGCTGCTGGCCCAGGGAAAACTTCGCGATGCCTGGCGGACGCGCGCGCAGGTCGAGGCCAATCTGGAAGGCCGCGACCGGTTCTAGCCGCACCGAAAGAAGCCGGATGTAGCCACCGGCGTTCACGTATCCTTGCGTCAGGCATTGAGAGGTATTGATGGATAGCATTGCGGATTCTTCATCGCTGAGCCGACGCCAGCTGCTGCGCATGATCGGCATCACAGCCGGCAATGCTGCCATGTACCAGGCCATGAGCAGCCTGGGGTTTGCGGCCGAGTCGCCTTATCGGGGTCCGGTCGACCTTCAGGGCACACCGGCTGGAGCTTCGGTGCTGATACTCGGAGCGGGGATGGCAGGCATGACGGCCGCCTACGAGTTGCGCAACGCCGGCTACCAAGTGCAGGTGCTCGAATTCAACGGCCGCGCCGGCGGACGCAACTGGAGCCTGCGCGGCGGGGACACGTATACAGAGCTCGGCGGCTTCACACAGCACTGCCAGTTCGACAAGGATCTGTACATCAACCCGGGGCCATGGCGAATTCCATATCATCATCGCGGCATGCTCGGCTATTGCAAGCGCCTGGGGGTGCCGCTGGAAGCCTTCGTACAGGTGAACTACAACGCCTATCTGCATAACAGCCAGGCATTCGGTGGCAAGCCGCGGCGCTATCGTGAAGTGAAGGCCGACTACCAGGGACACGTGGCCGAGCTGCTGGCCAAGGCGACGCACCAGAGTGCGCTCGATGCCTCGGTCAGCAAGGAGGACCAGGAGAGACTGCTCGAGTCGCTGCGCGATTGGGGCGCATTGGACAGGAATTTTGCCTACCTGGCCGGCGCTGCCAGCAGCGACCGGCGCGGCTACGCGAAGGAACCGGGCGGTGGCCTGACGGCGCGCCCGGTGTATTCCGAGCCGGTAGCGCTGGGCGACCTGCTGGATTCCAAACTGTGGCTCAACATCGCCAGCGGCGACTCTTATGATATGCAGACCGCACTGTTCCAGCCGGTAGGCGGCATGGGCCGGGTCGGCGAAGCATTCGGCCGCGAACTCGGGCCACTGATCCGCTACAACGCCAGGGTCATCGATATCCATCAGGATGGCCAGGGGGTCAGCGCAACTTACGAGGACACCGGCAAACCCGGTTCCAGGCTCACCGCCAGGGCCAACTGGTGCCTGTGCACCATTCCGCTGTCGATCCTGTCGCAGATTCCGATGAACGTGGGTCCGGCCATGGCCGCCGCCATTGCCGCGGTGCCCTACGCATCCGCGGTCAAGGTCGGGCTGCAGTTCAAGCGCCGCTTTTGGGAGGAGGATGATCATATCTACGGCGGCATCACGTACACCGACCTGCCGATCGCAAACATCGGTTATCCGAATACCGGCTATCACAGCGCCGGCAAGGGCGTATTGCTGGGCGCCTACATCTGGGGCCTGCACGCGATGGAGTTCACCTCGATGACGCCGGAGGAACGTGTACAGAAGGCGGTTGACTACGGCAGCCAGATCCACCCGCAGTACCGCAGCGAGTTCGACAACGGCGTGGCGGTGGCGTGGCATCGCTCGCCATTCACGATGGGCTGCTATGGCATGTGGAGTTCTGATACCCGCGCCAGGCACTACGATGACCTGTGCCAGATCGACCAGCGCATCCTGCTCGCCGGCGAACATGCATCGTTCATCGGCGGCTGGCAGGAAGGCGCGGTCACCTCATCGCTCGATGCAATTCAAAGGCTGCACCAGCGCGTAGTTGCTCAAGGGAGCAAGGCATGAATACGCGATTCAAATGCCCGCCGCTGCCGCGGCTTGCGCTGCTGTTGCTCGGCGCCGCGGTATGCGCCGCGGCGGCCGCCATTGCCAGGGCCGACGACTCATCGTTCGCAGCAGTCGCAACGCTCAGCAATGCCAACGGCGAGGATATCTACAGCCGAATCTGCCAGGGTTGCCATATGCCGCATGGCGAGGGCGCGGTGGGCGCAGGTCATTATCCGAAACTGGCCGGCGACCCGGCACTCGTGAGCTGGCAATTCGTGGCGCTGACGGTGCTCAGCGGCCGCAATGACATGCCGGCATTCGGCGCCGCACTGGGCCAGGTATGGGACGGCCCGACGGTGCACCTGAGCGACGCGCAGGTCGCGGACGTGGTCAATTACCTGCGCAGCCACTTCGGCAACAACTATAAGGATCGTGTCACCGCCAGCCAGGTCGAAAAGCTGCCGCACCCGGTAATCGCCGGGGCACCCTGAGCGGCGTTACGCGGCGACGTCCACCCCGCAGATGCGCGCACAGGCCTGCAGCAGCTGTTGCTGGATGCCCGCGTCAGAGGCCGCGGGATGCGCGGCGCGAGGCTTGAGATGGTAGAAATATTTTCCGCTGACCAGCGCCTGCGGGTCATCGCTGGTCGCCAGCCATACCTGGGTGCGCGGCGCGGCGTCCATGTCATCGGGTGCTGCCGGGCCGCCCATCTTGGTGGGAACCCAGCCGGGTTCGAGCGCATTGGACAGCACATCGGGCCATAGCCTTGCCATTGCAAAGGCAAGAATCACGTCGTGCAGCTTGGATTCCGCATAGGCGCTGGCACCGTCCCAGGCCCGCTCGCGCCAGGTCAGATCTGCCAGTTCGACCGCCGCCCCGCGATGCATTCCTGAACTCAGGTAGACCAGCCGCCGCGGCCGGTGGATCCGCATCGTCAGGATGTATGGCGCCAGCGTGTTGATTGCGAACACGCTGGCAATGCCGTCGGCAGTCAGGCGGTGCGGCTCGCGGTAGCCGATACCGGCGTTATGGATGACCGCATCGAAGGCGCCGAACTGGTTCACCTGCTCGGCGACCAGGCAGGTCGCCTCGATGCTCGACAGATCGCCGATCACTGCCGCTTCCGCGCCGGGGAGCGCCGCCAGGGCTTGCGCGGCGCGCTCGCGACTGCGTGCATGCAGCACCACGCGGTGCCCCGCGTCGATCATCAGGCGGGCAGCCATCTGACCCAACCCATCCGCCGATCCGGTGACGACAATGCGTGCCATGGATTATCCCGGCCCGTTACGCCGCTGCCCCATGAACGCGTGCTCCGCATCGCGCAATGCCCGGGAGATGCGCTGCGCCCATTGCAGCCGGCCGGCATCGTCATGCAGCAGGTCCTGGCGAATTTCGATCTCGACATGCGGCAGGCAGCGGGCCTCGGCATGTTGCGGGATGGTGTAATCGGTCTCATCGCTTACAAAGTAAGGTTCATTGTCAGCCACGTGCAGGTCCGGCTCACGACGCAGCATATCCAGTACCAGCCCGGCGAAGCGGCGGTCGCGGTTGTAGAGCACGGCAGCGTGCATCTCGCGGCGCACGCCGCGAAAAATATGGGTCATGCTGTGCTGGGATACTAGGAATGTCGGCCGTCCGGCCGCCTGTCTCTCATCCAGCAGGGTGCGCACGCGGTCATGATAAGGGTCGAAGATCTCGCGCCGCCGCGCGGCGACTTGCTGTTGGTCGAGGCCGATATTGCCGGAAATCTCCATCGATTCGCCCACGGTCGGGATCGAAGTTGAAACCCTCGGATCACGGTTGCAGTCGATTACCAGGCGCGAATAATTCTGCGCCACCAGTGGCGCGTCGAGTTCCGCGGCGACGTGCCGCGCTACTGCCAGCGCGCCGATATCCCAGGCGATGTGGCGCTGCAATTCGGACGCGGGCAGCCCAAGGTCGCCCAGGCGGCGCGGGATGCGCCGGCTGGCATGATCGACGACCACGACGAAGTTCGAGCCTCGCTGCCGGCCGACCTCGATGACGGCCGGCGGCTCATCGGCCGCCAGCAGCTTGTAACTCGCAGATTCTGGCATCGCTATGCCTGCATTGAAGTTGCGCTCGCGCCCATCGGCCAACCTTTGGCGAATCACGCGCCAGCAGGGTAGCATCCCGGGTATCAGAACGGCAGCCGCCCGTCCTGACGCTGCAACGCGCTTACCGCGGCAGCAGCTGATCAATGTTGCTGGAGAACCCGATGACCGCACCATTGCCCAAGCAGTCCACCATCGCGGTCTGGGGCGGCGAGACCGGCCACGAGCGCTACGAGCGGGCGACGCAGGTACCGGTCGTGCATAGCGTCTCTTTCGGCTATTCCGATCTCGATACCTGGCATGCAGTGGCACTCGGGCGCGAGTCCGGACACATCTATACACGCAACAGCAATCCGACGGTGCGGGCGTTCGAGGAGAAGATCCGCGACCTTGAGCACGCGCCGGCGGCCACCAGCTTCTCCTCGGGCATGGCCGCAATCAGCGCGACGCTGTTCACCTTGCTGCGCCCCGGCGACCGGGTGGTCTCCATCAAGGACAGCTACGGTGGCACCAACAAACTGTTCGGCGAGTTTCTGCCCTCCTTCGGCATCGAGGCCGTGCTGTGCGAGACGGGCGAGTTCGCGCAGATCGAAGCGGAAATTCAGCGCGGTTGCAAGCTGCTGTACCTGGAATCGCCGACCAACCCGACGGTCAAGGTCGTGGACATCGAACGCCTGGCGCAGGCCGCGCACGCGGTCGGGGCGCTGGTGGCAGTAGATAACACGTTCGCGACGCCGATCAACCAGAATCCGTTGCAGTTGGGTGCGGATCTGGTGCTGCACAGCGCCACCAAGTATCTCGGCGGCCATGCCGATGCCCTGGGGGGTGCCGCATGCGGCAGCCAGACACTGGTCGGCAGACTGCAGCACTTTCGAGAGATCAATGGCGCGGCGCTGGCGCCGATGGATGCCTATAGCCTGCTGCGCGGGATGAAAACGCTGGCGCTGCGCGTCGAGCGGCAGAACCAGAGTGCATTGATGATCGCGCGCTGGCTGCGGGCGCAGCGCTGTGTGGAGCAGGTGAACTATCCGGGACTTGAAGCCCATCCGCACCACGACATCGCCAGGCGCCAGATGCGCGGATTCGGCGGCATGCTCAGCTTCAGTGTACGCGGCGGCCTTGCAGCCATCCGGCTGATCCTGCCGAGGCTCCACTACGCCCACCGCGCTGCCAATCTGGGCTGCGTCGAAACCGTGGTCGGGCCGCCGCAGGTGACCAGTCATGTCGAGTGCAGCGCCGAGGAGCGCGCCGCGGCAGGAATTCCCGAGGGCCTGCTGCGCTACTCCACCGGCATCGAAGACGTGTCGGATCTGATTGCCGATCTGCAGCACGCATTGGCGGTTATTTCATGATCATCGGGGCGGCTCCCATATCCGTCCATGGATGAGCGCGCAGGCACTGCACGCCAACGGAGACATGCTTGCATTCAAAATCATCCTGGGGACCTCGATGCTGGGAGCGAACGCGTTGGCCGTTGTCGCGTTGGCAGGCTATGCGCTCATAGTTCACTTCTTTGGTGCTGGCATTCAGCTCACCGGCTACGGCAACGGCACAGCGGTCTAAGGACGGCGCTGACTTGCGATGTTCGCTGCGGTGCGCCAAGATTGCGCCGGGTCGCCGGCGGCCACGGCCGTACCGAATCGGTTCCGGAGCTTTCGCTTAACTATTAACGAGTTATAAGCTCACTGACTGAGTGACCATGCATTCGACAGCAGTAGCGCGTTCGCCCGCCGGACACCGACACGACGAGACACTTCTTATTACGTCATGAGCGCCAGCGCAACCGCACAGCTACCGATGAGCGTCCTGGACGACGACGCCTGGGACGATCTGCTCAGCTTCATCGAGGAGCGCCGCGTGATCCCGATCATCGGGCCCGAGCTGCTGCAGGTGAGCACGGATCGAGGCCCGCGCCTGCTGTATGACTGGCTGGCCGAAAAGCTGGCCGCCCGGCTCAACGTCGATGTCTCACAGTTGCCGCAACCATACACGCTCAACGATGTGGTCTGCTGGTTCCTGGGCGCACGCGGCCGGCGCGAAGAGGCCTACGTGCGTTTGCGCGGCATATTGAAGGACGCGGCGTTCGAGCCGCCGCGCGCGCTGCGGCGTCTGGCGGCGATCCCGGAGTTCGACCTGTTCGTGTCCACCACTTTCGATCCGCTGCTCGAGAGCGCAATCAATCTGGAGCGCTTCAACGGCTCGTCGTTCACTGAGGTGCTGTCGTATTCACCCAATCGGGTGGTCGACTTGCCGTCGGAGCGCGACCGGCTGCAGCGTCCGGTGGTCTATCACCTGTTCGGCCGGCTATCGGCGTCGCCTAGCTATGTGATCTCCGATGAAGACCTGCTGGAATTCATCTGCGCACTGCAGAGCGAGCACTTGGCGCCGGAAAAGCTGTTTCATGAGCTCGAACACAACCATCTGCTGTTCATAGGCAGCAATTTCACAAATTGGCTGGCGCGCCTGTTCCTGCGCATGGCCAAGCGGCGGCGGCTGTCCGATCCGCGCGACGTCGGGGAGATTATGGCCGACGATCACACCAGCGAGGATGAGCGGCTGGTGTCGTTCTTGCAGCAGGTGAGCGTACGCACACGTATCTACCTGGGCGCCGAACGCTTCGTCGACGAACTGCACGATCGGTTGGCCGCACGCCGCAAACCTGCCGCGACGCTCGCACGCGACAATGCGCCGGCTCGTTTCCTGCCACCGGCGCGCGAGATGCCGGATAACGCGGTATTCATCAGCTACGCGCGCGAGGATCTGCCCGCCGTGCAGCAGATCAAGGCCGGCCTGGAAGCCGCCGGCATCACCGTGTGGTTCGACATGGACCGGCTCGAGGTCGGAGATGACTACGATCGCAAGATCCAGCGCAATATCGCGCGCTGCTCGTATTTCATAGCGGTGGTCTCGGCCACCACGCAGCGCCGGCACGAAGGCTACTTCCGGCGCGAATGGAGCTACGCCATCGACCGGGTGCGCAACATGGCGGACGGCGCACTGTTCATCCTGCCGGTGACGATCGATGCCACCGGCGCCGCCGAAGCGCTGGTGCCGGACAAGTTCAAGGCGCTGCATTTCACGCAGCTGCCTGGTGGCACGGTCGCGCCTGAATTTGCACAGCGGCTGGGCGACTTCATGCGGGCGCGGCAACAGTGAACGCGGTGCCAAACAGTCCGCCGCCGGCCGAGGTCACGGCAACCGCGGTGGACGAGCGCAACCCCTGGCTTGGCCTGGCATCGTTCACCGAGGAGACGCGCGCCTATTTCTATGGTCGCGAGGATGAGGTGGCAGAACTTGCGCGACGCGTGCAGCGCAAACTGCTGACGGTATTGTTCGGCCAGTCGGGCCTCGGCAAGACTTCGATCCTGCGCGCCGGGCTGGTGCCGCGCCTGCGCAGCCAGGGTTACTGCCCGGTGTATGTGCGCGTTGACTACGGCCGCGAAGCTCCCGAGCCCGCCGAACAGATCAAGCAGGCGATCGCCCGTAGCGCCACGCGGTCGGGCGAATGGACGCAGGTGGGCGTCGCCACCCAAGGTGAGTCGCTGTGGGAGTTCCTGCACCATCGCGACGACGTGCTGCGTGATGAAGCCGGCCATACGCTCACTCCACTGCTGATCTTCGATCAGTTCGAGGAGATATTCACGCTGGCGCAGACCGATGACTTCGGGCGTGCACGCGCAGCGCGCTTCATCGCCGACCTGGCCGATCTGGTCGAAAACCGCGCGCCCAAGTCACTGGAGGCAAAGCTCGACTCCGATGACACGCTGGCAGAGCGCTTTGATTTTGCGCGCAGCGACTACCGCGTGCTGATCGCGCTGCGCGAGGACTACCTGGCGCCGCTGGAAGGGCTGAAGGCCGCAATGCCCAGCATCACACAGAACCGCCTGCGGCTGGCGCCGATGACCGGCAGCCAGGCGCTCACTGCGGTCATGCGGCCCGGCAAGGGGTTGGTGTCCGAGGAGGTGGCGGCTGCGATCGTGCGTTTCGTCGCCGGCGGCGCCGAACTGGCCAATGCCGAGGTCGAGCCATCGCTGCTGAGCCTGATCTGCCGTGAACTCAACGACGCCCGCATCACGCAGGGGCGCGACGAGATCTCGCTCGACCTGCTGGCCGGCTCGCACGCGACGATCCTCAGTAATTTCTACGAACGCGCACTCGCCGATCAGCAGCCGGCGGTGCGCCGCATCATCGAAGATCAGCTGCTGACGGCGTCGGGATATCGGGAGAACATCGCCGAGGAGCGGCTGGTCAGCGCCCTGGCGGCCGCGGGCGCCGCCCCCGAGACGCTCGCGGTGCTGGTCAATCGGCGCCTGCTGCGCATCGAGGAGCGACTCGATGTGCGCCGGGTCGAGCTTACCCATGACGTGCTGTGCAGCGTCGTCAAGGCCAGTCGCGATCTGCGCCACGAGCGCGAGAAAGGCGAAGCCACCGAGCGGCTGTTGGCCGAGCAACGGCAACGGGAACTGGCGGCGCGCCAGGCGCTGGTACGCGCACGCCAGGTGGCGAGCGTGTGCGCGGCGCTCGCCATAGCCGCGATATTCGCGGCGGTGCTGGCGTATCTGAGCACGCAGCGAGCGCATCGTGCCGAGCGGCTTGCGGACCAGACACGCGCTGCCGCCGAGCAGGCACGCGCCGGGGCCGAACACCTGCTCGGCTATCTCAGTGACGATTTCAACCGCGAACTGGTGAGCTTCGGTCGCATCAACGTGATTGCGGAATTCTCGCGCCAGCAGATCGAGTATTTCCATTCGCTGCCGCCGGCGCTGCAGGGCCCGGAGACCACGCGCAACGGTGCCGTAGCCATGGTGTATTACGCGCGCGCCAAGCGCCAGCTGGGCGACCTGGCGACCGCCAGCAGCAACGCGGCGGAGGCGGCCCGGCTGCTCGAGCAGCTGCAGCGCGTCGGGGATCATTCCGAGGCAACCATCATTGCGCTGGCGCTCGCCTATACGGCCCAGGCCCAGATCAAGGACAGCCAGAACGACTCGGAAGGCGTCATCTTGGGAAAGCGCGCCGTTGACCTGTTGCGGCCGCTGGCGCAAGCACCGGGCGCCTCGGTCGCCGCGCGCCGTGCATTCGTCGAAACCCTGGGCCGCTACGGCTACGAGCAGACGGCGGGGAATCGATTTCAGGACGCCATCCTGATTCTGACGCAGTCACGACAGATTGCGGTGGACTTGGGTGCAAAGACACTCGCCGATATCGACATGGCGGCCGACTACGCCGAGGCCGGCGCCTGGCTGGTGGGTTGCCTGGACGGACTGGGACGCGACGGCGAAGCCCAGAGCGTCGGCGATGAGGTGATCGCGATGGCCGACAATGTGCTGGAGCAGCGTCCGGGTTACCGCCTGGCACTGCATGCGCAGCAGGTGGTCGAAGGCAGTCTGGCCGGAGTGGCACAGGATGGGCTGAATCCCGCGGGTATGCAGCGCTACAGCTCGCTCGATACTCGGGTGTCAACCACGCTGCTGCAGCTGGATCCGCACAACGTCGTGAGCCTCAACAATCTGGGAGTGGCGCATCAGGAAATGGGCGATGCCTTTTGGGCAGCCGGGCGCCTGCGCGAAGCCGTCGCCTCGTACCTGAAATCGCTCGACGACTACGCGCAGGCGACTGCCGGCGGCGCCAGCTTCGTGATCATTCGTGCCTACGACATGGCCATTACCTCGTACTATCAGGCGCAGATGGGCGACGCGGCCGGTGCACAGGCCACGATCGCATCCGGGCGTCCGTACGCCGAGAAGCTTCGCAACACCGAGCCGCCGGGCAGCATCGCGCTGATCATCGTCGACAACCTGCTGGCGGCCAGCAGCGCGGCGGCAGCGCTGGAGCGCGATGACCTGCCGAGCGCCCAACGCATCGCCTGGGACACCGCCAAGTCGCTGCAGGCGGCCAATGCCAGCGGCGCCTGGCAGGAAGGTGAAAAGTACATCAGTCTGTACTTCGCGCTGCACGTGGCCGGCCGCGCTGAATATCAGCTGGGCAATTTCGCGGCCGCCGAACAGGCCGAGCGCGCTGCACTCGAGGCGCGCAAGCACTGGCCCTCCGAGGCCACGAGTGACCAGCGCCAGCTGGACGAATTGTCGACCTGGCTGGCGCTGGCGCTGGCGCGGCAGGGCCGGCTGGACGAGGCGGCCCGGGAGATCGCCCCGGTGGTCAAATTTCAGCGCGAGCTGGCGGCCAGGAACCACGGTGACCAGTGGCAACCGGTGGAACTGGCCCGAGCGTTGTATGCGCAGGCTATGGCTGACCGCAGCCAGCGCGCAAAGCTGCTGCAGGAGGCCGCCGGCGCGCTCGATAGCGTGTCGCCGAACCTGCGCCTGCTGCACGATGTGCGTGCCTGGCGCATGCGCATCAACGAGGCGATCCATGCGACTACCGCCACGGCGATGCCGGTCGCGCCTACACGGGGCGTGGGGTGAATTCGGACCGCGTGCCGCTGTTTCGCTCGAGCGGACAACCGGGCTTCTCGAGTACGCTCAGCGCTGATCCGCGCCATGTCGCAGCGCGCAAGCTGGAACGCGAGGTGCAGGTGCGCTTCACGCCCGATGTGTGCAGCGTGCAGACGCCCGAGGGACTGGTGCATGCGCAGCCCGGGGATGCGATCCTGACCGGAATTGCCGGGGAACGCTGGCGCGTGTCGCGCGCGCATTTCTCCGCCAAGTACCGTCCCCAGCCGCCGACCCAGCCGGGCGAGGCCGGTCCGTACCTCAGCCTGCGCAATCGCATCCTGGCACTGCAGATGTCCGAACCTTTCGAAGTTCTGCTGGCCGACGGCCGTTCGAAGCTGAGCGGCCGCGCCAGCGACTGGCTGGTCGACTATGGCGACGGCAGCCTCGGCATCGTGTCGCAGCCCATATTCGCGACTACGTACGAAATCGTCGACTAGAGACGCTCGTGGCGCTGCATCAAGTCATCCAGCGCCTACTGCTCACCGGCGTGAAGATTGCGCGCCCGCCGGCGCCCCCGCCACCACGACCGCCGGGGCGCTTGCTGCCGCTGATCGAATCGCTGGCCGGTGCTCACCGTGATTTTGACCAGCGCGCCATTCACTTCGGCCACCGCTACCGCAGCGGCTTCTGGGCCATCTATCTGCTGAGTGCCTTTGCCGTGCTGTGCGCGGTACTGCCGCTGGCACTGGGGTGGGATAGCGCCCGCCACGCGATGCACCCGTATTCGGGGCTTTGGGCCGCAGCGGAAGTGATCGTCATCGGCACCGTCAGTGCGATCTACTGGCTCGGGCATCGCCGCGACTGGCAGGGGCAATGGCTGCGCACCCGCACCACCGCGGAGCTGACCTGGTACCTGCCCTTGATCGCACCGCTGCTTGATTTCTCGGCGCGCGAGGCCCAGGCGAACTGGTATCTGCGACTGCTGGACCCTGCGCAGCACCTGGGTGGAGCGGACGATGTCGCGGCACTTTGTGCCCGCCAGGAGCCACTGGCTCGCCAACTGCTCGCCAATGCCTGGTCGGATCCGGAATTCATCGCCAGTTACGCGCAGTGGACCATCGATATCCTGCTGGAGCAGAAGCACTATCACGCCTGCCTTGCGCTGCGTCAGCATGCACTACTGCATCGGGTACACCGCGTGACCAGCGGGCTGTTCGGGCTGACGGCGCTCGGCGCGCTGATGCACCTGCTGATCCATACGCTGTGGCTGTCGCTGGTGACGACCTTCTTTCCGGCGCTCGGTGCATCGCTGCATGGTGCGCTGGCGCAATCTGAGGCCTACCGGCTCGGTGCGACCTCCGAGCGGCTGGTGGTGGAACTGCAAGGCGCGATTGACGCTATCCGCACTGCCCTGGCCGAACCGGCGCAAGCCGCTCGCGTTCAGGGGCTCAAGGCCTCGGTCGAGGCTGCAATCGCGCTGGTCATGGAAGAGCACCAGGACTGGCACATGCTGGTGCGGCCGCACCACCTGCCGCTGGCCTGAGCGACGCCGCGCTAGCGCGTTTTCAGCGCGTGCACTTCCGCGATATAACCGCCCGGAAATTGCAGTATCGCCGTGCTGCGATCTGCAGCCTGGTAGGGTGCGGACAGCAGCGCCACGCCGGCTGCCTTTGCCCTCGCCAGCGTGTCGGCCATGTCCGCCACCTGATAGCCGGTCGATTCATGGCCGAACGGGTATGGCAGATGGCCGTCGGTCACCAGCACCTGCATCCGGCCGAAGCCGGATTCGATGCGGATACGGCGATAGACTTCGCCCGGGCGGCCAATTTCTCCGGCATCGGCATGGCGCTCGTCGGAAAGCAGCCGGCCTTGCGAAAAACGCAGGAAGTCGCGCACGAATTCGTCCGCGCCTGCAGCCGATACATAGACGCGGTTATCCGGCGTAGTGGCCAGCGGCGGATAGTCGGGCGCTACAAAATGCCAGTAAAGCTGCGTCTCGAACCCACCCGGCCACCGAACCACCGCATCGATGCCGATGGCGTCCCTGAAGGGAGCCACCAGGATTTCAGCGCCGGAGGCGTGCGCAGCTGTCAGCGCGCGGCCCATATCCCTGACCAGATAGCCGGTACGTTCCGACCCGAAAGGAAACGGGATCGGCGTATCGAAGGCGAATATGGACAGCGTCCCAACCGGTGCCATCACATACTGGAACGTCGTATGGCTGGGCACCGGCAGCACATTACCGTCCACGCGCTTCGAGGCCGTACCGCCGAAGGTTGCGGTGAACGCAGTGACGAAGCCCTGCAGCTCGCCCGGGGCAACATAGACATGCGTCGAGTCGTATTGAGCTCCGACCGCGATGCGAGTCGCGTCTGCGGCCGCCGCACCGGGCGCCAGGCGCACAGCCGCCAACATGGTCGCCAGCAGCATCACCGTCAGCAGCAGGTGGCTGTTGCGCCTGCGGCGCGCCGGCCTATGCATGTTCGCCTCCGATCACTGCGGTATATTACGGCGCTTTGCACGACCCGAACATGCATCGCCGCAAGGACACATCATGAAGCCAGCTGTCATCCCGATCGCCGTGTGCTGCGCGGCAGCCAGCGTCGCATTCGCCGCCGGCACTCCCGGGCCGAGCGCGACCCCGGCCATCCTGCCGATCGCAGCTCCCGTGGATCGCGCCTACCCGGGGCAGATCGAGCTGAGCGTCGATGCCACCGACGTCCGCCGGCGCATCATTCATGTGCACGAGAGCCTGAGCGGCGTCGAGCCCGATACGGTTCTGCTCTATCCCAAGTGGTTGCCCGGCACACACGCCCCTGAAGGCACGATCGACCGGCTCGCGGGTCTCAAGATCGTGGCCGATGGCGCCCCGGTAATCTGGAAGCGCGACGCGGTCGACGTGTTCGCATTCCGCCTGCACGTTGCCCCGGGAGTGAAATCGCTCGATATCGATTTCGATTACGTGTCTCCCACCAGCCCGCAGATCGGGGCCCTGGAAATCAGCCGCGACCTGCTGATGATCGAATGGAACGAGCTGGTGCTGTACCCGGCCGGATATTTCACGCGCCGTATCCCAGTACAGGCCAGCCTCACCCTGCCCGCCGACTGGAAATCCAACTCCGCGCTGGAGATCGCCTCCAGCAGCGGCGCGCACACCCAGTTCAAGCAGATCAGCCTCGAGACATTTGTCGATAGCCCATTGTATGCCGGGCGCTATACCGCACGCTTCGAGCTCGATCCAGGCAGCGCAGTGCCGGTGAATCTGGATCTTTTTGCTGATCGGCCCGAGCTTCTGGCGGTCAAGCCGGAGCAGCTCGAGGCGTATCGCGCCCTGGTGCAGCAGGCTTACAAGCTGTTCGGCTCGCATCACTACAACCACTACGACTTCCTGTATTCACTGAGCGACCAGATCCAGCAAAGTGGACTCGAGCATCACCAGTCGAGCGAAAACGGCACGGATCCGGAGAGCTTCACCCAATGGGACAAGACCGCATACGTCAGGGATCTGCTGCCGCACGAGTTCACGCATTCGTGGAACGGCAAGTTCCGCCGACCGGCCGATCTGTGGACGCCGAACTACAACGTGCCGATGCAGGACAGCCTGTTGTGGGTGTATGAAGGGCAGACCGAGTACTGGGGCTTCGTGCTGACGGGTCGCTCGGGGCTGCGCACCCGCCAGCAGGCGCTCGATCAGTTCGCGCTCACGGCGGCCTATTATGACGTACAGGCCGGGCGGCAGTGGCGCCCACTGCAGGACACTACCAACGATGAGATCATCAACCCGCGCCGCCCGGTGTCCTGGCGGGACTGGCAGCGCTTCGAGGACTACTACGACGAGTCGGCGCTGTTCTGGCTGGATGCCGACACGCTGATCCGGGAGCGCTCACAGGGTAAGCGCTCGCTTGATGATTTCGCGCGTGCATTCTTCGGTATCAACGACGGCAGCTTCGTCCCGGTCACCTATGCCTTCGATGACGTGGTCAAGGCCCTGAATGCGGTGGAACCCTACGACTGGGCTGGCTTCCTGCGACAGCGGCTCGATGCGGTGGGCAAGCCTCCGCCGCTCGACGGATTGCGGCGCGGGGGTTACAGGCTGGTGTATACCGATACGCCCAGCGACTACGAGAAAGCCGGCGACGAGCAGCGCAAACGCGTCAACCTGCGGTACTCGATCGGCGTCGACATCGACGATAGCGATAAGGACGGCAACGTGATGGAGGTCTTATGGGGCAGTCCCGCGTTCAAGGCCGGGCTCACTGAAAGTGCGCAGATCCTGGCTATCAATGGCGTGGCCTATAGCGGCGATGTGCTGCAGGATGCAATCCGGGCAGCGCGCAGCACGCACTCGCCGATCGAGCTGATCGTCAAGACAGGCGATCGCTACGCGGTCGCGAAGATCGACTATCACGACGGCCTGCGCTATCCGCACCTCGAGCGCGACCCCGCCACGCCCGCAAGGCTCGATGACATCATCGCGGCGCGGCCATAAGCTGTATCGATTGAACCAGCAGCTGCGAGCGGTCGGCGCAGGGACCTACCAGGATCTCGATCTCGCCGGCCTCAAACACCGGTCGCAGATCGGCACCGAGGAAACGCAATTCCGGGACCGGCAGATACAACGTCACGGTACCGCTCTCTCCGGGCCGCAATTCGATCTTGCCGAAGCCCTTGAGCTCCAGCAGCGGGCGCGCAACGCTTGCAATGGGGTCGCGCGTGAAAAGAAAAACCGTCTCCTCGCCGCCTCGCTCCCCGACATTGGCGACGTCGACGCGCACTTCGATCGTGTCACCCTCGTTGGCACTTTGCGGCGTCACCTGCAGATTCGACAACACGAAGCGCCCGTAGGTCAGCCCGTGTCCAAATGCGAACAACGGAGCATTCGGGAGGTCGAGGTAGCGGCTGGTGTAGTGATCGTTGACGTTAGCGGGCCGGCCGCTCGGGCGCTGCCCGAAGAACACCGGTATCTGGCCCACGGCCCGCGGCCAGCTCATCGGCGTGCGACCGCTGGGAGACACGCGTCCGCAGATGACATCAGCGACGGCATTTCCCGCCTCGCTGCCCAGGAACCAGGCCGCGAGCACGGCATCGGCCTGCTCGATCAGCCACGGCACCACCAGCGGGCGGCCTGAGAACAATATCGCGATTACCGGTTTGCCCAGCAATCGGGCATGATCGAGCACGGCCTGCGCATAGGCATGCTGCTGCCCAGGCAGGTCCAGGTGCGCGCGGGAGGCCGCCTCGCCGCTCATGTTGGAAGCCTCACCCAGGCACAGCACGATCGCATCGACTGCCTCGCATTCATCCAGCGTTGGCTGGATCGGCGGCAGCTCATCCGCCTGGATGGCAATGCCGCGCGCGTGCCGGATCTCGCACCCGGGCAGCCCGGCGCGCAAACCCGCAATTACGCTCACATGCGTCGCAGCGTCTCCGGCCAGCGACCAGGGACCGCCCATCTCGGCAGCCGCGTCCGCCAGCGGCCCGATGACAGCGAGGCGTCGAAGCGATCCGGCCAGCGGCAGCACGGCGTTGCGATTCGTCAGCATCACAATGGCACGTGCACCGATGCTGCGTGCCAGCCGACGGCGGCCGGCGCGTGCCTCGGCGCTCTCTGCCGAGGCACCGCGCCGATACGGCTGATCGAACAATCCCAGCCGCTGCTTGAGCGCCAGAACGCGGCGCACGGCCGCCTCGATCTGCTGCATGGTGACGCTGCCGCGCTCCAGCGCCGCGGGCAGGCCCAGCCGATAGGCATTCGACATCATGTCGATGTCCACACTGGCATTCAGGGCCAGCGCTGCCGCATCCGACAGCGTGGCGGCGACACCATGGCGCATCAGTTCCGCAATGGCGTTGTAGTCGCTGACGATGACGCCGTCGAATCCGAGCTGCTCGCGCAGCAGCCCGCGCAGCAATCCGACATGTGCGGTGAGCGGGATACCGGCGAGATCGGTAAATGCCGGCATCACTGCCGCCACTCCCGCGGCGAGCGCGGCGGCGAACGGCGGCACGTGGATCTCGAGCACGCTGCGCTCGGAGATGTCGGCGGAAGCGTAGTCACGTCCGGCCATCACGGCGCCGTAGGCACAGTAATGCTTGGCGACGGCTGCCAGGGCGTCGGCCGCGCACAGATCGGTGCCCTGGATGCCGCGCACTTTGGCCTTTGCGATTTGCGCGCCGAGCCATGGATCTTCCCCCGGACCCTCTACGCTGCGGCCCCAGCGCGGATCGCGCGCTACGTCCAGCATCGGTGCAAAGGCCATCGCAATGCCATCGGCCGCCGCCTCGCGCGAGGACTCGCGCGCGGTCAGTGCCCAGGCCTCGGGATCGAACAGCGCCGCTTCAGCCAGCGGCACCGGAAACAGCGTTCGATGGCCGTGGATGACATCGAAGGCAATCAGCAACGGGATTCCGAGTCGCGACTCCTCTATCGCAAGCCGCTGCAGCTGGTGCACATGGCCGGCGTCAAACAGGTTGAGCAGGTTGCCGATCGTGCCGGACTTGATGGCATCGGTCGAATCGCCCGCAATGACCGGTCCGGTGACCGTATAGCCGGCCGCCGTCATCGTGAGCTGACCGAGCTTTTCGGGCAGGGTCATGGCCTCGATCAGTGCCTCGATCCGGCTCGTGTGATCCATCTTCCGCTTCTCACCACAACATTAGAGCGTAGGTAAAATTTTATATACCCTTGCGTGCCTGGCCATAGCAAGGCCGCGATACTCAGGCTAACGTGGGCAATTATGAACGAACAGCCATCGCTGCCGACGAAACCGTCCGCCGCCCCCATATTGAAAGGCAGCCCGTGCCCAAATCCGACAGTTCCCTGAGCACCCCGGCCGCGCTGGCCCGACTGCCAGCCGAGCGGCTGCTGGAAGCCGTGCAGCGCCAGAGCTTTCGATACTTCTGGGACGGCGCGGACCCGGCCAGCGGGCTGGCACCGGACCGGCGCTCGGTGCGCGATCAGAACGCCGACGTGCCATTGACGATGGCCGGCTCGGGCTTTGGCGCCATGGCGCTGGTGGTCGCGGTCGAGCGCGGCTGGATCACGCGCGATGCCGCATTGGCGCGGCTGCAGCGCATGCTCGACTTTCTGGTCCGCGCGCCCTGTTATCACGGCGCATTCTCGCATTTCATGAATGCACGCACGGCCGCAACCATTCCGCTGACCCGCAAGGACGACGGCGGCGACCTGGTGGAGACCTCGTTTCTGTGCATGGGACTGCTGTGCGCGCGGCAGTATTTCAATCGCGGCACCGGCGCTGAGAAGAAGCTGCGCGCCTACATCACGGAGCTGTGGGAAGGTGTTGAATGGAACTGGTATACGCAGGGCGGCCGCCAGGCCCTGTACTGGCACTGGAGCCCCAACAACGGCTGGTCAATGAATCACGCCATCCGCGGCTGGGACGAATGCCTCGTCACCTACGTGCTGGCGGCATCCGCCCCGCGCTATCCGATCGAGCCTATTGCCTATCATCTGGGCTACGCGGCGGGACGCAACTTTCTGAACGGCAAGTCCTACTACGGCATCGAGTTACCGCTGGGCATGCCGTACGGCGGACCGCTGTTCTTCACCCATTATTCGTTTTGCGGTCTCGATCCGCGCGGTCTAAAGGATCGCTATGCAGACTACTGGCGGCAGAATCTCAATCACGTGCGCATCAATTACACCCACTGCGTCGCCAATCCTCACCGCTATAAGGGCTATAGCTCGGCCTGCTGGGGCCTCACCGCCAGTGATGATAAGGGCGGCTATGCGATGCACGATCCCACCCACGACAGCGGCACCATCTCGCCGACCGCGGCGATTGCGAGCATGCCGTATGTGCCGCGCGCGGCGCTGCGCGCGCTGCGCCATTTTCTCGCCGGCCACGGTGGCAAGCTGTGGGGACGATACGGCCTTGTCGACGCCTTTAGCGAAACCCGGAACTGGTACGCCGACACTTTCCTGGCGATCGACCAGGGACCGATCATCCTGATGATCGAGAACTATCGCACCGCCCTGCTGTGGAAGCTGTTCATGAGCATACCGGAGGTGCAGGCGGGCCTGCGCAGGCTCGACTTCAGCAGCCCGCATCTCAATCGACGCACACCAGCCGTCCGCCGGACCCGCCGCTGATGGAGCCGCTCGACCACTGGGTCGACCGGCAATATCGACACGCGGCGAGCGCGATGCTTGCCAGCATATCAGCCGTCGGCGTCGTCAAGACGCGGCCGGGATTCGGCCAGACGATGGTACCGATCCGCGGCTCGATCGTCGCCTCTCCGGTTCCGGCATCCTATGATCCGGATCCCGATTATTTCTTCCATTGGTTCAGGGATTCCGCGGTCGTCATCGATGCCCTGCGCCTGCTGTTCGAGGATGGCAGTGTCCCAGGGGCGATTGCACGGCTATCGGACTTCGTGCACTTCAGCCTGGCGCTGCAGAATCTGGACGGCCGTGAACTGTCCGGATGTGCCGGCTGGCGCAGCCGCGTGGCGCCGGAGTTCCAGAAATTTCTTCGCACCGATGTCGAACTCGCCGCCGTGCATGGCGAATCGGTCGCCGCCGAAACGCGGGTCAATGCGGACGGCACCCTCGACATCTCCAGTTGGCCACGGCCGCAAAATGACGGACCTGCGCTGCGGGCGCTGACGCTGCTGCGCTGGAACCGCAGCACGCGCCTGGACGCGGATCTGGGCGCGGCGGTCGCGGCGCTGTTGCGCGCCGATCTCGCCTATACGCAAAGGCACTGGCGCGATTTCTGCTTCGATATCTGGGAGGAGGAAAAAGGCCTGCACTACTACACGCTATGCCTGGCCGCAGCGGCCCTCGATGCCGGCGCCGCCTGGCTCGGGCAGCAAGGCGATGTAGCGCAGGCGCACGCCGCCGACGCCGACGCCGACGCGCAGACTATCCGGCAACTGCTCGATGGCTACTGGCTGGAAGATCCCGGTTACTACCGGTCGCGTCAACTGCAGTCCGGACAGCGTTCGGTCAAGGAGCTCGACATCGCGGTTATTCTGGCGGTGCTGCACGCAGCCGGCGACGGGGCGCTGCATTCCGTGCGCGACCCGCGCATGCATGCCACGCTGGCGCAGCTTGAAGCCCTGTTCGATGCGCACTACCCGATCAACCGCGACCGGCCGGCCTGGTGCGCGCCGGCCATGGGCCGCTATGCAGGCGACGTTTACTATTCCGGCGGCGCGTATTACTTCTCGACGCTGGCCGCCGCGGAGTTCTGCTTCCGGGCGGCTGCGGGCGCGGCCGGCGCGCGCCAGCTAGTGGCACGCGGCGATGCTTTTCTCGAAACAGTGCGCCGTTTCACGCCACCGAACGGGGACCTGTCGGAGCAGTTCGACCAGAAGACCGGCGTCCAGACCTCCGCCAGGCATCTGGCCTGGAGCTATGCCGCCTTCATATCCTGCATCGCCGCGCGCCGCGCGGTGGCTGCATGAACAGGCTGCTCACCAGACCGGCACGTGCTTGTCGCGCCGGCAAGGCCGGACTATGGTAGACGCGATCGGTGGCGAGCGATGACAGATACGCCAACCATTCCAGGAGTAAGCGGCACGTCAGCTGATTGGAGCGCCAAGGACACCAGCGCCAGCGCGCGCTACGTTGCCGACGAGGCCGCACATTCCGGCGTGGTGCCGCAGTTCACCATGATGGTGCGCACCGGGCTGTCCTCCCCGGTCGGCAAGACGATCTTCTGGCTGCTGGTGGGGATACTGCTGGTCGTCGTCGCGACCACCTACGGCCAGATCAGGCTCAACCGCTGGAACAAACCTTTCTACGACGCGCTGTCGCGCCGCGATTTCCGGGATTTTCTCTACCAGCTGGTGGTGTTCTTCCTGATCGCCGCGATTCTGCTGGTGCTCAATGTGGCGCAAAGATGGTTCGGTGAGACGCTCAAGCTGAAGATGCGGCAAGCCCTGGTCGGCGATCTGATCGCGCATTGGATGAAGCCGCGGCGCGCATTCTGGCTCGCCAACGCAGGTCCGATCGGCGCCAATCCGGATCAGCGCATGCATGAGGATGCGCGCCACCTGTGCGAACTTTCGGCCGATCTCGGCATCGGCCTGCTGCAGTCCGTGATCCTGCTGGCAGCCTTCTCCGGCGTGCTGTGGGCGCTGTCGAGCAACTTTTCATTCCATGTCTCCGGCCGGATCTTCGCGATTCCGGGCTTCATGGTCTGGGCCGCCGTTCTGTACGCTGCCGCCGGCTCGCTGCTGAGCTACTGGATCGGCGGCACCCTCATCAATCGCAACGCCGAGCGCTACGCGCGCGAGGCGGACCTGCGCTTCGCGCTGGTGCGCGTCAACGAGCATGTCGACGGCATATCGCTGGCCGGCGGCGAGGCGGACGAGAGCCGGCGCGTCGAACTGCATCTGGCGGCGGTGCTCGCCGCCACCCGCCGGTTGGTCACCGGACTGACCAATCTCACCTGGGTCACCGCGGGCTTCGGCTGGGTGACGCTGGTTGCCCCGATACTGGTGGCCGCGCCGCTGTATTTTGCCGGCAAGCTGTCATTCGGCGGCCTGATGATGGCCGCCGCAGCGTTCACCCAGGCGCAGTCGGCACTGCGCTGGTTCGTGGACAACTTCAGCGTCATCGCCGACTGGCGCGCGACGCTGCTGCGCGTTGCCAGCTTTCGCCGCGCCCTGGTCACCACGGATGTGGTAGCGCATATCGAGAGCCGGATCGCCTACGTCGACGGCGAACCCGGCCGCATCGTCATCGAGGGCCTGGAAGTCGCCTCCTCCACCGGCTGCGACGTGCTGCGGGAGCGCAAGGTCATCATCAACGCCGGCGAGCGCGTCCTGATTGTCGGTGATCCCGGTACCAACAAGACGCAGCTGTTTCGCGCCCTGACCGGCCTGTGGCCGTGGGGTGCCGGACGGGTCGAACGCCCGAAAGACGAATCCATCGTTTATATACCCCGCGGCACGCCATATCTGCCGCGCGCCAGTCTGCGCGAAGTGCTCGCCTACCCGATGGAAGTCGAAAATTTCAAACCCGATGCGTTCCGGCAGGCACTGTTACGCCTCGGGTTGGAACGGCTGGTGCCAGCGCTCGACACCACGCAGCGCTGGGATCGGGAACTCAGCGGCGATGAGCAGCTCGATCTCGCGTTTACCCGGATCGTGCTGCAGGCGCCGTCCTGGATCCTGATCGACGACACGCTGCGATCGCTCGACGGTGACACCCTCGAGCGCTTCATGGACACCCTGGCCCATGAACTCGCGCACACCGGCGTGATACATGTGGGCGGCGGCCAGGCTCGCAACCCGCTGTTTTCGCGCACGCTGCACCTGGTCAAGGCGTCGGCGACTCATGTCGTAGGCCGCGACGACACTCCGGCCGCTGCGCCTGCAGCGACTCTGCCCGCATCCTCGCCCGGCTCATGATCAAGCCGCTTTACCTCGCTTTGCTGCTGGCGCTGTTGCCCTCGTTCGCGCCGGCGCAGGAGCTGGACCTGCAACTGCCAGCAGCTGCCTCCGATCCGACCATGCCCACCGTAATCCGCGACCTGGCCGAGCGCGTGCTACCGGTCTACCAGGAGAGCAACCGTGAGCGCTATCTGGCGAACCTGGCGGCACTGCAATTTGTCTCCGGCGGCTACGCTGCGGCCGACAGCACACGCCAGGAGCTGCGCGACTGGCGTCACAGCGCGCACGGCGCGCTGCCGGCCGACCGCTCTGTGGTGTACGACATGTACATCCACGCGCGCGCGGTAGAGCAAGCCGATCGTGTCCAGTTTGCCCAGGCACTGACGCAGGCGTTCCAGGACGTCGTGCCGCACCTCAACGACCCGGAGGCATACGGCATCAGCTTCGGCTTCGAGGCGCCCCCGCCGGTGTCGCTGGAAGCACTGCAGACCGATCTGGACCGGCTGCGTCCGAAGGGCTCGGTGACGCTGCCCGAGGCGGTGGAGCTGATCTGGGCCTATTTTTCGTTCAGCGCCTACCGGGATATGCGACCGTTGATCGATCCGCTGGTAACCGCGGACGAGAATCGCCGCTACGTCACCAACGACCACGTGCTCATCAGGACCGCCGACGGCGCCAGCATCTCTGCAGTCGTCGTGCGGCCGCGCCAGGCAGCCAAGGCGCTGCCCGCGCTGCTTGAGTTCACCATCTACGTCTATCCGCAGAACGACGCGATGGAGAGTGCCGCTCACGGCTATGTGGGCGTCGTTGCCTATGCCCGCGGCAAGCGCATTGGCACGGACCGTATCGTGCCGTTCGAACACGACGGTGAGGATGCGCGCGCGGTGATCAGGTGGATCAGCCGCCAGTCGTGGAGTGACGGCAGGGTGGCGATGTACGGCCAGGACTATAGCGGCTTCGCAGAATGGGCCGCCGCCAAGCATCCGCCGTCCGCGCTCAAGGCCATCGCCAGTTCTGCCGGCATAGCGCCGGGAATCGGCCTTCCAAGGCAGGGCGGCGTCTATTTAAATTCTGCCTACCGCTGGGCCCGATTCGTAACCGACAGCACCGGGCTGGACGAGCAGATCTATCGGCAGGACGCGCGCTGGCGGCAACTGGATCAGACCTGGTACGCCAGCGGCAAGCCTTATTGGGATCTGGCCGAGATCTATGGCAAGCCCAACGCCAACTTCCGGCGCTGGCTCGGACATCCTAGCTATGACGGTTACTGGCAAAAGATGATTCCATATCGAAATGATTTCTCGCACATCAACATCCCGGTCCTGACGACCACCGGCTATTTCGACAGTAATCAGGAAGGCGCGCTGTATTACCTCGGCGAACACTATCGCTTCAATCCCAAGGCCGACCAGACGCTTTTAATCGGGCCCTACGACGAGGTGGCCATGCAGCGCGGGCCGCTATCGGTGTACCAGGGCTACCAGGTTGATGCCGCCGCGCTGATCGATCTGCATGGGTTGCGCTATCAATGGTTCGACTACATTCTCAAGGGCGCGCCTAAACCAGCCGTGCTGCAGGACCGCGTCAACTACCAGGTCATGGGGGCCAACACCTGGGAGCATGCCTCGTCGCCCGCCGCCATGGCCAATGGTTCACTGCGATTCTATTTCGAGCCGCAGCCGGGCAACGACACAAACCGGCTGGCGGCCAGGATGAGCTCTAAAACCACCGACCTGCGCCAGAGCGTCGACCTGGCCGATCGTACTGATGCCGGCTGGACGCCACCATCCGACCTGATCAGCAAGAGCCTGCCGCTGCACAACGCCATGGTTTTCGTGAGCGATCCGCTGGCCCAGCCGCTGCAGGTCAGCGGCCAGTTTTCCGGCGTGCTGGACTTCATGCCGAACAGGATGGACGTGGACCTCACGATCGCACTCTACGAGCGGTTGCCCGATGGCGAGAACCTGAGGCTATTCGATCCGAGCTACACGTTTCGCGCCAGCTATGCACAGGACCGCAGCCACCGTCACCTGCTGCAGGCAGGAGTGCGCCAGCGGCTGCGGTTCACCGTCGAGCGCCTGACGAGCCGCAGGTTCCAGGCGGGCAGCCGCCTGGTGCTGGTGATCGGCATCAACAAGCGCGCCGATCAGCAGATCAACTACGGCACCGGCGGCGATGTCAGTGACGAATCGGTGGCCGATGCCAGCTCGCCGCTGAAGATCCGCTGGTATTCAGGCAGCTATATTGATGTGCCGACCCGGCAGTGACGCCGTGGCGGCCAGCGTCTCATCCGGCCTGCGGCATCCGGTGCAGTGCGCTCGATGACAGCCCGATCACGTTGTTGCCGGCCAATCCAGGCTTTGACGTCAGCAGCAATTCCTCCATGCGCCGGCTCAGGTTCGCCATGACCGGCAACAATTCGTCCCGCGTCACCGGGTGCGACAGCAGGTAACCCTGCAGGTACATCGCACGATATCCCAGCAGCAGCGCAAACTGCTCAGGCCGCTCCACGCCTTCCGCCGTGACCTCGAGCCCCAACCCCTGGCACAGCCCGATGATCGCCCGGGCGATCGCCGCCGAGCGCGGGCTGGTATCGATGCCGGCGACCAGACTGCGGTCTAGCTTAATCCGGGTCAGCGGCAGCTGCTCGAGCGAGGCCAGCGATGAATAGCCGGCGCCAAAATCGTCGAGTGCGATTGCCACGCCGTGAGCGCGAAGACATTTCAGGTTCTCGATGGTGGCCGGCCCGGTTTGCAGAACAGTTTCGGTGAGCTCGATCTCGATGCAGCGTGCCGGCAGCCTGTATTCCAGCAGCAGGGCGCGCAGGCGATCGACAAATCGCTGATCGATGAGCTGACGCGGCGACACGTTGATCGCCACGCGCACATCCGGCCAGGAACCGTGGTGCCAGTGCGAGGCGGTTTCTATCGCCGAACGCAGCACCCAGTCGCTGATCTCCATGATGAGTCCTGATTCCTCGGCAACGGCGAGAAACTGCTCGGGCAGGGCATAACTGCCGTCCGGCATTCGCCAGCGGATCAGTGCCTCCACCAGCGCTGTCTGCATGGTCTCTACGTTCACCTCCGGTTGAAAGACGAGCTCGAACTCGCCCCTTTCAATCGCCCGGCGCAAGCCCTGTTCGGTGGTGAATTTGGCAGAGGCCGTCGCCAGCAGCTCGGGCGTGAATACCGATAGCTGGCTGCGTCCCAGGGCCTTGGCGCGAAACAGCGCCGCATCGGCCGCCCGCAGCAGTGCTTCGGCATCCTGTTCATGATCTGGGTAGATGCTTGCACCGACGCTCACGCTTACGATCAGGTCTCGGCCGTCGACCGCCAGTGGCGCCTGAAAGGCCTGCACCACCTGCAAACCGGCCATTCGTATGTCATCGATACTGTGCGCGCGCTCGAACACGATCGTGAATTCATCGCCGCCGAGCCGCGCGGCATAGCCGAATCCTGCAGTGGTCTGCTGCAGGCGCCGCGCCAGACTCACCAGCACCCGGTCGCCGAATTCGTGCCCCATGCTGTCATTGATATATTTGAAATTGTCCACGTCCAGGAAAAATACACCCAGCAGGCAGTTCTCGGCGCGCGCCCGTTCAATGGCCGCATTGAGCAGCACAAACAGTTCCCTGCGATTTGGCAGACCAGTCAGCGGATCGTGCTCTGCGAGTTCCTGCAACTGGTGAGTGCGTTCGGCTACCTTGGTTTCCAGCGCCAGCTGATACTCGCGCGTCGCAAGTTGCGCGGCCGTGAGTTGGTCGGCCATGTCATTGAAGGCGACCGCGAGCGTATCGAGCTCCCTGATACCGCCGCGGGCGACCCGTATGGCGCTGTCCCCTCGCGCCAATCGTGCAGTCGCGTTCAGTAACGCCCTCACCGGTCGCACGATGCTCAACACCGTTGCCAGCGAGATACCGAGCAGCAGTACAAGGACAGCGCCGCTGATCCATGCCACCAGGACGCGCCGGCGCAGGGCCTCCGGATTCTGTGTGGTCACTGTTCGCGTCTCGACTATCGGCGCTGCTGCGCTGTCGGCGCTGATCGCTGCTTCCCCGGCTGCTGGCGCTGCCGCACGGGTCACGGCGGCCGCAGCCGGAGGGATTTTCTTCACCGGTGCGGCGACGACCACTGGCGCTGCGATCTTTGCCGGAATCATGGCTGCCAGGCTGCTCTGCTCCTCCGATAATTCCCGGCTACTGGTATGAAGCTGCCCGTTCAGCTGAATCAGGGATCCGCCCAGCACGTCCAGTTGTGCCAGATCCTCGCGCATTGAGCTGTACCACTGGTCTCCCTGCGAGCTGCGGAAGCCTTTTTCATTACTCTGCAGAGTTTGGGTCGCGGCGCGTTCGTTGCTCAGCAACGGCGCCATCTCGGGTGAATCTGCACTTTCTGCCGAACCCAGGACGGCGGCACTGCGCCGCAGTGCATCCAATTCGGCGCTGAGCTGCAACAGCGATTGGCGTGCAACGACGCGTCCGAATATGGTCCAGGCACCATCCATTGACGCCTTGACGCGTGCGTTCAATGATTCGAAGCGCGTTGAGTAGTCCGTCAGCGCAACGCGGCGCTTGTCAGCGGATGCGACCAGGGCGTCGCTGTGCTCCTTGTGCGTACTGACGGCGGCCGGCAGCTTGCCAAAGGATTTTCCGGAGATCGACGCGGCTTGCGCCGCGAACCACATGGTGGCCTGGTCCAGCTCCAGGGTCGATCGCTGATATTCCGCCACCGACTGTTCCGAGCTGCCTTTCACCCGATCCTGCACGGCCCTCGCATAGCGATCCAGCGCCGCGAGCAGGGCTTCGGAGCTGATCTCGCGCCGCTCAACGGGCCTGGGTGCACGCTCCACGGCCGGCGTCGGCACCGCAACCACCGGCGGTGGCGCAACGGGCACCGGAGGTCGGCTGATCTGCGTCGTGCGTTCCACGAGCACGCCCTGGACGACAATGACATTGGCGGCGACGATCAACGCCGCGACGCCGATAAACGCTGCAGCCAGGCGGGCGGCAATGCCAAGCCGCAGTCGTTGTTTCAACCCGCTCCATCGTGCGCTGATGGCGGCCCGAGCTGCGGTCGCTACCCAGAGCACCGAAAGCCGGTTTTGGCTTTCCGCATTCATATCGCCTTGATCGTCCTTCCGAAGTAGAGGCAGTCTGCGATGCGCAGTGAGCCAGTTCGAGGCCGATATACGTAATCTGTGCAGTCGGTCGCTCGGGAGTCTGCTGCCGCTGCGAAGCGCGGCGCCGCGGGCAGGCTCAATTTGCCATAAGTCAACCCGTGTCGGCGGAAACGCAGGCGCTGGCGGCGATCGCCGTGGACTTCAGCGGCACCCAGAGCACCTCGATCTGGAGGCGGCGTTGGCGCGAGCGCCCGCTAGCCGAGCTCAATCGCCAGGGCATTGCGCCCGCTATCCAGCCGACCGCGAACGGTCGCCATGGCGACCAGCGCTGCCCCGGGTCTGTGTGCGTTCGGTTCGCGCTCGAAGCTCAGCGCTTGGCCGTTAAGCTCAATCCGCGTGACGCCGCAACCGGCGGTACCGACCCGGTAACTCACGTCGATCGGGCGCTCGAGCAGCAGCGTCTGTACGCGCAGGCCGTCGAGCGCGGCGGGCATTACTGGATCGACGCGCAGCCGCTGCGATTCGCAGTTCAATCCGAGCAGGCAGCGCACCAACAGGCCAAGCGCGATCCCCGCCCCGCTCGAATACACCCTCCAGCCGCCGTCGAGATTCACCGCACCCTGACTGATGCGCAGGTACTCCGAGCTCGCCTGGTAGCGGTCGTCGAATGCGGCGTCGGAACTGGAGTAGTAGCAGTTAGCCTGGCGGGCGGTGGCGCTGGGCACCAGCGCACGGATACCGATCGGGTTAGCCTGGCATAACGCATCGAAAAAGCCCCGTGCGTCGCCGACATGCGCCAGGGCCTGGGCATAGCGCAGGTGCGCATGCATGTACATGAGGCCGATTTCGCGGCCGAAGAAGGTGGCGCTCTCCGCCCGTTGAAAGATCCGTTGCGGGCCGCCGTGATAGGGCATCGGGCAATCGAACAGCCGCACGCCGTCCGGACCACTCAGATGCCTGTCGATCAGTTTCAGGTGGGCGCGCACCTGTGCCGGGCTCAGCATGTCTTCCTGGATCGCGTGCAGCATCGCCAGCACGCTGTAGTGCACGCCGGTGGTGTCGTCGCTCGGGTGCAGCAGGTAGCGCACCACGCCGCCGTCCCCGAATATGGCGTAGCCGGCGATCACGCCGTCCACCAGCAGCAAACGCTGGAAATCCTGTCGTACCCGCGCGGCCCAGCTGTCTAGCCGCGTTGCCTGCGGCTCACGGCCGAGCACGCGCAGGCCACGCGCGAGCGCGGCCAATGTCTTTGCATGCAGAGTCACCGTCCAGGCGCTGCACATGTGCTCGCGCAGCGCAGGGTCCGCCGGCTGCAGCGAATCATTCCAGTCGCCGTGGCCATAGCTGGCCAGAGCGGTGCCGGCGATGACCCGTTTCTCAATCAACGCAAGTGCGCGTTCAACGTGCTGCCACACACTCGCCTGCTCCGCCGCCTGCGCGCCGCGCGCATCGAAGAACGGCAGCCGTAGATCCAGTATCGCCACATCTGCGGATGCAACGAGGTATTCGCCGAGCACCAGCAGCGGCCAGAAGACGATATCGCCGTGCGAATCCCCGGCACGGATGTTGCGCTCGCGCTCGAAGAACATGAACCACTGCGGCCAGTCGCCATCGAGGTTCTGATTACTCATCACTCGAATCAGAATATCGCGTACCGCCGACACCTGGCCCAGTGCCAGCAGCATTTCCACCGGCCCCTGGCAAACGTCGCGCGTGCCCCATCCGCCGCCTGAGTATTGCTCCAGACCACGCGGCGACAGGTAATGCACCAGCGCGTTGTGGGTGTACCACGGCAGAATCTCCGCCAGCTGCCTCAGCCGCTCAGCCGCCGGAGCCGTGCTGGCGATGCTCATCGGCAGCGTGGGTATCAGTGGCTGATCCGATGGCACGCGCAGCGGCGCCTGGGTCGCTGGAGCAATCAGGTGACCCTGGATCTGCAGGCCGATCGATCGGCTGGGCCCGCTCAGCAGGCACAGATACGGCTGCTGGCGCGAGTGACCGTCGATGAACAGCAGCTCGTCGCCGCCAACACGCTCAAATTCGGTGCCCGCATCCGCAACGATCCGGAAGCTGCCGTCGGGAAAACGGCTGCCAATCTCGCTGCCAGGCGCCGGCACGACGATGATATCCGCGCCCTGCCGCCGCCACAGCACCGGCCCGGGTGTGCTGCCGTCATCGCCGTTGAGCGCCACGTGATGGGTGATCAGCACCCGGATCGCGCGGCCGGAGAGCACGCGAATCGACAAGGTCAGCAGCTGCGGCTCGCTGCGCGCCTCGCAGCGCACCTCGATCACTCCCTGCTCGTGCCGATATATCCAGCGACAGGTGTCGGGTGACATTTCGAACGCAGACGGAACATGCAGCAATTGCCAGCCGTCACCAGAGTCGACGAATACGCGCAGTCCGTGCGAACGGAACAAACCGAGGTAGCTGCGCACGGTGGACAGCAGGCGGTTGATGCTCACGTGTCCCTGCGTCAGCAGCGAATGAAACACACCGCTCATCCAGCAGGTCGAGGTCAGCGCACTCTCGTCCGGTGTCAGGTGCCGACCGCTGCGCAGCAGATGCCCATGCGGACGCTGCACCTGAAGTTCCTTCGCACGCAGCACTACGTGGTCAGCGTCGCCGTGGAAGAACGACCACCGTCGGCCGTCCTCGCCAAATTCTTGGTGGCGCCACGGCGGCGCGAACAGCGCGCTGAGCTCCTCGGTGTCCAGATCCCGGCCATTGAGCAATGGCGCCGTGGTGAACAGCGTTGCGCCACTGGGCGCGGCGGCCGGCGTCGATCCGATGATCACCGGCGCGGCTTGCGCCAGGGCCAGCGTCTCGCCCACTCGTGCCAGGTCCGCAGCCGACGTCGCTTGCGGATGATGCGCTACGTACGAACCGAAGAATCCCGCGGCCGCGCTGGCTCCCGGCTCCAGCCGCAACGCTGCATCGCGAATGACGGCCATGGAGTGTTCGTGCTGCAGCCGCCGGCTGGCAAGCTCGCCGGCAAGCCCCGCGGGCGTGCCACCGCAACGGCTCGAGAGCCCGTGAAACTGCAGGCTATCGGTGGCGAAGCCGGCGCCGCTACGCAGCGAGCCTATTACACACCATGGGTTGCGGCCGTCTGCGGCCTGGTTCTGCCGCGACGCAATCAGCACTCCGCGTGCCGGGTCGCGTAGCGGCTGGTGGTCGATATACTGGCTGACGTAATATTCGTTCATGCGCACCGCGCCATACGGTGCCAGCGCCAGATCCTGTGCATAAGTCAGGTCCAGCTGCTGCGCGCTCGAATTCCTGTTCTCCAGCCGCACGTGCCAGAACCATGCCGGCGCATCGTCCGCCAGCAGCAGCGCGATCGAATAGTCGATGCCGAGCCAGCTGCCCTGACCCAGCAGCGCGCTGCTGGCCGGATCGGCGCGAAAGCGGCTGGCGCCGTACGGCCCGAGCAGCGGCGTCCACTGCATCGACTCGCCGTGGCGCCGCAGGTATACATTGGCCGGGCCGCCCTCCATCTCATTGCCGACAAACAGCGCCAGCGCGATCGCATCGCAGTCGAAGCGGCGCACTGAGCCGTTAGCGTTTATTTCTGCCCGCATTCCCGCGCGGCTGTTGAGCACTATCGCGCCCGGTGCCATCGGTGCTTCAGGCATGTCGCAGGTATCCTCGCGCCGACGCTGCGGCGGTGCCATTGCAGTGCATCGATCGTATCGGCCGTGGCGGCTAATTGCCAGCGCATGGCGCCGCGAGCCTTGACTTTTCATCCAATATGATAGACAAACTATCTTTCATAATGGACGTCGCGGCACCCGACATCAACTGCCGAATTGCCGCACAGGCCCGCAGCCTGCGCGCTGCCATGGGTCTATCGCTGCAGGATCTGGCATCGAGGAGCGGAGTCAGCCGCTCGATGATCTCGCTCATCGAGCGCGGCGAAACCAGTCCGACCGCGGTGCTGCTGGAGCGCCTGTCTGCGGCCCTCGGGGTGCCGCTGGCGCGCCTGTTCGACGCGCCGGCCGATCATGCGGCTGCGCCCCGGCCGGTGGCACGGCGTACCGAACAACCGCTGTGGCAGGATCCGGCATCCGGTTACCTGCGTCGCAACCTGTCGCCGCCGCACTGGCCCTCTCCGATTAGGATGGTGGAGGTGGAATTCCCAGCAGGCGCGCGCGTGGCCTACGAGAGCGGCGCGCGTGATCCGCCGGTTTATCAGCAATTGTGGCTGCTGCGCGGCCGGCTCCAGATAACGCACGGCGATGAGCAGTATCGGCTGGAGAGCGGAGACTGCCTGGCGATGCTGCTTGACCGGCCCACGGTATTCGCGAACCGCACCCGCCATCCGGTGCACTACCTCGTGGTCAATACCGCATGAGCCCCGACGGCTTTCGCATTCGCGCGGCCGCAGATGAGCCCGGGGTCGCCGCCGGGCTCGCGCAGGTGCTGCTCGACTGCGTTGCAGGCGGTGCTTCGGTCAGCTTCATGGCGCCACTGGCGCCGCATCGGGCGCTGACGTTCTGGCAGAGTGTTCTGGACAGCGTGCAACGCGGCGAGCGCATCGTGCTGGTCGCGGAAGACGGCCTCCCCGGTAGCATCGTGGGCACGGTACAGGTGGTGTTCGCCGTAGCCGAGAATCAACCGCACCGCGCTGATGTCGCGAAAATGCTGGTGCACCGGCGCGTACGCCGGCGCGGGTTGGGCGCGGCGCTGCTGCGTGCGGCCGAATCCGCCGCCCGCGAAGCCGGCAGGACGCTGCTGGTGCTGGATACCGTCACCGACGGCGACGCCGAACGGCTCTACCTACGCCTCGGCTGGCAGCGGGTGGGTGTCATTCCCGGTTACGCGCTCTGGCCTACCGGCGGGCCCTGCGACACCACCTACTTCTACAAGGCATTGGAGCCGTGATGGCACAGGTGAGCTGGGCTAGTTGCCAGCTGGCCTAGTCGCGAAAGTTCTCGAACTGCAGCGGCAGATCGATCTCGCACTTGCGCAGCAGCGCGATCGCGCTCTGCAGGTCATCGCGCTTCTTGCCGGTGACGCGCAGCTTGTCGCCATTGATCTGTGCATCGACCTTCAGCTTGGCCTGCTTGAGGCTCGCCACGAGCTTTTTGGCGATGGCCTGTTCGATGCCCTGCTTGATGGTGATCTTGCGGCGCGCCTCACTTAGGTTAACCTCGACCTCGCCCAGCTCAAGACTGCGCGGATCGATGCCACGGGCCGCGAGACGCAGCCTTAAAATGTCGAGCAGCTGATTGAGCTGGTATTCGCTCTGGGCAAACTGGGAGATCACGAACTGCTGCAGTTCAAATCGCGCATTGGTAGCGCGCAGGTCATAGCGCTTGGCCACTTCGCGATTGGCTTGATCCACGGCATTGGACAGCTCGTGGGTATCTACTTTGGAAACGGCATCGAAATACGGCATGGCGATCGAAGTTCCGGCAGCAACCAGCGCTGCCCCGCCGTCATTCCACTGGGGCCGGTGCGGCTTGTCAATGAATGTCGACAGCCGCCGCGACACACACCGCGGCCGCGGTACTGGCCAACGCGCTCGGCAATCTGAGCGCGGGCTGGCTGTTCACCCGCCGCGTCGCACCGCGAACCCTGATGGGTATTGCCGTAGAGGCGTCGCACATCGGCCAGCTGGCCGGTCCGCCCACGGTGGCCGCAGTCGCCGCCGCTAGAGGCCTGTCTGTACAATGACGCCAGCACCTGCATCGGAGATCAGCATGCCAAGCACCGCCAGGAAGAAGGCCGCGCCCGCGCCCCTGCCACCGAGCCGCGACTTGCTGGGCCGGCTGAAGCGCGACGCCGTGATCTGCGCCGAGGGCTACGTGTTTGAACTCGAGCGCCGCGGCTACCTGCAGGCAGGCGCCTTCGTGCCGGAGGTACTTACCGAGCACCCGGAAGTCGTCGAGCAGTTGCACATGGACTTCGTGCACGCGGGCTCGGACGTCACGCAGGCCCTTACCTACTACGTGCACCGCGAGAAACTGCGCGTCATCGGCCGGGAGCGTGATCTGCAGCTGATGAACCGCAAGGCGCTCGCGATCGCGAAAAAGGTGGCGCGCCGGACCGCCACGCTGTTTGCGGGCGATATCTGCAACACCAACATCTACGACCCCGGCGACCGCAAGGCGCACGGACAGGTGGAGAAGATTTTTGCCGAACAGGTCGGCTGGGCTGCCGATGCCGGCGTCGACTACATCGTCGCAGAGACATTCTCGTGGGGCGGTGAAGCTTTGATGGCACTGGAGGCGATCAGAAAGTATTCGAAAGTTCCCGCGGTCGTCACGCTGGCGCAGCACCGGGAGGAAACCACGCGCGAAGGCTGGAGCATGGCCGAGGCCTGCCAGCGCCTGGAAGCAGCCGGCGCCGATGTGGTCGGACTGAATTGTCACCGCGGACCCGACACGATCATGCCGGCGCTCAGGCAGATCCGTGCGGCGGTCAAGTGTTACGTGGCGGCGCTGCCGGTGCCGTATCGAACCACCGCCGCTCAGCCCTCGTTCATGTCGTTGACGGATCCGTGCTGCGACAACGAGCGCGCATTCCCGGTCGGCCTGGATCCGTTCGTCTGCACGCGGGCGCAGATATTCGAATTTGGCCGCAGCGCGTTCGCGATGGACATCCGCTATCTGGGAATCTGCTGCGGAGCAGGCCCGCACCATATTCGCGCGCTGGCCGAGGCGCTCGGCCGCCATCCGCCGGCGAGTAAATATTCGGCCGATATGTCCAAGCACGCCTTCTTCGGCACCGACAAGCGCATCAAGAGCGTGCAGCGCGACTACCGCGATAAACTGTGATCGCGTTACCCTGACGCCCCGGCCAAGCGAGCAGCAGCACGTGATACCGCCGCATCGCGGCTGCTGCGCAGTTCATCCATGCGCCTGCGGGCAGCCAGCACGATCTCAGGCCTTGCGCGCTCCGGACGCCCGGTATCGAACGGCGGCGCCGGCGCGTACTCGATCGCGAGCTGCAGCGTCTGCGCGTAGTCGATGCCGGCGATCTGCGCGGCGACCTCCAGCGCCATGTCGATGCCCGCGGTAACTCCGCCGCCGGTGATCACGCGACCGTCGCGCACTACGCGGCCCGGATCCGGCGTCACGCCGAACTCACTGAGCAGTTCACGCCACGCCCAGTGACAGGCGGCACGTTTCCCGGCCAGCAGGCCGGCGGCCGCCAGCAGCAGCGAGCCGGTACAGACCGAAGTCACATAGCGCGCACTGGCCCCGAGGCGCCGCAATTCGCCCAAATACCCCTGATCCTCCAGCGCAGCGATCGTTCCAAAGCCGCCGGGCACGCACAGCAACGCACACTCGGGGATCTCGTCCAGGCGCAGCACCCCGGCGAATGTGATCGCGCCGCCGGCGCGGATGCTGCCGCCGTCGACCGATGCCAGCAGGCACTGCGCACCCGGCAGGCGCGCAAATACCTCGAATGGACCGGTGAAATCCAGTTGCGTGACCTCGGGATACAGGGCGAATACCACACGGAATAAATTGCTCATGGGTGTTCCTCGCCGTCGCCGTCGTTTGACGACGACAGCATGGCCCGCTAGGCTCTGGCATAAATGACAATAATCCAACGTTTACTGCCATGGCTCGCAGCACCGCATTCCTGATCTATCCGGACTTTCAGCTGCTGGACGCGGCCGGCCCGATCGCAGCGTTCGAGATCGCGGAACGCTACCGGCCCGGCTCGTACGCTCTGCGGGTGGTGGCGCTGCCTGCCGGGCTGGTCGCAAGCTCCTCCGGCGCCTCGCTGCTGGCAGTAGCTGCCGCGCGCGCCCACGGCATCGACACGCTGATCGTGTCCGGTGGCAATGGCTCGCGGGCTGCGGCGCAATGCCCGGCCACGCGCCGGTTCATCGTCGCCTGCTGCCGCAGCGCCCGACGTATTGCCAGCGTATGTTCCGGCACTTACCTGCTGGCAGCTGCGGGACTGCTCGATGGCAGGAGCGCGACCACTCACTGGAGCCGCAGCGCCGACTTCGCGCGCAGGTTCCCCGCCGTGCGTCTGGATGCGGATCGGATATTCGTGCGCGACGGTAACATCTGGAGTTCAGCCGGCATCACCGCCGGGATCGATCTGGCACTGGCGCTGATCGCCGAGGATCTGGGTGAGCGTATTGCGCGCCAGACCGCGCAGCAGTTGGTGGTCTACTATAGGCGCCCCGGTGGCCAGTCGCAGTTTTCCGCGCTGCTGGAGATGGAGCACGGTAATGGCCGGTTTGCCGGATTACTGGAGCACGTGCGAGGCAATCTGACCCGCAGGCATAGCGTCAGCCAGCTGGCCGAGTTCTGCTGCATGAGCCCGCGGCATTTTGCCCGCGTGTTCCGCGCCGAGACGGGCATCAACCCCGCCAAGGCCGTAGAACGACTGCGGCTGGAGGCGGCGCGCGCCGCGCTGGAGAGCGGCGCGCGATCCAACCAGCGGATTGCGCGCGCGTGCGGCTTCGGCAGCGCTGAGCGCATGCGGCGCGGCTTTGTGCGGGTACTGGGCAGCTCGCCGTCGGCTCTCAGGCGGGGCCAGCGCACATGAGCGCAGCGCCGCTTGCGATCAGCCTGGATGAACTGGAGCGGGCGGCAGAGCTGGTGCATGCCAGCGTGGCCCCAACTCCGCAGTATCCGTGGCCCAAATTGCAGCGACGCAGCGGTTGCAGCGTCTGGGTCAAGCATGAAAACCACACGCCCACCGGTGCATTCAAGGTGCGCGGCGGGCTGGTCTATCTGGATCGATTGCGGCGTGCTGAACCTGATGTGCGCGGCGTCGTCTCGGCCACGCGCGGAAATCACGGCCAGTCGATCTCGTTCGCAGCCGCGCGTGCCGGTATGCGCGCCACCATCTACGTGCCGCACGGGAATTCCCCTGACCAGAACTCCGCGATGACCGCGTTCGGCGCATCGGTGATCGAGTTCGGGCAGGACTTTGACGAGGCCAAGCACGAGGCGCGACGCGCCGCCGCGGCCACGTCGCTGCACCTGGTGCCCTCGTTTCACCGTGACCTGGTCGTCGGTGTCGCCAGCTATGCGCTCGAGCTGTTTCGCGGCGCACCGGCGCTGGATGCGGTCTACGTCGGTGTCGGCATGGGATCGGGCATCTGCGGCCTGATCAGCGCGCGCGACCTGCTCGGCCTGAGTACCGAAATCATCGGCGTCGGGGCCATCAATGCGCCGGCGACGGCCAGGTCATTCGCCGCCCGGCGTGCGCTGACGGCGCCCACCGCCCGCACGTTCGCGGACGGCATTGCGACGCGTGAACCGAATGCCGAGGCGATCGATATCATCTGCGCCGGCGCGGCGCGCTTCGTCGAGGTCAGCGAGGATGCCATAGCGGACGCCATGCGTATTTACTTCGACGATACCCACCAGATCGCCGAGGGTGCCGGCGCGGCGCCGCTGGCCGCCTTGCTGCAGGAGCGCGAGCGCATGGCGAGGCGGAACGTGGCGCTCATTCTGAGCGGCGGCAATATTGAGCGCGCACGGCTGCTGCAGGTGCTGGGCGGCCACACGCCGGCGGTGCCCTGACATGAACCGGCTCGTGGTACAGCTGCCCATCGACGGCGATACCGACTTTGACTCGCTGCTGCACGTCGAGGAAACGCTGTCGCGAGCCTTCGGCCTGGAGGGTCACGCACAGATCGACGGGCACCAGATCGGCGAGGGCCGATTCAACATCCTGATCCACGGGCCGGATTCATCCGACCTGGCACTGGTGCGGATCACCCAGTTGCTCGAGGGATTGGGCGTGCTGTCGGCCTCGGTGGTGGCGAGCTTTCGGCCCGCTACGCAATCCTATGAGGTGCTATATCCGGCCGGTTATGTCGGTAAGTTCGTGCTCTGAACCTCAATTGTCATAAACCTGCAACCAGATTGTCGCAAACGTGCAACTCGCGGCCTCTAAAACTTCGACAGCCAAAGAGCGTGTTGCCAGAATATCGCGTGAAGAAGTAGGATCAAATCCGTCTTGTGTGACGTCGGACACGTGCTGAAGCGGCCAGCGTCCACTTACGGCATGAATTCAGTAGAAAGCATCTTTATAGAGCTGGATAGCCGGTCCGCGAATTTGGTGGTGCCTCAATTGTTGTTTTCTTACGTCAGCTATAGATCTCAGGGAGAGATTCTTGAAAACTAATCAAAAATTGACCGCCGCAATCCTGGCAGCGCTCGGAGCGCACGCTGGCGGGGTCTATGCCGCCAACACCAGCGACACCGAGGCGGCGACGTCCATCAGCCTGGAAGAGGTCATCGTTACCGCCCAGCGCCGCGAAGAATCGCTCCAGGACGTACCGATCACGATCCAGGCGGTCACCGGTGAGCAACTTCAACAGCTCAACGTGAGCAGCTTCGAGGATCTGATCCGGTACACGCCTAACGTGACGACCAGCGCGAACGGGCCCGGTGCCGGCAATATTTTCATGCGGGGCTTAAGCTCGGGCGGCTCGGGCAACCAGTCGCAGTCGACGACCGCCCCGTTCCCGAACGTGGCGCTGTATCTGGATGATCAGTCGATGCAGTTCCCGGCCCGCAACCTTGACGTCTACATGGTCGACATGGAGCGGGTCGAAGTACTCGAAGGTCCGCAGGGCACGCTGTTTGGTGGTGGCGCGCAGGCCGGCGCTATTCGTTACATCACCAACAAACCGAAGCTGGATGTCACCGAAGGCGACGTCAACGCGGGCTATGGCTGGACCGCCGGCGGCGACAACAACTCCAAGGTCAACGCCACCCTCAACCTGCCGCTTATCCCTGATACGTTGGCCGTGCGCGCGGTGATTTTCGACGACCATCGTGGCGGCTACATCAATAACGTGTCGGGTACGATCGCTAGTATCGTGCAGCCCACGGTGACAGCCAGCAACGGGGCGCTGGTGCAAAACGCTACCAACCCGGTGGACTACACCGGTCTGCGGGTGTCGGTGCTGTGGAAGATCAACGACGACTGGAACGCGCTGGTGCAGCAGAACTTTCAGAACATGCAAGCGGACGGTTATTTCTCCGACTATCCGGTCGGTGTGGATCGTGTGACGCCGCTGCCTGCTTACGACATCCAGGCCTTCGAACCGGCCTACGACAAAGACCGATACGAGAGCACCGCCTGGACGCTCAACGGCAAGATCGGCGACCTGCTGAAGGTTGTCTACACCGGCAGCTATCTGGACCGTCATATCCAGCAACAGGCCGACTATTCCAACTACCTGCAAAGTCCCAGCGGCCAATTCTATGCCTGCACGGGGAAGGGCTCAGAGGGCCTTGGCGGCAAAACCAAGCCGGAGACCTGCTATGCGCCCCAAGGCTGGTGGAACGATACGGTGGAGAATACCCACCAGAGCCACGAGCTTCGCGTGAGCAGCAACGAGGACTACCGGCTGCGCGGCCTGCTCGGCGCCTACTGGGAAGAGTTCATCATCAAAGACCAGATGAACTTCGACTATCTGGTGATTCCGCAGTGCGACGCGGCGAACCTTGCGATCTCGGCTGCCGGCGGTCCGGACTGCGTCTCCGCCGTCGGACCGCATGCCGGCTACTACGCTACCGATCCGGGCCTGCGCACGAACTCCGATACCGCGTTCGGCGAAGACGTGAAGCGCGGTTACCGGCAGACGGCGTTTTTTACGTCGATCGATTTTGACCTCATTCCGAAGGTGCTGACGGTCACCGGTGGAACGCGCTGGTTCCACTACAATGAGTTCGAGCAGGGCTCGCAGTTCCAGACTACAACTGGAGCCAACAACATAGCCAATGGGGCCTGCATCGCGGCCGGCGGTTGCGGGTTTGGCATCAACTTGAACAAGACACAAACTGGCACCCGCAGCCGCCTTAATCTGACTTGGCACGTCACGCCTGACACCATGGTGTATTACACCTTCTCGCAGGGTTTCCGTCCGGGCGGCTTCAACCGCACCAAGACACTGCCCAACGGCACCGTTGTGCTTGCCGGGGAAGCGCCGTACACGGTAGGGGGCGCCGATCAGTATCAAAAGCCGGCCGGTTACAGCTCTGACAGCCTCACGAATAACGAGATCGGCGCCAAGACTGAATTCCTGGATCATCGACTCCAGGTCAACCTGTCTGCATACGATATGAAATGGAGCAGCGTGCAGCTGCCATTGTTTGATCCGCAACACCTGGGCAACACGACCTTCGTCGTCAACGGGCCGACCTATACGGTGAAAGGCGTTGAGCTTCAGCTCGTCGCCCGCGTCACGCAAGGGCTCACCGTCCAGGGATCAAGTTCGTGGAACAGTACCAACCAGACCAACGCACCTTGCTTGAGTTCTGTCGGGACGGCGATTCCGGGCAACCCAACGCCTGCCGGCACGTGCATTACGCAGATCAAGGGCGCGCCTTACACCAATCCGTACGGCGTACTCGATACCTCGCCGGCGTTCTCGCCACCCCTGCAGTTCAACCTGCGCGCGCGGTACGACTGGTCGATGGGCGACTACAAGCCGTTTGCGATGTTCGGCGCCAGCCATATCGACAGCATGCGCAGTGAGCCGGCGAGTTTCCCGCAAGGCAGTGGCTCATTCTGCAGTCCTGTTCCGAGTACCACCCTGTGTCTTTACACCATGCCGGGCTACACGACCTATGATGCGGCGATCGGAGTGTCCAAGGACCACTGGAGGGCGCAGGTCACGGCCCAGAACCTGTCGAACTCGGACGCCAGTACGTACACAGGATCGCAGCAGTTCATCAAGTCAGAGGTGCCGCTGCGCCCGCGCGTGGTAACCCTGGAATTTGGGTATAAGTTCTGACCCGTTGAACGAGGCCATCTGCAGCCGGCTGCGGGCAGCTGCAGTAGAATCAAGGGCGGACTTCGTGTCCGCCCTTTTCTTTCATGGATGGTAATGGACTCCACCGTCGCCAAATCCTCCACGGTTGCCAAATCGCCCGTATCGGTGCTGGAAGCCGAACCGGCCCGGATACGGGCGCTGCTCAAGCAGCAGAAGTTCTCCGAGGCGCTGGCGGCTGCTCAAGCACTGCTCGCCGACGCCGCCGACAACCGCGACGCGCTGCTGTACGTGGCCATTGCGCAGCGATTTCTGGGCCGGATTCCTGACGCGTTCAGGACCCTGGAAACCCTGGAGCGGCACCACCCGCGCTTCAGTCGACTGCATGAGGAGCGCGGCCACAGTTTCGTGGTCATGAAACAGGCGCCGCAGGCCATCGAGGCCTTCCTGCGCGCGGTGAACATCAATAACGCGCTGCCCGCCAGCTGGCGCATGCTCGATGGCCTGTACCGCATGACAGGCCAGCCCGACAACGCCGCCATGGCGGCCAGTCATGTGGCGACGCTGCGTAATCTGCCGCAGGAGGTCGTGACCGCAACCGGGTTGTTTGCAGATGGCGATCTGGAGGCAGCCGAGTCGCTGATACGCGCCTATCTTCTGCGGCACGGCAATCACGTTGAAGCCATGCGGCTGCTGGCTCGCATCGGAATCGCACACAAGGTATTCGACGATGCGGAACTGCTGCTGGCGGCAGTGCTTGAGCTCGCACCCGATTATCGGGTCGCGCGCCAGGAATACGCGGGCGTGCTCATAGAACTGCACAAGTATCAGCAGGCGCGATCCGAACTCGAGCGGCTGCTGAAGGACGAGCCGGACAACCGCGTGTTAAAGACGCTGTATGCCACCGGTTCCGTCGGGCTGGGCGAACACGAGCGGGCGATTGCCATCTATCGCGAGCTCCTCACAGGGACGTCCGCGGATGCCGACCTGCACCTGTCGATCGCCCATGCTCAGAAGACTCTGGGTGAGCGCCAGGAGGCCATCGATTCCTACCGCAGGGCGGCAGCCTTGCGCCCGGGTTTTGGCGATGCGTACTGGAGTCTTGCAAACCTCAAGACTTACCGGTTCGAGGACCACGAACTGACCCGGATGCGAGCCGCTGAATCGTCGCCGGCAATAGGGGTCGCCGACCGGTACCATCTGTGTTTTGCGCTGGGCAAGGCACTGGAAGATCGTGGTGAATTTGCGGAATCGTTTCGCTACTACGAGATGGGCAATGCGCTCAAGCGCTCTGAAAGCAAATATCGCGCCGAAATCATCGAGCACAATACGCAGCAGCAAATCGAAGTTTGCACCGCAGAGTTTTTTGCCAGCCGCCGGGGTTGGGGTGCGCAGAATCCGGATCCGATTTTTATCGTCGGTCTGACGCGCGCGGGCTCGACTCTGCTCGAACAGATCCTGGCCTCTCACTCCCAGGTCGAAGGTACGCAGGAACTCGCCAATATCCAGCAGATCGTCACGATTCTTCGGGGCCGTGACCCGGATTTGAACAATCTCCACTACCCGCGAATTCTGGCGCAAATGGCAGCGGAGGATTTTCTGAAGATCGGCGAGCGGTATATCGCCGACACTCGTATCTACCGCCGCGGCAAGCCGTTCTTCATCGACAAGATGCCAAACAACTTCCGCCACCTGGGGCTCATTCACCTGATACTGCCGAATGCCAGGATCATCGACGCGCGGCGTGAACCGATGGGCTGCTGTTTCAGCAATCTGAAGCAGCTGTTCGCGAACGGCCAGGAGTTCACCTACGGCATCGAGGATATTGCGCGTTACTACCGCACCTATTTGGAACTAATGCGGCACTGGGACCGCGTACTGCCGGGGCGCGTTCTGCGTGTGTATCACGAGGATGTCGTCGATGATCTGGAGGGCAACGTGCGACGTCTGCTCGAATTCTGCGGACTTGAGTTCGAACCCGCGTGCATCGAGTTTCACAAAACGGTGCGCAGCGTGCGCACGGCCAGTTCGGAGCAGGTTCGCCAGCCAATTTTCAGAGAAGGGCTGGATCAGTGGCGGCATTTCGAGCCGTGGCTTGCGCCGCTCAAGAACGCGCTCGGCGATGCTCTGAACCATTACCGCGATGAATGACGAAACGTCTGCGCTGATGCTGAACCTCAACGAGATCGGCGCACTGGTCGCGCTGGTGGATCGGCAACGCTTGAACAAGGCGGAGCTGCCGGATTCGACCCCTGACGGATGAATCCCGACCGCGGCAGCGCCGCCAGCGCTACCCGCTCCCACGCTCCAGCGCCCCGACCAGGTCGGCGACCGAGTCGATGGCCACATCCGCCCCCGCGGCGCGCAGCGCATGGCGGGCGGCCTCCAGCCGCTCACGCCGCTCGTCGGCTGGCAGCGCCTGCAGCTCCTCGAGCGACATGCCGAGCTCATTGCCCGAAGCCACACCGACCGTGTAGGCGCCGGCGGCCCTGCCCTCGGCAATTCCCGCCGCCGCGTCGTCCACCTTGACCACGCGCGACAGCGGCCAGACACCCAATTCGGCGCACGCCTTGTAGATCATCAGCGGCGAGGGACGCCCGGCGGGTGTCTCGCCGGAGCATACCAGGTGCTCGGGCATGTAGCCCTGCTCGGCCGCGCGCGCCAGCAACGGCTGCATCATCTCGCGCGTATATCCGGTTGAGGAGGCGACCCGCAGCCCGGCGGCCCGCAGACGATCGAAGGTCTGGCGCGCCCCGCTGATCAGCGTTGCGGCGCGTGCAGCGTGATCACGCATCAACGGTCCCAGCCGTGCAAGCATCGCCTCGACGTCGGCAGCATTCGACTCGCGGCCATGGCGCGCGCGCCAGGCTGCGGCGACTGCCGGTTCCTGCAGCAGGCTGCGAACGTGATCGATCTTGGCCTTGCCCATGTCGCGGCGCGCGGTCGCGGCATCGATCGCAACCCCGTCGGCGGCAAAGCCTTCGATCAGCGCCCGCACCGGCGCCTCGCAGCCGAAATCGACCATCGTGCCCGCCCAGTCGAAGATCACCAGATCGAAACGGTCCTTGAGGCTCATACAGCCGCACCGTCAGCAAACAGGCTTGCGATCACTTCCTCTCCGATTGCAAAGCCGGTGGATGCGCCGGCGCCGCAGGTTACGATGACAATGCGGACCGAGCCTTCCGGTGCATCGATCAGCACCGGACGGTCCGCGGCCGAAGCATAGGTCCCGATCCAGCGCTCGATCGTTGGCGGCGGCTCGAGCCCGAGCGCCAGGCGAAATTCCTCCAGAATGAGTGCATCGACCGCCTGGCGCGAGAACGGGTCTGGAGTCGCGGCGTAATGATGGCTGTCCCCAACGATCAGGCTTCCGTCAGCGGATTGTACGACGATCAGATGTACGCCGTGCTCCAGCTGCCGCGCCTGTTCGGCTGCCAGGCGTGCCTTGAGCGGCGCGGCCGCTGGCAGATCCGCATAGCCGCGGTAACGCCCAAGACCCAGGTCCGACATCAGCGCGCCGGGCAATCTGAAGCCCGGATCGGCCAGCCGCAGCATCTGCAGCTTGCAACGCGTCAGCGCATAGGGCGCAAGCTGCTGCGCGTACAGGCCGGTGAAGTCATCCCCGGGGCATACGGCAACGCGATCGGCACGCACGGGCCCGCTCGAGGTATCCAGGTGGGGCGGCTCGATAGCGCGCACCGCTGTGTGGGGCATGAAGGCGACGCCATGCGCGCTGGCAAGCCACGCGGCGAGACGCGGAATCGCCAGCCGCGATTCGACCCGCAGTTCGCTGGTGCTCTCCAGCACCGCCATCAATTGCGGCGCCGGCAGCTGCGGGCAACGACGCCGCGCTTCAGCCGCACTGAGCAGCCGGCAACCCGCGGCCATCTCGCTGGCCATGAAGGCCTCGAGCACCGCCACCGACTCCGGGCGGCGGGCAGTCATCCACATCCCTGTGTGAATGATTGCGATGCCGGCGGCAGCGGCGACTTCACTCCACACCTCGCGGCTGCGTCGCGCACGCGCCCACATCGATCCGCGTTCCTGTCCGCTGACGGTCACGAACCCGAAATTACGCACCGAAGCACCATTCGCCTGCGCATCGCGATCGATCACGATGACTCGCAATCCGCGGCGCGCGGCGGCCAGCGCCGTGGCCAGTCCGATGATCCCGGCGCCGACCACCGCCAGATCGAATCCGGCCGTCAGGCGTGCCATACGCTCGCCTGGTGCGACGAGCGCGCCAGCCAGTCAGGATCGATCTCAACCCCCCAGCCCGGTGACGACGGTATCATGGCTCGGCCGTCGCGAATCGCAAAAGGGTCGCCCAGAAACAGTCCCTGCTGCCACGGATAATAATCCGCCCCCTCGATCGAGAACTCCAGGTACTTGCCCGGATTCGCGATCGCGCCCAGCAGGTGCATCGTGCAGATCGTCACCAGCGACAGGTTGGCGCTGTGGGGAGTACAGGGCAGCCCGGCACCGGCCGCCATTGCCGCCACCTGAAGCGTGCGGCTCAGGCCTCCCATGTACATGACGTCCGGCTGGACGATGTCGACCGCGCGCGTATCGATCATGCGGCGCCATGTGGCCAGGTCCCAGTCCTGTTCACCACCGGACACGTCGAGCTCGAGCGCATCGGTCACCAGTTTCGTCTGCTCGAGTTCCCAGTACGGACATGGCTCCTCGAAGTGGCTCACCCCCTCTGCCTCCAGAAGGGCCCCGACCTGGATCGCACGCGGCGGCGAGAAGCCGCTGTTGGCATCGACCAGCTTTGCAACCCCATCGCCCAGGGCGCGCGCCACCAGCGGCACGATCGCCTCGGTGCGTCCGGACCATTCATCGACATCGTGACCGCACTCGGCACCGACGCGCCACTTGAAAGCGTCGAAGCCCGCATCATCGCGCAAGCGCAGCAATCGCTGCGCTTCAGCCGCGGGCGTGATATCGCGCCGCATCGATGAGGCATAAGCGCGCAGCGGCCGCGCCTGCCCGCCGAGCAGTTCAACCACCGGTTTGCCCTGGACGCGCCCGTGCAGGTCCCACAGGGCGGTATCCAGACCGGCAAGTGCCCGGCAACGGTAGCTACCCGGGAACTTGTGTTCGCGCTCCTCGATCCGGCGTATCAGGCCCGCGATATCGCCCGCGTTCGCTCCCAACGCCCAAGGCGCCACCTGGCGGTGGAAGATGGTCGCGGTGATGTCGGCATTGTAGGTGGAAGTCTGTCCCCAGCCGACGTCCCCGGTGTCGCTCGTCAGGCGCACGAAGCAGACGAACGGATCGGCAAAGGTCTCTAGCTTCTGAATCTTCATCGCGACATGTGGGGCGGGCGCTGCGGCGACATTCTAGGCGGCGAGCCGGTCGATCAGGAGGCGATAGTGAGCAAAATCGGCGGTACGCAGCCCGGCAATCTTGCCCTGGTCATCCCATTGCCGGATCCGCACCGCTTCGCGGTGATACGGCTCAGCCTCGAATGCGGCTCGCTCGGCACGCGACATCGAGCCACCCTGCAGTCTCAGGGTGACCACGGATGCAGAGCTAAGCTTGCTGAAATAACCCGGATCGGTGGCACACAAATAGCGCTTCGCGGGCACGTGCAGCCGCACCGGCTCAGATACCGCCGGTCCGAATCGGGCCGCCAGCCATCGGCCGCCGGTAATCTCGTGGCGCCCGTCGATTTTCCAATCGGCGATATCATCAGGCACCGCCTCGATCAGGTGGCCGACATCGTGCAGCAAAGCTGCAAGGACCAGCGCCTCCGGGGCGCCCGCCGCCTGCGCGAAATGCGCAGCCTGCAGGCAATGCTCGCTCACCGTAACCGGCTCGCCGAAATATAGCACCGCGCCGCCGCGGGCATAGATCGACAATACTTCGTCGCTGGTGGCCATGTTCATGCTCCGGAGCCGATCCGGCGCAGCAGCAGTGCCGCCTCGCCGTAGACACTATCGCGCGTCAGGTAGCAGCCGCGCAGGTGCCGCGCATGCTGTGCCGACGCGAAACCGGTGCGCCCATGCAGGATCCGCTGGTTGTCGAACACCACGAGGTCACCGCTCCCCAGCAGCGTGCGCAACTGGTAGCGCGGCTCGCGCAGCATATCGCCGAGGCGCCGGTATGCCGCATAGTAGGCCCGGCAGTCAGCGGCCGCGAGCCGCAGCGGCGCAATCGATCGGCTGTTGTAGTGCACTGCGGTGACGGCGCCGGCACAGGACAGCTCGATCAGCGGCCGCTCGGCGTACAGCTCGGCGTGCTCGGATCGGTAGCGAAACGGAACCGCCGTGCGTGTGAGGATTGCGAACGCCTCCGGGCAGCAGCTGCGCCAGTGCAAAGCCATCGGCGAACAGGCTCTCGCCCCCGTCCGGCGCGGCGACCAGGGTGTGCAGCGCCTGAAATCCGGGCACCGGCTCGCGGTACGGATTGTCGGTATGCAGCCCCAGGCCGACGTCAGAATAGGCCAGATTCTCCGGCTGCGGTACTGCGCGGACATCGAACACCAGCCCGTAGTTGGTCTCGGCGATGCGCCCGACGAGCGTCATCGCCTGCATGATCCCTGCTTCATTCGCCGGCACAGCGCGCAGGAACGCTATGCCCTGCTGCAACAATCGGGTCAGCCAGTCGAGTCGCACACGTGGATCAGCCTGCAGTGCCGCCAGCGGCTGGCGAGCAAAGTCACGCTGCGGTTCGAGCTGCGCGCCTTCCAGCCACGAGTGCAGCGCGGCGACCGGTGGGCGATCGCGGTCTAGCGCCTGCCGGTACAACCAGTCGAGCGCAAACGTTGAGGTGCGTGCCTGGTCCTGCCAGACGACGCGTACGTCGGCTTGCGCGAGCGTCGCGCTGCGGATGCGCGGATCGAGCGGCAGGTCGGTTACATCGGTGACGCGCTGGCCGCTGTAGGCGTCCCGGTCCTCGGGCAAATTGTCTCGCAGCCAGATGCTGGCGAACTCGGCGCTGGTGCCGTCGTTCCACTCGATCGCAAGTGTCGAGTCATCGGCGTTCACGCGGGTGCAGGCAATGGGCGGCCTCACGGCGTAGCGCCCTACTGTGCCCGCGCACGCCGGCCGAGGCGAAACAGCAGGCCGGCGCCGACCGCGGCTCCCAGACTGATCACCGCGAGCGACAGAAAAACGCCCTTCCAGCCAAAGGCAATCGACACCCGAGCCACGGTGACTCCGCCAAGCACCGAGCCAAGGTAGCCCACGCCGTCGATGATGCCCGAGGACAACGCAGCGCCTTGCTTGCCGCCGAAATCGATCGCCAGCGCGCCACCGAGATAGGAGTAGGGTCCGATCAGGCAAAGCGCGGTGGTGCCGATCGCAACCAGGGGCAGCGTCGGACCCAGCGTGCTCGAGTGCAGCAGTGCCAGTGTCAAGAGCGCGAGCGCGGTGGCCAGCAGGCCCACCGCCATCACTGCCGGCCTGCTGTTGGCACCCAAGCGATCGCTCAGCCAGCCGACGGCGAGCACCGACACGGCGCCGACGGCGGGAAATACCGCGCTGGCACTGGCCGCGCCCCCGATGCTGTAACCGAAGAAATCCCGCAGGTACACCGGCGTCCAGTCGTTGAATGTCTCGCGCACGATGGTGCACCCGAGCGACAGCAGGCACACCAGCAGGAAGGCGCGGCTGCGCAATAGCGGCAGCACCAGCCCCGCGATACTGGCCGGGCGGTCGGCGCGATCGCCATAGACGTTCTGCGGATTCGGCAATGCCTCGGCGTAGCCTGCCTTGGCGCGCGACTCGCCCAGCAGCAAGGCATTGGCGAGCAGAAAAAATCCCGCGACCGCGGCGGCGAGGTAGAACAGCGAGCGCCAGCCATAGCCGTGGTGTATCAGCGCCCCCATCCACTGCCGAGCCGCCGCGTCGCCGATCAGATAGCTGATGCTGAGCACGCCGACGATCGTACCGTGCGAGGTGTAGTCGAACCATCTCGAGGATACCTTGATGAGGCCCGCCCAGCCGATCGACTGTGTCAGGCGATTGCCCACCCACGCCATGGTAAACACTGGCAGCGTCCCGCCGAGTGCGAACATCACGGTAAAGACGGTAGCGCCCCCAAGGCAGATCAGGAAATTAGGGCGCCCGCCCCAGTAGTCTCCCAGACCCGTCAGCAACAGCTTGCCCACGGCGTAGGCAAAGACGCCCAGCGATGCGATCTGACCGATGTGCACCAGGGCGTCGGCGTGGCTGACGCCACGGCTGCCGAGTTCGTCGATCAACAGCGGTGCCGCGACCGACAGGTCGGCGCGACAGAAATAGCAGGCGGCGTAGCCGCCGAACAGCAGCCCGACGGTCAATACCTGGCGCGACCACAGCCCCGGCGCATTACCGGCACGGGCAGGCGGCGGCGCGGCTACGCAACCGTGCTTTACACCGCTCATGTAGTCTTAAGCCCTGTCGCTCGAGCGGCTCGCTTGTTCCCCGCAGTGCGCTTCTTGGCGGCAGCTCGCCTGGCTGCCGGTTTCGCGACGCGCGACCGCGGCTGAAGCTCGATCCACACCGGGGCGTGATCACTTGCATGCGCTTCGCCGCGCACGTCGCGATCAACATCCGCGCCTACCAATCGCGGCTTTAACCGCCTGTTGAGCAGCAGGTGATCGATACGCAAGCCCGCATTGCGCAGCCAGTGATTGCGGAAGTAATCCCAGAATGTATAGATGCGCTGCTGCGGATGCCACGCCCGCAGCGCATCGGTCCACCCCTGTGCCACCAGGCGCTCGAACGCCGCGCGACTCTCAGGTTGCACGAGCGCATCCTTCTTCCAGGACTTGGTGTCGTAAATATCGAAATCCGTCGGCACCACCTTGTAGTCGCCGGCAAGCACTACCGGTTGCTCTGAATCGACCAGCTTGCCGGCGTATCGGATCAGGCGCTCGAACCAGGCGAGTTTGTAGTCGAATTTGGGACCGGGCTGGGGATTGCCGTTGGGCAGATAAAGACACCCAATTACGATGTCCTCGACCTGCGCTTCGATGTAGCGGCTGTGCGAGTCGTCGGCATCACCAGGCAGGCCACGCAGCCGCTCGATCGGGTCTGCCGCTCTCGCCAGGATGGCCACGCCGTTCCATGAGCGTTGCCCGAGCCAGATCGCTCCATACCCGGCTTCTCGAATTGCGCCGATCGGGAAATCGCCGTCGATGGCCTTCAGTTCCTGAAGGCACACCACATCCGGCGAGGTGCGCGACAACCAGCGCAGTAATGCCGGCAGCCGGCTGGAAATTCCATTGACATTGAAGGTTGCAATTCTCATCCAGCGATACTATCGCTGCCACCGGCTGGCTCGCATCCCCGACCACACGATTAATCGGGACCTGGCAAGCCCGTGGGCCCCAGGCGCTCGCGGCTCTGCTTACAGGTCGGCCTGGCGTCGGCCTTCGGCGCCTCCACCCCGACGTTCCCGAATGCCAAAATTCGCGCCGCGCTGGGTTGATCCGAGCATCCTGCGACTGTCATCCAACCTGCGGTCGGCGTGCTTCTGATAGCGGCATTTGCACAGTTCAGGCATCGTGCAATTGGGGAGCGGCAGAGAACAGCCCTGGGTCAACAACCGGCGCTGACCAGTGGGGGAACGCGCCGCATCGCAGCTGGGCGCACGACAAATGATCGACACCGCCCTAAAATCCTTCATCGACGTACTCCGTGACATCATGTGCTCGCCAGTACCACCCGGCTGAGATTATCCGAGTTCTCATTCTGGATCACGAGCCTTTCCTCCCGCCGGGCATTCGGCCACGGATATTTCAAAATTATTACTTCTATCCTTGACGACTTACGGTCTTCAATGGTTGGCGAACGCTACTGTCATAATGGGCATGCACGCCAACAACAGCAATCCACGGCAAGGAGTAGCGAAATGAAAAAGCTCAGACACGAAGCAGAATTGTTCAAGGCGGCGCTGCTCGCGGGCATCCAGTATGCGCAAGGCCGCAAAGCGGTGGAATTCGAAGCTACCGATTCGGCCAGCGACAAGGCACTGTACGTCTATCGGCTACTGGTGCACGACAAAATCATCTCGCCCATGCCCGAAGACCAGGTCAGCGATAAGACCGTCCGGCATCGACTGGCCACATGGTACGCACACCAATTGCCTGATGGCCATCCGCTCACCGTGAATACACGCAGCAGGTGACCTCACCACATGACGACTGAACCGAATCCGGACCCGGCGGCGCAAGCTGTCCGTACCATGTCTGGAGCTACCGGCTGCGATTGCGCTGCGCGAGTGGCAGGGCTTCGTCAACGTCAATCGTCGCAATGCGACCCGAGAGTTCGGCGACGACTTCAATGCGAATACCGAAGCGCTGGCGCACTGGCCGCTGGCGCAGCTGACGTCCGGCCACCGGCTGACGATGCGCTTGTACTGCCGGCCGGTCATAGCGCGCGAATTTGAGCGCAACAATCGGGGCGCGGGGCCAGTGCACAGCGGGTATGGTACTCGCCCGCTTGATTGCTGGAGACAGCGATGCACTTTCGAATCTCCGGACTCTCGGCCGAGCCATTCCGCCCTCTGTATGGATTGAGCGACCAGGAGCTGCGCCGCAGAGGCGTGCAGCGCCATGTCGCTGACTGCAAACCCGGTTTTCCAGACCGGATCGAGATGCGCGATGCCGACATTGGTCAACAACTGCTGCTTCTCAACCATGTCTGCCAGCCCGCCGACACGCCCTATCGCGCCACCCACGCGATCTTCGTGCGGGAAGGCGCCGAAGAAACCTACGATCGCACCGACCAGGTCCCGGAGGTGATGCGTACGCGCCTTCTGTCGCTGCGTGCCTTTGCCTCCTCTGGAATGATGCTGGACGCCGATGTCATCGACGGCGGCGGCGTGGAGACCATAATCGCCCGGTTTTTTGGTCACAGCGCGATCGCCTACATTCACGCCCATAATGCAAAGCGTGGCTGCTACTCGGGGCGCATTGACCGTGCATGAAAGCGACCCGGGCCGGTCGCGACGACGCGGCGCGCTGCTCGTGCACGGCCAGCTCGCACGCCCACTCAATCCTCTGCAGTATCTCCGGACCGTCGCACACGCACTGCTCGGCCGCCGGCAGCGGCTGATCCTTCAATAGCGCCAACAACGCTGCATTGGTGGCCTCGGTGGAGTCGTGGCGCGAGCCGCGCATCACGATGAAGTCGGCGCGCAACGCCGCAGCCATCGCGTATTTCTCAGCCAGCGGCGTGTAGTCATGCCCGGCGGCGATGACTACAGTTCGGCTCCTGAGCCGATCGAGGCGATCGATCGAACTCTACGCTTCCAGTGCCAGCGCCCCAATCTGTCGCTCCTCGTGTGCCCTTGTTGCAGAATTTCCTCTGATCGGACCCACCCGATTTCCTCGATTGGGTACCACCTGATTTCCTGAGTTCGGGACCACCCGATTTCCTCAGTTGGGGACCACCTGCGGAGCCTTTCCGGGCGTCG
>Ga0182030_10000100_pt1 | contig 129514 bp, 108 predicted proteins | sample 812S3MmetaG_FD_121299 | JGI IMG/M metagenome (GOLD analysis project Ga0182030, IMG submission 121299) | Permafrost microbial communities from Stordalen Mire, Sweden - 812S3M metaG (Illumina Assembly) | ecosystem: Environmental > Terrestrial > Soil > Wetlands > Permafrost | place: Sweden... | reverse complement strand
CCGCTCGTCGGCGACGCTCGTTCAAAGCCGCTTCCGGCAACTTCCGCGAATCAATCTTCTCCATAACTAATTAGACGCAACTCTGCCGGAATAGTTCCATCCGTTTAGGGCCGGATCAGTAAGGTGAAATCCGCCGCAGGTAACATCGCAGAACAGCCTCAAAATATATGTTCTTCACGTGAGCACTATAGCTCAGACTGGTTTACCGCGAGACGCTAGGGTTGAAAGTACCTCATCACGCTGCCATTGCCGTGCAGGGGTAGAAAAACAGAGGCTCACATTGAAGAAAATCATGTTGTTCGTTGTGCTAGTCAGTCTGACCAGTCTTGGCTGGGCGCAGTCGCGGCGCGAGAAATCCACCGACCGTCTAGATAATGCAGGCAAAGTGCTGCACGAAATCATGAGTGCGCCGGATAGAGGCATTCCAGAAGAAGTGCTGGAACACGCGAAGTGCGTAGCTGTGGTACCACACATGCTCAAGGGCGGCTTTGTCTTTGGCGCAGAAAACGGACGAGGCGTGGCAACGTGCCGCACCGCAGAGGGTTGGAGCGCGCCGGCATTTTTTGCGATCACCGGTGGTAGCTGGGGCTTACAGATCGGCATCGAAGGCATCGACCTGGTCATGATCATCCAGAATGACAGAGGCATGGAGCGATTGCTCTCGAGCAAATTCGAACTTGGAGCCGATGCCTCGGCGGCGGCGGGACCGGTGGGCCGTCATGCGTCAGCCGACACGGATTGGAAGCTGAACACAGAGATCCTTACCTACTCCCGCGCTAAGGGTGCATTTGCCGGACTCACCCTGAACGGTGCGTCGATTCGCCGCGATGACGATTCGATGGAGGCGGTCTATGGCCGTCATGTTTCAACCCGGGCCGTATTATCAGGAAAAGTGGCGGCGACAGAAGCGTCTGCGCGCTTCCTGGATGCAGTGAGAGGCGCAAAAGCGCAGGCTATTGCTGGAAACTAGCTTGCTGTAAATATGAGGCGTGTGCCCGGACGGAATCGGATCCCGGGCGCACCGCCAAGTAGAAGGGGCTCGAAATGCTCTGGACAATATTCATCATCATACTCATCCTGTGGCTTCTCGGATTCAGCCTTCACATTGCCGGAGGGCTCATCCATATTCTGCTCGTTGTGGCGCTGGTCGTCCTGATCTTTAATTTGGTAACCGGACGCCGTTGAGCGAGTGCCGCAGTATATGTAAGGAGAGTTCAATGCCGCCACAAGAGAGTGCATCGTTGAGCGGTTCACTGGCCCGCCTCAAAGCGCGAACGCTGATGTTTGAAGGAAAACTTGCGGCGTCGCTACGGTTGAGATCCAGTGCGTCGCTTCCAAGCAGGATCGCGGTGATCGGAAATTATTTCCCGCGACAGTGTGGAATCGCGACCTTCACGACGGATCTATGCGATGCCATCGGCACAGAATACGAAACGGCGCAGTTGATGGCCGTCCCGGTCAATGATCCTGGGTCGCACTACAGCTATCCGTCGCGCGTACGATTCGAACTGACGGAGGGTGATCCGTCTTCGTATGAAAACGCAGCCGACTTCCTCAACTTCAGCAACGTTGACTTGGCGTGCCTGCAGCACGAGTACGGCATCTTCGGTGGTCCGGCGGGAAGTCACATTTTGCGGCTGTTGCGGCGGTTGAAGATGCCGGTGGTGACCACTCTTCACACGGTTCTTCGCGAGCCCGACGCCAGCCAGAGAAACGTAATGGATGAAATCGCGGCGCTCTCTGACCGTCTCATCGTCATGAGCGAGCATTCCTCACGGCTGCTGCAGGAAGTGTTCGGCGTTTCAGAGGAAAAGATCGACCTTATTCCGCATGGCGTACCCGACCTGCCCTTTGGTGATCCCAATTACTACAAGGATTCCTCCGGGACGGAAGGAAAGGCGGTGCTGCTCACATTCGGATTGCTGTCGCCGAATAAAGGAATTGAACGCGTAATCGAAGCGCTGCCCAGCATTGTTGCCCAACATCCAGAAACGGTGTACGTAATCGTGGGCGCGACGCATCCGCATATCCGGCGACGTGAAGGCGACCGATACCGATTGGAACTTCAGGCACTGGCAAGAAGTCTCGAGGTCGAGCGCAATGTAATCTTCCACAACCGCTTCGTCAGCCCGGAAGAGATGGCCCAGTTCGTCGGCTACGCTGACATTTACATCACTCCTTATCGCTACGAAGCGCAGGCCGTGTCCGGCACGCTGGCGTATGCGCTGGGGGCAGGGAAGGCGATCATTTCGACTCCCTACTGGCACGCCGCCGAGCTACTTGCCAACGGCCGGGGAGTGCTGGTTCCATTCGAAGATTCGAATGCGATTGCGAGTGCGGCGATTGAACTGCTGGACAACGAAGTGGCACGCCATGCGATGCGGAAACGTGCGTATCTGTATGCGCGGGAAACGGTTTGGAACAAGGTTGCCGAATCTTACATGAGTACGTTCGTCCGCGCTCGTTCCGACCGCATGCGAGTTCCGCGCATCGCGTTCTCAGACTTGAATGCCGTAAGAACGCTGGACAGGCTGCCTGCGGTCAAACTGTGTCACCTGCACCGAATGACTGATCACACCGGACTGTTACAGCACGCCGTGTTTTCGGTCCCGAATTATAGCGAAGGCTACGCGACCGATGACAACGCACGAGCGCTGATTGTGGCCGTGTTGATGGAACAACTTGGGATGACTGTGTTGTCTGAGTCGGCCAATCTGGCATCTCGCTACTTGGCATTCCTGTGGCACGCATTTAATCCAGCTACGGGCCGGTTTAGAAATTTCCTGAGCTACGAGCGCCAATGGCTCGAGACCGAGGGATCAGAAGATAGCCATGGGCGCGCGTTGTGGGGATTAGGAACTGTTTTGGGGCGATCCAAGTCGCCGGATCTTCGGGGCATTGCGGGGCGGCTTTTTGAATCTGCGCTTCCAGCAATCCGCGCGTTCGACAGCCCACGTGCGTTGGCCTTTGCCGTGCTGGGATTGCATGAATACCTTGAGACTTTTCCCGGAGACCGAGCGGCTCTGCAGACCAGAGATGATTTAGCACATCGATTGCTCGACACCTATGCTTCGAACCATTCGCCAGAGTGGCACTGGTTTGAGGATGTTCTTGCTTACTCAAACGCCAGATTACCGCAGGCTCTTATCACGTGCGCTGTGCGCAACGCAGACCAGGTGATGCTTGCGGCTGGACTCGAATCCCTGGACTGGATCGTGACAATGCAGCGCTGCGATGTGAAGGGACACTTTGTGCCGATCGGATCGCAGGGGTTTCACCGCAAGGGCGGAGAAAAGGCGCGCTTCGATCAACAACCCGTCGAGGCAGGCGCCACGGTATCTGCGTGCTTGGAGGCGTTTCGCGCGACCGCGGATGACCGTTGGCTCAAAGAAGCCTGGTCAGCGTTCAACTGGTTCCTGGGCGACAACGATTTGCAGATTGTGCTCTACGACTCCAGTACTGGTGGATGCCGTGATGGTTTACATCCCGACCGGGCCAATGAAAATCAGGGGGCGGAGTCTACCTTATCCTTCCTGATGGCGCTGCTTGAGATGCGCCTGCTGGAAAACGCAGAATTACCTTTTGCCAAGCACGAAGCTATCGCTACCTCACGCGCTTTTCTCAGCTCCCGCACTCCGGTGGAGATTTCATGAGTGTAGTGATTCACGACGAGCCACTGCTCACCCGCCATGCCGCGAATCCGATCCTGACGAGCAGGGACTGGCCCTACCCAATCAACAGCGTCTTCAACGCCGGCGCAACGCTGCTTGAGGATGGCTCAACGTTGTTGCTCTGCCGAGTGGAAGACCGGCGAGGTCTTTCGCATCTCTGTGCTGCGCGCTCGGCAAATGGGGTGGATGGATGGCAGATTGATCCTACCCCAACCCTCATGGCAGATCCAGAGCACTACCCGGAAGAACTCTGGGGCATTGAAGATCCACGAATCACCTATGTGCCGGAGTTGAAGCAGTATGCCGTTGTGTACACTTCGTATTCGCGCGGCGGACCCGGCGTTTCACTTGCCCTTACCAAAGACTTCCGCAGCTTCGAGAGGTTTGGCGTAATCATGACGCCAGACGACAAGGACGCGGCGCTGCTTCCGCACAAGATCGACGGACGCTGGGCACTGATTCATAGGCCAATGACAGCGCTAGGCGCGCACATTTGGATCTCGTACTCGCCCGACCTGCGCCATTGGGGAGGCCATAAGGTTATGCTGGAGGCGCGGCGCGGCGCATGGTGGGATGCGAACAAGATCGGGCTCTCTTCGCCGCCTATTGAGACCTCCCGAGGATGGCTCATGCTCTACCACGGAGTGCGTCACACACCCTCAGGCTGCCTTTACCGATTGGGCCTGGCGCTGTTCGATTTTGACCAGCCAGACAAGTGCTTGCGCCGGGGGGATCAGTGGATCTTCGGCCCGGAGACTGATTACGAACGGCACGGCGACGTTGACGATGTCGTGTTCCCGTGCGGAAACACGATGGATGCCGACGGCGACACAATCAATGTCTATTACGGAGCTGCCGATTGCGCAATAGCTCTGGCTCGAACAAGCGTTCACTCACTTCTGGAATGGTTGGATGCCAACGGAGATTGTGACCGCAGGCAGAGAGCGCAGGACTTATGACAGCCCTACACTGGATCTTCGATTTTGTCTTCGAGTGCCATCACCGCCATTTGGGCCGTGTTTTTACGATCAATAACCGGACGTACCAAGTCTGTTTCGAATGCGGACAAGAGGTGGAGTACTCGTGGGAACTCATGCGCTCCGCGAAGTCAGTTGCTGCTTGCAATGCCGACGCTCCGTTGAACAGCGTATCGTGCGTGCGCCTTCCGGCGGCTTGAGAAGGGGCGAACATCGCTCCGGAATCACAGCCCCGGCCGCATGAATGACGATCTGCGCCGTCCCCCAGTCGCCGTCTGAATTATCTGCCCGCGAGCGCGCAAGATTCGATTGATTCGCAGGAAGTGTACGCGCTGACTTTATTGCCAACGCTGTCCCCATTGGCAAGATTCTCGACTTTACTCCTTCTTCTGAGATGTCGAATCGCCACGCTCGTATCTGCGCCGAAGCGGTGTAAAAGAACTCTCTTGGGCGGGTAGGAAAACCGAGAAGCAGGTGCCTGAGCGACCAGGCCGGCGTGTGCTCCAGACGCGAATCGAGCCGCTGACACGGCTGACAATCCCCATGCACAACCACAGTCCGAGGCCTGTTCCCTTATCACCTTTCGTGGTAAAAAAGGGCTCAAAGAGCCGCGCATAGTGTTGGGGGGCGATACCGCTGCCTGTATCGGCAACGGAGAGGCAGTAACCACATTGACCTTGAATGTCACAAAGCCAAGGAGGAGCAGGATATAGATGAAAAATGACCTTCCCGCCGAAGGGTGTGGCGTCGATCGCATTGAGCAAGATGTTGGTAACGACCTGGACAATTTCTCCTCGAAAGCCAACTATGTGCCCCTCTGTTTCAATGCGCTGACTAACAACTACCCCTTGCCTCTCGGCCTGGGGACGATAAAAGTCCGATATCTCGCAGAGCAACTCTGCCAACTTGAATCCGGTCGGCTGGTTGTTGTCGCGGTGAAACTTGAGCATCTGGGTAGCAATGCGAGTGAGACCTTTTACTTGGTCTTCCAGTGTGGCAATGTAAGCCTGTGCCTCGGGACTGGTTTGCAGTGGGGCCAGCAGGTATATGAGGTTGGTAATCGCGCCTAGAGGATTGTTGATCTCGTGGGACATAGTCGAAGCGAGTCTCGCAGTCGCGGCCAGCTTCTCGCTGTTCAGCAGAGCCAACTCCATCCGCTTCCGCGCGGTGTTGTCGGTGCCAATCAACAGATAGCCGATGATGGCGTTCTGCGCGTCGCGCAGCGCCGTGACGGACACCATTGCTGGGAACCGGCTTCCATCCTTGCGGACGTAGGTAAGCTCGTAGATGTCCTCGATCTCGCGCGAGGCCTTGAAGACCAACGCCTCAAAGCCCGGCCTAATCGGGATTCCGAGTTCGAGGCTCAATGCTTTGGCGCGCGCTATCACTTCCTGCGGATCGGAAATGTCGGCTGGCGTGATCTTGTTCATTACTTCCGCAGCCGTATAGCCCAGCATGCGCTCGGCGCCGACGTTGAAGATCTGAATGATGCCCCTCGCATCCGTGGCGATACTTGAGAAATTGACGCTATCGAAAATCGCCCTCTGCAGAGCACCCGCCTTGAACAGCGCCTCTTCCGCCCGCTTGCGCTCGCTCATTTCTCGTTGCAGTTGCGCGTTCAGAATCTCCGCCGTTTCTGTGAGTTCATGCTGGCGTACCGCCGTCAACAGCAACTCTTGGTTCATTGCCGTCGCCTGCTGATGGAATCGTGCTGTTTCTGTCACCCGGATCATGACTCCCATCGGGCGTTCATCGGCGCCGAGAACCGGCCACATCGCATAAGACCAATACTCCGCTTTGGTTTCAGAATGTTCCGGCTCCGTATGGGTCTCGGCCTCTCCCGTACGATAGACCCTGTCAAGAAGGGGCAGGCATTCGTCCTCTGGCAGGATTTCGGAGAAGGCGTTTCCAATCAATTCGTATTCACTCTTACCGGTCAGACGGCAAAAGGCATGGTTGACGTAGCGCACGATGTGCTTGGCTCCCACCGCCATGGCTATCGGCAGGGGAGAATTATTGAAGATTAAGCGGCAGAGGCCCGGCATGTCGGACACCTGGTCCGCACGGCGATCGGTGTTCGTCTCGGAATCCATATTTGCTTCAGCTCTTACTTTTTGGCTTCCGGCCCCTGTGGTGGCTCTTCATTCTGGCCGGATCGGTGCAAACGCTCAGGAATCCCGGTAATAAGGTGTTGGTAGTCGTTGAGACGTTTGCCGAGAATCATCATCCCATTGGAATTGATTTCATATTCGCGGATATCCTGACTGTGGGCGCCACCGCGCATCTTGATAATGACCAGGATCTTGCGAAGTTGGCCGTCGATGGATATGTATCGAAGCCGGACAATGTCATCGGTAAGAAAGGAAATCGAGTAGGTACTGAACGGGAATTCGGTAAACGACTCATCCACCTCGACCGTGCTTAGAATCGTCACCCCGATTCCCGTCAACGCGAATATCATCCGGTAGAGCGATTCGCGAAAGTCGTCGCGGAAGCCGGGCGACAGCGCCATCTCAAAGCCCGCCAGCGAGTCGATCACCAGGCGCCTGGCACCAAGCTTGTGGACCGATTCGAGAATCTCATTCATGGTTTCATCCACCGATAGATCCAGGGGACGGAGGTAGAGGATTTGGAGTTTTCCCTCTTTCTGAGGCGTTTCCAAATCCAAGCCAAAACTGCCGGCCCGATCCACGTACGCTTGCGGACGTTCTTCAAAGACCGCCACAATGCCCGTTTCCCCTCGGCGAATGCCTTCGGCAATGAATTGAGTTGCCAAAACCGATTTCCCCGTCCCCGATGCCCCTGTGATCAAGACACTATCGCCTTCGGGAATACCCCCGCCCATCATCGCGTCCAGCTCCGGAACCCCGATTGAAAGGCGATTCTTGCCGGGTGTCTTTCTCTTGTGTCCGGTCAGCCCAAAAGTACGCGAGAAGGCTTGCAGGCCGGCATTGGTAATCCGAAAGGTGTGCAGACCTGGCACAGAAGCCTGCCCGCGCAGTTTTATGATCTGCAATTTCCGCACGACGGAATTCCGCTCTGCGCTTTGGCGGAGCCAGAAGAGGCCATCGGCGACGGTGAATATGGGATTGTCTCGCAACTCTTCCTCGGCGTATTCTCCGATCAAAAAGGTCGTAGCCTGCCAGCTTGCCAGGAACAGCGCCAGTTGCTGGATGAAGGATTGCAGGCCCATTTCGCTAAGGCCGCCTTCCGGCTTTCGCACCATGGTGCGAAAGGAGTCCACTACCACGACGGCTGGGTTGGACTTTTCTACCTCTTTGATAATCTCCGCTAAGACCGCACCCAAGTCCTTCTCTAACACAACTTGGCTCAAGTTGATGAAGCGGATAGAGTTGGGCAACTTGGCCGGCTCGAAGAACGTGTACTGCTGCTGGTATCGCAGCATTTTGATGGAAGATTCACCCAGGACGGTGAAGTAGAGCGCTGGACGCTCTGGGGTCGCGTTGGCAAACACAAATTGGTGTGCCAGCGTGGTCTTTCCGCTTCCTGGGGCACCGGCAATGATGTTGAAAGAGAATTCAGGGAGACCGCCACCCACAATTTCGTCGAGGCCTGGGACCCCAGTCGGCAGTTTGTGGATCGTCACCTTATCGCGTGGGTTCATGCGTTTCTCCGTATCCCGGTATCGCCATCGTCCAAGGCTGCTTCCGGCCACATATCTAGCACGAGCTGTATAGTTAAAGCTTCGCCGATGAAGGTAAGGAGTAGCCCGAGCAACTGGGCAATAAGAATGACCTCTCGCTCCCCAGTTTCGTGGTCGTCCGGTTGCAAGTCAAGTTCACCAATCCCCTGCAAGTATCCATCCGCCGTAAGCTCTACCGCGCTGAGACCGGGAGCTTCCGACCGAGCTAACGTCAGAGCACGAGAAGCGAGCGATTGAAAACCGGCAGTGCCCGCAAGCGCACATAGCTGCCGCCTCAACTTTTCATAGACACGAAAGAACGCAGACCCGGACGGCATGGAAGTTTCACCCTCAACGGCTTCGTAGGCAAGAAGACGTTGAGCCAAATCTCGCGTAACTGGAAGTGGCATTGATCTCGTCCAAAATTCTGCGCGCTTTCGCATGTCTTGCAAGCTCTTGTGTGTAACCAGCTCGCGGAACTCACATCAGATAGCGCTTCGATTGTTTTTTCCGCTCTTTTTTTTGCAGCCCGTGAGACTTACTTCTGATGACAGCAAGAACCTCCAACGTCGTAGCAGTGTTACGGATGTTCCCGGAGATACTCATGAGAGCGTCTTCCACGAGGGGATGGTCGTCGGCTAACGACTCAAGACGACAGCTCACGTTGTTGAGTTGAACAACTTCCTGCAAAAGTTCCTCAAAAGGCACGGGTATGCTTGACTCGGCTATGGCCTTGAGGGAGGGAGATACATCCTCTATAAGTTGCAGGGTCAAAGCCGCGCCCAAAAAGGCAAGAAACAGCCCGAGTAACTGGCCGAGGAGAATGACTCCGCCCTCGCCGCCGCGCTCCTGGTCCATTTGCGAACCGGTCTCGCTTAGATCCTGCAATGATCCATCCGTCGTGACCCGCACTGCGCTAAGACCAGGGGCTTTCAACTTCGCCAGCGTCAGAGCGCGAGACAGCAGCGAGCGGTAATCAGCAACTCCCACGATTGCAGATAGAGGCAGACGCAGCTTCTCACAGACGCGAATGACCGCAGACTTTTGTGGCTCGGAGGTATCGCCCGCAGCGGCTTCATAGTCGATGAGGCGCTTGGCTAGATCTTGCGTTTCCCGTGTAAGCATCATCTGGTTTCCATACTAAAGTGCTCCTCGACCGTGCATATTGAGGCGTGTACGTGTAGGCGTAACAGATAGCATGCTACACCTTCTTGAGGCCGCTCGGAAAAGGCAGGTGCCAACCCCAAAAGCAATGACTGCGAAATGATCCCCCGCCCGGCATTTCTCCCGTGGCTGGGATCGTCATCTGCCTTCCACTTTCTCATATCGAAGACTTGCGGTCTGTCCAATATTGCTCACGTTGGGCACACATTCGGGTGGCGAAGTCACGCCCGGCGGCAAGCAGGTTGACTGGGACGGTCACCCGAGCCGTCGCGCCAGTGAGCCTCCTGCATTCAAAGAATCTGTAATCAAAAAAGATGCCGCACCTATCCTTTGGACGATGCTCAACCATCGGCGCAGGCTCAGGGTATACTGTCGGATACTCCCGGGCATTGTTGTTCGGTGCGGGCCTGATCTGTATTGGCCGAGGGCTCAGGCATATCGCCCCTGCTGCATCGGGAGGACTGAAACAGAGACTCACTATGGACCAAGCGCGTGCGAATCCGGTTCTGCTGGCGCGTATTCCAGGCGCGCTTTGTGCGCTGGCTCTCGCCCAGGTAATTGAGACCATGCGCCCGCTTCCGATTGAGCCGCTGGCCTGCCAATCCGACTTTATGCTAGGGGTGGCGCGCATCCGCGGAGCTGCTGTGCCGGTGGTTCAGTTGACGGCGCTGTTCCAGGGGGATCATAGCTGTGAACCTCCGACCCGATTTGTCACGCTTCGGGTGGGGCAACGCTGTGTCGCCTTGGCGGTGCAGAGCGTGATCGGTATAGCCGACCTCAGTGACCAGGTTTTTGGCAAGCTGCCGCCGCTGCTCACGAATGCAGGAACTGAACTCATCGAAAGCCTTGGCACGCTGGACGCGGAATTTCTCGTGGTGCTCGATACGGCTCGCCTGGTGCCAGAGTCGATGTGGGAAGCGCTCTTGCAGACGAAGGCGACGTTGTGAAGCAGAACTTCGAAGCAAGCCAACTCGCAAGCTTTCGGGCCACGGTGGAGCGGCGGCTGGGGCTGAGTTTTGACGATTCCAAGCTTGGGGAGTTGACGGACGTGCTGTGCCGCAGAATGGGGGCGACCAACAGCGCTGACGTGGAGAGCTACTTGTGTCTGCTGGGCACATCCTTACCAGAACTGCGCGAGGTGGTTGGCCACCTGACGATTCCGGAAACCTATTTCTTCCGCATGCCCGATCATTTTCGCGTGTTCCAGGAGGTCGTGTTGCCGGAGCGCTTGCGAGCGCAGAGGGCCGTCCGGCGACTCAGCATTCTTTCCGCCGGCTGTGCCTCCGGCGAAGAGCCATATACCCTCGCCATGTTGATGCAGGGCCGGGCGGAGTTGGCAGGCTGGCAGGTCGCCATACGCGGGATCGACGTCAATGCGGCGGCCATCAGGAAGGGCAGGCTTGGCCGTTATTCCGCCTGGTCGCTGCGCGAAACCGAAGCCAAGTTCGAGGAGCGCTGTTTTCGTCGCGAGGGACGTGCTTTTCAACTCTGCGACTCCATCCTCGAAATGGTTTCGCTGGAAGAGGGGAATTTGGTGGACTCACAGGCTCCGTTCTGGAAGCCCCGAGCGTACGACGTAATCTTCTTCCGTAATGCGTTCATGTACCTTTCGCCCGAAGCAGGGCGGGCGGTTGTGGCGCGAATGGTCGAATCGCTGGCACCGGGCGGTTATCTCTTTCTGGGGCCAGCAGAGAACTTGCGCGGCGTTTCCCATGACTTTGATCTATGCCATACCCATGGAACGTTTTACTATCAGCTCCGGAAGGGCGTCGTCCGGCCAGTGAGCGATTCCAGGCACTCGCTCGTGTCGGCGGATGGAACGGTCAGCCATCCTGCCTGGCGGGCGGAGATGCCGCTGTCGGAGAGCGGCGGCGATTGGACCGACGCCATACGGCAGGCTTCGGAGCGCATCAGAATGCTGACTCAGAGTCCGGTGGGTTCGCGTAAGTTGGACGAGAACGCGTTGCCCGAGCCTGAGACTGCCAAGGGCATTCCCGCCGATTTGAGTAGCGCGTTGGAACTGCTCCAGGAGGAGCGTTTTGAGCAAGCGTTAGCGGCGCTGCATGCGCTGCCTGCCGAAGCTCAAAGCAGCCCTGATGTGCAGGTGCTGCGGGGCGTCCTGCTGGCCAATCGCGGCGATCTGGCGCAGGCCGAAGAGGCATGTACCTCAGCTTTGAAAACGGATACGTTGAACGCCGGCGCTTATTACGTGATGGCGCTTTGCCGCGAGCAGTCGGATGACCGCCTAACCGCCATGGAACACGACCAGACGGCGATTTATCTCGACCCTTCGTTCGCCATGCCGCACCTGCATCTTGGGCTGCTGGCCAAGCGAGGCGGTGAATTGGATTTGGCGGTGCAAGAATTGAGCCAGGCGTCGTTACTCCTGCCGCGCGAAGATGCTCCGCGGGTTCTGGTGTATGGCGGCGGATTCAGCCGCGCTGCTCTGGCGGAAATGTGCCGCAGAGAGTTACAGGGATGCAGAGGGCCCGTATGAATACGACGGTTTCAAAGCTCGAAGGCCGGGTGGAAGAGATGCGCCGTCTCTTTGACGAGTCGTTTGCGCTCGCCCTGCCGGACCAGGTCACGGCACCGGAGCCAATGCTGGCGATCACCTTGGAAGGCGAACGCTTTGCGCTGCGCATGTTGGAAATCGTAGGGTTGGCGTTGAGCAAGGAAAAGATTGTGCCAGTGCCCAGCCGAGTTCCGGAATTGCTGGGCCTCACCGGGATTCGCGGAGTCGTCGTTCCCGTCTTTAGCCTGGCCAGGTTGCTCGGATTCGATTCGGAGAGCGGCTCGGCGCTTTGGCTGGTCTTCTGCGGCGAAAGGCAGAGCCCGATCGCGCTGGCATTTGCGGGAATGGAAAAGCAATTCGAGGTCGCGAGTTCGGAAATCTTTACCCGTGAGGAAGTGTCCGGTCATCGCTACGTCAACGCGACCGTTTGTGAAGACACGGCGTTGCGAGGCGTCATCAGCATTCCCTCGTTGGTGGAGTACATCAAGGCGCGGGGCGCAGGTAAACCCCGAAAGTAAGGACTAAGGAGAAGCGGGATGGGGCAAAGGTTGACCTTCGGAGTGAAACTGGCGATAGGGTTCGCCACGACCGCGATATTGGTCATGGTCATGGCGGGGATTGCCGTCTATGCCCTGAATCGTGTGGTGGAAAGCAAGGACCATGTCATCACGGTCAATGCGCAGAACCTGACCGACGCAGCCAAATTGCAGACCGCAGCCGCACGGAAGGCGGCGGCGGTGCGCGGCTATGTACTTTCCGGAGACACTAAGTTTCTGGAACAGCAGAATGAGGCACGGCAGCTTTTCTTTCGGACCTTGGAACATATGAAGCCAAACGTGTTTACGCCTGAGGGCAAGGCCATGATCCGCGATGTTCAGGAGATTGAGGCCCAACACCAGGTGCTGGTGGAAGATGTGAATGTGATGCGCGGAGGGAACACTCCGAACGCGGAGATCGTTCGCTATATGCAAAGTAAGGTGATTCCCACGATCGAGCGCTTATACGCCCGGGTGGATGAGTTCGCCGCCTGGGAAGAAAAGCTGCTGAACGATGGGCAGAAGGCCTCGTCGGAAGCGGCGGCGGCGGCGACCCGGTTGGTGCTGGTGATGGCTGGTTTGGTGGTCGTGCTGGCTGTTTTACTGGCCGTGGCGTTTGCCAAGTTGCTTTCCCGCCAGATCGGTTCGGCGGTACAGGACATTTCCAGCTCCTCGGCGGAGTTGCAGACCACCGCGACGCAGCAGGCTACCGGGGCGCGGGAGCAGGCGACGGCGATGAGCGAAATTACCACCACCATCAACGAACTGCTGGCTACTTCGCGCCAGATCGCAGAGAGTGCGCAGCGGGTGGCTGGCATCACTTTGGAGACGGCCAACGCGGCCGCGGCCGGCGACATGACGGTGCAACGCGCCCATGATTCGGTGGCCGGCATCAAGAAGCAAGTCGATCTCATTGTGAATCACATGCTCGATCTGGGCCGGAAATCGCAACAGATCGGCGGCATCGTGGACATCATCAACGAACTGGCGGAACAGACGAATATTCTCGCCATTAATGCCACCATCGAGGCCGCGGGCGCCGGTGACAACGGCAGGCGATTCGCGGTCGTCGCGGATGAAATTCGCAAACTTGCCGACCGTGTCGGCGGCTCCACCAAAGACATTCGGAGCCTGATCGAAGAGATCCGCGCCGCGGTCAACTCCACCGTGATGGCGACGGAAGGCGGCACCAAGGCGGTGGATGCAGGCACGCGAGCGTTCAGTGACGTGACGAACTCGCTGAATCAGATCACTCTTATGCTGGGCGCTACCGCAGATGCGGTGCGCGAGATCGAACTGAGCACCAAGCAGCAGACCACGGCGGTGGAACAGGTTAATGGGGCCGTTACCAACGTCGCGCAGGTGAGCAAGGAAGCCGAAGCGAGCACGACCCAGGCGTTGCGGACAGCCTCCCAATTGGCTAGTCTGTCGCGCGATCTCAGCCAGTTGATCCGGTCGCAGGCGAACGGTGCGCGCTGATGTCGAAGGATCCCTACAAGTATTTCCGGGTCGAGGCCAAGGAGATTATTGAGCAACTCAGCCGTAGTGTGCTCGATCTGGAGCAAGGGATCTCCGGGAAAGAAGTTGTGGGGCGGATGCTGCGTCTGGCGCATACTCTGAAAGGCGCGGCGCATGTTGTAAAGCAGGCCGGGATCGCCAGCCTGGCGCACCAGTTGGAGGACATTCTCATTGCCTACCAGTCCGGCGACGCCGTCCCTCGACAGCAAGCGGAGGCCATGCTTGGCTTGGTGGACGGCATGGCCACTCAATTGGCGGCACTGAGTTCCGAGCCGTCGCAACCGATGGAGCACCCCACCTCGGCTGCGCCCGAGGAAAGCTTCGAGACACTGCGAGTCGATCTTGGCGACATGGATGTGCTGTTGGAAGGGGTAGCGGAAAGCAGTGTGCGACTGGCCGGTCTTAAGATTAAACTGGCCACGGTCGAGCACGCCAGCGATCTGGCCACGTTGCTGTTGAGCCATTTGTCGGCGCCTGCCGCCGGCGGTGGGAGCGAACGTGCCGTGGCGTCCTTGAGCAAGGGACGGGCCATTGCCGAAGACCTGCAATCCGTGCTCAGGCCGTTGTCCCGCAACCTCCTGTCCAGCGTGGAACAGGTGGAGCGCGAGGTGGCGCAACTTCGGGACTCGGCAAGCCAATTGCGCTTAGTTCCGGCCAGCGCGGTGTTTGCTCCCTTGCGGCGTACCGCGCGCAACACCGCGCAGACGCTGGGCAAGCAAGTGGACTTTGTAACCGGCGGCGGGGAGCACCGGCTGGACGCCCATGTGCTGGCGACGGTGCGGGATGCGTTATTGCAGATGGTGCGCAACGCAGTGGCCCATGGCGTCGAATCCCCAGCGGATCGTGCGGGGGCTGGCAAGCCCACGCAGGGCAAGGTTTCGTTGCAGGTTCGCCGTAGCGGCAATCGAGTTGTCTTCGCCTGCCAGGATGACGGCCATGGTTTCGACGTGGTGGCCCTGCGCCGCGCAGTGGTCGCCCGCGGGCTAGTTGCGTCGGAGGCAGTGGAAGCGCTCAACTCGGAAGACGTCTTCCGTTTGCTGTTGCGTGGCGGCGGCGTTAGCACCAGCGGCGGCGTGACCGAAGTGGCCGGACGCGGCATTGGCTTGGACGTGGTCCGCGACGCCGCGAGCAAGCTTAAAGCCGAAGTAGCGATGTGGACGGTTCCGGGCGCTGGCAGCAGGGTTGAGATCTCGGTTCCGGTGTCATTGTTGTCTCTGAGTGCGGTGATTGTGGAGAGCGGTGGCATGAGTGCATCGCTGCCCTTGGACTCGGTACAGCAGACACTACGGCTGATCGAGACCGACGTTGTGCGCAGTCCGGATGGCGATTCGATTGTCTTCGATGGCAGGACCGTCCCCTTCCTGCCGCTGGCGCGGGTGCTGGGACAATCCTCCACACGCAGGCAGGGGGCGCAGCGCTTTTCAGCGGTTGTGGTACGCTCCGGTGCGGAGCACGCTGCGATCGGCGTCGACCGCGTGTTGAGCACGGCGACCGTGCTGCTGCGGCCGATTCCGGCTTTTGCCGGGGTTGATCCCGTGGTGGCGGGCGCTGCGCTGGATGCAGAAGGTAATCCACAGTTGGTTTTAGACCCCGCTGCACTGGTTCTTGCTGCCGGTGCGAAGCAAGCAAGCTCCATTCAGGAAGCGCCGCCACGGACGCCGGTGGTGCTGGTCATCGATGATTCGCTGACTACGCGCATGCTGGAACAAAGCATTCTGGAAACCGCCGGTTATGAGGTGCATGTGGCAACTTCGGCCGAAGAGGCGCTGGAGAAGGCCCGCACCGAGGACTATGACTTATTCGTGGTAGATGTGGAGATGCCGGGCATGGACGGCTTTGAGTTTGTGGCTCGGACTCGCTCGACTCCCGCGTTGTCGGACGTGCCCTGCATACTGGTCACGTCGCGCAATTCACCGCAGGATAAAAAGCGCGGCGAAGAGGCCGGCGCGCGGGCCTATGTGGTAAAAAGCGAATTTGATCAGGCACAATTGCTGCAGACGATTCGGCGGCTGATAAGGTGAAATGAAAAAGATTCGCGTTCTTGTGGTGGAAGATTCGTTAACCGTGCGCAAGCGCCTGGTCGAAGTGCTGGCGGGCGACCCCGACTTGGAGGTGGTGGCCGAAGCGCCCGATGGCCAGCGCGCGATCGAGTTGTGCCAGTCGCTGCGGCCAGATGTTATAACGCTGGACATGATGCTGCCCCTGCTGACCGGCGTGGCTGTTACCGAGTATGTGATGGCGTACTGCCCCACACCGATTCTGATCGTGTCGGCCTCGACGAACCGGGGCGAGTTGTTCAAGACCTACGAAGCGCTGGCAGCCGGTGCGCTGGACGTGTTAGAGAAGCCCACCGCCAGCTCCGTACCCGAGGAGTGGGCGCGTAAATTCATCTCCACCGTCAAGCTGATCTCACGGATCAAGGTGATCACCCACCCCCGTGCCCGACTGATGCAAGCGCGTCTTGCCGGAGGCGTACCGGAATTTCCGCTTCGCGGCGAGCCATCTCAGCCACGGGTAGTCGCCATTGGCGCTTCCACCGGCGGGCCGGCGGCGGTGCTTGCCATCTTGCGCGAACTTCCCGCAAGCTTTCCCTTGCCGGTTCTGGTGGTGATTCACCTGGGTCTACCGTTTGCCGCGGCGATGGCGGAGTGGTTGGACGGGCAGTCCGCGATTCGCGTGCGCTATGCACGGGATGGCGAGCCGCTACCAAAAGCCGGCGTACTATTGGCTCCTCCAGGGCAGCACTTGGTGTTGAGCTGCGGACGCCTGCGACTGACCGACGAGCCGGAGCGGCATTCGTGCCGTCCTTCTGTCGATGTACTCTTCGAGTCGCTGGCACGAGAGATGGGATCGGGTTGCATTGCATGTTTGCTGACGGGCATGGGAAAAGATGGCGCTCAGGGATTGTTGGCGGCACGCCAGGCCGGGGCCATAACCGTGGCGCAAAACGAGGCCAGCTCGGTCGTCTTTGGCATGCCAGGCGAGGCGATCCGTCTTGGCGCTGCCCAACGCGTGCTATCGATTGAGGAGGTTGCACCGGTGCTGGTCGCACTGACCAACAACCCAAAAGCGGGGAGGGCGTCGTGAAACCAAGTGCCCTTATCGTCGACGACAGCCTCACGGTACGCATGGACCTGAGCGAGGCATTCGAGAACGCCGGCTTTGCGGTCACCCCCTGTTCGACGTTGCAAGAGGCACGCGCCGCTCTGGCCGGGAGTGGCTTCGCGCTCGCTGTGCTGGATGTTTTGCTTCCCGATGGGGACGGGGTGGAGTTTCTACAGGAACTGAAAGCCAACCCGCAAACCTCCCTCATCCGTGTGATGCTGCTTTCGACCGAGGCGCAGGTGCGGGATCGCGTCCACGGACTGAGCACCGGTGCTGACGAATACATCGGTAAGCCGTACGACTCCGGTTACGTGGTGGCCCGCGCGCGCGAACTGATTCGCCTGGAACAGCCAAGCCCCGGTACGGAGGATCGAGCAACGATTCTCGTGATTGATGACAGCGCGACCTTCAGGAACGAAATGCAGGAGGCCCTGGAAGCAGCCGGCTACCGGGTGACCACCTCTTCCACAGGAGAAGACGGTTTGCACTCGGCGGTGAACCAGCGGCCCGCCGCGGTGATTGTTGACCATGGACTGCCCGGCATCGATGGTGCGACAGTGGTGCGACGGATGCGGGAAGACGCTATTTTGCGCAGGACTCCGTGTTTGCTGCTAACCGGCTCTGACGATCGCGGCCAGGAGTTGCGGGCGCTGGAAGCCGGGGCCGATGGGTTTGTGCGCAAGGACGAAGATTTGAGCGTGGTGCTGGCGCGCCTGGCCGCAGTGCTGCGGTCGGCCGGCACACCGTTGGCTGTGGATTCCTCGTCCAGTGTCCTAAGCCCCAAGAGGATTCTTGCGGTGGATGACAGCGAGACCTATCTTGACGAACTCGCATCCCAGCTACGCGTGGAAGGCTATGACGTCGTGCTGGCCCGTTCCGGAAGGGAAGCGCTCGAATTGGCTTCGCTGCAGAACGTGGATTGTATTCTGCTCGATCTCGTCATGCCCGGCCTTTCCGGGCATGAGACCTGCCGGCGCATCAAGGAAACTTTGGCGCTACGCAACATCCCGCTGCTCATGCTGACCGGGGTGCAAGACCGGCAGGCACTTATTGAAGCAATCAACTCCGGCGCCGACGATTACATACCAAAATCGAGCGACTTCGACGTCATTCGAGCCCGCCTGCGCGCGGCGCTCCGCCGAAAACAGTTCGAGGACGAAAACCGCAGCGTACGCGAGCAGTTACTGCGCAAGGAGATGGAAGCCGTCGAAGCCCGGGCACAGCGCGAACTGGCGGAAGCGCGCGCCGCGTTGCTGAGTGAGTTGCAAAAGAGCAACGACAGGCTTGAGTTTGCGCTTCAGGTCGGCGGCCTGGGCGAGTGGGAGCTTGATTTGAAGAGCCATGCCATGCTGCAATCCCGCCGCCACGACGAAATTTTTGGCTACGACCAGCCGCAGCCGGAGTGGAGTTACAAGTCATTCCTTGAACACGTCTTGCCGGAGCACCGCGGTGAGGTCGATGCCAGTTTCCAGGCAGCTCTCGCCAACAACGGTGTGTGGAACGTCGAGACCCCTATTCGACGCAAGGACGGAGCCGTTCGTTGGATCGTCAGTCGCGGCCAGATTGCCGTCGATCAGGCGGGCAAGCCGTTAACGATGATCGGCATCAGTATGGACATCACAGCGCGCAAGCAGGCCGAACTGGCACTCCAGGAACGAGAGCAACAACTGCGCGCGGTTCTGGATGTGCTTCCGGTGGCCGTTTTCATGTGCGATGCCGATGGCAAACTGATCGAGGCCAATCCTGCCGCCCACCAGCTCTGGGGAGAACACGCGCCGATGGTTGACCTTCAACGATATCGTGAGTACAAAGGCCGTCGCCCCGGAAGTGGCCGCTTGCTTGAGTCAAACGATTGGGCGCTCGCCCGGGCTGTCCTCCACGGCGCAACCACCCTGGGGGAGGAAATCGAAATCGAGGCCTTCGACGGAACCCGCAAGACGATCCTCAACAGCGCTCTGCCGGTTCGCGGACCCCAGGGCGAGATTCTCGGCGGAGTTGCGGTGAATGTCGATATTAGCGAGTGGAAGCAAGCCGAACAGGCTTTGATCCGGAGCGAGAAACTGGCGTCGGCTGGCCGCATGGCGGCCACCATCGCGCACGAGGTCAACAACCCTCTGGCTGCGGTGACGAACGCGCTTTTTTTGATCGGCAGCGATCCGGGCTTACCGGCGTCGGTCCGCCAATACATTGATATGGCGGATCGAGAACTGAGACGAGCCGCCCACATGGTCAAGCAGACGCTGGGGTTCTACCGCGAGGTGGGTAGTGCAACCACAGTGCACCTGTCGGAGGTGCTCGACGATGTTCTGAATCTATTCGAGACCAAGCTCAAGAGCAGCATTGTGCGGGTAGAACGTAGATACAACTGCAAGACACCTATCCAGGTGATCGAAGGTGAGATGCGCCAGGTGATTTCCAATCTCATCGTCAACAGCATTGACGCAATGCCGCTGCGCGGAACCTTATACCTGCGCACCGCCGGTCCCGTGTGTGTCGATCACCGCCCCATGGTCGCCCTGACCGTCGCCGACACCGGTATGGGCATCACCGTCGAGCACAGGAAGCGGGTTCTTGAGCCGTTCTTTACGACCAAGAAGTCTTTCGGCACCGGCCTGGGATTGTGGGTTACCAGCGAAATTGTGAAAAAGTATGACGGCAAGATCCGCATCCGCAGCCAAAGCGGCAAGGGCACCGTGGTGACCATCTGGATGCCAGTCGAGCGCCGCGGTGAAGACCGTTAGCAAATTATGACTGGATAAGAGGCGGGGGCACGTCAGCCGGGGGAGGGAACAGGTGACGCCTGCGATGGATGCTAACGAGAAGTGAAGCCCGCCCGGCGTCCTTATGCTGCGAACGCCGTATGCGGACTAGAGCGTACGGTGAGTGGCCGGGGGGAGGGAAATCCTCCCCTATGCCGATCAGCCGCTGGTGCTTTACCAGATGGTAAAGGTCGCATTATCGACCCACTCATGATAACCAGTGCCGCTGGCGTTGACGTCGAGCTGCCACTGCACACCGGCGTTGTCACCCCAGCCCAGGTTCTTCGCGGGCTGCGTCTGGTTCAGGTTGTAAACCACACCGTCAACCACAAGCGTCTTATAAGTGTAAGTGTGGCTGGAATGATTTGTGGTCATGTACCACTGAATATGGTGCCAGGCACCGGGCGTGAACTTCTTGCAGGGGATGGTGGTATGCAGCCAATGTCCAGTGGCTTCGTTCCATGTATCCCACACCCCAGCGGCGTAGTTGCACTCGGTGCCGATCATGTAGTTGTAGCCGCCGACAAACTGGAACGCGTCATACTCGAGGGCCTGACCCGCAGCTACAGAGGCACTGTCAAGCTGCACGTAGAAGTCCCACAGGAAGTTCGTGGCGCTGTCGTTGGCCCCCACTTTGCGGTACCACAGAGCGTTGCTGTTGCTTCCATCCTGGAAGATTTCCATGCTTCGACCGCTGAGCGAAGGCGTTGACTGATTGAATGCCTGCCAGTAAGTGCCTTCTCCGCTGCCGCCGGCGCAGGCCGCCGTGTTGCAAGCAGCCCATCCGCTGGTCATCTGTTCAATGCTGCTAAAGACCTTTGCCGTCGAGGGCGGGGTGGGAAGTGCGCCGGTGGGCGCAGCCGGGGCCGGAGTCGTAGTCGGAGGCGGAGCCGCTGCTACGACAGCGCTGGAAACGTCGGTCTGCACAGTCTGGCTTCCGTAGGCACCGGTTGAGTCCCAAGCGCGGATTATGAGTTCATGAGTGCCCTTCGAGGCACTGAGGTTGGTATTAATCGTTGCGCCGGCAGGGCCAGCGTAGACATCGGCATTGTCCAAATAAACCTGCCAGCCCGTGATCGGATGTGAGCTGGATGCCGTAGCTTGCACGTGCAATGGCGAAGAGACGGTGGAGCCGATTAGTGGAGCCGATACCTTAACCGTAACTTGAGCGAAGGTGAAGGATGACAATAAGCAGAACGCAACGAGAAGATTCTTTTTCAATGGAGCCTCTGGGGTGCAAATTCGCCAACTCGTGATACGTCCGTTTCGAGTAGCGGCTGACTGAATCCACTATCGGTCAGTGCCGCCCCTCGGCAAATGGAGCGAAACTCCTAAGGTTTCTAGGAAAAGATACGTAGGAAGCTAGGGAATCGTGAATGGAAGTGCTAAGTACGTTTGTGAGTGCCAGGACTGAGTAGAAACTCGTAGGTCGTGAGAGTTCGTGGAATCGAGAGAACGAATGGAGTACAACCGATGTATCAATAGGTTAGGCGAGATGTTTCGAGCAGAGAAGCTGGATGCGAAGTTTCCTCTGCTCCGGCAGAGTGATCTAAGGCCCTGTATGGGGCGATCTAATCCATAGTTGGCCCTGAAGGCTGCCAAAGTTGTGTCGCACGAGGGCCAAATCGGATTGGCGCTTACCGCCGGTGCCGACGAAATGCGGTCAGCACTGACTTATCCGGGTCGGCCTCCAAGTTGTGCCTCCAACGGATGCCATGTCGCTTACGGAACTGCACCAGCGCAACGCAGCAAGAGGCCCGGAGCGAATCCGGGCCTCTTGCGTGGAGCGCGGTTTGTTCTAATGCCTGGCGAGAATGGTGTACGCGCCTTGCGTGTACGCGCCTTGCGTGTACGCGCCTTGCGTGTACGCGCCTTGCGTGTAGTGGAGGATCACGTTGGGAAGTACGCCGAGCCAGAGAGTTGCAACCAGGCTGATAGCGATGGCCATGCCTACTCCGAAGCGTATCTTGGGAGCCGGATCTTCCGTGCGGGGTTCGAACATGTACATGCGCACAATGAGACGCAGGTAGTAGTAAGAGCCTACGCCGCTGTTGGCCAGACCGATGACGGTGAGCCAGATTAGGTTTGCACGCAGCGCGGCGCTGAAAACGTAAAACTTGGCGAAGAAGCCACCCGTGATGGGAATCCCGATCAGCGACAAAAGAAAGAAAGTGAGTGCGGCGGCCAGCAAGGGCGAGCGCTTTCCCAACCCCGAGTAGTCGTCAATCAGCGAATAACGCTCCTCGCTGCCGGCCATCTGAGTAATGACGGCGAAAGCTCCGACGTTCATAGCGGCGTAGGCGGCGGAGTAAAACATGGCGGCGGAGATGCCGAGTTCGCGATTGCTCGCCGAGGCAAAGGCTACCATTAGATATCCAGCGTGGGCGATGGAGGAGTAGGCCAACATGCGCTTGACGTTGGTTTGGCGGATGGCACCGAGGTTGCCAGCGCACATGGAAAGAACCGCTGCGGTCCAGATGATCCAGAACCAGTTGGGCGAGGCGGTTTCAATGACGACTCGAATGAGAACCGCAAAGGTCGCAGCCTTGGGGGCGGTGGACATGAAGGCCACTACGGGTGAGGGCGCGCCTTCATAAACGTCCGGGGCCCAGACGTGGAAGGGAGCACATGCCACTTTGAAGCCTAGGCCGGTAAAGATGAGGGCGACGGCAAAGTAGGCTAGCGGTTGGATGGGGCCGGTGCTGAGGGCCGCCGCAATGTCAAAGACGTTGGTGGAGCGGGTGGCTCCATAGAGCAGGGCTACGCCGTAAAGAAAGAACGCGGTTGCGAAGGAGCCGAGGAGAAAATACTTCAAGGAGCTTTCGGCGCCCTCGGCAGAGCGGCGGCGGAAGCCAGCAAGAATGTAGCTGGAGATGGAGGAGATTTCCAGCGCGATAAAAATGAGTACCAGCTCCACGGCAGAGGACATCAGGCACATGCCAACCGCCCCAAGGAGGATCAGGGCGTAGTATTCGCCGTGATCGATCTTCTGAAAGGGGAGGTAGTCGAGTGACATGAGGATGGTTGCCAGTACAACAAGCAGGACGATGAGGTGGAAGAAAATACTGAAGTGGTCAACCCGCAGCATGTGACCGAAGCCGAAGCCGGCAAACTCGGGCTGCGCTTGGTAGAAAGTTGCAGCGATGGCGGCAAGTGCGCCAGTGGCGGCAAAAAGGCCAAGTCCCTTGCGGCTGCTGCGCGCGGGCAAGAGCGACTCAATGAACATGACGATCATGCCCCAGACCGTGAGGACGATTTCAGGAAGAATACGGATATAGTCGGCGGCTGTTGGCATGGCTATTTGAGCACCGTGTTGACCTTGACTTGGAGTGTGGTGGCAGAGGACGCGGCGGTTGATCCCTCCAGTATTCCCGCCACCGAAGAGTCAATGGGGTTCATCCAAAGACTGGGGATGACTCCCATGACCAGAGCCACGACCGCCAGGGGCCAGAGGATGCTTCGTTCACGCATATCGGCATCGGGCAGCGTCGCGTTGACCGGGTTGGAAATGGTTCCGTAGAAAGTGCGCTGGTAAAGCCAGAGCATATAGAAAGCGCTCCAGATGACGCCGCTGGCGGCGAGAATGCCATAGATTGCCTTGGCCTGGAAAGCACCGCTCAGAATCAGAAACTCGCCGACGAACCCGTTCATCAGCGGCAGTCCGACGGAGGAGAGGGTGATCAGCAGGAAGAGCGTGGCATAGACGGGCATCGGTGTGGCGAGGCCGCCGTATTCCTTGATTTCGTAGGTGTGGCGGCGGTCATAAACCATGCCCAGCAGAAGAAACAGTGCGCCGGTGGAGATGCCGTGGTTGAGCATCTGGTAGACGGCGCCATCCATGCCTGCGCGGGTAAAGCTATAGATGCCAAGCACCACGAAGCCGAGGTGGCTGACCGACGAGTAGGCGACCAGCTTCTTCATGTTCGGCTGGACCAGCGCGACCAATGCGCCGTAGACAATGCCAATGATGGCAAGGGTGATGATCCAGGGCGCGTTCTTGTGCGCCTCGGCGGGGAAGAGCCCGATGTTAAAGCGCAACAGGCCGTATGTTCCCATCTTCAGCAGGACTCCGGCGAGCAGCACCGAGCCGGCCGTGGGCGCTTCGACGTGTGCGTCCGGCAGCCAGGTGTGGAAGGGGAAGAGCGGCACCTTGACAGCAAAGGCGAAGAAGAAACCCAGGAAAAGCCAGAGCCCGGTGTTACCGGGCAGGGCGATGGCGCCGCTGGCTATCAGATGCTGAAGTTCGGTGAAGTCGAAGGTTCCTGACTTGGTATAGAGCCAGACGATCGCCGCAAGCATGAAGACCGAGGCGACCATGGTGTACAGGAAGAACTTGACTGCGGCATAGACTCGGCGCTGGTGGCCATAGATGCCGATGATGAGAGCCATCGGGATCAGCGTGGCTTCCCAGAAGAAGTAAAAGAGGAAAAGATCGAGCGCTATGAAGACGCCGATCATCGCCGTTTCCAACAGGAGCAGAAGGATGAAGAACTCCTTCACCCGCTCGTGGATAGACTTCCAGGAGGCAAGGACGCAAAACGGGACCAGGAAGGTGGTCAGAACCACGAGCCAGAGCGAGATGCCGTCGATACCAATGTGGTAGTGAATATTGGGGCTGGTAATCCAGTGCAGGTTCTGCTCATAGGCAAAGCTGCCCGAACCGGCGGGCGCGACCTCGCGATAGTGTGCAGGCAGATGCAGCGAAACCAGAAAGGTGATAACCGAAATTGCCATGGCGAACCAGCGAATATCGCGGTCGCGACGCGGCAGGAACGCAATCAAAAGCGCTCCCAACGCGGGCAGAAAGGTCGTCAGTGTGAGAATCCAGGGATTGAGCGTAGATAAGTTCATCGGGTTCCCATCCAGACCATGTAGGCAACCACCACCGCGGCGCCGGCGGCAATCCAGCCGGCGTAGCTGCGGATGAGGCCGGATTGCTGTTGGCGGACAAGTTGTGAGACATTGCCCACGGCAACAGCGCTTTCATTGACCGTGCCGTCGATCACTTTCTGGTCAACAGTCTGCCATAGCACTATCCGGGAGAGCGCGACCAGAGGACCGATGATAACGGCGGAATAGAGTTCATCAATCCAATACTTATTGAGGACCATTTTGTAAAGGCCCCCGGCACTCTCGGCAATTTGTGCGGGCAGTTCGGGGCGCTTTACATAGAGGAACCAGGCGAGTCCGAGACCGGAGAAGGCGACCAGGACCGAGATGCCCATCAGCAACTGTTCGGTGCCTTTGCTCTCGCCGGCACCTTCGCTTTCGCTGACCGGCGTAGCGCTGGCCTCGCCGGTCAGAGCGATGTTCTGCTCGACCGAGACCTTCTGAATCACCGGATCGAGGAAGTGCTCGAAGCGGTTGCCGATGCCGACCCATCCGCCAACAACGGAGAGTACGCCGAGCAACACCAGAGGGCCGAGCATCAGCCAGGGCGACTCGTGCGGAGTACCGTGATGATCGTCGTGGCCGCCGTGGGCGGAATGAGCTTTCGGCTGCGTGCCACGATACTCACCGGTGAAGGTGAGGAAGATGAGGCGGAACATGTAGAAGCTGGTCATGAAAGCGGTAATGACGCCCAGTATCCAAAATATCTTGCTGCCGTGCGGACTGCTGAAGGCCTGCCAGAGAATCTCATCCTTCGAGAAGAAGCCGGCGAAGGGCGGAATTCCCGCGATGGCCAGAGTTGCAATCAGCATCGTCCAGAAGGTCCATGGCATGTACTTGCGGAGGCCGCCCATCTTGCGCATGTCCTGCTCGCCGCCGACGCCGTGAATGACAGAGCCAGCGCCTAGGAAAAGCAACGCCTTGAAGAAGGCGTGGGTCATGAGATGGAAGACCGAAGCGGAGTAGGCCGCGACGCCGGCAGCCATGAACATGTAGCCGAGCTGCGAAACCGTTGAGTAGGCAAGCACGCGCTTGATGTCAGTCTGAGTGATGCCGATGGTGGCGGCGAAGAAGCTGGTCAGGGTTCCGATCGTGGCTACGGCGAGCAGCGCGATAGGGGCTCGGCTAAAGATGGCGTTGGAGCGGCAGACCATGTAGACGCCAGCGGTGACCATGGTGGCGGCGTGGATGAGGGCGGAGACCGGAGTGGGGCCTTCCATTGCGTCCGGCAGCCAGACGTAGAGAGGAATTTGCGCGCTCTTGCCGCAGGCACCGACCAGCATCAGCAGGCCGATGGCGGTCAGCAGTCCGGCGGTGGTTTCAGCCGGGAAGTGCGATGCGATATCGAAGACCGTAGCGTAGCGCAACGTTCCGAAATGCTGAATGAGCAGGAAGAGCGCAATCAGGAATCCGAAGTCGCCGACGCGGTTGGTGATAAAGGCCTTCTTGCCGGCGTTGGCGGCCGAGTCCTTGAGGAAGAAGAAGCCGATCAGCAGGTACGACGCAAGACCCACGCCCTCCCAGCCCACGAACATGAGCAGGTAGTTGTTGGCGAGCACCAGCGTGAGCATGAAGAACATGAAGAAATTGAGGTAGGAGAAGAAGCGATAATAGCCGCCCTCATGCTCCATGTACGCGACGGAGTATACGTGGATCAGGAATCCTACTCCGGTGACAACCAGCATCATGACCAGCGAAAGATGGTCGAGATAGAGGCCGAAGTCGACGGAGAACTTGCCGACGCGAATCCAGGTGCCGTAGATGGGCTCAACCGCATCGACGCCGGAGTTCACCAAGGCATAGGCTTGCGCGCAGGCGACAAGGAAGGACGCTCCGGTAAAGAAGAGCGCGATGGAGGCGACCATGGATTTGGCGAATCGCTTGCCAAATAGTCCGTTGATCAGCGCGCCCGCCAGGGGCAGGATCGGAATCAGCCAGAGATACTGGAAAAATGAATTCATAGTTTCAGTAGGTTCACTCGGTCGACGTTAAGCGTCTCGCGTGTGCGATAGACAGAAATGATGATAGCCAGTCCGACTGCGGCTTCGGCGGCGGCAACGACCATGACGAAGAAGACAAAGACGTGTCCGTCAAGGCTTCCCATACGGGTGGCAAAGGCGACAAACGAAAGGTTCACGCCATTCAGCATCAGCTCAATCGACATGAAGAGCGTGATGATGTTCCTCTTAGTGAGGAAACCGGTGACGCCACAGGCGAACAGAAATGCACTGAGCAGCAGATACCAGGAGATGGGGATCATGAATCGCTCCTGCGAGCCAGAACCACCGCGCCCATAATTGCGATGAGCACAAGGACACTGGTGACTTCAAAGGCGAGAAGGTACTTGGTGAATATCAGCATGCCCACTTTGTCGGCGGGGCCATAGAGCGCGCCGATAGGGATAAGCTCCTCTTGCGGACGGTGCTTGAGAAACACCCCTAGGGCGATTGCGCAGCCGGCCAAGAGGCCGGGAATGCCAAGAACCTTGGCGGCTAGGCTGCCTTTGGACTGCTCTTCCGCGCCCGCGTTGAGCAGCATGATGACAAAGATGAAGAGCACCATGATGGCTCCGGCGTAGACGATCACCTGGATGACGGCGACAAACTCGGCGCCGAGCAGCAGATAGATAAGAGCCAGCGAGCCCATGACGACAATGAGCGAGAGCGCGCTGTTGATGGTCTTCGGCTGAATCAGCAGATTGACCGCGCCAGCTACGCAGAACATCGCGAAAAGCAGAAAAAGAAAGAGATGCATCAGTTTTCCATTCCGGCCATCATGCCCGGATCGCCACGAAGAAAGCGGTGACAACGACGTTGGCCAGCGCGAGCGGGAAAAGAAACTTCCAGCCGAAGGCCATCAACTGGTCATAACGGAAGCGCGGCAACGTACCGCGAATCCAGATGTAAAGGAACAGGAAAAAGAAAATCTTGCAGGAAAACCAGAGTAGCGGCAGGAAGGCCTGCACTACCATAGGCAGGAAGGGGAGCGACGGTCCGCTCCACCCTCCCAGGAACATGATGGAGGCGACGCAGGCAACCGTTACCATGTTGGCGTACTCGGCCATGAAGAACATCGCAAACTTCATGGCGCTATATTCGGTGTGATAGCCGGCGACCAATTCGGTCTCCGCTTCCGGCATGTCGAAGGGGATGCGGTTGGTCTCGGCAAAGGCAGCCATCATGTAAATGAAGAATGCGATGAACTGGCCGCGGAAGATATTCCAATGCGGAATGAAACCGAAATATGTGCCGAACTGTGCGTGGACGATGCCGGTAAGGCTAAGGGTGCTGGACATGAGCAGCACGCCGATCAGCGAGAGGCCGAGCGAAACTTCATAGCTGACCATCTGGGCCGAGGCACGCAGCGAGCCCAGCAGCGAATATTTGCTGTTGGACGACCAGCCCGCGAGAGCGATTCCGTAAACGCCCAGCGAGGTAAGGCCGAGAATGATGAGAATCCCGACATTGATATCGCTGGCGTGTCCGGAGGCATCCACCACTCCGGTGACCTGCACCGGGGTGCTGATGCCAAACAGATGAACGATGGGGCCGATCGGCACCATGGCAATCGAGGTGAGGGCCGTGACGAGGGCTAGGACCGGCGCCAGAAGATAGAGTTTCTTATCGACGAAGGGCGGCGTCACGTCTTCCTTAAACAGAAACTTGGCTCCGTCGGCGAGAGGTTGCAGTAAACCGAATGGCCCGACCCGCGAAGGGCCCCAGCGATTCTGCATGCGGCCCACGGCCTTGCGCTCCAGCCACACGGTGTAGGCGACGACGGTGAGCAGAACGCCGATAGTAATGGCGATCTTGATTACCGCTACGATCAAAAAAGTCAAAGCGCTCATCGGAAGATCAATCCCCGGCCATACCCACGCAAAGCTCTTGCGCTGCACGGCAGAAACTTACAAATTCCGGCCCGAAGGACGGATAAAAGGTAATCAGTCAGCCCCGATTGTCTCGCTCGTCTTGCGATGGTTTTCGACGACCGAGTTCAATGTTGCCGAGTAGCGGCCAAGCGTGCCAGAGGTAAACAGAGAATCTCCGGCAGGCGAGACGAGTTCAGGATGGCTTGCGATTCCAGCGGGCTCGATTTGCACCAATTCCGTGCGCTGCCAATTTCCAGCCGCGAGGTCAAGCTGCGAGATGGCGTAGCCCGGAACCAATTGAGAGATCTCATCGAGCGTAATCGTGGGATCCAGCGGCGAAGTGCGCGAGGCCAAGCCACGGGCTTCCGTAAATACAGCATTGCGATCGGCTTCGCCGGACTGAGCACCCCGGCTCTGGCCCGCGTCGGCAAAGGTGTAGCCGCGGAAGGGCAAGAGCTTTTCCAGGTTGGCGCCCATCTTTTCCGCAACGCGGATGATGATCTCAAAGTCAGCCTTGACGCCATGAACGTCAGAAGCTTTTTTGAGGCGCTGCAGATCGCCGCAGGTATTGGTCACCGTGCCGGCCTTTTCATAGGCGAAGGCAGCGGGCAGGAACACGTCGGCGTGCTGCGCGGTTTCGGTGAGGAACATATCCTGCACAATCAGGAACGGACGCGAGAACGCCTGGCTATCCGGATAACGGGCGGCGGGGTTTGAACCGATGACCCAGAGTGCTTGCAACTCTCCGGCTGCGGCCCGGTCGAGCATCTGCGGAAGCGCAAGGCCGGGAGTGGTTGGGATTTCGGACTTCCACGCAATGGTAGCTGGCGAACTGCTGGCGACGGAATGATATCCGGGAAGCAGGTCGGGATAGAGTCCCATGTCAGCCGCGCCACGCGAGTTGGAGTAGTCGGCCAGGCAGATGAACCTCGCCGCCTTCGGCGCGCCGTAGGCGACCAGAGCGTCGATGGCTTCGCCACGCAGCTCAGGGCCAAAAACGATGAGGAGATTGCTTTCTGTGGCGAGCGCGTCGCGCAGCTTTCCAAGCGCTTCGCCAGAAACTTCCAGCTTGGAGGCCGCGGCATCGTTGCCGACGAGGAAGGAAACAAAATCGGGCTCGGTGCCGGGAGCGATTTTCGCAACCTGTGCGGTCTGGTGCGCGAGTTTGATCTGGTTGGCGTTGACCACGTAGAGGCGAGCGTTGCGCAGTCGCACGTTGTTGCGAATCTGCCAGGCAAGCAGGGGATGCTGCTCGGTGGGATCGCTGCCGATCAGCAGAATTGCCGGGGCGGTCGCAACCTCGCTCATCGAGGCCGTCAGTGCCTTGTTGGCGGCGACGGCGCGCGCAAAGCTGGGGAAATCCGCAGTGCGATGGTGGTCAATATTATTGGTGCCAAGCACGGTGCGGGCGAACTTCTGCAACAGGTAGTTCTCTTCATTAGTGGTGTGGTTGGAGCCGATCACGCCAATGGATTGCGGCCCGCTGGCCCGAAGAATCTGCTGGAATCTGGCGGCCACCACTTCGATGGCTTCGCTCCAGGTGGCGGCCAGGAACTTTCCGTCGCGCTTGATCAGCGGCGTGGTCACACGCTCGCTGTTGTCGGCAAAGTCGTAGCCGTAGCGTCCCTTGATGCAGAGGAAATCGTCGTTAATGCCGCTGCGGTCGCGATTGTCGCAGCGCACAATCTCGGAGCCGGTTTCAGAGCGGCGCACGCCCACGGTAGTAAGGCAGCCGTCGCCGCAGTGGGTGCAGACGGTGCCAGCGTGAGTCATCTCCCAGGGGCGCGTCTTGTACCGATAAGAGCCGCTGGTGAGTGCGCCGACCGGACAGATGTCGATGCACATTCCGCACTCTTCACAGTCGAGCGAGTCGCCCTGATTGGGCGCGATCACCGAGCCCTGGCCGCGATTTTGAACGCCCAGCGCCCAGACGTCCATGCCTTCTCCGCAGACGCGCACGCAGCGGTAACAAAGGATGCAGCGCGGGCGGTCGTAGAAGACAATCGGCGACCACTGCTGCTCTTCACGATGGCTCTTGATGTCAATGAACTTCGATTCGGCGGCGCCGTACTTGAAGGTCATGTCCTGCAATTCGCACTCGCCGCCGGCGTCGCAGACCGGGCAGTCGAGGGGATGGTTGGCGAGCAGCAGTTCGAGCGTGGCCTTGCGAGCCTGCACCACCTTCTCGGTTTCCGTCTGCACCACCATGCCTGCAGCGATGGGCGTAGTGCAGGCGGTCTGCATCTTGGGCATCTTTTCGATTTCGACCAGGCACATGCGGCAGGCGCCCTGGAGCGAAAGTCCGGGGTAGTAGCAGAAGGCGGGAATCTCGATGCCATACTGCTTGCAGGCCTCAATGAGCAAGGTGCCCTTGGGAGCCGTGATGGTTTTTCCGTTTACCGTAAGCGTTACGTTTTGCGTCACGTCAGCCATGAATTCTCTTCGCGTGAGCCTTAGTGGCTCAGAACCGGCAATGCGTTTTGGGCGCCGTGCTGCCCGTAGGGACAGGGACGGCCGTCCAGGTGTGCTTCAAATTCCTCGCGGAACTTCTTTACGAAGCCGATGATGGGCATGGCCGCTGCGTCACCGAGCGGGCAGAAAGTGCGGCCCAACATGTTTTCCGCGAGGTAGGCGAGGTTGTCAATATCCTTTTTCACTCCGGCCCCGGCATGGAAGCGCTTGAGAGTCTTGGTAAGCCAGTCCGTACCCTCGCGGCAGGGAATGCACCAGCCGCAGCTTTCGTGCCGATAAAACTGACTAGTACGCAGGGCAAACTTAACGATGCAGGTCTGGTCGTCGATACAGACGATTCCGCCTGAGCCGAGAAATGTTCCCGCCTTCATCATGGCATCGAAATCGAGACCGATATCGATCTCCTCGGGACGGAGGCAGGGCACGGAGGAGCCGCCGGGGACGACGCATTTTAGAGTACGTCCGTTGGCAATGCCGCCGCCGATATCGTAGATCGCCTTGCGCAGATTGTAGCCGAGAGGGAGTTCATAGACGCCGGGGCGCGCGACGTGTCCGCTGAGTTGGAAGAGGCGTGTGCCACCGTTGCGCTCTACGCCGATCTCGGCATACTGTTTGCCGCCCATGAGCATGATGTGCGGGACGCTGGCGAGGGTCTCGGCGTTGTTGATGACCGTCGGACCGCCCCAGAGGCCAACCACAGCCGGAAATGGCGGACGAATGCGGGGGATGCCGCGCTTGCCTTCCAGCGATTCCATGAGGGCGGACTCTTCTCCGACCTCGTAGGCGCCGGCGCCGCCGTGCCAGTAAACGTCCAGATCGTAGCCGGAACCAAGAATGTTTTTGCCGCAAATCCCGCGGGCGTAAGCATCGGCAATGGCTTTCTGCATGATCTCCAGCAGATAGCGGTACTCTCCGCGAAGGTAGATGTAGACAGCGTGCGAGCCGACGGCGACGGCAGCAATCATTGCGCCTTCGATGATGGCGTGAGGGTCGTGCTCAAAGATGAGCCGGTCCTTGCAGGTTCCGGGCTCGCTCTCATCGCCGTTGCAGAGAACGTACTTGGGCTTGGCGCTCTCCTTGGGGACGAAGGACCACTTCATTCCAGTGGGGAAGCCTGCGCCGCCACGCCCGCGCAGGTTGCTGGCTTTCATTTCGTTAATGATGCCGTCGGCACCGATTTCGAGCGCCTTCTGTAGGGCCTTGTAGCCGTCGAGCTCGAGGTAGCGATCAAGGTTGGCCGCGCCTTGGCCGAAGCGCTTGCTGACGACTTTAACCTCATCGGGATGGGATACCAGGTATGCCATAGCTACTGTTGGGCCGCCTTCTGCCTGTACTCGTCAAGGAGTTGGTCGATCTTTTCCGGCGTGAGGTTCTCGTGGAAATCGTAATTGATCTGCATTGCCGGTGCCCAGGAACAGGCACCGATGCATTCGACTTCTTCCACCGAGAAAATACCGTCGGGAGTGACTCCCTTATTGACGGCGACGCCGAGCTTCTCGCGCACGTGCGATAGCATCTCTTCTCCGCCGCGCAACAGGCAGCAGATGTTGGTGCACACCTGCACGTTGTACTTGCCGCCGGGTTTGGTACGCAGCATGGAGTAATAGCTGATGACGCCTCGAATATCGAGCGCGGTGATTTCCAGGCGTTGCGCGAGTTCATCGATGGCCTCATCGTTAACGAAGCCAATTTCGTCCTGTATATAGAGCAGGAAGGGAACGAGGAGCGAGCGCTTCACCGGATAGTGCGTGAGCATGTCGGAGTATCGCGCTTCGAGTTGTTTGCTGAAGTTCATGTGCCTCTGGAACCCGATTAATATATAGATACGATTGCTGGTCAATCATGGGAGCTCTACCGAACTCCCGGGGGACGCTAAGGTTCAAAGATCTCGTGAATCATCCACTGGGCCAAGCCCTCCGGGACCGAGCACTCGCTGGGAACGCCATCCGGATCAAAGCCCTCCGGGGTGTTGTGCAACATACCCTCGAAGGCGCGATCGGTGCTGTTGTTCCACACCCGAATGAATATGGCCCCGGGGAGTGATGTTGCACTGACCGCGGCGGTCTTGTATCCGTTAGTGACCTCAACATCTTCGCCTTTCGGTAGAACCTTGAGCGAAAACTTGAACTCCTTCGGTGCCTCTTTGTTGAACTCTTCGGCCTTTTGCTGAAGCAGGTCGACGAGGTCGAGGGCGAAGTCGCTCTGGCCATCGCTGCGATGTCCTACACTTCTGGCAAACTGTGTTCCCCAGTGCTCCAAAGCTGTCTCCGTTCTAGCGGTCCACGTCACCCAGGACGATATCGATACTGCCAACGGCTGCAACCACGTCGGCGAGCAGGTTGTGTTCGCACATCACCCCGATCGAGTTCAGGTTGCCAAATGACGGGCTGCGCATATGAACCCGATAAGGTTTGGCGGTGCCATCGCTGACCACGTAGTAGCCCATCTCACCGCGTGGCGACTCCACGCCCTGATAGACTTCACCCTCGGGAACAGTAAAGCCTTCGGTGACAATCTTGAAGTGATGGATTAGCGATTCCATCTGCGTCTTCATCTTCTCGCGATCAGGCAGGACGACCTTGGGCGCGTCGGCCTTAACTGGGCCGTCGGGTAAATTTGCGATGGTCTGCTTGACCATGCTGATGGACTGGCGAAGTTCTTCCATGCGTATCTCGTACCGACCGAAAACGTCGCCCGTGGTCGCCACCGGAACCGTGAAATCGAGCTGATCGTAGCCGCCGTAGGGCATGTCGCGGCGCAGATCCCAATCGACGCCGCTGCCACGGGCCGTGGGCCCGGTGAGCATCAACTCGATAGCATCTTCCTGGGTGATGATCGCGACGCCCTTGGTACGGCCAATCCAGATCGGATTATTGGTAAGCAAGTCAGAATACTGTTCGATCCGGTCGGGAAAATAATTCGCGAAATTCTTGATGTAATCCAAGAAGCCGAGCGGCAAATCCATGGCAACCCCGCCCACCCGGAAGTAGGAGGTCATCATGCGTTGGCCGGCGACCATCTCAAACATCTTAAGGATCTCTTCCCGCTCGCGGAAGCAGTAGAGGAAGACGGTCATCGCGCCTATATCCAAAGCGTGCGTGCCAAGCCAGACCAAATGCGAGTTGATACGGGTCAATTCATTGAGCATGAGCCGAATCCACATCGCGCGCGGCGGTATCTCCAGCCCCAGAAGCTTCTCGACGGCCAACACGTAAGTCAGGTTGTTGGTCATGGGGCAGAGATAGTCGATGCGGTCAGTCAGAGGAACGACCTGGTGATAGAACTTGGCCTCGCAGGTCTTCTCGATCCCGGTGTGCAGGAATCCAACGTCGGGACGAATGCGCACGACGGTCTCGCCGTCGATTTCCAGCAAGAGACGAAGCACGCCGTGGGTCGAGGGGTGCTGGGGTCCCATGTTGAGAACCATGGTACGGTCGCCACCGATGGTCTCGACGACAGGTGCGGACCCGGAGCGGAACTGATCAATGCTGGCCATTAGCGGTATCCCTCGACCGGGTAGTCTTTGCGCAGCGGGTGACCTTCCCATTCGTCCGGCAACATAATGCGGCGAAGGTCGGGGTGTCCCTGGAAGCGGATGCCAAACAGATCAAAGACCTCGCGTTCAAAGGGCGATGCTCCCAGCCACAATGAAGTGACCGATTCGATGATCGGATCGGCTCCGTTGATTTTGACTTTGACACGAATACGCTCACGGCGCTCATATGACAGAAGAGAATAGACCACCTCAAAGCGTGGCTCTGACGGAAACCAATCGAGCGCGGTCAGGTCTGCCAGTACCGTAAAGCGGGTGGTGCTGGCCGTGCGCAGAAGCTTCAGAGCGCTAATGAGGTGAATCGGATCGATCCAGAGCGTAAGTTCGTCGCGATCAAACTTTGCGGACTGAAGTGCTCCCGGCAGCCCGGCGAGCAGACAAGCAACCGCGGGACGCTCCTTCAGTGCTTCCATATCGGTAACAGCAGGTTGCAGGGCCATGTTCTTCAGAGCGCCTCATCGCGGGAAGGTTTGTTCCAGTCGAGCACGCCCTTTTTCCACACGTAGACGTAGCCGACGAGAATGACCAGGACGTAGGTCATCATCTCCCAGAACCCAAACATCTTGAGCTGTTTCAGAAGGATAGCCCAGGGATAAAGGAATACCGCTTCAACGTCGAAGAGAATAAAGAGCATGGCGACCAAGTAGAATGACACGCTGAATCGCTGGCGAACATCGCCTACGGGCTCCATACCACACTCGTAGGGCGACATCTTGCTCTTATTGGCCTTGTGCTGACCAACGAAATAGGACAACAGCACGATGGCAACCGCCAAAAGGCAGACCAGCGTGAAGTGCATCAGCAGAGGTAGATACCTGGCAAAATAGTTTTCTGTCATTGCTCTTTATAGTGCTGAAGTTCTTAACCTGTTTTAGGAACGAGCCAGTATAGATATTAGTTTTTCCTGGTGTCAAGCACATATAGAGTAGGTGTGACTAAGTATGGCAATGCATTGAATGATAAGGTGCCAACATCGGCACCACAAACCAAAGTAACGTTGTGGAATTGGCGATTGGTACTAGACAATCCGAGCAGATATTGCTCCATCTTTAGAGCGCCGGACATGTTCTTCGGTTATGTCGGGTGGTTTTTCGACTGAGAGAAACTCGGCAAAGATGATCTTCGGCTTCAATACAGATATTCGAGCGCAGGGTACGGTCTACCATGTGCAGACCGAAGTGCGCGACCATGAGCAGTGGTTGCAATCCCAGGTATTTGTCAGTGGCCGCTGCATCGGCAAGCGCTCCACCCCGCTCCCACCGGAGTCTAGCGAGCAAGCGATACAGGAACTCGCACGGGCGCAGCACCGCTGGGTTCTAGAAGCGGTGCGCGATGGCTTTGTGGATGAGGTCCTGAATCAGGACACAGCCGAGGAGCTGGCGGTGCAGTTTCTCGGCTCGGTGAGGGTCTCGGATGAGGGAGTTCTCCTTCGCTTTCGAGTTCTCTCCGGCGGATACGTCGCCGCGTGTGCGGAGGTGGGAGCGTGCTGGAAGACGCTATCGGCTTCAGGAGTTCTAAAAAATACAATCACGAATGAGGCTGGAGTAGCCGAAATGCCTCTCGCATTGGCCGAGGGCTCGACCGAGTTGGAAGTGAGAGCGCGCCTGGAGAACCGGGAAACGGTGCGGCACTTTCTCGTAAAATCGGCAAGATAGTGAAATCTCGGCGGTACAATCAGGGAATGAAGCTTGCAAGCACACTGGCGTTAACGCTGGCTTGCGCTATGCCCTGTGCGCCGGTGCTGGCGGCACAACAGCAGGAGACTCCAGGGCAAACCGACGGTCCTCTGACGGAGAATCCGCGCTACAGCAAGAGCACGAAAGCCCCGCAGACGCCCGCCAACCGTACTCCTCCGCGCAGTGACGATGAGAGCAGCAGCAACCAGACGCGCATTGACTTGTCGCCGCCGGCAGGCGATGCCTTGGCGCACCCGGATGGCGGGCACGTGGCAGGGATGGATGTGCACGAGTGGAATCCGCTGCGAGCGATGAAGGACGTCGAGGTCGGAGACTACTACCTTAGGCTTGGGAACTACAAGGCCGCGCTCAGCCGTTACCGGGAGGCGCTGCAATTCAAACCGCGCGACGCGGTGGCCACGTTTAGGCTGGCGCAGACTTTGGAAAAGATGAAGGAGTTTGAGGAGGCGCGAGCCCGATACCAGGAGTACCTGGCAATTCTGACGAATGGGCCGAGCGCGGGCGAAGCGAAGAGGGCCCTGGAGCGATTGCAGAAGCAGTGATCAATGACAAAAGCGAAGCACGCAAAGGTGCATCGGAAGCAAAGCAAAAAATGACGTGAGAATCGGGCCTAAGTAATTCTCCGGCGGGTGATCGTGAAATGAATGTTTGGTTGGATCGTTTGCGGAAAGAGATCGAAGAGACGACCGTGGAGTTGGGTGATTCGGACTGGAGTCGCGCGCCCAAACAACGATGGAATGGTGCCCAGATAATGGAGCACCTAGGCCGCAGCTACGGTACGACGGCAAAGATGCTGGAGTTGAACATGGGTGCCGGCGTTCCACAGGTGCGTGCCGCAAATGTTTCGGAGCTTCTCAAGAAGTTGTTGATTGTGAAGCTGGGCGTGCTTCCTTCGGGCGCCAAGTCTCCGGCCACGGTGACGCCGAAAGGCGATCCCGGACCGGTTGCGCTGAAGCAGGCATTAGCTAACCTGGAGCGCATGGACGCTGCCATTGCCGCGGCAGAGGAGCAGTGGGGGAGCGGGAAGCCTATCGCGATGCATCCGATCCTGGGGCCGCTGAACCCCCTTGAGTGGAGAAAATTCCACTATGTTCACGGACATCATCACCTGGTGCAGATTCGGAAGAGGGTCGGGAACAAGCCAGAGCGGGAAGGCCCGGTTAATCGCTAGCGTGCGGAACTCCAGCGTGGCGCGCCACTTCCTGTGCGTCTTCCAACTGTGAGTTCAGGCTACTGATTGAAGTGCGGTGAGCTTCGATCTGCTCGATAAACAAGCGTTGCTGTGCATCATAATTGGCGATACTTGCTGAGGTACCGAAACTTTGCTGGTACTGATTGATGCTCTCGACCTGATCCCTCTGAAGTCTTGCCAATTCCTGTTGCGCGATGTTGATTTGCGTGCGTACGGCGGCGATACGGTCCCGGTATACCTTGTTGATTTCCTCGCTGCGCCTCTCGGTTTCACGCTCGTGCGCTTCGCGTTCCTTGGTAGGATCTGGGACGGCCTTGGCGCTACTCTTGCCGGCGGCGTTTGCTGCCTCCGCGTTCTCCGCACCTTCCTTCCCGGATTCACCCTGGATTGCATCCGTGGCTACATCGTTGGCCGCGTGCTTGCCTGCATTCTTTCCTTGGGCCGACTCCCGGCTCTCGATGTCATCGTTGGTGATGACCTTGGTATGGGAAGTTCCGCTCTGCTGCCGCTCGGAACGGAGCTGGCGCGCAATGTCTCCGAGCGATTGCGCATGAGAGGAAAGTGGAAACGCGAGGATCAGTAAAGCAAGGACGCACATATAGTCAGGATTCATGCGGAACTCACCTCCTCCGTTTTTCTCCCCTTGTGCGATGCATTAACGTGCAATGCATTAGCGCCCAGGCGTAGTGGTGCGAAATGTATTGTAGCTCCCGCCGAATGATTCGCACAGTTGCAAGCGCGGTACGGGATAGAACCAAAGTCCAGCATGGCGTTAGCCGGAAATCCTAGCTAGGCGACCCTAGCCTGGAATCCGGAGCAGGCCCATGTATGACCGAATCATCTGTGCGCCGTAGAACCAAGTCACGACGGAGACGATGGCAAGGAATACGCCAAACGGAATTTCCAAGCAGCGCATCGCGATCTGTGCCGCTTGTGAGGCGCGGGATGCCGCCTGGGCCGGTAAACGGACGCGGTAACGGGCAAAGCGCTTCCAGAAGACAGTCACGAGAATGAGCACTCCGTATGCCCCGCCGAGCAGGGAGGCCATGCAGAGCACGAAGAGCGTCAGCGACGGACCAAGAAATGCCCCAACCATCGCCATCAGCTTCACATCCCCCATTCCCATTCCGTCAACCTTGCGCAGTTTCAGATAAATCCAACCGATTGCGTAGAGAATGCCGGCGCCGACCGCGGCTCCCAAGAGTGAATTGGCGAGCGAACGCAAACCAAGTTGAAAATCTAGCTGGAGCAGCGTGAGGTCGCGATGATAATGCAACGGAAAGAAACTGTAGCCCGGGCCGGATACCGGCGAGAAAAAGCTGAAAATGAAAGCCATGCCAATGCCCGGCAGGGTCATGGCATCGGGCAGAAGATGAGTCTCGGCGTCGGTAAAGGTCAGTCCGACCAGCAGGAAAGTCAGGACACATCCCTTGGCCGCCTCCGGAGTGGCGCCGCCCCGCAGGAAAGAGAGCAGGAAGAGCATGCCGCAGATCAACTCGACCACGGCATAACGTGGGGTGATGGATGCGCGGCAGTGGCGGCAGCGACCGCCGAGAATCAGCCAGCTTAGCACCGGAATGTTGTCGAACGCAGCGATCGGGACATGGCACTCCGGACAGGCCGAGCGCGGCGTGACCACGGACAAGTGGCGCGGCAGCCGGTAGATGCAGACGTTCAGAAAGCTGCCGAAGATCAGGCCGATGCAGAAGAATCCGGCTCCCAGAAACCAGTTAGGGTACACGCGCGTATCTCACCGAGGAAGTGTCACAGCGATTATAGGGGGAATGGGGCAAATTCGGGAGTTACGAAATAGGGACACGGTAAATCGCAGGCGCCGAAGCAGGGGCTTAAGCCAGGCATTGAACCCGCAGGGCCGCTGGTGCGAAGCTACCGTTTGTGATACAAACCCATTGGCTTCAGAAGCACACGGAGCGGCCATGATGAGTATACGAGTGGAGCGGGCGGAATTCGATCCGGTGCTGGGATTTCTGTACTACGTCGCCTTCAAGCCAAACCTTGAAATCGGCGTTGACGACGTGCAGATGAGCGCGGATGTGGAGGTCGCAGTCTCTTTGACGGAGAACGGGGATCTGGCCGACCTGAGCTTCGTCATGCCCAAGCAGTTGCGCAACCCGCAGGCCCTGGCGTTCATCTGCGGCGAAGGGCAGGGAAGTTATGTGGAGCCCCGCGTCTTTGCCGCGGTGAAGGGAAGAAGCGGAGATACCGTGGTCAGTGTTCAAGGACGCCTGGATGTGGACCTGGCCGGGCGCATCGTGGGCATGGTGATTCAGTGGCAGCCCACCACGGCGGCCAGCGCCTAGAGCGTGGTGCGCCCCGTGAACCTTCGGGTACACTCATTGGAACGCCCATGCATGACATCAATTACGACCGTCCGTACATTCAGTTTGAAGATGTCAACAAAGCCTTCGGCGATAACGTCGTGCTGCGTGATGTCAACTTTGAGGTGAAAGCCGGAGAGACCGTCTGCATCCTGGGGCGAAGCGGCGTCGGCAAATCGGTATCGTTGCACCACATCATGGGGTTTCTAAAACCGGATAGCGGGCGGGTCTGGGTGGCGCACGAGGACATCACCGAGTATCGCGAGATAGAGTTGGAGCGGATTCGCAAGAAGGTCACCATGGTCTTCCAGAATGGTGCTTTATTCGACTCGCTGAGCGTGGGTGAAAATGTTGCGTTCCCCTTGCGCGAACGAGGCGATCTGAATGAGGCGCAGATATTCCAGGTCGTGAACGGACTGCTGGAAATGGTGAACGTAGCCGAGTATAGCGACCTGTTGCCCTCCGGCCTCTCCACGGGAATGAAGCGCTCGGTGGCGATCGCCCGCGCCCTGGCCGCGCAACCCGAGGCGGTTCTGTATGACGAGCCGACCACGATGGTGGACCCGTTGATGGCGCACCTGCTGGGGGACTTGATCAAGAAGTTAAAGCATCAGTTGAAGCTGACCAGCATTGTAGTGACTCATGACATGGCGCTGGCGAAAAAGGTCGGCGACCGCATCGTCTTCCTGCATGAGGGGCAAGTGGTGTTCTTCGGAACCCCGGCCGAGATGGAGCAATCCAAGGTGGAGATTGTGCGCGAGTTTCTGACCTTGGACACGCTGGATTTATCGTACTGGCGGGGCGGGCAGAATCCGGCCGCTCCGCTATGAAGATTGGCACTTCGGTCAATCGTTGGAACCCCACCCCGTAGCAGGGTAGTACATCGTTTCGGGAAGTCGGGAAGGATTGCCTGACTGGTTACGATTTGGCTCCCAAAACGATTGCGTTTCCCGACAATGGTTCTTGGGGATTCCTCCCGCTCTCGAAGGAACTTCCCCACGCAAGCCAACAACGGGCTTGAATGGGCCACCCACCCGCCAGCAGGAGCTAGAAGCCTTTTGCCACCAGGGCGTCGGCGGTGAGGCCGGGGAGTTGGCGGTCGCGGATCATCCACTTTTCAAGGTACTTGGCGACGATGTCGGTCTCGATGTTTACGGGGTCGCCGGGTTTGAGGGAGCCGAGGTTTGTGCACTCGACGGTGTGGGGAATGATTGCGACCGAGCAACGCAGGCCTTCCAGTTTTGCTACCGTCAGGCTGATGCCTTCAATCGCAATCGACCCCTTGTAGACCAGATACTTTTCCAGCTCGGGATCGACCTGGATGTGCAGCCAGAATCCATCGGAGTCGGCAATGCGCTCGAAGGCCTCCAGGCGTCCCACGCCGTCGACGTGGCCCTGCACGATGTGTCCACCGAAGCGGCCATGGGCGGACATGGGAAGCTCGAGATTGACCTTGGCTCCGGGATGGATGCGCGAGAGAGAGGTGCGCACCCAGGTTTCCGGCGCGAGGTCGGCGGCAAAGGAGGTGGGGGTGATATCGAGCGCGGTGAGGCATACGCCGCTGACGGCGCAACTGTCTCCGGTCTTCAGTTCCTTGGTTACGTTCTTCGCCTCGATCACGATGCGGCGGTTCTCTCCGTTCTGATCGATGCGGGCGATGTGTCCGACTTCTTCGACAATTCCAGTAAACATGATGAGAACTCCTCTCAGCCCTGAGGCCGAAGCGGTTGGTATGGGTCACGCAAATAGGCTTCTACGGCAAAATCCTCTCCGAAGCGCTCGATCTTAATGTCGGAGGAGTGGATGTCTTCACCCAGGGGCAAACCGTTCTGTCCCTCTAGCCAAGGTACCGAGCCCACGGGGCCAAAGATTCGCGGCGTGTAGAAGAGCATGAGTTTATCGACAAAACGGGCGCGCAGACAAGCCCAGTTGACGGCGGCTCCGCCTTCGACGAGCAGGCTGGTGATGTGCTCGGCTCCCAGTGAGGCGAAGACGCGATAGAGATCGGGACGCCCCTCGTGCGGGAGTGGCTCGCCGCCGGGAACCATCGCTTCAATGTCCACCTGCTGAACCCGCACCCCGCGTGCCTCCAGGGCGCGGCGCTTGTTCTCCTCGGCAAAGGAGCAGAAGACGACGACATCCTCGCGTGCGGTTTCGACCACGCGCGAGGTCAACGGCAGACGCAGGTAGGAGTCGAGAATCACTCGCAGCAGAGGGCGGCGGCGGGGCAGTCCGCTGCGGTCGGTAAGCAATGGATCGTCGGCGACCACGGTGCCAACGCCGACCAGAATCGCATCCGAGGCATGACGCATTTCATGGACGCGGTGGCGCGCGGCTTCGCCGGTAATGTAGCTGGCACTCGGGTTGTGGGACACTTCCGGCTGCAAGCGGGGAATGGCCGGGCCTGCAATCTTTCCATCGAGAGACATTGCAGCTTTGAGGGTCACAAACGGCAGTCCGGTGCGAATGTACTGTGCAAAGCTCTCGTTCAGTCTCCGGGCCTCAGCTTGGAGAATTCCAACCTCGACTTCGATTCCGGCGGCGCGCAATTTATCGAAGCCTTTTCCGGCGACCCGCGGATTGGGGTCTTCCATGCAGCAGACGACGCGTGCGATTCCGGCGGCGATGACCGCGTCGGCGCAGGGGCCGGTGCGGCCGGTGTGCGAGCAGGGCTCCAGATTGAGGTAGAGCGTGTTGCCGCGCGCCAACCCGCCCGCCTCTTCGATGGCCAGCACCTCGGCGTGCTTCAGATCGGCGTAAATGTGGGAGCCGCTGCCGACAATGCGCCCGCGCTCATCAACGATGACGGCGCCCACCATGGGATTGGGCGAGGCCAGACCGCGGCCGCGCGCCGCCAGCTCCAGAGCCTGCCTGAGAAACAGTTGGTCGGCCTTGATCGTCATGGCTTAGGTAAACAGCGAATCGACAAAGTCGACCGCGCTGAACGGAATCAGGTCCGATTGTTTTTCGCCCACGCCGACGTAACGCACGGGAAGATTCATCTCGCGCGAAATTGCGATCACTACGCCGCCCTTGGCGGTGCCGTCCAGCTTGGTGAGTACGATGCCGGTGCAGCCCGCGGCTTCGGTGAAGACCTTGGCCTGCTGTAGTCCGTTCTGGCCGGTGGTGGCGTCCATGACCAGCAGCGTTTCATGCGGAGCGCCGGGAATCAGGCGATTGGCGGTGCGGTGCATCTTTTCCAGCTCGGCCATCAGATGCTGTTTGTTGTGCAGGCGTCCGGCGGTATCCACGATGACATAGTCCGTCTTACGCGCCTTGGCGGCTTGTATTGCGTCAAAGAGCACGGCTGAGGGATCGCCTCCAGGCTTGGTCTTGATGACCTCGGCGCCGGTGCGTTCGCCCCAGACCTCGAGCTGCTCGATGGCGGCGGCGCGGAAGGTATCGGCGGCGGCGAGCAGAACGGTTTTGCCCTCCGCCCGCAGCGAGTGCGCAAGCTTGCCGATGGTGGTGGTCTTGCCGACGCCATTGACGCCCACTACGAGAATGATCTCGGGGGGTTCGGCTACGACCTTCGGCGCGCTCGCCGTGGCACGGTCGAGAATGGCAAGCAGTTCGTCCTTGAGCACGCGCTTGAGCGCCGTGGTGTCGCCAATCTGCTTGCGATCGACCTTCTCGCGCATCGCGGCCAGCACTTCGAGCGTGGTGGTGGAGCCGAGGTCGGCAGAGATGAGGGTGGCTTCCAGGTCGTCAAGCGTGCCGGCGTCGATTTCCTTGCGGAAGCTGACGACTTCCTCGATGCGCTCCGTGAGGTTCTCACGGGTGCGCGTCACCGCCTGCTTCATTCGCTCAAAGAGCGATGCCTTTTTTTCTTCGGGCTGGTTGAGGCTTCCAAATAACGTCTGAATCATTGCACCTTCAATTATAACCAGCGGGAGCGGAGGGGATGCCGGTTGTCGATGCTACTTGGCTCTGGATGCCTTCATCGCTGCCCGCAACATGGCGTTCAACTTCGTCTGATAGCCCTTGCCCATTCCCTTCAGCCACTGCAACACGTCGGCATCAAGCCGTACGGTGAGCTGCTGTTTCTTCGGAAGATAAGGGTTGCCGCGGATGGCGTTGCGCCACATTTCGTCAGTAATCGGCGGAATGTCGGAGCAATCGATTTCCGAGTCCGGCATACGCTTTAGAGCTCTAAGCTGTTGCAATTCACGCTTGGTTGGCTCCGGTAGCTCAACCACCGAGCCGTTAATGACACGTGCTCTGATAGAGGCGGGCTTCGTGGCGCGTCGCTGGGCGGGCCGAGATGATGCGGATGATTTCGTCTTCGTCATATTCATTCACCGTATGGACTACCAGCAATATGGCTTCGCCTCTGGCACCGCCGATTGCTTGCCAGCGCTGCTCTCCGTCAATCACTTGGTCTTTTATCATGACCAGGTTCGGGTCATCAAAGGCGAGAGTAGCAGACTCGAAGCTAATCCCATGTTTTCTGAGGTTGTCCTTATGCTTTTCCGTCATCCCATTCAAACAGCATCATGATATTACCGTATAACTACAATGTGTAGTTACATGCATTGTGCGCCTGCCGGGCCAACATCTGACCAGAATCGCCGCGCAGCCCGCTTTACGTGTGCAGTGTCTGTGACCGGGAACTAATGGCGGTAGAGTGCGCTTTCCCGTGCGAGCGGGCGATGCATCAGGTCACGAATGGCGTCGCCCGGAGCCTTGCCGCGCTGCAGAATCAGGTGCATCTGCTCGATGATCGGCATCTCCACGCCCACCGAATGCGCCAGACCAACAGCGGCACTGGTAGTCAAGACACCTTCGGCGACCATGCCGTGCATGTCTGCAATAATCTCATCGAGTTTGCGCCCACGCCCGAGCTCGACGCCTACGCTGCGATTGCGCGAAAGCCCGCCGGTACAGGTCAGCACCAGGTCTCCCAGGCCGGAGAGGCCGGACATGGTGTCGGCGCGTCCGCCACAGGCGACGGTAAGGCGGGTCATCTCGGCAAGGCCGCGTGTGATCAGACCGGCGACCGTGTTGTGGCCGTAGCCGATACCATCAACCACACCTGCGGCGATGGCAATGACATTCTTGACCGAACCTCCCAACTCCACTCCGATCACATCCTCGTTGCGGTAAAGGCGGAAATTGGCATCGCTGAAAAGCTCCTGAACCCGTGCGGAGAGTTTGGAATCGGCGGACGCCACGCTGAGGGCGGTGGGATAGCCCTTGGCCACCTCGCGCGCAAACGAGGGTCCGCTGAGCGCACACAAGCGCGGCTGAAAGCTGCCTTCGCCATGGGTCAGCACATCGGTGATGACCTCTGTCATGCGCAGCATGGAATCGTTTTCCAGGCCCTTGGTGGCGGAAACCAGCAGCATCGCCGGATCAAGCAGCGGCTTCATCTGGCTCCATACGCGCCGTGCGTGATGAGAAGGCATGACGCTAAGCACGATCTCCGCGCCCGAGATGGTCTCGGCCAGACTCTGCGTTGCTTCGACGCCTTCCGGCAGAGGGCAGCCGCCCAGGAATGGTTCGTTGACGTGAGTGGCGCGGATGGACTCGACGACTTCCTTTTCGTAAGCCCACAGTTTGAGCTGGTGCGAGCTTCCGCGTCCTAGCGCAATGGCCAGCGCGGTGCCCCAGGCTCCAGCGCCAATGACTGCAATTCTTGCCATGAAAACTATGCCTTTCCAGCGCCGAAACGGTTTTCGGTGCCTGCCAACAGGCGTGCGATGTTCTGGTGGTGACGGATGATGATCAGTAGCGCAACGGCGGCGCACATGGCCAATGCGGCGGCGTGAAACAAATCCCCCTCAAGCCACCACAGCACGACCGGAACTGCGGCAGAAGCGAGAAGCGAGCCCAGTGAAACGTAGCGGGTGAGCGCCACGATGGCGATGAACAACACCACGGCGATCAGCACAACCTTGGGCGCAAGCGCAAGAAATACGCCCAGCCCGGTGGCCACGCCCTTGCCTCCCTTGAAGCCAAGCCATACCGGAAATATGTGGCCCACCACAGCCATCAGCGCGGCGAAGGTTGCCAGGGTGTGAAGTTGCGCCGGGCCGGAGGATGGGATGCCGGGGAGCGTGAGTACGAGAAATACCGGCAGCCAGCCCTTGAAAGCGTCCAGCACCAACGTGGCGATGGCCAACTTCTTGCCGCCGCTGCGGGCCACGTTGGTTGCGCCGATATTTCCGCTGCCGATCGATCGCACATCGATTCCCTGGAAGACGCGCACCAGAATATACCCGAAGGGGATCGAGCCGAGAAGATAGGAACCGGCGGCAATGGCGATCAGAGTGGGATAGCTCATATTCATGTTTATAGCAGGCCAGCCCCTTAAGCGAGCGGGAAGGCGTCGAGCTTGTGGTAGCTCGCTCCGGTGGGCGACAGCCTGCTTTCGTATAAGAAGAATTCGCGCGCCGTCATTGTACCGAACTCCGGTGCTGGAGCCGATGCCACAATTCCGGGAAGCTGTGTAAATCCTCCCGGCGTCGGCTCGCGGCGCAGGCGGCCTGGCCTTCCCGAGCCGTTGCGCGCCAGTGTGAGATGGGGATGATAGTCGCGCTCGGGCGCAAAGCCCAGTACTTCGAGCGCCTGATCGACGCTGCGAGCGAGCGTCGCCAGCGCCGGGGGAGCGTTCGGCGGAGTATTTACCCCGACCCAGAAGACTCGCGGCGAGTGCGCGTTGGGGAAGAAGCCGACGCCGCCAACGTGAATCTGGAAGTTTGCCGCGCGAACCTCGTTCAGGCGCGCGCGCACGGCGTCTGCGTGCGGCACTTCACCGAGAAACTTGAGGGTGACGTGATAGGTGTTGCTGCGGACAAAGCGCACTCCCGGCAGACGAGGCTGCAGGGTGCGCACGTAATCGTCCAGGCGCTGCTGGATGGCGTCGTCGATGTCCAGTGCAACAAACAGGCGCATGGGTTACCGGAGCTTGCGGCGCAACAGATCGAGCGCCAGTTGCGTGGAAAACCAGCGAACGCGGTCACGGTCGCCGGGGAATCTGCGCTCGACGACTTCGGTGTGCTTGCCGTCGGCGAGCGCAATATAAACCAGTCCAACCGGCTTCTCTTCTGTCCCGCCGCCGGGGCCAGCAATGCCCGTGATTCCAATGCCGAGGGTGGTCTTGCAGCGCTGGCGAATGCCTTCGGCGAGCGCGGCGGCAACGGGGCGGCTGACCGCGCCATCGCTTGCCAACAACAGCGGAGGCACGCCGCAGAATTCGCGCTTCAACTGGTCGGAGTACACCAGCGCTCCACCCATGAAATATCGCGAGGAGCCGCTGACGCGGGTGATGCGCTCGGCCAGCAGACCTCCGGTGCAGCTCTCGGCTACCGACAGGGTAGCGCCGCGCATCTGGAGGAAGTAGCCGACAATCTGTTCCAGCGACTCACCGCCGGAGGAAAAAATCTCGTCGGCAAACTCATCCTCAAGCAGCGAAGCCAACTTCTCGACGCGCCCCTCCGCTTCCTGCTGAGTTGCGCCCCGCGCCTTGAGATGAAATTGCACCTCGCCCGCGTGCGCCAGGATGGTGGTCTGGACGTCGGGAAATTCCTTGTAGATGATTGCGGCGCGCTGGTCCGCGTTGGATTCGGAGACCATTGCGATCTTCAGCTCGCAGGTTGCCAGATGCTCTTCGGGCAACACCAGTTTGAGGCGGTCGAAGCAGTGGTCGTTAAACATGCCCTCCAGTTCGAAAGGAGGGCCGGGCAGCAGAATCACCACCCGCCGCTGACCTTCGTGAAGCGTATCCAGCCATTGCCCTGGGGCGCTGCCGCGCGCGTTCTTGAGCAGTTCTGCGCCGGCAATGTAGTCGGCTTGCTTGACGTTGTTTTCCGCCATGCGAATGCGTAGGGAAGCGGCACGAGTGTAGAGCGCGGCCACAATCTCATGATTGCGGCGCAACTCAAGCCCCAGGGCCTCGGCAACGCACTCGCGCGTCAGATCGTCTTCGGTGGGGCCGAGGCCGCCGGAAAAAATGACGATGTGGGCGCGGGAGATCGCGATCCGGCTCGCCTGCAAGAGATGCTCGCGACGGTCGCCGACGATGGTTTTGAAGATGACGTCCACTCCGAGCTCGTTGAGACGCCGGGTCAGGAACAGGGAATTGGTGTCCTGGCGAAAGGGCGTCAAGAGCTCGGAGCCGATAGCTACGATCTCAGCATTCACGGCTACCAGTGTAAACCGAACGCTCCCGGCTTCGCCGCCAGCAGGCAGTGCGGCTTACCCGGCGAGTCGGCGTGACGGAGGTCACGAAGGCGGCGGCTATCCATCACTGAAAAAGCAAATCGCAGGGCCTATGGTCAATGTAGACTAACTAGGTCCAGATTATCATTCACTTCTATGCAACTGACCCGTGCCGCCGACTATGCCGTTCGCGTGATGATTCATCTGGCCAGCCAGCCGGACGGAACGGTCATCTCCAAAAACCTGCTCGCAAAAGCGGCGGAAGCGCCGGAAAGCTTTCTTTCCAAGATCCTTCAGGCACTTGCTCGCGGCGGGCTGATTCGCGCCCGGCGAGGAGTTGAAGGCGGCTTTTCGCTACTTCCATTGGGGGCGCGAGCTTCTTTACTCGATGTCGTTGAGAGCATCGATGGACCCATCGCGTTAAACCTTTGTCTCACTTCGAACGACTCCTGTCATCGTCATTCCGAGTGCGCCGTGCATGAGGTTTGGCGGCAGGCGCAGTCGGCCATGTTGTCGGTTCTGCGTGAGGCGAAGATCGCGGAGATGGTTCCCGCATCAGGATTTCGCCCGTCCCTAATGAACGTCGCCGAGGCTCCCGGAAGCGGTAAACAGGAATCAAGTCGCCTATCATCCCCAAGCGGTCCGCCACCTAGATTAAGAACCAAAGCACGCCCGCACACGGCTCCGGCTGCGGCGACGCGCAGCACACGCAAGAAAAAAATATAAAGAATTGAGTGGGGCTTATGGACTCCGCCGTACTTATACATCGATTGCATTTCGCCTTCACGATCACCTTCCATTACCTGTTTCCGCAGTTGACCATGGGACTGGCTCCGCTGATCGTCGCGCTGGAGAGCATCGGGCTCTGGAACAACGATGAGCGGTATAACAGAGCCGCGCGCTTCTGGGCCAAGATCTTCGGCATCAGTTTCGTCTTTGGCGTCGTCACCGGCATTCCGATGGAATTTCAGTTCGGAACCAACTGGTCGCTTTTTTCCAAATTCGCCGGCGGCGTCATCGGACAGACGCTGGCCATGGAGGGAACCTTCGCTTTTTTCCTGGAGTCGGCCTTTCTTGGCCTGTTCCTCTTCGGTGAGAAGCGCCTGAGCAAGATCGCCCACTGGGGGACCGGGGTTGCCGTCTTCTTCGGCTCCTGGCTCTCTGGATACTTTATCGTCGCCACCGACGCGTGGATGCAGCATCCGGTGGCGTACCGCGTCACCGCCGACGGTTCGGTGACGCTGAGCAGTTTCTGGGGCCTGGTGCTGAATCCCTGGGCGCTCTGGCAGTATGCACACAACATGGCGGGCGCGGCGGTTACCGGAGCATTCGTGATGGCCTCGGTCGGCGCCTATTACCTGCTCAGTGAGAAGCATGTTGAGCAGGGCAAGATCTTCATCAAAGTGGGCGTGGTCGCCGGAATCATCTCCTCGCTGCTGGTGATTGGACCGACCGGCGACGGACAGGGCCACAACCTCGCCAAATATCAACCGGCGGCGCTGGCTGCGATGGAAGCCCACTTCGACACCAAGACGGCCGATCTGGTGATCCTTGGCCAGCCCAATGTTGAAACCAAGAGCATTGATAATCCGCTGGTTGTGCCCCGCGGGCTGAGCTTCCTGGTGACCCGCGACTGGAAATCGCAGGTGCGTGGACTGAGTTCGTTTCCCGAGTCCGAGTGGCCGACCAACATCGCTCTGCTCTACTACGCCTATCACATCATGGTTGGGCTGGGCACCATCTTCATGCTCGTAATGCTGCTCTCCGGCATTCAGCTCGGACGCAAGAAGCTGTTCGAAACCAAGTGGCTGCTGTGGGTTCTTATGTTGACCTGCCCGCTGCCGTTCATTGCCAATACGGCGGGATGGATGACGGCTGAGATCGGCCGCCAACCATACTTGATTTACGGAGTGATGCGTACCATCGACGGATTCTCGAAGTCAGTGTCGGCGGGGAACGTGTGGTTCACGCTGATCGGCTTTCTCGGGATGTACACCCTGCTCGCAATTCTGTTCCTCTTCCTGGTGCAGCGCGAACTTGCTCATGGGCCGGATCATGCTGAGAACCTTGGCCCCGCTCTCGTAAAGGGCGGGCCCGTTACTGCCGCGAGGAGGAACTAACATGGGATTGCTTTGGTTCGCGATTATCTCCGTCATGCTTACCGTCTACGTCATCCTTGACGGCTTTGACCTTGGCGCCGGTGCGCTGCATCTTTTTCTCGGGCGCACCGATGACGAGCGGAAGAAGATTATCCGCTCCATTGGCCCGGTGTGGGACGGCAACGAAGTCTGGCTGCTTGCCACCGGCGGCGTCCTCTATTTCGTCTTTCCGCAGCTTTATGCATCCAGCTTCAGCGGCTTTTATCTGCCATTGATGATGGTGTTGTGGCTGCTGATGCTGCGCGCCATCGGCCTGGAATTCCGCACCCACATCGACGACGACGTCTGGGCGAACTTCTTTGACGGCATCTTTTCCATTGGCAGTCTACTGCTGGCGGTCTTTTACGGCGCGGCGCTGGGCAATGTAGTGCGAGGTCTGCCGCTTGGCCCGGATCACTATTTCTTCCTTCCGATGTGGACCAACTGGAACGTCGGCGCACATCCGGGCGTGTTGGACTGGTACACGGTGCTTTCGGGCGTGCTCGCACTGGTTGCGCTCTGCGTGCATGGCGCCAACTACATTGTCGTGAAGAACGACGGCGAACTGAATGAGCGGGCGCGCAAGACTTCGCTGGTGCTGACCCCGGTTCTGCTGGTGCTCACTCTCCTGAGCCTGTTTGCCACGCTCTCGATTCACCCCAACCTCCTCGCCAACTTCAACACGCTGCCGATTGGATATGCAATTCCGGTGCTCGTATTCGCCAGCCTGGCCGGAGTTTTCATCTTCCAGAAGGGCAGGCAGGAGGTCTTGGCCTTCGTTTCCGGAGCGCTGTATCTGGCCTTCATGCTGGTGGGAGCGGTGTATGCGCTCTACCCGGTGATCCTGCCGGCGATCGATCCGCAGTACAACCTGACGGTCGCGAATTCAATCACCGCCAACTATGCGCTGCAGGTTGGGTTGCGCTGGTTCACCCTGGGCATTGTCATTGCTCTCGCCTATTTCGTCTTCCTGTACAGAATGTTCCGCGGCAAGGTGGTGCTGGATGACAATAGCGGCTATGGCGACTGAAAGGTAAGATCAATGCAGTTTTGGATGTGATGATCCCCCGCTGGGGGTGCGAGGACGAAGACACCAGTTCGTTGTCCCGCACCTTCGCGGGCGCACAGTGAGCAGGCTCGTTTCTGGCGGCTATGCTGCGCAGAAAAACCAAAACCGACCACGACTTTCAGGAGACATGCATAGCATGAACACCAAGAAGCTCTTCATCGTTTGTGTCCTGTTTGTTATCACCGCATTTACACAAACCTCATTTGCCCAGGGATTGAACTGGGAAGGTCAGACCGGCGCGTTCCTTACGCCCTTCGCATACACCGCGGGCTCACCCAATACCAGGTTCGGCAAGCCGGAACTCGCCTTCCATTACCTGAACGGGGGCAACGTAATTGGCAACGACTACCAGCTCTCCATCACCGAGGGCTTGGCCCGGCACTTCGAATTCGGCTACACCGGTGCTTTCAGTTCTTCGGGCAACGTCGGCCCCAACGGCAGCGGCAACTATCCTCCGAGCTATCTATTCTCCAACGGCTTTAGCGAGTTTCACGGCAAGCTGAAGATCCTGAACGAGAATGCCAGGAGGACCAAGTGGGTTCCGGCCATCGCCCTGGGCGCCATCGGCCGCACTGGCATTCAGCGCGGAAGCTTCTTCGTCACCGCGCAGCGACCCGGTAGCTCCGAGACCAATTGCGATTTCTACGTCGTTGCCACCAAGACCATCACCCAGTTCAAGAAAGTTCTGTTCCTGCTGAACTTGGGCGAGAAGGTCACCAACGCCTCGATCCTGGGCGTTGCCGGCGACGCTCCGCACTGGCAGGGACGCCTCTTCGGCGCCGCGGCGGTTGTTGTGAGGGGGCCGGCTAAGTCGGCTCTGGTCCTCGGTTCGGAGGCTTTGCAGCAGCCTCGATCCATCGAGGGACTGAATGCGTCCCTGGGCGAAACCGCCACGATTCCAACCTCGCTGAGCTACTTTGTGCGCGTGATTCCTCATATGGAAAGATCGCCGTTGCAGGTTGACTTCGCCGTAGCCCAACTCGCCGGAAAGATCGCAGATGTTCCGGGAAGGGTAGTCGATCTCAATGCGCGCGCGCGCGTATCCACCGGCGTTTCGTATCACTTCTAAACGTATGTTTAGATTTGTACAACCCGCTTTTTGGGTTGTGCTACTCTTCCCCGCTAGAAATTTTTCCGACAAATACGATCAAACTGGAGGCGAGTCATGAGTACACGACATGGTACGGTCGGATGGAACCTGCCTGCGCGGATGATAACGATAGTTTTAGGTCTGGCCGTAATGCTTGGGGCCCCCACCCTATCATCCTGCGCTGATGGCAGCAGTCTGACAAGGGCGAAAGCGGAAGCACTCATTCGAGCCAAGTTAGGTCTTACTAAGGGTTCGCCGAAGTATGAGATAACGGGTGGTCTTCGCTTGTTCTTTGAAGGTTTCTGCGATGGGCGGCAGATGCGGAAGGATACCAGAGCAAACGTGGAGGTTTGTGGACCAGATTCCCTGAGTGCAGGGACAAACTCACTTATTAGCCAAGGCCTTGTAACCGTTGCGTTTGATGGTGACACGTCGCACTTGTCACTGACCCCGAATGGTCAACAGTATGCCGCTGGAAATCCTGTGAAGAAGATGTCCTACGGTTCCGAGATTTTGGATCAAACCGTCTATATATCGACTGCGGAGTTCGGAACCATAACCGGGATAAATGTAGTTCCGCAATACAATACGGCGACGGTTGAGTGGACCCTTATTAAGAAGCCCGCTCCATTCGCAAACCATGCCAACCAAGGTAGTGGGGATTACAGAGCGCCGATTAGTTCGGTTCAATCAGGTGCGGTTCAAATGACCACCACGTTCACTAAATATGACGACGGCTGGAGGATCTCCCAATAGAACCAACTCAAAGGCCGGTGGCCCACATCTCTGCTTTTGGCGCTTCGGATGCGGTCTCGCCCCATAGCACCTCTGCTTAGAAGGCAGATGCTCTATCGTTGCCATACCCCAAGGTGCCGCCCTTGCGGCACGAGGCGAAGCCGTGGCAAGGCGGGCGCGTCCGGCTCCTTTTGCCGGACGCAAAACCCGCCGCTAGCATCAGGCTGCGCCCTCGTCGGCCTGTCCGCCTGCTTTCCTGAGTTCTTCGGTTCGCGTGTGGGCGCGGTCGGCCAGCTTGGACAGCAAAAGCAAGTCTGAGCAGCTTCGGCAATCGGCTGCATTGCTACAAGAGCGGTGCAACCTGTAGGGGTTTTGCACAGCGACCCACAACAAATGGGGTTTTCTCTCTTGACTCCCCCTTCGGAGGCTCGATAGAGTGGCAATAACTTGCGAGGCGGACCTCCCCGCCGAAAGGACTCGGGAGGGCTCGGATTTGTCCGGGTTACCAGCCACCACTCGCGCAGCGCTTTCGGAGCCGTGGACGGATGCACGATCGGCCCAGGGCTCGGATTTGAAGGCGTAGAAGGGCACAGCTCCCAGCCGGAGCTTGATCGACTCTGCGAGACTGTTTATTGTCTCCACACGGAGCCAGCCCTAATTCACCCAGCAGACCGCCGGTTTTGCGGAGGCCGCGATTGCGGCCCGGCGGCCAGCGCGAGAACCCAAGCCCGCAGCGTATCGCAACGTACGGGCGCAAGGAGTACCGCTTGCTAAAACTAAAAAAGCTTCAGATTCTGGGCTTCAAATCGTTTTGCGACCGCACCGAGTTGAAGTTTCCCGGTGACGGCATCGCGGCCATCGTCGGCCCGAACGGCTGCGGCAAGTCGAACATCTCCGACGCCATTAGCTGGGTGCTTGGCGAGCAGAGCGCCAAAAGCCTGCGCGGCGCTCACATGACGGACGTGATCTTTGCGGGCACGCGCGAGCGCCGACCCACCGGCATGGCCGAGGTCACGCTGCACCTGATCGACCCGCAGGTATACGAAGGCAGAATCGACGCGCCGGTCATCGAAATTCAGGACGAGATGTCGGAGCAAGATTGGGACGAGTCCTCGCTACGCGCACAAAGCGAGCGCGAGGTCGAAGAGTATACCGAGGAGATGCGTCCCGGCCAGACCGATGAAATTGAAGTAGCGGCCGCCACGGCCGCGGGCAACGATCTTTCCGCCGCCACTCCTGGCACTGCTCCCGCAGTTGCCCTGGAGTCCACTCCGTCGTCTTCCGCTGGCGACGGGGCTTCCTCTGTGTCTCCGGAGACAACCGCCTCCGGAGACACAGGTAGCATTCATGGCACCCATGCGAGCATGGGCGGCCAGCAGGTGGTTCTCAAAATCCGCCGGCGCAAGTTTAAGTCAACGTTCAAGAAGGGCGAGATTGCGGTTACGCGCCGCCTGTTCCGCAGCGGCGAAAGCGAGTACCTGCTCAACGGCAAGCTCTGCCGTCTGCGCGACATCCAGGACATCTTCATGGGAACCGGCCTGGGGCCGGAGTCTTACGCGCTGATCGAGCAGGGACGCATCGGGCAGATTCTCAGTTCCAAGCCGACCGACCGCAGAAACATCATCGAAGAGGCCGCCGGAATTACAAAGTTCAAGACGCGCAAGCGGCTTGCCGAAGCGCGGCTGGCGGATGCGAAGCAGAACCTTGCCCGCATCAACGATATCTTCGACGAAGTGACCCGGCAGATGAATTCGCTGAAGCGTCAGGCCGCCAAGGCCGAGCGCTACGCCAAACTGCGTGATGAGATGCGCGGACAGTTGCGCATCGTGCTGGCCAGCCGGTTGACCGAACTGGAAGCGCAGGCGCGTGAGGTTGAGGCCGAACTGGCGCAACTTGCCGAAGTTCTGCACCTCCGCACCGAGGCGGTGCAGGCGATGGATTCCGAGCACGCCGAGCGCACCCAGCATGGTTACGCGATCGACTTGGAGACCAAGCAGACGCGCGAGCGATTGAGCCAGGTTCATCTGGAGATGGAGCGGGCCACCGCACGCCGCCGCAACAACGAAGAGCGCTGCGCCGAACTCACCGCGCGCGCCGCCGCCGCCGAGGCCGAAGCCAGCAGCGCAAGCGGCCAGTTGCAGCGCCTGGAAGACGAACTTTCAACCAACCAGCAGGTGCTGGAGTCTGCCGCCGCCGATGTGGCATCTGCGCAGCAGGAGCGCCAGCAGCGCCAGTCCGAGTCACAGCAGGCGGCGCAACGTCTGATGGAAGTGGAGCGTAACCAGGAGCAACAGCGCCGCCAGATGCTGGACGCGGTCAACGCGGCCTCCGGAGTGCGCAACCGCATCACGCAGGCGGAGGAGCGCATCCTTGCCCTGCAACGCGAGAGCGAACGCCTGCAGCATGAGCTGAACTCGGCAAATCAGCAGGTGGAGGCCTTCGGCGGCCAGCGCGGACAGATCAGCCTCGAGTTCGAATCGGCAACCGAGCTGTCACGCTCGATTGCGGCCCGGCTGGCGGAAGCGCGGGCGCAGATTGCGGAGAAGCGCGCGGCTGAGATCGAAGCCAAGAAGCAGTTGGACACGATGCGTTCGGAGACCGCGAAGCTGCAGGGCAAGCGGGCCTCGCTGGAAGCAGTGATCAAGGAGCATGGCTTCTCGACGGAGTCGGTGCGTAAGCTGCTGCGCTCCGGACAACTGACGGGAGCCAGCGCTCCGGTCGGTGTGTTGGCGGACTTTATCGAGGTGGAAGACAAGTACGAGGGAGTGGTGGACGAGTTCCTGCGCGATGAGTTGAACTTCCTCGTGGTGAAGTCATGGGACGCGGCCAATGACGGACTGAACCTGCTTCGCAGCGAAGTCGAGGGGCGCGCAACGTTCCTGGTGCATCCCGACGATTCGCAGGCAAAGTTCAGCTTCGTCTTTGACGAGACCATGCGCACCCACCTGCGCGAAGACCGCGTAATCCCGCTGAAGGACTGCATTCGGGTGCCGGAAGACTTCGGCACTTCGCTGGAAGTGATTCTGCCGAAGCTGGGCAATGGTTACATTGTGCCGGATGCCGCCACGGGACGCGCACTGGCCCTGGAAAACCCCGATGCTTTCTACCTTGCGCTCTCGGGCGAATGCTTTCACAACGTGACCGTGAGCGGCGGCAAGAAGCTGGCCGAGGGTCCGCTGCAAATGAAGCGCGACCTGCGCGAGGTGCAGCGCCAGTTCGAAGAGCTGTCACGCAGGCTGGCCACGCAGGAAAGCTACGTGGCACAGCTTGGCGGCGAGATCCAGGCTTTGACCTCGTTGCTGGACCAGTTGGAGGCGGAGCGCCGCGACTCGGAGCAGAAGGTGATGACCAGCGGCCACAGCCTGCGCCAACTCGAGAGCGAGATGACTCGCGTCCGCGATCGCATCGTGGGATACGAGCGTGAGCTGCTACGGGTGGCCGGCGAGCGTCAGAGCCGCGAGGCCTTCATCGCCGAGCGCCAGCAGGAGCTGGAGCAACAGGAAGCCCAGCGGTTGCAACTGGAGGCGCAGATGTCTGCCGCTCAGGAGCACGTCGCGGAGCTTCGCCTGGCCCGTGATGCCGCGGCACAAGCCGCCAGCGAAGTCATGGCCCGCGTCGCCGGATTGGAGGAGCGCCGTCGCGCAGCCGCCGCATCGTTGGCGCGAATTCAGTCCATGGTCGCCGAGGTGAATCAGCGGGTGAATTCGCTGCATAGCCAACTGGAGGGCGCCGCCGCCGAGAAAGCGCAGCGCGAGCAGGAGAACGAAGCGCTGGCTTGCAAGCTGGTGGAGTGGCAGAGCGAGCGCGAGCAGGCGCAAGCTCGCGAGCAGGAGCTGACGGCCGAAAGCGAACAGCTTCGGGCCCGCCTGGGCGAAATCGAAGTCGAACTGAAGGCCGCTCGCGAAGTTCTGGACCGGGTTCGCGACCGCCGCGGCGAGCTGAGCGCGCAGGCCGCAAAGGCCGCCAGCGACACCGGACATCTGGTCGAGACCTGTATGCAGGAGCTGGGCCAGAGCCGCGAAGAGCTGCTGGCGGACCCGGCTCTGGTACACGAGAGCGGTGACGCTCTGACGGCGACCGATGCCAGCTATCGCGAGATGCGCGTCCGGCTGGAAGGCATGGGGCCAGTCAACATGATGGCCCTGGAAGAGTACACGGAGACGGCGCAGCGCCACGAATTCCTGGAGACTCAGCGCAAGGATCTACTGGACTCGATCGAAAACACCCAGAGCACGATCAAGGAGATCGAGGAGATCTCACGCGGCAAGTTCAATGACGCATTCGCGATCATTAATGCGAACTTTACCCGCACATTTAAGAAGCTGTTTGGTGGCGGCGAAGCATGGATGAAGCTGACCGACGAGGAAAACTCGGCCGAGAGCGGCATCGACATCGTGGCCTCGCCTCCAGGCAAGAAGATGCAAAATGTGCTGCTGCTCTCCGGCGGTGAAAAGGCGATGACCGCGTTATCGCTTCTGGTTGGCATCTTCCAGTTCGCGCCCGCTCCATTCTGCATTCTTGACGAGGTGGACGCGCCGCTGGACGAGGCGAACATAACCCGCTTCGGCGAACTGATGCGCGAGATGAGCCTCGAGACCCAGTTCATCCTCATCACCCACCACAAGAAAACGATGAGCATGGCGCCAGTGTTATACGGCGTCACCATGCAGGAGCCGGGTGTGTCGCGCATCGTCAGCGTGCGCTTCGGCGCCGGGCAGGAAGAGCCGCAGGCGGTATCGGCTTAGGCTGATAGGCTGGCAGCGCGCCGGTGTTGGGGAGATTCGCCTTACCCGGAAGGTCATGTCCTTCCGGGTATTTCCAAAGCGTTGCGATCTCAGTTGCGGTTCGAGCCGGAAATGTGATTGAAAAGTTACAACTCTTCTGGTGCTTACGAGTCCTCCGCGCGCGGCCTGTCAAGCCTCTTCAACCCTGCTGTTTACGAGGCAGAGCAACACTTTTTTTCCTTGTCAATGGTCGTATTGGGATTTTTTACCGCCTTTGATGGATGAATCCGATACTCGGCGTTGACAAAATGGACCCACTGTTTAGAATCGTTCTTCTAACTGATCGAACTATCCAGTGACTACGAAACCGAACGACCCAATTCTTCTTCGGACCGACTTCCCTGACTTGGAACTCCATGCCAGCGGAAAGGTGCGCGACGTGTACCGTGTAGATAGCGAGCGACTGCTGTTTGTTGCCACGGACCGGATCTCTGCGTTTGACTATGTCCTTGCCTCCGGTATTCCGGAGAAGGGACGAGTGCTGACGCAACTTTCGCTGTTCTGGTTTGATTTTTTGAAAGACGTGGTGCCCAACCATCTTGTGACGGCCGATGTTGGGCAGTACCCGGAAGCCCTAAAGAAGCATGAGCCGGAGCTGCGCGGCCGGTCGATGATTGTGGTGAAAGCCAGCATGTATCCGGTGGAATGCGTCGTGCGCGGCTATCTCTCCGGTTCGGCATGGAAGGAATACCAGCAGACCGGTACGGTGTGCGGCATCCAGTTGCCCAAGGGAATGCGCGAGAGCGATAAGCTGCCCGAGCCGATCTTTACCCCGGCTACCAAGTCAGCAAGCGGGCACGACGAGAATATTTCGTTTACCGAAATGACACAGCACGTCGGCAACGCTGACAGCGAGACTCTGCGCAAGCTGAGCCTGAACGTTTATAAAAAGGCAGCCGATTACGCGTTGACCAAGGGCATCATCATCGCCGACACCAAATTTGAATTCGGTCATACTGCAAACGGAATAGTGTTGGCCGACGAAGTGTTGACTCCGGATTCCTCGCGCTTCTGGCCAGCCGACAGTTATGCTCCAGGCAGGGCGCAGTTGAGCTATGACAAGCAGTACGTGCGCGACTACCTGGAAGAGATTCACTGGGAGAAGAAACCACCGGCACCACCGCTGCCTGACACTGTGCAGCAGAATACCAGCGCAAAGTACGTGGAAGCTTATCGTCGCTTGACCGGGCGAGAACTGCCTCGGGGATAGCGATGAACGGCCTGGACTGGCTGATCGCGGGAATTCTCCTGCTCTCGATGATTCACGCCGCGGCCCAGGGCTTTGTATTCGAGCTGTTTTCGCTGGCGGGCTCGGTGCTGGGATATCTTACGGCGGCTTGGGAATATCCGGTGGCCGCAAGGTATCTTGTACCGTACGTCAAGAGCGACGCGGTGGCAGCAGGCGCCGGATTTTTGCTGATCTTTCTGGCGGTGGTGATTTTGGCCGGGGCAGCGGGGCGGATTGCGCGCGCTGCAACGACGAGCGTGGGCATGGGATGGTTCGACCGGTTGCTGGGCGGGGTCTTCGGCCTGCTGCGCGGCGCTCTGGCGGTGATGGTTCTGGTGATGGCCATGGCGAGCTTTCTTCCATCCTCCGCTGCGCTGGCGAAGTCCGGTTTAGCACAGTATTTTTTGGTTGCCGGGCGGGGGGCAGTCTATGCTGGCCCTGGCGATTTGAAGCAGAAGTTTCGCGATGGCCTCAAGGCGCTGGAGCGGGTTCGCGACAAAACCAGCCAGGCGGACCACATCCGCGACACCGTTTTGTAGGAAGCTCCCGGCTTGTCATGCGGGAGCAATAAAGCTGCACCGAAATCGGGATCGGCACACCCGAAATAGATGAACTAATAGATGAACGAACACACGAACTAATACATGATCTTTATCGAATCCAGAGGAAAGAGAGGCTCTCGGTGCGGAACCAGCTTGAGGCTCTTGTGACACAGATGTATCAGAGCGGAATTCTGTACTCTGAAGCAGTGCGCGAATTCAGAAAACGATTCATACTCACCGTTCTCGAACAGAACAACGGCAATCAATGTAAGGCTGCAAGACAATTAGGAATGCATCGCAACACCCTCAGCCGGACCATCACCGAGCTGGAACTCGACGTGCGTGCCGTTCGCGCCGGGCTGCGGCGTCCACCCAAGAGCGAAAGGGCTCCTGTGGTGGAGAAGAAGATTGCGCGGTAGCTGTCCATAATGCTTTTCAACCGGGCCGCCTGCGAGCGGCCTTTTTCTCTTCCCGGCAGAACTCAAAGGGAGCGCCCCGAAAACCAAAGAGGACGGCCATAGCGCCGTCCTCTTTGGTTTCAACCTAGGGCTCAAACTACTGGGATTTGTGCGCGCCCGAGGGCTTTTTCGATGTAGCTTCGGGCAATCCCTTCAACACCTCTCCGTCGGCGAAGGTGAGGGTGAAGGCATCGCCCTCGGCACTGTACTGGCTGGGAACACCCTGGATGATAAGCTGCGCCCCTGCCTTGGGTACGCGAGCTGCGGGAAGTGCTGTCTTGAGGGTCAGGGTGATATCCGATTTCTTGGCATCGATGTCATCGGCGCTGCCGGCTAGCTTCAGCGTATCACTGGTGGCATCGACAACGACGGCGACCAACTGTACGGGCTTGCCCTTGATTGCGCTCCAAACCTGCTCGCTGGCTTCTTTGTTGCCGCTGGTCAGAATAAACTGCCACTCGGCGAAGGAGAGCTTCTCCGGGGTGCTTTTCTTGAGCATGTCGGCAGCCTGATCGGCGGGCGAGGGTGCGGGCGCAACCGTGAATCCGGCTGGAATCGTCGGCGCGGTCTTAGCCGAGGCCAGCAACTCATCGAAGCCATCGGCTCCGCCGTGATAACGGGTGTACTGATTCTTAGCGTATGGGAGGAGTTGTGGAGCGCCAGCAGCAGCCTTGGCGATCCAGAATAGACCATCAACCACGATCGGCTTGGGCGACAGATAGGCCAGCGCCAGCAGGTAGATGCTGCTGACATCGGTGGGCTGGGCGGCCACCACTTCCTTCAAGTTCTGCTGCGCCGTCGGGTAGTCCTTGGCCTGCAGAGCTGCGTGGCCGACCGAGCCCAGAAAGATCACGCGGAACGAGCTCTTCATCGTGTTCCATTGATCGTCGCTGTAACCTTCAGGCTTGGAGGCAGTCTGGAGGGTCTGGAGGCCGCGGGCTCCGAGTTGTCCTGCTTCCTGAAGTACGGCGGCGGCATCGGTTCCGCCGGCCTGAGCCTGGGCACGGTCGAGATAACTGAGCAAGGCAAGCGCGGTTAAGTTGTTCGGGTTCACCTGGAGCAGGCGCGCGGCGGAAGCCTTGATCTGTGCAGTATTGCTGAGTTGCTGGTAGGTCTTGAGAAGAAGTTCCAGGCCGTCTTCCTTCATGACGCTGTTGGGATAGGTCTGGAGATAGCTCTCCATCAGTTGAGCCTTTTGCGCCGGGTCGGTGGTATTGACGGCAGCAACATAAGCGTTGTACTCGTTTGGATCCTGGATAATCTTCTTCTGCTGCTGGCCCGCGGCGGCAGCTCCCGACGCAGGTTGCTGCTGTCCCGCAGGGGCATCCTGCGCTTGCACCGCCACCCCGGTGGCGACAAGCAACAACACAATTAGGGACTTCTTCATTCTCTTGCTCCTTAAAAACATTTGCGGAATCTGCGACACACTGATCGGCAGAAGGCCCGTGAGAAACATGCACGGCTGCTGCCGGATACGACAGAAGACGATACTAGGATCATCCAACTTAGTACGCTACATTGAAACCGCGATTATAGGGACGCGCCCGTGGTTAAGGCAAGCATCCCAATAGCATTAAGATACACGGACCGGCTTTTCGGGATGTGCCATGTCCTGCCACGTCACGCTCCAAGGGTTTTGAGGGTGTCTTAATCGGACGAAATGCATGATCGACGAATCAGAACATCGCAATTTCGGGGCAAACTGCGGGGAGCACCGGGAGGAGCCGCTTTCGCTTGAGGGCTTTCACCCCCAAGCAGTTAAACACGCTCGGCATCCACAGAAAAGCCACTCTCGGCGCGAGGGTGGCTTCTTGCGTTGTAACCCCGAGTTCGCCTATTACTGCGTTTTATCTTGAACCTTATCTGCAGCTTCGCCTGTCTTTTCGGCGGACTTGTGCACGACTTTTTGGGTCCCCTTCTTTGTTGCGTGGGCCGCTTTTTTCGTTTCTTTCTTGGTGCCGCTAGCAGCATTCTTGGCCGCGCTTTTGGTGTCGCTGCCGGCGTCCTTCATGTCTTGCTTGGCACCGCTCTGCGTTGTCGAGGTGTCTTGCGCCACGGCGGACATACCCACGCCCAGGAGAAGTGCCAGCGCAGTATTCATCAAAATTTTCGTCATTATCCCGGTCCTTTCCAATTATGGCCCTTTGGGTTGGACGCAAGCCGCGCTGAGAAAGGATGCCAGTTTCCCGCTGGGCTCGCGCGTGATCGTTACCGGCTCCGCTCTACAGCTTTGCATTCCTTAGGCGTAGGGCATTGGTGATGACCGAGACGGAGCTGAGGCTCATGGCGGCGGCGGCAAAGACGGGGTGCAGCATCCATCCGGTGAAGGGATAGAGAACTCCGGCGGCGAGCGGGACACCGAGGGCGTTGTAGATAAAGGCGAAAAACAGATTCTGGCGGATGTTGCGCATGGTCGCCTGGCTGAGGCGGCGGGCGCGCAGGATGCCCCGCAGATCGCCGCGCAGCAGGGTAATTCCCGAGCTGTGCATGGCGATGTCGGTTCCGGTGCTCATGGCGATGCCGACCTGCGCCTGAGCCAGGGCGGGTGCGTCGTTGATGCCGTCACCGGCCATGGCGACGACTCGCCCTTGCTTTTGCAGCCGCCCGATGACCTCGGACTTGCGCTCGGGAAGAACCTCGGCCTCGAAGTCGCGGATGCCGAGTTTGCGCGCGATGGCCTCGGCGGTGGTCCGGCTGTCTCCGGTGAGCATGATGACGTGGAGGCCTTCGCGGGCGAGGTCCTCCAGCGCCATGGCCGAGGTGGGCTTTACCGGATCGGAGACGCCGAAGAGTCCTATGAGTACGCGGTCGGCGGCGAGATAGAAAACGGTCTGGCCATCCTTGCGCATCGCCTCGGCGCGCGAGGATGCGTCGGCGGAAATGACGACATTGAGTTCCTGCATCAACGCCGCGTTGCCGACCCCGATGTAGCGCGCATCGACATCGCCAAGAACGCCGCGTCCGGGACGCGACTCGAAGCGTTCTACGCGATGCGGACGAAGCTGTGCCGACTCGGCGGCGCGCACAATGGCCGCACCCAGCGGATGCTCGCTGAGTCGCTCTAGGCTGGAAGCCCACTGCACCAGATCTTCGTCGCTGTGATTGCAGAGCGAGACGACGGACTCAACAGTGGGACGGCCCTCGGTGAGAGTGCCGGTCTTGTCGATGACGACGGTATCGACCTTCTCCATCGCCTCCAGTGCATCTGCATTCTTGATCAGCACACCGGCGCGAGCGCCGCGTCCGGTGCCGACCATGATAGCCATGGGCGTGGCGAGGCCGAGAGCACACGGGCAGGCGATGATGAGCACGGCCACGGCGTTGACGAGCGCATGAGGCAGAGCGGGCGCGGGGCCGAAGGCAAGCCAGGCAATGAAGGTGATGAGCGAAATGCCAGCAACAGCAGGAACAAAAATGGCGGCAACCTTGTCGGCGAGATGCTGAATCGGGGCGCGGCTGCGCTGCGCTTCGCCGACGAGGCGGACGATTTGCGCCAGCACAGTCTCGCTGCCGACTCGTTGGGCCCGCATCAGAATTGAGCCGTTGCCGTTGACGCTGGCGCCGATGAGGCGGTCGCCGGGTTTCTTCTCGACCGGGAGCGATTCGCCGGTAATGAGCGACTCATCGGCAACGGTGCGCCCTTCAAGAACCACGCCGTCCACCGGAACCTTCTCGCCGGGACGGACGCGGAGCAGTTGGCCCACGGTGACTTGTTCGAGCGGAAGATCGCGCTCGCGGCCATCGGCTTCGACGACGCGCGCCATCTTGGGCGAGAGATCAAGCAGGGCGCGGATGGCGCTGGAAGTCTGCCCACGGGCGCGAAGCTCCATGACCTGACCGGCCAGCACCAAAATGACGATGAAGGCGGCGGACTCGAAATAGATCGCTGGTTGCCCGTGCATGCCGCGCAGGGAGTGCGGGAAGAGCGCGGGCCAGAAGGTTGCGACCGCGCTGTACAAGTAACTGACGCCAACCCCCATCCCGATCAGCGTGAACATGTTGGGGCTGCGGAATTGGATGGAGCGAACGGCGCGCTGGAAGAAAGGGAAGCCTCCCCAGAGAACGACCGGCGAAGCGAGCAGGAGTTGCACCCAGGCGACCTTGTGCTCATTGAGCGCGTGCTGCATCGGCGTAGCCATATGCAGCATGGCCAGCACCAGCAGGGGCAAGCCGAAGGCGACACTCACCCGTAGCCTGCGGGTCATATCGATCAGGTCGGGGTTCGGGGCGTCGGCGGAAGAAACCGTGCGCGGCTCCAAAGCCATGCCGCACTTGGGACACGCGCCGGGGTGGTGCTGTATGACCTCGGGATGCATCGGGCAGACGTATTCGGTGCGCGAGGCGAGTTGCGGAGTTTCGGCTTCTAGCGCCATCCCGCAGGAGGGACACGCGCCTGGCTTTGGAGAGCGAACCTCGGGGCACATGGGGCACACGTAGGCAGGGGCGGGTGGTGTGTGTGGTGAGGGCGCTGCGGGTTGCGCGGGCGTGCCGGCGGTGCTTGCGACAATTGGGGCCGATGCCGCCGCCGGACGGATGCTTCCAAGCTGAACGATGGGCGCGGCGGCCCTCATTCCACCTGGGCTTAGCGCCGAGCCAACAGGTGGCGCTCCGGTCGCTGGCGCAGGCTCGCCGGTGGGCGACAGGTATTTCTCAGGTTCGGAGCGGAAGCGTTCATTGCACTTCGGATTGCAGAAGAAATACTCGACGCCCTCGTGGATATAGGAGCCTCCACGCGCAGCGGCGGGATCGACGGTCATTCCACAGACAGGATCCTTTGCTTTGGTTTCCGGCAAGAATGAATTCCTCTCAGCATACGTGTAAAATTCAGCCCTGGATCAGAACGCGATCCACAAGTCACTGATATATAGTAGAACCCGAGTACGCCGAATGCACATGCATCGCGGCTAGGATGGCAGAGGAATCAAATGACTAACGTCGAAATCAGCTACAACTATGGGATGTCACCGGATAAAGCAGTGATGCGGGGTATTGACAACATTCGTGAAGTCTATGGGATTCGCCGGTTGAAGATCAACGAAGAGTCGCGCAGCGTGGCCGTGGAATACGATGCGACGCGGCTGAATCCGGCGACTGTGGCAAGCCTTTTGCGCCGCTCTGGATTGGACCTGAAGTAAAGCGGCTCAAGGGGTGCCGTCTGCGCTCAGGTTGTGGTCTCTGCTTCTTGTACAGTTAGAAGGAGCCCAGCCAATTCGTTCGTAGGCTGAACCCCTTCATGCGCCACTTTGTCTTGCCGGACATAGGCGCATGCATCATGCCAAACCATGTGCTGCCCGGAATGAATGAGTTAGCGAAGGTCTATCTTTAGGTGCGCCGGAAAACTTTGCTCCACTGCGTAAGAAAAACATTGCAAAGCCGTACCCATGCCGACGGCGAGAAGTCGGAAACATCCACAGGCACGGCTTGCAGAGCAGGTAAAGGTATATGTTATATTGAGTTTGGTCGCTGGCCACGGTGACTGCGGTAAAGTGAAGCGCAACGCTTCTGGAACGCGCCCTTAGCTCAGCTGGATAGAGCGTCTGACTACGAATCAGAAGGCCGGGAGTTCGAATCTCTCAGGGCGCACCATCTATTTTCAAGCACTTAGTTCGGTATCAAATCCAAGATCTCAATCAGTCGCAAATCCGCCGGGTCTGGCATTGGTGAGAACTTTGCCATGCCGCTGGAACTTTGCTTAGTGGATTATCGCCGACCACCGCAAAGGAAAACATTCTGTGCAGCAGGGCAAGCACGCGGTTGGCACGGTACGGGGTGCCTTTCAGAGTAGAGTGCAACTCGGACACGTCGCGGTGGGTAATGCTGGAAACGCGCATCTGGCCCAACCGGGTCAGAATTTATTCGCGGTCATGCAGACGCGATCGTTAGGAATGAACCACGAGACATTCCGGCTGAGATCTCCGGGCCGTTTGGTATTCCTTGTGGGTCACACCGCTATTGGAGCCGCCTAAGCAAGCGTACACAACTGCCAGCCCGGAGCTGGCAGTTGTGTACGCCGTGTGTAGAAGCCGGATTGCCGACGGTGATCGTCTGCAAAACCGGGTTACGGGTTTACGGTCTGCGAGACGGTCCCGCTGCTGCTGGTGTAATTGCTGCTGCCGCCATAGCAGGCCAGAATCGTATCCGCCCCTGTCGGCAACGTGGTGGTGGTGACCGAGGCCGAGCTGCCGCTCAACGTCTGGGTGCTCCCTATCTGGGTGCTAGAGCCCAACGCCGCACAGGTCGCGCCGCTAGCCTGATTGTAGAAGCTCACGCTGCCGGTCGCTCCCGTTCCGGTGACCGTCGCCTTAAAGGTGAGCGATGCGCCAGACGTGGATGGGTTCGTGCCGGACGTTAATGTTACGTTCGTCGTGGAACTGGCCGGGTTCACGGTCTGCGAGACGGTCCCGCTGCTGGTGGTGTAATTGGCGTCGCCGTAGTAGCAGGCTAGGATCGTGTCGGCTCCGCCCCCTAAGGTTGTGGTGATGACCGAGGCCGAGCCGCTGCTCAACGTCTGGGTGTTCCCGATCTTGATGCTAGCGCCCAACGCCGCGCAGGTCGCGCCGCTAGCCTCGTTATAGAAGGTGACGCTGCCGGTCGCTCCCGCCGTCACCGCCGCCGTGAAGGTAAGCGATGTGCCAAAAGTGGACGGGTTCGTGCCAGCCGTTAATGTTACGCCCGTGGTGGTGCTGGCCTTGTTCAGAATGTGCGCAAGCTGCCCGCTGCTGCTGTTGTAATTGCCGTCGCCGGAATAGCAGGCCAGGATCGTGTAGTAGCCCACGCTCCCCAAGGTGGTGGTGATCGAACCCAAACTGCCGCTTAACGTCTGACTCCCAATCTGGGTGCTAGTGCCCAACGCCGCACAGGTCGCGCCGCTGGACATGTGATAGAAGCTCACGGTGCCAGTCGCCCCCATGGTGACCGTCGCCGTAAAGGTGAGCGATGCGCCATAGGTGGATGGGTTTGTGCCAGCCGTTAACGTTAGAGCCGTGGAGGAGTTGTGCAGGTTCACCGTCTGCGCGATAGACCCTTGGTTGCTGTTGTAATTGCTGTCGCCGGAGTAGCAGGCCAGGACGACGTCGGAGCCTCCCGGCAACGTGGTGGTGGTGACCGAGGCCGAGTTGCCGCTTAATGTTTGCGTGCGCCCGATCTGAGTGCTAGCACCCAACGCAGCGCAGGTCGCGCCGCTAGCCTGGTTGTAGAAGCTCACGCTGCCGGTTACTCCCGATGTCACCGTCGCCTTAAAGGTGAGCGATGCGCCAAATGTGGACGGGTTCGTGCCAGCCATTAACGTTACAGCCGTTGTGGAGTTGGCTTTGTTCACCGTCTGCGAGACGGTTCCGCTGCTGCTGGTGTAATTGCCGTCGCCGGAGTAGCAGGCCAGGATCGTGTCGGCCCCGCCCCCTAAGGTTGTGGTGGTGGTGACCGAGGCCGAGCCGCCACTCAACGTCTGCGTGCTCCCGATCCCGATGCTAGCGCCCAACACCGCGCAGGTCGCGCCGCTAGCTTGGTTGTAGAAGCTCACGCTGCCGGTTGCTCCCGTGCCGGTGACCGTCGCCTTAAAGGTGAGCGATGCGCCAAATGTGGACGGGTTCGCGCCAGCCGTTAACGTTACGCCCGTGGTGGAGTTGGCCTTGTTCACCGTCTGCGGGACGGTTCCGCTGCTGCCGCTGTAATTGCCATCGCCGGAGTAGCAGGCCAGGATCGTGTCCGATCCTGCCGCCAAGGTGGTGGTGGTGACCGAGGCCGAGCCGCCGCTTAATGTCTGCGTGCTCCCAATCTGAATGCTACTGCCCAACCCCGTGCAGTTCGCGCCGCTGGACATGTTGTAGAAGCTCACGCTGCCAGTCGCCCCCGTGGTGACCGTGGCCTTAAAGGTGAGCGATGCGCCATAGGTGGACGGGTTCGTGCCGGACGTTAACGTTGCGGCCGTTGTGGAACTGTTAATCAATCCCGTGCCCGTGACGGTTACGCTCTCGGTCGATCCTGGGATGTTGTTGGCGTTATCGGTAATGGTAATGGCGGCAGTCCGGGTGCCCGTCGCGATGGGCGCAAACTTGGTTGAGATGGTGCAGTTTGCTCCCGGCGCCAAGGTCGCCAGGCAGGTGGTAACGAGCGTTGTGAAGTCGCCGGTGTTCGGCCCTGTGAGGTTAATGCCGGCAATATTCAGCGTGTCGGTACCGGGGTTGGACAGGGTGACCGACTGCGCAGCCGTGGTGACGCCGACGTTGGTGCTCGCGTAGGTGAGGATCGCGGAACTCAGGTTCGCGGACGGAATACCGTAGCCGAAGCCGCTCAGCGCTATCGTCTGTGGCGAACCGGTTGCGGTGTCGGTCACGCTGGCAATAGCCGTTCGTGTGCCGCCAAGCGCGGGCGAGAAGCGTATGCCGACGATGCAGTTCTGGCTTGGAGTCAGCACCGCTCCCGAGCAACCGTTGGAAACGATGGAGAACTCGGCCGCGTTCGTACCGCTCAGCGCCACGTTAGAGACGGTCAGACTGGCACTGCCGGTGTTGGTGACACTGAAGTTCTCGGTGCCACTGGTCGTGCCAACGTTCTGGGTAGCAAACGTTAGCGGTGAGGGAGGCGCCAGAGCCACGGCAGGACCAGGCACGATTGCGGTTCCGCTAAGCGTGATCGTGCGGGGGCTTCCCGTATCCGAGTCACTTAAGGTGATGCTAGCGGTGCGGGTTCCCGTTGCCGACACCGCCGGCGCGAATTTGATCGAGAGCGAGCAAATCGCCCGCGCGCCCAGGGAGGTGGAACAGTTGTTCGTCAACTGGTAGTCGGCCGAGTTTGTGCCGCCAAGGACGGCACCGAGACTCGTTACCGTGGTGTCGCTTTGATTGGTCACGTAGACGAGTTGCGGGGAGCTTATGGAGCCCTGCGGTTGGTTCCCAAACGTCAGAGCGGTCTGCGAAATGGCAATCTGCTGGCTCGCTAGAATGCCTGTGCCGGCCAGCGCAAGGCTATGCGGGCCGCCGGTGGCGTTGTCATTCACGGTCAGCGTGCCCGTTATGTTTCCGGTCGTGGTCGGCGCAAAGCTGACGTAGATGTAGCAGGTTTGGCCTACTCCCAGATTGTTGAGCGAGAGGGCGAAACAGCCATCCCCGCTGCCACCGAGAACGAAGCCCGCGGAAGGCGACGCCATACTGCTGAAATGGACCGTCTTGTTACCGATGTTCTTCACAGCGATATAGCTCTGGGCACTGGTGTTGCTCACGATCTCGGGCAGGAAGTTCAGGCTGGCAGGTTGGAACTGCAGTGTCGGAGCTGCGGCAACGCCGATGCCCGAGAGGTTTTCGGTGACCGTGGTGGTTGTAGTGTCGGCAAATGTTACCGGGAAGCCCATGCTGCCGGTTCGCGTGCCGGTCGCAGACGGCGTAAGGGTTACGTTCATCTGACAGGAGCCATTTGCAGCCACCGTCGCTCCGCTGCAACCGTCGTACGTCGCGGCGAACTCGCCCGGCGTGCTGACGCCGACGATGGTATTGACGCCGGTGACCGTGCCCACATGGAAGGGCAAGTCCCCCCGATTAACGAGGTAGAAGGTGACAACGTACGGGGTCACAACTCCGACCGCCTGATCGACGAAGCTCCCGGTGCCCGCCTGGATCATGGCAGAGTTTACTTCGGCTGTTCCAGTTCCGGTGAAGTTGGTGGTGAAGGAAGCGGTGCTTCCGCCGGTGTAGGTCACCGGGATGGTAAGACTGCCGGTGCGTGCTCCGGCGGCGTTGGGGGTAAAGTCGACATATTCGGTGCAGGTACCGCCGGGATTCAACGTCACACCGGTGCAACCATCGCTGTAATTCAAGAACTCTTTAGTGGGGGTTGCGCCGAGATTGACCCCGATTACGGTTCCGACGGTCAGCGGCAAATTCCCTGTGTTGGTGAGAACCGTAGTCTGGCCGGCCGACGTTGTGCCGACCACCTGAGTGGCGTCGAAGTTGAGCGTGCTCGGAGTCAGAATGGCAGAGAGCGCCGGCGCCGGAGCATACCCTGTCAGCGGTGCTGAAGCCAGGGTGACGCTGCCGCTGTTCTTAAAGGTGATGGTGCCGGTGATCAGCGATGTGCTGGTTGGCGCGAATGAGACGTAGACCAAGCAACTGCTGGCGGTGGAAACCACCGCACCATTGCAAGTCTGATTGCCGCCGGGGATGATGAATCCCGAGCTAAGCACTGCGTTGCCAAGGGTTACGGAGGCGCCGGAGTTGTTGTAGAAGCGGACGTAGGTGTTGAGGGGACTCGTGGTTCCTTCCACCTGGTTGTCGAAGTTCAGCAGGTTGTTGGACAGGTAGTAGGTTGGCGCGGAGGCGATTCCCGTTCCATTGAGAGTCATCACCTGGGTGCCGCCGGTGGCATTGTCGGTGAAGGTAAGGGTCGCCGTCTCGGCGATTGCGCTGGACGGTGCGAAGCGTATCCACATGGGACAACTTGCGCCCGGCTGGAGCTGGGTCGTGTTATTGCCGCAACTATTTGGGTTGTACAGTGTGAAATCGGCCGCGTTGGTACCCCCGATTGCCGGAGACGCAGAGAAGGTCACGGCCGCTGTGCCGGCGTTGCGGATCGACACCAGATCGCCCGACTGTCCGCCGCTATCCCCATTTGCGCCGCTGCTCTGGCCGACTACAACGGAGCCGGAATTCATGGGTGACGCGGGAGTGAATCCAATGGTTCTAGCCCCGGTGACGCCGGTGCCCGAAAGCGCTACGGTCGCGCTACCGACGGAACCGGTTATGGTGAGCGTGTCGGTCAGCGGGCCCGCCGATGCGGGCGTGAACTGAACGTAGATGCCGCAGCTGGCTCCGGGAGTAAGCGTGAACGGAACTGCAGAGCAGTACCAGTTGGATGTCGAGAAGTTGCCGGTGCCGGTGGCGTAACTATTGATGGTAATGTTGGTGTCGCCCGGATTGGCGATGATGACACTCTGGGTGGCGCTGGTGGTGCCGGTCGCCTGGGTGGCGAAGTCCAACTGGGTCGGCGTCGCGGCGGCGGTGCCAGTGTCGGCAATGGCGTTTCCAGAGAGCGGAACTGTCTGCGGGCTGTTCGATGCGCTATCGATGAAGGTCAAGGTTCCGGTGCGCAGGCCGGTTGCGGTCGGTTTAAAGTTCACGTTGACATAGCAGGAGGAGAGGGTGCCGGTCCCATCCGTGGTGGTTCCCGCTAACGTAATGGTGGGGCAATTGGTCGATGAGATGTAGAAATCCCCGCTGATCAGAACACGATCGATGGTGATCGGACTGGTGCCTGCGTTTTGCGCGTAAACCGTGATGGCCGCGGTTGGGATGCCGACTGGCACGTTGACTCCGAAGTTCGCTCCAGGGGAAGGATAGAACTCGAGCGTCTGAACTCCAGCTAAACCAGTTCCGCTGAGCGCAACGCTGTGGGGGCTGCCCGTGGCAGTGTCGGTAAACGTCAGATTGCCGGTGCGCAGGCCGACGGCTGAAGGCGTGAAGGTGGTGTAAACAATGCACGAGGACTGCGGATTGAGTTGGAAAGGCAGGGCGCCGCAGCCACTCGAGTAGATGGAGAAATCGCCGGAAGCCGTGATGGCCGTCACAGTGAATGGAACGCTACCGAGGTTTTCTATGTAGACGCCTTGGTAGGTGGTCGTCGAGCCCACCGTCAGGCTTCCGAAATCCAGGGCAGTAGCGGTGAAACCGACGATTCCAGCCGCGCCGGCGGCAAGGCCGGTACCGGAGAGCGAGAGAGAGCGCGTCGGTCCGCCGCCTGTTACATAGAGGGTATCCGTTCGCAGACCCGCTTGGGTGGGCGTAAAGGTTACCTCCGCCACGCAAGTGCCGCCAGGGGCCAGCGGGCTGGAGCAATTGTTCACGACGGAGAAGTCTACCCCTGAATTCGCGTAGACATTCAGCAGCGCCGTCTCGTCTCCAGTGTTCGTCAAGGTCACGGACTGCGGCGCACTGGACGTAGCTACGGTCTGCGCGCCGAACGTAAGGCCGGTAACGGACGTCTGGATAAACGCCGTGTCGTATCCCGTGCCCGTCAGTGCGACGACAGTGGGGCTATTGCTGGCGTTGGTGTTCACTGTGAGGGTGCCGGTGCGCACACCGGTGACCGCAGGCTGGAAATTCAGCGTCATGGTGCATAGGCCCGCGGCAGGAATGGCGCCGGCGCACGAGTCCGATTCCGAAAAAATGGACGGGGAAGCTACGATCGAGGATATCGTCACCGGAGTGGCGCTAAGGTTACGTATACTGACGGTCGCCGGTGTGCCGTAGAGGCTTGTGCTGACGCCGACCGGTTGGCTGGCGAAGCTGATAGACGTGGGAGTGGACCACGTAAACGGCGAACTGGATGAGCCGATCTTCGCCAGAAACGCGTAATCGGGATTCGCGTTGGTGATCGTGACCGGGAAATCGGCCGCGCCGCCCAGGTTACCCGCCACGGACATATTCCCGGAGCTATCCACCGCAATGGCTGGGGTTACGCCATACGAGACACTGGACAAAGCACCATCCTCAACATTCCCGGCGAGGCCGCTCAAATAGCTCGAAAACAGAGCGCTGCCTCCGTTTGCGGCCAGTTCCACAACAAATGCGGAGGCGGCGGAAGTGGATTCGGCTGTCTGAATCGCGTTAACGGCTGGAAAATCGGCGGTCGAGGTGTACCCGGAGACGTAGGCATTGCAGGCGGAGGCGCAACCGTTCTCCAGCGCGAGACTATACGGGACGACGGTCGTGCTGCCATTGTAGCTGCTCGGTCCGCCGAGAAACGTCGAATACACTTCGCTCGATCCGTCCGAACTGAGCTTGGTAACGAATCCACCCGCATAGGTGGTTTGGTAGGCTCCCGTCGTGGTGGGGAAATCCGCGTATCCGACCGTACCCGTCACGTACACGTTCGGAGTTGCCTGCCCATCCACCGCAATCCCGTATGCCGTGCCGTAGCCCAAGTAGGCGGAGTACCCCAGCGCCGTTCCTGTCGGGTTTAGTTTTGTGACGTATATGCCGCCGGAGGTTGAGTCATATCCGGAGTACTGGAACGCTCCAGTCGTAACCGGAAAGGTCGATGACGAAGCATTGCCGGTCACGTACGCGTTGCCGGAAGAGTCTGCAGCCAAGGCGAACAACTGGCTGTTGGCCGTGCCGAGTAACGTCGAGTAAATAAGCGACGCACTCCCGGAGGCCGCGGGATTGAAGCTGGCGACCCAACCGTTATAGTTGCCGGAGCTGCCCGAGTGCGCGCTCTGATAGACCCCTGCGGTCGTCGGAAAAGTTGTGGAATAAGTCCAGCCGGAAATGAAGGCGGTTTGAACTCCGCCGATGTTTTGCACGCCCAGACCCAGCGCCCCTGACTGGCTTGAATCGGTGCCGCCCATGAAGGTGGCATAGGGAACGCTTGCGCCGCCGGATGCGATTTTGACCAGGAAGGCGTTGTAGCCGCCAGTCACGGTGCTTTTGTAGGAGTTTGGCCCGGTCGGCAGCGTAGCGGCTAGGTAGGTGTAACCTGCCACATAGGCCGCGCCCGTACTGTCCACCCTGACCCTGAATGGATAGATGGTGCTGGTTCCGATCGTCGTATTGTAGACGACGGTGCCGGCGGAGTTAAACTCGGTAACATAAAATCCCGAGCCGGTCGTGTTTTGGCCGGTCACGTAAGTGTTTCCGGAGGCGTCGACCGTGACATCCGCGGCATAGCCGTTCACGTATTGGGCATACGAGAGCGCCGGCGCCAGGACAACGGGGTCGATCACCAGTGGCCGGGTGCGGTCATAGCTGCCAAGCGCAAAACTCACCATTGCAGGCTCGCCATTTGCTGCCTTCTCTAACCGGTACGAAGCCGATACGGTGTCGCGGCGCTTGTCGTCCGCCGATGTCTGGTATGCCACGGGCACGAGGAAGCGAATGTCGTCCTTACCGACGCGAAGAACTAGGTTGCCGTCCTTATCGATTCGGGCCTCATCGGAGCCGGTGAGCTTCATCCGTATCTGGCCGGGATCGGCTTTCGGCAGGAGCATGAAATCAAATTCAAGCCGGTTCGCGTTTCCGTAGTACGCGAGGTCGATGCCCGGATAAACGGCCGAATACTTTACTCGGGAGTAGGTCGGAATGTTCGAGAACCACGTTTTCGGATCTTTGGTGGGGAAATAGTTGGCTTTGCCAAGCAACGCGTCTTCGCCGGTAACCTCTGGCGTCCGGTTGCCTTCCACCATCTCCATCGTCACCGTTTTGGAACCCTCGCTGGCCTTGGGCCCGGCGAACCGGAGCAGGGCGCGCGCCGCTTCGAGTTGCAGCGTGTAGCCCGTGCCTCTGGCAGTAAACCGTGCTACGGACTCATTCTGTCCAACATTAGGCTCAAAGCTCAGTGGCATCGTAGAAAACGCCACACTCCGGCTGGCCGACGGAGCTGGGAGTGGCGCAGCCACGTCGCCTGTAGCCTGCTTCGGCCCCGCGGGAGCAGTTGCCTGCGTGTTCGTTGCTGCCGGAACCCACTTTGGCGCAACCTGAGCGTCCACAGCCACGCTGAAACAGAGGATTGCTGCTATCGAAACCAGAAGGTTTTTCATGGAACTCTCCTAAGGGATCTCTGAACAGGTCAGAGTCCGTGCCGCCCAAAGTGTCTTGTCCTAAATATGGCCAGAGATTCGTCAAGTGCTAAGGCAAAGAGTTAGTGCCCAAAGCGCGAAATAGCCGCCAACGGTCCCACGCTGCATTCAAAGTAGATGTCCAGCAACTCTGAAGAGTTGCCAGAGTAGATGCCCGGCAACTGAGAAAAAAAACGGCAGCCGGTTTATTTAGCCTGCACTGCCATTTCTCTGCTGCGCGGCGCGCGCGTACTCCTCTGCCCGAGCCTCAAGGCGGGGGAGCAGTTCTTTCGAACACTTGCGCAACGCGGATAGGTTTTCTTCGCGCTCGCAATCCTCCTTTCCAAAATCGCCCACTGCGTGCGGCTGCGGGCCACCAGTGGGGTGATAGCATTGGAGTTGCGAATTCCAGCCGGAGCGAACGATTGCGGATACTGTTTATTGGGGACATATTTGGGCGGCCAGGGCGGACGATTGTGCGCGACCGTCTGTCGGCGCTATTGAAAGAGCACGCGGTCGATCTCTGCATTGCCAACGGGGAGAATGCAGCGGGCGGATTTGGCCTGACGCCGCAGATTGCCGAGGAGTTTTTCGATCTCGGCATCGACGTGATTACCACGGGCAATCATGTGTGGGACAAGCGCGAGTTGACCGAGTACTTCAACGCCGCGGTCGATGAGCCTTACAGTCCGGCGCGCCGGGTGCTGCGTCCGGCCAACTATCCGGCGGGAACTCCGGGAGTGGGAGTGTATGAGGGCTCGACCCGCGCCGGGGTTGAGTACGCGGTGGTGAATCTGCAGGGAAGGGTGTTCATGGTGAACATCGACGACCCATTCCGCGTCGCCGACCGCTTGCTGGAAAAGATTGCGGCCAAGGTGATCTTCGTTGACATGCATGCCGAGGCGACTTCCGAGAAGATTGCGCTGGGGTGGTATCTGGACGGCCGGGTGACGGCCGTGGTGGGAACGCATACGCACGTTCCGACTGCCGACGCGCGGGTGCTGCCGCAAGGGACGGCATACCAGACCGACGTGGGCATGACAGGGCCTTATGACAGCGTCATCGGGGTGCAGAAGGAACAGATTGTGCAGCGCTTTTTGACCAGCCTTCCGGCGCGCTTTGAGGCCGCCACCAACGACGTACGCTTCTGCGCGGCGCTGGTGGAGTGTGACGAGCAGACGGGCCGGGCGAGCAGCATCCAACACTTTATGCTGTACGAAGACAGGCACGCCGAGAGGACAAATGGAAAATAATCGCTCAGATGGCGCCCTGGTGATCGCGGCCGACGGTTTTACCGACAACGCGGGTTTGCCGAGAGGATTCAACTGGCGGGCATTCGATGCCTATCTGTTCGACATCGACGGCACCCTGCTGAACTCGCGCGATGCGGTCCATTACGAAGCGTTCCTGATCGCGATGCGGGAGCTCTACGGGCGCGCGGTTGGGTTGGACGGTGTCCCGGTGCATGGCAGCACCGATCCGATGATCTTGCTGGCGGCGCTCGACCGGTCGGGAATCTGCGAGGCGGAAGGGCGCGCGACGCTCAACGAAGCCATGGCGCGGATGTGCGCGGAGGTCGAAGCGCGGGCCGATGAGCTGCGTCCCGAGCTTTGCGGAGCGGTGCCGAAGCTGCTGGCGGAGCTGAAATCCACCGGAAAGCTGCTGGGAGTGACCAGCGGCAACGTGGAGCGGATTGGCTGGGCCAAGCTGAAGGCCGCCGGCATCGGGGAATACTTTTCGTTTGGCTCCTTCAGCGACCGCAACGAGACGCGCACGGAGATCTTCCGCTGGGGTGCCGAAGAGGCGCGGCGGCGGCTGGGCGGCGAGGCCAGGATATGCTTTGTGGGCGATACTCCGGCCGACGTGGCGGCCGCCAAGGCTTGCGGCTTTCCGGTCATTGCTGTGGCGACCGGCATCTTCTCGCTGGTGGAGCTGGCCAAGGGCGAGCCGGAGATGTGCATCCCAGGTTGCGAAACCCTGTGGAGTTACGCAGGTTGAGCGGAATCCGGTAGAATTCGGGTCATGCTTGCTGCCGTCGTGCTGGCTGTTGCGCTGCTGATTCCAGGCCCTCTGTTTGCGCAGGAGAGTGCGGCGAAGAGCAATGCCAGCGCGCAACCCTGCTCCGATTACGAGAAGAGTTTCCCCCCTTGCGGTATCCCCGAAGCAGCACAGAAAGAAGCAAGGACGTTATACCAGCAGAGTACGAAGCTGGCCGGCAAAAAGAAGTTTGACCTTGCGCTGGAGAAGGTGAAAGCGGCGCGAGCGATTTCTCCTCTGGACACGGTGTACGCGTCGGCACAGAAGGCAACCGAGGAAAAGCTAGCCGCCGAGGCGCTGCGCAAGGGCAATCAGGCGATGCTGACCGGCGATGCAACCGCCGCGCTGGTAGCCTTCCGGCAGGCCGTCGAACTCGACCCGGCCAACGAGTACGCGCAACAGCGGCTGCACGACGCACTGCCAGCTCCCGAAGAGTTTGGCACGGCGCAGTTTCGCGCCAGGCTCGGCGAGACGCGGCTGGAGCCCACGCCAGGAGTGCATAGCTTTGAGTTCAAGGGAGACTCGACGCGTGCGCTGCAACAATTTGCGAAACTATTTGGCATCGCCCTGGTTTCCGACCAGGGACTGTCGTCACGCAATGTGCGCATCAAGCTAGACGAGGTGAGCTGGGAGACGGGATCGCAGATTCTGCAGCGGGTGGGCAAGGTTCTGATCATTCCGATGAGCGAACAGGAGGCGCTGCTGGCAAACGACTCCGAGGAGAACCGCCGCGACCTCACCCCAATGAGCCTGCGCACCTTTTATTCCGTGGGCGGAAGCACGCCCCAGGAACTGACCGAGCTGACCACCGCCCTGCGCATCCTGTTCGATCTGCGATTCATCACGCCGAATGCAGCGCAGGGCACGATTGTGATCCGCGCGCCGCGGCAGACGATGGACGCGATCTCGAATTTTCTGGAATATCTGCAGGACGACCGGCCCACGGTGATGCTGGAGATAAAGGTCTTCCAGATTTCAAACACGTTTACCAGAGACCTCGGAACTTCGGTGCCGAATGACTTCACATTCTTTAACGTTTCATCCGAGATCAACAGCCTGGTAAGCAGCAGCAGTTATCAGCAGATTGTGGCGGCGCTGCAGGCGAGCGGACAGACGGTGAACGCGACCACTATTCTGGCCGCGCTGCTGGCGTCGTCGTCATCGACTTCCTCCGTGCTGGGACAGCCGTTTGCGACCTTCGGAGGAGGATTGACGCTGTCTGGCGTTACGCTTCCAACCACCTCGTTCCATTTTTCAGACAACAGCTCGTTGGCACGCACAGTGGACGACGTTCTGCTGCGTGCGGGACACGGAAAAGCGGCGACGTTGAAGGTGGGAGAACGTTATCCGATCGTCAGCTCAACATTTTCGGCGACCAGCGCCGCAACCAGCCTGCTCTCCTCGCTGGGAATCGGCACTGCGGCGACGGGTGCGACAACGGCTCCTTCGCCACAGTTTAGCTACGAGGATATAGGGTTGGTCCTGAAGGCGACTCCGCAGGTGCACGGCAAGCTAATCAGTCTGGACTACGAGCTGTCGTTGCGCGCAATCGGCGCCACCGAAGCCAACGGACTTCCCGATATCACCAACCGCGAGATGAAGGGAACGATCAGCACAGAGGACGGCGGAGCGGTGGTCGTGGCCGGACTGGTGGACAAGAGCGAGATGGCCAGCATCAACGGAATTCCGCTGCTCTCGGAGATTCCGGGGCTGGGCGATGCGTTCTCCGTCCAGACCAAGGAACACAGCGCCGACGAGTTGCTGGTGGTGATCAAGCCGCACATCACCTCCGGACGCACCCACGAGGGCTCCTACATTCGCATTCCAACCAACGTTCCGAAGTAGACCGCGCAAGGTTTCAGAAGTTACAAGGCGCAGTGCCGCCAACTACTTGCCCGGCAGCGGCACCGCCACTCCCCCGTCCATCTTCGGAATTCCGAAGTGTCCGCTCAGGCGCAGTAGATCGAGCGGGGTAATCGACCCCGACACCGAGACGAAGCTCAACTGCCGCGCCCCGACAAACAGCACCGCGATATCGCGAATTGCCTCCTGGTCGAGGTGAACCCAGAGATCGGTCGTTAGTCCTGCATCGCCCTTGTGCTTGCTCAGCAGGTGCTGCCACCCGGCCTCGCGATACTGCCGGCTGATTGAATCCATGATCGCCGGATCGCAGGAGACCGCGCCCGGAAAGCGGAAGCTGTGCACGGAAACTCCATCCACTCCCGCAATCACCTTGCGCAGATCCTCGTTGTTCTTGTCCAGCTTTGAGGCCAGCGCCAGCATGGAGTGGTCCAGGGTAAATTCCGTGCGCGACGTTGCATTCTGGCCCAACGCCGCAATCCCGTCAGGAACCCACCCCCCACTCTGATTCGCAGGAGCAGCCTCCGGAGCATGGTTTGCATCCGACGGGGACTCCGATGGTTGAACCGAAGGCCGAGGCTGGGTCTGATCCTGCGCCGCCGCGCTAGTCAGCAACGCGCAGGCTGTCAATGCCACAAACAAAATGCGTGAGAGCCTCATCTTCGGCCTCCTACGGTGAATTTATTTCCGGACTATCTTGGGAATCTTCTGAGAGAGCAACTCCTCGAAAACCCTCTTCTGTTCTGCGTCGCGAAAGACGCGCTTCGGAATAACAGTGAATGAACGGACTCCGTAGTAGAGAATAAATGAGTGCGAGTCAATAAGCGCGCGTGAGTACGTGCTCCACTCAAGCTGCGAATCGACGTGAGCCGTCTGAATATGTATTCCGTCAGATGTAAAAGTGAGCGAACGTTCGTCCTTAAGCCTTGGCTCGCCCCGAAACAGCCTTTGCGGGATTATGAAGAATTTAGCGGCGATTACTAATACAACAAATGCCGCAGTGCTAACGATCGCCGCACCGAACCAACGCAAGTCCTGCATACTCTGAAAGACATAACAGCCCAGTCCCGCCAGGACTACTGTCAAAGCTAGCTTCAGCCAGACCCGAGAGTTTGAGGCGAAGTGTGCTCGCACGCCCCGGACGAAGTCTTGCTCCGAGTAGCGGAACTGAAGCCTAAGCGCTGTATCCACGCAAGACTCTCCTTTTTGAGGTCAGAGCAGAATAACCGACGAATACGGGCTAATCCGGTTCAAAAGCAAAAAGTGCCCGCCGACGGCGAGCACCTCACACTTCCACTCTTCCAATCAGCTTAGAAGGCCCACTTAATCACCGAGGCTCCGGCGGTAAATCCAGCGCCAACCGATGCGATCAGCAGGGTGTCTCCCTTTTTCAGCCGCCCGGTCTCGACCGCCGTCACCATCGCCAGCGGAATCGTCCCCGCCGTAGTATTGCCGAAATCTTCCACGTTGATGATCACTTTTTCCCGCGGCATCTTGAGGCGGTCGGCGGTGGCGGTAATAATCCGCTTGTTGGCCTGGTGAGAGATAAAGCAGTCCACGTCGGCGCCGGTCATCCCGTTCTTCGCCAGGACGCGCTCCGTCATCTCCGCCATTTTCTTCACCGCATACCTGAAGACTTGCTGCCCATCCTGATGAACATAATGCATCTTCTTGTCCACGGTTTCATGCGTCGAAGGATGTAGGCTACCGCCGCCGGGCATGTAGAGATAATCCCCGCCGTAGCCTTCAATCTGGTGCACAAAGTCGATCAAGCCGAGATCCTCGCCGTTTTCCGTCGGCTCCAGCAGCACCGCGCCCGCACCGTCGCCGAAGAGAATGCAGGTCGTGCGGTCGGTGTAGTCGATCATCGTCGAATTTACGTCGGCGCCGATCACCAACACTTTCTTATGCGCGCCGCTCTCCACCAGCTTCGCCCCGGTGGTCAGGGAAAAGACGAAGCCGGAGCATCCAGCGGAGATATCGAATCCCCACGCCTGGGGAATGTTGAGTTTCTTCTGCACCAGGCATGCGGTCGAGGGATACATCATGTCGGGCGTCACCGTACCCACGATGATCGCCTCCACGGTGCTCAAATCGATGTTGTGCCGGGCGGCCAGATTGCGCGCCGCACCCACAGCCAGATCGCTGGCGGCCACACCCGGGTCCACGATATGGCGCTCGCGAATTCCAGTGCGTTCCAGAATCCACTCATTCGAGGTCGCGACCATCTTTTCAAGGTCGTCGTTGGAGAGAACGCGTGGCGGTACAAATGAGCCCAGAGCCGTAATCTTGGCCCGAATCTTAGTCGTCAACTTCCTACTCTCCGCTGGTAGTAATGTGCAATTGTCGCCCACCGCGCCGCGAATGTAAACCGCTCTCACCAGAGCTTAACAACCGGCACTCGACTGCAAGCCGTCCGATTAGCTTTTCGGAAGGGGCTCGTGCTCGCGCGCAGCTTGGTTCTGCGGGCATTAGCGGGGCGACAACTTCTATCACCGACCACTTACCGGGAAGTTTTTTCGGAGGAAAGAATAAGCTGGTTTGCTCTTAGTGAAACAGCTTCCACAGCAGAACTGGGTAGTGGGTCAACCCACTACCCAGAACTGCGATCACTATCCAGAGGAGCAGCGAGAGTGCTATAGCCACTCCGCTCAAGGGGGAATCCCCTTCGATATCCGCCACGCCGCTCTGGCTCCGCTCCATCGACGGCTTCATTGCGCGTTCTGTTGCCAGCGCCTCTGCCGCCATCTCTCGCCGTATATCGAAGCATTCCGTCCGCATTGCCATAGACTCCATGAAGCAAGCTTCTCCTAGACTGGTCGGAGAGACTAGCACAAAAGTAACTTGCAGAGAAGCGACAATTCCATTTAGGAGCAGATTTCGATTCGGGAAACTAAGGAAGGCTTACAACCAGACCGCCAAGCGTCGTTCAAAAACAATAAAGCCGGACACCGGAAGCTCACTGCGCACGAGACGGCCCGTTACCGTTGCTTCCTTCCGGACCTGGCGGGATTGGCGGGGTTTCATCGCGTAAGACCGATGTCCGACCAGCTTCGATACTACCACGTCCGTTTTTATCCTTCATCTCTGGCGTTGAGGAAAACTCCACTGCCTCCGCGCTCCACTATACTGGTCTCCGGAACTATCTCAGGATGTCCTCAATCCACACATCCCGCCAGGCCCCGCCCGAGATCGAGCGTCTCTTCCAGACCTCGTTGTTCCTGCTGGTCGTCACCGGCTTTGCCACCCTTGCCTCGACCGGCAAGATGGATCTGATCAGCGTCCTCTTCGTTCTCGCCGCGCTGATGGTGCGAGCCGTTCTGCTGCTGCGCGACCGCCCGTTTGTTATTCCTCGCCGTGTTACTTCGTGGCTCGCGGTAAGTTATTTTCTACTTTTTTTTATTGATTTCTTTGTGTTCTCCGCCCGCGATTGGGTCGCTCCCTCGGTCCACCTGGTTCTGTTCTTGATGTGCGTCAAGCTCTTCAACGTGGAGCGCGAGTTCGACTATGTTCTCCTGGCGGTGCTTTCGTTTTTGATGGTCTTGTCGGCGGCCATTCTCACCGTGGATTCGGCTTTTCTCGCTGCCTTTGCTCTGTTCATGGTCCTGGCGGTCTTCTGCTTCATGGCCATGGAGATGCGCCGTTCCTCGCTTACTGCCTCCAACTCCGCGGCGCTGGTCATACCGGGGCTGCGCACCCGCCGCCGCGCCATCTCACCGATGCAGCGCCTCTCCGGTTCGCTAGCCCGCACCGCCACCGTCATGGTTGCCGCCATCCTGTCCACCGCGGTGGTTCTCTTCTTCGCTATGCCGCGCATCAGCGGAGGCTATCTCTCCCGCTACGCCCAGAGCGACGCCATCTCCACCGGCTTCTCCGATTCGGTCAACCTGGGCGAAATCGGACACATTCAGCAGTCCTCCGAGGTCATCGCCCACATCCGCATCAACGGCGACACCACGGGCGACCGTCAGATCCGTCTCCGTGGATCTGTGCTCACCATCTTCGACGGAAAGCGCTGGGGCAATCCTCATCACGACTCCGAGATTCTTGACCGGCGGCAGCTCTCCGTCCGCGCCACTGCATCCGATCGCCGCGACGAGGTTCGCCTGGCACGGGGACCGGAGCGTGATCTGATCCACTATCGGATTCTCATGGAGCCGCTCAACACCAGCGTCATCTTCACCATTCCCACCGCGCAGGCCCTGTTCGGCATCTTTCGCGCGATGAGTGTCGACGATGACCAAACTTTTCACAACATGGACCACGAGCGCACCGTGACCGCCTACGAGGGCGTCTCAGATGTCTCCGTGCCGCTGCCCACCATGCTCAACGACCTTCCCAGCGATGCGCCCTTTTCCATTCCAGAGCGTTATCTACAACTCCCCACGAATCTCGATCCGCGTATTCCGGAACTCGCGCAGCAGATCGCCGGCCCGCAGCCATCCCCTTATCGCCGCGCGCTCGCCATTCAGCGCTACCTGACCACACAGTATGGCTATACGCTTCAGCTTCCATCGCAGCCCCCGGCGGACCCGCTGGCCGACTTCCTTTTTCACCGCCGTCGCGGACACTGCGAGTACTTCGCCTCCTCGATGGCGGTGCTTCTGCGCACCATAGACATTCCTTCGCGCATCATCACCGGCTTCCGTGGCGCGCAGTTTAACCCGGTCAATTCCACCTACATCGTCCGCGCCCGCGACGCTCACTCCTGGGTTGAAGCCTACATTCCGGGGGCAGGCTGGCTCGCCTTTGACCCCACCCCCGCAGGGGAAGGCACGGCGTCAACCTTCTGGAGCCGTTCCCAGCTCTACCTGGACGCGGCCCGCGAGTTCTGGCGCGAGTGGATCGTCAACTACGATGTCGGCCACCAGCAGGCTCTCACTGTCGCCAGCGTGCGCAAGAGCCGCACTGGTATCGCTACGTTCCGGCTATGGGCTGCCCGCCGCTATCGCCGAATGTTGCAGGTCGCGCGGCGCGTCCATCTGGCTGCCACCCACGATCCCAAGCGTCTGCTCCGCCCCGCACTCATCCTGTTGGCCGTGGTCGCGCTGGTCGCGCTGCCCTTTGGAGTGCTTCACCTCAACCACATCTGGCGGACGGGCTCGCCGGGCTCGAACGCGGCCGTCCTCTATCTCCGCATGACCCGCCGTCTCGCCCGCCGGGGATATCCCCGCTCCCCGGCCCAGACCGCGTCCGAGCTCGCCGCTTCCATCGCTGAACCCTCGCTGCGCGAGGCCGTGCTCCGTTTCAACGCCGCCTACGAGCGGGCCCGCTTCGGAGATTCCGCGGCAGCAGCGGAGAATCTCCCGGCCCTGCTCGATCAAGTTCGACGCTCCCTCGCCCGCAACTGATCTTGCCTGCCCCTACTCGCCCCCTTTTGCGATCCCGTTTTGAAATCGGCTTAATTTTTCCCGGCTCCGCATCCTTTCATCTTTTGCTCACCTTCATCTTCACCTTCAATCCTCCGTCCACAGGTACGCAGGTGAGAATATGGCAAGCTCAATCTCTCATTCCGGCCTTCGCGACTTCCTCTTTCGCAGCAATCCGGTCCCGATGTTTCTTTACGATAGCGGCTCGCTGCGCATCGTGGCCGCCAACGATGCAGCCGCTTCAAAGTATGGCTACACGTTAAGGGAATTCCGCTCCATGACGGTCGGCAACCTGCACCCTTGCGGCGACCCGCCTGCCACCGACGGCGGCCTCCTGGCCGGCCCAGAGGCTCCGTCGTGCTTGCTCTGGACGCATGTCACCAAGAGCGGAAGGCTGTTCCCGGTAGAGATCCGCCTCGTTCCTTTTGTCCGGGGGCGTCACAGCCTCTGTTTGCTCTCTGCCGTTGACGCCTCGGCGTGGAGCGAAGCCAAGCTCAGGCTGATCCGCTCCGAGGAGATCCATCGCTCGCTGGTGGAGGAATGCCCCTTCGGAATCTATCGTTTCAACCTCAGCACCTCGCGCTACGAAGAGGCCAATCCCAGGCTCCTGCAGCTTCTCGGATACAGCCTCGAGGATTTCTGTTCCGCTCCCGAGCCCAACCTGTATGTCGATACCGCCGATCACCAGCGCTATCTGGCCGAGTTGCGCGCCTCCGGCAAGGTGCGCGATTTTGAGACCTGCTTCCGAAAAAACGACGGCAGCATCCTCCGCGTCTCCATCTCCGGATATCTCTGCATCGCCCCCGAGACCGGGCAGCGGTACATTCAGTGCTATGTGCGGGACGTTACCCGTCAGCACGAGCTCGAGGACCGCCTGCTTCAATCGCATCGCATGGAGGTGGTTGGCCGTCTCGCCGGCGGCGTCGCCCACGACTTCAATAACATTACCCAGTCCATCAGCCTCTCGTGCGAGCTCGCGCTGTTGAATATCCAGCTAGCCCCGGCCCTCGAATCCAAACTCATCGACATCATGAAGCAGGCCGCGCGTGCCGCCGAGATCACCCGCCAACTGCTCGCCTTCAGTCGCCGCCAGATTCTCCAACCCCGTGTCGTCAACATCAACGATTGCGTTCGTAACGCCTTCTGCATGCTCAGGCGTGCCCTCGGGATTGAGGTCGCCATCGCATTAGACCTCGATGACACGGTCGCGCCCATCTTCATCGATCCCGACCAACTCGCCATCGTCCTGATGCAACTGGCCGACAACGCACGCGCCGCCATGCCTCAAGGTGGGCAGTTGCGAATCTCCACCGCCGCCTGCCCCTCCGATGCAAACAGAAGCGGTGTTTCCGACCGCTGCGCGGTTCTCACCGTCTCGGATACTGGCATCGGCATGAACCAGAAAACCCTCGGACGTATCTTCGAACCATTCTTCTCCACCAAGAACACCACGCTCACCAGCGGCCTCGGTCTCTCCACCGCTCACGGCATCATCTCCCAGAGCAACGGCCGCATCGAGTGCGAATCCAGCCCCGGACACGGTGCCACCTTCCGCATCTACCTGCCCCTCGCCGCCGGTAAAGTCCGCGCCTCTGAATGAATACGGCACCTGAATACAAAGGCACGGCTTGAGAGGCCGTGCCTTTGTCACTCCGCATCGAAATGGTTTGTTCTTACAAGCCATATACCCTGTCGTTCCCGGTGTCTCAGTTCCTCTTCAAGAACCGGCTGCGATGGCGTGCCCGGACGCCTTCCGGCAGCTCGTCGATCTTCAGAAAGCTCAGTGACCCGTCCACTTCGAGAACTCCGATTGCAACCTCGGCGACGCACCCAATCCCATGCTCGCGCAGCGCGCGCATTACCTCGTCTACCGTCAAATGTTCCCGCTTGAGGTGGTCCATCACAAGCTGGCCGTCGTGAATCAGCAGCGAGGGCGAACCCTGCACGATTCTGCGGAAGCGGCGATTTACGCCGCTCAGCTCACCAACCGCATAATTCATCCCAAGCAGAACGGTGGCCGCCACGGCTCCGCCCATCAGCGATGTGTCCGGGCCGGTCATGGCGTTCTGCACGGAATTGCTCAGCAGCAGTAACAGCGTGAGATCGAAGGGAGTCATCTGTCCCACCTCGCGCTTGCCGGTTAGACGCACTCCCACCAGCACCAGCAGATACACCGCTCCGGTGCGCGCAACAATCTGCCACGCTGTCAACCACGTAGTAAACATAGCTCTCCGCTGAAGAAGATCCAGATCTATTTCGGCACCGCAAGTCTATTTCGGCGTCGCCAGATATCCGGAGATCTCATCCTTGCTCACCGTGAAGACCACCACTTCGTAGAGTTGCTTGTCGCGTCCGGTGTAGAACTGCAAGGGCTCGCCCAGGCTGCGGTCCTTCTTCTCGATGGTGTGATCATCGGCGTATACATTCATGGTAAAGCGTGACTTTTTGGGATCGGTCTTCTTCAGTTCCAGGCTCACGGTCGAAAACGGGCTGCGCTGTCTCTTCTTCAGGGTGAATTCGAAGTAGCTGCGGTCGCCCTTGTGTTTCAAGAACTCCAGCTCATCGTGACTCTTCGCGATCAGTCCGCTGTGCACATTCAGGTCGCCGATGGCGGTCTCAAGTTTCGCCTTGGTTGCCGCCAGGTCGCTGCGGGTGCCGGCAAGGTCGTTGCGCGTGCTGGCAATATCGCTCCGCGCGCCGCCCAGTTCTGTCTTCACTCCGCTCACCGCCGAGTTCACGCTGGCCACTTCCTGGTTCGTCGCCTGCTGCTCAGCCGCCAGCTTAGCGGCTGCGCGCTCCTGCTGCGCTTTCAGCTCGGTCGTCCGGCTTGTAAGCTCTTTCTCCGCCTTGGAATCGAGGGCTTGCATGCCGGCTTCAATGTTCTTGTTGGTGAGGTGAAGTTTATCTGCAATGACTTTTGATTCTGCGCTCTGCCGCGCCGCACCGGCTTCCAGAGAACCCACGCGACCGCGAAGGTCGTAGATGAAATAAAGCGCGACGGCAAACAGTAGCACGACGGCAACGGCCGCTATCACCGTGGCGGTGCTGGTTCCTTTCTCCGCACAGATGATCGTGGCGCCGCTGCTTCGTCTCTCCCTGGTTCGTCTCTCAACAGGCTGAATCTCGTTGCTATCGGGCATGATGGGGGCTCCTGATGAGAAGTTTGACTTTACAGATTGTTCCAGCGCACCTGCCGCGTGTCAACGTAGACCTTACTTCTATCTAGGTAATTGAGTATTGCGGAAGTAGAAATTCGGGAGCACTGGCCTGAACTGGCCAGTTTGGTTCTTGGCGTGCACCAGCATAGCCCAGGAGAACTGCAGCTAAGGCCAATAGTTCTCCTTCAGTCACCGGCCTTTCAGGGCCAGAAGCTCCGATTCGCCCTGCGGAGATAGCTCCGGAGCCGTTTCGGGGAGAGGTGGCGACGCACCTTTTCTGGGAAGATGCGTGCAGCATTTAGCCCGCCGCGTACATAGTCGGAGAGAGTAGATGAAACAGATTCGACTGTTCATATTGTTCGCACTTGTCGCATCGGCACTCGGAGTGGCGCAGGATAATCAGTCCACCACGGTTCCCACCGACAACCCGCAATCCACCACGGTGATCGTGACCCCGGCAGCGCAACCGTCCCCGGTGAGGATTCTTACCCCGACCGCGGGACAGACGCTGAAGGAGAACTATGTCCATCTCCGTTTTGAGTTGGCGCAGCCCGCGCTGAGTGGAGAGCCAAATTTCCTGGTACAACTCGATAGCGCGGACCCCATCAATATGAGCGACACCGATTACACGTTTTCCGGTCTGCAGCCCGGCCCGCACACCATCCGGGTGACGCTGGTGGATGCAAACAATGTTCCCATCCAGGGCGGTAGTGCAGCGGTGCAGTTCAAGGTGCCATCCGACCAACCGGCAAAGAGCGACGATCCTCATGGCGCGATGCTGCGTCGCAGTCCATCCCTCGCCAGTCGAACCCTCGCCGGCGCTATTCCTGCCCTGCCGATTCCTCCCGAGTTGCGTAACGAAGGAGATCCCAAGCTGCCGATGGCAGGCAGTCCGCTGCCGATGCTATCGCTGATTGGCTTTGGCTTGCTGATCGGGGGCGCCGCGCAAGCCATGCGCATACGCTAATGCTCGGCAAGTGAACCGCTCATGATTCCAGTTCCGGTCTATGTTTCTGCCACGTTTCCTCGCATCTATTATCGAGTGAGTTTCGGCGCGAAGCCGTGACTTCTAAGGATGCGTCCACCTTGTCTCCCAACATTCCGGCACGCGCCAGCTTAACTGTGAGAGCGATTCGGCGTTATATTGCACCGTTGCTTCTGTTTTCCGGCGTTGCGGTTCTTGGTTACGCCGGATTCCAGTACGGAGCGATGCTCTACCAGCAGCGCCACTTGCAGGCGCTCTGGCGCCAGCAACAGAGAGTGAATCTGGTGTCCGACCAGCGCACCTCTCCACACCCCGCATCGGAGATGGGAACCCTAACCCGAATCAGCATTCCAAGCATCGAGTTTTCCGCCGTGATCGTGGAGGGCACGGATCTCTATTCGTTACTGATCGGCCCAGGACATTTGACCGGCACGGCTCAGCCTGGAGAGTCCGGCAACGCCGTCGTCAGCGCGCACCGCGACACCTTCTTCCGCCACATCATGAAGCTGAGTCCGGGCGACCGCATCCTGATCGAGCGCGACGGACGAAGCTTCACCTACGCGGTCAAGGGGTTCAGAATCGTCAAGCCCGACGATATCTCCGTGACTGCGCCGAGCAATGACAACCGGCTCACGCTCATAACCTGTGATCCGGCCTACTACATCGGCTTCGCACCACAGAGGCTGGTGGTGATCAGCAAACTGGTTTCGGCGGAAGCGGCTTTGCCCAGCATTGCGGAATCCAAGCAGCCGCAGTCTCAAATCCAGCCGTCCCAATTCCAAGTCAAGCGGGCGGCAATGGACAAGGCCACGGCTCACGGAGCAAGGCGCTAGACCTCTGCGCCTGAGCTCTCCATCTCTTCGATATTCTCGATCTACTTGCTTTGCTCGCCGGAAGGCCGCGCACTGTTTACAATGGAGCGGTGCAAGAACAGAACGACATAATTGTGATTGGCGGCGGGATCATTGGCCTCTCGCTCGCATGGGAGCTGAGCCGCAAGTCCGCGCGGGTGTTGCTCATCGAGCGCAGCGAGCTTGGACAAGAGGCAGCCCATGCCGCCGGTGGAATGATCGCCGACCTCGATCCGGTGCTCCCGGCCGACCTGCAAGAACTCGCCCATCGCAGTGCAAAGCTATATCCAACGTTTGTGAGCGACCTTGAAGCGGAGTCGCAACACCGCATCGACTTACGCAATGCCGGGGTGATTGCCTTCGAAGAGCATCCCATTGCCGAGACCGAGGGCATCCGCGCCATCACGGCGGCACAGGCGCTGGCGCTGGAACCCAAGTTGGCGATTCCGCCCGATCCGGCCTACACCATGCGGGAGCGCGCCGTGGACCCGCGCGATCTGGTCACCGCACTGCTGTTGGCGATGCAGAGACACGGGGTGCGGGTGGTTACCGGCGAAGCCGTCCAGAAGCTTCTGGTGGAGCACGGCCACGCCGCCGGAGTGCTCACCGATCACACAACTTATTTCGCGCCGCGGGTGGTGAACTGCGCCGGAGCCTGGGCGGCCCAGATTGCGGGCCCCAAACTGCCCACCCTGCCAGTGAAGGGACACATGGTGGCGCTGGCCTTTCCCGAGGAGTTGGCGATGAGTTCCGCCGACCGCGAAGAAAAGCGCGTCTTGCGTCATGTCTTGCGCTCGCGCTGGTGCTACATCATCCCGCGCAGCAATGGACGCTACGTTGTCGGCAGCACGGTGGAACCGGCGGGCTTCGACAAGTCGCTCAACGCCTATCGCGTCAAGCGGTTGCAGGATGCTGCGGCGCGCCTGATTCCGCTGTTTGCAGAGGCAAAGATTGCCGAGGCCTGGACCGGCCTGCGCCCCGGAACCCCAGACAATCTCCCCATGCTAGGCACCACGTCGATCGCGGGCTACTACGCCGCCACCGGCCATTACCGGGACGGAATTCTTCTCGCCCCCGTGACCGCCGAGGTGATGTCCGCGCTTATTCTGGAGGGAAAAACACTGCTGCCGCTGGAGCGGTTTTCTCCGCGGCGCTTCTAGCTTTCTTGGGCGTGCGGGCCAGGCGCTCACGCCACCGCGAAGCTTCCAGTCGCGGTGCTATACTCTCCAGTTTGCCTGGATGCGCCAGCTTCCTTGTCCACCCAGACCTGCCACTTCAGAAAGGATTCTCCCGTCATGGCATCGCCCGCAATTGCTTTCGCCAAGAAAAACGAAAAACGCTTCCTCGAAGAACTGAAAGACCTGCTTCGCATCCCCAGCATCAGCACCCTTCCTGAACACAAGAGCGACATCGATAAAGCTGCCGGGTTTGTGGCCGCCGAGTTGAAGCGCATCGGTGTCGAGCACGTCGAAGTCATACAGACCGAGGGCCATCCATTGGTCTACGGCGACTGGCTCCACGCCGCCGGCAAGCCCACCGTGCTGATCTATGCGCATTACGACGTGCAGCCCGCCGAACCCTTGGAGGAATGGCTTTCGCCGCCATTTGAACCCACCGAACGCAATCAGAATCTCTACGCGCGCGGAGCGGTGGACGATAAGGGCCAGCTCTGGATGCAGATCAAAGCCCTGGAATCGCTCTTCGCCGCCGACGGAAAATTGCCGGTCAACGTGCGCGTGCTCTTCGAAGGCGAAGAAGAAGTTGGAGGCGAGGCGGTTGAAAAGTTCGTGCAGGAGCACGGCGACCGCCTGAAGTCCGACGTAGCGCTGGTCTGCGATACCGAGCTTTTCGCACCCGACCTTCCGACCTTGTGCGTCGGTCTGCGCGGCCTGGTCTACACCGAGATCGAAGCGCGCGGAGCGGCGACGGACCTGCACTCGGGAGTCTACGGCGGTGCCGCTCCCAACCCGCTCTTCGCTCTCTGCGAAATTATCAGCAAGCTCAAGGACGACGCGGGCCGCGTTCTCATCCCCGGCTTCTACGACCAATGGGCCTCGCCCACCGATGCCGAGTTGAAAGCCTGGAAGTCGCTGCCCTTCGACGAAGAGCACTACCGCAAAACAGAAGTAGGCTCAACGGTGTTGACCGGTGAGAAGGACTACGGAGTGCTCTACCGTACCTGGGCGCGCCCCACGCTAGAGGTACACGGCATCCCCGGCGGCTTTACCGGCGCCGGCGCCAAAACGGTCATCCCCGCCAAAGCGTCGGCCAAGGTCTCCATGCGCCTGGTCCCCGACCAGGAGCCAGACGACATCCTGGAAAAGTTCACCCGCTTCGTGAATTCGCTCGCACCGAAGGGAATCCAGATCGCCATCAAGGTTCACTCCAAGGGCAAAGCCGTAGTGGTAAGCACCGACAACAACTACATCAAGGCGGCTGACCAGGCGCTGCATCAGGTCTTCCAGAAGGAAACCGTCTACACCCGCTCTGGAGGCTCCATCCCCATCGTCGGCCAATTCCGCAACGACCTGAAAATCCCTTCGGTAATGATGGGCCTCGGTCTTCCCGACGACAACATCCACGCCCCCAACGAGAAGTTCCACATTCCAAATTTCTACAAGGGCATCGAGTCGGTAGTCCGCTTCCTATCCATCCTCGGCCAGCAATAAGCTTTTCGCTTCACAGTGCCCACATCTGCCGCGGTTAGTGTCTAGTACCAAGACATGGTTTACAGGGTGTTCCAAGACATATAGAGGCCCGGATCATCTCCGGGCCTCTATTCGCTGAACAAATCTCACAGCTTCTTGAAGTACTCGATCATATCCGGCGAGTTCCACTCCACCGCGCCCATGAATTTGCGCTGGATTTTTCCATCCTTATCGATCACGAAGCTCTCGGGATAGGCAAAGGTTCCATACAGCGAGCTTGACTTGTGATCCGGATCGCGGATGGTCAGCACGCCCTGCATGTTCTTCGCCGTAAATGCCTTGTAGGCCGCATCGTCCACGTCCATGCTGACTGCAACCACAACGACTTTGTCGCCCAGTTGCTGCTGCAGAGCCACCAGATCCGGCACCTCCTGCACGCACGGCGGGCACCACGTAGCCCAGAAGTTGAGCAGCACGGGCCTGCCGCGGAACTGGCTCAGTTGCACCGTCTTCTGGCCGTCGGTCACGGTAAAGTCCGGAGCCGTCGTGCCGATCTGTGCCGGTTCCGAGTTACGGCAAGAGCCGAGGGCAAGCACCAGCGCCGTTACTAGCAGAAGTATCCCAAATCGTTTGCTGAAGGTCACGTCCCTTATAATAAACCGGAAGCAACAATTATGGACTCCATGACTCTTCTTAATTCCGTACCTAAGGTCTCCATCATTATTCCGGCTCGCAATGAGGAGGCCAATCTCGAGCGCTGCCTGCGTTCCCTCGTCATGCAGAAGGGCGTTGCCTTTGAGATTTTCATCGTCAACGACGCCTCCACCGACGGTACTCGGGCCATCGCCGAGAGTTTTACCAGGGTTCGCCAGTGTCCCTTCGTCGCGCTCAATCAATTCCTCGTCGATGTCCATGTTCTCGACGCCCCCCAACCTTTGCCCGAGGGATGGACCGGCAAGACGAACGCCATGGTCGCCGGCGAAGCCGCTGCCCAGGGCGAGTGGCTCCTCTTCACCGATGCCGACACTGAACATCTCGAAGGCTCTCTGGCCTCCGCTGTTGCCGAGGCCGAGGCCCACCACGCCGACCTGCTCTCCTATTCGCCCGAGCAGCTTCTCACCGGATTCCGTCAGCGTTTAGTGATGCCGCTCATCTTCGGCGAACTAGCCGTCAGGTACAGTCCGCGCCGCGTCAGCGATCCTGCGCTTCCCGACGCCGCCGCCAACGGCCAGTACATGCTCGCTCGCGCCAAAGTCCACCGCAAACTCGGCGGCTTCGCATCCGTTGCCACTGAGTTGCTCGAAGACCTCGCCTTGGCGCGCCGCTACAAGCAGCAGGGAAGCACGATCCGCTTTCGTTTCGGCCGCGGCCTCGTACGCACCCGCATGTACAGCTCCTGGGACGACCTCCGCATCGGCTGGACCAAAAATCTCGCTCTGCTCTTTCCCAATGCTCGCCAACTCGCCCATAAGCGCCTCAATGAGTTTTACTGGCTGCTTCTCTCCCTCTTGCTGTCGCTATTCTGGACATCGAGGCTCTCGGCTGAAACAGCCGTAGCTTCCCATGCTCACTGGATTCCGATAGCTGCGGTCTTCTGCCTGTGGCTCCTCACGCTCTTTAACTTTGCAACCTTTTACGCCCGTGTATCCCACGCCCACTTTCCGTTCGGACATTCGCTGCTGTCCCTCTTCGGACTCCCATCGTTTGCCGCTCTCCTTCGCCGGTCGGCCAAAGCTCACGAAGAGGGAACTGTCACCTGGCGCGGACGTACCTACCGTACGGCGGGAGCCGAAACGCGCTCCGTCGCATCCAATTCCAAGTAGCTGTAAAATGTTTCGCTGCACTCGTCAGGGAGCCGCTGGAATGATCTACCTCACCCGCAAGGCCGAGTTTTCCGCCGCCCACTACTATTACAAGCCCGAGTGGACTCCGGAGGAGAACCAGCGCGTCTTCGGCAAGTGCTCCAACCTCAACGGACACGGCCACAACTACACACTGGAAGTCACCGTCGCCGGCGAGGTCGATGCTGTCACCGGCTTTGTCATCGATCTCAAGCTGCTCAAGGACATCCTCAATCGCGAGGTTCTCGACGACTTTGACCATCGCCATCTCAATAAGGAAGTCCCCGAGTTCACCGCCCAGCTTCCCACCACCGAGAACCTCGCGGTCGCCATCTGGCGGCGTCTGGAGTCCAAGCTCCATCCGGCCAAGCTGCATCGCGTGCGCCTCTACGAGTTGCCCGATCTCTTTGTGGACTACTACGGAGAATAGCGATGAAGGTCTATCTCACCCGCCGCTACCTCTTTGTTGCCTCCCACCGTCTGCACAATCCGTTGCTTGACGACGCCGCCAATCGCGAGTGCTACGGCAAGTGCAACCATTCCCACGGCCACGGCCACAACTACTATCTTGAGGTCACCGTCTGCGGCCCGATTGCCCCAGAGACCGGAACCGTCTGCGATCTGGCCGCGCTCGACTCTGCTGTCAAGCGCGAAATCCTCGACCGCTTCGACCATCAGAATTTGAATGAGCTTGAAGATTTCAGCACGATCATCCCAACTACGGAAAACCTCGCAATCCAAGTTCAGCAGATTCTGAGCCGAGTTCCGCTTCCGGCTCATCTTGAAAGCATCCGTATCGAAGAGACTACGAAGAATTCATTTGAATACGCGGGCGCTTCAGAGCCAAGACGCTGAACTGGTTAGCGAAAGATGTAGCGAGCGCTGCAGCGAGAAACGACGCGAGAGATGAAGCGAGAGATAATGAAAGCCGTTGCCATCGACAAACGAATGAGCCAGCCAGAGCAAGACGAAACGACCGCCCTCCAGCACGCCAGCTTTGAAGAGCTGGTCCGCGAGATGCTCTCCCGCATCGGCGAAGATCCCGCGCGCGAAGGTCTGCTCAATACCCCCCAGCGCGTCGCCAAATCGATGCAGTACCTCACCCGCGGCTACGCCCAGCAGCCCTCCGACGTGCTCAACGGCGCTCTCTTCACCGTCGATTACGATGAGATGGTGATCGTCAAAGACATTGAAATGTTCAGCCTCTGCGAACACCACATGCTGCCATTCTTTGGCAAGGTGCACATCGCCTACATTCCCAAAGGCAAGGTCATCGGCCTCAGCAAATTGCCGCGCCTGGTCGAGGTCTTTGCGCGCCGGTTGCAGGTGCAGGAGCGCCTCACCACTCAGTTGGCCGAGGCAATCCAGGAGACCATCCAGCCCCAGGGAGTCGGTGTCGTCATCGAAGCGCGTCACCTGTGCATGATGATGCGAGGCGTGGAAAAACAGCACTCCGCAGCCGTCACCTCGGCCATGCTCGGCGTCTTCCGTCAGCAGGAAACTCGCAACGAGTTCCTCTCCCTGCTACGCCAGAAAGCGCCCAACGACTTCTAGCTCTCCGTTCCGGCGTTTCACCGCTTTGTTGTCTCCGAGTCAAAGCTCTGTCGAAACAGCAGCTCCGGATCTGTAGCCGAGAATTAACACCAGCTCGGCTCTGTCGGGCAACCCCCGCCCACCGGCGCGCCACTCATGCAGCGGATGAGCAGGTAAAAGTGTGTCCCGTAAGGGCGCCGAGCCTGGGCTCATCGGAAAAGGAGCCACCATGAGGAAGCCTTTCGCAACAGTCCTATTGCTTGCCCCGACTCTCTTGTTTGGCCAAGGCGCACTGCAAGGCACTTGGCGCACCAACATGGATCAATCTCAATTATCTCCCCAGCCCTACGTCTTCTCTGTCGCGGATGGCATGTACGAGTGCTCCACCTGCGCTCCTAAAATCAAGATCAAAGCCGACGGCACAGACCAGCCTGTCACCGGTCAGAGCTATGACACGCTCAGCGTCCGCGTCAATGATTCCAAGACCATCGCACTTACTGCCAAGAAGGGCGGTAAAACGGTCTTTGAACAAACCAGGACGGCTACCGACGATGGCAGCACTCTTGCCTTGAAGAACATCTCCTATGCCAAAGAGAGTGGCAATCAAGTCGAAACCAATGTGAGCTTTACGCGCACCGACAAAGCGACGCCGGACGCAAACGCCACCTCTGGCTCGTGGCAGATCAATAAGGTCGTCGAAAGCGATACCGGGCTGATGACCACATACAAATGGGCTGGCGATGAACTGAGCATGAGCCAGCCGGCGGGCGAGAACTACACGGCAAAGTTGGACGGGAAAGATTACCCGTACCACGGTTCGTATTCCTTTGATTCAGTCTCCTTGAAGCAAATTGATGATCGTACGATCGAAGTAACGAATAAACGCGAAGGCAAAGTGATTTCGGTCTCACGTATCAGCGTTTCGCCCGACGGAGGAACACTGACCGAGGTAGCCAACAACAAACTGACGAATCGCACGTCTACCTACATTTCGGAAAAGGAAACCATCGACGCGGGGAAATAGCCGCTCTCCGAGTGGTCTACCGGGAAGCGCCTTACCGTGGCGGAGCGGCCACGATTCTCGAAGCCGCTCCGGCAAGCGTGATCGGGGTTGAAGGTAACTGTGTCAGTGCACCCGTATTGGGATTGATCTTGAATTCCACCAGAGCGTCCGGGCCGCAACAACTAAATGCGCTCGTGAATTCGTTCTCATTGGAGAACAAGAAGGCCCCGGACGAATCAATCGCCATCGTTGTGCTGGCCTCATCGTCCGTCGGTGCAGGAGTGACCTGTACCGGCATTCCCGGCATCAGGGGTAAAACTCCGCTCGTAGTATTTGCCGTCAAAGAAAATCCCGTAAACGAGTAAACGGCCGAGCCGACATAGAGAAAACGGCCCATAGGATCGATGACTGACGCGTAGAAGCCGCCTACCGAGCTATCTTTGCTGCTTCCCGGCAACGGGGTCAATGCGCCGGTGGACGGATCAATCGCAAACACTGTAACCGTCGCGTTCCCGCTATCGACCACAAACAACCGCTTCCCGGCTGGATCGATTTGCGTGGCAACGTACTGTGGTGCGGTGCCAACCTCGCATACGTCACGTTGAAAGACAAATGGACTGCCAGCCACAGCGGTCAGCGCACCCGTGGTGGAATTGATACTAAAGCCCCACAAATTGCTCGTAACCGGACCGCACGGGTTGCTTCCTGGATTACCAACCGGTGCGCCATCGGAATGGGTGTAGAGAAACGCGCCGTTTGGGGTGATAGCCGCACCGCCGTCACTTTGAGCTTGGACAAAGTTGGTAAAGACAACCGTGCCGTTGCTCTGCACGGTAAAAATGCCAATCCCGGTATCGCCCGAGCTGTCGCTGTACGGCGCGACGTAAAGGAAGTGACCGGAGAAATTCACGGCGATCGTACCCACCTCCGAAGCATCGGTCGTCAATGCCTGCTTCAACGTAGGTGTGCCAGATGCAGGGTCGAGGGCGTACACCAAAAGGGAAGTAGATCCCACACAACACGTGCCAGCCGGATAATTCTGGGCGAGGACGTAAGCGGCAGCGCCATGCGGGGCCAGCGCCATATCGCCCCCGGTTGAGAAATTAGTCGGAAACGGCGATCCGGGAATTGGACTGAGGACGCCGGAATTAACATTCAGGTCAAATGCTTCGATCAACCCGGAGAAAGTACCCCCGGCATTCCCGCTCCCAAAACTCTGACTCGTCTCCGATACATAGATAACCGGGCTGCTCTGGCCTTGACCGCCGCCGCTCCCATCTGGTCCCGTTCCGCCACTGGGGTTGCTGCCCGGCGCGGCTGCTGCACTCGACCCCCCACTGCATCCAGCCAGCCAAACGCACAAGACAAGCGCAATGCACCCCGACGCAGCGGACAGACGGGAACCGCATCTCAGGCGTTCACAAGGCTCTATACTCCGCTTCATGAGGAATACCCCGGTTCATGCGGAGTAAAGATGTACATCGGACCTCCTCAGTTGCCGACGATGTTGGCGGGTGGGCCATTCAAGCCCGCTGTTTGGCTTGAGTGGGGATGTTCCATCGTGGAACGCCTGCGGGCGAACATCGCCGCTTCGCCTGTCCTTCTCATCTGCTACTCTCTCAGCATGCCCGCACGCGCCCAGCTCGCTCTCGTCACCGGAGCCTCTCGCGGCCTCGGCCTCGCCATAGCCGTGGCGCTCTCGGAACGCGGATTTCATCTCATCCTCGCCGCGCGCAGCCAGCGCCCACTGGAGCGCCTCGCCGCCCGCTTGCCCAACTCCACCGCCATCGCCTGCGATATTCGCGATCCGCAATCGGTCGCGCAACTGGCCGCGCTGGTAGCTGGGCTGGCAGGTAAGCCCAAGCGCCTCGACGTGCTCATCAATAACGCAGGTATCGCCGGTCCGGCGCAACCCATCGAGTCGCTCGATTACGCCGCCTGGCGTGAGGTGATCGATACCAATCTCCACGGCACATTTCTGGTCACCCAATCCGTGCTCCCATATCTCGGGAAGGGAAGCGTGATCGTCAACAATCTCAGCGTCGCGGCCCGCACCGCCTTCCCCGGAATGGCCGCCTATAACACCTCCAAACGCGGCCTGCTCGCCTTCACCGAGACTCTGCGCGAGGAACTGCGTCCGCGCGCCATTCGAGTCGTCGCGCTTCTTGCTGGAGCCACGGACACTGAAATCTGGAAACAGTTCTGGCCCGGCGCGCCCCGCCGCCGCATGATGTCTCCGCAAACCATCGCCCAGATCGTGGCCATCGCCGTAACGCAGCCCGCCAACGCAAACATCGACGAACTCGTCATCACTCCGTCGGCAGGCGCGCTCTAAGCTCCAAAACTGACAAGCCCCACATTCCCATCTGCTGCATGGGTGCGGGGCTTCTAATGCTGCGGACCTTTCGACGGCGATGGCCGGAGTCTAACCTTCGTCGTCGTCGAACTCTTCTTCTTCCTCGTCTATGTCGAGTTCATCGTGATCAATCAGGTACGGGTCCATCGGATCTGGCTGCGGATTGTACTCGTCATCCGGTTCGGCGCGGGCGTACACGCTGGGGCGGTCACAGAAATCTCTGGCTTCATGCATTTGGGCACCTCGTGGATTTTAGTATTCCTTCTTTTGGAATCCCCACGCCTCCAAATCGATGCCCAACCCCGAGATTTAGTTCCCGTCTGGAGCATTTTGGAGAAAGCCGCCCTAGTAGCCATAACGGTAGCGCTGCGTTCTGGAAGGGAAGAGCCGCACCAGCAAAACTCCAGCCAGAAAGCCTCCCACATGGGCCCAAAAAGCAACCCCACCCGAATTCCTGCCAGCCGCAACCAGCGCCGTCCCAACCCCACTCAGGAACTGCAGCGCGAACCAGTACCCCAGTACCGCCCATGCCGGCAGCCAGAGAAAAAATACAAAAAAGAAGGGAACCAGCATCAGCACCCGCGCCCGCGGATACAGAACGAAATACCCGCCCATCACCCCGGCGATGGCGCCGCTGGCGCCCACCATTGGAATCACGGAGTTGGAATCCGAGACAATCTGTGCCAACGCCGCCATGAATCCACACGTGAGATAGAAAATGAGATACGGGAAATGTCCCAGTGCATCTTCAACATTTCGCCCAAAGACCCACAAAAACCACATGTTAAAGAGGATGTGCCAGATGCCGTAGTGCATAAACATGCTGGTCAGAACTGGCAAAAGCGCAAATACCGGCGAGACCGCAAGGCCATGCGCATGCGCGTGCGGCAACGCGCCATGCAGAACCGCCACCAGACGCTCCGGCACCAAGCCGAACGTCCGGACGAACTCCGTCTGCGATCTCCGGTCGAGCGAAATCTGAAACAGAAACACCGCCACGTTGGCCGCAATCAAAAAGTAGTTGACCAGCGGAGTGGACAGCCGGGGAGTATCGTCTTTCAGTGGAATCATGGTTCGTCTGTCTTGCCTGTCTCCGCCGCGTGGCAATCGTGGCGTTCACATCATACGGCATTTCACGCGCCTGACCGCTGGACTTCCACAAGCCTGGTTTGACCAGCGGCCAGCTTTCCATGACCATAGAGGGGAATGATTAACGCAGTCCTGGTACTGGATAAGCCCGCCGCCTTCACCTCCCACGATATCGTCAATCGCGTCCGGCGAATTACCGGCGAGCGCAGTGTCGGCCATCTCGGCACCCTGGACCCCATGGCGACAGGCGTGCTCCCACTCGTGCTGGGCCGCTTCACAAGACTCGCCCAATTCTTTAACGATGCGAGGAAAGTCTATGAAGGAGAAATACGTTTCGGTTTCTCCACCGACACCTACGATGCCGAAGGCGAAACTGTAGGGCCGGTTTCCAGCGTCCCGCCCTCCTTGGCCGAAATTCACCGCTACCTGCCCGCCCTTACCGGGCGCATCCTGCAACTGCCGCCCGTCTACTCGGCCAAAAAAATCAACGGCGTCGCCGCCTATAAACTCGCCCGCAAAGACAAACCCGTCGAGATGAAGCCGGTCGAAGTCGTTGTCCATCGCTTCGAAATCCAAGGCGTTGTGGGAGATCGCGCCCGCTTCGTCGCCGAGGTTTCCGCCGGAACCTACATCCGCTCGCTCGCCCACGACCTCGGTCAGGCACTCGGTTGCGGAGCCCACCTCAGCCAGTTGCGCCGAACGCAGGCCGGGGAATTCAGCCTCTCTCAGTCCGTAACCCTCGACGCACTCGCCCAATACCACTCCAGCCTCACCCAGAGCGTCCCAGTTGTGGACTTATCAGAATACCCATTATCGGACGTTTGGGATGGAGAGAAAGCGCCTGAAATTCGCAATATCCCGCTCCCGACGCCATCCTCTCCCTACCTCCACCCTCGTCAAATACTCGCCCGCTTTCCATCCGTCACTGCCTCACCTCAGGTGGTAGCCGCCCTCCGCAATGGCCGATCCATCAATCTTCCGGAGTTCTCCGACGCGCCTCTGGTGAAAGTTTTCGCCGATCAGCAACGGCTCATTGCGGTCGCGCAGCGGGTCGCCGGGACGCTCTTCCGGCCCAGCGTTGTGCTCTTTGGCAGCAATGAGCCGTTACCACTCTAGCTTCGGGTTGCATTAAGCACGAGCCGACATCAGCGTCTCCAGCTCACGGCTGAAGTTCTCCAACTCGCTCAGCCGCTCCGGCGTTGCCTCAATCAGTTCGCTCTTGGCCTGGAAGACCCGTCTGCCCGCTCGCTCCACCAGCAGGCCCAGAACCTCACCCATGTGCCAACCGGGCTGTCCAATCAGTTTGAGTCCGAGCGGCGTCGGCTGCACTAGGGCGATGCAGTTTCCCTTCATCACTCCCACTGTATTCGGAAAGCGCTCGAAGGTTTCGATCTCAAATCCAGCTAAATAAATGGCTTGTAACTGCGTCGCGGGATCAGGCACAAAGATTCCTCCGTCAGGCCGCCGAAGCTACGATCCCCGGCTCCCCTTCGCTCCATGATGACATCTGCTCGGCGCTGGCTGCCACTTGGAACAGCGGCACCATGGCAGTCGCCAGCCGATTCTTGTAAGAATACTCGCCGGTCATGAAATCCACGTCCAAACCTTCTGCCAGGGACTCGCGCGTAACGTCAAAGATCATCACCTGCCCCGGCGAGAATCGCTCCCATCGCGCATCGTGATGAATCGTATAGAAGTGCCGGAATTGTCCATGCCGGAAGCTCACGAGAGCGGCCGCAACATCTCCATCGTAAGTCTCGTAACTCCATATAGTACATTTACATAGTTCATTGCATACGATGTGCAGCATGAAGTCCTGCCGCTCCCTGTCCCCGAACAGGTTCTCGCTCTTGCCACTCCACTCGGCCTTACGCCGGTAGACCCATTCGGCGATTGGCCGCAGCTCTCGCTCCCGCCGCACCAGGCGAAGTCCTTCGCGAGCCAGCCTCCGGCTCGCCTTGGCGGCCTTGTGGTGTCTTTTTACAAATTCTTCCGCCGTCAGGTCGCAGCGGCGGGTCGTAGGAGCATTACAAAACTCCGTAGGTCGCAGGCTCTGCCAGCGCGCCTGCGTCTCGTGCCCTCGCAGTGCCCTCACATTCAGGGGAATTCCCACCCGCGCCAGTTCCAGCCAGGCGCACTCCAGCAGCCTCGGCTCGCCAGCGCTTAGAACGTCGCGATAATCGAACAGGGTTTCGCCTAACAGCCCCAGTTCCCTTTCGCGCCGCACCGCCGGGATAATTGCAATCCCAGCATCGGACTCGGCCACCACAACGTGTGGCGACTCACGGGCGGAGAACCACTCGGCGGCCAGACGATTCAGTTTGTAGGATTGGAACAAGGTGCCGTCGCGCTGATTTTCCAGCCATGTCCAGCGCGACCTCAGCCGGTCCAACTCATGCGCGCTCCGCAGCGTCTCCACCTTCAGCACGTCAATCCCCCGAAACGGATTCTGCAACTCACAATTCGTTAGAAGGCTCTGTGCGCTCCGGGGTTCGCCGGCTTCTACAATTCGTTGGCTGCTACAAAACGTCTGCCGTCTCAGGTTCGGCCAGCCCCGCCTTGCGATAGGCGCCAAGAATGTCCGCCACACTGACCACGCCCATCAGCAAGTCGACATTGCCGCGATGCACCACCGGCAGCATCGGCCGGTCCTTGATGAAGCGCAACGCCACATCCAGGGACTGGTCTTGGTAGAGGCGCGGCACGCGGGCGCGAACCAGGGTCCTCACCGGCGCCGCCTCGTCGTTCGCAGGCTTCAGCAGTGCCTCGCGGCTCAGCACGCTCCAGCGTCCCTCGCCCAGCGATACCAGGAAGTGCTCTTCCGGGTGCTGGCGGCGATGCTCCGCGCCGAGCGAATCACTTCATCCCCCAGCAGAGCCCGGCCCATCGTGGGATGCATGGCATCCTCCACGCGCAGGATTTCCTGTTCGCGCTCTTCCTCCAGAGAAGGCAGGTCGAGCCCATCCTGGCGTGAAAGCAAATCGAAGAGCGGCACTTCCTGGAAGCCGCGCGAGATCAGGTAGGAAATGGTGTTGCAGATGATCACCGGCAGAATGATCGAGTAGTTACCGCTCACCTCCAGAATCATGAAGACCGAGGTCATCGGCGCGCGCAGGATTCCGGCAAACAGCGCGCCCATTCCGACCAGCGCATAGGCCCCCACAGGCACCGCAATCGAGGGAAACAACTGCTGCTCCAGCATGGCAACCGAGCCGCCCAGCATCGCGCCCATAAACAGCACGGGGGCAAACAATCCGCCAGGGGTGCCGGTCGTGAAGCTCAAGGCGGTGGAGAGCAACTTCAGTCCCGCGATAATTCCCAGCACCTCCCACGGGAAGCGGTTATGCATCGCCAGGTCCATCCACTCGTACCCGGCCCCCATCACCTGCGGATACCAGATCGCGATGAATCCAATCAGCAGTCCCGCCACTCCGGGTTGCAGGTATTGCGACCACTGCGGCAGACTTCGCAGCCTTGGCCGCACATACTTAACCACCTTTACGAATACCAGCGATGCCGCGCCGCCCACCACGCCGAGCACTGCGTAGGCCGCCAATTCTCCAGCATGTCCCAGGTGATACTGCGGAACGTGAAACAACGGCTCATCGCCCATGAACCAGCGTTCCACCACAACGCTTGAGATCGCCGACAGCACCACCGCGCCCAGGATTCCCGCGCTCCAGCGCCCAATGACCTCCTCGATGACGAACAGCACTGCCGTAATCGGAGCGTTGAAGGCAGCCGCAATGCCGGCCGCAGCCCCGACCGGCGCCACCAGCCGCAGCCGCTCCTTCGAGAGTTTCAGCCAGCGCCCCAGTGCCGAAGCCAGCCCCGCACCGATCTGCAGTGAAGGGTCTTCCGGCCCCAGCGATTGTCCGCTGCCGATGGCCAACGCACTCAAAACAAACTTTCCCACCACGGTTTCCGACGAAATGTAGCCGTCGTAAATGTACAGAGCGCCCTTGGTCTGGTTCACGCCGCTGCCCCGTACCCGTGGGAAGAACCGCACCGCCAGCACCGCCAGCACCAGTCCCGTCAGCGCCGGAACCAGCACTACGCGTGGCGCGCTGGGATGCATCGAGCTGCCCAGCAGCCAGAGCCGCGCCGACTCAATTGCAATACGGAAGAGCACCACGCAGAAACCCGCAAGAATGCCAATGGCGATGGCCAGCACCAGGAAGAATTGTTCTTCGCGGATCGAGATCAGACCCGAGGGGCCGAGCATCCGGCGCAACGTTTCAAAGTACTTCCGGCGCACCGGAGTCGTCATTAGCTTCCGCAACGCGTCGCGGCTGCTGTCCAGGCGCGGGCTCATCGGTTTGCCCCCATCCGTTCGCGAGCCAGCAACAGCAGTGCTTCATCGTTCAGCGTCGGACTTCCGCAATCCTTTTGCGCAGCCATCTCCGCCTGAAATGCGAAGCGCATCGTGCTCTCGATCACGTCGTCGCGCCCTCGCAGCTTCCGTTCGCTCATCATCGGCGACAGTTGTTCAGCCCACTTTGCAAGCCCGCTCCATTGCGCCGGATCTTTCAGCGCAAAGGACTTATCCGTGGCCTCCATCGCCCGCGCGAATGGCACTCCACACGTAGCCAAGCGCTCGATTGCAATGTGGAACACTGCCAACGTCCGCTCGGTGCGGACTTTAACCGTGGCGCCTTTCGAGAACGGGTCCAGTGCCTCCATGCGCTCCAGTTGTTCCAGCAACGCGCGCGATTCCTGCGTCTCGGTCTTTGACTCGACCAGGTAGCGGCGCGCCGTCGCATAGCTGCCTGCGGCAAAGCTCGCCTTCGCCGCACCCAGGATTGCGGCATCATCGTTCTTGTTCTGATTCAGCTTCGCTTGGTACGCACTCAGCGCGCGGCCCGGATCGCCGTTGCGCAGAAACAGATCCCCAAGTTTTCCCTGCTCCGGCGCAGAGCTGGAAAGAACTGCGGCCAGCGCCAGCAGCGCCGCCTCGGCCTGCTCCTGCCGGCCTTGCCCCACCAGGTATTCCGCCGACTCGAAGCGCGCCGCGGTACGTTGCGGAAACGGATCGGTGCGCTCCGGCCACGCCCCTTCGATGGCGTTCTGGTAATAGCGCAAGGCATCGTCCACATGTTGACGTTGAGCCTCCAGTCGGGCCAGCTTCAGGTTCACCTGGACATCCCCAGGCCGCTGATCCCAGAAGGCGCGCAACTGGCCCAGCGCTTCCCCGGTCGCCCCCGAGGCCACCAATGCGTCGGTGAGCTTCAGCCGGTATTGGAAATTGTCGTGGGAGTACACCAGCGCGGTTTCAAAGTCGTCCACCGCCGCCGCGGCCTGCTTCGTCTCCATCGCGTGCAGACCTGCCTGGTAGTACTCGGCGGCCAGCGCGCTCTGCTTTTCGCGGAAGCCGTTGACCACCAGGCTGGTGAACGAAAATCCGAGCACGATGATCAGCCCCAGCGTCAGCAAAGGCCGCCAATCCTGAAGCGTCCAGGTATGGTGGCCATCCTCGTCGCAATGCTGGCAACGGCCGTTTTCCCCAAGGGGCTGCCTGCAAACCGTACACTTGGCCGTTTCGTCGCTCATTCGCATACCATTCCGCCAGCTCAATCTCCGCGCCCGGCGGCAGTTCGTCTATTTACTTGATATCACGCAAGCGGCATACGAAGACATTGGCAGCAAAAAAAAGAGAGAGGAGCGTTCCCTCTCTCGACTCCGATCTTCGACAATCCGGGGAGCTGGGTGCCCCACCTTCGGCGCGCCGCTTTTGCGCGTCTAAGGTGGGCAACAGCAAGCTCCCGGCCTTTGACACGCTAATCCCTCCGTCAATACAGGTGGAAATTGACTTCCACATTGATCTGAACCGCCACCGGAGATCCATCTTTCAGCGCTGGCTGAAATCTCCAAAGCCGCACCGCCTCGATTGCCTTCTGATCCAGTCCCATCCCCAGGCTGTGCTCCACGCGAACGTCGCGCGGCTTCCCGTTTGCGTCCACGATCAGCCCCAGCACCACGGTTCCCTGGTATCTCGCCTTGCGGGCTTCCTCGCTATACTCCGGGTCTGGCTTCTCCAGAACTCGCGGTGCGCTCACGCCTCCGCCCACCCGGAAGACTCCGCCGCCAATGCCGCCGCCGTGGCCCGGACCTACCCCCGGCCCCGTGCCGCTGCCGATCCCGCCGCCGCTCCCAGAGCCGATACCGCCGCCCATGCCGGTGCCATTCGACGCCGGTCCCGCCGGCAGTGCCGACTTTGGATCGCCAAAGTTCAGCGCCGCCGCCGAAGCCAGCTTCACCTGCGGAGGCACCACCACCGTCGGCTCCACCGCCAGCTTCGGATTGTCGTTCCGGATCACCATCGCCGGAGGTGTAATCTGCTGCATCGAGAACTTCGGCAGCCTGCCCTTGGGAGCCACCAGCTTGTCGTGGTCTCCACCGCCGCCGCCGCCGCCGACCGTGTCATGCGGTTTGGCCGAGATCGGCATATAGTCGCTGATCTGTGGCGCAACCAGGCTGATCTGCTGCGTCGGCGTCGCAATTACCTTTACTCCCGCAATCGAGAGCCAAACAATTCCGCCCAAGGCCGCCGCGTGAATCACCAGCGAAACCCCTGCGCTCTTTTTCTTGAACCTGTAATCGCCCCACATATCCGCAACCTTCACCGGGCTCGATGTCAGTTGCAACGGCGGAAGTTTCTTCGGGAACAGCCATTCCCGCACATTCGTGAACAGCGACTGCCAAAGCGGCGGATTGAGATCCTCCTGTATCAGCAGATTGAGCTCTGGCTCTCTCATCATCGACGGCACTGCGATTTGATTCTCCATGTTCGGAACCCGGCCCTCACCCAGGGCTTTGCTGCGGTTTGGTAATGCGAATCTAATTCGTACTCAGCCCAGGCGCTCTGAAACCCCCTCACGAGATTCCTTTAGCGTCGGCCTGCGTTGCGCTCCGCGCCTTCCTGTGGGCCGCTCTCTCTCACTGCTCAGATACGCACTTTGCGCCCCAAGTTGCATTCCGATAGCGGCTCTCCAAACATCTCAATGCCGTGTCAATGTCGTGCCCGATCTTTCAGGCCTCGCTCGGCTTATAATAAGAAATTCAAGAACTTTGTAGATGCGGATCAACACCCCCCGCTGATTGATCGATCGGAGACATAGACCCGAGTGGACCTCAAGGCAACCGTAAATCTGCCCATCACCGATTTCCCCATGAAGGCGAACCTGCCCCAGAACGAGCCCAAAATGCTCGAACATTGGCAGAACATTCGCATCTACGAGCTGGTCAGAAAATCGCGGCAGGGCGCGCCCTCCTACGTCTTGCATGACGGACCACCCTACGCCAACGGCGCCATTCATCTCGGCCACGCCCTCAACAAGTGCCTCAAGGACTTCATCGTCAAGGCCCGCACCATGGCTGGCTTCGATTCGCCTTACGTCCCCGGCTGGGACTGTCACGGCCTGCCTATCGAAATCAAAGTAGATGAAGCTCTCGGCCGCAAAAAGCTTGAGATGGACCCGCTCGCCGTTCGCCACGCCTGCCGCAAGTACGCCGAGAAGTACCTCCAGATCCAGAGCGACCAGTTCCAGCGCATCGGAGTCTTCGGTGACTTCGACCACCCCTACTCCACCATGACCAACGGCTACGAGGCCAAAGTCATCGAGAACTTCTACGCCTTCTTCGAGAAGGGTCTCGTCTACAAAGGACTCAGGCCGGTCTACTGGTGCATCCATTGCCGCACCGCCCTAGCCGAAGCCGAGGTCGAGTACGCCAACCACACCAGCCCCAGCGTCTTCGTAAAGTACGCGCTCAAGAGCGACCCGGCGGCAATTGCCCCCCAACTGGCCGCCTACGCTGGCAAAGTCAGCACCGTCATCTGGACCACCACCCCATGGACGCTGCCCGCCTCCATGGCCGTAGCCTTTCACCCGCGCGCCGAGTACCAGGCGATCCTCGACAACGCAACCGGACAGGTCTATCTCCTCGCCGCCGAACTCGCCCCCGCCGCCCTCGCCAAGCTCGAAATCGGCAAGCAAGCCGGCCACACCGTGCTCGCCACCTTCCCCGGCGTGCAGCTCGAGCGCGTCCTCTTCGCCCACCCCTTCCTGGAGCGCGACATCCTCGGCGTCCTCGCCGACTACGTCACCATGGATCAAGGCACCGGAGCCGTTCACACCGCGCCCTCCCATGGCGCCGATGACTTCTACACCGGAGTCAAGTACGGCCTCGATGCCACTACCCGCGTCGATGCCGGCGGCCACATCACCGAAGGTCTGCCCGAGTACGACGGCAAGAAGGTTTTCGCCGCCAACGAAATCATCGTCGAGTTGCTCACCTCACGCGGCGTCCTGCTCGGACGCGAAAACATCGAGCACTCTTATCCGCATTGCTGGCGCTGTCACAAGCCGGTCATCTTCCGCGCCACCGAGCAGTGGTTCATCTCCATGGAAGGCAAGATCGGCGAAGGAACCCTGCGCACCGAGGCTCTCAAGGCCATCGCAGGAGTTCGCTGGGATCCATCCTGGGGCGAGGAACGCATCGCAAACATGGTCGCCTCCCGTCCCGACTGGTGCATCTCCCGCCAGCGCATCTGGGGCGTTCCCATCGCCGTCTTTTTCTGCGAAGCCTGCGGCAAGTTGCATGAAGACCCGGCCACCAATCGCGCCGTCATCGCCCTCTTCGAGCGCGAGGGAGCCGACGCCTGGTACGCCCGTCCCGCCGCTGAAATCATTCCTCCCGGAACCCGCTGCGCCCACTGCGGCGGCGACGCCTTCCGCAAGGAGATGGACATCATCGACGTCTGGTTCGAGTCCGGCTCCTCGCAGGCATCCGTCCTGCCTCGGATCTTCGGCCAATGGAAGCCCGCCGACATGTATCTCGAGGGCGGCGATCAGTATCGCGGCTGGTTCCACTCTTCCCTGCTCTGCTCCATCGGCCTCAATGGCGAAGCCCCTTATAAGGCGGTGGCCACCAATGGCTGGACCCTCGACGAAAACGGCCGCGCCATGTCCAAGTCGCTCGGCAACACCGTCGATCCCGTCGATATCGCCAAGCGCATGGGTGGCGATATCGTTCGCTTCTGGGTCGCCTCGGTGGATTTCCGCGAAGACGTGCGCGCCAGCGAAAACCTCATGACCCGCGTCGCCGAGAACTACCGCAAGATTCGCAACACCTTCCGCTACATCCTCGGAAACCTGCACGGCTTCTCGCCCGCCCAGGACTTGGTTCCCTTCGAGCAGTTAGAGCCCCTCGATCAGTCCATGCTTCTCCGCACCGCCGACCTCGCCGCCGAAATCCGCGCCTGGTATGACCAGATGCTCTTTCATCGCGTCTATCAGCGCCTCAACGAGTTCTTCGCCGTCGAACTCAGCGCCCAGTACTTTGACATTCTCAAGGATCGCCTCTACACCTTCCCGCGCTCCTCCCGCGAGCGCAAGTCGGCCCAAACCGCGCTCTGGCGCATCGGCGAAGCTCTGCTGCGCCTGGTTGCCCCCATCCTCAGCTTCACCGCCGACGAGGCCTGGCAGTTCATGCCCAAGCTGCTCTCCCGCCCCGAGAGCGTCCACCTCGCCCTGCTGCCCAACGCCAACGACATCACCGGAGAAATCCGCGACCGCGAGCAAGCGCTTCAAGTCCGCGCCGATTGGGACTACCTCTTCACCGTCCGCGAGCTGGCGTTACGGCAGTTGGAAGAGCTGCGCAACAACAAGACCATCAAAGCCAATCTCGAAGCCCGGGTGATCATCAAAGCCTCGGGAGACGATTACAAGCGCCTCGCCCACTACGCCGATAAACTCGCCGCCTTCTTCGTCGTCTCCCAGATCGAGGTGAAACAGGAGGAAGTGAAACCGGCAGAGGCGAATCAGGCAGACGCAATCCCGCCCGCGCCCATCTCCTTCGAGGTGGCCAAAGCCGAAGGCGTCAAGTGCGAGCGTTGCTGGAACTTCTCCACCCACGTCGGCGAGGATGCAACCTACCCCACCGTCTGCGAGCGTTGCAGCACCAACCTTGCGGTCATCGCAGGCGAGCAAGCCGGGAGCACCAACGCATGAGCCTCAACACGGGTGGCCCATTCAAGCCCTCTTTTGGCTTGAGTGGGGCTGTTGACCTAGCTCTTTGCCCCTCTCTTGTTCTTAAGGCGGGCGGGTGGCCCACATCCGCCTTCCTTTGGCGAATGTGGGGCGCAGCCGACGGGTGGCCCATTCAAGCCCTCTTCCGGCTTGGGTGGGGCAGTTCCCCGACTGGAACGAAAATCTAATGTCGCGCTCCGCTCTGCGCTCTCTCTACTTTACGGTGTCGGTGGTCGTGATCTTTCTCGACCGCCTCACCAAGCTCTTCGTCGCCCGCCACGTCGAACTCAACTTCGGCAGCGTGCCGGTGATTCCGAACTTCTTCTCCATCACCCACGTCGAGAACACCGGCGCCGCCTTCAGCCTCTTCGCCGAGTGGCCGCAACGAGTCCGCATCCCCCTGCTGGTCGGCTTCTCCACCGTCGCCATGCTCGTGGTCTGCTACCTGCTCTGGAACTCCGCCACGAAGTTTACCTGGAGCGGTCTAGCCTTCGCCTTCATCCTCGGCGGAGCCATCGGCAATCTCTACGACCGGCTCCTCTTCGGGCGCGTCACTGACTTCCTGCACTTCTACATCGGCCCGCACACCTGGCCCGACTTCAACCTCGCCGACAGCGCCATCGTCTGCGGCGCAACCCTGCTCTGCATCGACCTCATCTTCGGCAGCCGAGCGGCTCAGGAGAACTGACGTGAGACGGGAACGGGATGGCAAGTCTGCATTGCAGGCGTTCATCGAGGCGCGGAGAGCCCACAAGTCTCAAGCTCTTGGAGCAAGCGACAACCCGATACTACGATCAGTTAAGTAAGGACAACCGGGAGGAGCAGCAGTTGTAGGGTGATCTGGTCATCGCAAACTTCCCGGAGTAATCGACGAGTTAATTCACGTTTTAAGACAGTAACTACTCAGGCAATCGTCCCACACCCGCTCTAACCATTGTCCAAAAGGTAATAATCGGTTTTTCAACGATTATCCACTTCGCCAATCCTTCAGTCCCTACTGCCGCGGATACAGCCGCTGATAGACCTTCGCGTTGCGCACAATCGCCTGCACGTACTCTCTCGTTTCGGTGAACGGAATCGACTCGACGAACTCCGGAATGTCGCGGTAGTGTCCAGCCTGCAGCCATTGGTCCACCCGGTTGGAACCCGCATTGTAGGCGGCCAACGCGTACTCCACCTGACCGTTGTATTGCGTCACCATCTCCTTGAAGTAGTGCGTGCCCAGTTGAATGTTCACGTCCGGCGCCAGCAGCGAGGCGGTCGAGAAGTGCTTAATGTGTGCCGCCCGCGCCTCGCCCTTTCCCACCTGTGGCAGCAGTTGCATCAGCCCATACGCGTTGGCGCTCGAAACGGCGCCAGGATTGAACTCGCTCTCCTGCCGGATCAGCGAAGCCACCAGGTACGGGTCCAGCGAGTTCGCCATCGACTGCCGCTGCACGTCCGTCCAGTACGGACGCGGAAATAGTATCTCCCAGTAAGACCGCGGCAGCGCCGTCAGGTCCACCGAGTAATAGCCCGGCAGCGACTTCTTCAAAAACTGAATCGCCCGATGCGTCTGTCCGCTCTCCTGGTAGATGCGCGCGATCTGCAGTGTCGCCCAGCGTGCGCCCTGCCCGCCCTGCTCGGCCTGCAGTTCGCGAATCGCAAACTCATTCAGCCCGGCGTTCTCCAGCAACCGGCTCTTCTCCGCGCGTAACTGGTTCGGTGGTGCTTCCAACTCCAGCGCCTCCGGTCCCAGAGGCTTCAAATCCGGAATCTGCGCCAGCGCCGCATCCTGTCTCAACGCAACATCGGTCGCCGCCGGAGGCAGCTTCGCCAGCCGCTCGCGTCCCAGGTATCCGTAGTAGTAGTTGTGGAAGCGATCGCCGAGCTTCGTATACCAAGCCCGCGCCACCGCGTAGTCGTGCTCATCCTCGGCGATGCGCGCGCGCCAGTACAAAGCCGCAGGAACCTCGGGGCGATCGGGATACCACATCACCTGGTTTTCGAAATCCCTCTTCGCGTTTTCGGTGCGTCCCTGCCGATAGGTCAGCCATGCGGCCTTCCAACTCGCGTAACTGCCGCGTGGACTGCCTTGGAAGCGCTGTTGCGCCTCGCGAAACATGTCGATGGCCTGATCGTAATTCTTGTCCAGCAAATACCTGTTCGCAGCCGAGAGCAGGGCTTGCTCAAACCATGGGCTTGCCGGCGCCTCTTGCCTCATGCGCTCCAGGTTCTGCGCCATGGCGCTGGTGTCGTTATCGCTGCGAGCAATTTCGCCGAGCATGTAGCGGCGCTGCGCATTGGCCTCGCCCGAAGCTTGCACCTGCTCCAGCAGCGCCCGTTCTTCACCGGGGTTGGTATGCCGCAACGCCGACGCCAAAGCCACCTCTACGCTGCCCAGCTCCGCTGCCGGAGCCGTGTGCTCCAGTTGCCGGTAGGCGTGCACCGCATCGGCCCAACGCCCCGCTTTCGCCAGCAAATCCGCCCGTGTCTTCTCGTCGCTGTAGCTGCCTTCCAGCGAGGTCAAGCGCGTAGCCGCCTCGGTCGCCTCCACGCTGGTAGGCATGGTGAAGTACAGACGCTTTAGGATTTCGACTCCTTTTTCCGGATGATCCGTATGCAGATAGCTCTTGCCCAGCGCCAATTCCACCGCGGCCCTCGCCGGCAGCCGATGCGCCTCCAGGTACGCAATCGCCTCCTCCGTCTTACCCTGTGCGGTCAAAGCGTTTCCGTAAACCTCCACCACGTCCTTCTGGAAGATCGACTCGGGCGACTCTGCTTCGAAGTCGCGCAGCAACTCCACAACCTTGCCGCTGTTTCCCTGCCCGCCGTAGGAGATCGCCTCCAGATACCGCACGTAGTCATACAGATCGCCAGCGTTAGGTTTCGCCTTTTCCAGCGCCGCAATCGCCTGTGGATACTGCTGGTCCAAAACCCGCGAGTAGCCAACTGCCAGCCACGCCAGCGCTCCCGCATCGCTTCCCGCATGGCGTCGGGCGTAGTCCTCCACACCAATATAGGCGGCCGGAGTGCGGTTCTCCATCAACTGCCGAGCCATCACCTTCAGGTCAACCGAAGCCACGAAGGCGCGCGCCATCCGCTGTGCCTTGGCCGGTGTCGCTTTCGTTTCGACCGCCGCCCGGCGAGCGGCTGGCCGGGTTCCCTTGTCGCCAGTTTTCTTTTGAACGGACGTTCTTTGCGCGACGCTTTTCTGACGTGCCTGGTTTTTTTGCGACGCTTTGTGCAACGTCTTGTGCGGCGCTTTGTGAGCCAATGATTTCGTCTGGTCCGCGCCACTGGCCAAAGTTGTCAACGTTAATAGGAAGATCGCAAGGATTCGAAGCTTTGTGTGCATCACTGCTTGCAGTTTAACCCGGGAAGCCCGGTCCCATCACCGCCCGGTTGTTATCTGCAAGGATTCTTATCAATTCCTGAGTAAAGTAATCGGCGTCCTTCACGCTTTCGCCGTAGCGTTTCTGGTATGCCCCGCGGCTCTTTTCGATATCGTCGCGTAAACGGCTGTAAAGATCGCCTCGCGCGCGTCCCTCTGCAAGTTTGGTTTGGTTGTAGAGCTTGATCTCTTCCACCAGCAGCTTGGCAAAGCGGCGGGCCTTCTCATGCGCCTCGTCCATGATTGGCTGATAGGATTGCGGTGCGGCCACGCTCTGGTGGAACGCGGCGGGAGGCGGCGGCGCGATAACAGCTCTCGCCGGCGCGCAAACCGGCGCAGACTCGGGTGGCGCAACCGAAGCAATTCTGGTTGCCATCGCTTCTGCATAAACCGGCGCAGGCGCCTGCGGAACAGTTGCGGGCCTGGATGGCTCCACCGGGGGCGGCGAAGGAGAGGCCTTGCGGTAAGCCTGCACGTCGAGGGTCAGTTCCGCGACCTGCACCATCAATTCCACTCCGGCCAGGTCGTCACTCTGCTGGGATATAGCAACCAGCAACGCGGCCACGCGCTCCTTCAGCAACACGGGCACCAGCAGAATATGTGCCGAGCTCCCCAGGCCCAGCGCCGAGGTAAATTCCGGATCGAGTTCGGAAACCTGTGCAGCCGTCGCGGCGCAGGAGTTGATCACCGTAGCTACAACTCCCCGCGTGCAGTCCATGCTGGCCCGCTTAAAACTCTCCGGCGTAGCGAGGCCATGGCAACTCCAGCCGATCGCCTGCGTCCCGCGCAAAATCATCAGGCCACACGAGGGAGTGATTGCCGAAACCGCAGCCAATAGCGTTTCAAGCGCCTCTGTTTGCGTCTTGGAGCCGGCAATCAACCGCGCCCCATCGCGCAGATCCTTGTTGCGTGGAGGCGGTGAAGGCTGCGATGCCAACTCCTCGCCCGACCTTCGCGCAACCTCTTCGGCAAACTCCTGCGATCTCTGCTGAAGCGCCTCGCGACAGGCTCTGGCGACAATCTCCCGGATTAAATCTTCGTTTAGCATGGCCTATCCGGCACTGCTCCCCTTGTTGACGACGCTTTGGGAGGATACTCGGATTATGGTTGCCACTTAACACCATGTCAACGGCAGCGGACTCAAATTAAGCACCGCTCTTCCAATTCACGCCCGCGCTACCGAGTCAGCTTTTGTCAACCGCCGCTTTTACCCGATACAATGAGCTACGGGTCTATTATTCAAGTTTAATTCGCGTAATTTCTGAATCGACGGACGAATGGAAGCCATCGAAAACAAAGTAGCAGAGCCAGCGAACGAAGAAACCGTCCTCGTTGAAGCAGCACGCTCCGGCGATATCGGCGCATTCGAGTCGCTTGTGCGGCGGTATGATCGAAACGTTTTCCGCATCGCGCAGCATATTACTCAAAATCGCGAAGATGCTGAGGACGTTGTTCAGGACGCGTTTCTCAAGGCGTATCAGAACCTGGGGCAATTCCAGGGACAGTCTAAGTTTTATACCTGGCTGGTTCGGATCGCAGTGAATGAAGCGCTGATGCGCCTGCGGCGGAGACGCCCGGAGCGCACGGTTTCAATCGACGAGGATATAAAGACGGAAGAGGATTCCATGCCGCGCGAAATCGCGGATTGGTCTCCCAATCCGGAACAGATGTACACGCAAGCGGAATTGAAGGACATCCTTGGCAAAACCATTCAAGGCCTGCCTCCAAGCTTCCGCACCGTGTTCGTTCTGCGCGACGTCGAGGGACTTTCGACCGAAGAGACCGCATCGGCCCTGGAACTGAGCGTTCCGGCCGTGAAATCGAGATTGTTGCGCGCACGTTTGCAATTGCGTGAACGTCTCAACAAATATTTCAAACGACGCGATGGAGACACTCGACCGTGAAATGCTCTGATTTCCTGAAAGAGCTGACCGATTACCTCGACGACGCCATGGACTCCCGAACTAAGGCCGAACTTGAGGAGCACTTGCAGTGGTGCCATAACTGCTACGTCGTTTGCAACACCACCAAGAGCACCATTGAAATCTACCGGGATTCCAAACTCTACGAACTTCCCGACGAACTTCGCACCCGTATCCACTCCGCCATTGTTGCGAACTGCCGTTCTCACAAGAGCAACCCGCAGACCGCCAGTTCCACCAAGCAGCCATCTCCGGAAGAAACGCCGCAAGAAAAACCCGCCAAGTAGCTGGATGCGGCAGGATTTCTTTTGGCATTGATTCGTAAATAACAAAAGGCCCAGTCGATGGGCCTTTTGTTATTTCAGATCAGCGGCGCTTTGAGCGCTTCTTATCAGGCTTCTTCTGTCCGTGCTTCTTTTTCTCCGGAGCTTTCACCTCGGTCTTCTTGCTCTTAGCCGTTGCAGGCGTCACGGCTTTCACCGCAGGCTTGGCAGGTTTCACCGCCTTGGCCGTCGGCTTCGGCGCTTTCTTGGAAACTGCCTTCACAACAACTTCTACTTTCGAGACCGCTTTTACCGGTGCCTTCGCAGGTTTCGCCGCAGGCTTGCTTTCGCTGGGCTTTTTCGCCGCCGCAGCCTTGGTTTTTGCCTCAGGTGCTTTCTCGGTCTTCTTCTGCGGAGGAAGTTTCTGACTCGCAAGCTTGCTTTTAACCACAGCTTCGGCGGCACGGCCCGGCGGGGTCGCCGGTGTGGCGTCAACCACGGCTGCAGCCGGCTCCTGGACTGCCGCTTTCACCACGGCGGGAGCTTTTTTGGCGGCTCGTCCACGACGCACCGGGGCGGGCGGAGGCGGAGGTGGAGGCGGTTCGAAGGGAGCAAGAAATTTCATGATCTCGCCCTCCGAACGCAGTTTTCCGTCCAGCAGCAATAGAAATGCCTCTTGGCAAATCCGGGAATACTCCGGCAGATGAGGCGTAATGCGCAGCTCGGCCATTTGCGTAACTGGAATCTTTTCGTTGACCTGACGCCACTTTCCAAAAAAGTTCTTGATCTTTTCGTCGACCGTTTTGTTGCGCCCGGTAACATCCAGAAAAAGCAGCGCCTCTGGTTTAGCTGCGGAGAGAATCTGCCAGGCTCCAGAGTTCAGCGTAGCCTCTTTGGAGAGGAGCTTCTTTGTCAGATCCTTCGCATCCGTCTCCAAGCGCTTCCATGCAGCCACAAACTCGCGATGCGGGAGCAGCTCTTGGATCGCTGTGATATCGCCCTCACTCAGCTTGAGGGTTAGAAAATGCATGACCGCCGGCGCCGCGTCTACGTTGATATTGAAATCTGCCATCGTCGCCCGGGTCTTGAGTAGTTGTGCAAATTCAGGACTATCGGCCTTGGCAACCGTCCATCTCGGCCAGAGAACCTTCAGCCAGCCCTCCGCCTCCAGCGCCCGCATCACAGCGATCGGATTTTCTTCGCGTGCGATCTGCTCAATCTCGTATCCGATCGCGCGGCTCCCGATGAAATGAATGTAGTCGCCCTCTCGCGCCGAGTCATAGCGCGCGCGTGTGCGCTCTTCCATCTCCCATCCAAAACGCGTCGCAAAGCGCGCTGCGCGAATCAATCGCGAAGGATCTTCCAGAAACGAATAGCTGTGCAGAACCCGGATCAACCGCGCTTCGATATCGGCGGCGCCATTGAAAGGATCGAGCAGCAAGCCGCGCGAGCCATCGTTCAACGAGAGCGCCATCGCATTGAAAGTAAAGTCGCGGCGGCGAAGATCCTCGTTAATTGTGGCGGGCGTCACCAGCGGCGGCTTGCCGGGTTTGTCGAAAACCTCGGCACGAGCCATGGTGATCTCGACCTGAGTACCGTGGAAAATCGCGTGAATCACACCCATGACCGGATCGGTCATGTCTACGATTCCGCCTGATCTTTCGATGTCGTGCTGAAGTTTGAGTGGGTTTCCCTGGACGGTGAAATCCAAATCACGGATGGGAAAACCGGTGAGAATGTCGCGGATCGCGCCCCCGGTCAAATAGACGTTCATGCCGTGGGACCGGGCAATTTGCTGAACCGCGCTGAGCGCCCGCATCTGCTCGGGCGTTAAACGGCTCTCCATCGTATAAATGTAATCTGCCATAGGCTAACGCACTAAATTCAATTACTTACCGGCTTGCAGCTAGAATCAGCTTGAAGTAATTTCCAGTTCTAGCGCCGCGACAAGTTGTCAATAACTCTTTTGCAGATAGCTACTTACGGGGAAATGCATCGTTCCCGCTACAAACTGCAAACGATATCACAAACCAGACGCACTTGGCTACTCTGGATTCGGGAAACCATTGATCTCATGGAGAATACGGGTACCAGAGTACACGCCCGTAACGGATCAGCTACTCCGGCAACATTTTGTCTCAGCGCCATACCGCTAGGGTGCGACAATCAGTAAACGCTCCGGGTTGTGGCCGGTCCGATGAGACCACGCGTAATTGGATAGGTATGGCATCGACTCACAAGAAGGTAATCGTCCGCAAGATAGATCGTGACAGCGTTCAAGGCTACGTTGCGGCCGGGGAATTCCTCGTGGGAAGCAAAGTCGAGGTGCTCAATACCGCCGGAAACGTCGTCCTGATCGAGCTCGGGGAGATCAAGGGCGTCTACTTTGTCAGAGACTTTGCGGACTCCAACTCTTTGCAGCGAAAGACCTTTACAACTCGGCCAAGGGTCGAGGGCCTCTGGGTCCGGCTGCGCTTCCGGGATGGAGAGACCCTGGAAGGATTGATGCCCAACGACCTTACCCAGGTTCGTGCGGAAGGCTTTTTCCTGAATCCCCCCGACACGCGTGGCAACGTGCAACGGATCTTCGTGCCGCGCTCGGCACTCTCGGAGCTGACGGTGCTGGCGGTGATTGGCTCGGCGGCCAAGCGTCGGCGACAGGCCGATGCCGCGCAGCAGACACCTCTCTTGTTCACCGACCTTTCCGCAGAGTAACTGCAATCCCCGGCTGCGGAAACGAAGCTTCATTTTGTGAAAATTCTCCGCAGCTTCTTCTAGCGTTCTAAGGTGTTGCTCCTGTACGCTTATTGCCCAATATGAAACTTTTCGAAATTGCACAGATTCTGGGTGCGTCCCTACAAAACGCTTCGCCGGAGACCGAAGTCACCGGGGTGGCGGGGATTGAAAGCGCCGGTCCGCAACAGATCACATTCATCTCGAATCCCAAATACTCCGCCCTGGCCAAGTCTACACAGGCAGCGGCCATTTTGGTGACCCCGGATTTCCCCGCCGAAGGGCGGCCGGTTCTCCGTCATGCCAACCCCTACCTGGCATTTGCGCGCACCTTGGAGCTTTTTTACCAGCCCCCAAAGTATGAAGCCGGTATCCATCCCACTGCGGTGATCGATCCTGCGGCCAGAATTGGAAGCGGGACGCACATCGGTCCCTATGTCGTAATCGACGCCGGGGTTGTGATTGGCGACGATGCCGTACTGCTGGCGCATGTTGTAATCTACCGCGGAGCAAAGATCGGGCACAGGTTTTTCGCCCATGCGCACGCTCAGGTGCGCGAATTCTGCGAGTTGGGAGATGACGTGACTCTGCAGAACGGGGTTGTCATCGGCGCGGATGGATTCGGTTTCGCCCGCAACGGCGCGCAGGGATGGCACAAGATCGTTCAATCCGGCATCACCCGGCTTGCCGACCGAGTCGAGGTGCAGGCAAACTCCTGCGTGGATCGCGCCAGCATCGGCGCAACCACGATTGGCGCCGATACCAAGATCGACAACCTGGTGCAGGTGGGCCACGGATGCAGCGTCGGTGAGCACTCGATGCTGTGCTCGCAGGTTGGCTTAGGGGGATCGACGCGTGTGGGCAACGACGTGATTCTCGCGGGGCAGGTCGGCGTTGCCGGACACCTGACCATCGGCGACGCCGCGATTGCCACCGCCCAAACCGGCATTCCGGGAGATGTTGCTGCCGGTACAACGGTAAGTGGTTATCCGGCGATTGACAACCGTCACTGGTTGCGCGCGGTTGCTGTTTTCAATAAGTTACCGGAGTTGGCCAAAGCAATCCGCAAGCTCAATCGCGGTCAGGAATAGCGGTTTCTTCGCCAGGTCACCTTTTTGCATCCAAACGAAAGAACGGAGATACGGATGGATGAGAGTAAGTTCGAGGTTGTCGAAGGCGGCAAGTTCGAAGAACAGAGGCCCATCTCTGTACTGCTGCTGGACGACCGCGAAGAAAACTTGCTGGTGCGCTCCACCATTCTTCGTCAGAAGGGCTATCACATCGTAGCCACCGCCTCGATCCAGGAGGCAGAGAGCAAGCTGACCGAGATTGACATTGCGGTGCTTGATTATCACCTAGGTGCGGGAAAGTTTGGAACCGATGTGGCCCAGACCCTGCGCGCCAAACGTCCCGAGGTACCAATCATTATCTTGTCTGCCACGCTGGAGCGTAAGTTCGGCGGTATTGCTGACATGCACCTGCTCAAAGGAAGCAGTTCGGTGGACGACCTGGTGCAGGCCTTGCGCAGCTTTGAGGCGAAACGGCGCGGACGGCCCGTGGTGGTTGACTCGCGTGATTTCTATTACTCGCGGATCATCATGGCAATGGGCGATGACATGGTGATTGAAATCCTCGACCGCGACGGAAACTGGCAGTACGTGAACGACTATTTCGCGGCTCTCAGTAATCAACGGCGGGCGTGGTACACGGGGCGCAACATCTTCGACCATTACCCCGAGATGCGCGAGGAATGGAACGAGATTATTCGCACCGTTGCAGACACCAGAGAGACTTATATCGACCGGCGTAACCACCGGGCAATGCCGCATCTGCCGGCGGAATCGCGCAATTGGCAGTGGAATGTGCTGGTCTTCCCGATCAAACTGCACGATGGACGCGATGGCGTGGTGCTGAGCGCTCGGCTCATTGAAAAAAAGTGACGCCGCCGCGCGGCCTTTCCCTGATTCTCTTCCAGCGTAGAATGTCAGCATGAAGCCTGCTGCTCAAGTGATTCTTGCTTGCCTCTCGGGATTGGCGCTGGCTGCCTCGGGATGCAACTACGTCAAGCCCGTGATGTACATCGACATTGCGAACCACTCCGGACATGACATGGAGAATCTTGAGGTGAAACATCCGACCGGAATCTTTGGTCTGCCCGAGCTCCGCAACGAGCAGACGCATCGGCGCATGGCGCCCATCGGAACTCCCTGCAAATTCACTTTCCAGTTTGAGGATCAAACCGGAAAGAAATATGCCGGATCGTATGATCTAGGCACAAAGTGTCCCACCGAGATCGCCTTCGAGGTCGGCCCTGGGATGACTCTCAGCGAGAGGTCGGTTCGGCCTTAGCCGAACTGCGGTAGGGCTCCGGCAACCCGCTATCAATGGCGGCGCGAACCGCAGCCAAAAGCTCTTCTTTGCGTGCAAACTGGTGAGGATCGATGGGCGCGTGAAAGGTCACCACAACCTCTCCCTTGCGGAGAGACATTCTTCCCTTCGGCCACGCCTCGTAGCTGCCTGTGATCGTGATCGGCACCACCGGAACGCCAGCTTCCATTGCTATGTGGAATGGCCCCTTTTTGAAGGGAAGCAGTCTGCCCGAGCCCGAGCGCGTGCCCTCAGGAAATGCCAGCATTCCCAGCCCTGACTGCAACACGACAGCCGCTTCGTGAGCACTCCCGGCTGCGGCTTTCCAGTCCGAACGATCGACCGCCACAAAGTTGCCGGCGCGCATGGCGCGACCGAAGAACGGAATCTTGAAAAGTTCCTGCTTAGCGATGATGGAAATCCGCCGCCCGAGCAACCGGGTAATGATCGGAGGATCAAGGTTCGATACGTGATTGGAGATGAAGAGATACGCGCGCCCGTCCTCCAACTGCTCACGGCCAACCGGACGAACGCGAATTCCAGTCAGGCGGTATCCCACGCTGGAGGCCCATAACGAGAGCTTCCACAGAAGATCAACGCGCCCCGTGATATACAGCGCAGGAAAACCAATCACCGCTGCGGGAATAGAACACAGCACCCAGCACACCATGCAAAACATGAGACGAATCACTGCGCTCCCGCCTCCACTTCGCCGCGCAAGAAGGCCCTGCGGCGGCTCCGGGTTTCCGGGGTAACTCCGGGCAAATCTTCAAATTGATATTCGTCAATCTTTCGAGTGCTCAGCGGCAACTTCACTTTCCGTATCTCTCCGGTTTGAGAGCTGACTCTGAGATGCAAGCTGGCCTTAGGATCGTGCTTCTGCAATGTCTGGTTGAAATCTCCCGAGGCTGCTTTCCCATCGGCATCCAGAATCACATCGCCCGGAAGCAGACCGAGACGTGAGGCAGCCGAGTTCTCATCGACGCGAAGGATGGTCGCGGGCTTACCGGGCGCTCGTGAGGTGACAAATCCCGCGTACACCAGTTCCCTCTGATGGCGTCCGAGAGTGAGCCCAAGGTAAGCGAAGGACTGGTCGTAAGCAAACTCGTCTGTTCCGGAGATATAGCGCGAAAAGAAGTCGCGAAAATCGTTTTCAGTAAGCGCTTCCAGGGCAAGGCGCACGCCCTCTGAATCGTCAAAGTACGTTCCCTGCTGCGCATAGCGCCGGTTCATGTATTGGAACAGATCGCGCAGGCAACGGCGGCCGTTGGTCAGGCGGCGCATTTCAATGTCGATGAGAAATCCCAGAATCTCGCCCTTGGAATAATAAGAGATGCTGCGCTCTGGGCGACGATAGCTCAAGTACGGATCGAACCATGTATCCAGGCTGGACTCCTCGACCGATTGCGTTAGACGGGCGCCACGCGCCTGCACGCCTGTGATCACGGAAGCAAGATGTGCGAGCAAGTGTTTCTCGTCGGTCAGTTCCGCGCGCATTTCAAGGATGTCGGCGACCGTCTGGGTCACCCCTTCGCTGAACCAGAGCGCGCGCGAATACTGTTCGCGCGTGTAGTCAATCGGCTCCAGCGACTGGGGCCGAATACGCTTCACGTTCCACAGATGAAAAAACTCATGAGCCGAGAAGTCACCTGTGCTCAGTACCTCCTGGCTCGTGCGCTGCGGACCGACATCGATCACCGAGGAATACGCATGCTCCATGCCCCCTCCGCCGTTGCCATTCGCAGCCAGAAATAGAAACGTGTATTCGTCATACGGACGGTCCTGCATCCATTCCACGCCCGCGATCGTGATCTTTCGCAGCATCTGCTGCAGCGCCGGCAGATCGGCGTCCGCCGAATCCACGACCACGTGATACGTGGCGCCGCCTTGCTCAAAAGCGCTTTCGTACAGCTTGCCGAAGATCGCAGGCGAATCGGCCAGACGGTCGTAGCTGAGTGCGGTCGCCGACGCGTTCGCGACTTCCTCCACGCCGCGCGCTCCAAAGATTCCGCCGTCGCGCATGTTCCAGCCGATGGGAGTATCCAATATGCGCACGGAAACGGGTGCGTTGCGCTGGTCGGGACGATAGACAAGAACCTCCGCCCAGTTGAAGAATCCATGCCGCAGATCGAGGCTGGAGCCGAATGGCCCCGGATCATTCGTCGTGATGTCGTAGCTGAAGGTGACGCAAGGGTGCTCGCCGGAGGTGGACAGGCTCCAGGTAGTCTTGTCACGCTTCTCGGCGCGCCCGTCGCGTGTGTCACAGCGATCGCACAGCCACTCCGGCACGCCCTCGTAAACCTTTACGTGGTTCACGTTGACTGCAAAATCGCGGACCTGATACAGCGCGTACCACACCGGAAGTTGGAACTCAGACGCGGGTTGGTGAGTCACTGCATCCACATGCACAATGTGCTCTGCCGCGCGCTTCAGCGAGACGCCATAGGAGACGCCCGAGGCGGGACACCAGAACGCCGCGTCCTGCGCCGACAATGTGCCGGAGAGAAAAGTAATGCCCGCGATCAGCAGCCAACAATTCACTTTCCGCATGGTCACCTTGAACGTAGTTCGAGCGCTGCCGGAAGCTTTTCATAAATGCCGCCAAAGCCGCCATTGGAAAGAATCACCACCACATCTCCCGATGCCAGACCTCGCGATGGCAGACCTCGCGAGGTAAGCTGCGGAACGACGCTGCTCACAATCTCCGCCACATCGCAGCACTGCTGCGCGGCAATGCCCCGGGCGTTGAGTTCCGCGACTACGCTGTCCACATCCAGCCTCTCCTCCGGCTTGAGCGTGTCCGTGGTCTTGAAGAAGACGCTGGCGATGACAACCTGATCCGCCAGAGCCAAGCTCTCCGTCAATTCATGCTGGAAGACATTGCGCCGCAGCGTGTTCGAGCGCGGCTCCAGAATCGCCCACAGGCGGCGGCCGGCGTAGCGCTTGCGCAGCGCGCCCAGCGTGGCGGCAATCGCCGTGGGATGATGCGCAAAGTCGACGATGATTGTGATGCCGCCGATTTCGGCGCGCACCTCCAACCTGCGCTTCACCGACAAAAAGCCGCGCAGAGCCTCGGCAATGGTCTCGGCTGGAATCCCGTAGCAGTGCGCGAGCGCGGCCGCAGCCGTCGCGTTCAGCACGTTGTATTCCCCTGCCAGCGCGAACTCGAACTCCGCAAAATGCTTGCCGCCGCGCAGCACCGTCCAGCTCGTTGTCGAGCTTCCGTACTGAACATTCTCGATGCGCCAAAACGAATCGGGATCAAAGCCGTAGCGCTCCACTGGACAGAAGGCTCGCTCCACGCAATCGCTGACGTTCTGGCTGCCGTCCCAGGCGATGATTCGTCCACGGCGCGGCACCAGATTGACCAGACGCCTGAACGCAAACTTCACCGCTTCCAGATCGCGATAGATATCGGCGTGGTCGAACTCAACCGAGGTAAGAATCACCGCATCCGGAAAGTAATGCAGAAATTTCGGTCCCTTATCGAAGAAGGCCGTGTCATATTCATCGCCTTCGATGATGAATTCCTTGCCCTCGTTTACAGCAAAGCTGGAGCCAAAATTTTCCGCAATGCCGCCCACCAGAAACGACGGATTGCGTCCCGCAACCTCGAAGATCCACGCGGCCATACTGGTTGTTGTGGTCTTTCCATGGGTTCCCGCGATCACCAGGGAGTCATGTCCGCGAATGAATTCCTGATGGATCACCTGCGGCATCGAAACGAAGTCGAGGCGCTGATCCAGCAGATACTCAAGTTCAGGATTGCCGCGCGAAATTGCATTGCCGACCACCACCACATCCGGCGCCGGAGTAAGATTGCCCTCGCTAAATGGCTGCAGAACAGGAATGCCAAGCGAATCGAGAAACGTGGACATCGGCGGATACGCAGCGCTGTCTGAGCCGCGCACTTCCAGCCCCCGCGCCTTCAACATCCCCGCCAGCGAGGCCATCGCCGTACCGCAGATTCCGATCAGATGGATACTACGAGCCTTCATAGATGCAAACGATTCCTTATGGAACTGAATAAAGGGTTGAGTATTCCACACGCAACCGGACGACTTCCTCGTAGCTCTCCAGCACCGCCGGAACGCCAAACGGCAGCGTGGTATTCCACTGCGCAACGTGCCCCGAAGGAAATCCCAGAACGATCGGAACGCCAAGCCCGCCGAGGATGCGGCGGATCATCTGCGGTAGAGTCTCTTCCTGCTCGGAAGCAGGAGAACAGCCGAGCATCTTGCCGAAGATGATTCCGCGCACTCCGTCAAACTTCCCCGCCAGCAGAAGGTGCATCAACATGCGGTCGATGCGATACGGCTTCTCGTTCACGTCCTCAAGAAAGAGAATCTTGCCCGCGGTTTCAATCTCCCAGGGCGTTCCAAGCGACGTTACGACCACAGAAAGACATCCTCCGGTAATCGGAGCGTGCGCTCGTCCCTCAATCAGTGACGGCACATGCGTTCCAGCCGGGAACGTGAGTTCCAGCGCTTTGCCCTGCAGTGCGGCGAGAAACGAACTTCCGTCTGCAATGCCTGTAGCGAAGTCACTCGCAACCATCGGCCCGTGGAACCCCACAATGCCAGCATGATCGAGCGCGAGCAGCAGCGAAGTGTTGTCGCTGTACCCGACAAAGACTTTCGGCGTCGCCTTCATCGCCTCGAAGTCGAGCAGCGGTAACAGGTAATTCGAGCCGTAGCCGCCGCGAGCGCAGAGGATTGCGTCAACGTCGGCCCGCTGCCACATCTCCATCAGAGCGGCTGCGCGTGACACAGGACTTCCGGAGAAGTCACCCTCGCGCTCCAACGCAACTGGCGACCTCTCGACCTGCCAACCGCTCAGCGCACGCAACGCGTTGCAGCCCGCCTGCAAGGCCGAACCTTCAACGCAGCTCGCAAGGCTGACCACACCAACCGAACTCTGCGGCCCCAAGCATCGAGCACGCTTGCCGGACTGAAGCTCTGAAGCCATCCTCACGATGTTAAATGAAAATCGCTAGACGAAGAATTCTCCATTGCAGATAAGGCTTGCCGAGCCTTCCAGTATCAGCGAAGCCCCCGGCGTCCACTTCACCCGCTGAACTCCGCCAGGTGCAACGACGGTCAACTCTCCGGCGCTCTTGCGCGTGGCGATGGCGGCAGCCGCCGATGCGGATGTTCCAGTGCCCGACGATTGGGTCTCACCCGCGCCGCGTTCAAAGATGCGAATCATGATGTCGGGCACACGCTTAAACTGAACCCATTCGACGTTGATGCCCTCTGGAAACAGCTCCGTGCGAGCCTGAATCAGTTGCGAGTCCTTCTGCCAGTTTTTCGGGAATTCCGTAACAAAAATGACGAAATGCGGGTTACCCATCGAGACCGGAACCCCGGTGTAGCGCACGTGTCCAAGGTCAATTTCGAAGGGCTCGTCCACCACAGGAGAGCCCATGTCGGTCACGAAGTCATAGCGGTTTCCACTGCGCCCCGTAAGCTGGCAGCGCTTCGAACCCGCATCGGTTGCGATCAGCAGATCCTCTGCTCCACCGCACGACACCAGATGCGCGGCAACGCAGCGGGTACCATTGCCGGAAAGTTCCGCGAACGAGCCATCTGCATTAATCAGGTGGATGCGCGCCGCGTGCCCGCTCTCATCGCTCAACCACTCGACACCATCGGCTCCAACCCCGTTGTGGCGGTCGCACAAGGCGCGCGTCAGCGCCGGAGCGTAAACTCCCTGAAATTCTTTGCGAATGATAAGAAAGTCGTTGCCGTAGGCGCTGGCCTTGACGAAAGGGATGCGGGAGACTTGAGACAATGCTTACTCCTGTTCACTGGAACTGAAAGAAATGATTTTGTGGGTGTCGAATTCAGCGCGCAATCTCGTCAGCAACTCATGGTGCGTTTCGCGTCGCGCCTCCAAGGTGAACTCCATCTGCTGCCCCGTACGCTTCAATTCGACGAGTCTGCTCCGCTTGTTTTTCTGCACATCATTCAGAATTGACTCGAGCTGGGCGGCGCTCTCCGACTCGACTTGATACGCAGTAGGCGAGGTGCGCACGAAAACGTGTTCTTCCAATATGCCAAGGATAAGCAACCCGAAGAGCACCAGCAGCGTGGCCATCGCAGCCGGAAACATCAGTCCGGCTCCAGCACACATCCCGATCGCGGCCACAACAAAGATGGTAGCTGCAGTGGTCACGCCTTGCACATGCTCGCGGGAGTGCAGAATCGAGCCCGCGCCGATAAACCCAATGCCGGCGATAATCTGCGCCGCGATCCTTGTCTGGTCCTGTCCGCTGCCTGCCAGCAACGCCGAGAGCATGGTAAACATGGCCGCGCCGAAGCACATGAACATATTGGTGCGAAGTCCCGCGGGCCGCTGCTTGATCTGCCGTTCCAGGCCAATCGCGCCTCCCAGAGCCGCGGCCACGATCAAACGCTGCAGCGCCACGGCCACCGTGCCGGCCGCCGTAGCCTGCAGCGTTTTGTTCAGGAATGGCAATGTGTCGTGCATGTCGCTCCGCAACAGAATTCTCGAAGGATTTTAACACCAGGAAGCAGCAGCCAAAGCGAAGGCCACGGCGCAAACCGTGGCCTTCTGCCCTATGCATTCAAGCTACTGACGAGGGCCGCGCGGACCGCGCGGACCGCGACGACGCTTGCGCCGCGGATCTCCAGCTCCAGCGCCCGCAACGGCAGGACGAGCATCGTGACCGGGAGCCTCGTTCGGTGTGTCATCCCGATTGAAGTTCGGGTCTTCCCCGTCGTCGTCTCCGTCGTCGAAGCCGCCTTCAAAAGTCACGGCTGCGCCTTCTAGCGAGCGTTCCCGGGCAGGTGCTGCTTCCGCCACGGGCACTGCCTCACCCGATGCTTCCTGCTTCGCGCGCTGCTCTTTCAGGATTGCCTTGCGCGACAACTTGATGCGGTTGCCTTCCACCGAAAGAACCTTGACCAGAACCTGGTCGCCTTCTTTCAGTTCGTCCTTGATGTCCTTGATGCGGTGCTCGGCAACTTCGCTGATGTGCAGCAGGCCGTCGGTGCCGGGAATGATTTCAACAAATGCGCCGAATTCCGCTAACCGCGTCACGGTGCCCAGATACGTCCTGCCGATCTCCGGCACAGCCGTAATGTCGCCGATCATCTGCAGAGCCTTTTCAGCGGCTGCCGCGTCACTGGAGGAAACACGAACCTGACCGCTGTCCTCGACGTCGATCTTCACGCCGGTAGCTTCCACGATGCCGCGAATCACCTTGCCGCCAGGTCCGATCAGTTCGCGGATCTTGTCGGTCGGAATCATCACGGTGTAGAAGCGCGGAGCGTGAGTGCTGACATTATCGCGACCAGAGGTGATCGACTCATTCATCTTGTCCAGAATGAAGATCCGTCCACGCTTCGCCTGTGCCAGTGCTTCACGCATGATCTGAGGAGTAATTCCCCCGATCTTGATGTCCATCTGCAACGCGGTAATTCCATCGCGCGTTCCGGCAACCTTAAAGTCCATGTCGCCGTAATGATCTTCCGCACCCGCAATGTCGGAAAGAATGGCGTAGTCTTCGCCTTCCTTCACCAGGCCCATCGCAACTCCAGCCACCGGAGCGCGCAGAGGCACGCCGGCATCCATCATGCTGAGCGAACCACCGCAGATTGTCGCCATCGACGAGGAACCATTCGATTCAAGAATGTCGCTGACAACCCGGATCGCATAGGGGAAGTCATCTTCGCTGGGCAGCACGGTTGTAAGCGCGCGTTCTGCAAGTGCTCCGTGGCCAATTTCGCGGCGTCCGGCGCCACGCAGGAAGCCAACTTCTCCAACCGAGAATGGCGGGAAGTTGTAATGCAGCATGAAGCGCTTCTTGGTCTCACCCTCGAAACGTTCCAGACGCTGCTTATCATCGCTGGTGCCAAGCGTAGTGGTGACAAGCGCCTGCGTTTCGCCACGAGTAAACACCGCGGAGCCGTGAGTACGCGGCAGCACGCCAATTTCGCTCCAGATGGCTCGAATCTGATCGAAGGCGCGGCCATCGGGACGGCGGCGATTCTTGGTCACTTCCTCGCGGAACACAAGCTCGCGAAGCATATCGAAGTACTTGCCGGCCTTGGTCCGCTCTTCCGGCTTATCCTCGGGGCACTCAGCCTTCACGCTCTCCTTGAGAGCCTTGATCTTCGCATAGCTGTCGATCTTGGTGTACTTTTCCGTGTTGACTGCGTCGATAAGCGCTTCGCCAACCTTGGCGCGCAGCGCGTTGAGATAATCCTGATCGATTACCGGAGCGTCGAACGCACGCTTCGCACGTCCAAACTTTTGCGCAAATTCGCTAATGGTGGCGCAGATCTTCTTGATCTCGCCATGGCCGAACTCGATCGCATCCACCACGCGGTCTTCTTCCACTTCGCTGGCGCCCGCTTCAATCATCACGATGCCTTCGGCGGTGCCGACGACCATGATGTTGACCTTGCTTTCGCGCTGCTCGTCGTAGGTGGGGTTGATGATGAATTCGTTGTTGACCAGACCCACGCGCACGGCGCCAATCGGACCGGCAAACGGAATATCGGAGAGGCTCAGCGCGACCGACGCGCCGTTGATTCCGGCAACATCGGGATCGTTTTCGGTATCAGCCGAAAGCACAAACGCAATGACTTGAGTTTCGGAGCGGAAGCCGTCCGGAAACAACGGGCGGATGGGGCGATCAATCTGACGGCTGGTCAGAATTTCGCGCTCGCTCATTCGTCCTTCGCGCTTGATGAAACCGCCAGGAATGCGGCCTCCCGCGTAGGTGTATTCGCGATAGTCAACCGTAAGCGGAAAGAAATCGATGCCGACGCGGGGCTCGGCGTTGGCGCAGGCGGTTGCGAGAACAACGGTTTCGCCGATGCGAATAACCGCGGATCCGTGAGCCTGTTTGGCCCAGTGACCGGTCTCAAATGAAATGGTTTTACCGCCGGAGAGTGTAACGCTTGTTTCTTGTTTCATTCATTCCCTTTCGCCAGGGGGCGCGTCCACGATAGGAGCACTCCACCACAGCAAGCGCGAGCAGTACGCGTCAAGCCGCAGTTAAGAATGCGAACAGGAACAGTTCCAGCCGCTACGAGTTTCGCTCGCACTCCCAAGCAGCATGGCCAACGCCTGCGCTGCGACAATTTGGGAGTAGGCTGGCGCAGCCCTTTTTGCGGAGCCGCGCCAGCGGAATACACGGGAGGCGGGCGGATCACCCAGCCTCCGGCGGACGTTTACTTGCGGATACCCACCTTCAGAATTACAGCCTTATACCGCTCCGTGTCGTACTTCTTCAGATAGTCCAGCAAGCTGCGACGCCTGCTAACCATCATGAGAAGACCGCGACGCGAAGCATGGTCCTTCTTATGCGTACGGAAGTGCTCGGTCAACTGGCCGATGCGCTCGCTGAGAAGGGCAATCTGTACTTCAGGGCTGCCGGTGTCGGAGGTGTGGGTCTTGTACTTCTCGATGATATTG